>OFDC01000004.1_pt1 | contig 408535 bp, 388 predicted proteins | sample 1520941 | NCBI WGS metagenome assembly OFDC01 (sample SAMEA94258168, study PRJEB24077) | hot springs metagenome | biome: Aquatic biome; feature: Water | place: India | collected 2012-12-06 | depth 5 m
CGACGCCCGCCTCCTCGGCGATCCGGCTCGCTCGCGCCGAGCCTGGCTCGCCCTCGACGATCTCACCCGTCGTGCCGGTGGCAAAGCTGCGCGTCGGACCCATCATGGCGAGGGTGGGCTCGGTCAATTCCTCGCCCGAGCGGACCCTCAGTGTCTTGAGCCGGCGAAGCTCGGATATGATGGTGTCGAAGCCGGCGACGCCATCGACGACGGCGGTGACCGCGGCCTCTTGAAGATGCGGCTCAATCATCATGCCGCTTTTCGGGCCGAGAACGATGCCTTTGACCGTTTCAAGCTCGTCGGCGATGCGGATCAGGCGTTCTTTGTGGAGCTTGGTGAAGAAGGCCGAGGTCTTCGACAGCGCCTCGTTGTCTCGCGCCTTCTGGCGAAGGTCGGCGGCGAGGGCGTCGCGCTCGGCGCGGAGGTTGTCGAGTTCGCTCACGCGGAACGCATCCGAGGTGCCGCCGTGCGTCAGGACGAGTGCGGGGTAGATCGTCAGCGCCATTACCGCGCACATGCCGATTGCGAGGGCGAGGAGGAAAAAACCGCGGCGCAAGGCCTTGCGGTGGATGTAGCTCAAGGACGCGACGAACAGGACCAGTGTGACCCCCGCCAGGAAGCCGATCGTACCTATCGTCGTCATGGATTGCCCCGCATGCCCGTGCCGTTTCGGAGGTGGACAGTCGATTTTTCCCCCTTGATTCGGGGCTATGCGATTCGAGTCATTTCGGCCACTGGGAAAGGGCGATGGCGGAGCAATTTATCTTATAGATTGCAATGACATATCATCTTCAATCTAGGATTGCACGCCTCAGCTCAGAGGGCGTTCAGGTGGCGCTGCCAAGGTGCGAGAGCACGCCCGGGAAGCGGTCGGTTGCGGAATTAAGACCCGTTTCCAACGTGGGCGCGCCACAAACCTCCACTAGAGGCTCAAGCCTTCTTCCCTACGAACTGGCGCGGCGACGCGGAGATGTTGTCGATCCTCAGATTTCTGACGCGTGCGAGCGAGCTGGTGCTGCTCGTTCCTGTCCGGCTGTCGAGATTTGCAGTCGAATGGATCGCGCTCAATCCGCGGCTCGGCGCACTGCGCTACGTACTCGTTGCGGGTCTGGCCTATGTCGCGTTCGCCCTTGCGCTCGTCTATGTCGTTGCGCCGCTACGTGGCCTCGTCGGCCAATACACGATGGGCGATCAACTGCGGTATGATGCCGAACGGTGGGTGGCCACCGCAATCTACGATCGGAACGGGCACTTCGTCGGCACGTTCGAGCCCCGCCATGACAGTCGGCGTGATGTCAACTACACGGAAAACTCGATCACCATCGGCGAGCATGTCGCCAATCCGGATCACAAGTCGATACCGGTCCGCACGGTGCCGGAAGCCTACTGGAAGTGCCTGAAATACCACGAGGACCGCTATCTCGGTGGACCGCTCAACCCTTACGGTATCGACCTCGTCGGCGTCCTCAAGATCCCATACTCGAGTGTGGTGCGGTCGATATCAGCGCGCAGGCCCTCGCTCGGCGTCGGCGGATCGACGCTGCCGATGCAGTTCGCCCGCGTGATCTACAAGACGCCGCCCTCTGCGTCGGAGGGCGGGCTCGTGAAGCTGAGACGCAAGTTGCAGGAGTGGTGGCTGGCTCCGGTTATTTATCAGGTGCTGACGGCCGGCGGGGACGATACGCCGCTCAGACAATGGGCGGCGAACCATATCTGGCTGGCCCAACGTACCGGGGGAGCGCCACTGCACGGTGTCGAGATGACGGCTCGGGTGGTGTTCGGCAAGGAGGCGGGGGAGTTGTCGGTCGCGGAGCAGTTCGTGCTCGCGTCGGCGGTCAACAAGCCCATCATTTTGCTTCCCGGCAGCGAGAAGTTGAACGAGGTGAGGCTCGATCGCTGGCGATACATCACCGAAGTGCGGGCTCGGACATGTGTGGAGAAGCTCATCAGCGACGAGGCCGAGCAGAAAAAGATCGTTTTCGAACTCATCGCGCTCGCCGGTGGACCTCCCGACCCGAAGGTGAAGCGAAAGTTGCAGGCCGCGCTCGAGACCTATGCGCCAGGGCTGGCACAGCGAGCGATAGCGAACCCCATGATCCGGGCGGCCGCACTAATGCCGACGGAGCGGTTCGGGCTCAGGGAGGAGATGAAGCAGAGTTACGGCTTTGCCTGGCGGGACTATGTGCGTGGCGTGCGCGCGACGCTCGACGTCAGCGAAAATCTTGCGTTCAGGGACCGGATCAAGGCGCGGCTGGGTGAGCTCGACGCGTCGCTCGCGGGTCGGATTTCTACCGGATACGCACTCGATCCGGCCAAAGCGGCGGCGGGCGTAAAGTTGCCCAACGTCGTTGTGGTGGCGGCGAACGCCAACGGGGAAATCGTGCGGTATTACGACAGCGGCGAGAGTGCGTCGTATTTCGGGTCACCATCTGCGCGCGATGGCAAGACCGGCGTTTACGTGGCGGAACGTGAAGGCCGGATGCTCGCGTCGGTGGCGAAGATCATCGCGGGCATCGCTATCGCCAACGAGGGTCGCGATGAGCCGGGAACGCCATATCCAGACACGGATGCGCCCGCGGGAGGGCTCGACGGCTGCGGACACGGCGGACAGAGGGCCGCGCGCAAGGCCATCGTCGCGTTCGCCTGCTCGCTCAATGCGCCGCTCTTGACGAGGGCTGCTCAGCTCGGCCAGGGGCGTGTCAGGCATCTGATCGACCGATTCGGCTTTCAAATGCCGCCGCGAGATGCGGCCGGGGAGGGAACCCCGCCCTCAACCGCCGTGGTGCTCGGCCAGATTGCGGGGTCCCCGAGGCGCGTGCATCAGATGTCGAGCGTCGTGCTGGCGAGCCTGATGGGTCAAGGGACGCGGCCTGTGCGGATGCCGTCACTCGTCAAATCGTTCGACTATACTTCCCGTAGCGATGCGCTTGCCGTGCAGCGGGAGCCGTCGGCAGGCATTGTTCCCAACGCGATCATCAAACCTCAGGCGCGCGGGATGCTCCGGACGCTGCTCGAAGCTCCACTTTGCCATGTGGCGGGCGGACAGCCGGCGGGTACGCTCAAGTCCTTGTCGCAGTGGTGCGCCTCGCGACGGGCAGGCGTGAGGCTGCACTTTGCCAAGACCGGGACCAAGCCGACGCTCGATCCATCGGCGACCGTGGATACTTGGATCACGGGGGGGCTGCAGTTCGCCAACGGCGCCGCCTACAGTTACGTCGTGCTTGTCGGTACGGGCTCAGTCTCCGAGCCGTGGGCGACGAATATCAATGCCGCGCAGGTTGCGCCGCTGCTCGATGTTCTGCTGACCGATCTCGAAGGGCACGCGAGGAAAAATCCGGCGGTCTACCTGCTGCCGCAGAACAAGCCTGCCGCGTCGGTGACGGCGGAAATGGGTGCGGATGTGGGGCCGGTCGCTCGTGGGACGGCCAAGGCGTCAGGCGTCCGCCCGTTGGGTGCGGCGGACCAATTGCGCGCGTTTGGGACGAATTGATCCAACCACGGGGCGCGAGGGGCATGCGGTCACATTGTGAGCCGGTCTGCGGTGCTTTGGCCCAGACGTGTGGGTTGTTTGTAATTTGTAGCCCACTAGCCATATAAGTCCGGCGCTGACGGTCATTCGCCCATTTTCGCGCTTCATCGGGCTATTCGCGCATGTCGATCGAGAAGGTTCCATTCCGGAAGATGAACGGGCTCGGAAACGAGATCCTGGTCGTCGATCTGCGTGCCGTGAACAAGGTCCTTTCGGCGGAGGATGCGGCCGCGCTGGCTCGTCGCCCGGGGCTCGCGTTCGACCAGCTCATGGCGCTTCAGAAGCCAAGCGTGCCGGGGACCGACGCGACGATCCGGATCTATAACAACGATGGGTCGCAGTCCGGTGCGTGCGGCAATGGCATGCGGTGCGTCGCCTTCGCCGAACACGAGAAGACCGGAAAATCCGAGTTCGTGTTCGAGACCGCCGCGGGGGTCCTGCCGGCCGAGGTCGTGGACATCGAACGCATCAGCGTCGGCATGGGGCGGCCGCGCTTCGAATGGGCCGACATTCCACTGGCGGAGCCGTTCCGCGATACTCGACACATCGAGCTACAGATCGGGCCAATCGACGCGCCAGTGCTGCACTCTCCGTCGGTCGTCAACGTCGGCAATCCGCACGCGATCTTCTGGGTCGATGATATCGACGCCCATGACATCGGGCGGTTCGGCCCGATGCTCGAGAACCATCCGATCTTTCCCGAGCGGGCGAATATTTCGATCGCGCAGGTCACGTCCGACCGCTCGCTGCGGCTTCGGACCTGGGAACGCGGCGCGGGCCTGACAAAGGCTTGCGGCTCGGCGGCCTGCGCGGCGGCCGTGTGCGCGAACCGTTTGAAGCTCACCGGCCGCGAGGTTGACGTCACCCTGCCCGGCGGCGTGCTTCATATTTCATGGAAGCCCGACGATCGGATCGTCATGACGGGCCCCGTCGAACATGAGCATTCGGGAATGATCGACCTCGCCACGCTCGAGGAGACGATCGCGTGAGGCCGACACCGTCCATTGCTGGGCCCGACGTCGTGACGCTCGGGTGCCGGCTCAATGCGTACGAGTCGGAGGTGATGAAGGCCCACGCCGCATCCGCCGGCCTCGACGACGCGGTAATCATCAACACATGCGCCGTCACCGGGGAAGCCGTTCGCCAAGCCGCGCAAACCATCCGCCGCCTGAAGCGGGACCGGCCCGGCGTCAGGATCATCGTCACCGGTTGCGCCGCCCAGCTTCAGCCTGACCGTTTCGCGGCTCTTCCCGAAGTCGATCACGTGGTCGGCAACGCGGAGAAAATGAAGGCGGCCACGTTCGTCGAAATCGCGCGGCAGTCACGCGAGGCCGATGCCGACGTGAGGGTGTCCGACATCATGCAGGTTCGCCAGTCGGCGCTGCACCTGCTGGACGGTTTTGGAACTCGGGCCCGCGCGCAGGTCGAGGTGCAGAACGGCTGCGACCACCGTTGCACATTCTGCATCATCCCGTTTGCGCGCGGTCACTCGCGATCGGCGGGGATCGATCAAATCGTCGACCAAGTCCGGCGGCATGCGGAGCAAGGATACAACGAGGTCGTGCTGACCGGGGTCGACATGACCTCGTATGGCGCGGATTTGCCCGGCCAACCGGCGCTCGGTGCTCTGGTGCGGCGAATACTGAGGGACGTTCCCGAATTGCCGCGCCTGAGGCTTTCCTCGATCGACCAGGTCGAGGCAGACGAGGAGCTGATACGGGCGATCGCGGATGAGCCTCGTCTGATGCCCCACTTGCATCTCTCGCTGCAATCGGGCGACGATTTGATCCTGAAACGGATGAAGCGGCGTCATCAACGCTCGGATGCGATTTCGTTTTGCGAGAAGGTCCGGCGGCTGCGACCGGACATCGTGTTCGGCGCCGACATCATCGCTGGGTTTCCAACCGAGACCGAGGAGATGTTTGGCAACTCGCTGAACTTGATTGATGCGTGCGGGATCACATACGTGCATGCCTTCCCCTATTCACCGCGGCCAGGTACTCCCGCAGCGCGGATGCCTCAGACGGGGCGACAGACGGCGAAGGCGAGGGCCGCCCGATTGCGAGAGCGTGGCGACGAGGTACTCAGCGGGTATCTGGCGTCGCTCGTCGGGCGCGAGGTCACGATACTCGTCGAAGCGAAGGACATGGGCCGGACGCCGCAGTATGCGGAGGTTCGCTTCGACCCCACTGACATTCGCGACGGCAGCGGCCACGGCAGCCTGATGCGCGTGCGAATTTTGGGCATGGCGGAAACAGGCTCGAATGCCGCACGACAGCTCATGGGAGTGCCGACTTGAGCGAGAATGATCAGAGGAAACCAGGCTTGCTCGGGCGGCTTTTCGGCCGCCGGAGCGATGCGCCACCGCCAGCGGCGAACGGGGACGTTCAGGCCGAGGACACGGCGGACGGGGCAACCGCCGCAACAGTCGCGTCGTCACCCGAGCCGGCCGATGCTGACGCACGCCGGGCCGGGGAGGGAGAGGCTCCCGACGGGGGCGCACCCGGAGGGGCTGTTGCGCGTCCGGTCGCGGTATCGCTGACCGATGGCGAGCCCGCTCAGAAGAAGGGCTGGTTGTCGCGCCTGACGGCGGGTCTCGCCAAGACTTCGTCGCGGCTGACCGACGGCATCACGAGCATTTTCACCAAGCGCAAGCTCGATGGCGAAACGCTCGAGGATCTCGAAGACCTACTGATCGGTGCGGACCTCGGGGTCGAGACGTCGTCGCGTATCATCGAGACAATCTCCAAATCGCGTTTCGAAAAAGGCATCGGCCCGGAGGATGTTCGCCGCATTCTCGCCGCAGAAGTCGGGCGAGTGCTGAAACCGGTCGCCCAACCGCTCATCGTCGACGCAAGCCGACGTCCGCACGTGATTCTCGTGGTCGGTGTGAATGGGTCGGGCAAGACGACCACGATCGGCAAGCTCGCGGCGCAGTTGCGTCGGGAGGGGAAGTCCGTGTTGCTTGCCGCCGGCGACACGTTCCGGGCGGCCGCTATCGACCAGCTTAAGGTTTGGGGCGAGCGAACCGGTTGTGCGGTTCTCGCTCGCGAGGTCGGGTCTGATAGCTCGGGTCTCGCCTATGACGCACTCAAGCAGGCTATCGAGGCAAAGGCGGATGTTCTGATCGTCGATACCGCGGGCCGGTTGCAGAATAAGCAGGTGCTCATGGAGGAGCTCGAGAAGGTCATCCGAGTGATGCGAAAGCTCGACCCTTCCGCACCACACGATTGCGTTCTCGTTCTTGACGCGACCACCGGCCAGAACGCATTAAACCAAGTAGAAGTGTTTCGTCAGCGCGCGGGCGTCAGCGGCCTTGTCATGACAAAGCTGGACGGCACGGCTAAGGGGGGGATCCTGGTCGCAATCGCCGCTCGATTTGCCCTCCCGGTACATGCAATCGGCGTGGGCGAAGGGATCGACGATCTTTCTCCGTTCGACCCCGATGAATTTGCACAGACCATTGCCCAGATCTAGCAGCGCCGCTGTGAAGCCAATACCTCAGAAAGGTTCCGATACGATGGCCGCGAAGAAGAGCTGGTACCCGTTCACGCCCGAGCAGACCGTGAATATCCTCTCGGAGTTCGGCCCACTCGTGGCCATGTTCATCGTCAACGCCATCGGCGGCATAAACGCGGGAACTTGGGCGCTGATCATCTCGACCGGCATCGCCATGGTGGTGATGCGCATCGTGCTGGGACGGCTTCCGATCTTTCCCATCATCGCATCGGGCGTGACGATCGTTTTCGGCATCCTGACGCTGCTCACGGGCGACGCGATGTGGATCAAAATCAAGGTCTCGATCTTCAATGCAATGTTCGCGGGCTTCCTGTTCGGCGGACTTTGGGCGACCAGCCCGATCATGGGGCGTCCGTCCTGGCAGGCAGTCGCAGGGCTGACCGCGATCATCCTGCTTGCCCAGTTCCCCTATCTCGGCCAGCTCAGAGAGGGGCTTCCGACGCTCGGTGACGAGACCAACCCGCTGACGACAAACGTCATTTGTCTCGCATCCATGGTGCTTGGCTTCGTTCTCGGCGGACTTGTGTTCCGCAAGAACTTCTTCGGTCACGTGTTCGAGAAGACCTTCCACTATACGCAGGAAGGCTGGGACCGCTTCACGTTCAGCTTCGCGTGGTTCTTCGTGTTCACTGCGGTGCTGAACGAGGTCATCCGTCAGGCGTTTGTCGGCGAGACGGTTTACGACGTACCGCTTCTTGGGCCCATGAACGGCACCAGCATCTGGATATTGTTTAAGATTGCGTTCATCATGCCGATCTCGGGCGTCTACGCTTGGTTCTTGACGCGCCTTATGGCGAAGTACCAGATACCGGGGCCGGATACAGGCAAGGTCGCCGCTAACGTGCAAACGCATGTTTCGCCTGCTCGCGCCCACTGAGTTCGCTGCATTTCGTTTTGCCCGCCAATGTGATCGGAGCTCGCCCGTGACACAATCGTCCGATGTGAAACAGCAAGGCGAGGGCGATCACGCTGGCGGGGTTGATGGCGGCAAGCAATTGCTGAAGCTGCTCGTTGAGTTGGGGCCGCTCGTCATATTCTTCGTGTCGAATGCCCGTTTCGGCATCATCGTCGGAACTGCGGTGTTCGTGGTCGCCACCATCATATCGCTCGCCGTTTCGCGCCTGCTGCTCGGCAAGATCGCCACCATGCCGCTGGTGTCCGGCTTCTTTGTCATCGTGTTCGGCGGCCTGACGGTCTGGCTCGAGGACGATCTCTTCATCAAAATGAAGCCGACGATCGTGAACAGCCTGTTCGCCGTGTTGCTGTTCGGTGGTCTCGCCATGGGAAAGCCCTGGCTCAAGTACCTTTTCGACGAAGCTTTCAAGCTGACGGACGCGGGTTGGCGCCTGTTGACATTCCGGTGGGCCTGCTTCTTCGTGGTTCTTGCTGTGCTGAATGAAATCGTGTGGCGGACGACATCGACCGATTTTTGGGTTAGTTTTAAGCTTTTGGGCATCATGCCTCTTACACTTGTTTTTGCCATCTCGCAGATCGGCCTCTTGAAAAAGTACGAACTTTCTGCAAATTGAACATTGTTCCTTGTGAAGATGTTCTCCCGTCGGTTCCGTTTTGCGCGGTCCCGTTGGGGCCAGACATTCCTTCCTCCACTTTATTGATTTGGGAAGTTCTGTTATACTGCACCAGAAAAAATCGACGCTCTGCTCCTGTGTTTTCTGGGGTGGCCGTCAGTAAACGAACGGACACGATCCCGAATGGCCCGCGACAATTCCTCAATCCGGCTCGATACGTCCCCAATTCATCTACTGCATCGAGCTGGTCAGTGTGCTGTAGATGTCTTCCAGGCAGAAATGGGAGTCGATGAACTCACGCCTCGGCAGTACGCAATCTTGCTGACGGTGGCTCAGCACGAGGGGCTCAGTCAGACAAGCCTCGTCGAAAAAACCGGTATCGACCGGTCTACGCTCGCCGACATTATCCGCCGCCTGCTGAAAAAGGGGCTCATCCAGCGCCGCCGGACCAAGGAAGACGCCCGCGCCTACGCGGTGCGCCTTACCGAGAGCGGCACTCGAATCTTGAAGCAGGTCGAGCCATTGGCTCGCCGCGTCGACGACCGCATTCTGGCCGCGCTTCCGGGCCAGCAGCGCGAGAGGTTCGTTCAGGACCTCAATACGATTGTTCGCGCGCTGGGGACGCTCGAAGCCCCGCCGGCGCCGCAGCCGGTCGCGAAGATATCCAAGCTCAAGGCGGCTTCGGGCCGCTGATACCACTCCTCCCCGGGCTGCCAATCCGGGAGAGGGGAGAAGTGCTGGCTGGTGGCCGCCGCGCCACCCGCCACAGGCATTTCTTGTTCCAATCGAAAGCTACGCTTGCGACTACATTCAAATGGCCGTGGTGGAATTGATCATCACACAGATTTGATGGCGCCAAGTCCCGGGCTGATCACAAGGCCAATTTGGGCCGGATAACGCGTTCGGTCGAAAAAGATATATCCATATATCCGGAATTGGAAACGGCCGGGGCGATCACTCGCACCGGCCGTTGACCGTTTTTCGCTATATCGCAGCTCTGATCTGGTCGGCGCTGCCGCCTTGATTCATGCGGCCTTCTTCAGAAGTCCGCGGTTAATCAGGGTCTCGGCGATCTGAACCGCATTGAGGGCCGCGCCCTTCAGCAGGTTGTCGGCAACGCACCAGAGAACGAGGCCATTCTCGACCGTCGAATCTTCGCGGATGCGGCTGACGAAGGTTGCGAACTCGCCTGCGGCTTCGATCGGCGTCACGTAACCGCCAGTCTCGCGCTTATCGACAACCATCACGCCCGGGGCCTCGCGGAGGATCTCGCGGGCCTCGTCAGCGGTGATCGGGTTTTCGAACTCGATGTTAATCGCCTCGGAATGACCGACGAAAACCGGCACCCGGACGCACGTTGCGGTGACGTGAATCTTTGGATCGAGAATCTTCTTCGTCTCGACCAGCATCTTCCACTCTTCCTTCGTGTAGCCATCCTCCATGAACACGTCTATCTGGGGGATGCAATTGAAGGCGATCTCCTTGGGGAACTTCTTGGATTCGACCTCCTGGCCGGGCACGTACTTGCCCTTGGTCTGGTGCCAAAGTTCGTCCATGGCGTCCTTGCCGGCGCCCGAAACGGACTGGTAGGTCGAGACGACGACGCGCTTGATCTTGGCTTTGTCGTGAAGCGGTTTCAGCACGACGACCATCTGGGCCGTCGAGCAGTTGGGGTTCGCGATGATGCCCTTCTTCGTGTAGCCGCGCACGGCGTCCGCATTCACTTCGGGCACGATGAGCGGGACGTCCATGTCCATGCGCCAGAACGACGAGTTGTCGATCACGACACAGCCCTTGGCGGCGATCTTGGGAGACCATTCCTTCGATACCGCGGAGCCAGCCGACATCAGGCAGATATCGGCTTTCGAGAAGTCAAACTGCTCCAGGTCCTGGCACTTCAGTGTCTTGTCGCCGAACGAGACCTCGGTGCCCAGTGAACGTCGCGACGCGATCGCGAACACTTCATCGGCCGGGAACTCCCGCTCCGACAGCACATTCATCATCTCGCGGCCGACGTTGCCCGTCGCGCCGACAACTGCAACCCTGTAGCCCATTGCTGTTTATCCTCATACCAAATCGAGCCGCAGCGAACCGCCCGGCCGATCAAGGCGCGAGGGATAGGACTTCGGGGCGCGAAGTTCAAGGGGCGGCAGGGCCGCAACGGGTCGCGCGTAAGGGGGCCGACTTTGCGGTCCCAGGATCGCCAGGCTCCATATTGCCGGCGTATTGGATCATCATATCGAACCGAGGTCGCCTGACCGGGCAGAGGCGCTCCGGCCGCGCATCGCCGGTCCGGCGTGTGACGACACCATGCCGACTTTAGAGGATCGGACAATGAAGCGGACCGCGGTTGTCGGGCTACTTACCGTGATGCCTGCGACGGCAATCGCGCTCGAGAGCTGGATGGATGAAGGGGCCATCCGGTCGGCGTTCGGTGGAAAGACCATCCAAGGCCACTATGCCAGTGGCGTGGCCTTCACCGAGACATATGGGACGGATGGCGGCATCGACTACCGGGAGCGGGATCGAACCTTCGCGGGGCATTGGTCGGTGCAGGGTGGAGCATTCTGCACCATCTATCACCAAGACGCCGCGGGCGGTTGTTACCGCGTCACCCAGGTCTCGGAAAACTGCTTTGAGTTCTATTTCGTCGCGCGAACCGAACTCGACGCCGCCAACGATCAGAACATCGGCCCCTCCTGGACGGCGCGGGCGGCCGTCTCGGACCGGCCTTCGACTTGCGATGACCGGCCCGCCGTCTAGCGATGGCTTTGCGGGGGACTGAAGGCTTCGTCACTTGAGACCGGAGCCTTCTCGCAGGACGCCGCCAAAATACGTTTACGAACGATGGGCTCCGGCAGAGCGCGTGACCGGAATGTCGCGTCTGTTCGCGTGACCATTTTCTGCAGGCTTAACCGCACCTTAAGCGCTTGATGAAACTCTCGAATGTTGGAGCAGTTCGTCGGGGAGCAGTTTGTCAGTGGCCCAGCAGATAGTGGGAGCCGAGCGTCGCCGCTTTGGCCGGAGGCCATGTCGCGTCAAGGGTTGGATCGTTCCGCCGCGGCAGTCGAGCATTCCGTGTGTGTTGTCCGATTTTTCCGAAGGCGGCGCACGTATCGAGTTGGAGGCCGCCGCCAAGTTGCCGGCGCGCTTTGATCTGCGGGTCGAGGGTCTCGCCACCGTCGTTCCGTGCGAACTGCGCCACTCCAACGGGCGCACGATTGGCGTCGAATTTGCGCGGCTGGACAACCGGCGGTCTCTCAGTTCAGCGCTTGCGACCGAGAAGTTTCTCTCTTGGATGGCGGAGGGCAAGGGCCGGACGGGCACTTCCGGCCCGGCCGCCGATGAGCCAACGCTCGGCGCTCCACGGGAAAATTCCGGTCACCGGCATCCGCTGCGCGCGGCGCTGATGGTGCCTAGCGATGGAGACCGCGATCTGGGCGACAACGCGCGGGACGTCGCAGACGCGCCGCTCACCATCGATACGGCGGTGCCGAATGGGGCGATGATGGCCACCGATGTCGTGCCATCCGCTTCGGTGGGGCCATCGGTAGCCGACGAAAATTCCCCATCCGGCGATATGGCGATAGCTCCCGCCGGACCCGAGGGCTTTTCAGGCGCTGCCTGCGAACCCGATACGGATGCCGAAGCCGCCACGGTCCGTGCGGCCGCGCACCGGCCTTGCAAATTCAGCACCATCAGCGCCGGCGTGAAGCACTTGATGTCCAGCGTCAGGCCAAAGCTCGTGTGGCGGGCCAAATCGCGTGCGCCGGGAGAGGATGGTGCTCCCGACGGGCCATGATCGGGCGTCCGTCGCGCCCGATGCCGATGGTCACTGCACCGCGACGGTACGCGGCTCGATTTTACGCCGCCTTGAGAAGGGCCTTGAACTCGGCCTCGATCGCGCGGCCCATCTCGCTGGTGCCGGTCTTGGTCATGCCCGGCTGCATGATGTCGCCCGTCCGCAGCCCCTTGGCGAGCGCCGCCGCGATCGCCGCGTCGAGCAGATCGGCGGCCTTGGCCATGCCGCAGGAATAACGAAGCGCCATGCCGAAGCTCGCGATCGTCGCGATCGGGTTGGCGAGCCCTTTGCCGGCGATGTCGGGAGCGGACCCGTGGACGGGTTCGTAAAGCGACTTGCGCTTGCCCGTCTTTGCATCGGCGGCGCCGAGCGAAGCCGATGGCAACATCCCGAGCGAGCCGGTCATCATGGCCGCCTCGTCCGAGAGGATGTCGCCAAACAGGTTGTCGGTCACGACGACGTCGAACTGCTTGGGGTTGCGGATCAGCTGCATCGCGCAGTTGTCGGCCAGGATGGGCTGATATTCGATCTCGGGGGCATAGGATTTGTGAACGGCGGCCGTCACGTCGCGCCACACGACGCCGGTTCTCATGACGTTCCACTTGGCTGCCATATGGACCTTCTTCGAGCGCACCCGGGCGAGGTCAAACGCCATCTTCGCGATGCGCTCGATCTCGAAGGTCGTGTAGGTGGTCGTATCGACGCCGCGCTTCTGGCCGTCCTCGAGGGTCACGATCTCCTTTGGCGAGCCGAAATAGGTGCCACCGGTCAGTTCGCGCACGATCAGAATATCGAGACCTTCCACCAGCTCGCGCTTCAGCGACGAGGCGTCGGCGAGTGCGGGATAGCAGATGGCGGGCCGCAGGTTTGCGTAGAGATCGAGATCCTTGCGAAGGCGCAGGAGCCCGGCCTCCGGGCGGATGTCGTAGGGGACGTTGTCCCACTGGGGGCCGCCCACGGCGCCGAAGATGATCGCGTCGGCGTTGTTGGCCTTCGCCATGGCCGCGTCGGTGATTGCGACGCCGTGCTTGTCGATGGCTGCTCCGCCGACAAGGTCGCTTTCCGTCGTGAACTTGTCGCCGCCCGCCGCGTTGAGCACGCCGATCAGCCGCTCGACCTCCGCCATGGTCTCGACGCCAATGCCGTCGCCGGGGAGCAGAAGCAGGTGATGGGTGGTCATGAGAGCGGTTCCGTGGCGTGTTGTTGGAATTGGGACGCGCCGGTCTAAGCCTCTGGCGCGGCCAGCGCAACAGGGATAGCGGTCGAGCCAGCACGCTTCGTGGTACTGGCCCATTGACGAGTGTCCCGGCACCATGTCACGGCACAGGATCGGCACGGGCCCCTTTCAGGGCCGTTCGCCGCGATGAACCGCTGTTTTCGGGAGGCCTCATGAAGCTCGTTCGTTTCGGACCCGCCGGACATGAAAAACCGGGCATCGTCGACGAGGACGGCGCCATTCGCGATCTGTCGGACTTCGTCGCCGACATCACCGGCGAGACCATCTCTCCCGCCAGCCTTGCCAGGCTCAGGTCGATCGACCTTCTATCCCTGCCGGTCGTAGACCCTGGTGTCAGGCTTGGCCCACCCATCGCACGCGTATGGAACTTCATTGCGATCGGCCTCAATTACGTCGACCACGCCAAGGAGACGGGCGCACCCATCCCGACGGAGCCGATCCTTTTCAACAAGGCCGGAAACTGCATCGTCGGGCCGAACGACGACGTTATGATCCCGAAGGACAGCCAGAAGCTCGACTATGAGGTGGAGATCGCCTTCGTCATCGGCACCCGGTCGCGCTACGTCTCGGAGGCCGACGCGATGTCCCACATCGCCGGCTACACCATCTGCAACGACGTTTCCGAGCGGTACTGGCAGAAGGATCGCAAAGGGCAGTGGGTCAAAGGTAAGTCGTTCGAGACGTCAGGTCCGCTCGGCCCCTGGCTCGTGACCACTGACGAGGTGTCTGATCCTCACGACCTAGGGCTTCGTCTCGAAGTCGATGGAGAGGTGCGCCAGCTCGGCACGACCGCGGACATGATCTTCAAGATCCCGTTCCTGCTCTCCTATGTGACGCAGTTCATGGTTCTGGAGCCCGGCGACGTGGTGACGACCGGTACGCCTGCCGGCGTCGCGCTCGGCATGAAGGAGCCGAAGTGGCTCAAGGCGGGGCAGGCCATGACGCTGATGATCGACCGGCTCGGCGAGCAGCGTCAGGTGTTGGTACCGTTCAGGCCTTGAGCGTCGAACGGGCTGCGTACTCGTTGAGAAGAGCCGAGTTCGGGCAAAACCGGGGGGGCGCATTGTCCTCGCCCTCCAAGTGACCGGCTATCCAGCGGTCGCATTCCGCACCGTTTCCGCAACTTGCGCAGAGGCCCGACGCCAAGTCCAACTCGCGTTCCCCGGATCGGCTCAGGAGCCGGTTCAAGTCAAAGCGGAGGCGCGATAGAACGTCGGAAAGTCGCCAAGGCAGTTCCATGAACGCATCCGATTTTCTGTCGTTGACACGTTTGTATATATTTGGGACTGATGCGGCTTATCGCATTGATTAGGATCAAGAAAGCATCAGTCGCGCTTTATCTTTTCGCGGTCTACCGTGAAGCGGAGATCGCGGCTGAAGAACGAACGCACGCGCCAGTCGACCGAGCGGCCGAGCTTGATCATCCACACGAGCTGCCAGGGAAATGCGATCGTGGTCCGCCGCTTGTCCAGCCTGTGCTTGATGTAGGAAGCCGCCTTTTCGGGCGTCCATAGGTGGGGCAGTTTGCCGACATGGTCGGCGACCTGGGCGGTGTCGACGTGACCGGGATAAATCAGCGAGACAGTGATGCGATCGTCTCTCAGGTACTCGCGGAGCGCCTCGCCATAGGCCATCACGCCGGCCTTGCTGCCGCTATAGCCTGGCGAATCCGCCAACGGGTGAAGTGCTGCGAGCGAGCCAACAATCGCGATATGGCCAGTCCGGCGCGGGCGCATGAGCTGGATCGTCGGCTGGACCATGTGGGCAACGCCTTCGACGTTGACGCGCATCATCCAGGCGATGTCCTCGACGGTCTCGAGTTCATCCTTGCCGTGACCTGTGTAGACGCCGGCGTTCGCGATCAGTAGGTCGATCGGGTGTTGTTCATCGAAATCCTTGAGCCAGCGCTCGGCCGCCGTTGCATCACGGACGTCGAGGATGGCGGGGATGACCGTCGCGCCTTTCGCCTCGCACAGCTTTGCGACCTCGGCCAGTCGGGCCTCATTGCGGCCGACGAGGGCGAGGGTACGGCCCGGCTCGGCGTAGGCGATGGCCAGCGCTCGGCCTATGCCGTTGCTGGCGCCAGTTATGACGACGGTTCTGGGGGCGGCTCGCATCTGGTGACTCTGATACATAATTGACGGCGGCACGTGGCATAACACATCCGCGCGCATCCGCAGCGCTTGCGGCCAAATGGGCGACTAGGCGTGCGGACGCACGGGCGCTTTTTATCGATGGGGCCTCAGGAATGTTCAATGTCTTCGCACTTCTCACCGCCGCGGCACTCACATTCCTGATCGGTGCCGTGCATTCCGTGCTCGGGGAAATTCGGGTGTTGCGCCCACTTCTGGCCCCCGAGCGCCGCCAGGGCCTGCTCGCCGAACAGGAGACTTTGCGCCGCGTTCTGCGCGTCTCCTGGCATCTCGTGACGCTGGCGTGGTGGGGCATCGCGGCCATCATAGCCGCCATCGCCGTAACGCCGGCCGATGCACACGGCACGATGGTTCTCATCATCGTTTCGCTGCTATTCTCGGTAATGGGCGTGGTTGCGCTGGTGGCGAGCCGTGGCCGCCACCTTTCGTGGATCGTCTTTTTTGCCATCGCGGGGCTTTCGATAGCCACCATCCTTTGATCCTCGGCGCCGCTTTCAGGGCGAGGACTAGGATGCTTCCTGGAACCTGACGGCGGTCTGCAAATCCACCGACACGAGCTGCGAGACGCCCTTTTCAGCCATCGTCACGCCGAACAGGCGGCTCATGCGCGACATGGTCATCGGGTGGTGCGTGATGACGAGGAACCGCGTGTCCGTCTCGGCCGCCATCTTCTCCATCAGGAGACAGAAGCGATCGACGTTGCTGTCGTCCAGCGGCGCGTCGACCTCGTCGAGTACGCAGATCGGCGACGGGTTGGTCAGGAACACCGCGAAAATGAGCGAGAGGGCGGTCAGCGTCTGCTCGCCTCCCGACAGCAGCGACAGTGTCGCGGGTTTCTTACCCGGTGGCTTGGCGATGATCTCCAGCCCGCCTTCGAGAGGGTCCTCACCCTCGATCAGCTCGAGCCGGGCCTCGCCACCGCCGAACAGTGTCGCGAACAAGCGCTGGAAGTGGCCGTCTACCACTCGGAATGCCTCGTTGAGGCGCTGACGCGCCTCGCGGTTGAGCTGGCCGATGGCGATGCGCAGCTTGGCAATGCCTTGCTCGACGTCCGCGATTTCGCTCGCCATGCTGCCGAGCTGGGCCTCGAGCTTGTCGAGTTCGCCCTCTGCTTCGAGGTTGACGCCTCCGAGGCGTTCGCGGTCGGCCTTCAGGGATGAGACGCGGCGTTCGATGTCCTCGCGGGATGGGAGCTTGGCTCCATTCTCGCCGGGATCTACGCCGGCCAGCTCGAGGCAGGCTTCGGGATCGATGTCGAGTGCCTCGCGGGCGCGGCGCACGTGCTCGGCCCGGCTGTTGCGAGCGGCTTCGAGCCTGGCATCGAGCCTAGCACGGGCTTCACGCTGGCGGCCGATTTCGCTCTGGGCGGACTTCAGGGCCTGGACTGCAGCCTTCAGTGCGCCGTCGGCGGCGGTGAACTTGTCGGCTGCTTCCATCCGCTGGCGTTCGACACTGGCGACCTCGCTGAGGAGCTTTTGGCGCTGCTCGTCAATTCTGGCGGGTAGATCGGCGATATCGGCCAGTTCGCCGCGAATCTCTTCGGTACGCGCGCGAAGCTGGGCCAGCTGATTGGCGGCCGCCGCGCGGCGCTGCTCCCACCGGACGAGGTCGGACCGGACGGTCGCGAAGCGCTCACGACGTTGCTGGCGAGCGCGTATCAGCTCGGTGGCCGCCGCCCGAGCCTCGGCGACCTCGGCACGCGCTTTGCGCGCCTCCGCTTCCGCTTCGGCCGTCGCGCTCGCGAGATCGTCGCCGTCCTCGGACAGATCGAGCGTCATCGCCAGTTCTTCGAGCCGCGAGATCGCGTCCACGAGATCGTCCTCGGCCGTTGCCTTGGCGTCGTTCAGTGCCGCAAGTTTCGCTTCCGTGTCGCGGGCGGCGCGCTCCAGGCCGGTCATCGCCTCGCGGGCCGCGGCGAGCCTCGTCTGTCCCTCGCGCCATTCTTGCCTGAGCCTGCGTTCGCGGGCCTCGGCGGTGGCCAGCGCGGTCGTCAGTTCGGTCTCCTTCGCACGCGCCTCCTCGGCTGCCGCGGACGCCGCCGCCGCCCGCCTCGACAGCTCGTCCAGGCGATTGCGCTCGGCGAGCCGCATCGCGGCCGCCCTCGTGCCCTCGGCGACGGCGACGAAACCGTCCCAACGCCAAAGGTCGCCCTCGCGCGAGACGAGGCGCTGGCCGAGTTTCAGTGCGGTCTGCAACGCGCGCCCCTGCTCGCGCGAGACGATGCCGATCTGGCGAAGGCGGCGCTGGAGCGCCTGAGGTGCCTTCACGTGGGACGACAGCGGCTCGGCGTCGGCGGGCAGGCCCGGCTGTTCGCCCGATAGCTCCAAATGGCGCCAGTGGACGCCTGCCGCCTCGTCGAGAGAGGCGTCGAGGTCGTCGCCCAAGGCGGCGGCGAGGGCCGTCTCGATGCCGGGCGTGACCTCGATGTGATCGACCACAAGCGGAAAGCCGTGCGGATTGGGGGCAAGTAGCAGCTTGGAAAGCGTGTCGCGCTCGGTTTGCAGGGCGCGTGCTTCCAAGCTGGACCGTTGCGCAGTCTCCCGCGCCGCCTTCAACGCGGACGACAGCGAGCGCACCTGTGATTCTGCTTCGGACGTTTCGGTTTCAAGGTCCGTGAGCTGTTCTGCGATGTCGTGCCCGGCGGCGGTCAGCTCGGCTAGCTTGAGGCTATCGGGAGCGCGCTGGGTGACATCGCGGATATCGCTGGAAAGGCGCTCGACCTGGCGCTTGAGCTTGGCGACGACCTCCTCGCGGTCGAGCTTGCTCGTTTCGAGACGGCGGCGCTCGGCGCGGGCTTCGGCTGCGCGCGTGGTTGCGGCCTGAAGGGCTGCCTCCGCCGTCTTCAGGGACGCCTCGGCGGACTGCAGCCGATCGCGGGCCTCGGCCTCTGCCGTCTCGTGGCCGCCGTCTCCCTCGTCGAGGCTCGCCTGCTCGGCGGCTAACCGTTCGAGTGTGTGCGCGCTTTCCTCCAGCATGTCCTCTTCGCGCGCGATATCGGCCTGCAGCTCGATCCGCCGAGATTTCAGCTCACGCTCGCGGGAAGCAGAGCGCTCGGCCTCGCGTTCGAAGGTTTCAAGGCTGATCTTGACGCGAGCGAGGACGGCGGCGCGAACGGCTTCCTCCTCGCGCAGCGGCTGGATCGCGGCGGAGAGTTCGGCTTCCTCGCGCAGCGCGCGCGCTTCAATCTCTGTGGCGGCGGCAAGCGCGGACAGGACATCGCGGAGGCACGCTTCCTCCTGCTCGACGTCCCGGTGGGAGGCACGCCAGGCGACATGGAACGCGAGCGCCTCTGCCCGGCGGATTTCCGCCGACAATTCTTTGTAGCGGCGGGCCTGACGGGCCTGGCGCTTGAGGCTGTCGAGCTGAGAGACGAGCGATCCCTTGAGGTCGTTCATGCGCTGGAGGTTGCCCTCCGCCGCTTTCAACCGAAGCTCTGCTTCGTGGCGACGCGAGTGAAGTCCGGCAACGCCCGCCGCATCCTCCAGAATCCGGCGGCGATTCTCCGGCTTCGCATTGACGAGTTCGCCGATTTGGCCCTGACGGACCAGGGCCGGCGAGCGGGCCCCGGTCGCCGCATCCTCGAACAGGATCTTCACATCGCGTGCTCGGGCATCGCCGCCATTGATGCGGTAGGCGGAGCCGGCCTCACGCTCGATCCGGCGCGTGATCTCGATGACGTCGCTATCATTGAACTCGACCGGCGCCTTGCGCTCCTGATTGTCGAGAATGATCGTGACCTCGGCTGCGTTGCGGGCGGGCCGCGAGTTGGTGCCGGCGAAGATGACGTCGTCCATCGCCGCCGCGCGCATGGATTTGTGGGACGTCTCGCCCATCACCCAGCGGAGGGCCTCGAGCAGGTTCGATTTTCCGCATCCGTTGGGGCCCACGACCCCCGTGAGGCCGCGTTCGATCAAAAGCTCGGTCGGCTCAACGAACGACTTGAAGCCTACGAGGCGCAGGCGTGTGATCTGCATGTCTGGCCCTCATCGCGCCGCGCATCTGCGCCGGGCAGTTGCGTGCTCAACACTCAGTTTGGAGCGATTCTGGGGCCGAAGGCAAAGCAGGGGGGCTGCCCCTCAAGCGTTCGCGGCGCGCCGGATGACGCCGCGCCGGGCGGGTACGCGCCTACCGAGCTTCGCAAACAGCGCGCTCTCGATGTTGGCCAGGAACAAGCGCGTGGCGTTTTCCCAGGAATAGTCGAGCGCCTTCTCGCGGACGATGACATGATCGAGCCTCAAGGCGGACCTGACCGCATCTCCGAGGTTTTCCGACAGGACACCGGTGACGCCGGGCACAACGAGGTCGATGGGACCTGTGACGGGGAACGCGGCTACGGGGAGGCCGGACGCCATCGCCTCGAGTTGAACGATGCCGAAGGTCTCGGTCAAACTCGGCATGACGAACACATCGGCCGAGGCGTAGCACTCGGCCAAGTCCTCGCCGGTCATTTTGCCTGTGAACGTGACGTCGGGGTATCGCGCCTGAAGCTCTGCCCTCTGCGGGCCGTCGCCGACGACGACCTTGCGGCCGGGCAGATCGAGATCGAGGAAGGCGTGGATGTTCTTCTCGACCGCGACGCGGCCGACCGTGATGCAGACCGGGCCGTCGCCGAAGCGCCGGACGGGCCTGGGGCGGAACAATTCCGTATCGACACCGCGTGTCCACGGCAGAATACGGTCGAACCCGCGCTGGCTGAGCTCGGCGGCCAGGCTCGGAGTGGCGACCATGACGCCGCAGCCGGAATTGTGGAACGCCCGCATGATCGAATAGGTCCAGGATTCGGGAACGCCGAACCGGGGCTTCAGGTACTCGGGAAAACGGGTATGGAAGCTCGTCGTAAACGGGATGCGGCGCGAGAGGCAGTGCGAGCGGGCCATCCAACCGACGGGGCCCTCGGTCGCGATGTGGACTGCGTCCGGCTGCACCTCGGCGAACCTGCGGCGGATATAGGAGAACCCCGGCATCGCGAGGCGAATTTCCGGATAGGTCGGCGCCGGCATCGTGTAGAATTCGCCGGGCGTGACGAAGTCAATTTCCGCGCCGAGCTTGGCCGCTTCCTCGCCCAGACGTTCGTACGTGCGGACCACGCCGTTTACCTGCGGCCGCCACGCGTCCGTTGCGACCAATATGCGCATCAGGCTGCCTTCAGCTGGATCGGAGCAGGCACGGCCTCCTCACGCTCGCGGGCCCGAACCACATCGAGCCAACGGATCATCTCGAAGACGCCATCTTGCGTCTCGCCAATCGCGGTGCAGCTCTCGACCCAGTCGCCGGTGTTCAGATAATGGACCTCATCGAACTGGCGGGAGGCCGCATGGTGGATGTGGCCGCAGATCACGCCATCGACGCCCTGGCGGCCGGCCTCGGCCGCGAGGTTCTTCTCGAAATCGCCGATGAAGTTCACGGCCGTCTTGACACGGTGTTTCAGGTAGCTCGACAGGGACCAGTAGCCGAGCCCGAGGCGCCGGCGCACAAAGTTCAGCGGCCAATTGAGCCACAGCGCCAGCGTGTAGCCACGGTCGCCCAGGAACGCGAGCCACTTCGCATAGCGGACGACCACGTCGAACTCGTCGCCATGGATGACAAGATACTTCTTTCCGGCGGCCGTTTCGAAAATGGCCTGGCGCTCGATCTCGATGCCGCCAAAACGCTGTCCGCAGTAGTCGCGGATGCCTTCGTCATGGTTGCCGGGAATATAAATGATGCGCGTGCCTTTGCGCACCTTTCGCAGCAGCTTCTGGAGCACGTCGTTGTGGGACTGGAGCCAAATCGCGCCGCGCCGGATGCGCCAGAAGTCGACCACATCGCCAACTAGATAGATAGTCTCGGCTTCGTGCTGTTTCAGGAAGTCGAGCAACATCTCCGCCTGGCATGCACGCGTGCCGAGGTGAATGTCGGAGATGAACAGCGTGCGGTATGTCGTCATGGGGGAAGCGCGCTCCTCTGGCGGCAGACAATAGACGCTCGATTCTGGTTTGTCACACTTCAGCAAGACGGTTTTTATATTGCATCGGTGTGACACGGAGCGGCAGCGGCCATCGACGGGCGCCTTCCCCCGAAAGGAGGTCGTGGAAAACCTCGTTACGCCTATCACACGCGCGATCGCCGGTGCGATGCGAAACGTGCCCTAGTGTACCGTTCCCGACATTTGCGTCCCCTTGGAGCGCGGTTTGGAGCAAATGTCGGCACCAACAGGAACACCAGCGACTTTATGTATCCAGTGTAGCCTTTGCGTCTAACGTTTGGTGACGAGGCCAGCCGCAAGCGGGGGGCAAATGTCAGATGGGCTACACTAGTTGATCCTTGCGGGGAAATAGCGCTGGATTATCTCGTCGAAGCGGCCGCTTTCACGAACCCGTGTCAGAGACTGATCTATCAGCGACTTCAACGCCGGGTCACGCTTCGGCAGCGCTATCGCAATGCCGTCGCCGAAATATCTGGGCTCGAGAAATGGCCCCCCCTTCAACTCGCAGCACTGCCTCGAGTTCGTACCATTGACCCATAGCGACAGGCCGATCGCATCGTCGAACAGGTATTGCACCTTGCCGTCGGCCAACGCCTCGCGGGCAGCCTCGATGGAGTCGAACGTCTTGATCGCGCTGCCGTTGAAAAACTCCTTGAGGAACGCCTCGTGGACGGTGCCCTTGGCGACAGCGAGCGTCTTTCCTTCAAGAAATTCCGGCGTCGCCTCGACCGCCAAGCCGTCGCGCTTGCCGGCGAAATGGCCAGGGGTATGAAGGTAGCGGTCGGAAAACTCCACTTCGGTAACGTTTCGCCATGAGATGCGGTGGGAGGAGATTGCTGCATCCGCTTCGCCTGCCTTCAGCGCACCGAATTGTTCCTCCCAGGGGCGGACCTTGATGTCGCAGGCAGAATTCGCCTCGAGGCAGATCGCGCGGGCGAGGTCGATGTTGAACCCAGCCAGCGCGCCATCAGAGTCGATATAGTTGAATGGTGGGAAATCGCCCTCCGTGATGAAGCGGAGGACGACACGCCGCGAGGTCTCGGCGCCGACGGCAGCTCCGGGGCGGACATCCGAAGAGTTCGAGCGTGACGGGCCTGCTGTCTGCCCCGTGGAATCGTGGGATGGCAGGGCAACAAGCGCGATGGCCGATGCAAACATGGCGGCAGCCGAACCGCTGATCCTGAGACGGCGCATCAACGGCGATGGGGGGCTGGAGTGAAACGGGCGGATCAAGCTCAGGCCTCCCTCGCGTCTGGCACAAATGTCATCGCTTGTAGGGCGCCATGCCGGTCCGCGCCAGTTCGTCGGCGCGCTCGTTCTCGGGATGGCCTGCGTGCCCCTTGACCCAGTGCCAATGGATCGTGTGCCGGTTGCGAGCTTCGTCGAGCTTCTGCCATAGTTCGGAGTTCTTGACAGGCTTTTTGTCGGCGGTTTTCCAGCCGTTGCGCTTCCAGCCGGCGATCCATTTTGTGATACCGTCCTTCACGTAGTTGCTGTCGGTGTAGAGGTCGATATTGCAGGGTTGCTTCAGGGCTTCGAGGGCTGAGATCGCAGCAGTCAGCTCCATGCGATTGTTGGTCGTCGTCGCCTCGCCGCCGTGCATTTCCTTGCGATGTGGCCCGTGCATCAAGACCGCACCCCAGCCTCCGGGGCCTGGGTTTCCCGAGCAGGCCCCGTCCGTATAGATCGTCACGTTCTTCATCGGCCAACTTTCACTTGCCGTCCTGGCATCGGCCGTCCGTGTAACCGTTAATTCCCGTCACCGTGCGGTGGAACTTGAGCCTGTCCACATAGTCCTGGGGATCGTGTGGCATAACCAGTGCGCCGGGTGCGCGGTGAAGCCAATCATAAGCGCGGGTCAGCAGGAAGCGTAGCGCAGCGCCACGGGCGAGCATCGGCATGGCGCGGCGCTCGGCGGTCGAAAGCTGGCGGATGCTCTCGTAGCCGGCGATCAGCGCGCGTCCTTTCTCAGGGTCGTATGTATGCGTGGCGTCGAAGCACCAGGCGTTGAGGCAGATCGCCAGATCGTATGCGAGGGCATCGTTGCAGGCGAAGTAGAAGTCAATCAAGCCGGACAGATTGCCGTTTAAAAAGAATACGTTATCTGGAAATAGGTCGGCGTGGATGACGCCATGGGGCAGTTCGTCAGGCCAGCCGCCTCTGCTTATGGCCACGGAGTGAGCCGCGAGTTCGCTCTCGATGAGGTCCTGCAGTTCGGACGATATCTCTATGGCCCTGCTGGCAAACTTTTCATACAGTGGCCGCCAACCCGCAGGTCCAAGCGCGTTCCGGCGGTAGAGTCCGAGGTCAGCGCTGGCCAAATGCAGGTTAGCCAGGGCACGGCCGGTCGCTTCGCAGTGCTCCGCGCGAGGGTGCTTTACGGAGACGCCTTCGAGAAAAGTCACGAGCGCAGCGCGCCGGCCATTGAGTAGCCCGAGGGGCTGCCCTTCCCGATTTCGCACCGGTACCGGGCAGGAAACTCCGCGCCGGGCGAGATGTTCCTTCAGGGCCAAGAAGTATGGGAGATCGGCTTCGTTCACCCGCTTCTCGTACAATGTAAGAATGAACCGCCCGCGGTCGGTCTCGACGTAGTAATTCGTGTTCTCTACGCCCTCGGCAATCCCCTTGCACGATCGCAGCGAGCCGCAGTCGTAGGTGGCCAGGAAGCCTCGCAGATCCTCGTCATTCACTTCGGTGTAAACTGCCATGCCTGATACCGCTCAGGCAGGTGAGGGCAGCATGTCGCGCAATTCGCGCGGCACGTTGAAGGCTATCCGCTCCTCGGCGGTCGTGACGACCTCGATGGTGACGGTGTATCTGGTGCGCAGCGCGTCGATGACCTCGTTAACGAGTTCCTCGGGGGCGGAAGCACCGGCCGTAATTCCGAGCGTCCGGGTGCCGGTCAGGCGTTCCCAGGGGATGTCCGCTGCCCGCTGGACGAGGCTTGAAACCGTGCAGCCGCTTTTTTCGGCGACCTCGACCAACCGCATCGAATTCGAGGAATTGGGAGCGCCGACGACCAGAAGAGCATCGGTCCGACCAGCCAGCGCCTTGACAGCCGCCTGCCTATTGGTGGTGGCGTAACAGATGTCCTCTTTGGCTGGACCGGCGATTTCGGGGAAGCGTTCCTTCAGAGTTGCCACGATGCCCGCGGTGTCGTCGACGGATAGGGTCGTCTGGGTGACGTATGCGAGGCGCTGCGCGGATGCGGGCAAGAATGACTGAGCATCTGCCGCCGTCTCGATGAGTGTTATCGCGCCATCGGGTAGCTGGCCCATGGTGCCTACAACCTCGGGATGGCCCGCGTGGCCGATGAGCAGAATATGATGACCGAGTTCGAAGTGCCGCTGGGCCTCATTGTGAACCTTAACCACCAGCGGGCAGGTCGCGTCGAGCACGAACATGTTGCGGGCCCGGGCGGCGGCCGGGACAGACTTCGCGACGCCGTGGGCCGAGAAGATCACTGGCCGTCCGTCGTCGGGGATCTCGTCCAATTCGTCCACAAAAACTGCACCCTTGCCCCTCAGTGTATCGACCACGAACCGATTGTGGACGATCTCGTGACGGACATAGACCGGCGCACCGTACTTGCGCAGAGCGAGGTCAACGATTTGGATCGCACGGTCGACGCCGGCGCAAAATCCGCGAGGCGCCGCCAACAGTACGTGGAGGGCAGGGTGGGCGGCATCCTCCGAGCCGGGGGTCTCAACTGACGCTGGTGGTCGAGGGGACTGTGGCGCGAGCGTCATGGTTCATCCGGTGATACAGATTGGCATCGGCCAAGTAACACCGGTGCTCGCTTGCTGCAAAGGTGGAACTCCGAAAGTGTCGCCTATGCAGCAAGTCTAAGCGGTGGGCAGTTCGAAACGGTTGGCTCCGATTGTCGGTATGTGTACAGGGGCGGCGGAGGAGGGTGATGGCGGAAATCGACGGTTCGTTCTTACCGTTGGAGTGCTCAGGGCGGCCAAGGTGTGTATTTGCCACGCTCAGACAGCAGGCGAAAACTGCCGGTCGAATTGAATGCGAAATTTGCCATTATTGTCGCCGATCAAGCCCAGAAGCTTGGTTTTGCGTTATATGATTCTTAAACGTTTTCGTGCGCTTGGGACAGGACGGGAAGTTACGAACGGTGGCGAGCATTTCCAAAACGACCGGATATCGGGCTGTGCTGGCTGGCGCAATTTCCTTGGCTGCGTGCGGGGGCGTGGCGTTCACCTTAGGCGGATGTGGCATTACGTCCCTTCCGGGGCTGTCGTCGGGTGTGGGCTCCAGCGTATTCGGCAGCGGGTCCGCTTCGACATCAGACGTCAAGAAGGTGAACGAGGATTCGTTGCTTTCCGCTGCGAAGGCCGGTGACGGTGCGTCTCCACCAGCCATCCTGGCCGAGGCCGGCGGTTGTCCCCGGTTCGTCGTCGGGCAGCGCGATGCGACGCTCACGATCTACGAGCAGGGCAAGGTCGGTGACGGGCTGGCCATCATGCATCGAGGCGAGATCACCAAGACCGCTCGCGAATGCCAAGTCGAGGCAGGTCGCGTGACCATCAAGTACGGATTTGCCGGGCGCGTATTGCTTGGCCCCAAGGGCAAGACGGCGAGCCTGAAGCTTCCCATCAACGTTGTCGTCGTCGACGCAAAGCGGGAGAAGATTGCGACAGACAGCGTCAAGGTCGACGTCGATGTCGCGATAGAGAAGCCGATCGGCTATTTCTCGACCGTTCGGTCCGTTACAGTTCCCATTCCCGAGGGTTCGCGCCCCGGAGAGTTCGAGATCCAGATCGGTTTCGACCGCAACGTGCCGGGCGCGGGCTGACGTTATCGCTCACGGGCGGCGCCTGAGGCAGTGCACCCGCCGGGAGTGCCAATGGTCTGAAACAGCGCACCGCACGATCATGTCGCGCGATTGACAGCCCAGGCCGCTTCCCCGACAAGACCATATCGATAGCTCGGCTAGAGCATTGCGTGGCCACTGAAATGGCGCGACGCGGTGCCATGTGCCTACCTCATCATGTTCCGATCAGGTCACCTTTCATGAACGTCATGCCCAAACCACCGGAGCCGCGCCTCGAAGGGACGAACCAAGAGCCGCGCTATGCGCGCCGTGCCGAGCGCATGAAGGCCTCCGAGATTCGTGAGCTTCTCAAGGTCATGGAGCGGCCCGGCATCATCTCGTTCGGTGGCGGAATTCCCGATCCTGCGATGTTCCCGGTCGAGGCCGTGAAGGCCGCATATCAGTCCGTTTTGTCTGACACCGCCGCGGCCGCCGCCGGGTTGCAGTACTCGGTCAGCGAGGGTTACGCGCCGCTGCGTGCCTGGATCGTGCAGTATATGGCGAGTGTCGGTGTGCCGTGCACGTCCGATAATATTGTCATAACTTCAGGCTCGCAGCAGGCACTCGAGTTCCTGGGCAAGCTGTTCCTGACCGAGAACGACACGGCGCTGGTCGAAGCGCCGACTTACCTTGGGGCCATCCAGGCCTTTTCCGCCTACGAGCCACGCTACGATACGATTACGCCGGAGCACGGCAATCGCACGCCAGCCTCATATCGGGAAGCGGCTGCCGCCGGCGGCGGCGAGGTGAAGTTCATCTACACTGTGCCCGATTTCGCCAATCCGACCGGCGCAACGATGACCGAGCGGGCACGCGTTGGTCTGCTCGATCTGGCCACCGACCTCGACGTTCCGATTCTCGAGGACACGGCCTATTCGGCGCTGCGCTTCGAAGGGCAGCCACTGCCATGCCTGCAAGCGATCGACGTGCTGCGCCAGGGCGGGGACATCAACCGGTCCAGGGTTATCTACTGCGGGACCTTCTCGAAGACGCTGACCCCCGGTTTGCGTATCGGATGGGTGTGTGCGGCTGAGCCGATCGTCCGCCGGCTCGTGCTCATCAAGCAGGCGAGCGACCTCAATGTTTCCTGCATCAACCAGATGGTGATGCACAAGATTGCCGAGGCGACCTACGTGGAGCAGGTGCGAAAGGCTTGCGCCTTCTATGCCTCCCGCCGGGACGCCATGATCGCCGCACTCGAAGAGCACATGCCGTCCGGGGTGAGCTGGGTCCGGCCCGAGGGCGGACTGTTCGTGTGGTTGACCCTGCCCGAACATTTCGACGGCAAGGCGTTACTCGCCCGGGCGGTCGAAGAGCAGAATGTAGCATTCGTTCCGGGCTCGGCCTTCTTCGTCGGGGACCGTGGCCGCAACACGCTGCGCCTCAGCTATTCGCTGCCGCCGGAGGACAGGATTGCCGAGGGCGTGGCGCGGCTCGGCCGACTGCTCAAGAGTTGATCGATATGGTGCGGCGACCACTCAGATCACTGGTCGCGGCGATGAGCATCTGGCTGATCGCGGCGCCGGAATTGTCCGCGGGCAGTGAACGAGCATTGCCAGCGGTTGGCGCCGACGCGAAGCAGACATCAGTCTCTGGCATTTCGTCCGGCGCCTACATGGCGGGACAATATCAGATAGCGAACTCGGCGAGCGTCGTCGGCGCGGCCATTATCGCGGGTGGGCCATTCGGCTGCGCCGAAGCACGATATGGGGCGCTCATGCCGGATTCCATCCGGCTCAACATGAACGCTTCGCAGTCGATCTTCGGCTGCATGAAGGATACGCTCGGGTTTTATGGCGTTCCTGATGTGCCAGGACTTGCCGAGGAGGCTCGTAGACTCGCCTCAAGCGGGCGCATCGATCCGATCGGCGGTCTGGCACGCCACCGGCTCTACCTGTTCTCCGGTGGCAACGACAGCATCGTGAAACCCAGGATGGCGGTGGCTGCGACTGAGCTCTACCTGCGGCTTGGCGTGCCTCGCGAGCAAATCAAAACGGCGCACATCGACAACGCGGGCCATGGTTTCGTGACCGTGCGACCCGGCGCCAATGCGTGCGGGCGATCCGATCCACCGTATGTCGTCCATTGCGGCGACTATGACCAGGCCCAAAGCCTGCTGTCGCAATTCTACGACCTTCCGGCCCCCCGTACGGAAACGCCGTCGGGCGAAATGGTCATTTTTGACCAACGGCCCTTCACCGCCGCATCGCCGGGCGCCCGGATGTCGGATGAAGGGCGAGCCTTCATTCCCAAGGAGTGCCGCGCGCACGGGGGATGCCGCATCCACGTTGCTTTCCACGGCTGCCAACAGAACCACAAGACTGCGGGCGATGCGTTCGTCACCGGCAGCGGGATACTCAACTGGGCGGACGCCAATCGGATCATCGTGCTGTTCCCTGATGCCGCAGAGACGCCCATCCTCAATCCCCTCGGCTGCTGGGACTGGTGGGGGTATACGGGGTTCGATTATCTCACCCGCGATGCCCCGCAGATCGCCGCTGTACGGCGTATGGTCGAGCGGTTGGCGTCGCCTCCCTGATATCACCACGGGCCCATTGCATGATCGCTGAAACCTCCACACCGCGCGCGGCGGCGCGTGTCTCTTCCGGCTGGATCGCGCGTGTTCCGCAGGCGGCCGAGAAGCTCGCGTCGGCCGTCGCCATCGGCCTGATCGCTGTTGCATCGGCGATCACGACCCTCGAACAGCAAGCGGCGGACCGTGACCAATTAGCCTCGGCTGGAAAGCCGGTGGACCGGAACCCCATAGAGTCCGTCTCGGGCGAGACGCTCGTGGCCGGTTATGTGGGTGTCCCTTACACTTATCCCAGTGACCTCCGTTTGGAGGACCCCGCGAAAAAGTCAGACTTCACGCTGAAGCGCGTGTCCTGGGACGGAAAGCCGTTCAAGCATCCGCTTTATTATGGCGTGCGCGTTGCGCGCTGGGCACCGGGCAACCGGACGGGCGTCATGGTCGACTTTCTGCACTCCAAGGCGATCTCCCGGCCGGGCGAAACGCTCGCCATCGAAGGAACGATCGACGGCAAGCCCGCCCCTAAATCGGCCCGCGTCGAGGAACTCTTCCGTACACTCGAGTTCAGCCATGGCCACAACATGGTGATGCTGACCGGTCTGTTCCGTCTCGGCGCACTGGCGCCGAGCGTGTCGCCCTACATCGGGGCCGGCTTCGGGGTTGCATTGCCGCATACCGAGGTCAAGCGGCACTCGGAAGCCGACCGCACCTACGAGTACCAATACGCTGGTCCGGTTGCCCAGGGGCTGTTGGGGCTGGAGCTGCGGCTGCCGGGGTCGAGCGTATTCGTCGAGTACAAGTTCACATTCGCCGACTACCGGGTTCCGATGACGTGGCGCGACGGTCATCTGCTCGTCACCGACGTGTGGCGTCAGATGCAGGAGTGGTGGGCCGGGACGATGCCGCCCGCGGGGCATGCTTCGACCCGGCTCGTCAGTCACAATTTCATCGTGGGCGCCGGGGCGCGCATCGGCAGGTAGCCGTTCAAACTTCAGTCGCGGAGTCTCGAGATGCTCTTCAGCCGCCGCCGGGCCGTTTCAGCGGGATGCGCGGCGGGCCTAGCCTGCGTGGTTCCGCTGGCGAGGCTTGCGCGGGCGGGGCGCGAGACGTTTGTGGAGCGATCTGATCTTTCGGTGGTCTTCGAGGATGCGGGCGTCAGTGGCGCGTTTGTCATGTTCGATGGCAGGCGAGATACTTTCACAGTCGTAGGCGGCGAACGGGCACTGCAGCGGTATGTGCCAGCCTCGACGTTCAAGATCACGAACAGCCTTATTGCGCTCGAATCCGGCGCTGTGGCGGATCAGAACGAAGTCATTCCCTACGGCGGCAAACCGCAGCCCTTCAAGGCGTGGGAAAGGGACATGTCGCTTCTGGAAGCCGTGCCTGCCTCCAATGTTCCGGTGTTCCAGGAGATCGCGCGCCAGGTTGGCCTCGATCGCTATAGGCTGTGGCTGGACAAGCTCGACTACGGCAACGGCGAGACGGGACAAGTCGTGGACCGCTTTTGGCTCGACGGGCCCCTTGCCATATCGGCGGTCGAGCAGGCGGTGTTCCTCGACCGGCTGGCGCGGCGAGAACTCCCTATGTCGCGGCGCAGCCAGGATGTCGTCGCTTCTCTCGTCAGGCTCGAGGAGCGGGATGGGCGAACGCTACATGCCAAGACCGGGTGGCTGACTTCCGTCCAACCTAACATCGGGTGGTGGGTTGGTTGGGTCGAGCGCCCCGATGGCGAGCATCGGGCTTTCGCGCTCAATATCGACATGTCGGCGCTTGCCGAAGCTCCCAAGCGGATCGAGATCGGCAAGGCTATCCTCGGGCGGCTCGGCATTCTACCCCTTTGATCAGGATACTCCGGCGCCGCGCGTGCGAGAGCGGAATGGGGCGGAAGTCTGCGAAATTAGCAGTAATTCAGGATAACACCTTCATTCCCGCCACAGTTCGGACAATGCCCCCTGGTGGCCTATCGGGGCCCGCCTGCGCGGGTGCATACTGTTTACCAGCGCTCGTCTTCCCGCACGTCATCGCCGATTTTTCCATCTCCGGGGTTCCGCCATGTTCCGCAGCCTTGCCATTTCCGCGCTCGCCGCCTTGATGCTGTCGGCCGCCAGCCCGGCAGCGGCGCAGGAGAAGCCGTTCCTCCACAAGGGCGTTGCCGCCGACGCGGATCGCTACGAAGCTTACGTGAAGCGCGAATGGCAGGGGGCCGTGAGCGGCGCGGCAGCGGGAGGCTCCGCTGGGTCCGCCCGAAAGATCGCGGCTGATGCCCGGCTGGTCGGAGACAAGACACTGACGCTCGACGCTCGCGCGGCCTCGCGATCGTATGCGACGGCGGCGGCGGCCGACCCGGAAGATGCGCGGGCGTGGCTCGGACTGGCGAAGGCGCTGCTCGCCATCAAGCCGGATACGCTCAAAGGCTCGGAGCGGTACGACATTCCCGTCAACGCGAGCGCGGCTGCATTTCGCGCCTATCAGCGCGCCTCCTCCAACGCGACCAAGGCGGCGGCATTGGCGTCGCTCGGCGAGGCGCTGGTGCGCCGCTCCTACTGGCGGCCCGCAATCGACGCCTACGGTAGTTCGCTTTCGATCACCGACGATCAGGCCATCCGGCAGATGTTCGACAAGCTTCGGGCCGAGCACGGTTTTCGGATGACCGACTACAAGATAGACAGCGAAACCGGGACGGCGCGCTTATGTCTCCAGTTCTCGGAGGGGCTGTCGCGAGCGCCGGGGCTCGATTTCGCGAAGTTCGTCGCCGTCGACGGAAAGGATCCCAAATCGCTTGTGCCGGAGGGCCGGCAGTTGTGCCTCGAGGGCCTGACTTTCGGGCAGCGCTATGAGGTTCAACTGCGCTCCGGACTGCCGTCGGATGTCGGCGAGGCGCTAGAGAAGTCCGCCACCATTGCCGTGTATGTTCCAGACCGGTCCCCCGAGGTGCGGTTCACCGGCCGCGGATACGTGCTTCCGAGCCGCGGGCAACAGGGCATCCCGGTCGTCACGGTGAACACGTCGGCGGTCGAGATCGAGGTCTATCGGATCGGAGACCGGGCGCTGGCGACCAGCCTGCGCGACGGCGATCTCGCGCGACAGTTGTCGAGCTACGATCTCGACGAGATCAAGTCGCGAACCGGCCAACGGGTCTACAAGGGAACTCTCGAAGTCGCCGACAAGCCCAACGCGGACGTGACTACGGCGTTTCCGGTCTCGGATGCGGTTGGAACCTTGAAGCCGGGCCTCTACATCCTTTCCGCCGCTCCCGGCGAGAAGAAGCCGTCGTCCGAACGTTCGCCGGCTACCCAGTGGTTCGTGGTGTCCGATCTCGCGTTGACGGCGCTGACCGGCCCGGACGGCATTCACGGATTCGTCCGCTCGCTCGAGACGGCCGGTGCGGTGCCCGGTGCCGAAGTGCGCCTCATCGCCCGCAACAACGAGGTTCTGGCTTCCGGCAGATCGGATTCATCGGGGTATGTGCGCTTTGACGGTGGGCTGGCCAAGGGCGAGGGCGGGCTGCAGCCGTCGATGCTCGTGGCGGAGAAGGACGGTGCCGACTACGCATTCCTGGACCTCGCCACGGCCGGTTTTGATCTGTCGGATCGCGGGGTCAAGGGCCGCGACCCGGCCGGGCCACTCGATGCCTTCGTGTTTCCAGAACGCGGCGTTTATCGACCGGGCGAGGATGTACATCTGACCGCTATCGTGCGCGACAAGGCGGGGGCGGCGGCGAGCCTGCCGGTGACGCTCGTGCTGTCGCGGCCGGACGGTGTCGAGCATCGTCGCATGACGCTTCCTGATGGCGGGCTTGGCGGGCGTTCCGCCTCGATCCCGCTCGGTCGGGGTGTGATGACGGGCACCTGGCGCGCCAAACTTTTCGCCGACCCCAAGGGCGATCCGATCGGGCAAGTTGCGTTCCTGGTCGAGGATTTCGTTCCGGAGCGGGTCGACCTGAAACTGGAGGCGGCAGGTAGCGCCATCGTAATCGAGCAGACGGCCTCGATCACGGCCACCGGCCGCTATCTCTATGGTCCTCCGGCGGCAGGCCTGACGATTGAAGGCGACATCGTGGTCAAGCTCGCGAAGGGCCTCGAGGGATATTCCGGCTATCGGTTCGGCATGGCGGACGAGAAGATCGAACCGGTGCGCCAGCCGCTTGAAGGACTGCCTTCGACCGGCGCCGACGGTAAGGCCACGTTGACGGTCGGATTGCCGTCGATCCCCAAGACGGCACGCCCCCTCGAGGCCGAGGTCATCGTACGTCTCAAGGAGACCGGCGGGCGCTCGATCGAGCGGACCGTGAAACTACCGGTCGACACCCGGCATGGCCGTGTCGGTGTGAAGCCGCTGTTCGGCACGACGGGGGTGGGTGAAGGCGAGGCCGCGGGCTTCGACGTGATCGTTCTTGATGCCTCGGGCAAGCCCGCGACAGCAAAAGGGCTGACATGGACGCTGACGCGCCTTGATACGAACTGGCAGTGGTTTAACCGCGATGGAAACTGGGCGTTCGACGCCGTCACCATCAGCCGCAAGGCAGGAGGCGGGACGCTCGACGTAGCGGCCGACAAGCCCGCGCGGCTTTCGGTTACGCCCGAATTCGGTCGCTATCGCCTCGAGGTGGCGAACTCCGCGGATCAGACCGTGACGAGCGTGCTGTTCAACGCAGGCTGGGTGACGAGCGGAGAGACCATCGAGAGCCCGGAGATGCTTGAAACCGCGCTCGACAAGCCGAGCTATCGCCCGGGCGAGACGGCAAAGCTGCGGATCGCTTCGAAGCATGCAGGCAAGGCACTCGTCACCGTACTGTCGAACGGACTTCTATCGTCGCAGGAAGTCGATGTGCCCAAAGGTGGCACGGACGTCGCAATCCCGGTGTCGGCCGACTGGGGGCCGGGAGCCTATGCGACGGCGCTGTTCTACAGGGCGATGGACACAAGCGCCAAGCGCATGCCGGCCCGTTCGATCGGCGTGCGATGGCTCACTGTCGACCGGTCGACCGAGACGCTCAAGGTGTCGATGACACCGGAATCCAAGGTGAAATCTGCCGCGTTACTGACCGTGCCGGTCAAAATTGCCGGTCTCGCCTCCGGTGAGGACGCGCGGGTGACGGTGGCTGCGGTCGATGCCGGCGTGCTCAATCTCACCCGGTACGAAACGCCGAGCCCGGAGGGGTATTTCCATGCGCAGCGGAAGCTCGGCCTTGAGATCCGCGACTACTACGGGCGTCTTATCGACGGCATGCGCGCCGATCGAGGAAAGCTGCGCTCGGGCGGCGATGGTGCGGCGGAACCGGGACTGACGGGCGTGCCGCCGTCGGTCGAGACAATACTTTCCCAGTACTCGGGAATCGTCCGCGTCGGGGCGGATGGCGTGGCGACGGTCGAGTTTCAGTTGCCGGAGTTCAACGGAACCGTTCGGCTGATGGCGGTGGCGTGGACGAAGGACAAGATCGGTCATGGCAGCGCCGAGGTGATCGTTCGCGACGCTGTTGCGCTGACGGCCACGGCTCCGCGGTTTCTTACACTTGGCGACGAGGCGCGCCTCAACGTCGCCATGCACAACGTCGACGGCCCTGCGGGGGCCTACAAGGTCGCGGTGACGTCGGGAGGCCAGAGTGTCGCCGGGCGGGATGTGACGCTTGCGAGCGGCGAGCGCAAATCGGAGGTCGTGACGCTGAAGCCCACGGATGTCGGGTCCAAGGTCTACGATGTGCTCGTCACGGGCCCGTCGCTGCCTGATGGCTCGCCGATCGCCGTGAAGCGGAAGCTGACCTTCAACGTTATGCCGCCGTCAAGCGACATCAAGCGAACGACGGTGAGCCAACTCGCACCCAAGGGCAAGCTGACGCTTTCGGCCGATCTCGTCGCCGATCTCATCGCAAGCCGGGCGACGGTCGACATCTCAGTTGGGCCCGAGGCCGGACTCGACGTGCCGGGTCTTCTGACCGCTCTCGACCGGTATCCATATGGCTGCGCCGAGCAGACCACATCGCGGGCCTTGCCGCTCGTTTATGCCGGCGGGTTGGCGAAGCGGTTCGGCCTCGCTTTCGACGCCAAGGTCAAGGAGCGGGTCGACGGCGCGATCTCGCGCGTGCTCGACATGCAGGACCGGGCCGGCGGTTTCGGCGTCTGGGGACCGAGCTCTCCCGACATGTGGCTAACGGCCTACGTCACCGACTTCCTGACGCGCGCCAAGGAGGCTTCCTACAACGTTCCGCAGCGCGCCTTGAACCAGGCTCTGGACCGCCTGCAAAACTTCATCGCCTATGCGCGTGATCTCGACAAAGGCGGTGGCGAGGACCGGGCGTATGCGCTCTATGTCCTGGCCCGCAATGGACGCGCACCGATCGGAGAGCTTCGGTACTACTCCGATGCGAAGCTCGACAAGTTCGCGTCGCCGTTGGCGAAAGCTCAGCTGGGCGCCGCCTTATCGATGATGGGCGACAAGCCGCGCGCCGAGGCAACCTTCGCGGCGGCGCTGGCCGGTCTCGAGCAGGAAAAGAAATCGGCCGCCATTCAGCGGAGCGACTTCGGCTCGAACTTGCGCGATCGGGCAGCCGTTCTGACGCTTGCGTCGGAGACCGGCATCGCCAAGTCGGAATCGCCAAAGCTCGTTACACTGCTCGCCAAGGCCTACGCGTCGCGCACCTACACATCGACGCAGGAGCAGGCGTGGATGGTTCTGGCGGCGAACGCAGTCGCGGACGAGGCGAAGGCCCTGTCACTCTCGGTCGATGGGGTGCGGCACACCGGATCGCTGGCTAGACGGTTCAGTGCCGCCGAGCTCGGCGGTGGGGGCGTCACCATTGTCAACGACGGCGATGCGCCTACGAATGTGCTGATGACGGTGACGGGCGCGGCCCTTACGCCAGAGCCGGCGATCTCAAAAGGGTTCAAGCTCGAGCGCACATTCTATTCGCTCGATGGCAAGAAGCTCGACATCAAGAGCGCGGCTGGTGGCGCAGGTGACGTCAAGCAAAATGACCGGATGGTCGTCGTTGTGTCGATGTCGGCAGCCGAGAAGGCAGGACGGGTCTTGCTCGTAGATCGCCTGCCCGCGGGGCTTGAAATCGAGAACCCGCGGCTCGTCGATGGTGGCGATACGAAGGGCCTCGCGTGGCTCAAGGCATTGACGGGCGGTTCCGCCCGGCCGGAGCACACCGAATTCCGGGACGACAGGTTCGTCGCCGCGTTCAACTTTCTGCCTCGGTCGGTGCGCGCCAACGAAGCCGAGGCAGAGCCCGAGGCCGAAGGTGGTCCGGAGACCGAGGGCGATACGGCGGCGACGCCTCCAAAGCCCACTGACGGACTGCCGACCGCGACCGTCGCCTATGTCGTGCGCGCCGTTACTCCCGGTGCATTCGTTCATCCGGCGGCGACTGTCGAGGATATGTACCGTCCCGAGCGGTATGCGCGGACCGGCTCGGGTAAGTTGACGGTGAAGTGATATGGACGGGCGGGCCGATAAAGTGCGGGGCGGCGGCTCGGAAGCTGCCTCCCCGATAGCGGGCCGGGGGCGCGCCGGTCTCGCCGTCGCGATTTACGCGCTGCTCGGCGCAACGTGCGCGGGGCTTGTGGCGCTTCATGCCGCCGTGGCGCTCGGTCCGCAGCTTCCGCTCGACCGGGCGGGCGAAGTGTCGGTCACGGTCGTCGATCGGAACGATGCACTGCTGAGGGCGTTTACGACGAACACCGGCTATTGGCGGTTGCCGGTCGAGGCGGCAGAGGTCGACCAACGCTACCTTCGGATGCTCATCGCGTTCGAGGATAGGCGCTTCTTCCGGCATGGCGGGGTCGATCTCGCCGCTTTCGTCAGGGCCGCGACGCAGGTGGTCCGGCATGGCCGGCTCGTCTCCGGCGGCTCGACACTGTCAATGCAGACCGCGCGGTTGCTGCGCGGGCCCACGCCCAAGTCGGCGGCAGGCAAGGTGCAGCAGGTCATCGATGCGTTGCAACTCGAGCGCCGGATGTCCAAGCGCGAGATACTTGCCCACTACCTCCGGCTTGCCCCCTACGGCGGCAACATGGAGGGCGTGAGAGCGGCCTCCATAGCCTACTTCGGGAAGGAGCCGAGGCGGCTTTCCATCGGCGAGGCGGCGCTGCTGGTCGCCATTCCGCAGTCGCCTGAGGCGCGAAGGCCGGATCGGTCATCACTGGCGGCGCGCCGGGCGCGTGATCGCGTGCTGACCCGTGCGCTGGAGGCGGGGATCATCACCGCTGCCGAGATCGAGCGTGCGAAGCTAGAGCCGGTGCCAACGATCCGGCGTGAGTTTCCAAAACTCGCGCCGCACCTCGCCGAGGCCGAGATGGCACGGGCGCCGCTCGCCGCCATTCACCGCACGACGCTCGATCGGGATCTACAGGCCGGGCTCGAGGAGCTTGCGCGAGAACACGCGAAGTCGCTTGGGGAGAAGCTTTCCGCGGCGATCGTCGTCGCCGACCACCGCACGGGCGAGATACTGGCCCGCGTCGGCTCGGCTGGATATCTCGACGGCAGCCGATGGGGGGCCGTCGACATGGTCGCGGCCGTCCGTTCGCCTGGATCAACGCTGAAGCCGTTGATCTACGGCCTCGGCTTCGACGCGGGGATCGCGCATCCCGAGACGCTGATCGAGGACCGGGCCGCGCGCTTCGGGAGTTATGCCCCCAAGAACTTCGATGAAGAGTTCCACGGCACGGTGACCATCCGCGAGGCGCTGGCGCAGTCGCTCAATATTCCCGCGGTGAAGGTGCTGAACGCCGTCGGGCCCGGGCGATTGTATTCGCGATTGAAGCGGGCGGGCGCGACACCGGTGCTTCCGGCCGCCACCGAACCGACGGTTGCCATCGCGTTGGGCGGCATCGGACTCCGGCTTGACGAACTGGCGGCGCTTTATGCCAGCCTCGCCCGAGGCGGCGAGCCGATCACGCTTCGACACATTCGCCAGCCCTTGAACCAGAGTGTGTCCGCGGCGTCTTCGATCGGGCCGCAGAGCCGTCTCGCCCGAACCGTCAGCGCCGCCAGCCGACGAATATTGTCGCCCGTTGCGGCATGGTATGTGACCGACATCCTGAAGGACGCGCCACCTCCGGCCCATGCCGTGAGTGGGCGCATCGCCTATAAGACCGGCACTTCCTATGGGTATCGCGACGCGTATGCGATCGGTTACGACGGCAGCCATGTGGTCGCGGTGTGGGTCGGCCGGCCCGATAGTGCCGCGACCGCGGGGTTGTCCGGGCGTGTTGCCGCGGCGCCGCTGCTGTTTGATGCGTTTGCGCGGATCGGCGGGCTGCGAACCCCGTTGCCGGGATCTCCACCGGGGGCGATCATCGCGTCTGGTGTATCGTTGCCCCCCCCCCTGAAGCGCTTTCGTGAGCCCGGGAGCGAGCATGCTTCGGGACCTGCCGCGACATTCATCGAGCATGCGCCCGTGATCGCATTCCCGCCTGACCGCAGCGAGGTCGAACTGGGCGAGGTGGGGCAGGACAGAGTGATCCTGAAGGTCGACGGCGGGGCGCTGCCCTTGACGTGGCTCGTCGACAATCAGCCGATCGAATCCGATCCCCATCGACGCGACGTCGAATGGCAACCCAAGGGGCGCGGCTTCTTGAGCGTCTCGGTCATAGATGCGGCGGGAAAGTCGGACCGGGTGGTGGTCCGAGTACGATAGACCGGTGCCGCGCCCCGCTCTCGCGGCGAACGGTCAGAACCGCTTCAAGAGGCGATCGAGATAGTCGAGCTCCACTGGCGGCCGGGTTGCTTCGCCGCTTCGCCGCCGGAGCTCCTCGAGTATCTCGCGTGCGCGTTGCATCTCGAATTCCTTGGGAACTTTGACCGAGGTTCCCGCGTCCGGACCTTGGGCGCGCTGCGGGCGGCCGAGCGGATCGCGTGGCGTCTCCCCGTTCTCGCCGTAGCGGGAGCGGCCATTCTTCGCCATCTCCTGCTGCATTTGCTGGGCGCCCTGGCGCATCTTCTCCAGCGCCTGCCCCTGGTGCTCGGTCGCGTCATCGAGCGCGCCGTCCTGGAGGGAGCGCTCCGCGTCGTCCATGGCCTGAGCCGCGCCGTCCATTTCCTTGTCGCCGGCAGAGCCCATCTTCTGCAAATCGCGCTTCAGCTTCTCGAGCTTCTCCGCGAGCTTGCGCTGGCGGTCCTTCAGGCCGCCCTCTCCGTCGATCTGGCCCGCTTCTCCAGCCTGGCCACTCTCGCCGCTCTCACCCGCGCCCTGGGGCTCGCCGCGCTGACCTTGCCCGCGGCCACGTTCACCCTTCTGGCCCTTGCCGCGCTCTCCGCTCTGAGCCTGACCCTGGCCCTTCTCACTTTGCTTGCCCTGTTTGCCTGCGCCGCGCTGTTGCTGGCCGTCGCGTCCCTTGTCACCCTGGCGCTTCATCTCGCCGAACGTATCGTCCTGCAGCTTCTGCTGCTGGCCGATCATGTTGCCAAGCTCGTCCATGTTCTTCTGCATCTGGCGAGACGCTTCGCGCTCGGCCTGGGACTGCTTGCGGGCCTGGAGACGATCCATCATATCGCGCATTTCCGAGAGCATTTGCTGGGCCTGCTCTCGCGCGCCGGATTTCGCGGCCTGCTCCATCTGGCGCATCATGCGCTCGAGGTCGTTCTGGCCCAGCTGCTGCTGCTCGCCGTCCTGGCCTTCGGGGTTCTCCTCGGCCTGCTTGGCGAGCTGCTCGATGTATTCGTTCATCGCCTGACGGAGCTCTTTCATAAGCCGTTCGAGCTCTTCCTCGGAGGCGCCCTCTTCCAGCGCCTTCGCGAGTTTGTCCTGAGCCTCCTTCAGACGGCGCTCGGCGTCAGACAGGCTGCCGTCCTCGATGCGCAGCGCGACGTGCCACAACTGGTCGATGACGCTCTTCAGCCCGGCCCTGGTCCGGTCGCGCTCCAGACGGGCCCTGGCGGTACGAAGGCCGAGGTAGGCCTGTGAGTCGAGGTAACCCTCTGGCTCCAGCATGATGGCGGCGAGCCCTTTGACCACCTCGGGCCGCCAGCGTGGGTCGGATACGAGGCGGCGGCGCTGCTCCACCACCGCGCGTGCAATCAATTTCGTGAAGCGTCGCGCCGGGAGAACCATTTCCACCGGCTCGGAGCGGCCGACCTGTCCGGCGGCGTCCTTGGCTTCGAGCGTCATCGTCACGCGTAGACCAGCCCAGGGATGTGCGCCGAGTTCGAGGAAAGACATGGCCTCTCCGGCCTTCGTCGATCCTGCGGCAGCGGCATTCGACTGCGGCAGACGCAGCGGGTATTTGGGAGCGCGCTCCAAGGGCGGGCGGGGGCCAGTCAGAATTTCGCGACGTGCCCAGGCTGTTCGCTCGTCGCCCTTCTCCTCCGGCAGGCGCGCGAATTTAGCCTCGGCGGAAGCGACGCCGTAGTCGTCCTCGACCTTGTACTGCAGCTTCATGGAGCCGCGCTGCGACGGCTCAGGCGCTTTGAGAAGCGAGATGACCGGAGGCTTGTCCTTGATGACGGCAAACGCCCAGGGTTTCGGCTGCCCGGGCACGGACATGGTTCCCGACTGGCGAAGCTCGAATTTCAATTCGGCGACGCCTTCGAGCCCTTTCAGTGCCTCGCTTGTGATGCGCTGGACCGGCGTCTGGCCTTCGGGCTTGAAATCGACCGAGAGCTGGCCGCCGCCCGTGCCTGTCGCCCGAATGACGAGAACCGTCCGCTCGGGTACTTCGAATGGCTTTCCATCGGATGGGGCGAGCGAGACATTCGGACGAAGGCCGTCAGCAATCAGCAGGGGTGCCCTGCCGGTGTAGCCCGGTGGCGTCGCCCATGCGTCCAGGCGGGCGTCGCTCGCAAGACCTGGCGGGCCAAACCGGAAGGCCGCCATCACTCGATCGCGCGATGCATCGCCCATGAGGCCCGTGGCCAGCATGAGACCCATCAGCGCTAGCGTGCGCAGGGCATAGGGATCGTATCGATGGGTCGCCGGGCGGGGCGGTGATGGCCGCAGCCGAGCCAGCGCGGCGGTCAGGCGCCGGCGATGAGCCTCCCACAGTTCGGAGGTCGCCGGGTCATCGCTTCGCATCGACAGCGTGTCTTCATAGGACGTCGCCGGTCTGTGCGGAAGGTTGGATGCCCGTTCGAGGCGGCGGACCGCGGCTTCTCGGGTGGGCCAGGGCGCCAGTGCAGCGTGAACGACAGCGCTGGCGGCCATCGTCGCGAACCCGGCGAGCAGACCGAGGTGAGTATACGTGCCGAGCCTGGGCCATAGGCCTGCAAATGAAACGGCGAGAAAAAGTCCGGCGACCGCAAACAGGATCCACAGCCGGACCCAGACTTGCTCAAGCCAGATTGCACGGCGCGTGGCGACGACTTTCCGCTCGAAGGTGCGAGCGGAAGCGGGCGGGGCGAAAATACCGGATGGCAAACGCGTCATTTAATCAGGCTAGCACGCACTTGGCGGGCCGGGCACATGAAAAACCAGACAGGTTGCCATGGGCCGATCGGGAGTTGGGACTGCCCTCCTCCGCTCCGGTCGTGCCTCAGCTTCAAATAGATGCCCATAGGCGGAGCGATCCCTGGCCGCGGCAGCAATTTTAAGCTCGAGCCGTGCGCTCGCAGCATGTGCACGTTTCGCCCCAATAATCCGTGTACGGATTTGTTCTTCGTTCGTGTCAAATTCGGCACGTGCGAGGCAATGTCGCGCCCATTTGATTTAACTCAACGACGTCGATCGCCCGTCCGGCTGATTTTAAACTCTCTTGGTCGAGTAGTGACCAGTTTGAGGGGTGGACAAATGAAACGGACCACGATTTTCGGCCGCGCGTTTTTCATAACCGCGATCATGGCTGTCATGCAGATCAGCGCCGTTCCCGCCAATTCGGCCGAGGAGGCATCGTCCATCGCGCGGGGCGGGCGCCTCTATGACAAGTGGTTCGCCGAGAACAAGGCGGCAAAGCCCGGCGACGATCATCCAGCCTATCCGGTCAAGGGGGGCAAGTACGGTAAGGACGCCTCATGGCGCTGCAAGGAGTGCCACGGCTGGGACTATCGCGGCAAAGATGGGGCCTATGCCAAGGGCGGGCATGCAACCGGGATCCCGGGAATCACTGGAGCCGCCGGGAAAGACCCCAAGGCCATCGCCGACATGCTGCGTGCCAAACCTCACGGCTACACCGAAGAACAACTCTCGGCGAGAGACGTCTCCGATCTCGCCCTTTTCGTATCGAAGGGGCAGGTCGACATGACGAAGTATATCGATGGCGGGAAACCCAAGGGCGACGCTGGTAAGGGAGAGGCGCACTTCAACACCCTTTGCGCCGGCTGCCACGGCGTCGATGGCAAGAAGATCACGACTGGGCCAGCGCTCGGGTCGGTTGCCGACAACGGCTATGAGATGCTGCACAAACTGCTGAATGGACAGCCCGCCGAAGCGATGCCCTCGCTTCGCACGCTCGATCCTCAGATCGCAGTTGATATCGTTGCGCATCTTCAGACCCTGCCCAAGCAGTAGGCTCCAGGCCTAGTGGCCGGTCCTAGTGGCCGGTCCTAGTGGCCGGTGCGCCGCGGGTGCCGAACCTGCGGCGCTTCCCGTTCTTTCCGCCATTCAATCGTCACACAGCCTCTTCCGGAGACGTTCATGCAGACTGACAATCCCGGCCTGCTGAGGCGCCTTTGGCGCGCCGCATGGGCGCCCGCAACCCGCTGGGGGCTGTTGCCGCTGCTCATCCTCGGAGGCGTGGGCGGCATTATCTTCTGGGGTGGGTTCAATACGTTCATGGAGTATACGAACCGGCTCGAGTTTTGTGTGTCGTGCCACTCGATGTCCAAGCCGTACGAGGAGTACAAGCAGTCGGTGCACTATTCGAATGCGTCCGGTGTACGGGCGATCTGTTCGGACTGCCACGTGCCAAAAGAGTGGACACCAAAGCTGATCCGAAAGATCTGGGCAACGAAAGAGCTTTGGTTCCACTTCATGGGCAAAATCGACACGCCCGAGAAGTTCGAGGAGCACCGGAAGGCGTTGGCGGAGCACGTGTGGGCGACGATGAAGGCCAATGACTCCCACGAATGCCGCAACTGCCACAGCTTCCAGGCGATGGCCTTTCACAAGCAGTCGCAACGGGCGCGGGAGAAGATGGAGGGCGCTGAAAAGAAAGGTGAGACCTGCATCGATTGCCACAAGGGCATCGCGCACAAGCTTCCAGCGCGGGACGACTGAGCGCCAGCTTTTGCTCGCGAGCGCTATGTTGTTTTCGGCAGAATTGGCTTTCTGTTCCTGTTAGCCGCCTTGTGAGCTTTGGCGAGATCGCTTCTTCTGGCGACTGCAATCGCTGTTTTGGCCCACTGACGGAACTCCTCCGGCTCGTCGTAGAGACGTTCGGGTACCGAACAAAAACTGGCAATTTCCCTCGTGCCCGCCTTGGTTTCATATCGGAAGGGTTGCGCGCCCTCAGCGAGGTAGGCGGCGCGCGTGGCGTCGTCGACCTTGAAGTACAGCCCGTCGCCAGGGATCAACGCAAACATGGCGCCATCGGCGAACAATCCCGCTCCGCCGAACATCCGCCTCACCGATATCGGGCCAATGGGAGCAATCATCTCCTCAATCGATGCCAGCAGGTTTTCGTTCAAGGCCATGGCGGGGCTAGCCGTGAATTCGAGGCAATCGAGTTCGAGGCGCAGGCGATTTCTGGGCGCAAGCATACTGACAAGCGAAATCAGCGGCTCGCCATGGAAACTAACCACAGGCCGGAACGTTTTCTACTACCTGTTTCACCGGGAACAAAAGGAAACGTGCGCTGCGGACGCATCGAGGGGGGACGCGCCAGCGGTCAAGGCCTTCGGCCGAACGGCAGCTGTACGGCACATGACGGCATTGGCTGTGGCCGCGAATGCGTTCTGGCGCAACACGGGCCCTGGAACTCTGGCCCTTGCTTGTATGCGGATCGCGTCCGGGGGGCCGATATGGTTGGAACCAATACGGCCGGCGCCGCTCAGTTCAACTTGCCCTTCAGACCAGCGATGCTCGCGTCGATCATAGCGGCGCCTGAGGCAGCGGACCGGCTCGCCATGATCTTCTCGGCGGCCGCAAGGGCGCGATCTACGGCCGCAGATTTGACCTCGCCAACGGCCTGGGCTTCGGCACGTGAGATCTTCTCTTCGGCAGCCTTCGTGCGGCGCTCCACCATTTCAGCGAGTGCGCGACGGGTGTCGGCGGCAAGCGTTTCCGCTTCGCGCTTGGCGTTTTCAACGATTGCCTGGGCCTCGGCCTCGGCCTCGCGCTGCTTCTTCTTGTAGTCTTCTAGAAGCGACTGGGCTTCCTCGCGCAGACGGCGCGCTTCGTCGAGCTCGCTCTTGATCTTGTCTGCGCGCGAATCCAGGGCCTTAGCGATCGCTCCCGGAACGCCCATGTAATACAGGATGCCGCAGAAGATCAGGAACGCGATCAATACCCAGTATTCGGGATTGTGGATCCAGGCCATCGATTACACTCCAGCGACGGGGGCGATAATTGCTTCCGGATGTAGAAGGACGTTTCATCCGGCTGGTTAAACGACGAAGAACGGTATCTGGTCCGCCTCAGGACGAGAGCGCTCGCTTGACTTCTTCCGGTCCGGGCTCGGTCCCGGTCAGATGCCCCACGATGGTGGCAGCCGTCGTGACAGCGATGTCGTTCACATTGCCGAGGGCTTTTGCCTTCATCGCGTTGATGCGGGCTTCGGCCTCAGTGGCCTTGGCCGACAGCTGCGCTTCAATCTCGGACTTTTCGCGGTCGACGTCGGCAGCGAGCTTCGAGCGGGTCTCGCGGGCAATCTCGCCGGCCTTGGCCTTTGCCGTACCAAGCGCATCCTCGTATGACGCGATGGCCTTGTCGGTCTCGGCCTTCAAGCGCTCGGCGGCGTCCAGGTCGCGCTTGATGCGATTGGCGCGCTCGTCGATCACGTCAGCGATGCGCGGCAGCGCCACGCGCGACAGCACGAAATAGAGCAGGCCGAACGTCAGCGCGAGCCAGATCAGCTGCGGGGCGAACGTGTCGGTATTGAACGGCGGAAAGTTTGCCTTGCCACCAGGGGCTTCGGTACCGGTCGTCGTCTTGCTCGCCATCGGGCCGCTCCAGCCTGCGCGTCAGTTTGAAAATAGTATCGGACCGGCTCCTCGTGAGCCGGTCCGAGCCGTTTCGATGATCCGTCGCGTCAGACGACGAACAGGATCAGAAGGGCGATCAGCAGCGAGAAGATGCCGAGAGCTTCCGTCAGAGCGAAGCCGAGCAGCAGGTTGCCGCGCTGGCTGTCGGCGGCCGACGGATTGCGAAGGGCGCCCGAGAGGAACTGGCCGAACAGGTTGCCGAGGCCGATGCCGGCGCCAGCCATGCCGAGGCAGGCGAGGCCCGCGCCGATGTACTTGCCGGCCATCGCCGTCTGTCGTGCAACTTCGATTTCATTCGCAGCCATGGTCGTCTCCTTGGAGTTTAGAAGGGTCTATTCGGTAAAGGGGGTCGGCAGTTCAACCGTCGTCAGTGCGCACCGTGCACAGCGTCGGAGAGGTAGATGCAGGTCAGAACCGCGAACACGTATGCTTGCAGCACGGCGACCAGAACCTCGAGAGCCGTCAGAGCGACGGTCAGCGCCAGCGGAAGCGGGGAAAGGATGCCCCAGACACCGGCGGCGAGAAGTGTGCCGACGAAGCCGGCGAAAATCTTCAATGCAATGTGGCCGGCCAACATGTTGGCGAACAGACGAACCGAGAGGCTGATCGGGCGCGAGATGAACGAAATCACCTCGATCGGCACCAGGATCGGCATCAGCCAGGCTGGAACACCCGAAGGTGCGAACAACTTGAAGAAGCCCAGGCCGTGCTCATAGAGGCCGTAGCCGATCACAATTGCGATCACGAGCAACGCCAACGCGGCGGTAATGGCGATGTGGCTCGTCACGGTGAAGGTCACGCCGGGGATCGGGATCATGCCGAGGATGTTCAGCACGAGCACGAAAATGAAGAGCGAGAAGACGAGGGGGAAGAACTTCATGCCCTCTTCGCCGACGTTCTCGCGAACTGTGTCGGCGACAAATTTGTAGATGACCTCGGCCATCGACTGCATGCGGCCGGGGATGAGCGAGCCGCTGCTCATCGCGGAAATCAGGAAACCGGTGATCAGCGCAAAAGCCACCACCATGTACAAGGAGGAATTGGTGAAAGAAGCGTCGAGCCCGAAAAGCTTCAACGGGAAGATCTGATTGATCTCGAACTGCTCGATCGGGCTATGTGCCTCGCCAGCCGCTGCCACGTTCCAATCCCCTCAAGGTCCTCGCCGCCTCCCGGAGGGAGCGCGATCTTCATTACTTCATTCGCCTCAACGACTTGCGCCGTCGATTTAGTCGTTTCCATCGTCGTCCTTCACCGGCGCCGACGGCGTGGCCTTGGGCGCCTCGCCGGGACGCGGCTGGCTCGAGCGGATCACGTTCAACATGCCGGCCGCTGAGCCGAGCAGGAAGAACAGGATGAAGAACAGCGGCCCCGTCTTGAAAGCCGCATCCAGCAGCCACCCGATACCCGAACCAACGACAACGCCGCCGATCAACTCGGTAGAAGCCCGGAGGGCTTTTCCCATAGCCGACCCGTCGACACCGCCTTGCTTGCCAGTTGCAGCCTTCGGCAGCGTCACGCTCTGGCCTTTGGCCGTCTCGAGCCGCTTACCGATGGCGTCCGCGCGAGCTTGAAAAGCAGCACGTTCCTCGGGTGTCAGATCCGCCCCACGACCTGTCTCGCCCGAACCATCTGGTGGTTGAGTACCGGAACCTGGCGTCTTGGTGGACATGGCTCGCAGGCACCCCGGTTCGAAAGTCGAGGACAAGGCGTATGACGATATGAGCCTTCCTAGTCAGCGCTGCGGCGGGGTGTCAAGGAAACGCCTCTGACGAGAGACGTCGTCTGGGTACGGCGAAACCGCGCAGGCGCGAACCAAAAGGCTCCATACTCTAACCTGAGCGCTACTTTAGTGCAGCCTTGATGAGGCGTATCGCATCTTCGCTGTCCCACTCGGCCGGTCCGGCCAAGCGCCCTATTTCCCGGCCCTCCCTGTCGATCAGAATGGTCGTCGGCAGGCCCGTGACCTTGAGCGTGGCGAGTGATTTCGCGGTGCTTTCGACATAGATTCCAAGCTTTTCCACCTTGATGTCGGAGAGGAATTTGCGCGTTGCGGGTGCACCTTGGCGGTCGACGGATAGTGCGAGCACTTCGAAGCCTTGACCGCCGAGCAGCGCCTGAAGCCGGTCCAGCGCCGGCATCTCCTTGCGGCAGGGCGCGCACCATGTCGCCCAGAGATTGAGAAGAAGCACCTTGCCTTTGAAATCGGCGAGGGAACGCTGGCGGCCTTCGCCGTCTTCGAATGTCAGAGGCGGGAGTGGCTCGGGCATCTTGCGATGGACGAAGGTCAGCATTTCGCCGGTTGCCAGCGGGTGACCGGACGGCGACGAACCTGAAGACTGCGGCACCGACGCCGAGGTGCGTGCCGGACCGGGAGCGGTCAATGGCGCGGACTGGCCCATGGTGGGTGGCACCGTTTCCGACACGGCCGGCACACCGGATTTGTCAGCGGGCCGCAGGATCGCGTATACGGCCGCGAAGCCCAGGATGGCCGATAATACTGCGACCGCCGCATACGCGGCCGGAGCCGTCGTCGGTACCTTCGAGCTGTGCTTTTCCGTCATTGACCTAATTTCCAAAGCCCAAAAGCGAGCAACTGCCCGATGAGCGACAGCAAAGCGAACAGCATGTGGGGCGGCCGGTTCGAGGCGTCGCCTGCCGAGATCATGGAGGAGATAAATGCCTCCATCGGGTTCGACAAGCGGCTCGCTCCTCAGGACATCATGGGCTCCCAGGCGCATGCGAGGATGCTAGCCGACTGTGGGATCATAACGGCGGCCGACGCCGACGCGATCATTGCGGGCCTCGATGGCGTCAAATCCGAGATCGAAAGCGGTTCGTTCGAGTTCTCACGGGCGCTCGAAGACGTGCACATGAATGTCGAAAGCCGTCTCAAAACGATGATCGGAGAGCCGGCCGGACGTCTCCACACCGCGCGGTCTCGCAACGATCAGGTCGCGACGGATTTCAGGCTTTACGTTCGCGACCGGATCGACGGTTTCGAGGCGGCACTGTCAAAGCTCATGCTGGGGCTTGCGCGCAAAGCCGAGGCTCACGCGGCAACTGTAATGCCGGGGTTCACGCATCTCCAGCCGGCCCAGCCGGTGACGTTCGGCCACCATCTGATGGCCTATGTCGAGATGTTCTCGCGCGACCGTGGCCGGTTTCTCGATGCGCGCGCTCGGCTCAACGAAAGCCCGCTCGGCTCGGCGGCGTTGGCGGGGACATCGTTTCCCATCGACCGTCATCAAACGGCGTCCGCGCTCGGCTTCGACCGGCCGATGTCGAATTCGCTCGACGGGGTCTCTGACCGGGACTTCGCACTGGAGACGCTGGCGGCCTGTACGATTTCCGCGGTGCATCTTTCCCGACTGGCGGAGGAGATCGTCATCTGGATGACGCCGCAGTTCGGGTTCATTCGCATGACCGACCGGTTCACGACCGGGTCGTCGATCATGCCGCAGAAGCGCAATCCCGACGCGGCCGAGCTGTCGCGCGCCAAGGTCGGCAGGATCGCCGGTGCTTTCCAGAGCCTGGTGATGGTCATGAAGGGCCTGCCGCTCGCGTATTCCAAGGACATGCAGGAGGACAAGGAGGTCACCTTCGACGCCTTCGACAGCTATGCGCTGGCGCTCGCGGCCATGTCCGGCATGGTCGACGACATGGAGCCCGTGCCGGAGGTCATGGCGGCGGCGGCGGGCCGGGGCTTCTCGACAGCGACCGATATCGCCGATTGGCTGGTGCGGGAGCTGAAAATGCCGTTCCGCGACGCCCATCACGTTACCGGACGGATCGTCAAGCTCGCCGAAACCCGCGGCATTACGCTCGATGCTGTGCCGCTTTCCGACCTGCAAGGTGTGGAACCCCGCATCACGGACGCCATTTTCAGCGTGCTTTCGGTGCAGAGTTCGGTGGCGAGCCGGACCAGTCATGGGGGAACCGCGCCACAGAACGTTGCCAAAATGGCTGGTCTGTGGATCGAAGAACTGGAAAGACGACGCTCCAGGGGCTAATAGTGTCTGAAACCTGAGGACTAGTACCGCGAATGAACGCTCGCCTGACCAACAGCTCCATCCTCTATCCGGCGGCCGTATTGGTGCTTGCCGGTGCGCTTGCGGGCTGCGGCGTGCGCGGCAACCTCGAAGCGCCGGCCGAGGCCAAGGCCGCGGGGCAGGCGACGACGCCGGATGCGGCGGATGCGGCCGGGTCCAAGGCCAAGCCGGAGCCTCATCGGCCGTTCATCCTCGACGGGCTGATCCGCTAGCCTGCTAATACCTGGTCTCCAATTGCGTGCCCTTTTTGCGCCAGATAGGCGGTGGTCGGATGTACCGACCTCGTCCAACTTGACACCGTAGCGCGGCGTGGCGATTCCTTATCGTGGGGATGTGCAGCGGGGGCTTGGTGTCCGAGGCCGACGTTGGGACTTCCGTTTCGTCGACATGCCTCGACGAGGCGGGGCATGGCGCTGCTGCAGCTTTTGCCGGTTGCTCGCGCCTCGATGATCGTTGCTCTGCCAGACTTGGCGCTTACGCTTGGCAGCGCGCCGTGCTGGTTTCCCTCGTTGCCGGCTGCGCCGGGGCGCTCATTGTTGCTCCCAAGGCGGCTGGGTGGTTCATCGGCGCGGTACTCGCGATCCTTTTTGCGGCTTTGCTGCTGGTTCGGCTTATTGCCATTTGCTCGGTCATTGAAGCGTGGCGACCTTCTGGGGCCGCACACCTCGTTGGCCGCGATTTTCCCGCCAGATCGTTCGCTGGCGCACTCGAAGCCGCTGAGGACGAGGGGCTGCCGATCTACTCTGTTCTCGTCACGCTCTATCGCGAGGCCGACGTCGTTCCCGCACTTGTCGCCGCCCTGAGGGCGCTCGACTATCCGGTAGACCGGCTCGACATACTTTTCATTCTCGAGGCCGACGATCCGCAGACATTCCGTGCGCTAGCGTCACTTGACCTTCCGCCACATATGAAACTTGTCGTCGTTCCCGATGGACAGCCGAGGACGAAACCTCGCGCGTTATGCCATGGACTTGCGTTGGCCACGGGTGACTTCGTGGTCGTATTCGACGCGGAAGATCGCCCCGAGCCGGACCAGCTTAGGCTGGCGCTCGACGCTTTCCGCCGCGGCGGCCCCCGGCTCGGGTGTGTTCAGGCCCGGCTCAACGTTTATAATCCTCGCGACGGGATCGTGGCGGCGCAATTCGCCGTCGAATACACCGCGCTCTTCGACGGGATACTGCCGGCGCTGGTGAAGGCGGGGGCACCTGTGCCCCTCGGGGGAACCTCCAACCATTTTCCCCGCCGGGTGCTGGATGAGGCCGGTGGGTGGGACCCGTGGAATGTCACGGAGGACGCAGATCTCGGCTTTCGGCTCGCTCGCCGCGGCTGGAGTGTCGGGGTCATTCCTTCCACCACATGGGAAGAGGCGCCTCGCGACGCAGCGACGTGGCTCAACCAGCGGACGCGCTGGCAGAAGGGGTGGATGCAGACCTATCTCGTCCATATGCGCGACCCCGCCCAGCTATGGGCCGACCTGGGGCCGAGGCGTTTCTGGTGGTTTCAACTGATACTCGGCGGGGGATTGCTGGCGGCCCTGGCGCATCCCTGGTTCACAGGCCTTGTCGTCGCTCAGGTGCTGTGGGGGGGCCTGGCTGCGCCACAGTGGCCGCCGGCGGACTTGACGGGATGGGTGGCGCTGCTGGCGCTCGTAAATTTCGCGGCCACCGTGTCGGCCACGGTCGTGCTGTCGTTCGTGACGCTGCGCGCGCGCGGTTTCAAAGGGCTCTGGATCGCCGCGCTGCTTTCGCCGTTGATGTGGCTTGGCGTTTCGCTTGCGGCCTACCGCGCGATTTTCGAACTCCACCGGCGCCCGTTCCATTGGGCCAAGACGCCCCACGGCCTCTCGGGGAGCAGCCGGACCGCGGACAGCTCCCGCGCCCGCATGGACTTCAGCCAGAGGATCGATGGCCGCTCGGCGAGCCAGTAGGCGGCATAGGCTATTGGGATCGTTACGGCCGCGGCGAGGATCGACCAGGCGATGTTGGGGTTGCGCGAGCCTCCCAGCATGACGGCCGACAGCAGGATGATGACCGGAAAATGGATTGCGTAGAGCGTGTAGCTGAACTGGCCGACCATCTGGAGCGGCATCGCGAGAGACGGTAACCGGCGGGGTCTTGCAAGGATTGCGGCAAGTACCGGCGCGATGCCGAGCGACCATAGCACGATGCCGAGTGAGCACTGGCGCATCGAATAGGCGGCGCATCCGGCCACCAACAGCGCGATCCCGACGAGCTTCCACGCCTGCGGCATCGGCCTCCCGGATCGCTCCCAGTCGGCAACGTATGCACCGGCCCACCACGCCACATAGAACTGAGGGAACGCGGTCACGCCGTTCAGGTGGATCAGAATGGCACCCAAGACCGAGGTGGAGAGGGCCACGAGCAGCATCGCATCCATGCCAATGCGGCGGCGAAGGCTGAGCGCGATGGGGTAGGAGAGATAGAACTGAATTTCGATCGCTAGCGACCAGAGGGGATGATTGGAGCCGTAGGGCCAGCTGAGTATGCCCTGAAGTCCGGCCAGATTGACGAAGAGCGCCCAGGTTGACCCGTCGATCTCAGCGGGCAATGCGCCGGTGGCGCGCGAGGCCGCGTCGCAAAGCATTGTGACGGCGAGCGCCAATATCATTGTCGGATAGATGCGGACGAATCTCCGCACGTAGAATGCCTTGCCGTCGAATGGGGGCGATGAGGGGGCAGACCCGGGTCCCACATCCAGGCTTGGGGTGTTTGGCCGGTGAATGACGTAGCCCGACAGGACGAACAACAGTGACACGCCGATCGCGCCGTACATGAGCGGCGCGGAGGCGTAGGCCATGAGCGATACCGGTCGCATGTCGTAAGGGTTAGCGGTGATGTAGTTCATCATGCCGCTCCACATCACGTCTCGGGCGTGCATCAGAACGACAAGCAAGGCAGCGAAGCCGCGAATTGCATCGAGGACTGCTAGCCGGCCGGTTTCGACGCCCGCTTTGGCCATTGCTGCAACGTTTCTCCGCCCCTCGGCTCGCGATATCTGACCGGCCATACCGTACCCCCGCGCGGCCCGAGCGATGGGCGCTGGTTAACGACAGGCTGGGCACACCGTAACGTGGTAGTCGGACGCAGCCCTACCGGGGGGATCCATTGAAAGCGGCGCAGCCGAGCGCGCAGGTTATCTCCATGCCGCGGAAGGCGCTTTGGCCGACCGCGCGGCCTGATTGCCATGGGCGGAGATGGTCATCGCAAGTTGGAGACCGGTGACGGACTCCAGCCAAAAAGACCGGAGCGAGAGCCCCACGGATACGAACTCGGTCGATATGTGCTCGGGATGGAGCGGGCGAAGGGAATCGAACCCTCGTATGCAGCTTGGGAAGCTGCCGTTCTACCATTGAACTACGCCCGCGGATCGCCTTGCGTATCATAGGCGCCAGCGTCATCCAAGGGGCGGAGTATTGCGGCGCAGAGCAATCATGAGGAAGGGCCAGGTCCCTTCTCACCGCCGGACAAGCGCGGGACGGGCTCAGGCTTGGGGGTGCTCGACGGGCACGTGGACGTGGAAATGGCCCAGGTGCTTCGGCCCGGGCCATTTCATCATTCGGGTGATCGTGATCGGTGCCGACTTTATTTCTTCGCGAGCAAGTCGCGGATTTCCTTGAGATAGACCTCGGTCGGCGGCGGCGGTGGGGCTTCGGTGGCCGGGGCGGGCTTCTTAATGGTATTCATGGCCTTGACGAGCAGGAAGATGGCGAACGCCGTGATCAGGAACTTGATCACCGTGTTCAGGAACAGGCCGTAGCCGACCGCAACCTCGGCCACTTTCTTCGCCGGATCGGCCTGCTGCAGCACGAACTTCAGCGCCGAGAAGTCAAGGCCAGCCATGGCCAGACCGATCGGCGGCATGATGATGTTGTCGACGAGGGAAGCAACGATCGGTGCAAATGCTGCGCCCATGATCACGCCAACCGCAAGGTCGACGACGTTGCCTCGCATTGCAAAGTCTTTAAATTCCTGAATAATTCCCACGACCCATGCTCCTTCGCTCGCCATTGATCGGCTGTGTCACGTCTCGAGCCTTGCGGTGCCCGCCACCCGGGCGGAACCGGTTTCTAGAATTAACGGAAGAATATGACGGACACAAACAATGGCAGGAGATGACAGAATCTCATCACGGGCAATGGTCCTCTTCATGGCCGGAACAGTCCGCCCAACAGCTACGTGGACAAGCTGTCGCCGCGGGGCCAACATTGCCGATCGCCTGAAGATTGAGCCCGACATATCAGTAGCGTGACTGGACGACGCCATGTTCGAAAGCCCGTTCCTCATAACCGTGGCGCTCTGCTACGTCGGTACACTTTTCGCGGTTGCCTGGTTCGGTGACCGCGCTGCCGTGCGCCGGAGCAGCGCCGGCCGGCCGCTGATCTATGCCCTCTCCATCTCCGTCTACTGCACGTCATGGACCTTCTTTGGCAGCGTCGGGCTCGCGGCTACCACCGGCTACGACTTCCTGCCGGTCTATCTCGGCCCGATGCTGATCTTCGTCTTCGGCGCGCCACTGATCACGAAGGTCGTCGGCCTCGCCAAGCGGCAAAACCTGACGTCCGTCGCCGACTTCATGGCCGCCCGGTACGGAAAGAGCCAAACGGTGGCGGCGGTGGTTACGCTTGTCATGGTGATCGGAACGCTGCCCTACATCTCGCTGCAGCTGAAGGCGATCGCCGTTTCCGTCGAGACGCTGCTCGGCGAGAATGCGCTGATGCCAAAGGGCGTGCCAGCGGCGCTTTTTAGCGACCAGGCCATCCTGATCACGCTCGCTCTGGCCGTCTTCGCAATCCTGTTTGGAACGCGCCACACCGATGCGACCGAGCATCAAGACGGTCTGATGCTGGCGATCGCCGTCGAAGGGCTGGTCAAGCTCACCGCCTTTCTCGTGGTCGGGCTGTTCGTCGTGTTCTCGATGTTCGACGGGCCAGCCGACTTCATGCGAAAGGCGATGGCGGAGCCTCGCGTCGCCGAGGTTTTCACGTCAACGCCAAGCGGCGGAAAATGGCTCACGGTCACACTGCTGAGCCTCGTATGCGTTCTTTTGCTGCCGCGGCAGTTCCACGTGACGGTGGTCGAGAACAATGCGGAGGCCGAGGTCCGGAGGGCACGCTGGCTTTTCCCCTTCTACCTCGTGCTGATCAACCTGTTCGTCATACCCATCGCACTGGCCGGGCTGCTGCTCCTGCCGGACCGGTCGGTTGATCCCGATTTCTTCGTTCTGGCGCTTCCACTTGGCGCGGAGGCGCGGGTCGTATCGCTGATCGCCTTCGTCGGAGGTCTTTCGGCCGCGACGGCCATGGTGATTGTCGAAGCCGTTGCGCTATCGATCATGATCAGCAACGGGCTCGTGCTGCCGTTCCTCTTGCGCCAGAGCCATATCCGCGGCGTGCCCGCAGACGGCGACCTGACGGGGCTCGTACTCCTCGTGAGGCGGGGCGCCATCATCATCATCCTGCTGCTAGCCTATGGCGTCTACTCGGCGCTTACGCGCTCAGAGAGCCTCGGGGCGATCGGCCTCATCTCGTTCGCCGCCGTCGCGCAGGTCGCGCCGGCGTTCTTCGGCGGGCTCATGTGGCGCCAGGCGACCGCACGCGGGGCAATCGCCGGTATGCTCGCTGGAATTTCGGTATGGTCCTATACGCTGCTGGCCCCCTGGATCGCGAAGACCGGATATCTGCCCATGTCGCTCGTGCGCGACGGTCCATTCGAGATCGCGGCGCTTCGGCCCGAGGCGCTCTTCTTTCTTCAATTCGATCCGCTTGCGCACTCGGTCTTCTGGAGCCTCACGGCGAACATCGCAACGTATGTCGTCGTTTCGCTTCTACGACCGCCACTGCCAATCGAGCGGCTACAGGCACAGATCTTCGTGCCCGACGCGGGAACCGAGGGCGGCCCGGCGAAATCTGCCTTCATGCGGTGGCGGACGTCGCTGACACTGGGCGATCTCGAAAAGGCTGCGGCCCGGTATCTCGGGCCCGAACGGGCCGCGCGATCGTTTGCGGCATTCGCGGCTCGCCGACCCCAGGCGCCGGGGGCGCCCGCCATCGGGCCGACTTCTGAAGCCGACGTTCACGCGATCCGATTCACCGAGCATTTGCTCACCAGCGCGGTGGGTGCAGCATCGGCCCGCCTCGTGCTTTCGCTCCTGCTGCGAAAGGGAAATGTCTCGGAAGGAACCGCCTTGCGGCTTCTCGACGACGCGAGCGAGGCGCTGCAATTCAACCGCGATCTTCTGCAGTCGGCACTCGATCAGGTGCGGCATGGCCTTGCCGTGTTCGACAAGGATATGCGGCTGATGTGCTGGAACCGGCCGTTCCGCGAGTTGATGGACCTTCCCGACGAGGTCGTACAACTCGGCGTTCCGCTGGACAGCCTGTTGCGCATATCGGCCGGGCGGGCCGGTCTCGAGAATCCAGCCTTGGAAGAAGTGATCGGGGACCGGATGCTCAAGCTCGCGGTCCACCAGGAGATCTTTCACGAGCGGGAGCTTTCGCGCGACCGCATTCTGGAAGTGAGGACCAGCCCGATGCCGCAGGGCGGGATCGTGGTCACGTTCTCCGACATCACCCATCGCGTTCTTTCGGATGCGGCGCTGGCGCGGGCGAACGAGACGCTCGAACGGCGCGTCCAGGAGCGCACGCTCGAACTCGTTTCGGTCAACACGGCGCTGGCGGCTGCGAAATTCCAGGCGGAGGCGGCGAGCCTCGACAAGACCCGGTTCATAGCGGCGGCCAGCCACGACATCCTTCAACCTCTGAACGCCGCGCGGCTCTACACGGCAAGCCTCGTCGAACGCGAACTGCCGCCCACCGACCGGCACCTCATCCGCAAGCTCGATGCCTCGCTTGTCGCGGTGGAGGAGATCTTTTCTGCTCTCATCGAGGTGTCGAGGATCGATGCGGGGCGGCTCGAGCCCGAAATCGAGGCTTTCCCGCTTGCGCCGATGCTCGAGCAGCTCAAGGTCGAATTCGAGCCGATGGCGACCGCAAAGGGCCTGAAGCTGACACTCGTGCCGACGCGCGTCTGGGTCCGCTCCGACCGCCGGCTCCTGCGCCGCGTGATCCAGAACCTGATCGCCAACGCCATCAAGTATACGCGCGAGGGCGGGATTCTCGTCGGTCCAAGGCGGCGGGGCACGGAGGTTGCAATTTCCGTATACGATACCGGGCCCGGCATCGCGCCAGAGCATCAGGTCGTAATATTTCAAGAATTTCAGCGCCTTGGAGATGGCGCGGAGCGCGGCGTGGGACTCGGGCTATCGATCGTGGAGCGCATCTCGCGGATGCTCGGCACGACGATCACGCTCAAGTCGGGCGTCGGGCGTGGGTCGATGTTCGCCATCTGCGTGCCGACCGCGCCGCGGGATAAGGAGGCGACGAAGCCATCGATCGCCACGGGCGAACCGGCGGGGAGCATCCTCGGGCAGCGCGTCCTGTGTCTCGACAACGAGCCGGAGGTGCTGGCGGGCATGGAGGCCCTGCTGCGCGAATGGGGATCTTCTATCGAGACCGCTGGAAGTGCGGAGGCTGTGACAAGCAGGCGGATCGGTTTTCCCAGGTCGCCCAATATCTGGCCGGAGATCATTCTCGCCGACTACCACCTCGATCATGGCCAAACAGGTCTCGACGCCATCATGCAGATCCGGCGGGCAGCCGGTATCGATATTCCGGCGGCCATCATTACCGCCGACCACTCGACGGACGTTCAGCGGGAAATCAGGGCGGCAGGGCTCGTGCAGTTGAAAAAGCCCGTGAAGCCCGCCGCGCTGCGCGCGGTGCTCACGCAGGCGGCGTTGGCGCGAAAGCGAGCCGCAACACGAGATGCCACGGTGCAGGGCGAGCCAGCGCCGGGAGACGAGAAACCGGGTGAAGCGGCCGCCGAGTAGTGCGCGCGAAGCGCTTTGCCCCGCCCCGCTTCATTCCGCAACGTTTCGATCTGCGCGGCGCGACCCAAAGGCTCAGTTGGTCTGGCGTTCGCCGAACACGTAGCCGGCGCCGCGAACCGTGCGGATGGGGTCGCGTTCCTTGCCGCGAATGAGCGCCTTGCGCAGGCGACCGATGTGGACGTCGACGGTGCGTTCGTCGACGAAAGCATCGCGTCCCCAGACGCCGTCGAGCAGCTGGGTGCGCGACAGCACGCGGCCAGGGCTCTCCATCAGAAACTCCAGCAGTCGGAATTCCGTCGGACCTAGGCGAACCTCGCGGAGACCGCGGGTGACACGGTGAGCGGCGCGGTCGAGCTCTATATCGCCCGACTTCAAGACGTCCGACATCCGCCCTGGAGAGGCGCGACGCAGGATCGCCTTCACCCGAGCCATGAGCTCGGGGAGCGAGAACGGCTTTACGACATAGTCGTCGGCACCGGTCGAGAGGCCGCGGATCCGGTCGGTCTCCTCGCCGCGCGCGGTCAACATCACGATGGGGATGGCCCGCGTCTCGGGCTTGGTGCGAAGCCGGCGGCACAACTCGATGCCCGAAACCTGAGGAAGCATCCAATCCAGCAAAACGAGGTCGGGACGCTCCTCGGCAACGAGGATCTCCGCTTCCTCACCGCTTTCCGCGTGCGACACCCGGAAGCCCTCGGCCTCGAGATTATACCGCAGCATTTCCGCAAGCGGCGCCTCGTCCTCCACGATTAAAACTCGTGCAGTCATCGGCCCATTCTCCCGCTTACCGGTCGCTTCCTGCTCTCAAAGTCGTTCACGGCGCTACCGGAGGGAGCACCTGCTCCAGCTTGGGCCGGTCATCGGGCATCGTGGTGCCCCTGATCATGTAGTGGACCGTCTCGGCGATGTTGGTCGTGTGGTCGCCGACGCGCTCGATGTTCTTGGCGCCGAACAGAAGGTGGGTCGACGGCCCAATGTTGCGCGGGTCTTCCATCATGTAGGTGAGCAGCTCGCGAAAGAGCGAGTTATACATCGCGTCGATTTGCGTATCCTGCGCCCATACCCGCTCGGCGCGGGAAGGATCGCGGTCTGCGTAGGCGTCGAGGACGTCCTTGAGCTGGCGCAGCGCGAGTTCAACCATGTGGCGGAAGCCCGAGATGACGGGCTTGGGGTGTGCGTCGTGAGCGATGGCCAAGGCGCGCTTGGCGATGTTCTTCGCCAGATCGCCGATGCGCTCAAGGTCGCCGGCGATGTGCACGGCGGCCATGATGTGGCGCAGGTCGCTCGCCATCGGCTGACGACGGGCGATCATAGAGATCACCTGGGCTTCAATCTCGCGCTGCAGATTGTCGATGTTTCTGTCAGAGCGGATGACACCCTCGGCGAGCTTGGGATCCCGCCGCTCGAGAGCGTCAAAGGACTGCCCGAGATTGTGCTCAGCGAGGCCGCCCATATGGGCGATGCGCTTATCGAGGAGAGCAAACTCCTCCTCGTAGGTCGTTACAATATGCTCGTTCATAGTCGCATCTCCTTCGGGATCAGCGGCTGTTGCCATTCACGCCATTCGGGCGCTGTGGTCGCTCAAAACGCACGTATTCTACGCTTATTCGGGCGTCTGGACGCAAAATCATCAACATGCGCCCAGGGCTACGTCATTCCAGCAAGCCTTCCCGTTACCTCGCGGGGTACTCCGCCCAGGCGCCACGTTCGCAACAGCAAATTCGGCGCAACGGGAAGGAGATCAGCCCGTGCGGCCCGTGATGTAGTCCTGGGTGCGCTTGTCCTTCGGATTTGTGAAAATCTCGGTCGTCGGACCCTCCTCGACAAGGTTGCCGAGATGGAAGAAGGCCGTGCGCTGCGAGACGCGAGCCGCCTGCTGCATGGAGTGCGTCACGATGATGATGCAGAAGTTCTCGCGAAGTTCGTCAATCAGCTGCTCGACCTTGGCCGTGGCGATCGGATCGAGCGCCGAACACGGCTCGTCCATGAGGATGACTTCCGGTGAGACGGCGACGGCGCGGGCGATGCACAGCCGCTGCTGCTGGCCGCCCGACAGTCCGGTGCCCGGCTCGTGCAGGCGGTCTTTCACTTCCTTCAGCAGTCCGGCTTTCTCCAAGCTCGAGATCACGATCTGCTCGAGCTCGTCCTTGTTCTTGGCCAGCCCGTGGATGCGAGGACCGTAGGCGATGTTGTCGAAGATCGACTTCGGAAACGGGTTGGGCTTCTGGAACACCATGCCGACACGGGCGCGAAGCTGCACCACGTCGAGGGCCGGATCGTAGATGTCCTGATTGTCGATGTTGATCTTGCCGGTCACGCGGCAGATCGAGATCGTGTCGTTCATGCGGTTGATGCAGCGCAGGAACGTCGACTTGCCGCAACCTGACGGACCAATGAACGCCGTGACGCTGCGGTCGGGAATGTCGACCGAGACGTTCTTCAAAGCGTGTTTATCGCCATAGTAGACGTTGACGTCACGTCCGGTAACCTTCGAAGGAGCCGCCATTCCGGCCTGGCTCTGGCTGGCGCTTATTTTAGACACGTCCATGACTTTCCTCGTCGATTGGAACGGTTTACATTTCAATATATTTCATTGCGCAAGCGGGCTGGAGCAGTCTCACCAGCGCCGCTCGAATCTCTTGCGGAGCCAGATCGCCAGCCCGTTCATGACGAACAGGAAGGCGAGCAGCACCATAATCGCGCCGGCCGTCTTCGACTTGAACGCGGGCTCCGGCAGGTCCGCCCAGAGGAAGATCTGAACCGGAAGCACGGTTGCGGCGTCGATGAAGGTCTTGGGAACGTCGACGATGAAAGCGATCATACCGATCATCAAGAGCGGCGCGGTCTCACCGAGCGCGTGGGCCATGCCGATGATCGTTCCGGTCATGATGCCTGGCATAGCGACCGGGAGCACGTGGTGGAAGATCGCCTGCTGTTTCGAGGCGCCGACGCCGAGGGCGGCTTCCTTGATCGAAGGCGGCACCGATCGGAGAGCGGCGCGCGACGCGATGATGATCGTGGGGAGCACGAGCAGGGCCAGAACCAAGCCGCCGACCAGCGGTGTCGACCGCGGGAAGCCGACGAAATTCAGGAACACCGACAGGCCCAGCAAGCCGAACACGATGGAAGGGACGGCCGCCAGATTGTTGATGTTGACCTCGATGAGATCGGTAAGGCGGTTCTTTGCGGCGAACTCCTCGAGGTAGACCGCCGCCGCGACGCCGATCGGCAGGCAGAGCAGCAGCGTAACGAGCATCGTCAGCGCCGAGCCTACGAGGGCGCCACGGATGCCGGCAAGCTCGGGCTCGCGGCTGTCGCCGACCGAGAAGAAGCGCCAATTGAACGCATTCTCGATGAAACCGAGGGACCGAAGCCGCTCGATGAATGCGACCGTCTGATCGTCGACCTTACGGTTAGCCTCCGGGGTCGTATATGTGACGACCTTCCAGGATGCCGGCTGGGCTTCATCATTCGATTTCAGCGGGAGCAGGATGTCGCCGGTGATGCCGCTGGTCGAAATCTTGGATGCCTTGACGAGGCCGCCGTTGATCTCGACGAGCACGCTTGGGAGCTTGGCGTCGATCACTTCCTCGCCGCCGGGCTGTTCGACGCGCGCCTTGATGTCCTTCAGTTCGGCGTCGATTTCAGCAATGCGAGGCTCGTTGGCCTTGTCCTTCGACCGGCGCAAGCGGGTAACCTCGGAAATCAGACCATGCGTGCGCTCGGTGAGGGCGCGCTTGATCAACTGAAGCTCTTCGGTGAAGTCATTCGACGAGGTGAGAATTGTCACCTCACCCGAGGTTCCGCTCGGCGTTGCGATACCGCGCGGAACGCGGGATGCGATCGCGGTGCCTTCGCCCTTGAGGTAGAGATCCGCGTCCGCCGACAGCAGCAACGGCACCTTTATCGTCGTTCCGATCAGCTTCGGGTCCTGCACGAGTTTCTCGCGAAGCACATCGGCCGTGCCTGATGAGAGCAGGCGGGTCAGCGCCTTTTCACCCGCGCGGCTTTCGATGCCGGGGATGGCGGCCTGCAGAGCGGCTTTGGTGATCGGGAAGTAATCGGCGCCGCGGATGGCGGCGGCGTCGATCTTGTCGGGCGGACCGAATGCATCGGCAGGGATCGCGACGTTCATCACCGCATTGTGCTGGAGGAACGCCGGAGCGCCGCGCCGGACGATGTCGACGAGCAGGATCGCCACGAACGTGGTGGTCACCAGCAGGGCGAAGATTCCGTAAGCCCGGAACCTAGCCTCTGCCCGGTAGCGTGCGCGAATGCGAGCCTTGGCGGCATCCGACGTGGTGTCGAGCCTGCGACCTCGGTAGTCGGCGGCTGATGCGGTCATGTCAGTCATATTGCTCTTTGTACCTACGAACAATGATGAGGGCGATAATGTTCAAGACGAGAGTGACGAAGAAGAGAACGAAGCCGAGGGCGAATGCCGCCAGCGTCTTGGCGCTGTCGAACTCCTGGTCGCCGACAAGGATGGTCTTGATCTGAACGGTAATGGTCGTGACGGCATCGAGCGGATTGAGTGTCAAGTTCGCGGCCAAGCCGGCCGCCATCACCACGATCATCGTTTCACCGATGGCGCGGCTTATGGCGAGCATGAAGGCCGAGACGATGCCCGGGAGCGCGGCGGGAAGGACGACCTGACGGATCGTCTCCGATTTCGTTGCGCCGAGCGCGTAAGCGCCGTCACGCATCGATTGCGGCACCGCGTTGATCACGTCGTCAGAAAGGGACGAGATGAAAGGAATGATCATCATGCCCATGACGAGGCCAGCGGCGAGTGCGCTCTCGGACGCGATGTCCAAACCGAAAACCTCGCCCCAGCCACGGATCAATGGCGCTACCGTCAGTGCGCCGAAGAAGCCGAGCACCACGGTTGGGATTCCAGCGAGGATTTCCAGGACAGGCTTTGCCCAGGCGCGCAGGCGGGGAGATGCGTATTCAGCCAGAAAGATCGCCGACATCAGGCCGAGAGGCCCCGCCACGCACATCGCGATGAAAGTGATCAGCAAGGTGCCGGTGAGAAGCGGAACGAAGCCGTAAGCCGTTTTGATGTCGCCCTGGTCGGCGCGCATTGCGGCTTGCGGGTTCCACTCGGTGCCGAACAGGAAGTCCGGGATGGTGGGGCGCCCCTTGAGCGCCGGGTCGAAGAAGAAGCGCAGCGTCTCGTAGAGAACCGAGGCCACGATGCCGATCGTCGTCAGGACGGCAACCGTGGCGCAGGCCCAGAGGAAGACCAGTACGAAGCGCTCAAAGACATTGCGGGCGCGAAAGTTCGGCCCGACGCGGAGGAAGCTGTAGAGGATGCCGAGGAGGGCAAGTCCAATGCCGGTGCCGAGGATCACCAAGTTTCCGAAATTGTTGGTCTCAGCATAGCGAACCGCGGCATCCTTGACCGCGGCGCTCGGCGTGCCCTGGAAGGCGCCCGATGCGATGTTTTGAATTTCGCGGAATGTCGCGCCGGAGGTGAGGGCGTCCTTGGTCAGCTCGGCGGGCAGACCCGTCATGGCTGCAGTTTGCGCCACACGCGAAAGAAGCGGCGCGCCTATGGCATAAACGGCCAGCATTGCGAACAGCACGAGCGTGGACGCCAGCAGGCCGTGATAGAGGGGTAATGAATGGATCACAATTCGCTTCTGAGGGGGGCCACCAGTCAAGGCTGCCGCCTTGGTTCTCACTAAGAAGAACCCGGTCAGCACCAGTAGGGCCAACGCTGTGAAATATATTCCCGACATGAACCCGTTCCCGACCCGATGCTCCGACCCGATGACTTACGACGCGGCTCTATAGTGCACAAGCAGACCACAAAGAGACGCATAAACGGAGGGACAGCCGCCCAAGAAATGGGCGGCTGCCGCAATTCTTACTTCACCATTTCGGCGGTGAGGGTCTTCATTTCCTTGGCGGCGGCAGCGACCTTGGCGGCCTCTTCCTTCGGCAGGGCGACGAGACCCTTACGGGCGAGGTAGCCGTCCTTCGACATCGCCTTGTCCGAGACGTACTCGGCGACGAACTTGTCGATGCCTGGAACGACGCCGACGTGCTGCTTCTTCACGTAGACGAAGAGCGGACGAGCGCCCTTGTACTTGCCCGACGAGATGACGTCGTAGTTCGGCTCGACGCCTTCGATCTTCACGCCCTTGAGCTTGGCGGTGTTCTCTTCCAGGAACGAGTAGCCGAAGATGCCGACGGCATTCTTGTTGGCTTCGAGCTTCTGGACGATCACGTTGTCGTTCTCGCCAGCCTCGACGTAGGCGCCGTCCTTACGGATCGACTTCCAGACCTTGTCGAAAGCCTTGGAGTCGGCCTTCTTGAGTTCCTTGAGCGAGTCGAAGTCCTCGGCGCCCTTCTCAAGGAAGAGCTCGTGGAACGAGTCGCGCGTGCCCGAGGTCGGCGGCGGGCCGAGCACTTCGATCTTCACGTTCGGAAGGCCGGCGTCGATGTCTGACCAGTTCTTGTTCGGATTGGCGACAAGCTTGCCGTCCTTGTCGGGAACCTGCTCGGCGAGGGCCTGGAAGATCTGCTTGCGCGTCAAGCTCAGGGCCGGACCGGCCTTGGACTGGGCGAGCGTGAGACCGTCGATGCCCACCTTGAGCTCGACGATGTCCGTGACGCCGTTCTTCTGGCAATCCTCGAACTCGCCCTTCTTCATGGCGCGCGAAGCGTTCGTCATGTCGGGGTGGGTGACGCCCACGCCGGCGCAGAACAGCTTCATGCCACCGCCCGTACCGGTCGACTCGACGACAGGGGTCTTACCGCCGCCCGACTTGCCGAACTGCTCGGCGACAGCGGTGGTGAATGGGTAAACGGTCGAAGATCCGACGATGCGGATCTGATCACGGGCGGCGGCCACGTCGGCAGCAGCCAGCGTGCCCACAACGGCGGCGGCCGCTGCGAACGCTGCAAACTTATGAGTCACGATTTTCTCCTGGTCTCAACTTTAAGTACCGAGGCCAAGCGCGTCCTACGGGATGTGGAGCGCCCTCTTTTCAGGACCGGCCAATACAAAGCTCCGGTGGTCGGGCTAATACCCCAGGCTGACGATTATTTTGTGACAGCATTGGCGCTTGATTCGTAAGTCTTTTTATCCATTCTGTCGGATTGTGCAGGCTGTTCTGGACTGAGTGCGTCGAAGGTCACTGAAAATGTCGACCCGCTGCCGACGCGGGACTGAATTCGCAGCTCCCCCCGGTGACGGTTAACGATGTGCTTGACAATCGCTAAGCCCAATCCAGTGCCGCCTTTTTCTCTGCTCGAGGCGGCGTTGACGCGATAAAAGCGCTCAGTGAGCCGCGGCAAATGCTCCTCGGCAATTCCAGGGCCGTCGTCCTCGATCGAGATCGTGATGCTCTCACGGCCCTGACCGACGGATGGATCGCGCACCAGCGTCATCTCAACGTGACCACCTTGCCGACCGTACTTGATCGCGTTCTGGAGAAGATTTTGAAGAACCTGGACAATTTCGTCTCGCTCGCCACGGATCAGGGCGGGTGTCGCGGTCTTGTGGAGGTTGACCGTGATCTGAGAGCTTTCCGCCAGGGGCTCCAACATCTGCACGACGGAGGCGCACGTCTCGTTGAGCTCGCAAATGCCGCGGGGAGGCAGATGGACGCGCATCTCGGCCCTCGACAGGGAAAGCAAATCGTCGATGAGCCGCGTCATGCGGGCGGCCTGGGTCGCCATGATCGAGAGGAAGCGGTCGCGGGCGTCCGGGTCGAAGCGGGCGGGGCCCTGTAAAGTCTCGACGAACCCACGCAGTGAGGCGAGCGGGGTGCGCAATTCGTGGCTTGCGTTGGCAATGAAGTCAGCGCGCATCTGTACGAGTTTGTCCTGTTCGGAGTAGTCGCGGAACGTGATCAAGACGTGCGGCAGGTCCGCGATTGCGATGCGGGGCTCGATAAGCGAGAGCGTGGCGAAGAACCTGCGCTCCACCGGCACGCGTTCATGCAACTCAACCGAGATTGGCTCGTCGGACGCCCCTATCCGCTCAACCGCCCCCATGAACGCGGGATTGCGCGTGACGTGGCTGACCGGCTGCCCGGTCTTGATGTTGGGGTAGATCTCGGCGGCAGCCTCGTTGTGATGGGCGACCGTGCCGTGTCGATCGAGCGCCATGGCCGCGCCCGGCATGGCGTCGATGATCGACTGCCAAGCGGCGGCAAGCGCAACGGCGTTCGGCGGCTCCAGACCCACAGTGGGGGGCTCCCCGCCGCCACGATAGAGCGAATGAGCAGCTTTCTCGGCAAGCCGCTGCAACCCGGCGCCGAGTTGTTTCGCCCTGGCGATGCCTTCGGCCAAGCGGATGCGGAAATGCTCCTCGCGCATGTCTTCGTTTCTGTCCGAAGCCACGGGGTGTGCCTCATTGTCTACGCGAGGTGCGAGCCGAGCTATGCTGCGGATGGCGCCGTCGCTGGCTAATTCGGTTCGCGCGAGCCGAAGTCAGCTTCGCTTCGCGCACGTGCCGGAAGTCCTCCGGCACCTAACAGTATGCCCGACCGCCCAGTGATCAGAGGCTAAATGTAATATGTGACATCTCGTTCTTCTGACCTTCTGGTGCGTGAAAAGTTTTTCAACGCAAGCTCGTGAAGCCGGCCAACGGTCTTAAAACGCAAGCTGGTTCAATGCGTGAGGAAGACGGGGCACGACAGCGCGGCCAAGACGTGCTGCAGGCCGAGCGTCGGGAGGGTCAGACCTCCATTGCGGGCGATGATCATGCGCGGCAGCAATCCTGAGAGGGCGGCCGGCAGCGCTGCGGCGGGCCCGTCGGCGCTAATTGGGCGAAGCTGCGTGACGTCGGCGCTTTCGCCCACGATCATGCGCACCTCGCTGTCGAGCCAGTCGCGACCGATTTCGTCTGCACCGACCGCGATGACGGCGACCGGATCGCGATCGATACCTGCCAGGCCCCTTGCGACACGCAATTGGCCGCTCAGCCGATCCGTATCCTCAGCCACGACGATTATCGGGCCGTGGCTCCATCTGGCGCGTCGACCTGCCACTATGTAGCCCGTGGCGCCGAACACATTGGCAAGTGCCTCGGCGACCATCTCGGCACCTTCTGCGTCCACGATGGGCTCACCGAACGCGACGATATTCCAGGGGCCCCGCTCGGCGCATGCGCGTGCCAGCGCCGGCACGACGCCATGCCTTATCGATCGCGCCTTGAAACCAACGCGATGGCTGGAGGCGATGTCGGCCAGTTCGCGCTGGGCGGCGACCGCGAAATGGGAGGTGTCGCCGACCACGACATCATTGGACAGCGGGCGAGGCTTGCCGGCGAAATGACCAACCTCCCGGACAAAGCCGTGGGCTGCGGCTTCGAACAGGTCGGGGTCCTCGACGAAGACCCCTTCGATCTCGGACTGGAACGCACGGGCGACATGAACGGCGGCCTCCAGTGCCGCCCGGTTCGAGAGGGTCAAGCTGCCAAGTCTGACGACGACGCGTCCGCGATCCTCACTGGCTTCTGCGACATGCGCGATCACGGCGAAGTCCCACTCATGGCTGCGGCCAGCAAGGGACGCGAGCGGCGCGCCTCGGCCACGTCGTCGGTCAGAACCATCACGCGGCCGGCCGATGCGGCCTCGGTGCTGGCGGCGGCCATCAGGTCGCGAGCGGCATCAAGATCGGCACTGATCATCCAGTGGTCATCGCGCTTGGACTTTAGGGCGCCAATCACTGCGGCCAACGCTGGGCCATCGAAAGGAAGCAGGCCATCGTCACGGACGAAGCCTGCGAGATGGCGCGCTACCGTGCGTTCCGCCGCCGCGGTTGCGGCAAGATGCGGGGGGAACGCGCTTATGACCCGCAACAGTCGCGCGACGTCGGGGTCGAGCCGGCACCAGGAAGCGTATTCGTCCGGCTCGCCGGTGACGACCAGGCGTACCTCGACCGGAAGGTCCAGGGCGGCCGCGCGCTGGACGCCGCCTTCACCTACGGCGAGCGGGGCGGCTCGCGCCGATTTCAGCGCGTGCTTGATCAACGGCCAGGAGCCGTAGTTTGCCATCAGGTCGCGGACATCGACGACGACCATGCCGCCACCGGGATGGGTAAGCGATCCGGGTATGACGCCATCCGGGCAGATGATGCCAGGTGCCGAATTCTGGAGGACACCGAGCAACTCGGCGCGATCGAGCGTTTCGGGCAGCTCGAGACCCGCCTGCCCCCGTCCACCTCGCGACAGAACGTTGACGCGGTAGCGCTGGAACCGGGGGTCGAGCGCTATTTCGACGGGCGCGCGCTGGGTTCCGTTCGCCTCTCGAGCGGCTGCGACGAACAACATTGCGTTTGCGATCAGGTCCGACCGCAGGGTTGCGAGCCAGCTGACGACATCGGGGCGGTCAGGGTAACGACCGAGCATCGGGCCCATGGCCGCGTCGACGGCGAGGCTGGCGGCATCGCGCTCAAGCTCCTTGGCGCGGCGATGGTGGTCCTGTTGAAGGAGGGCGCGCTGCTTCAGGACGTCGGCGAGTTCTGCCTCGAACTGGGCGAGCTTTGCCTCGACGTCGGACTTGAGGCTTCCTGGAAGCGCTCCGTAGATCTCTCCGCGAACGACACGGCCATCGTGCATCGGAACGACCGCATAGCCGTTGGTGGTTCTGAGCAGGCCGATGTTTTGAGCCTGGGCCTTACGTCTCAGCGCGTCGAGGGCGCCGTCGTGACCAGAGCGCAGCTCCTCGTCCAGCGCGATACGGGCGACGCGGTAGCTGTCGCTTTCGAAGGCAGCCGGGATCGTCGCGCTCAACATCGTTATCGTGGCGGCGACACCCTCCGAAAGCGCGGCGGCCTCGGCCTGCGGCATGCGCAGGACATCGAGACCACCTGATCCCTCGAAACGGGCGACGACGGCTACCGCGTCGCGCCGCGGCAGGGCGCCTGCCTCTTCGGCGAGCAACGTCCGAAGGACTTCCGTATGGGCCGACGTTCTGGGGGAAACGACGAACACCGCCGATCGTGGTTCGAGGCGCCTCAAGGCGCGCAAGGCGTCGCGCGCCTGATCGAGCCCCATGATGCCAGTCAACGGATCGAAATCGGCCGAAGTCGAGGACTTCAGGAAGTCGCTTATTTTATCGGCTGTCGTTGCGGCCTGGGAGGGCGGGGCGTTCACTGGAGCGGCAACCGGCGCCTTGGAGGTCGCATCGGCAACGACCTGGGATGACATCGACGGCGCGTGATCCTCGGCTGCGTCGACCGAGGTCGCAGCCAACGCCCGACTGGCGTCATCTGCCGATGGCAATTCCTCCACCGCTGCCGGTTCGACGGCGACGGGTTGCGGTGGTCGTTCGCGTTTGAAGATCTTCAACATGAATTCGGAACCTGCGATTGTCACGAACGGTTCGATGCCGGAACGGCACGGGAACTAGCGCTACCCATGTCCGGGCTTCTGGGACGGCGATCGGAAAGATATCGCAGTCGAGTTCCCACCCGCTCGTGGCGAGAGGATGACAGACAGTATGGCTGCGGACCCTGGAACTATCGAAGATTGTGGATTTCAGGCAGGCCCTGTTACGGGCGCGGCCCAAGAGATTGAACGCGGTGTGTCCCGATTACTGCATACCCACGGCTTTTCAAGTCTGTCCGAGCTTCCGTTGCCGGATGGCCGCCGGGCCGATGTCGTTGGGCTCGGGCGCGACGGAAGGATCGTGATCGTCGAGATCAAGTCGGGCGTCGCCGATTTTCAGTCTGACCGTAAGTGGAACGACTACATCGAGTGGTGTGACCTCTTCTATTTCGCCGTTTCGGCTTCATTTCCGACCGAGATCATTCCCGACGACGCGGGGCTCATACTTGCCGACCGGTTTGCCGGTGCCTTCGAACGGGTTGCCCCGGAACGGCCACTCGTTGCGGCACGCCGAAAGAGCATGACGCTGCGCTTTGCGAAATGCGCAGCCTACCGGCTTCAGGCCCTTCGCGATCCCGATTTTGCCGGCGGCGCCATGGGGTGACGGCTGTTGGTTCTCTCAGGCGGCCTTCGTGCGCGCGGATGGGGCGTCGAGCAATTCCCTCGCGAGCCCGCGCCAGGTGTCGAGGCTGTGCTCGAGGTGGCCCTCCACCGATGCACGGGCAGCCAAGCCCATGCGGGTCAGGTCGGCCGATGCCGCGGCTTCGATTGCCCGCGTCAGCCCGGCGATGTCGTCGCACGGTACGCTCCAGCCCCAGGACGGGTGGTTCTGATCGATGAGGCCGTCGCAGGCGGATGCGATCAGCGGCCGGGCGGCGGCGCGTCCCTCGAGTGCGACCTGTCCAAAGCTCTCCCACCGCGATGGCATTGCGACCACGTCGATGGACTGCAGGAAACCCGGCACGTCGGAGGTCGGGCCTTCGACCGTCACGTGGGGCAGGTCAGCGGCCATGGCTTTCAGCATTGCGTGATAAGGGCCGACGCCGGCAAGGCGCAGGGTTGCGACCTCTGGCGGGATCTGGCGCATGGCGCGAATGAGGAAGCCGTATCCTTTCTGTTCGTGGTACCGGCCGAGGCTGCCGACGCGCAACGGCTCTCCGGGCCGGCGCTGGACCGGTGGAGCAAGCGACGCGAAGCGCCCGAGCTCGGTGGAGGATTGGATCACGACGATTTTGCCGCGCTCAACCACGCCGATGCGCTCGAGCCACTCGGCCTGGCGCTCTGATACGGCGACCACGCGGTCGGCCAGACGGTAGAGTAACTTCAGCATCGTGCGGAAGCGATTGACGTGGGGCACGACGTACTTTTCGTAGTTCTCGGTGTAGCTGTGCTCCACGATCACGACCGGCGCAGTGCCGCGCACAGCCCTGAGTGCGGCGAGGTAGGGCAACTTCGACCAGGATGCGGTGAAGTGGATGACCACGAGCTGGTCCTTGGGCACGACCGGGGGGAGTTCCCGGCGCGGCGCCACGTCATGCCTGACGTGCTCGATGTCCGGCATGTGGGCCATCAGTGTTTCGAGGTTGCGGAGCACACCTCCCAATTCAATGGTCTCGATGAAATGTGCGATCTTCGTCATGGTGTTACCGTGGCGTTGGGATGGCGGGCCGAACGTTCGTTCGTGGCTTCGATTTTCGGGTGCACGAGCCCGAACCATTTGCGGACGGCCGTCGCGACGGCGAACTGTGCTGCGACGGTCGTCATGGAAAAGGCCGCGATCCCGACCGGCAGCCCAAACGGCAGGGCGGCCGCCATTGCGGAAAGCGAAAGCAGGGTCAGACCGGCCGAGGCGTAAAGCTCTATCCGGGGCATGGCGAACGCTCGGAGCAATTGGCACGCGCAGTCAAAGATCGGCTTGGCGATGGCCGACATGCACAGAATCGAGACGAGATAGGCGTGCGGCGCCCATCGCTCACCAAACACCAGCGGAACATAGAAGACCGCGAGGCCGGCCTGTACTGCGATGACGGCGGCACATGTGACGGCTGCTCGGACGACGATGTCGTCGTAGCGGTCGAGCATCGCTCGCGGGCGGGACGCGAGCTCCGCCAGATGCGGGTAAACGGATGCCGATAGCGAATTCGTCAAGGACAGGCTGAAACCGATCCCGGCGTTGAATACGAAATAGTAGATGCCGAGCGCTTCCAGGCCGAGCACCATTCCCACGAGCGCCTTGTCGAGGTTGAACCGCGCGGCGACGAGAAACTCGCTGGCGATCACGGCGGATGCAAACCTGGCGAGCGGACGCCAGGGCGCATAGCCCGCGGCAGGGTCCGGCGACCACGTCTGGGCCCGGCGCATGCCGATCACCCAAATGGGGGTCGTCAGTAACTTCGGCAGGATGACAGCCCAGGCGCCGAAGTCGTGGAAAGCCAGCGCAGCCGTCAGCAGGTTGTCGGCGGCAACCTGGAACATCGCAATGGCTGCAAGTACGTGGAGGCGGTTGGCCCGCACGATGAGGTGGGCCTGCATCTGCCCGAACGGCAGGGTGAGGTAGACGCCCGCGAGGCATGCAATCATCCAAAAGACGTCCTGGCGGCCCGTGACCGCCGACATCACACAGCCGACCAGCAGCTGCAGTGCAACGGCGGCGAGGCATACGGCCCAGCTCGCACGCCGCGCGGTGTTCATCAGTGCGGGTAGCTCGTCGTCGCTCGCCCGGACGACGGCCTGGCCGATCCCGTGCATGGCGATCACGCCGACAATCTCGAAGGTCGTGATTGCGGTGGCCGCGATGCCGAAGTCCTCCGGCAGCAGCGCACGGGCCAGTACGATCGCTGTTACGAGCCGCGTAAAGCGATTGGCGACTTCGGCCACGCCATACCAGCCCACGTTTCGGACGAGCCTGTCGGACAGCATTCGGCCCATGCGTCCGCGAAGGGCGGCGACGACGCCACGCGCTTCCGGGGGGCACGATGGATCGCTGGATGGAACGCTCATACCTGCAGCCCAGCGATCCGCGACGAGCGCTCGATGGCCCAGGCTTCGAGGCGTGCGAAGATCGGGCTCGGCAATGCCCGCTGAAGTATGGCTGCGGCGAGTGTCGTACCGGTTCGCGCGGGCTCATCAAGGAGAATGCGAGGCGACAACGCGATCGCCTGCAACATCATCCGAATGGCGGGAGCGCTCGAGGTCTTGGCGCGAACGGCGCGACGGGCGAGGTAGCGCAGCTGATAGGCTTCGGCGTGATTGCCATATCGCCGCTCGAGCGCCGGTGCGTAGCCGGCGACCTTCGAGCGGAAGCGGCGCCAGGTCTCAAGCTGCCGATCGGTGTTGGCCGATAGCCCGTTGGTATTGACGCGATAATCGGTCAATGCCTCGTCCAGGAATGCGAAACGCCAATTCGTCAGGGTGGCGATGCGAGTCCAGCATTCGATGTCTTCCGATTGCCGGAAGCTCTCGTCGAACCAGCACACACGGGAAATCCGCTCGTCAAAAAACGATATCTCGTCGAGCGCTATGCGGCGGAGAATAGGTGCCGATCCATTGCCGACCGGATTGCGGCAGAAGACGTCGTGGGCGGCGAACTCGTTGCGCTTTGGCCTCTGAACGAGGCCGATCGGTGCACCATTGTCATCGACGAAGCGGGACGCAGAGAATGCAAGGCCGACATCTGGCTCGCGATCCAGGATGCGCAAGAGCCTTTCAAGCTTGCGGGGGTGCCAAAGGTCGTCGGCGTCCAACAAGGCGATATAGAGGCCTGCGGATTCTCGGATGCCGGTGTTTCTGGCTCCGGCGAGGCCGCGGTTTTCCTGGCGGACAAGGCGGACGCGCGCGTCCTTGATGCTTGCCACGATCTCCGGGCCGCCGTCGGATGATCCATCGTCGACGACGATCACCTCGAAGTCCTCGAAGGTCTGCGCCAGGACCGATCGAACAGCCGCGCCGATGTATCGCTCGGTCTGGTAGAGCGGGATGACGACGCTGACCAACGGCATAAATACCCCAACCTGCATACTTTCCGGCCGACGAGACCGATTCCCCTGCGCAACAGCTAATCTCTAAATTGCAACAGAAGTCTAAACGGGCCTCCGGCGGCCATGGACATTTCCTGTCGTGGCGCCCGTTCCATTCCGATGCCGCGACGATTTTCGCCGATACATAAAATGCGACGCGTTTCCTGAACCCAAGTTTCAGTGGCGTCCCCGAAAGTCGATCCAGGGATGCGTTGGGATCAATTTCAAACATGACGTTCAATGCCGGACCGGCGGGGATATTTTCCCCCACGCCGCCGCGGCAGCCGAAAGGGGCTGCGGCCGATGCCACGCGCGTGCTCGCGAAGAGCCTCATCGGCGCGGCAAGGCCGTCGTCCTGGTTGTGGCCCCACGCGGGCGGCGACGCGCCGCGGCGAATCCGGCTGTTTGGCTTCTGGGTCGAGAATACGAGATTGGACCAGGCCTCGCGCGAGGTGATCAAGGCGGCGGTGGACCGTCGCCGACAGCGTATCGTGTTCGTCAATGCGCACGTCGTGAACGTCGCGCATGATCGACCGTCTTATCGCTCCGCCGTTGCGAGCGCCGACCGCATCTATGCGGACGGAAGCGGGATGGCCGTCGCCGCAAGGATCATCGGCAAGCCACTCATGGACAACGTCAACGGCACCGATCTCTTCCCGCTTCTGTGCCGGGATGCCGTGGCGGCGGGGGTGAAGATCTTCCTGCTCGGCGGGAAGCCCGGCATCGCGGCGAAGGCGGCGGAAACGATCGCGCGGTTCGGCATGGGCGCGGCGATCGCGGGCACACACCACGGCTATTTCAAGCGGGGCTCCGACGAGGAGGATCGCGTCATCGGCCTCATCAATCAGAGCGGTGCGAGCATCGTGCTCGTCGGGTTCGGCGTTCCCGTTCAGGACGAGTGGGCCGAACGCAACGCCGCCCGTCTCGATGCCCCCGTAATCGCCGGGGTCGGCGGATTGTTCGACTTCTTCTCAGGCGCGGTTTCGCGTTCGCCGAAGTTGATGCGATCGGTCGGCTGCGAGTGGATGTGGAGGCTGGCGATGGAGCCGCGCCGGATGGCCTATCGCTACCTGATCGGCAACGTGGTTTTTCTGGCGCACGCATGGCGTGAGGCAAAGTCGAGCCGGGCGTTCGCCACCGAGCCGGTGCGGGCCAATGCCCTGGCCGGGGCTCCCGTCGTCAAACGGCGGGCGCCTTGATTTCAGGTGCGCTGCAGCGCAGGGCCATCTCTTTAACGGATTGCTGGAACGGGGCCGCGAGCTGGCCGGCGACGCAATGGGCGGGCACTCGATCGCCCGGGCTTCCGTCTCCGCTCAAACCGTAGCAACCTCGATCCGGCGACGGCCTACTTCTGGCCTGCAAACCTGCCGAACTGGAACGTCTGGAATGGTGCCAGAACGGTCTGCAGCGTCGTGGCTGCCTCGCGGACGTCCGTGATGGCGCTGTCGTAACAGGCGATCGCATCGTCAGGCATCAGAAACGGGTTGATCTTGTCACGGTCGGGGCTCAACACGAGTTCTTCGATCGAGCGCTGGATAACCTCGGTTTCCTGCGTCTTCGGGTTGCGCGTAATGAGAACGGCGTATCGACCCGCATTACTGGCCAGCGAGCCGCCGACGCAGTTGGCCGAGACGAGACCGGCGAGAAGGCGCGTGCCGTAGGGCACGCTGGTTGCGTCGCGGTTGACCCCCGAATTCGCGTTGCCAAGCGCGGGGACGGTCAGGTTCGACATGAATACGCGGATGCCGACGAGCGTGATCTGGGAGGGACGGACCAACGCCGATTGGAAGCATTGCGCCTCCGGTATGTGGACGTGGTCGCCGTCGATCAGGGGGATATCGTCAACGGGCTCGCCCGTGATCGCGCCGCGCCAATTCAGGATATAGCTCTTGCTGCCGCGGACGAGCTTCACGCGGGAGACATCGGCGTCGGGCCGCACGCCGTTGCCGGCGCGCATGGCGGCGCCGACGAACCGGTCGAGCGGACTGTCTCCCGTCTTGGTGAGGCCGCGGTCGGACTTTTCGGTCTGGTTGCCGTTGATCGTCACGCGACCGCGCAGAAACACGGCGCCCGAAACGGTGACGTTGATCGGGGCGTATTGAACGGGCCGGACGGCAATCTTGAAGCCTTGGGCTTCGAAAAGCTTCGCCTTTACAAGCGCTTTCTCGATCAAGACAGTCAACTGGTCGTTGGTCTGGCCTTTTACCGGCACTTCGCCCGCGAAGGGGAGGATGACCCGGCCGTCGGCGTTGACGACGAAGTCACCGGAGAACTCGGGGGCGCCTGGGACCTGGACATTGAAGCGGTCGCCGATCGAGTAGCGCATCGTCAGCTCGCGATGCGACAGCGCGTTGAGCTTGCCGCGCGGCCCGGGCGCAATGTAGTCGGGCGTGCCAGCCGGCGGGCAGGGATCGGTGACGAACGACGGGCTATCCTTCAGAGAGCCGCCGAAGGGTGAGTTTTCGCTTTTCGACCGTCCACCTTCGCGCGTCAGTCCGCTGCGCTCGGTGCGTTCTTTGTCGTAGAGCTCCGAGCCATTGTTCAACGGGACGTGCATCTGGGCACACCCGGGCAACACCATTGCGATGGCCGCAGCCGACAAGCGGCTCCAGCGCGAGCTTACGCACGTAACCAAAACTGCCCCCAACGCACGACAAATAAACGAAAATTCAGTCGAATCCCGATGCTCCGACTGGCGATATTCAGATGGAAACCTTACTTTTCTCTCGACAACCGAACAAAAATGCACGCCCACCTCGTTTCACGAGGGCCGGTCGGGTTGGCGGACATAGCTGCGGCCAGCCGAATTGCTGCGGCTAGCCGATGGGGATGCGTTGGAGCACTGAAAACCGCTGCTGCGCCGAGGGTTGGGCGCATACCGTCAAAGCGTCGATGGTGACCGCGGTTTTCGAGCACGCATACAACTTGGCGAGCGTTTCGCGCACCGTTTCGCGAAGCGGCCCGGGGATGGGCCCCGTCAAGGTCATGTGGAACGCGAAGTCGTCGCCAACATAGGGGTATCCCCAACGGTCGAGGTTATTGCGCTGGCTCTCGCTCAACGCTTCAGGCCTGCGACGCGCCCGATCCGCCGCCGATAGAGGAGCGCGGAAGGCGTCGAGGGTCTCGACGCATGTCTGGGCAAGCCTTGAAAGACACGGATGGCATTCCGGCGCGGGGCGGAGGGCGAAAAAGCCGTCGTCGCAGGAAAGAGAAAGAATGCCGGCGTCGACGGGCTGCAGCCCAGCGGCGAGCCGCCGGACCGCGGCGAGCAGGTCAGTCCGGCTGGTGCCGGCGGCTAAACTAAAGGGCGCTTTCAGAGTTGCGTGGAACCCGTAACGGCGCGCGGACTCCGTCAAGTCCTCCCAGGGCAGGCGCGGCAGGGAGCCGTTCTCAAGGAACGGGATGCGGCGGGACGAATTCGCATCATATCCGATCACGCCAGAGCCAAAGGCATTGAGGGAGCTACCCGGATCGGGGGTGAAGTAAATTGCGTACCGTTGCATCAAACCCCCGTCGAATTTGGCTTCACCGCTCCTTATCCGCAATCGGTGGCTCGATTTGACGGTGTTACAGGCAAACTCTGCGCGTTGTCGCCGCACCGTTGCAGGCTCGTCACATAGATTCGGTTCCATCATGACGCTGAGGGTGTGCCGATAGCGGCGCACGGCAATTTGCGTTACCCCATCGCTCCGGGGGGCTCGGTGGTCGCAATGTGCGGCTTGCCGGCCCTTTTCTGTCTACTCGAAATTACCAGAAGTATCGGCAGCATCGTGGGGCCTCGTGGCCTCGTTCGCGCTGCCCTTCGGAGATCGAAGACGATGAACGTTTCGGATCGTTTTGTGTTTCGCTCGATCGTGGCGGCCGCTGCCGTCATGGTCTCGACTGGCGCCAACGCTCAGATCGTCTTCGACTGGGGCGGGGATACCGTCTCTGATAGCGGCAAACAGACCATCAAGTTCAACAGCCCCGCCAAGCCCGGCGACATCATCGTCAGCTTCGGCGATCGCCGCCTCTATTTCATCACCGCCCCCGGCATCGCCGACAGCTACCCGATCGCCATTCCGCGCGAGCAGAGCCGCTGGGAGGGCATCACTTCCGTTTCTCAGAAGCGCGAGAACCCGTCGTGGACCCCGACGCCGACCATGCTGGCGGAGAACCCGCGGCTGCCGCGCTGGGTGCCTGGTGGACATCCAATGAACCCGCTCGGTAATCGCGCGCTGTACCTGGGCTCGAGCACCTATCGAATTCACGGTACGGATGCCCCGTGGACGATCGGGACGGCGGCTTCGAAGGGCTGCGTGCGATTGTTCAACAAGGATGTCGCCGATCTTTATCCGCGCGTGAAGCTCGGCACCAAGGTCACGGTGACGTGGAAGACGTTCGGCAAGGGCACGGCTGTTGCGACGGCACCTGCTGGTGACGACGAAAAGAAGTCCGTCAAGCCGCAGTCGACGGTCTCGACGGCGCTGTTTTCCGGTGGATTTGGCGAGGAGCCCGTGGCGGAGACGGTTGCGATCCAGTCATTCCCGCCTGCCGACGAAGCCAAGCCGCAGCGCCACCGCAAGGGTGATGCGCACAAGGCATCTACGGGCGCCGCAAAGTCGGATGCCGAAACCGTCGCGCCGGCTGCCGGAAGCGGGAAGCCAGAAGCCGCCATCGCCGCCGAAGGCGAGAAGAAGCAGAAGCGAACGACGGCAACTGGGGGCACCGAGAAGCCGCGTCGCTCTGCCAAGCTCGAGACCGGATCGGTCGAAGCGGCAAAGCCCGCTTCCAGCGCCGCTTCGGCTGAAGACGCTGCTGCGATCGCCGCTCGCGCCGAAGCGGCCGCCAATCGAGCCGCTGCTGCGGCCGAGCGCGCTGCAGCCGCCGCAGAGCGGGCGATTGCCGGTAAGGACAGTTCGGTTCAGTAAATCGGGCCGCCTTGGAAACGCGATATCGGGCGCGGGGCTGCGGCCCCGCTCCGCCTATTCCGGTCAAGGTGGCGCACTTTGGCCTAGGTCGAGTGGCACCTCGGGTCATCTCCATTCGGCCTGACGAGAAATTGCAGCCGTTTCGGCGGCCGAAATTGATCTGGCTGGTGTCGGCCTGGAAAGACGGGGCAAGGAGGGTGACCTCGCCTTCCATGCTTGGCCAAAGCCTGCTCACGTCGAAGGCGCTTCGGCGCCTCAGCGAACAGGTGATGTGAGGTCAAGCTCAGTCCCGATCGGTAAGCGCTTGCACCCGGCCTCGACATCCGCCAGTCGATGGCGCGGCTTCGTAGCCACCGCGCGGATTTTTGCATCTGATTTTCGGGTAGGCGACCCAGAGGCGGGCGACCGGGCACTCCCGGGAATGTTCCACCCACTTCCAACGCTGGGCATGGCGGGCGTTTGCGTTGCCTTCCGGGGAGCGCCCAGTTCCGTATTCGGCCTGCCCGCCGGACGCGCCGTCAACCGGGCGTCAGCCGGACAATGGCGCCATTCGGCTCGTCGGTCAGCACGTATACCGCGCCATCGGGCCCCTCGCGGACGTCGCGAATGCGCCAGCCGCGGTCTGCAAGGAGCTTTTCTTCTCCAACCACCGCTCCATCTTTCATGACAAGTCTCGCGACGTGGGCGCCAGCGAGACCGCCCGCCAGGATATTGCCCTTCCAGCCAGCAAACAGAGCGCCATTGTAGATGGCGAGACCGCTGGTCGCGATGGAGGGGTTCCAGAAATAGACCGGTTGCTCCATCCCGTCTTTCTCTGTGCCGATCCCAATCTTCGTGCCGTCGTAGTCCCGTCCGTGCGTAATTACGGGCCAGCCGTAATTCTTTCCAGCTTCGACCCGGTTGAGTTCGTCACCGCCCATCGCACCGTGCTCCGTCGTCCACAGCGTCCCGCTGGCGTCGAGCGCTGCTCCTTGGGTGTTGCGATGTCCTATCGACCAGACCTCCGCTGCCCAATCTGGTCGTTTCGGGTTGCCAGAGAAGGGCTTGCCGTCGCCCATGATGCGGACGATCTTGCCGATATGATTGGCCGGGTTCTGGGCCTCTTCGCGCAGACTGTAGCGATCGCCGAGGGTGATGAAGATCGAGCCGTCGGCGTTGGGCACGATACGGCATCCGAAATGATAGCCGCCGGTGCTCGACGGTTGCTGACGGAAGATGACCGTGCTGCCGGTCAGTCTGCCGCCGCCGTCCGGGTCCAATTCCAGTTTCGCGCGCATGACCGTGGTGCCGTTACGGCCGCCTTCGCGTGGCTCGGAGTATCCAAGGTACACGATGCCTGATGTGGCGAAGTCCGGGGCGAGCGCAATGTCGAGCAATCCGCCCTGTTGGCGAGCGACGACGGATGGAACGCCGGATACGGGTGGTGAAAGCCTGCCATTCGTGGCGATAATGCGCAGGCGCCCGGGCCGCTCCGTCACCAGCATCCGGCCATCGGGCAGGAACTGCAGGCCCCAGGGGTGCTCGAGCTGCTTCGCCACGGTTTCGACCTTCAGAGGGGTTGGGGCCGCCGTCGGCGCCTTGGTCAGATCTCGCGCGTTCACGTCTCCTCCAAGCGACAGTCCAAGTCCCAGGCCTACGGTTGCCAATAGCGCGCGCAGGCGGGTGATCTTCATAGGATTCAGCATGGCGGGTCTCCAGCACCAAGACGCGGAGGCGACTTCGCGATCCCAAAGGGGCGGATCGATGTCCAAGGAGATAATTGTCGAATGACTGCTTTTCATCCGCCGCCTCGATCTGGGGGCAGGGTTCGCCAGGTCGGGTTCATTTCTGCTGGGCTTCGCCAGAGGGCGACAAAAATGGCCACGGACGTGACATGTCCGTGGCCTCGACCGCATGCCGCTGGGCTGCGATCACTTTTTTGCGGCGGCCTTCTTGGCTGCCGGCTTTTTGTCTGCGGCTTGGGTGAGGGCCGAGGCAGCTGCGCTCTTGGCGGCCTTGCTTGCCTTGGGGTCCTTCAGCACCTTGGTCGCCTTCTCGGCAACGGCCTTGCTCGTAACGCCCTTGCTCTTCGTCTGGCCGAGTGCGGAGGCGGCAACCGCCTTCTCCGAGGAGCTCGCTGTCTTGCTCTTCAGTACTTTCGCGGCCGAGGAGGCAGCCGCCTTGCCCGTGGTTTCAGATTTAGCCATGGTTTTTCCAGTCCATCTCGGACGCGATGCACACGGAATTCTGGCTAGCTGATTCGCAAGAGGCTTGGCTCGCGAACGGAGCCGATCCCAGTGGATTGCGTGGTCGCAATTGACATCAACGTTGCGCACGCGTCACAAACGCGCGGATCGAGCCCTCATTGTCACTCCGCGAGACCCACTCATGTCGCATTCCGAGCTAGCCGCCGCCATCGAAGCTGCCTTCGAGGCGCGCGATACGATCAAGACGGACACCAAGGGGCCGGTTCGCGATGCCGTCGAGGCAGCTCTCGATCTGCTCGACTCGGGGCAGGCGCGCGTGGCGGAGAAGGGCGCCGACGGCTGGGTCGTCAATCAGTGGCTGAAGAAGGCTGTCCTGCTGTCGTTCCGCTTGTCCGATAATCAGATCTCGCCGTTCCAGAAGAGCGGCACTTACGCCAGCCGGGCGTATGGCTACGACAAGGTCCCGCTCAAGTATGCGGACTGGACCGCCGACCAGTTCAAGGCGGCAGGCTTCCGCGCCGTGCCCGGCGCCATTGTGCGGCGGTCGGCATACATCGCGCCGGGCGTCGTCCTGATGCCATCGTTCGTGAACCTCGGGGCCTATGTCGACAGCGGCACGATGATCGACACATGGGCAACGGTCGGCTCGTGCGCGCAGATCGGCAAGAACTGCCACATCTCAGGTGGCGCTGGCATCGGCGGCGTACTGGAGCCCTTGCAGGCCGGGCCCGTCGTCATCGAGGACAACTGTTTCATCGGCGCCCGCGCCGAGGTCGCCGAAGGCGTTTGTGTCGGCGAGGGCTCGGTGCTGTCGATGGGTGTCTATCTCGGCGCCTCTACGACCATCATCGACCGTTCGACGGGGGAGCGCTTCATGGGGCGCGTTCCGCCTTATTCCGTTGTCGTCTCCGGCACGATGCCGGGCAAGCCGCTTCCAGACGGAACCCCGGGGCCTAACCTCTATTGCGCGGTCATCGTCAAGCGCGTCGACGAGAAGACGCGCAGCAAGACGAGCATCAACGAACTCCTGAGGGACTGACAGCGTCGGTCGCGGTCACGGGGTGTTCCCGTGGCTCGCGGCGCGGCTACGTGTTCGCGATGCGACCGGAGGCTCAGCCGATGTACCGTACGCTCGACAGTGACAAGATCGTCCAAACACTGGATCGTCTCCAGCAGCGGATCGCGGCCCGCTTTCCCAATGCCGGACTTGTAAAGGTCTGCGGCGAGCTCGTCGAAATCGCCCGGCAGTCGGACCGGCGGGCGCGAGCCATTTCGCGTCCCGCGTACCTGCTTCGCCTCGTCACCTTTGCGATGATCGGGCTAGGCGTCGCAACGCTGTGCTATCTTGGGTTGCTCGTGATCGAGACCAAAAAGAGCAGCGACGATCTTTTCTCGACGATTCAGGGAATCGAGGCGACCTTTAACATTGTCGTGCTGATGGGGGCGGCGATGTTCTTCCTCGTGCGGATCGAGGAGCGTGTGAAGCGCGCCCGCGCCTTGCAGGCGTTGAACGAGCTGCGGTCAATCGTTCATGTCGTGGACATGCACCAGCTGACCAAGGACCCGATGATGATCGATGGTCCGCGGTCGTCGGCATCGCCAAGCCGGACGATGACCGCGTTCGAACTGACGCGGTATCTCGACTATTGCTCCGAGATGCTGTCATTGACGGCAAAAATCGCGGCACTTTACGCTCAGTCGACCTCCGACGACGTGGTGATCGACGCGGCCAGCGGCCTCTCGACGTTGACCACGAACCTTTCCTCGAAAATCTGGCAGAAGATTACGCTGGTGCAGGCGAGTGGCCGCTTCGCCGATGGCCGCATCGGCGGCTTTTCAGCAGGGCCAACCCAGGGGTGATCATGATAATTCCGACCGATCCGATCTTGCTTGCCCAGGCGCTCATCCGCTGCCGATCGGTCACGCCGGTGGACGGTGGCGCACTCGACATCGTGGAGGTTGCGCTCGAGCGGCTCGAATTTCGCTGCAATCGGATGATGTTCTCCGAGCCCGGTACGCCCGATATTGACAACCTCTATGCGCGGTGGGGCAACAGCGGCAAGAACCTTTGTTTCGCTGGTCATACCGACGTCGTACCGGCGGGAGACGAGAGTGCATGGTCGAGGCCTCCATTCGCCGCCGAAATCCACGACGGGGTGCTCTATGGGCGCGGCGCGGTCGACATGAAGGGAGCGATCGCGTGCTTCATCGCTGCAACGGGGCGCTATCTTGCGAAGGCACCAAGCGCCGAAGGCTCGATCTCGCTTCTCATAACGGGCGACGAAGAGGGGCCGTCCATCAACGGCACGGTCAAGGTGCTCCGTTGGCTCGAACAGCGCGGCGAGCGGCTTGACGCGTGCCTTGTCGGGGAGCCGTCGAATCCGGTGGCGATCGGCGACGAAGTCAAGATCGGGCGGCGCGGTTCGCTCAACGTAGAGCTGACGATCCACGGCATCCAGGGACATGCGGCCTATCCTGAGAAAGCTCTCAATCCCGTGCCGCGGCTCGTGCACATGCTCGAGCGGCTAACGACTGCCGAGATCGACCGCGGGACTTCGCACTTCCAGCCGTCGAATCTCGAGGTGACGGTGATTGACGTGCCGAACTTGGCGACCAACGTCATTCCGTCGGTTGCACGGGCGAAGTTCAACATTCGCTACAACGATCTGCATTCGCGGGATTCGATCGAAGACTGGGTACGGCTGCAATGCGAAGCGGCGACACTTGGCTCGCCAGCCTGCTACGAGCTGGCATTCTCGGGTACGGGTGAGGTTTTTCGCACCACACCGGGGCCGCTCGTCGAAACGATCTCGAAGGCGGTCTCATCCGTGACGGGGCGGATGCCGGCGCTGACTACGGGCGGAGGGACGTCGGACGCCCGCTTCATTCATGCCCATTGTCCGGTGGTCGAGTTCGGGCTCGTCAATGCGACCATCCACAAGGTCGACGAGCAGGTTCCTGTCGCAGATCTTGAGTTGCTAACCGAAATCTACGAGCGGTTCATCACAGCCTACTTCGCGAAGGCGTGACGCGGACCGGTCGCCGTCAGTCCACCTTCGTTGCATCGCCGAGAGCGCGCATGATGTCCTCGCGTGCAATCACGCCACGCAAGTTGCCCCCACTATCGAGCACGGGAAAGCTGCGGGCGCGCAATTCGACCATCAGTTGGAGAGCGCGCGTTAGCGGTGCTTCGGTCTCCGCGTGAACGACTGCAGTCGTCATGACATTGGCGACCGTGCGATCCATCAGATCGTCGTAGTGCGGGACGATCTGGCTGGTCGAGAAGGTGAATGTCTTCAAGAAGTCGAGCTTCGTGACCACGCCGACCAGCCGGTTGCCGTCCACGACGGGAAATGAATTGAAGTCGTGGGTATCAAAAAGCGCCTTAAGCTCGCGCAGCGTGGTTTCACGCGACACGGTCTTGGGGTTCGGGGTCATGTAGGACCCGACGCGGTAGTTCAAGAAGTCGTACATCATGGCCGTTGGTAATCGCGATTGGTAAGTTCCGCCATGCGTCCGGCGCTACATGACGGCGCGCGTTCGGACGCTTCGGGATTCGACTAGGCCTAACCATGTGCCCGAGTTCGCTCTCGACCGACGTTGAGCGGGATCAAACGGGAGTGCTTCTGTCGCCTTCCGCAATCGACGCATGGAAAGCCCAGAGTTCGATACATTACTAATTTAGAAGCGGCAAAGCCAGTGTGAAGCCGTTCACCGTCATGACGACCCCAAGGACGCCGCAAACGATGCTCAATCCGAGCACCAGAAGCCCATCCGCGATCAGGGCGACCGAAGCGAGCGCGATGGCGATCGACAGCAGGGCGGCGCCATAGTCGAAGTAAGGATCGCGCTGCATTGTGATGGTGCGTTCCGCCTCCAGCACCTTGGCGCGCGCGAAAAGTTCGTCGAGACCTTCGTTGGTCTTCGGGTTGGACGTCAGCTCGTCGACCTTCGATTTGAGCGACTTTATTTTTTCCGTGATGGCGTTTCGAGCCGCCTCCGGTATTTGCGGAATTGCCGCGGTCTGGATCTCGAACTGGTCGATTTCAGTTCGATAGAGTTCGCGCCGGATGTTCTTGGCCTGGAAGAACGCCCAGAGGTTCGATGCTTCGATCGTCTTCAAGGTCGCGTCTTTGGTGGCGTTCGATCCGCCGAGGCTGCAGATCGCCAGGACGACAGCGAGCACGCATATCCAGGCGGCTACCTTGCGGTCGCGATCTTTCCTATTTTCCTCTTCCGCCTGCCGATTAAGCTCGTTCCAGGACATCTGCCGTTTCCCTCTGTCCGGCGCACCAATCATGGTCGCCTGTGTTAACGAGCAATCGGGCGGCGGCAAGACTTCTCTCGGCGCGCAGTAAATCCGTGCATCGCGCTTCGCGTGCCTTGGAATCGGGGGCGGTTGAGCTTATATTGGTATCGCTGCGGGGCGCGTTAGGAACACGCATGACCCGGGGGCCGATAATCACCGCTCGGGTGCTGTCCCTGACCGGAGCCGTGGCTCCGGACATATGGTGCCCACCTACACTTGTAGGGACCCAGCGGGATCATGGTTCCGACGGCCTTCGCGGCGCTTGCTTTCGGCAAATGGTTTCCTGACCTGCGCCATTCGTTCGATTGCGCCCAAGACTTTCATCGCCCCTTCGACATTGGGAAGCGGGTCAGGTGCCCTGCTTGCGGGGCTTCAAGGCCTGAATGTTGGCGGCCGGTGGCTCCCCAAGCTTGGTGCGAGCGTCGAATAGCTCGTCGGTGACGAGAAGGGCCGCCATGACGAGGAGCCGGTCATCCCCTGCACGACCCAGGTCCTGGCCCAGTGTTTCCAACTTAGAGGCAATGTAAGCCGCCAGCGCTTCAATGCGCTCTTCCTCGCCGTCCCCGCAGACGTAGCGATAGGTCCGGCCGTTGAGCGTGACGGCGACCTGTCCCATGCTTTCCTCATCTCCCGAAGGACTGATGCATTAAGAGCGCGAGTGGCCCTCAGGGCTTCATCGCGTGGAGACCTTGAAGTGAATCGATCACCCAATCAATTCGGTTGATAGCCTCGGCACGCGCGGTTTCAAGGGCGGCGATACGCTGTTTTGCTGCTTCGAGCTCAGCGACGAGTGCCGCTCGCTCGGCTCGCAGCTGCCTAAGCTCAGAGGCCATGCCGCTTGCGGAGGCAGTCGCCTTCCCGGCAGCCTTACCTGGCTTGCCTTGAGGCGGAGATTTCGCTGGTGGCGGCGACTGCCGCACGGATGCGCCTGCGCGCCGAGAACCGGCTTTTCCACCCTTCGTGTCCGAAGGGGGATTTTTTTGCCGGGCTTTGTTTGGTGTCGGCTGCGCCATTCCGTCCGTCCATCGCAATAGAGGCCGGCCGAACGCATTTTTGCACGGCGAGTTTATGCGCGATTGCTGCCGGGTTAATGCCCCTGGCTTGCTGCGTCAATCCGAAATGGGCCCGGTTAGCCATGTTCCCAGGCCGCGGCTATCCGAGACGCTTTCAGACCTGACCGCTGCGTTCGACGCATTGACAGGGGAAGCCCACCTCCGATTAATGCCGCGGGCCGTTTTCACATGGTGCCCGGACCTCAGTTCCTGTCCGCCGAACACCCCAGAACCAGATACGGAGAACATTCAGATGACCGTCAACGTCGCGATTTCGGGGTTCGGGCGCATCGGGCGCAACGTGCTGCGCGCGCTCGCTGAATCGAAGCGGAGCGACGTGAAAGTGGTGGCCATCAACGATCTCGCCTCGGCCCAGGACAATGCACACCTGTTCAAGTACGACAGCGTTCACGGCACATATCATGGGCCGGTTTCGGTCGAAGGCGACTTGATGGATGTCGGGCTCGGCTACAAGATTAAGGTGCTTGCTGAGAAAGACCCGACCAAGTTGCCTTGGAAGGACCTCGGCGTTGACATCGTGATGGAATGCACGGGCGTCTTCACCGACAAGGACAAGGCGAAGGTTCACCTGGATGCCGGCGCCAAGCGAGTGCTCGTGTCGGCGCCGTCGAAGGGTGCTGATCTCACGGTCGTCTACGGCGTCAATCACGACAAGCTCACCCGGGACCACATCGTCGTTTCTAACGCCTCGTGCACCACGAACTGCCTTGCGCCCGTCGCCAAGGTTCTGAACGACCTCGTCGGTATCCAGGCCGGCTTCATGACGACGATCCACGCTTACACCAACGACCAGCGCATTCTCGACCAGGTACATAAGGACCGCCGCCGCGCGCGTGCGGCCGCGCAGTCGATGATTCCGACGACGACGGGTGCGGCGGCTGCTGTCGGCCTCGTTCTGCCGGAGCTCAAGGGCAAGCTCGACGGCACGTCGATCCGCGTTCCGACGCCGAACGTCTCGGTGGTCGATTTGAAGTTCATCCCCGGCCGCGAGACGACCGTCGAGGAAGTGAACGCAGCGCTCAAAAAGGCCAGCGAAGGACCGATGAAGGATATTCTCGGATACGTGACCGAGGAGCTCGTTTCGATCGACTTCAACCATTCGCCGGCCTCGTCGAACTTCGACTCGACCCAGACGCAGATCGTGGACGGGCGGCTTGTTCGCATCCTTACCTGGTACGATAACGAATGGGGCTTCTCGAACCGCATGCTCGATACGGCGGTCGTGATGGGCAAGCTTCTCTGAGGCTGGAGCCCGCGCATCTGTCGCGGGCAGTCGCCGGGAACCGAGACGGGTCTTGCCTGAAATTTGTCTCTGGTTGTCCCGTTGGCCTCGTTCACCCGGCGACACAGTCGCGGGCGGGCCCGAGCCGCTGGCTGGGCTACTCGCACGGCGATCCGGCGTTGAGATTTCGATGCCCTGCCGGTTGCGCGCTAGGCGTTGCCGGCGACTTTGGCGGTGACGCTCCGCCTTCGCTCAATGACCACCATGCGGTTGGAATGGTCAATTCCGCGCTATCGGATGCGCGCGCGCCACACTCTCCGCGCCGACCTGAGTAGCATCAGCGGATTGTCTGTGATCTCGGAGGTAATTGGTCTAAGACTTATTCCACAAGTGGTGTAAATCCGGACAGGTAGCGGGCATTCGTGGCCCACTGTGCGGGCGTCTCGTTGGGGCGTTGCGTCATGCAGGACCGTGTGGACGAACTCGAGAATAGTCTCGCCGTATTTTCCAACGAGATAACGACAACGAGCTATCGGCTCGATGGCTTGAGGCATCAATTGGCGTTGACGCCCTCGTCGATCGGTTGGCGATCCCTGCGTCGGGACATCGCAGCCTTGCGCTGGCAGCAAATCACCTTCCCGCTTCTTTCGTGTTGGGCCGCCTACGCTCTCAATGCTTGCGCGACGGTCATCCTGGCGGCGTTCGTCGTACTGCAGCAACAGTAACCATGCCCCGCGGGAGCGCGCGCTTCGGCAAAAGTCCCGCTCGCTACACGTCCGGGCGGACCATACGCACCAACGACCAAATGACGAGAGCCGCGGCACGTTGATTGACGCGGCGAGCCGAGTATGGTGCAGACGTCGTGCATTTAAAAACAGGGACCCTGCCGCGCACCATGGCCCGCATTACTCTCCGTCAGCTTCTCGATCACGCCGCCGAACATCAATATGGCGTGCCTGCTTTCAACATCAACAACATGGAGCAGGCGCTCGCCATCATGGAGGCGGCCAACGCAACCGATGCGCCGGTGATCATCCAGGCATCGCGCGGAGCCCGCAGCTACGCCAACGACATCATGTTGAAACACATGATGGATGCGGTGACTGAGATCTATCCGCACATTCCGGTCTGCGTGCATCTGGACCACGGCAACGAGGCCGCGACCTGCATGACCGCGATCCAGGCGGGCTTCACGTCGGTGATGATGGACGGCTCGCTCAAGGCCGACGGCAAAACGCCTGCCGACTGGGACTACAACGTCGGTGTCACAAAGCAGGTTACCGACATGGCTCACCTCGGCGGTATCTCGGTCGAGGGCGAACTCGGCGTGCTCGGGTCGCTGGAGACCGGCGAGGGCGACAAGGAGGACGGCCATGGCGCCGAGGGGAAGCTCTCCCACGACCAGCTCCTGACCAACCCGGATGAAGCCGTGAAGTTCGTAGCTGCCACCAAGGTCGACGCGCTCGCGATCGCGATGGGCACCTCGCACGGCGCCTACAAGTTCTCGCGCAAGCCGGACGGCGCAATTCTCGCCATGCACGTGATCGAGGAAATCCACGCCAAGCTGCCGAACATGCATCTGGTGATGCACGGCTCGTCGTCGGTTCCCCAGGATCTGCAGGACATCATCAACCAGTACGGCGGGAAAATGCCCCAGACGTGGGGCGTGCCGGTCGAAGAGATCCAGCGCGGGATCAAGCACGGCGTTCGCAAGATCAACATCGATACCGACAACCGAATGGCGATGACGGGGCAGATCCGCAAGATCCTCTCCGAGCACCCCGGCGAGTTCGACCCGCGCAAGTATCTGAAGCCCGCCATGGAAGCCATGACGAAACTCTGCAAGCAGCGCCTGCAGGAGTTCAACACCGCGGGGCAGGCGGGCAAGATCAAGCGCGTGCTGACCACGGCAGAGATGGCCAAGCGTTACGCGAAGGGCGAACTCGATCCGACATTCGCCCAGTCGAAGGCCGCTTAAGCGCCTTCGTCCCAATTCTAGCGCGGAGTGCCGATGGCTGCGGCCCAACTCGTTCTCGTCATCGAAGCGCGGCCCGGAGAAGCTACGCTGGAGCGTGTCCGGGCGGCGCTCGAAGCTGCCCGGTTCGCCAGCGCTTTGATCGTGCCCGCCTCGGGATCGAGGCTCGAGGAGGCGGCGGTCCGTCCGCTGGTGAAGCTGGTCCAAGAGCGCGACGCGGCAGCCCTGATCCATTCGGATGCGGCGCTCGCCCGCAAGACAGGTGCGGACGGCGTGCATCTGGAGGCCATGACCGGCGAAGTCGATGTGGCCCGAGTTTGCGCCGATGCGAGGGCCGCTGTCGGCAAGGGCCAGATCGTTGGGATCGCGATCTCGGGTCTTCGCCACGACGCTATGGTCGCGGGGGAGGCGGGTGCGGATTATCTCGCGTTCTCAGGGCCTCAGTATCGCGAGCTCGTATCCTGGTGGGCCGAATTGTTCGAACCGCCGTGCATTGCGCTCGGCGAGACGGGCACGGGTGTTGGCTTGCCGCAAGATACGGCGCTTCTCGTCGACGCAGGTGCGGATTTCATCGCTGTTGCCTTGCCCCTGGCGCAAACCGCAGGCGATATCCAGGCGCTAATGCGTGCCCATACTCAGGCCCTGATTGGCGGCGAAGAGCATGGCGCGCTTCGATCCAGCGCGAGCTGACGAGCAAGCGAGGAGCATCGCTCGTCTCTCGACGGTTGGAACTTTTACAGGAGGCGGCGATGTCCGTGCGTCAGCGGGGGGTCATGCCTGCGAAATTCTTGGCCTTGTTCATGGCCGTATCGCTTGTGCCGGTAGGGCCGGTCCTGGCGCAGGCGCCGGCGACCCCGCCGACGGCCAAGGTCAAACCGAAGCCCGCCGCGACGCCGGCACCCGCCGCCGCGGCACCGCCGTCCGCTGCGAGCCCTGGCGCGAAGTCAGACACGGTGCAGCTCGCGGCCAATCCTTGCACCGAAAAGATCATCGCCGCGCGGAATGCACCGGAGGCCGTCAACTCGGCGCCGTCCCCGGGATCGGCCGAACATGCGAGCGCTTACGCTGCGTATGACCAGGGGCGCTTTGCCACCGCGCTGTCACTGGCCGAGGCTGCGGCCGGCAAGGGAGACCCGCAGGCGCATACGCTAGTGGCGCGGATTCACGACGAAGGCCAGGCGGTGCCGAAGGACCCGATCACGGCAGCACGCTGGTACGCACGGGCGGCGCAGCTATGTGACGTGCCGGCGATCTTTGCCTACGGTCTGATGCTGGCGGAGGGGCGTGGTGTCGAAAAGGACCGAGCTGCGGCGGCGCAGATGCTCGAGCTTGCCGCGCTTTCGGGGCATTCGCTCGCGAACTACAACCTCGGGCTCATGTTCCTGAATGGTGACGGGAAGCCCGAAAATAAGCACCGGGCGGCTCAGCATATTCTCTACGCGGCCGAGCGCGGCATCGCAGCGGCTCAGTACGATATCGCGGTCATGTACCTGAACGGGGCCGGGGTCCCGACCGACGGCGCGGAAGCATCGCGCTGGTTCAACCGCGCGGCGGTGGCCGGGCATACGGCGGCTCAATACGACTACGCGGTGATGCTGCTCAAGGGACTGGGTCTCGAACGCGATAAGTCGAGGATCTACGAATATATGGAGGCCGCGGCCGAAAAAGGCGTGCCGGGCGCGCAGAACCGCCTCGCCCATATGTTCAAGGACGGGGTCGCGGTGGAGAAGAACGGGGTCGAGGCGCTCAAATGGCGGATCATTTCGCGGACGTCGGTCGATGACCCTGGGATTGACGCCGAACTCGCCAAGCTTTCAAAGGCCGACAAGCTGGCCGCGGAGAAAGCCGCCGCCGAATGGCGCGACAAGCAGGCGGCCGGAATCCAGTAACTTGGGCGCTGCTGCCGAACCAGTTCATGATCGGACTGCGTTCGTGCAATTGGCATCTCGTTGCGAGGTGGCATGATTGCCACCACCTCGATCGGGCCGATTAGCCTTCCACGGACCTACGGGTAGCCCTGGCTTACCGAGCCTCCTCGATCTTCGGATTGGCGCTTCCGTGGAGCAGGTTACGGCGCTCGGCGGCGATGCCATCCTTGGTCAGGCGATAGACGATCGGCGCTGCGGTTGCGAGTTCGCGCGCCAGGATCTGCTCGCCCGTCAGCTGCTCAAGGTTCATGATCAGCGCTCGCAGTGAATTGCCGTGCGCGGCGACAATCACATTCTGGCCGTTCTGAAGCAGCGGCCAGATGTTCGCCTGATAGTAGGGGAGCACGCGAGCAGCGGTGTCCTTGAGGCTCTCACCGCCGGGAGGGGGGATGTCGTAGGAGCGGCGCCAGATCTTGATCTGATCGTCGCCCCACTTGTTGCGGGCCTCATCCTTGTTGAGGCCCGATAGGTCGCCGTAGTCGCGCTCGTTCAGCGCGATGTCTTTCCTCACGGGGACGTCGGATTGTCCGAGTTCGCCGAGGATGATGTCGAGAGTGTTCTGAGCCCTCTTCAGGCCGCTTGTGAAGGCCGCGTCGAATTTGACGTCCTGGGTCTTCAGAAGGCGGCCGGCCCAGCGGGCCTCAATCACGCCACGCTCGGTCAGATCGGGATCGCGCCAGCCCGTGAACAGGTTGAGCCTGTTCCATTCGCTCTGTCCGTGCCGGACGAGCACGAGCACGTTGGGCAGCAAGTTCGCTGCGTTCACTGGATCGGCCTCGAGTACGGACATGGGCTTCGACATCGCGTTCACTGTGACCTCGACATAACTACCTCTGTGCGCACCGATCTATCAGGCAGTGCGAGAGACCGAAATTCCCAGAACGTCGAGCATGGAGTAAACACCTGGAGGCTTGCCTTTGCCCCAAATTGCTGCCTTGACGGCTCCGCGGGCAAAAATGCTTCGGTCTCCCGCTATGTGCGTCAACTCGATCCGCTCGCCGTCACCTGCAAACATCACGGTATGGTCGCCGACAACGGAGCCTCCGCGCAGCGATTGGAAACCGATATCACCTCGCTTGCGGGCCCCGGTATGGCCATCACGTGAACGCACGCTGACGTCGGCCAGCCGCACGCGACGGCCTTTCGCCGCGGCCGCACCCAGCATGAGTGCGGTGCCCGAAGGCGCGTCGACCTTGTGGCGATGGTGCATTTCAAAGATCTCAATGTCGAAATCGGCGTCGAGGGCGGCGGCGACCTGCTCGGTGATCGCGGTCAGCAGATTGACGCCGAGGCTCATATTGCCGGCCTTGACGATGACCGCGTGACGACCCGCGGCGGAAATGGCCGCTTCGTCCGCCGCGGAGAGGCCGGTCGTGCCGATGACATGCACGATGCGGGCGTTGGCCGCGAGCCCGGCAAAGTCGACGGTGGCGGACGGCGTCGTGAAATCCAGGATTGCGTCGGATCTGGCGATCAGCTCCAGCGGATCGCTGGTGATCGCGACGCCGATCGGGGAAAGGCCCGCGTTGGCCGCCACGTCCTTGCCGATCAGCGGTGAGCCTTCACGCTCCGTGCCGCCGGCGATGGCGCACCCCGCGGAGACTGCGGCGCGGATCAGTTCGCACCCCATGCGACCGCCGGCTCCCATGACGGCTACCTTCAACGGCAGTTCACCAGCGGGACTGCTCATGTCGAACTCATTCCTGAAGTGGGACGGACACACGCCGATCGGGGTCGCCCGGTCAGCCTTTCGCGTTCGCCTTGGCTGCTTCAATCGCCTCGACGACGAGCTTCTGGGCGTATTCGACGTCGCCCCAGCCCTTGATCTTCACCCATTTACCGGGCTCCAGATCCTTGTAGTGGGCAAAGAAATGCTCGATCTGCTCCAGGGTGATTTTCGGCAGATCGGCCGTTGTCTTGACGCTGTGATAGCGCTTGGTGAGCTTGTCGCTGGGAACGGCCAGGATCTTCTCGTCGCCGCCACCGTCATCCTCCATTATGAGGACGCCGACCGGACGGCAGTTTATGACGGCACCGGGCACGATGGCGCGTGTGTTGCAAACCAGCACATCGAGGGGATCGCCGTCGGCGGCCAGAGTATGGGGAACGAAGCCGTAATTGCCGGGGTAGCGCATCGGCGTGTAGAGGAAGCGATCGACAAAGAGCGTTCCCGACGCCTTGTCCATCTCGTACTTGATCGGTTCGCCTCCGACCGGCACTTCGATCACGACGTTCAGATCGTGCGGCGGATTGTTGCCAATCGAGATGGCGTCTATGCGCATGTTCGGCTCCGGGGGGCGTTTCTGTCTGACGCAGGTCGTATCCGACGGAACTGGCGTTTGCTACTGCGACCAAAGCGTCGGTTCGATCATCCGGCCGATCCATTGCCGCCACATACTAGGATCAAACTGCGGGACCGGTCCCGTATCGAATGAGGAGCGCCCGTGAAGCCATTGACCGTCACCACGATATCGAGGGATCGACGCTCGCATTCCGGTCTGTCGGCGTTTCTCATTGTGGCGACCACGATGTCGGCAGTCGCAGTTCCGCCGGTTCGCGCCGGGGATGGCTCAGCGGCTGGCGGCCACGGCGTCACGGTCTTCCAGCGCAGCGTGTACACGACCATCGACCTGCCGACCTGCAGCCGGACGAAGACGTCCTACGGGGAAAGCCACATCTGCAAGGGGCTGCCGGGCTATCCGATCTACATGGCCGAGGGCGATCTCAGGGCCTTCATCGCCGCCAGCACGGCACCCGCCAAGAGCCGCGCCGCCGAACAGACACTCAAGGCGTTCAACACACCATTCAAGGGCAATGCTACGCGCGCGCCGATCGAATGGCGCATCGTGATCCGCGAGGGCAAGCAGGTGCCCTATGCCGCCATCATAAAATACTACACGAAGAACGACGAGGCGCAGGGGCAGGTCTTTGTCGTTATGAAGATAGCCGGGGCCGAAACGTGCCATGTCGCCTACATCGATGCGGTGGCCAACCCCGAGGCGATCATCCTCGCGCGTCAGGTGGCGGACGAAAAGGCCAGGAATTTCAATTGCAAAGAGCCGCCGGCGATCGTTGGCGCCCGTGGCAAAAGTCCAATGTAGTCACGCCGGACGCCTGTCCCGCCGGGTTTGATTGATTGTCGCCGTTGCCGATGCCGAACCGGTCTACGCGCTGCGCCGGCCACTGGCCGTGACCTTGAAATCGCGGGAGATCGGTCCCGTAGGAGTCAGCTCCAGCCGAGGGCGATCTTTTCGAGGCGGGAGGCGCCGAACCGCTCGTGGATGCGCGCAACCGGCTTTCCGCCGCGCCTCGAATAGAAGTCGATGGCGGGCTGATTGGCCGCCAGCGCCCAGATGATGAGGCCCTTGAGGCGCCGCTGATCGAGTCGGTAGCGGGCTGCCTCGAACAGATATTCGCCGAGCCCCAAGCCCTGAAAGATGGGCCCGAGATACAACTCGTAGATCTCGCCTTGATATGCGCCGCGTGAGCGGGCCGGGCCGGCTGTCGCGTAGCCGCCGATGTTCCCGGCCACCTCGACGACGAGCACCTGCTCTCCTGCCTTGAGGCGGGAGCGCCACCAGGTGGCGTCGCGGCGAGCGAGTATGTTGGACAGGTCCGAGTGGGGGATGATGCCCGAATAGGCGTGCTCCCAGCTGTCGCGGCAGACGGCGGCGAGGCGCGCCGAATCGGCCGTCTTTGCAGTTCGGACCAGGACTCCGGACCGCGAGCTGATCATAGCGTTCCCTCCACCGTTGATCGATGGATCGAAGCCGAGCGCCGTGACGGTTTGATGGCCGTTATCGGCCAGAAAAAAGCGCGGGACCGAACCGGTCCCGCGCTCTGATCACATTTCGCAGTCTTGTTGACGAAAGCCTGCGAGTATTGCGGCCGGTCGGTGCATCAGAGGCATCCGCCCCTGATTTCGACCGCCGTCAAATTACTTGCGAACCTGCTCGAAGGACTTTGTCGCAGCCTGGTTCACCATCTCGAAGTTCTGCTTGGCGACCTTGGTCGACAGCTCGAACAGTTCCTTCGTCTGCGTGCTGGCGAGAGCCATCTGCTGCTGAAGGTACTTGGCCTGGATCTGGAAGGCCTCGGGGACGGTCTTGGCGCGAGCCATGGCCTGAGCAGCGTCGAAAGCGGCTTCGGTGTTGTGGATCGTGTTCTGCAGAAGCTTCTCGCCGATGGCCTTGTTGCCGGCGGTCGAAGCGAGGATCATGTCCTCAACGGCCTTGACGCCGTCCTTGGCCACTGCGCTGAACTTGTGGAACATCTCGCGCGACTTGGACACCGATTCCTCAGCCATGTGCTGCATGTTCTCAGGGATACGCGCGTCCTTGGCGGCTGCAAACATATCCTGGGCCTGACGGGCAAAATCGTCCTGAACCGACATCGTAGTCTCCGCTGGTTGGTTAGATAATCGAAATCTCAGCCTCGACTTCCGAACTGTGCGGCGTCGCGGCGCTGCTAACTTGAACAGCACCATACTGCAGGACTTTTTGCATCGCAACATTTTTCTGCGCTGCCGGAGTAGACTTTCGTTTCCCCCTTGAAAGTGCTCGCTAAAAATAGAATTTTCCTGTGGGTGAACAGTTCTCAAATTGAGCATTTGTTCGCGAATGCACAATCGACTCACAGCGCGGAGGGAAATCGGTCGCGGTAGCCGAGGGCCGAGGGATCGAAAATGATGTCGGAAGGGCGAAGCGGGCGGTCGAGCGCCAAGCCGGCCATCGACCGTGCTCGCGACAGCGCGACATAGGCTTGGCCATGGGCAAACGTTCCGCGGCCAAGGTTTAAATACACCTTATCGAGCGTCAGGCCCTGGGCTTTGTGGATCGTCAATGCCCAGGCCAGTCGCACCGGAAACTGCTTGAAAGTACCGGCTATCTTTTCGACGATCTTTCCCGCCGCCTCATCGAATGCGTAACGGCGGTTTTCCCAGGCAACCGGCTCGATCTCGTGTTCGTCGCCGTCGACCTCGATGAAGACCCGCTTCTCCTCGAGGCGGGAAATCCGGGCGATCGTGCCGTTCACCCATCGCCGATCCGGGTCGTTGCGCAGCAAGATGACCTTCGCCCCGACCTTCAGGGTGAGTGATGTATCGGTCGGTTGCGCCGTTTCGGAAAACTCTCCCGTCACGCCGGCGGCATAGGAATATGGCGTGCCCTCCAGCGCGGTCAGGTAGGCGGAGTTGATTCGCTGGGCAGCCGCGTTGGTCGGGGTCAGAATTACGTAGGGGTCGCCCTCGCGAAGCGTTCGCAGCGGGTGGACCCTCGAATTGAGAGGCTTCAGATCGTCGGCGGAGACGTTGCCTTCGCGGATCACGTTGAGCAGCCCGATCAGCTCGGGGTCAGTCTGGCGGAAGACCTCGGTGAGCTCGATGCGGTGGGTGCCGGCGCCTTCCATCAGGGCATCGACCGTGAAGAAGAACGGGCCGCCATGGGTGCTTTCGAGGTGCGACTGCACATCGCCCTCCTGAACCACCGGCGGGAGCTGGTGCAGGTCTCCGAACATCAAGAGCCGCACGCCGCCGAACGGCTCGCGCAGCCGGCCGCGGTTGACGCGCAGCATCTGGTCCATGGCCCACATGAGATCGGAACGGACCATGGACACTTCGTCAATGACGAGGACCTTCAGGCGCCGCATCAGGGCCCCGTTCCGAATGCGCTTGATGTCCTCAGCGCCGATGAGGCGTGGAGGCAGGCCAAAAAAGGAATGGATCGTCTGTCCACCGACGCTGACCGCCGCGAGCCCGGTCGGTGCCACGACGACGAGGTCGTCGGTAATCATATTGGAAAGCGCCCGGAGGAGGGTCGACTTCCCGGTGCCGGCCCGCCCGGTGACGAAGAGGTGCCCGCTCCTTTCGACCAAATGCCGCCGCGCGGCAAGATATTCATCAGTTGGTTTGATGCCGGCCGGCCAGCCGCGCAAGTTCTCTGAGCCCCCACCGGTCATGGCGCCGGCAATTCCCGATGTGATCCGCGAAACGATGTCAGTCACTCGATGGCCCTCGGGGGTCGACCTGGTGCCGGTTCGCCGGTCCATCCGTTCATCGTCATCGGGTGCCGTGGATGGGCGGTCCTGTCAAAGCCGAATTTGACCTCGTCCAGCGGTCATTTGCCTTCACGGCGCTTCCTGTCATTCAAACGCACCGAAGCGCAACGGATTGCCTGCCGCTAGCGTGCGCCTGTTGCCCATTAGGTCGAAGCATTGCAAAAAGTGCATGGCAGACTAGATATTCGTGAGCCGATACTGCAGCCACTCCTCGACCGGGGCGCGATCCAATGGATTGGGATAAGCTTAGAATTTTTCATGCAGCCGCCGAGGCTGGAAGTTTCACTCACGCCGGCGATGCGCTTCACATGAGTCAGTCGGCGGTCAGCCGGCAGGTATCGGCGCTGGAGCGTGAGCTCAAGGTGCCGCTTTTTCACAGGCATGCGCGGGGGCTCCAACTGACCGAGCAGGGCGAGTTGCTCTATGCGACGGCAACCGACGTCCTGTCGAAGCTCCAGACGGCCGAGCTGCTTTTGACGGACGCTACGTCCAAGCCTCAGGGCGAGTTGCGAATTTCGGCGCCCGTTGGACTTGGAACGGTGTGGGTCACGCAGAGGCTGCGCGAGTTCATGGAGCTTTACCCAGAGATCCGCGTCGATCTCATTCTCAGCGACGACCAACTCGACCTTTCCATGAGGGCGGCCGACGTCGGCATATGGCTCCACGAGCCGACGCACAGCGATTTCATCCGGCGTCCGCTGGCTACGATGAATGTCAAGGCGTATGCCTCGACGACCTATGTGAGGCGCTATGGTTTGCCCCAGACGGTGGCCGATCTCGATCGCCACCGGATTCTCTCCTACAGCGGCGCACCCCAGCTTTATTCGAACCTCGGTTGGCTCGAGACCGTGGGGCGAAACGGGACGGCCCCTCGGGTTCCCGTCTTCAAGGCGAACAGCGTCGTCGCACTCAAATATGCGGTGAGAGCTGGCATCGGTATCGGTATGATCCCTGACTACATGACCGAGGAGGAGGGCGACATCGTCAGCGTGTTCTCAGACGCGGAACAGCCAACGCTTCCAATCCTCTTCGTTTACCCTGAGGAACTGAAGTCATCGAAACGGGTTCAGGTCCTACGTGATTTTCTGGTCGCCCAGGCGCGCCAGTGGAAGTATTGAAGCGCCTGTAATGTCAGCATAAAATTCAAAATTTGAGGTGTGTTAGTCAGCGGTCATTCACGCACTCATCACGCGGCCGTGATTTTTTTCTCACTACCACTGGCAACACGCCGCACACTTTCGTATAAGGGGCTATCCCGACAGTGGGGCGCCGGGTTAACTTGCCATCACCCGATGTAACCCACCGGTCAGGACACGACTTGTACTTCTGGAAGCTGGGACTGCTCGCGCAGCCCAGCTTCTTTTTTGGTCGCATTTGCGCACAGCGCCCGGCAGCGCTATCTGTCCCCGATCCAGACCATTGATGCGCGAGAAATTCATGTCCGCAGCCGGCACGCCCAAGACGCTTTATGACAAAATCTTCGACGACCATGTCGTCGACCGCCAGCCCGACGGAACCTGCCTGCTCTACATCGACCGTCACCTGATCCATGAGGTCACGAGCCCCCAGGCGTTCGAAGGCCTGCGAATGACGGGCCGCAAGGTGCGGGCGCCCGCCAAAACGCTCGCGGTCGTCGACCATAACGTGCCCACCACGGATCGCAGCCACGGCATCGCCGACGAAGACAGTCGTATCCAGGTTGAAACGCTGGCCAAGAACGCCGCCGATTTCGGGATCGAGTACTACAACGAACTGGATCGGCGTCAGGGCATCGTCCACGTGGTTGGACCCGAGCAGGGCTTCACGCTTCCGGGTACGACCATCGTTTGCGGGGACAGCCATACCTCGACGCATGGCGCCTTCGGTGCGCTGGCTCACGGTATTGGCACCAGCGAGGTCGAGCATGTGCTCGCCACCCAGACGCTCATCCAGAAGAAAGCCAAGAACATGCGCGTGACGGTGGACGGGACGCTTCCCGCCGGCGTCGGTGCAAAAGACATCATCCTCGCAATCATCGGCGAGATCGGGACGGCCGGCGGAACAGGCTCGGTCATCGAGTATGCGGGTGAGGCAATTCGATCGCTGTCGATGGAAGGCCGCATGACGGTCTGCAACATGTCGATCGAGGGCGGTGCGCGGGCCGGCATGATTGCGCCGGACGAGAAGACGTATGCGTTCCTGAAGGACCGGCCGAAGGCGCCCAAGGGGCAAGCCTGGGACATGGCGCTGGCTTACTGGGAAACGCTGCGCTCGGACGAGGGGGCGCACTTCGACCGGGAAGTGCGGCTCGACGCGGCAAACCTTCCGCCGATCGTCACGTGGGGAACGAGCCCCGAGGACGTTGTCGCCATCACCGGCGCGGTCCCCAATCCGGCGGACGTTGCCGATGAGAACAAGCGCGCGTCCATGGAGCGCGCCCTTGCGTACATGGGGCTGGCGCCCGGCACTCGCATGATCGACATCCCGCTCGATGTGGTCTGGATCGGATCGTGCACCAACGGCCGCATCGAAGATCTGCGTGCCGTCGCCAAGATCGTTGAAGGCCGCAAGATTTCCGAACGGCTTGCCTACGCGATGATCGTGCCGGGGTCGGGCCTCGTCAAAGCCCAGGCAGAGGCCGAGGGCCTCGATAGGATCTTCAAGGACGCCGGCTTCGAGTGGCGGGAACCCGGCTGCTCGATGTGCCTCGGAATGAACCCCGACCAGTTGAAGCCCGGGCAGCGCTGCGCCTCGACATCGAACCGCAATTTCGAGGGGCGGCAGGGCCGACTTGGCCGGACCCATCTGCTGTCGCCGATCATGGCTGCCGCCGCGGCCATCGAGGGCCATTTCGTCGACATCCGCAACTGGTCCTGACAGGGCGCACTAACAACTCTTCACTCGGCCGCGCTATGGTCGAAATCCTACGGGGCGATGGAAACGTCGCCCCGTTCGTGTTTTCAACGGTTGGCGAGGCGTGCGCTGGCATGCTTCATGCGGAGTGTGGGCCGCCCCCATTCTCTGGCCCGAAGTGTTACGGGTCCCGTCAAGGGAAGCGAGCCTGAGCCATGAACATTCCGACTCTTACCGAGCTCGCCGTATTGTTCGGGGTGCTGTTCATCTTCTTCCGGGCGCTTGAGCTCACCATGCCGCGCGCCCGACGCACGCCGCTTATCCGTCGGGGGCTTGCCACGGATCTTGCCTACTGGCTCTTCAACCCGATCGTAGCCGAATTCTTCATCAGCGCTGCCGTGCTACTCGTTCTCGGTGTTCTGGCCTTCATGCTCTACGGCCGGATCGAGAAGGCTGAGATCCTCGCGGGGTTTGGGCCGCTCAGCAGGCTGCCGCTGTTTGTTCAGGCCATCTTGATGCTGATCATCGGAGACTTCATCGGCTATTGGATGCACCGCTTGTTCCATGGCCGCCGGCTTTGGCGTTTTCATGCGGTGCATCACTCGTCGGAAACGCTCGACTGGCTCTCCTCGGCCCGCTCCCATCCGGTTAACGAACTGGCGAGCCGAACCGTCCTGATGATCGGCCTGCTGCTGCTTGGATTCCAGGCTTCGGCGGTTGCGGCCGTGACGCCCGTCATCGGGCTATTCGCCGTGCTGCTGCACGCAAATCTTGACTGGGACTGGGGGCCTTTTCGCACCGTTATCGCGTCGCCGCGTTTCCACCGCTGGCATCATACGAGCGAGGCGGACGGACGGGACCGGAACTTCGCTGGTCTCTTTCCTTTCTGGGACATCATCTTCGGGACGTACTTCATGCCGAAGGGGCGCATCCCGGACCGGTTCGGTACGGATACACCGGTACCGGAGGGTTTGCTGGCCCAGATGGCGTTTCCGTTTCGGCGGGGTCGGGGCGGCGAGCCATAAGTATCAGAATTACCGCGAGATGGCCCTGAGCAGCGCATCTCGCGATTTCTCGATCAGAAATCGCGAGCCCGCGTAGGTCAGGTGGTTGGTGTCGCGGAAGTACAGACCTGTCTCGTCCTGGGTGACGCAATCATTCTCGGTGCAAAAAATGCGCTTCGGGTCGAGAACATGAACTTGCCCCCGCGTTTTCGCGGCGACGCGGTCGATCATCTCGTCGGCGTTGCGGTACATCGCGATCGCGTCGTCGCGCTTCATGGGCGAGCACTCGCTGGTGCCAGCGGCCGATGGTTTGGTCAGGCATTTTGCGAGATCGATGCCGGTCGTGTATGTCTGCTTCAGGAGGATGACAGTCCTTTTTTCAGGCCCCAGCCGCTCGACGCTCTCGCTCAGGCGGCGACCTAGCCAGTCGAAGTATTCATTCTCGTTGCCGCCGAATGGGCTCGCCGCATTCTCGTTGGCCGCCAGCCCCCGGTAACCCGCATAATCGCTGGTCAAGATCACGGGGTCGGTTCGAGATGCCAGATATTCAAATGCGTTGTCGACGTTGCGCGTGCATGGGCGGTCATGGATGCCGTTCTGGAACGTCATCGTTCCCTTCGCAAACAGGCACCCGTGGTCGTAGAAGGCAATGCCCTTGATGCCATTTTCGGCGAATAGTTTGTCGAGGCCGAATATCAGGTTCAGCGCATGGCTGTCGCCGACGACGTAGACGGTTCGCGTCGATTTCGCGTCGCCGAATTGACAGCGACGCCGTCTGTAGCTGCAGAGGTCACCGGCGAAGGTCAATCCCTTATCGAGAATTCGAACCTGCATATTGTCGATGCGGGAGGGGAAGCCATTCGCCGCTATCACGGAGGCGTCAAGCAGGCCCGTGGCGATCGCCAGTGTCACCGCGCCCGCGACGCGGATTTTCATCATTGGGCGCATTGCCGCGGGTGCGTCTGGTGACTGGTCGGGCCTGAGTTCCGTCCGGTGGAGGCGGAAGGGAACCTCGACGGCGTAGTGCAACGCCGTCGCCATCAGGATCGACGCGGCCGCGAGCGCGAGGAGGACCGGCGTGTTGGGCTCGACGATCGTGAAGTATCGATAGAGCGTGATGAGAGGCCAATGTATCAGATACAGCGAGTATGAAATCCTGCCGAGGAAGCGCAGCGGCGCTGCCTGGAGCAGCGCCTGTAGCCCTCCACGCCGTCCCGACAGGATGAGTAGTGCTGCCGAGGCCACGGGGATCAGCGTCGCCGGTCCTGGCCACGGCGTCCGGCTGTCGAGGGCAATCAGGGACACGGCCAGCAGGCCCAGGCCGAGCATGCTCATGAGCCCGTGCAGGAGCGGCGACATCCTTTCCCAGGTTCGGTCGAGTGCGATGATGCCGGCGCCAACGGCGAATTCAAAAATTCGAAACGGCATCATGTAGAAGGCGAATTCGGCGGCGACCGGCTGCACCAGCAGGAGGGCGACGAACGACGCAAGTCCGATCGCTGGAATTGCGTATTCGACGGGAAGCCGAGTGCGCAGGCAGAGGATCAGGAGGGCCGGCCAAACGAGATAGAACTGCTCCTCGACGGCCAGTGACCAGGTGTGCAGCAGGATGTGGGAAATGCTGGTTGCGTTGAAGTAGTCGACCGTCTCGTAAAAATAGATGTTCGAGACGCCAACGCTCGCCGCAAGCGCCGACTTGGCGAGGCTCATATAGTCGGCCGGGTTGAGGATCCACCAACCCGCAATGACGGTGATGATCAGTGTCGCCAGGAGCGCCGGGAAGAGCCTGAAAAACCGGCGGAAGTAAAACGCGCCGAAGCGAAAGTTTCCGCCTTCGGCCATGATCATCTTCGTGATCAGATAGCCCGAGATGACGAAGAAGAAATCCACGCCGACAAAGCCGCCCGGGCACCATTCGGGTGAGAGATGGAAGACGAGGATCGGCAGGATGGCGAGCGCACGCAGTCCCTCGATGTCGCCTCTAAACGAAGTTGCCACTCTTTCCCCCAATGACGCTTGGAAAACGTTTACTGATACTGTTGCGTCTTGACACAATCATGCCGGTGGGGGGTCAGGTTGCGCGGGTCGCGTCGAAGCCTGGGACGGCTGTCGCGAAGCGATCGAGCCAGGCCACCAGTGAGGGATGATCGGCGCGCCATGCGCCGGCGAAGCGCAGGTCGAAATAGCCAAGCGCGCAGGCAATCGTGACGTGGTCGTAGCGCGGGGCATTATCCCATGCGAGCTCGCCGCTGTTGGCTGCAAGTTCCAGCGCCGCAAATCCCGCCTCTGCCTTGCTCTTCTGGCGGGCCACCCACGATGGCGATCGCTCGGAGGGCTCCCGGAAGCGCTCCTCGTAGACCATGAGAACGCCCGCCTCCATGATGCCGTCGGCCAGCGCTGCGCGGGTCAGCGCAACGTACCGTTCGAGCCCCGCCCGGGGAAAAAGAACCGGTTCGGGGGCGATGCTGTCGAGGTACTCGCAGATCACGTGGCTATCGTAGAGCTGGGTGCCGTCGTCGAGGATCAATACCGGGATCTTGCCGAGCGGGTTCGCCTGCCGGAGGGTCGTATTGCCTGGATCGCGGGTATCGGCGTGCTCGACAATGAACTTCTCGAACACCCCTTTCAGGTGCGCGACGATCTTGACCTTGCGGCCGAAGGGTGACGGCGGAGCGGAGAGCAAGCGCATCGGGCAATTCCAGGCTAGCAGCGATCTCGACGCTTCATACGCGCGAATTCGCGAGGTTAGTAGAGCGACGGTCGCGACGATCGGCTGCGGCGGGCCGTCAGTCCTCGGCCTTGATTGGGCGGTTGAGCAGTCCATAGATCGCGTCGTCGATCGAGATCTGTCTGCTCAGAATGGCATGGACGGCTTGGCTGATCGGCATTTCGACGCCGCGATCTGCGCACAGGCGGGCGACAGCGGAGGCCGTGTAGACGCCTTCTGTCACGGCGCTGCGGCTGGCGAGGATCGCATCGAGGGGCTCCCCCCGGCCGAGGGCCTGGCCGAGAGAGAAGTTGCGCGATTTCGCGCTTCCGCACGTCAATATCAGGTCGCCGAGGCCGGAAAGTCCCTGTAGCGTTTCGGGGCGGGCGCCGAGTGCATCGGCCAGCCGGCGCAGTTCCGCGAAGCCGCGGGTTACGAGCGCGGCGTGCGCGCTGCCGCCCAGTTCTTTGCCGTCCAGAACACCGGCAGCAATGGCCAACACGTTCTTGACCGCTCCACCCAACTCCACGCCCAGTGTGTCCGAGGTCCAGTAGAGGCGCAATTGAGGATGGGCCAAATATTCGGCCAGTGTGATACCGAGCGTCTCGTCACGACAGCCGAGCGTCAATGCGGCGGGAAGCCCGCGGGCGAGGTCGGAGGCGAAGCCTGGGCCCGAAAGCGTTGCGATGCGCGTCGAGGGCAACTCTTCGGCCAGTACCTCGTGGACGAAGCGGCCGCTGGATTGCTCCAGGCCCTTGGCGCAATTGATTACGGTATGACGCGGCCCGATCAACGGCGCCAGATTGCGAGCCATCATTCGGGCCTGTTGGGCCGGCGTCGCAAGCAATAGGACGTCCGAACGCGCAGCGGCCGGGAGGTCGGCCGAGCCCACCACGTTGGCCGAAAGCGTTATGCCCGCCAGACGCTTGGCATTCGTGTGAGCGCCGTTGATCTCAGCGGCCACATCCGGATTTCGCGCCCATATCGTGACGGATCGGCCGGCGGCTGCCATCGACTGCGCCAGAGCGGTGCCCCAAGCGCCGGCACCGATGACGGAAATGCCAGCTGGCATTTACTGGTTCGGTCCGATGCTCGGCGCGCGTCGGGCACGAATAGAGCGCGGGGCCGGGCGGCAATAGCCGGGAACCTCGGCTCCGTTGGGAATGCGGTATCCGGGGAGCCACGAGCAGCCTTCCTTGGCAGCGCATTCGGTCTCCGGCAGTTTGGCGCATACGTTCGCGGCCGCCGGGTCTCCGAGGGTCGCGGCGCCCGGTGGGGGTGTCTCGACGGTCTGAGCGGTAGCAAGGTGTGCGCCGGCGCCGGCGGCAAGGATACCGATCAGGATGAGCGACTTGCGCACTTTGAGCCTCCGTTGACGGCGCGATGGAGAAAAATGCGCCTATTTTCCATTATCTTAGGGCGTCTGGCTTGAATGGCGCATGAATGCGTTCCGCGCCGAGGAGATCAATTGTTGGTGGTTGCTTTCGTATAGGAAAGATACGACAGGTCGCGCGGGCCGAAGTACGGAATAAAGCCATTCTTCGATAGCTCTTCGAGCGACTTTTCGATCAGGTCCGGCTTGTTCACGTATTCCACGACCATCACCAGCTTGTTCTCTTTGCGGAGCTTCAGCAGCAAGTCCGTGCTCCACTTGATGTCGGCTGCGGGAAGGCGCTTGGGCGTGTTGAACGGCTTGCTCGGATCGTAGAAGCCGGTCGTGTAGAGCAGCCCCTCTTTGCCGATGCCGTCGATGGCCGCGCGGTAGGTGTCGTCCTCGAGCAGACCTTCGGCATTCTGCGCGATGATCAGGAAGTTCGGATTACGCAGCTTGGTGAACGTCGACATTTTGCGGATGAACTGGATCATCAGGTCGCTCGGGACCGTGCCTTGGGGCGTCTTGCCCTGGAGGTCGTCCACGATGTCGATCTTGTCGAGATAAATGCCGTCGAAGCCGGCGTCGATGATGCGATTTATGTAGCTGTCGCGATCGAACAGGATGAGGTTCTGCCACTCCTGCTCCCAGAACTGGACGGTATAATTGCCCTTCCACTCAGGGTTCTCGGCGGCGACAGGTGGGAGCCGGTTGCGCTTGTCGTTCCAGGCCCGGTCACCCCAGTAATAGCGGTACTCTTCGGCTTCGCCGATCGAGATGTATGAAATCACGAAGCGCCGGCTGCCGTCCGGCTTCTTCTTCATCTGCGCGACTTCGTCCCGTGTGAACGGGATACCCTCGTGTGCGTAGTCGATCACGATGACATCGTAGGGGCTGTCGACAAGCGGCTTGATGCTGTCGTTCTGTAGCTGATAGCCCCAGGTCCGAATGGTCGATCCCTGAACGACTGTATCCGCCGCGATCGCAGCGCCCGCCATGGTGACCGACGCGATGACGGCCGCCGCAACCGATGCCACGTTGACTGACAGCAATTTCAGTCGGGCCGACAGAAACCTGGCCTTCGAAATAATCGTCGGTGCCAACATGTTCCATCCAACTCGATACGTGGGCCCATCCAGCTTCACTTAATATACTCAACGAGCCTCATGACGGCAGGTGAAATCAGACACAGGTCGGCTCTATTTTGATGCGCTGCGCATCGATGCTCCCTTTCGGACAGGGTTCATCGCGGCTATCATGGAAAATATCTTCCCAAGAGATTGCGTCGTACAGGGAGTATTGGGGATGAGCGCGGGTCTCCTTTCAAATAGACGGGCGTTCGTCGCAGGAGCGGCGGCGACCGGCGTTGCCGCAGCTTCGGGTCTCGGCCTCGGCCTTATGGGCTGTCCTGGTGTTGCCCTGGCAGGGGCGCGCCTCGATGACTGGAAAAAACTCGCGGCGATGGTTGAGGAAGCACGCCAGCTTGGGGTCAACACACCTCACGTCACCGTGCCGACGGCTGGGACGCCAAAATTCGAAGAGATATTGCCGGCAATCGTCGATTTCATCGACGATCTCGACGACGGCCCGGCCGCGAGCAAGCCTGCGGTCGCCGCGATCGCAGCGCGTGCCAGGGCGCTGCTGGGCGATCTGCATAATCGCGAACATCCCGGACAGCGGAGCGACGCCAACCCTCACGGCTGGCTTGCCGCGTTCATCGGCGCCGCTTACGCTCAGGACCGCGAGACCGCGGAGCGCTACGTTAAGTATCGGGCGAGCTACGTCGAGCTGTTCGACTCCTGCGTCGTGCGGCCGGACCGCGTCACTCAGGTCGAGTGGTACGTCAGCAAGATCGCGAGTGCCAAGTACCGCGCCGAGTACGAGAAGCTCGAGGACGACATCTGTGTGCCCTGGTATGTGATCGGCGTGATGCATGCCCTGGAAGGCAGCTTCAACTTCGATACGCATCTTCACAACGGAGATCCGTTGACGGGGAGAACGTATCACGTCCCGGCCGGCCGGCCGGCCAAGGGGTCTCCGCCATTCAGCTGGGCGGAAAGCGCCAAGGACGCGCTTGAGATCAAGAAGTACACCAACCGTACCGACTGGCACCTGGCCAGCACGCTCTACCGTATCGAAGCCTATAACGGCTTTCGCTCACGGGAGTTGCACAACATCAACTCGCCCTATCTGTGGAGTTTCTCGAACCACTATACCAAGGGCAAGTTCGTCGAAGATAACGTGTGGGACGGGAGCGCCGTATCCAATCAGTGCGGGGCGGCCGTGATCCTCAAAGTCCTGACGGATCGCAAGCTCATCCAGATGGTCGCCTGATACGGTTGCGCTAATCGGCAGCCGGGGCCTTCGATCAGCGCCATTGGTTCACGCCGGGCCGCGATCGTAGGCGATGTCCTGGCGATATACGTCATAGGCGGCTGCGTATTCCATCACGCGTGCGACCTCGTTAATAAATTCTTCATCGTAGCCGGCGCGGCGAAGCAGGTGGAACCCAACCTCCATGCCGGAGGCGATGCCGCCTCCGGTGATGATGCGCCCGCTATCCACCACGCGGGCTCTGCTGGTGCGACAAGCGGGGGCAATCTCGGCGAGGCGATCGATGGGGACCTTGCCCATGCTCGATTTTTCCAGCCGGTCTGGCTCCTTGCGGTTGGTCGCCATCCGTCCGTCGAGCAACCCCATTCGGCCGTAGATCCACGAGCCCGTGCATACCGAGACCAAGAGGGTCTTTTCGGGAAGCTCCCTGATGAACCGATGCAGGCGCTGGTTGTTGAGTTCCTGGCGCGTGCCAAAACCGCCTGGAATCAGAAAGGCATCCATGTCCGGCGCATCGGCGAATCCGTAGTTGGGCACGACCGTGAAGCCGGCTTGAGCCTGAGTCGTCCGCTGGTTCTCGGCCACGAAGTACGCGTCCAGTTCCGGGTCGAAGCGGCGGGCCACCGAAAAGACGCCATACGGGGCCGCGAAATCGATGATCTCGAGGTCCTTGCACATGTAGATGCCAAGTCGGAACCCTTGCTTGATTGCCATTTCTCCGCTCCATAATGCAGACAGACTTGTCTCTCATGGGTAGACAGGTCTGTTTTTTCTTGTGACAGATCCGTCTGGTTGTGTGTGTAGACAGGTCTGTCTTTGTTGGGTAGACGGGTCTGTATATCCAGTCAATGCGATAATTCCGGGCCGCGACCCGGCGTTGCCGTTTCAGGTCAGCAATGGGTGATAAGATGCCGGCAGTTGCAGTCCCGGGTTCCGCGCGGCAACGCATTCTCGATGCAGCGCTCGAGCTGTTCTATCGGGATGGGGTGCGCGCGACCGGCATAGACCGCATCATAGCCACGTCGGGCGTGGCGAAGATGTCGTTCTACCGGCATTTCCCTTCGAAGTCGGACCTTATCTGCGCGTTTCTGGAGGAGCGCCACTGGCGGTGGCTCGACTGGTTCGAAACGGCAATCTCGGCAAAGATCAGCGCGGGGGCAGGGCGGCTAGAGGCGGTGGGGGAGGCACTCGCGGACTGGTTCGCGGAGCCCGGATTTCGAGGCTGCGCCTTCATCAATACTATGGCCGAGATCGGCAATCCGGCTTCGCGCGAGCATCAGATCTGCGTTGCGCATAAGCAGGAGCTCGAACGGCGTCTCACGGCGCTTGCGGCCATGGACGGTGCGGCGGACCCTGAGAAAGCCGGTCGACTTGCGCTGCTGATTGTCGAAGGGGCGATTATTCGCGCCCAGTTGACGGGAAGCGCTGAGCCAGCACTCGACGCCAAGGCACTGCTTGGAAGGCTTGTCGCCTAAAGCGCCCCTTCAATGGAGTGTATCGTCGGGGCCACGCTTGGCGCCATCATCGCCTTTTCGAGACAAGCCGCGTCGCCGCGCCTCGAGGAAGCTCTGCAACTCCGCCGACTGGGGCGGGCGGCTCGCGACATAGGGCGGTTTTCCGGGATCGGAAGATTGCGATGGGTCGCGACGCGGCGGTCGCCCCAGCAGCCGCATTATCTGCCGCCACAGCCGCTGTCTGGGCGAGGGCAGATGCTCCTCCATGAGGCGGTAGGAGACATTTCCGTTTGGCAGGGTCTTCTTCTCGGCGATTTTCAAGCCGGGTCCGACATTGAAGCTCGCGGACTGTCTCGGCCTCGATGGGCTGAGCCCCGGACCGCGGCTGCGGAAATTACCCGACACGGGACGGGTCGTGAAGACCATGACCGCCATAACGATCAGCAACAGTAGCGACCAGAACATGGGGAGTTTCCGCGCGAAGGATACGCTCAAACTTCTGCGCCACCGATCCTAGCCCAGAGCTTCTAGCCTGCCATTCAAAAATGAGGTCTCTGGTGTGGCCGGAGCGTACAAGCTATATGAACAATAGACCACGGCGCAAACACATGCGCAATAGAACAGTGTCCGAAAGATCAGCACGGCTGGTCCGATGGCGAAACCAAAGCGACAGGCGCGCGTCAGACGCGCGACATTCCAATCATGACATTGATCGCGACGTCAGTCGGTGATGCGGCGACCGCTTCGAGGCCATCGGCCAGCGGAACTGCGGGTGGAACCGGCCCCATGATCGATACGTTCGGGCGGCACGTCACCTACCTACGTGTCTCGGTGACCGACCGGTGTGATTTTCGATGCGTTTATTGCATGTCCGAGCACATGACGTTTCTGCCGAAGCGGGATCTTCTATCGCTGGAGGAGCTCGATCGGCTTTGCTCGGCTTTCGTGACACGTGGCGTCCGCAAGTTGAGGATCACGGGCGGCGAGCCGCTGGTCCGCAAGAACATCATGTGGCTGTTCAAATCTTTGTCGCGCCACCTGGAGAGCGGGGCGCTCGATGAAGTGACGCTCACAACGAACGGTAGCCAGCTCAAAACGCACGCGGCGGATCTCTATGCATGTGGGGTCCGTCGCATCAACGTGTCGATCGATACCCTCGATCCGGACAAGTTCCGTGCAATCACCCGTTGGGGCGAGTTGAAGACCGTCATCGAGGGGCTCGAGGCGGCGGAGAACGCCGGACTGAAGATCAAGATCAACGCGGTGGCGTTGAAGGACGTCAACGAGCACGAGATCGAAGACCTGATCCGGTTTGCGCATGGCCGCGGGGCCGACCTGACGCTGATCGAGACCATGCCGCTCGGTGACATCGACGGCGACCGAACCGACCAGTACCTGCCGCTCTCGGTCGTGCGTGCTCGACTGCTGGACCAGTTCACGCTGGAAGAAAGTACCTATCGGACCGGAGGGCCGGCCCGTTACGTTTCGGTCAAAGAGACCGGCGGGCGGCTAGGGTTTATAACTCCGCTGACGCATAATTTCTGCGAAAGCTGCAACCGAGTACGGCTAACCTGCACCGGAACACTCTACATGTGCCTCGGACAGGAGGATGCGGCCGACCTGCGGGCGGCGCTCAGGGCGCATTCAGAAAGTGACGCGGCGCTTCATGCGGCGATCGACGAAGCCATCGTTCGCAAGCCGAAGGGACATGATTTCGTCATAGACCGGCGCTCCAAGACGCCTGCCGTAAGCCGTCATATGAGTGTGACCGGCGGTTGATCAACTCCCGTTGGCGCGGGCCGCATCGGAAGCGAGCGCATGGCCATTTTTTCGCGCCTGTTTAACGCCGCGTCTGGACCGACGCGCATGGGGCTGGCCCGCATGGCGGGGCTCGGCCGGCGCCACTTGATCGTGTTCGCGATCTTGTCGGCCATCGTCAATGGACTGGTGACGGCGGCCGTGGGGACTTGGCTTGCGCAGTCCTATGCCAGCTATCAGCGGAAGAACGAGGCCGTTCAGCGCATCGCCGACCTTGTCTACGAGCGGCGGATACGCGCGCGCATGGCGGCGGTCGCTATCAGGCGGCGGGCGGAGCCCGATGAGATCCGCCACCGGAAGCGCGCCTACGACGAGGCGTTCGTCAACTGGAACACGAAGGTCCAGCAGAACATCTTCCGTATCCGCGACGTTTCGGGAGAAGCGGGTGTCACTCGGCTGGAGACGCAGTTCCAGGATCTGCTGGTGCCGGCACTTGCCGAAATCGATCGTTGTCTCACCAAGGCCTACGATGTGGACATCAAAGGAGGCGGCGATCCCGTTGGCATCCTCACTGCCTGCCGCATGGACGAGCTTCATCAATTCGTTCTCGATTGCGGGGCGACGTTCACGAACGAGCTCGACCGGCTGATGCGTCTTTCGCTGGTCTCATTCCTGGGGCCGGGCGACGAAAATCGCAATCGGGCTACGGCGCGCATCGACAAATATTGCGGAAACATGCCAAAGCCACTGCCTATTCCGCCGACTCCAGCGGCGTCAACCAGCCAGGCGCAACCGGCCACCGATGTCTCAACGGGCAGTCCCCCGCCACTTGAACGCGATACCGGGCCAGTGCGGTGACGCAACGTAATTCGATGTTTCCCGAAGACGACGCAAACTCCGGCTCGCGAGTGGCGCCTGAGCCGGAAAGCGACCGCGCAAACTTTCTTGGCGTTGCCGCCATGACTGGTTCGATGGCGGCATTCGTCATCAACGACGTGTGCGTTAAGCTCGCCTCGCAGACGCTGCCGATCGGCGAAATCATCACACTGCGCAATGTCGTCGCGACGGTGGTGCTGTTTGCCGTGATGGGGCTTGCTTCCGGCATCTGGGGGCGGCTCGTCTGGCCGCGCAGAATACCCTACGTTCTGGTCGGTCTCAGGGTTGGCGGGGAGATGGTTGCGACGATCCTTTTTCTCGTGGCGCTCGTCACCCTGCCGCTGGCCGATCTGACAGCCATCACTCAGCTGGCGCCGCTCGCCCTTACGGCCGCCGCCGCACTCCTTTTCGGCGAGAATGTCGGGTGGCGGAGGTGGACCGCGACGGCGGCCGGATTTCTCGGTGTGGCGCTCATCGTCAGGCCAGGTTCAGCGGCGTTCTCGTTGGCTGGCGCCATGGTGCTCTTGTCGGTCGCTTTTGTGGTGGTACGCGACATGGCCACTCGGCTCATCGCCCGGGACGTCTCCAGTGCTTTCATATCGCTGACATCTTCGCTGTCGGGCATATTCGCGGGCTTCCTGCTGCTGCCATTCGAAGTATGGCGCGTCCCGTCGTCGAGCGAGGCCGGTCTCGTCTTCGTGTCGGGATTTTTTCTCTCGATAGGCTTCTCGCTGATCGTCATCGCACTTCGCACGGGCGATATTTCCGTGGTTTCACCGTTTCGCTACTCGGTGATCCTGTTCGCGCTGATCGCCGGTCTTGTAGTGTGGGGCGAGCGACCGGACTTTGTTGCGCTGGTCGGTATCGTGATCATCTGTTCTGCCGGGCTCTACACGCTCCACCGGGAGCGTGTGCGACAGAGGATGCAAAGGGCCTCGGGACCGCTCCCGTAGCCTAGTGCACTATTTTGGGATGGGGACCATCGATGACGGGGCAAGGCAACGGCAAAGTCCGCGGGGCACTCGGGATCTGGTCAGGCCCGAGGGCGATGATCCGGTCAATTGTATTGTGGCCGCGCGTTTGGTTGGGGGTGGCGACCGGCCTGGCAGCGCTCTTTCTGCTACCCGCGTGGCTTAAACCTGCGGTCCGGTCGTCGCTCGCCTGGGACTTCGGCGGAATCGTCTACCTCACTCTCGCGGTGGCCCAAATGGCTCGCTACAATGGCGAAGCCCTGCGGCGGCGAGCGGCGCGCACTGACGATATTGGCATCGTTATTCTGGCGGTGATTCTGATCGCGATCGCAGCCAGCTTCGCGGCCATGTCGGGCCTGGCGGGGGAAGGGAAAGATGCACCAAGAGTTGAGCGCCTGATGATGCTCGGTCTGGCGGGAGCTACCCTTGTCATTGCATGGCTCGTCACACAGGTCGCATTCGCGATCCACTATGCCCACCGCCACTACGCGCCGATGCCGGACGGCAGCTTGTGGCGGCCGCGGCTCAACTTTCCTGGCGAAAAGGCCCCCGACTACTGGGACTTTCTCTACTTCTCGACGTCGATCGGGGCGGCGTCTCAGACCTCGGACGTCGTGATCGAAGCTCCAGAGGTGAGGCGCCTCGTTACGCTTCACGCAATCGTGTCGTTCTTCTTCAACACCATGGTGCTGGCGGTGACGATCAACATCGCGGCAGGGTTGCTGTAGTCGCGCCTCAGGTTTCCTCGTCGTCCTCATCCTCGTCGCCGGTCAGTCTTAGGCCGGGTGCGAGTTCCGTCAGGTCGGAGATGATCCGGTCGGCCGGCAAGTCCGGGTATTCGTCGGGAACGCCGGATCGGTTGATCCATACCGTGCGGAAGCCGGCCACGCTGGCGCCAGCGATGTCCCACCGGTTGGACGACTGAAAGGAGATGGCCTCGGGGGCGCAATCGAAGTACTTCGTCGCAAGCTGGTAGACGGACATGGCAGGTTTGAAGAGGCCGGTTTCGGCAACCGAAATCACGGCGTCGAACACGTTTTCCAGCCCCGAGGCATGGACGGCGGCGTCGAGCATCTCAGGGTCGCCATTGGACAGGATTGCCAGCCGTGCGCCGGCTCCCTTGAGGTCGTCGAGGACGTCGGGCACCTCGGGATAGGGGCGAAGGGAGCGATAGGCGGACAGAAGCTCTTCGCGAAGACCGGGCTGTATTCCGCCAATAGCCGCGATTGCATAATCGAGTGACTGCTCGGTCAGCTCGGCGAACGTCGCGGGTCGTTCGAGGCGGGAATGAATCCAGGTGTATTCGAGCTGCTTTGCCCGCCAGATGGCCGACAGTAGATCGGACTTCGGCCCGACCTCGTCCTTGTAGCGCCCGACGGCCGAGTGGACATCGAACAAAGTGCCGTAGGCGTCGAAAACATAGATTGGCGCGATCATGCCGGGACCCTGCAGGCGTTGATGGGTTCAGGTGACGGTATCCCTCTCAAGGGGGCTATGGGCTGCTCCGCTGCGGCGCCCATTGTATTCCTTCGCCATTGGCATCGGGTTGCGCGTCAACACAAACGAAAAAGGAGGCTCCCCGCTCACGTTCGTCGCGGAGAGCCTCCCTCTGGTTAGCGCGCTGCGTGCGGTTTACTCAGCGGCGATCTTCATGGCCGGCTTCATTGTGGCGGATAGATAGTCCATCGCCGCCTGTACGCCGCCCTTCTTGTGAGGGATACTTGCGATTTCGAGGCCCATTTCGACACCCGCCAGGGCGCCCATGATCGTCAATTCGTTCGTGTCGCCGAGATGGCCGATGCGGAACGCCTTGCCGGCGAGCCTGTTGAGGCCGGTGCCGAGAGACATATCGAAGGTTTCCAGTACGGTCTTGCGGTATGCGTCCGCGTTGACGCCCTCGGGCACCGCAACCGTCGTCACGGCAGACGAGTAGTACTTCGGATCGCGGCACCAGATCTCCAGGCCCCACGCCGTCACGGCGCGGCGAGTGGCTTCGGCAAGGCGATTGTGGCGGGCGAAGACGTTGTCGAGGCCTTCCTCGAACAGCATGTCGAGCGCCGTGTCGAGACCGTAGAGCAGGCCGGTCGCAGGCGTATAGGGGAAGAAACCGGTCGTGTTGGCCGACAGCATGTCGTCCCACTGGAAGAAAGCGCGCGGCAGTTTTGCAGTCTTCGAGGCAGCGAGGGCCTTCTGGCTGACCGCAGTGAACGACAGGCCGGGCGGCAGCATCATGCCTTTCTGCGAGCCCGAGACGGTGACGTCGATGCCCCACTCGTCGTGGCGCAGGTCCATGACGCCGAGCGAGGAAATGGTGTCGACCATCAGCAGCGCCGGGTGCCGGGCGGCGTCGATCGCCTTGCGGATCTCATCGATGTGAGCACGGGCGCCGGTGGACGTCTCGTTGTGAACGACGCATACCGCCTTGATGGCATGCGACTTGTCCTCGGCGAGGCGGGCCTCGATCAGATGGGCCTCGGGGCCAGTGCGCCAATCGGTCGGAATCACGACGGGAACGAGGCCGAGCCGCTCCGCCATGACGCGCCACAGGTGAGCGAACTGCCCTGTTTCGACCATCAGGACCTGATCGCCAGGCGACAGCGTATTCGACAGGGCTGCTTCCCAGGCGCCGGTACCGGAGGATGGGAAAATGATGACCGGCTGCTCGGTCTTGAAAAGCGGCTTCACGTTCGCCAGAACGCGAGTTCCAAGCTTCTGGAAATCCGGGCCGCGATGATCCAGAATTTGGCGAGCCATGGCGGCCAGGATGCGCTCGGGCACCGGCGTCGGGCCTGGGATCTGCAAGAAATGGCGGCCGGCCCGGCGCGACGACTGCGTCATGTAATTGGCTCCCATGGATGTCAAAGCTCTACCGGCCGGGCGCGTGGATTTGCGCGCCGGCGGAACGGTTTTTGTGCAGAATTTTGACCATGTGGCTAAAGTCTATGCGCCGTCAAGCGGCCAGCACCGCGCACCGGGTCACCGGAGACTGGGAACGTCGGGTGGCTCGAAATGGCCACTTGCGAGCCACATCATGGTCAAGCGAACAGTGCATCTCGCAACCTGGTTCATGGGAAGATCGTTCGCGCTCAGCGGTCTTCGTGAAACAGGAGATGGCAGATGTCTCAGGAAAGGGAGCTGCCCGATTGGGTGGCGAATGACCGGGGCGGGGGCCTCGTAACGCACCAAAGCAAGCGCCGGCTACACGTTTCGATGTTGCTCGACTGCTCCGGTTCCATGGAAGCCTGCCGACCGATCGTCGTGAATGCCGTCAATCGATATCTTTGTGAACTGCAAACCGCAGAGGTCAAATCCGACACACGGTTGTCACTCACGCTCTTCAACAGCCTCGCGATCGAGGCTGTCCGGGACCGTGTGCCAGCCGGCGCCTGCCCAGATCTGCGCGACGTCGAATACAGGCCAAGCGGCAGCACGCCGCTGTTGGACGCTGTCGGATATGCGGCTGCCCTGCTCGACTGTCTGTCCGAACCCGACGAGCAGCGCGTTCTTGTGATCGTTACCGATGGGCTGGAAAATGCTTCCCGCCAATCTTCCCATGACAGCATATGCAACATGATCGAGCACAAGCGCCGTGTTCAGGATTGGCTCGTGCTGTATTTGGGGGCCGATCATGACAGTCAGGCCCAGGGTAAACGAATTGGCATCCCCAGCCGATGGATCGCCGACGTTTCGCGTGGCCGGCTTCTAAAGGCGGCCGGAATCATCGCGGCGATCGGGCAGCGCTATCGCTCTGCCGAGCCTGCTGAACGCGCTTGCATTGGCTTCCGCGAGGCCGAGCGCGTAGAAATCGGAAGGGCGGCATGACTGTCGCAGCGTCTGTCCACCCTCGTTTTCGTTCTGGTATTGGAGCTCAAGTAGCGGTATAGAGCCGCGCATTACACCGGTGCGCGCAACCTTACGGGTTCGTGCTCGCCGGTGCTATCGTTTTGAAATCGCAGGTAAAATGCGCATTCGCGCCCTGCCGCCGATGATCGAGGAGTGATACCGTGGCTGTTCCGAGGAAGCGCGTAACCAAAATGAAGCGCGGCCAGCGCCGTGCCAATCATGCGCTCACCGCCCCCGCGCACATCGAGGACAAGAAGACCGGCGAGCGCCGTCGTCCCCACCACATCGACCTGAAGACCGGCATGTATCGCGGGCGTCAGGTTATCGAGGTCAAGGCCGACGCCTGATACGGGTGAAGGTTGCGGGGGATCGAAGTCCGCCGCTGTCTTTGCTTTGTCGCGCGTGCGTGTGTATAAGCAGCTCCGCAATCCGGCCGTCCCGCGTCGGCGGTGGCCTGCCACTTGGAGACCTACCGCATGTCGCTGCGCGCAATTCCGCTGATCGTCATAGCATTCATCATCTACAATCTTCTGGTGTTGACCGGCGGCACGGCTATTCTCGACAAGTCGCTGTTCCCGGTGAAGATGGTGAGCGGCGGTGACTGGACCTTCAAGGTCAGCGATCTCGTTATTCTCGCGACGATGATCCTTTTGTTCGTGGAATTGTTGAAGTCCACCCTCACCACGACCTCCTCGCTTGTCGATCACGGCCTTTCGATGCTGGTCCTCATGGCCGCCCTGGTCGAGTTCCTGGTCGTGAAACAGGCGGCGACGTCGGTCTTCTTTTTCATTCTCGTCGCGACCGTGATCGACGTTATCGCGGGCTTCACGATCGGCATCCGCGTCGCCAAGCGCGACATCGGGTTCTCGCCTGGCGGACACGAGTGAAGGTCAGCAGGTTAATGGCAGCTGGCTTTCCGAGCAGCACTGAACGTTACCGCAGCTGCCGTCAGCTCCCGTTTGCCACCAATGCACTTTCTGAAGGACCGTGCCGACGGTCCTTCGGTTCGATTGTGCGGCTTTAACGATTTTCGTACTGTCGCCGCGCTAGTTTGATCGAATTCCTCCGATCGCGGTGCGTCGAGATCCCTTTGTCAGAGCCACTCCCCATAGACTGGCCCGCGCGCCGGCCGCTGCTGCGCAGTGTGGGGGAAAGCATGCTTGATGCAGACCTCGGGCAGATCATGGCTGGGGTCGGCGAGGTGGGGTTTGCCTACGACCCCCAGAAGGACACTTTCGCGTTCGATAGCCACGCGGTCGATCTTCTCCGCGTCGAGCAACTGGGCGACATTGTCACCGGCACCGCATTTCAGCTTCGCATACAGCCAGGATATCGGGAGCTGCGCGCCAAGGCGATTGTGCCGCCGGCTACCGCGGCCGTGGCCGCGGCCGATTCGGGGTATTGCGTTCAATATCCCTTCAACCCGAACGTTCCTCAGGCCAATGGTCCCATCTATGTCGAGGAGCAGGCCGCCTGGCGCCTTGCTCCTGACGGGCGGCTGATCGCGCGCGGTGTGTTGCGGGTCATCACAAATAGGTTTCTCGAGGACCTGAGGCTACGCGATCGCGGCCGCAACGATTGCCTGACTGGGTTGCTCAACCGGGCCACGTTCATGGAGCGGCTGGCCGAGGTCATCGAAGAGGCACGGCTGGCTCGGAAGCCGTGTGCGCTGCTGCTGGTGAGCGTCAGTGGGCTCGGCAACATCAACGATACCTTCGGGATCGAAATCGGCGACGAAGTGCTGATCACTGTGGCGCGGCTGCTCGGGCGGCTGGTTCGCAGGTCCGATGTCGTCGGGCGGTTGGGGTCTAATAAGTTCGCGATCATTCTGATCGACAGCGGTCCGGGCATCATGCGCGTCGTTGCCGACCGGCTCATGGGCGCAGTGTCCGAGGCGACGATCGAGACGTCGACGTCGAAACTCGCCGCCTCAATCACCATCGGTGCCGTGTGCCTGCCTGAGTACGCCACCACAGCCGATGGGGCTGTGACGGCCGCGCTCAAGGCGCTCGACCGGGCCCGCGGGAAGCGGGTCGATGCTTTCGTTTCCTATGAGCCGCGGCCGGAGGAAGAAAACGTCAAGCGGCGCAACGCGATGCTCGCGAACGCGCTCATCACCGCGCTCGACGAGCAGCGGATCACGCTCGAGATCCAGCCGATGGTGGCGGCCCGCTCGAGGCGGCCGGATCACTACGAGTGCCTGCTGCGCATGGTGCGGGAAGACGGCGGCCTCGTATCGGCGGGCGAGTTCATGCCCATCGCCGAGCAGCTCGGCATCGCGCGCCTGCTCGATCTGCGGGCACAAGAGCTGACCGTCGATCTCCTGAAACGCTACCCGAATGCGCATGTGTCGCTCAACGTTTCCGGCCTCACCGCCGCCGACAACGAGTGGCTCGTCTCGCTTCACCGGCGGACACAGGGCAAGCGTCAGCTCCTGCAGCGGCTGACGGTCGAAATCACGGAGACGGCAGCCATCCACGATCTCGAGCAAACGATCGTGTTCGTGGAGACGATCAAGGATCTGGGCTGCAAGGTGGCGATCGACGATTTCGGTGTCGGCTACACCAATTTCCGAAACCTGAAGGCTCTCAACGCCGACGTCGTGAAAATCGATGGGGCCTTCGTTCGCAACGTCTGTCACGACAAGGGCGATCAGGTCTTCATTCGTTCGATGGTCGAACTGGCCCGTGCTTTCGGAATGCAGACCGTGGCCGAATGGGTTGGGGATGCCGAGACCGCCGCATTCCTTACGGAAGCCGGCATCGACTACCTGCAAGGCTACTACTTCGGCGCGCCGGACGCGCCGGGGAGGCTTCTGGGCCCGCCTGTGCCGAATTCGGCGACTTGAGCTCTCCGAGTAGATTAAAGTCCCTTTCCTGCGGACCGGCGATCGCCGGGCGGCCATGCCCGTCTCGCCGCCAAGGCGGTCGCCAAGCTCATGCACTCCCATTTCCTGAAGGAAGAGGACTATGCGTTGCCGCCTCTCGGCCTTCTCGGTGCTCTTTCGGAAGGACGCTTCGAGCCCGCCATGGCCGATGTCCTGAGCATGACCGACAAATTCATGGCCGAATAGCCGACCATGCTCGCCGAGCATCGGCAGATCGTTGCTGTACTAGGCGAACTGGCGAGGCTGCAAAATCGGAGAACCGGCCCGAATTCGTACAGTTCGCCGAGCAACTGATGCTCCACGCACAGACGGAGGAACAGGTGTCCTATCCGGCGGCGATCCTTATCGGTGAGTTTGTGAAATTGCGGTTGAGCCGTTGATCTAAGTGCGGAGGATCGCTCTCCGCCGGGTTACGACGTGGCGGGATTTCGCGAGCATTCGGTGGCAGGGAGGGTCGCTTCTTCAACCTCAGCACTGTGGCCTTATTTGCGCTTGCGTAGTGTTCGTCCGCAGTTTAGAAAACCGCCTTCCCGGCGATCATTTCGCCGGAACCAACGAGCCGCTTGCGTGCGGTTCGTGGCGTGCACCCGTAGCTCAGCTGGATAGAGCACCAGACTACGAATCTGGGGGTCAGAGGTTCGAATCCTTTCGGGTGCGCCACCTTGCTACCAAGTTGATAGCTTGCATTTCGCCGGCCGGTGTCAATCGCAGTCGCATTGTCGACCGTCGGACCGCGAACGCTGCGTGGGGCAGGCAACTCCACATTGCGCCCAACACGGTCGGTCTTGACTTGGCTATCGTGCGGCGAGCTGGTCGTGAATAAGGCGCAGCACCTTGCGCAACTCATTGGCGTCGGGGAAACCATAACTGGCTCCGCCGTCGTTCCAGATCCGCTGCAATTCCTTGTCGGGCAAATTCCGGCTGAGGACATCATCAAGGAAGGGCTTCACTACGGCTTTCTTCCGGGCGTCCAGCAGCCGCACGGCGTTTGACACCCACTCATCGAGGCTTTTTGCCCTCTCCAAGCTGCCGTTCCAGAAGCAATGTGTCAGAAAGTCGAACTCCTCGGGCACGCGCATGGTGGCTCCTATCATTTCGGACGCTCGTTGAGCGGGTACGCCGTAATCACCGTATAGCCTCGCGGAGAGCGCGTATCGTGCTCGATGAAGACCCCAACGTTATAGGTGCGGCGCATGTAAGGTTCGGCATCGGCACTCGGCCGGAAGGCTTCCTGGCCCGTAGGATAGCCAAACCTTCGCTCAAGCCAAGCGTCTCCCAAGGCACCGCTCGCGACCAGGTCTACTGTCGCCGCATCGCTTTCAAGCACCCTGTTCACGAAGTCATTGGCCGACTCCAGAGACGCGAACGAGCCCTGCGCTCTCGCAGCCACGGTGACCATTGGCGTATCGATCCGCATGGCACGCAGGGTCGACAGAAGCTCGGCATCGCTCTTGCCGACATGGGTGCGAATCGCATGGCCGCCGCGCGCTTCTTCCTCAGGCAGGACGACTGTGTACCGTCCTGCCCCTTCGGCCTGCGCGATTTGCGTTCCGCCGCCGGTGTCCGTCCAGCGGCCGTGATCGTCGCGTGGCTGGTCGGGATTGAAGCCGGCTTTAAGCGCGAGATGCAGCCGGAGGTCGGCGACCAGCAGCCTGACGTAGGCGAGGCCCGATCGCAACTCGAGCAACGCCGCCTCTCGTTCGTGGCATTCCGCACAACTATCTCGGAGTGGCATCGGACGTCCTTCGCAAGCTGCTCGATCAATGCAGCTTGAAGGATGCCGGGCGGACGTGGATAAGTTCGTATGACGGCCCCGAGAGCATGGTGAACAGCCCATCCTGATAGGGGCTGCCCGGCATGGGGATTACATCGGAACATCAATCACATAGGTGTTCGCACTTTTATCCCGTCCGGTGCGCCATTTGCGAACAAGTTGGTAGCTTGCAGTTTGCGTACGGAAGCTCTACTGCCACGCGCCGCTGCCGTCACCCCTGCCGACGCATGAATTCGCGGAAGGCGCGATACTGGTCGTCGTCGACGCCGTAAAAGTCAACGGTTGCGCGTCCTTGCACCTTCTGGTGCTCGGGAGCTACGTCGCGTGACCCGAGCAGTTCGTCCAGGAACCTCTTTGCCGCGTCGTATTCACGCTTGCTGTCGAACACGTGGCTAAACTCAGTGCCGTGCCCAAAGTGATAGAATTCTATCTTGTACGTGACCTGCTCGGGCATGGCATCACCTAGTCCAAGTTACGAGGATATGCTATGATTATCCAGTAACCTCTTCTGGAGGCAGGATCTTGCCGAATGTAGACGCCCACTCCGCAAGTTTCCCGAATTCTGGGCTGGCGATGCGAGGGCGTCGCCGTGTCAACGGAGGCGGCTGCGCTCAGCGTGGCGGCAGGTAGACCTTCGATTTGTCGAGCTTGTAGGTCCAGGGTAGCGATTCCTTTTTCCACCCGTTCACGTCGCGCCGGCCCTCCTTCGAGAGGTCGCCCTCGAACCCATCGATCTGGCTCCACGCGTTGGTGAAGCCGGCATCGGCAAGGGCATTTACAGCGCGTGCCGAACGGTCGCCTGAGCGACACATCAGAATGACGCGGTCGCTCTTCGTCAGCCCTTTCGCCGCGAGCAGCTTTTCAACACTCTGGCTAAACGTTGGAACGACGTCGAGCTTGTAACGGGTGTTCGCCTCGTCCCACTCGCCGAATTCGTTCATCTCGACGAAGGGAACGTGACCGTCGATCATGTGCGTCATGCCGACGAACATCAGCTCCGCCCGAGTGCGGACGTCCACGAACAGCGTCTTTCCAGGCTCCGATTGTACGATCTCGTAGGCCTCGCGCGCCGTCATGTACTTGCCGAGTTTGGTCTCTTTGGCTTTTGGCACATCGAGCGCAAGGCCAATCGTGCTCGTTAATACAAGAAGCCCGAGGGTCAGGGTTATCCGGAGAATCGCAGTCATGATTTGAGCTCCTGCCAACTGTCTTTAAGTATTCAATTATTTAATCTTGAACGAAGCGGAATGCGGTATCCTTGCGTTCGATCATGCCGATGCCTGGCCACGGCAGGTGGTAGCCGAGCAACCTCATCTTCTCGGTGGCGAGAATATCGAGCGTGCGCTTGCGTGTGGCGATGGCCATTTCGCGATCCGTGTCGGGGCCCCACGGCCAATCGGGTTTTGCAAACGAAACAATTGGATTCGTCAGGACGTCGCCGCCGATCAGGAGCTGGTCTGATCCCGACTTGAGCAGAACCGAAACGTGCCCTGGTGTGTGGCCAGCCGTGTCGACGACCGCGACGCCCGGCACGATTTCAGAGCCGGGTTTTACCTGCTCAATACGGTCTGCAATCGCCTTGAGGCGACGGGAGGTTCCGATTGCCATGGGCTTCAGCGCGTCGGGGACCTCGTTCTCTATGCCCGGTTTCATCCAGTGGTCGAACTCGGCGCCGGTGATGAGGTGGCGCGCCTTCGTAAAGCGCGTGCCATCGTCAAGCGGATCGATCACGCCCCACAAATGGTCGGCGTGGGCGTGGGTGAACATGACGTGAGTGATACTGTCGGGCGCGACCCCCGCCTTGTCGAGGTTGTCAGCCAGGCGGCCCATCGTCGGCATGAAGTCGCCACCGCCCCCGCAATCGACAAGGATCGTCGCGTCCGGAGTTTTGACCAGCGTGACGTTGATCTGGCCTTTGATCACGTCGAGCTTTTGACCATTGGCTGCGTAGAGCGCCTCGGCATCAGCGGGGGGGATTGTCGGCAGCACGAATTTCAAGGGCAGCGTTATGTCGCCGTCCGTGAACACCGTGATCTCGAACTGGCCGACCTTGATCGTGTGATGGGACGCTGGAGCCGCCAGCAATCTGGCCGGCGACAACAGTGCGGGCGCGGCCAGAGCACCTGCCCCGAGCATGGCCAATGTCTGACGCCGGGTCAGTCCCACGAATTTGTCGGGCATTTTCAGGTCCTTGTCACAACTGACCGACGGCGCGACCGGTGGTGTCCAATCACGCCATCCGATACTGCAGCTCGCCGCTGCGGAGCTACGCTCCGGATCGCGGCGAGGTGGGGGCTCAACCGAAGATGTCGGCGGTGATTCCAGAATACCAGCCCATATTCTCGACCTGGGTCTGCTTGCGGAGATCGGCCGTTTCGCCCGTCTTGGAGACGAAGGTCTCGACCGCCGCGATCTTTCCATCCTTGGCCTCGTAGCGGCCGCCGACCTTGACCGTGTCGTCGGTCTCAATAAGCGACCAGCACGTGTTGGTGTAGCGAGCCGGGAAGGTCTGGGCGCCGGTCAGCTCGCCACGAACCATCAGCGCGGCCACCTTGGCCTGGCTGTTGGCCGAGAACGCAGACTTCGGCATATCGCCAGCGATGGACGCGTCGCCGACGATGTAGATGTTGGCGTCCTTCGCCGACTTCATGCTGGCCGGGTCGATCGGGCAGAAGCCGGTTTCGTTGGCGAGTTCCGCGTCGAGCGCGATCTTGCCGGCGGTCTGCTTCGGGATCACGTTGACCAATGCGACGTTCTTATAGGTCTCAAAACCCGTCTCGACCGTGTTCGACTTCGGGTCGACGGACTTTATTCCGTCGTGGATCTTGGGGCCCAGCCATTCGACCATTCCCGGATAGTGCTTCTCCCAGCCCTCCTGGAACAGCGCCTGCTTGGAGAAAGTCTCCTTCGGGTCGATGATGATGATCTTCGACTTGGTCTTTCCAGCCGCTTTCAGCACGTGGGCCATCATCGAGACGCGCTCATATGGACCGGGGGGGCAACGGTAGGGGTTTGGAGGGGCGAGCATGACGATGACGCCGCCATCGGGTACGCCTTCCAGTCGCTTCCTTAAAATCTCGGTCTGCTTGCCGGCCTTCCAGGCATGCGGCATCGCCTCTTCGTGCTCCTTGCCCCAGCCGGGCACGCTGTCGTACTTCAGGTCGATGCCCGGCGAGAGGATCAGGCGGTCGTAGTCGAGGGTTGAGCCGTCGGCCAGCTTCACCTGCTTCTTGTCACGGTCGATGGCGGAGGCGGTCTGGTACGCCATCTTGATGCCATGGGCCGACACGAGCTTGTCATAGGTGTGCGTGATCTCCGACAATGGCCGGAAGCCGCCCAGATAAAGATTGGAGTGGAAGCACGTTACGAACTGCTTCGAAGGCTCGACGATGGTGACGTCAACGGCACCTTTCGAATCCTTGGCAATGTAGCGCGCTGCGGTTGCACCACCTGGACCGCCGCCGATAACGACGACGCGGGGTTTTGCCTGTCCGAGGACCGCCGGGGCGCCGAAGGCCAGAGTTCCAAGAGCGGCGGAAGTGGTCGTTACGAACGTACGTCGATCGATCTTCATGGACATCTCTCCCTGGGCGCATTGTGATGGCAGGCGACTTTATTGGTGACTGCGGCGTTCTTAATGACCGCTTTTCATTCTTTCAAAGAACCAAAGTTGATAAGCAACATCGAATTCACGGAGACTTCTTGAGGGAGGCGAGGTAGGCGGCGAGCGCCTCGATTTCCGTTTGTGACAGGCGGCCGGCAATCGTCTGCATGACAGGATTTTCCCGCACGCGGTTGCGGTAGGAATGCATGACGGCCTCGAAATGATCTGTAGGCCAGCCGATGATGGAGGGGATGCCCTTCTCCGTGCCATCGATGCGATGGCAGGTCATGCACTCGGACGAAAGGTACTCTCCGAACGCCAGGTCACCGGCTAGTGCTGGCGCCGCCTGGGCAACAACGGGCGCTATCACCAGCGCCGCCGAAATTGCTGCGAGGTGGCGTCGCAATCGGCTCGATTTTCTCGACATTCTCGCATCTCCCAACCTGTCGTGCCCCACCTGGGACTGCCCGGGTCAGGCGTCCCTTGCAGTAGTCTACGCCGCTCAGTCGACCTTGGGGCCGTCCTTCTTGTCGGGCGTCACATCGAGAATCATAGCGCGACCGGTGACCTTCTTGGCATCCCCGCAATTGGTCATGCAGACATTGCGGTTCCAGAAGTTCTTTTCGACGGTCTCGCGGTCGTCGTCGTAGAAGCCATCGGCGTTGGGTAACTTGATCGTCGCATAGGTCGTCGCGTTGAGCTCGAAATTGGTGTCCTTTATGACATCGTTGAGGCTTAGGACGTAGGCGACGACGGCATACAGCTCATCGTCGGTCAACGACTGCGCGTTGCCATAGGGCATGGCGCGCCGGACGTAGTCGAATACCGTCGACACCGATGGCCAGAACGAGCCGATGGTCTTTTCGGGGCGATCAGCTTTCAGGGTGCCATGGCCGCCGGCCAGCACCGGCCAGCGGTCGCGGCCTTCGCCGAATTCGCCGTGGCACGTCGCGCAGCGCTCCTGGAATATGATTTCGCCTTCGGCAGGGGTGCCCTTGCCGGGAGGGAGGCCCTGGCCATCCGGGCGGACGTCGATGTTCCAGCCGGCGATCTCCTCGGACGTGGCGGTTGCGCCGATCCCGAGTTTGGCGGCGGGCAAGGCGGTGGTCGCCTTGGCGGCGGGTGTGACCGGGGCAGTGGCCTTTGCCGGCTCCGATTTCTTCTGGGCTTCAGCAGTAGCGGCTGCGCCGATCGCAGCGGCAGCGATGACGCTGATCATGAATAACTTAGCCGATCTCGACATTTTCAGCCTCGCCGTTCGAGCGCACCAGCCACGTCTGGATGCCATTGTTGTGGTAGATTGAGTTGACGCCGCGCACCTTGCGCAGTTCGTCCTTGGTCGGCTGCACGTAGCCCGTCGAATCGTGGGCTCGCGACTGGATCATCAGCTCCTGGCCGTTCCAGTCGAAATCGACGTAGAAGCGGGTCATCGATTTATCGAGCACGGGGCCGTCAATGCGGGCCTCCTGCCAGTTGCGGCCACCGTCGAGAGTGACATCGACCCTTGTGACGGTTCCGCGGCCAGACCAGGCGAGGCCGGAAATCACGTTGCGTCCCTTCACACGCAGCGGGCTTTCAGGCGAAGGGTTCGTGACGATAGACTTCGCGTCCATGAAGAACGTGAAGCGGCGCGAGCGTCCGTCCGCCATCAGGTCCGTGTATTTCGAAGTTTCTTCCCGTGCGTTCCACGGCATGTCACCAACCTCGATGCGGCGCAGCCACTTCACCCACATGTTGCCTTCCCAGCCGGGAATGACGACCCGCACCGGGTATCCCTGCTCCTTGCGCAGGGCCTCACCGTTCATCTTCCAGGCGATGATGGTGTCGTCGAGCGCCTTATCGATGGGAAGTGAGCGGTTCATGCCGGCGGCATCGCCACCTTCGAGGAGCAGCCACTTGGCCTTCGACTTCAGGCCTGCTTCGTTCAGCAGGTGGCGCAGCGAAGTGCCCGTATACATGACGTTATGGATCATGCCGTGGGTGAACTGGCATCCGTTGAGCTGGGCGCCGCGCCATTCCATGCCCGAGTTTGCCGCGCACTCGAGGAAATGGATCCTGTTGGTCCGCGGAAAGCGCTTCAAGTCATCGAGAGTGAAAATCAGGGGCTTGTCTACGAGCCCATGGAGCATCAGCCGGTAGTCGGTTGGATTGACCTCTGCCGCCCCGCCGTGATGGCGCTCGAAGCACAATCCGTTCGGAGTGATGATGCCGTCGAGCTCATGCAGTGGGGTGAAGTTGATCGAGCTTTGGCGATCGGCCGTCAGCCATTCGACGGTGCGGCGAACCACGTGCTTTTCGTATTTCACGGGCTGGCCGTAGGGGTGATCGGTGACGCCGTCGCCGAGGTTCTTCGACCAGTCAGCCACGTGCGGCGGAAGCGTCGACGGGTCCCCGGTGGGCTTTGTCGCCGGCGCTGCTGCTTGTGCAAGGGTTGGGGTTCCAGCGGCGGCCGCGATGCCACCGGCTAGTGCACCCTTGAGAAAACCGCGCCGTCCGGCCATCGGTCCTCGTGAAGTGTCGCTGACATCACTCATTGCGTCGACCTCCATCGCTCGTTCTTTGCTCAGGCGCCGAGAATCTTGACGGCGCTCGTCTCGTCGACGCGCACTGTCTTGGCCGCCTCGATATGTTTCGACACCACGTCCCAGATGGGTGGCCCCTCGACCGTCTCGGCGATGCTCGCCCAGCCGGCGACGGTATAATTCTTCGCGGGCTCGATCGCGGCGCCCGACTTCAGATGCGTCATCGCGGAAATGCGCTGGCCCGCGGGCTTGGCGATGTCGATCGTGTAGCCAAGTCCGCCCGTGCGGACCATGTCGCCACCTTGTTGATAGTAGGGGTCTGGATTGAATATGTTGTCGGCGACATCCTCAAGCACTTCCTTGAGGCGGGCGCCGCTCATCGTCATCCGGTAGCAGTTCGGATATGTCATCGCCGTTGCGTTGGTGATGTCTTCGAACGTGATGTCCTGTCCGGGGAGCAGGCTCGTGCCCCAGCGGACGCCGGGCGAAAGCGCAATCTCCGCGTCCCGCTGCTGCAGGATCGCCTCGCAGATGACGTCGTCCAGGGTGCCGTTGAAGTTGCCGCGCCGGTAAAGGAGCGATTCCGTCCTGCCGAGCGTGCGGTTGAGCTCGGCCTTGTAGGGCGCGCGGTGTTTTTCGATCAGCGAGGCGACCTCGCGATCGGGGCTGATCGCATCGGAGAAGACCGGGATCAACCTGTAACGGAAGTCCTTGACCGACTTGCCCTGAACGTCGAGATCAAGGCGCGAGACGAACTTTCCATGTGAGCCGGTCGCTACGATCAACGTGGCGCCGACCTTCGTCGGCTCGGGGACGGCGTCGTGGGTGTGCCCCGACAGGATTACATCGATCCCTTTCACCCGCTGCGCGACCTTGCGGTCCACGTCGAAGCCGTTGTGAGAGAGTAGGACGATCAGGTCGGCGCCTTCGGCTTTTGCTGCGTCGACCTCGCCCTGCAGGTCCGCCTCGCGAATGCCGAACGTCCATTTCGGGAACATCCAGCGTGGGTTCGAGATCGGGGTGAATGGGAAAGCCTGGCCGATGACGGCGATCTTGATGCCTCCGCGCTCGAACGTTTTGCGGGGCGGAAAGACGCGATCCTCGAACTCGCTCTCGCGGATGTTCTGGGCCAGGAACGGGAAGCCGAGGCTGTCGACGAGTTCCTTGACGCGGGCCTCGCCGAGAGTGAACTCCCAGTGGGCGGTCATGGCGTCCGGCTTCAGAAGCGCCAGACAATCGACCATGTCCTGGCCCTTGGTTTTCAGTGAGGTCCAGCTGTTGGTCCAGGTGTCGCCTCCGTCGAGCAGCAACGTCTTGCCGTCGCGTTCGGCGCGGATCGACTTCACGATCGTCGCGATGCGGTCGAGGCCGCCCATCCGGCCGTAGGTCTTCGCGAGGGCGGCGAACTCGCCGTAGGTCAGGGCATAGGCGTTGGCGGACATCGGCTTTATGCCGAATGCTGACAGGAAGGCGTCACCTGAGATGTGGGGGACAACCCCTTTGGCCTCGCCGACGCCGATGTTGATGGAGGGCTCACGGAAATGGACCGGCATGAGCTGGGCATGGATGTCCGTGAGGTGGACGAGCGTGACATTGCCTATCGGTTCGAAGGCCAGCAGGTCGGCCTGCGAGAGTTTGCTCTGGGCGGCGGCCCGGGCAAGCGGGATGCCCCCCGAGGCGGTGGCCAGCGCCGCCAGCGATGCCGCGGTGATGAAGTCCCGGCGTGTGATCATCTATTCTCTCGTGATCCTAGGTATGCAGGCATGAAGCTAGCCGCTCGCGTCCCCGGCCCTGACGGGCCGGCGGCTGGAGCATTTTTTGCGTCGCGTTCTTAGTTGGCGGTGGCTCAGCCCACCGTAATCTTGTGCTCGGAGGAGTAGACGGAGCCGTCGTCATCGATCCACTGGAACACGAAGGTGCCGCTCTCGGGAACCTTCACGAAGAACGACTGGTAGGGGTTGGCGGAGACAGACGGGAACCAATCGGCCTTCATGATCTCCTTGCCATTGAAGGTCGCGATGAACTGCTTGATGATCTTGCGCGGGATGGTGTTGCCATCCTTGTCCTTGCGCTGACCACTTTCCATCTCGTGCGAGATCAACGTCTTGACCTCGATGACCTCGCCGGCTTTGGCGGTGGCGGGCAAGCGGACGCGTGGGGTGGGTTTCGACATCGGGAGAAATCCTGGAGAAACGGGCCCTTGGGGCAATTTGAATTCGGTTGGCTCGGTTGTCGGTTTGCAGGTCTGGCCGTCAGCCGCCGCAGCCACCGATCGTGACCTTCACTTCCTTCTTAGCCGTATAGAATTTGCCGTCCGACATCTCCGCGACCGCGACAATGTTCTGGCTCTTGGCGAGGCGAATGCGGATGGCGGCGGCCGCCTTCGGCGACATGGGCGTGAAGTGGAACGTCGCGATCTGCGAGGTCGGGTTTTCCTCGGCGAAGAAATGGATCGCCTTGACGTAGTCCTTCTCGGTCATCGGGCTCTCGACCTCGAAGTTCAGCGGGACCACAAGACCATTTTCGGCGATGGAGGGAAGGTCAAGCTTGATCTTGCCTTCGGCCAGCGCCGCTCCGCCGGTGAGCTTGGCAATCTGCTCGGCAACCTGGGCTGGTGCCGCGATAGCGAGAGCCGACGGTAGCGCAAGGCTGACGGCGCCAGCGGCGCCAAGGATCAAAAATTCACGTCGGGTGGACGTGGAAGCGATACCGCTCATTCGACTTTCCTCCTCGTTGGGACGTTCGCCGTCCGTCATCGTCGGTCTGAATTTTTCAATCATAGCTCTCTTATGGAGCTTCGGCCAGATCATAGATAGCAGAAATCATATATGTCAATCTATCCTTGCGACCAAATGTTCCAAACGGTATGGGTATGAAAGCTGCCGAAAGCGGCGCGGGCGATATTCTTGAGTGTTCTTCTCCGGAAATGTCGCCACAAAAAGCAGTCGTTTGGAGGAAAATTGTCTGATGTCACGATCGAAATGGCTCAGCCTCGTCCTAGGTGCCGCCTGCACGGCGGCGGTTGTCGGCGCGGGTGTCGCGCTGGCGGAAACTGACGCGGAAAAGGAGATCGCGAAATATCGCGAGATGATTAGCGACCCGCTCTCCAACCCGGGCTTTCTCAACGTCGACCGCGGTGAAGTCTTATGGAAGACCGCGCGAGGGGCAAAGAACGTTTCGCTCGAAGGTTGCGACCTCGGCGAGGGGGTGGGAAAGGTCGAAGGCGCCTACGCGAAGCTGCCGCGCTATTTCAAAGATTCCGACAAGGTGATGGATCTGGAGCAGCGCCTCAAATGGTGCATGGAGACGGTCCAAGGGCTCGATACCAAAGACGTCATCTCGCGCCGCTTCGGTGGGCCGGGCAAGACCTCTGACATGGAGGATCTCGTAGCGTTCATCGCCAACAAGTCGAGCGGCATGAAACTCGCGGTTTCGCTCGACCATCCCAAGGAGAAGGAACTCTACGCCATCGGGGAGGCGATGTTCTTCCAGCGCGGCGGGCAATGGGACTTCTCGTGCGCTACCTGTCATGCCGAGGAGGGCAAGCGCATTCGCCTCCAAGGGCTTCCGAACCTGTCCAAGCCCGGCAAGCCGGTGCAGGAGACTATGGGGTCATGGCCGACCTATCGCGTGTCTCAGAGCCAGACGCGCACCATGCAGCACAGGTTGTGGGACTGCTACAGGCAGATGCGCTGGCCGCAACCGGACTATCTCGCAGACGGACTGACAGCGCTTTCGCTCTACCTCAACAAGAATGCTGAGGGTGCCGAGCTTCAAGTGCCCTCCATCAAGCGCTGACGCTACAGCAGGATATTCAACCATGAAACTCAGCATTCTCTTTGCGGCCATCGCGTCAATTGCGAGCTCGCTGCCGGCCGGCGCCGCAGACAAAAAGGCAGCGCTCAGCGCCGACCCCGCAGTGGTCAAGGCTGTCGTCACCGCCACCTTCAAGGGTGCGCCGGCCGAATGGCAGGCCCGCATCGTGCCTGACGAGACGCAGGCGATCTGCTCACAGTATCCGAACGGATTGCCGGATGATCTCTTCAAGAAGGTGCTCGCCACCGAGAAGGCAAACGTCGTACTTCCGGCCGACGGAAAAGTGATCGGTGACTGGAAGAAGGGGCAGCAACTCGCCCAACGTGGAACGGGTGGACAGTTCAGCGACAAGCCGGACACGCCAAAGGGCGGCAACTGCTACGCCTGCCACCAACTATCGCCGAAGGAGCTTTCGTTCGGCACGCTGGGTCCGTCGCTGACCGCTTACGGCAAGGCCAAGGGTTTTGCGCCAGAGGAGGCGAAGGCCGCCTATGCGAAGATCTACAATGCGCAGTCGGTCGTTCCGTGCTCGAACATGCCGCGCTTTGGTCACAGCAAGTTCCTCAACGAGGAGGAACTCAAGGACCTGACCGCGTATCTTTTCGATCCGGAAAGCCCGGTCAACAAGTAGGGCGCTTCGATGACGCGCTTCGGCACCAAGTGTTCGTTCGCCAACAGGATGGGCGCCGCGGCAATCGCCGCGGTTCTCTCGTTTTTCCTGGCGGCCGGGCTCGCCGGAGCGCATGCCGCCGAACTCGTCATGGTCGAGACCAAGGGGTGCCCTTGGTGCATTCTCTGGAACCGCGAGATCGGCCCGGCCTATCCCCATACCCCTCAGGGCAAGCGGGCGCCGCTTAAGCGTGTCGATCTATCGGCGGTCGCGTCGTTGGGCCATTCACTCGCAGAGGCCGTGCGCGCCACTCCGACTTTCATTCTGATCGACGACGGACGGGAGGTCGGACGCATCACCGGATACCCCGGCGCTGATTTCTTTTGGGGGATGCTCGACCAGTTGATCGAGAAGCTACCGAAAGAGCATGGGTGCGACGCCACGAGTTGTCCCCGTCAGACACTACCTTGGTATAAGCCGTCGCCATCGACGAACGAGGGCCGGGCCTGAATGGCGAAATCGATCTCAGAGCATCTGGAGGACGCGCGCGACGGAGGAGAAGAGATCTCACCGGAGCTTCGCCGGCTCATGAACAATGCACGCGATGCCAGCGACTTCCTCAAGGCCCTCGCGCACGAGAACCGCCTAGTCATTCTGTGTCTGTTGGCGGAGCGGGAGCGTTCGGTTACCGAACTCGAAGGGCTGCTCGCATTGAGCCAAGCGGCGGTCTCGCAGCAACTTGCACGGTTGCGGTTCGAGGGCCTTGTAGAGTCGCGGCGAGACGGACGCCAAATTTATTATAGTCTGCCGGACGAGACGACGCGGCGGTTCATCAAGGCCATTTACGACAAGTTCTGCGGCTGATCGCTTCGACGCCTCCTTCCGCCCCGCACAAACCATCTGGGCTTTCCGTGGAACTCGACTGGACCGTGATCGGTGGATTGCTGGCTGGCGCCGTCGCCGGGTGGGCGGCCCGTTTCGGCCGATTGTGCACCATGAGCGCGATCGAGGATGCGCTGGTCGCCGGCGACTATCGCGGTGTGCGCGCCTGGGCGATCGCAATTGCCGTCGCGGCCGGTGCGACGCATGCGGGGGAGCTTGCGGGTCTCATCGATCTTTCGCAGACGCACTACGCAAACCCGCGGCTCCATGTTCTGGGGCTCTTGCTCGGCGGCTTTATGTTCGGACTCGGCATGACGCTGGTCGGGACCTGCAGTTTCGGCCTGCTGGTGCGGGCCGGGGGCGGCGATCTCAGGGCCGGCGTCTCGTCGATGATCGTCGGAATCTTTGCGATCGCGGTTACGGCCGGTCTGTTGGCGCCACTTCGCACCGCGCTGCTCGATATTGGCGTCGTCGATCTCAGTTCCGCCGGTGGAGCGCGGATCGATGGCCTGGTCAATCGAGGGTTTGGCCGTGCAACGGCGGTCATAGCGGTCATTCTACTGGTCGTGGTGCCATTGGCGTTGTCGCTCAGGGACGCGCGTCTGAGAAAGCGGCCTCGAATGATCCTTGGCGCCGTCACGATGGGAGTGGCGATCGTGGTCGGGTGGCTTGCAAGCTCGCACGCGGTTGAGACGATGGCACTCACGCGCCCAGAGAGCCTTTCGTTCGTGGCGCCGACCGGTCGCGCGCTGATGCAATTCATGATCGAGCCGTTTCGGAACGTCGGCTTCGGCGTGGCGGCGATGGCCGGTGTGCTTGCGGCCTCGTTCGTTACCGCTCTCGTCAGGGGCGAATTTCGCTACGAGGCCTTCGACGACGCCACGGAGATGCGCCGGCACCTTGTCGGCGGTGCCTTGATGGGGGTTGGCGGCGTCATGGCCCAGGGCTGTACGATCGGCCAGGGGCTCAGCGCGTCGAGCACTCTCGCGGTCAGTGCGCCGATCTTCGTTTTTGCCGTCATTCTCGGCGCCAAGGCCGGGCTCAGCTATCTTCTCGAGGGGCAGGCGATGTGGCGTCTCGGGCGACCTTCGGGCACTGTGCATCTATGACCGAACCGTCAAACTGGATTTCGCGATTTCCCGGCCTCGCCCGGCTCTCACCGCCGCTCGTTCACGATCTGCTTTCAGCCAGCAGGGTGTTGAAGCTGCCGGCCGGCTCCAAGATCTATGGGCCCGGCCAGGCTCCCGAGGCCTACATCCTGTTGCTGGATGGCACCGTTCGCGTGCAGCAAGTATCGGAAAGCGGGCGGGAAATTGTTCTCTACCGCGTCTCGGCCGGACAGAGCTGCGCGCTCACGACGGCCTGCCTGATGGGCTACGAGGAGTATCTTGCCGAGGCCATCGCCGAGACCGATGTTGAGGCGGCGGCTATTCCGAGAGCCACGTTCGACGACCTGATCGCCCGGTCGCCTGAGTTCCGGCGCTTTGTTTTTACCGCCTTCTCGACACGCGTCACCGATCTGTTCCGGATCATCGATGAGGTTGCCTTCCGCCGCCTCGACATCCGGTTGGCGCACAAACTCATCGAGCTGTCGCGCGGTTCGACGCGAGTAGAGGCGACACAGCAGCAACTCGCATCGGAGCTTGGCACCGCTCGCGAGGTCATCAGCCGGATGCTGTCGGAGTTTCAGCGGCGCGGGTTCATTGAGACCGCCAGGGGCGGACTTTCCATCGTCGACCGAAAGGCAATAGCGGCGCTTGCCCAGGAGATTTGAGGGTAATCAATCGGCATTCTGTTCGAGTGTGACATAGTTACAGACAAGGTGCCGTCGGCGCTTCTAGATTGACGGCACTTAAGTCAAGTCCGCTCAACTGGAGGAGACCAGCGCCATGTCAGCCAATGTTGGTTCTATCGATCGCTTTCTGAGAATCGTAGTCGGTGCCGCGCTCGTTGCGTTTGCGCTTTTTGGCGCGTCCATCCCGGCACTCGCTCCCTACGCCGCCTATGCGCCCTACGGTTGGATCGGTGTCATTCCGATCGCAACCGCGCTCATTGGCTGGTGCCCGGCCTACTCGGTGCTCGGAATACATACCTGCTCGCGCGCCGACGCAGGCCGGACCTAGTTTCAAAGCTGCTTTAGCTGCCAGAGGCTCTGGCCCGTGACACGTCCGGGCTTCAGCCGGTGAATGACTTCGTGCGGCACTGCGCAGCTTTTTCAACGTGATGATCCGGGGCGCGATTTTCTATCGGCATCTTGCTGAGGATCGCGCTCTGATCGTCAGGGGCGTGTCTACGCCCACTGGAGAGTTACATGACCGAGTTCACTCCTGTTACCTCGTTCGCTGGTGGCGTCCTGATTGGACTGGCCGCCGTGCTGTTGATGGCGCTGCATGGACGTATCGCGGGGATCAGCGGAATTGCGAGCCGGCTGTTGCCACCCTTCGACGATACGGGCTTCGGTTGGCGAGCGGCTTTCATCGCCGGGCTCATCACGGCACCAGCTTTAATGATGGCGGTAGGTCTCCCGACGGGCGCGCATGTCGTCTCGGGTCGCATTCCCCTTCTGATCGCCGCCGGACTGTTGGTCGGCTTCGGCGCGGTCGTCGGCTCGGGCTGCACAAGCGGCCACGGGGTCTGCGGGCTGTCGCGATTCTCGGCACGCTCGCTTGCGGCGACGGCGACGTTCATGGTGACCGGAGCTGCAACGGTATTCGTTGTTCGCCATCTCATTGGAGGCTGAGACATGAAACTCGCAACGAGTTTTCTCGCCGGGATCATATTCGGGGTCGGCCTCGTGGTATCCGGTATGACGAACCCACAAAAAGTTCTGAATTTCCTTGATGTTGCCGGACGGTTTGATCCCAGCCTCGCCTTTGTGATGGGCGGCGCCGTGGTGACGACGCTGATCGGCTACAAGCTCGTTCTGCCGCTAGGCAAGCCGCTGCTCGGCGACCGGTTTCAACTGCCGACAAAGAGTGAACTCGACACTCCGCTCATTGCAGGTTCGGCGTTGTTCGGTATCGGCTGGGGGCTCGGCGGCTACTGCCCGGGTCCTGCGCTGACTTCTCTGAGCTTCGGCATGACCGCGACATTCGTCTTCGTTGTTGCCATGATGATTGGGATGTGGGCAGGGCGGCAGGTACTGTCCCGCTCGGTGCCTACCAAGCCGTTTCCCTCCAAAGCTTGACCACTTTCGAAGGGTGATCACCATGTCAAATCTCGCAAATGTCGACCTGGCTGCGAAACCAGATGTGACTGGATTCTACGATCCAGAGACGGCGACGATCAGCTATGTCGTCAAGGACCCGAACTCGAACGCCTGTGCCATTGTCGACAGCGTGATGGACATCGACTACGCGGCCGGGCGCATCTCCTACAAATCGGCAGATCGGTTGATCGATTTCGTGAGATCGCACGGCCTCAAGGTCGAGTGGCTGATTGAAACGCATGCCCACGCCGACCACCTCTCCGGGGCGCCCTACATCCAGGGCCAGCTTGGCGGGAAGATTGGAATCGGCGAGCACATCGTGACTGTGCAGACCGTTTTCGGGAAGGTGTTCAACGAGGGTACCGAGTTCCGCCGTGACGGCAGCCAATTCGACCGCCTGTTCAAGGATGGGGACATTTACACGATCGGGAGCATGACCGCCGTCGTCATGCACACGCCGGGGCATACTCCCGCCTGCACAACGCATGTCGTTGGCGATGCTGCATTCGTCGGCGACACACTCTTCATGCCCGACGCGGGGACGGCACGGGCCGACTTTCCCGGCGGTGATGCCCGCATACTCTACCGGTCGATCCGTAAGGTGCTCGAAACGTTGCCCGGAAATACCCGCCTCTTCATGTGCCACGACTATGCGCCGGGTGGCCGTGAGATTCGTTTCGAAACGAAAGTTGCGGAGGAGAGGGCGAGCAACATCCATGTGCGCGATGGCGTCAGTGAAGACGAATTCGTCGCGATGCGGGAAGCGCGGGACCGCACGCTCGAAATGCCTCGTCTCATCATTCCATCCCTGCAGGTCAATATCCGGGCTGGAAATCTGCCGGAGCCGGACGAGACGGGTAAGCGGTTCCTCAAGGTTCCGGTGAACGGTTTGTGATGGAGTGCCCCATGCTGCGTACCGTTTCCTTCGCTGCGCTCGCCGCGGCATGTGCGGTTTTCGCCGGACCTGCCCACGCTCAGGATAGCGGCGGAGCGGCATCGGCGGACGCCGCCAAGTTGGAAGCCGTAGCCGCAATCGGCGAACTCGCTGGACGGCTCAAGGAGTATCTCGGCGCGGCCATCAAGGAGCAAGGTGCGGCTGGCGCGGTCGCCGCGTGCAAGCAGATCGCTCCGGAGGCTGCCGCGAGCGCGGGGGAGGCGCACACGCTCACAATTAGGCGAACCGCGCTCAAGTTGCGCAATCCGGCCAATGCGCCCGACGCATTCGAGGCGCGTGTGCTGGCATCGTTTGTCGAAAAGGCGGCCGCGGGCGCCGACGTGAACACTCTCGCTCACGGTGAAATAGTCGACACCGAGGCGGGGAAGGCGTTCCGGTTCATGAAGGCCATACCGATGGCGGAGCAGCCGTGCTCGGCCTGCCACGGCGGCGACCTGAAGCCAGATGTGGCCGCCAAGATTCGCGAGATCTACCCACAGGACCAGGCAACGGGGTTCAAGCCGGGCGAAATCCGGGGCGCATTTTCCGTGACGAAGCCACTGATATGACCACGGCGCGCAAGGCGATCGAACGCGTATCGCGATCGCTTCCGCCGTGGGCGCGGCAGTCGATGCCGATCCTGGAGTGGGTGCAGGTCTACTCGCGGGACACGCTGACGAACGACCTGATGGCGGCTGTGATCGTCACCATCATGCTCATTCCGCAGAGCCTCGCCTATGCGATGCTTGCCGGCATGCCGCCAGAGGCTGGGCTATATGCCAGCATTCTGCCGCTCGTCGCTTATGCGATCTTCGGCTCGAGCCGTGCGCTCGCTGTCGGTCCGGTGGCGGTCATATCGCTGATGACGGCGTCGGCTGTCGGCGACGTGGCGCAGCAGGGAACCGCCGGCTACGCGGCCGCGGCAGTCGTCCTTGCGTTCATGTCGGGCGCGATGCTGATGGCGATGGGAGCAATGAGGCTCGGCGCGCTGGCCAATTTTCTCAGCCATCCGGTGACCTCCGGTTTCATTACGGCATCCGGCATCATCATAGCCGCGGGCCAGTTGAAGCATATCTTCGGCGTCAAGGCCGAGGGCGACAACATCCTCTCGTTGATTGTGGAGCTTTCCCGCCGCCTCGGCGACGGGAACATCCTGACGATGGCGATCGGGTTTGCTGCGCTCGCCGCGCTCTTCTACGCCCGGACGGGCATGAAGCCGTGGCTTCTTTCACGTGGCTGGCGGCTCAAGAAGGCGGATCTCGCGGTCAAGGCAGCGCCGGTCGCCGTCATTGTCGTGACGACGGCGGTCACCTGGCTGTTCTCGCTGAATACGTTCGGGGTGAAAATTGTCGGCGCGATCCCGCAGGGCTTGCCACCGTTGACGCTGCCGTCATTCGACATGTCCTTGTGGCGTCAATTGCTCGTCCCGGCGATTCTGATCAGCGTCATTGGCTTCGTCGAGTCGGTTTCCGTCGCCCAGACGCTGGCGGCCAAGAAACGGCAGCGCATTTCGCCCAATCAGGAGCTCATAGGTCTCGGCGCGTCCAACGTCGCTTCTGCCCTCAGCGGTGGTTTCCCCGTCACGGGTGGATTTGCGCGCTCGGTCGTGAATTACGACGCGGGGGCGGAGACGCCGGCGGCAGGGGCGTTCACGGCGGTCGGCATTTTGCTAGCGGCGCTTCTGCTCACGCCATTTCTCTACTACCTGCCGCAGGCTACTCTTGCGGCGACGATCATCGTCGCTGTTCTCTCGCTCGTCGATCTCGGGTCGCTGTCGCGAGTATATGCCTACTCGCGTGAGGACTTCGCCGCCATGCTGGCGACGATCGCCGCGACCCTGGCGGCGGGGGTCGAGACTGGCATCATGACGGGGGTGGCGGCGTCGGTCGGACTGCATCTCTGGCGGACGAGCCGGCCGCACTGCGCCGTCGTCGGCCGGATTCCGGGAACGGAGCATTTCCGGAATGTCGAGCGTCATGCGGTCGAAACGTCGGAGGCAGTCCTAACGTTGCGCGTCGACGAGAGCCTTTACTTTCCGAACGCGCGTTTCCTGGAGGACAAGGTCGCCGAACTTGTGGCCGAACGGCCGAAGCTCAAGCACTTCATCTTGATGTGTCCGGCGGTCAACCACATCGATGCAAGCGCGCTGGAGAGCCTTGAAGCTATCAACCGCAATCTGCGGGACGCGGGCGTGACGTTCCATCTCTCCGAGATCAAGGGCCCGGTGATGGATCGCTTGAAGCGTAGTCATTTCCTCGAAGATCTTTCGGGGCAGGTGTTTCTCACCCAGTTCGAGGCCATCGCCACGCTGGATCCAGGGGCAGTTGCGTTGAGGCGCGTGTGACGGGCCTGCAGAGCGTTTTCGCGTCTGCGTGACGAAGGCCACATTCGCCCGGCATTCAGCATCGGGCTGGTGGCGGACGCTGCCCTGTCCCGTCTATAGCGTGGGCTGCGAGGCGGTGGCCTTTTTCGGCCATCCGCGGGGGCAAACCACGGGCTGTACTTGTGTTGAAATCGGAAATTCGCGGCCACTACGACGTTGCCGTCGTCGGTGCCGGCATCATCGGTCTTGCGCATGCGTTGGCGGCGGCGAGGCTTGGAAAGCGTGTCGTCGTCATCGACCGGGATGCGCAGGCGAATGGGGCCTCGATCCGCAACTTCGGGTTTGTGACCGTAACCGGCCAGCAGGCTGGGGACTGCTGGCGGCGCGCGATGCGTTCCCGCGATGTGTGGGCTGAAGTCGCGCCGGCGGCCGGCATTGCGATCGAGCACGAGGGGCTCGTCGTAGCGGTGAGGAGGGCGGAGTCGCGGGCCGTACTCGAGGCGTTCGCCGCCACAGAAATGGGCCGCGATTGCCGCCTGCTCACTCCCGCCGAGGCCATCGCCAAAGTGCCCGGGTTGCGCGCGAACGGGCTTGTAGCCGGTCTGTGGTCGCCGCATGAGCGGCGCGTGGAGAGCCGATTGGCCATCCCGAAGCTCGCGAGGTGGCTCGCGGAGGCGCACGGGGTGACATTCCTGCGGTCGACGCTCGTGCGCAGCGTCGCTCCTCCTCGGATCGAGACGACCAACGGCATCGTATCAGCCGAGACGGCCGTCGTTTGCGGCGGGGACGAATTCCGAACGCTTTTCCCGGAGCGGATCGCCGCTTACGGACTGACGACGTGCAAGCTGCATATGATGCGGGTCCGGCCGCCGGCGAGCGCCGCGCGGCTCAGAACCGCCGTGATGTCCGACCTTGGTCTCGTGCGCTATCTCGGATACTCGGAATTGCCAGAGGCGGAAGCACTGCGGGATCGTCTGCTCTTGGAGCAGAAGGCCGCGCTCGACCATGGCATTCATCTCATTGCCGTTGAATCCGCGGACGGGTCACTCGTCGTGGGCGACAGCCATCACTACGGCGAAACGGTCGATCCGTTCGCGCCCGAAGAGGTCGACCGGCTCATTCTCGAGGAGTTCGACGCCGTTCTGGATCTGCCGGGCCGAACCGTTACGGAGCGATGGATCGGCACATATGCCTCCGCACCAGACCGGCTGATGCTCATCGACAAGCCGTCCGAAAACGTCCGGCTCGTCATCGTGACGAGCGGCACCGGCGCTTCGACCGGCTTTGCCATCGGCGAAGAGGTCATCGGCGAATTGTTCGGTGTGGCTATGCCGCCGGCAGCAGGGGGTAGCGCATGACACGCCAAGATTATCGACTGAAAGCCATCGTCTTTGACTGGGCGGGCACGATGATCGACCATGGCTCGCGCGCTCCGATGGGCGCATTCGTCAAAGTCTTTGGACAGTTCAACGTTGCGATATCGGTCGAGGAGGCGCGGCGGCCGATGGGGCTGCCGAAATGGGATCATATCAAGGCCCTTTTGACCGACCCCGACATTGCAGTGCGCTGGGAAGCGGCCCATGGCCATGCGCCAGGGGACCAAGATGTCGACCGGATCTACGAGGTTTTCGTACCGCTCAACGCGTCGGTTGTTACGGATTTCGCCGATCTCATTCCCGGTGTTCTCGAGACGATCGCGGAGGCGCGTCGGCGCGGCCTGAAGATCGGCTCGACCACCGGATATACCCGCGAAATCATGCAGCGACTGCTGCCGGCGGCTTCCTCGCAAGGCCTGACGACCGACAACCTCGTTTGTGCGGGGGACCTCGCATTCGGGCGGCCGACGCCGTTGATGATGTACCGGTGCATGCTCGATCTTGCCGTCTGGCCGGCTGCGCGTGTCGTGAAGGTCGACGATACAGAGGTTGGCATCGCGGAGGGGCTCGGCGCCGGGGCATGGACCGTCGGGGTCGCATTGTCGGGAAATGCCTGCGGGTTGTCGCGCGAGGAACTTTTGGCGGTTGGTGAGGCCGAGAAGGGGCAATTGCGGGCCAATGCCTCCGCCAGTCTGCGCAGAGCGGGGGCGCACTATGTCATCGACAGCGTTGCCGATCTCCTGCCTGTCCTCGATGAGATCGAAGGGCGGCTCGCACGCGAGGAGAGGCCTTGACCTTGCTGGCCTGGCTTTTTCTGGCGCGGGCCCACGACTGATCGCGTCAGTCGATCTCGCGTGCCACGCGGAACCCGAGGGTCGCCCGTTGATGGCCTGTCGGGAACGCGTTCCGGGCGGCCGGGCGCAAACTGTCGAGCCCGCTTCGCCACGATCCGCCTCGTGCGACGTGAAGCGGGCAGTCCTTCCTCTCCGTGGGGCTTCCATCGACCGGGGCGCTCGCGTAGCCGTCGCTCCAGCAATCCTGTACCCACTCCCAAACGTTGCCAATCATATCGTGGAGGTGGAACCGGTTCGCCTTATAGCGGCCGACATGTGAGGGACGCCTTCCGACACCGTCGGGACAGGCCTGGTTGGCATAGGGAAGAAGGCCGACACTCTGGTCGGCGCCGTTTGCATAGCGGCAGATGTCCAGTCTTGGATCCTCGGAGGGGAAGCCGTGCGGCTCTGCACCGCCGGATCTGGCCGCATATTCCCATTCGGCCTCTGACGGCAGCCGGTAGACGGGCCGATTCTCGTTGCCACTCGCCTTGTTCAGCCACTTGAGATAACGGCCTACCTCCTCCCACGAAACGCCCGTCACCGGTAAGTTGTCGAACTCGGGCTTTACGGGGTCGGTTCTGCGGTCCTGTGGGCACTTGTTCTGCGGTGCACGGGGGTCACCGTCGCAGAGGAAGTAGTCCCATTGGCGGTTCGTCACTTCGAACTTGCCCATTGCGAAACGTCTGACCGTCACCTCCCTGACCGGGGCCTCGTGATAACGATGCCCTGCTTCCGTATCAGGGGAGCCGCGATTGAACTTGCCCTCCTTCAGCACCACGAGCTCCGGGCAGTGGGTGCATTCGATTACGGCGTCGTTGGTACTGAGATGGGGCAACACGAGGCGCTCGTTGTCGGTGGCCACGAACCTCTGTGGCTCTGCCCGCTGGCCCGAGAGAGTCCGTGCAATCTGCAACTGGTTATATATCGCGGGGGTTTGGCGATGGTTGTGAGCGATTGCAATCTTGTTGACGCCGAAGCGTACCTTCTCCTCGATCTGTGAGATCGGCATATCCCGCTGGGCGAGCGCCTCGATGAGCACCTGGGCGAAAACCGAATGCTCGCCGGAGAGTAGGCCACTGTCGTTATACTGATCGAGGGCGGTCTGGCCGACGCCTGCCGAATACATGATGACCAGCTCGCCAGACGGCATGTTGGCGCCGCCCATGCCGACGGTCGAGATGTCGACGACTTTGCTATTGAATTCGAAGGGATTTTCGCGGCAGGCGTCGATTATGAAGATGCCGACGATGCCATCTTCCTCGCTCTGCCGCTGCCGCAGATGCTCAAGCATCTCCTGGAGGTCGAGTGACGACAACGTCAGGGTGCCGGTGTTGTTTTCGGACTTGTCGTTTCGAGGGGAGGTGTCGCGCGTGTAGAGATAGTTGCGCCCCTTAAGCTCGATGCCGTGACCGCCGAAATAGAAGAGTATCGTGTCTCCGGGCTGTAGCCTGCTGACGAGCTGGCGCCACTTGTCGAGAATGATCTTGCGCTGAGTGCCGCCTGTTTCGTTCTTCAGAAAGTGGATGTCTTCGGCAGCATAGCCCTGGTAGCGGAGCGTCGCGGTCAGCCCCCTTGCGTCCATCACCGGTGTCACCAGGGATGGGATCTGCGGGTCCTCGTAGTCCTTTATGCCGACGACGACGGCGACACCTTTCGCGGATGCCGGCCCGAATAGAAGCAGCGGCGCGAAAAAGAGCGCCAGAGCCAGGATCGCGAGCAGTCGCATGGAGCAGTCGCGATTCATGGGGCACCTCGACATTGCGAATTTCAATTAGCCGACCCATTCAGTTTAGGCGGGTAACGCGACAACCCAATAAAAATATGTCCGCCATGAAAACATGGGCATCCTAAGATTGATGACACATGGCTGTCACTGATACCTTCAAATCTCCGTCGGCGATGCTCGGCACTTCTTTCGGACGGCGTCGCGCGCGTGATATTATCAACAAATGCAGTCTGGCCGACGTCATTTCTTGTGCCGTCTATTCAGGAGCGCCGCATGGATGCCGATCCTCGAAGTGCATCTCAGCCACGCGGCTCTGGCGGTTCGCCCTCACCCGAAGAGGCTGCCCTGATTGCGCGAGCGCGCAGGGTCGTGGGCAGCAATCCCCCTGAAAACAGGCATCTCCTCGCCGACCAATTCGAGACAAAACACATCCGGCCGCTGAGGTGTTTTCTTGATGATGCAGAGCCGCTGATCGCCCGACTAGAGGAGGCATCCGTTCGCGAGGCAGTCGAGGTCTACGACCGGAACGACAAGACGGCCGAGTTGGAACGGAAGACCTACGAACGGCTGCATCGGCGGCTCGCGTGGCCGATCGCAATCGCCATCATGCTCGCACTGCTGATCTCCATTATCCAGATTCCGACGATCGCGGAGTGGATTGCAGAGCCGCGACTATGGGCTCACCGTTCCAGGGATCGCCTGACCGTCGCCGAGTGGACGGCGCTGCTGCAACAGGCCTTGCCGTGGACGATCTACATCCTTCTGGTTGGAGCTCCGTTCGTCGCCTTCTTGCTCGAGCCGAGCCTGCACTATGCGAACTGGCAGAGCGCGCGCGGCACGGCCGAAGCCATGCGGCGGGAGATTTTCAATCGGGTGGTGACAAGTGACCGCCGTTCGCCCGCCGATATGGATCCATGGTCGCTTCTGCTGAGGCTCGAATACTTCCGGCGATGGCAGGTCGAACTCCAGCAGAGCTACTTCCGGCGGCGACAGGCCGAGCACATGAGAAAGGTCTGGCTCTGGCGACGAACGCAGATCGCTTATGTCGGCGTGCAGGTGCTGATCTTCCTGTTCCTTTTCCTCAGCTTCCTGGCGGCACTCGATGAGCAAGGCGCGCCGCGCTATTTTCCGAGCCTGCTGGCTCCGCTCCTGGCGCGCGTTTCGCCATGGTTCTCGCAATTCGAAACCATCGGGGTCGATTACTGGCTCGTGGTCGCTCTGCTGGTCACGATGGCCGCTGCCGCCTATTTCTATTATCAGCAGACACTCGGAGCTTCACTGCGGAACGCCGGGCGATACCGGAACGTTCTGGAAAATTTCGACGCGCTGCTGGAGGTGGCTCCCGACAAGGACGGCCGTCCGTCCAAGCTCATGTCGGCTCGACTCGCCGCGGTCCGAGGGGATGCGGTGGGCGTTGAAGCCTACATGCAGCGCGTGCATTCGATCATGTCGATCGAGAACAACGACTGGGTGCGCCTCGCGGACCTCGATCGCGGGATCGACCGCCGCCGTTATGACTTCGACGATCAAGCGCCGTTGAGGACCTCGTAGGTTTCCTCGAACGTCGCCTTTTCGTTGCCGTAGACGTCGGCCCCGCTGCGAAGGAGATAACCGGCGGTGCCCGTCTGCCGCTCGCCCCATGGGGCCACTATGTCGAACCCAGCGGTAAGTGGCAGGGCGTCAACGATGCCGCGTGGCTCAAAAAGCGGGCCATACAGATCATGCTCGCCGGGCGACCTCTCATAGAGCTCGTCGAACTTTTCAGGCCTGATGACGTACTGGTTCACATTGCCGAATACATCCTTCAGCGGCTTGAACTTTCGGTCGAGGCTGGTCACGATCCAGTCTCCGGCCCGGGCGACGTTGACGGTCGCCTCGCCTTTCCAGTTCGTCGCGATCGACCGCTCTGTTTTCGCTCGGCAACCGGCGACCGGCGCAATCTTTCTGGCTCTCATTGGCTTCGTATCCAGGGCGGCGGCTACGGCATCGAAGTCGGCCGGCGACAATCGCTCGCTGGCAACGAGGCGCCGCTTGCGCCACCAGGGCCACCCCGTGAACTCCACTGAGAATTTCGCCATCATGGTCTCCATGGCAACGTCGCCCGAGGAAATAAGCGCGGCCGTCTCGTAATCGGAACCCGTGAATTACCTACCGGATGGGCGGGGCTTCGCCTATAGTTTTGGCATTTCCGCATCCGTTCAGCGTGACGTGACGGGGGCCTTTAATGTGTCGGTTTTTGCCATTCTGGGTGTTGTTCCTCGCCGGTGGTCTGGCATGTGCGACGACGTCCGTGCGTGCGGGCGGGGGCGTGCCACCACCAGTTTCACAGCAACACGTCTCACAGCAACAAGGCGCGACGGAGGAAGGCGAAGCTTTCCTGATCGAGGCTTTGCCTCGGGATGCCGCGCTCGAGGTGGCCAAGCAGCGGGCGGACATGGAGAAGCGGCGCCTCTACGGGATGCAGGCTACTCGTGGCGTCTATTCCTCATTGTTCGTCTGGCCCCAGACGCTTCCTCGGATCAATGTCTGCTTTCTGGATGGCAGCCTGGATTTGCGCCGGTATGTGGCCGAGGTAGCGATCGAGTGGAGGACGTTGACCGGCGCTCCGCTTGATTTCGGCGACCCCGCGTCGCCCCGAACCTGCGTTCCGGAAGCAACCGACCAGCACATTCGCGTGAGCTTCGCCGCGAAAGGCGAAGTGTGGTCGGCGCTCGGGCGGCAGAGCATGATGATGCCCAAGAGCTTTCCGCTGTGGGGGGCGTCGATGAACCTGGGCTTCGATCTCTCGTTCCCCAAGAGCAAGCGTCGAAGGGCCGTGCTTCACGAGTTTGGACATGCGCTCGGCCTCGAGCACGAGCACCAAAGCCCCAAAGGCGCATGCATGGGCGAATACGACACCGACAAGCTCTTCGAGTTTCTGCGCGACAACAAAGGCTGGGACAGGGCGCGGATGGAGCTTCAACTCGGTCTACTCGACAAGAAGGGGATCATCGCGACCGAATTCGACAAGGATTCGATCATGATCTACGGGTTTCCAGCCCGCTTTTATCGGGATCGGGAACGGAGCCATTGCTTCGCCGAGGAACACGAGGGCCTGTCGCCGGCCGACGTCAGATTGGTGTCCAGCCTCTACCCGGCCGAGGCCGGCGCAAAGATGGCTGTCCTGGAAAAGCGCTCGGAATTCGTGCGGACAAATGCTTTTGCGCCGAGCCTTACGCGGAGCGTAGAAAGCCCCGAAAAACACAGTGTTTCCGAGCAGGTGGATGCGCTCATTCTCGATCTGGTGGGCGAGTTAAAGCCGGTGCAATAGAACTGATGCGGTTCGGCAACTCGATGCTTAGTCCGTTTGGGTTTTAAACACTATTCTCTTGCCTCGCGTCTGCGTGCTTGACACCGTTTGGTCACGATACGCTCCGGTGGAGCGCTGTGGCCAGCGGGTCATTGGCGGATTAGCGTTTTTTGCGCGTGCACAGCAGCTGGGCCTCTTGCCCAAGTTTGCTGTTTCTTGTTTGCGTTTCAGTGGTGGCGTCCATGCGTTGGATTGGGATTGCATTAGCAGCAGTGGCCGCGTTCGGCGCCGCCGCTTGCTCTCCGTTCAAGTCGGAGCACGAATTGCTGCTTCCGGTAGCAGAGCGCAGCAACCAGCATTTCCAATCCTATTACATTCCCAAAACGCTCCTGACGGCGACGATCACGGTTACGAATGGCGTCAAGGATATCGAACTCGGTTGGGAGCGCATCGCTGACCGGTCCTACCTGTTCCAAGTCAACTACGACCGCAGCGTCGTTCATGACGACGACCTCTACGTCGAGACGAACAGCAAGGGTTTCCTGACGAGCGTTCAGGCGAATTCCGTCGACCAGACGGCGGAGATCGTGAAGGCCGCCACCAACATCCTGCTGACGACCATCGGCCAGACGCCGCGCGCCGGTGTCCGATCTTTGCCAAGCGGCGCACTTGGATCAGCGCATCTGCTGACGGTTCAACTCGACCCATTCGACGAGACTGATCTCGGCACTCGAAATCGGATGCTATCGGCCCACGGCTATTGCATCTCGATGTTCGACCGGGACGACGAACCGCTGCCGGGATCGTGCCAGGTCTGGCGGCAGCGCAACCATGCGCGTATCGAAACGGTCGCCTATGTCCACAGGGGCGGAACACCGCAAGTGGGATATGGCTTCTTCTATCGCCGTCCGGTCGAGCACAAGATCGTCGTGCACCGGCGCAAGGGGCATCACTGGGTCCCGATCTGGGCCGGCATGCACCGTTTCGAACAGCAGGCCGAACTGCTGGAGATCAAGGTCGACCGTGGTGCGTTCATCTCGCTGCAGGCGAAGCTCGAGTTCGACGAGGGCGTGCTCAAGAAGTACACGCTCAACAAGCCGAGCGAGCTGCTGGGTTTCATGCAGATTCCGACCAATGTCGTGAACGCCGTCGTGCAGATCCCCGGCCTTACCGTTTCATCCTACGAGCAGAAGCTCAATCTGCGCGAGAGGACGGCCAATGCGCGTGAAAAGGAACTGAAGCTGCGCGAGCGGGAGCTTGGGCTGCTCGCGCCAGCCGCTTCTCTCGGGGACGGCCAGCGCAGCGTCGTCTATGTGGCGCCCGGCTACGGAGCCGCGCCGCGGGCGGTTGCCGCTGGGCCCGATATCGGCGCACTGGTCGAGGACAAGCGGAGCGCCTTCATGGCGAGATGCCGGGACCGCGTCGAGTTGACGACCAAGGACTGCGAGGACGCCTGGCTACGCAGCACCAGCCAGTAGAGGGCGCCATGATCGGGAGCACCTCGCCAGCCGGCGCCAATCGAGCCAATCGTCGATACCGCGCGCGGCAAGTCGCTTTCGTTGCGCTTCTCCCACTGCTCGCCGCCACGTCGCTCATTCCTTCGGTTTCAGGGACTGCATTGGCGCAGACCGGGGGCACTGCCGGGGCGACCCGGGTTGAAGACCCGTTGCTGAGGCAGGCCGAGGAGGAAGCGCGGCGGCTCGATCAAGGGGCAGGCGGCGCGACCGGATCTGGTGGCGACTGTAAGCCCGCGAATGCGCGGGAAATCTACTACGGCGAGCCGATAAACCAGAAGGCGACCGTCGGCATTTCATTCATGGAGGATGGCAGCCCGCAGATATGCACCGGCGTCGTCGTCGCCGAAAATGCCGTACTGACAGCGGGCCATTGCTCGTGCGGGTCGAACTACCGCTTGTGGTTCGGGGAGCGGATCAGCGAGGAGGCGGTTTCCATCCGTCCCTCGCGGGTCAGCGCGTACAGCAGCCGCTTCGGTCGTTACGACTGCCGGGCGACTCAGCGGCCGCAGCCGGGGTTCGACTACGGGGTCATCACCTTCGACCCGTCGGCACTTGGTCTGCCGGATCAGCGCAAGGGGCTCTACACCATCGCGAAAGTGCTGCCGCCCGCACTCGCCCGCGTGAGCCGGCTCGAGGTGGGTGGAAATCTTCTGGCTGTAGGCTACGGACTGACGGAGACCAACTCGAAGGGCCGCAAGCTCGGCGTGCCGATACCAGTCTCGTCGTGGGACTGCGCCGAGCCGTGGGCGGGGAATCGGGGATGCCAGTCCTTCAGTGAGATCATCATGTCGGCGCGCCCGGCGGCCGGGAAGCAGGGGCTCGGTAGAGACAGCTGCGGAGGGGACAGCGGCGGACCTGCCTTCGCGGTCGTTGCGACGGAGACGTGCAATCGGGTTCAAAAGAGCTACTACCTTGTGGCCATCACCTCGCGCGGCATGCAGTTGAGGTCGGACGAGAGCACAGAGGGCAAGCCCTGTGGCGGTGGCGGCGTTTATGAGGTCGTTGCGCGGCAGTCGGTGATCGATTGGCTGAGAGCCAACGGCGTGGCGGTCGACGTCGAAAAACTCGTTCCAGGGCGCTGAAAATTCGGGCGCTGGTTTTCCAAATTGTTGCTCCGGTCTTAGAAGGATTGGCGGCCGTTTGCTGCCCGGCGGCCCATTTTTCATGAACTCAGCCGCTGTTCGTGACTGGTCCACAACGAGAGTCGACAATATGTGTCCGGGTGGGTTCCCCTTTGCCGGATTTCTGATCTATCCTGCGGCGAGTTGTCATTGAGCGGCACCCCACTCGGTTTAGCAGAGGCGCGAATATCATGATCGCCGTGGCTCCGTCTCCTGACGTCCCGGCTCCGGACGCTGCCCCTGCCGTCCTTGAAACAAAAGGCCTCGGGCGCAGCTTCAAAGGGTTCTGGGCCGTTCGGAATGTCGACCTCAAGGTGCGGCGCGGTACGATCCACGCTCTGATCGGGCCGAACGGCGCTGGCAAGACGACGTGCTTCAACCTGGTGACGAAATTTCTTGCCCCGTCGCAGGGAACGATCAGTTTCAATGGTCGCGATATCACCGCGCTCAGGCCGGCGGACGTGGCGCGCCTCGGCCTCGTCCGCAGTTTCCAGATCTCTGCGACGTTCCCGCATCTCAGCGTTGTTGAGAATGTTCGCATCGCTCTGCAGAGGCCGACCGGTACGTCGTTCCGCTTCTGGGCGCCCGAGCGCTCGCTCGGCGTTCTCGAAGACCGGGCCATGGAGCTATTGTCCGATGTGGGGCTTGCCGACTATGCGCGATTGACGGCGGTCGAGCTTCCCTATGGGCGCAAGCGGGCTCTCGAAATTGCCACGACGTTGGCGCTCGACCCCGAGATGTTGCTACTCGACGAACCAATGGCGGGGATGGGGCGCGAGGACATTGCGCGGGTGACGGAGTTGATCCGGCGCGTCTCGAAGAACCGGACCATTCTGATGGTCGAGCACAACCTCAATGTCGTGGCTGACCTCTCCGATACGATCACGGTGCTGGCGCGCGGGGAGGTGCTGGCCGAGGGGCCCTATTCCGCCGTTTCGAAAAATCCGCAGGTGGTCGAGGCTTACATGGGCACGGGAACGGGCGCGGGCGCCCACGCCACTGCGGGAGTCTCGCATGTCTGACGTCCCGGCGACCACGATCGAGGCTAACGCCGGGGCTGTAAGTGCCCTGCTATCGGTGCGTGACCTTCATGCCTGGTATGGTGAGAGCCATATCCTGCACGGCATGTCGTTCGACGTTCCCAAGGGAGAGGTCGTGACGCTGCTCGGCCGGAACGGCGCGGGCAAGACGACGACGATGCGAGCCATCATGGGGCTCATCAGGCAACGGCGAGGATCGATCCGCTTCGAGGGGCGCGAGACGATCAGCATGGCTCCGCATGTTATCGCGCGGCTCGGAGTTGCGTACTGCCCCGAGGAGCGCGGGATATTCTCGAGCCTCAGCGTGACCGAGAACCTGATGCTGCCGCCAATCGTGAAGCCCGGCGGGATGAGCGTCGAGGACGTCTATGGCCTGTTCCCCCGGCTTCGCGAGCGCGGGTCCAGCCCGGGCACCAAGCTGTCGGGGGGCGAGCAACAGATGCTCGCTATCGCCCGCATCCTGAGGACGGGGGCGGGTTTGCTGCTTTTGGATGAGCCGACCGAAGGGCTTGCACCGGTCATCGTGCAACACATCGGTGATATCATTCGCACGCTCAGGGAGCGCGGCTACACGGTGCTGCTCGTGGAGCAGAACTTCCATTTCGCGGCCACGGTTGCGGATCGCCATTACGTCGTCGAGCATGGGCATGTTGTCGACATGATCAAGAACGACCAGCTCGCGGCCAACAAGAAAAAGCTCGAGGGTTACCTCGGCGTCTAAAACAACGTCCAGTCCGCGCGGCACGGAAAACATGTGACCGGTCGGACCTGGGACACAGCTGGAGGAGATGTCCATGAAGTTCAATGCTCTCATGCTTGCGGCAGCTTGCCTGTCGTTCGCGGGGACCGCCGCGCGCGCCGAGATGGCGGATGGCGGCATCAAGATCGGTGTGCTTTCCGACATGAGCGGTACGTACTCGGATCTCGCCGGACCGGGCTCGGTCTGGGCGGCCAAGAGAGCAGTGGCCGACTATCTCAAGGCCAAACCGGGTCTCAAGGTCGAGGTCATCTCTGCCGACCACCAGAACAAGGCCGACATTTCAGCCAACACGGCGCGCCAGTGGTACGACATCGACAAGGTGGACGTGATCGTCGATCTCGTGACCTCCTCGACCGCGCTGGCGGTCAACCAGATCGCGAAGGAGAAAAACAAGGTCGCACTGGTTTCGGGGGCGGCCTCCTCCGCGCTGACCGGCAAGGAATGCACGGCCAATACCATCCACTGGACCTACGACACCTGGGCTCTCGCCAACGGTACGGGCAACGCGATCACCAAGACGGGAGGAACGACGTGGTTCTTCCTGACGGCGGATTATGCGTTCGGTCAGGCTCTCGAAGCCGACACTGCAGCCGTCGTTGAGAAGAGCGGTGGCAAGGTGCTCGGCCGCGTTCGGCACCCGTTCCCGGCGCAGGACTTCTCGTCGTTTCTGCTTCAGGCGCAGGCGTCGAAGGCGAAGATCATCGGTCTCGCCAATGCTGGCGCGGATACGACGAACGCAATCAAGCAGGCGGCAGAATTCGGCATCGTCGCGGCCGGGCAGAACCTCGCCGGGCTTCTCGTGTTCATCTCGGATGTTCACGCGCTCGGCCTCAAGACGTCACAGGGCCTCATCTTCACCGAGAGCTGGTACTGGGACGCCAATGACGCTAACCGCGCGTTTGCGAAGGAATTCTCCGCAGCCAACGGCGGCAAGTACCCGACGATGGTGCATGCCGGCGTCTATTCGTCCGTGATCCACTATCTGCGCAGCGTCGAGGCGCTGGGGTCGGATGCCGATGGGGCCGCGGTGGTCGCTAAGATGAAAGAGCTGCCGACAGACGACGTGCTGTTCGGCAAGGGCAGCGTGCGCGCGGACGGCCGCAAGATCCATGACATGTATCTCTTCGAGGTCAAGAAGCCCGAAGAGAGCAAGGGGCCGTACGACTACTACAAGCTCCGTGCGACGATTCCCGCCGCTGAGGCCTGGCGGCCGATCGAGGCCGGTGGATGCCCGCTCGTGAAGAAGTAACCGGTCTCTGCGAGCAGGCGCGAGGGGAATTGCTTCCTCGCGCCGATCATCGCGGGGAGTGGTGCACAATGGGGGAGTTAGGCGTGTTCGAACTCATCGGCGTTCCGCCGCAGGCGCTGTTCGGTCAGCTGCTGCTCGGGCTGATCAACGGGGCCTTCTATGCGCTATTGAGCCTGGGGCTCGCGGTCATCTTCGGCATGTTGAACGTGATCAATTTCGCCCACGGCGCGCAGTACATGATGGGCGCGTTCGGTGCTTGGCTCCTGTTGAAATACTGCGGCATTCCCTACTGGGGTGCGCTGGCGGTGGTGCCGCTGGTGGTCGGCGCCTTCGGCGTCGTCCTGGAGCGGCTTTTTCTTTCGCGTCTCTATCACCTCGATCATCTCTATGGGTTGCTGCTGACTTTCGGGCTCGCGATCATCTTCGAGGGTGTCGCGCGATACATGTTCGGCGCCTCCGGCGTCACCTACGACAATCCCCTGCCGGGCGGTGTGAACCTCGGGTTCATGTTCCTGCCCTGGTACCGGGCGTGGGTGATCGTCTTCTCGCTCGCGGTATGTCTTTCGACGTGGTTCATGATCGAGAAGACGAAGCTCGGCTCCTATCTTCGTGCGGCCGTCGAGCGGCCAGACCTCGTCCAGGCGATGGGCATCAACGTGCCGCTCATGATCACGCTGACATACGGCTTCGGGGTTGCGCTGGCGGCACTGGCGGGTGTTCTGGCCGCGCCGATCTACTCGGTGACGCCAAAAATCGGGTCGGAGATCATCATCGTGGTGTTCGCCGTCGTCGTCATCGGTGGCATGGGCTCGATACTCGGCTCGATCATAACCGGCTTCGGGCTTGGCATCGTCGAGGGGCTGACCAAGGTCTTCTATCCTGAGGCCTCCAACATCGTGATCTTCGTCGTCATGGCGATCGTGCTCGTCGCACGGCCGGCCGGACTATTCGGTACGGCGAAATGAGGGGGATCATGAACAGGGATACGCTCATCGCAATCGTGCTTCTGGCGCTGCTGATAGCCGCGCCGGCCGTCATCTACCCCGTGTTCCTGATGAAGGTGCTGTGCTTTGCGCTATTCGCATGCGCGTTCAACCTGCTCATCGGGTACGTCGGTCTTTTGTCCTTCGGACATGCCATGTTCTTCGGCTTCTCCGCGTATGTGGCTGGGCACGCGATAAAGGTCTGGGGCTGGCCAACCGAAGCCGGGCTTCTGCTGGCGATGGCAACGGCAGCGTTGATGGGGCTCGTCGTCGGGCTGATCGCCATCCGGCGGCAGGGCATCTACTTCGCGATGGTGACGCTGGCCCTATCGCAGATGGTGTTCTTCTTCTGCGTGCAGTCCAAGTTCACGGGTGGCGAGGACGGCATCCAGGCCATCCCGCGGCGGGCAATCTTCGGCGTGATCGATATCCAGAACGATCTCACGCTCTATTACGTGGTGCTCGCGGTGTTTCTGGCGGGCTTCCTCATCATTCAGCGGGCCATACACTCCCCATTCGGTCAGGTGTTGAAGGCCATACGCGAGAACGAGCCACGTGCGATTTCGCTTGGATATCGCGTCGACCAGTACAAGCTCCTGGCATTCGTGATTTCGGCTGCGCTGGCGGGGCTTGCCGGGGCGATGAAGGCGGTCGTGTTCCAACTCGCTTCGCTGACAGATGTGCAGTGGCAGATGTCGGGCGAGGTGGTGTTGATGACGCTCGTCGGCGGAATGGGGACCGTGCTCGGGCCGGTGGCCGGGGCGGCCATCATCATCGCCATGCAGAACTACTTGAAGGGCCTTGGAGAGTGGGTCCTCGTAATTCAGGGCGCAATCTTCGTCGTGACGGTTCTCGTGTTCAGGCGTGGCGTTGTCGGTGAGGTCGCGGCATTGTTTCGAAATGCGCGCGAAAAGGCGACGTCCTGAGTTAGATACTTATGGGCCGAATACCGGCGGCCAACTCACGGGTCGTGTACAGGCGGCGCGGGGGCGCTCAGAATGGCGAACCGCTATCGGCGTCCAGTGGCTCTGTTCCACGGGGCGTAGCGTCGGCCGCAAAGGTCAGTTTCTCGACCCGCGCCTCTGCCTGACGCAGAAGCTGATCGCAGTGGGACTTCAGCGCTTCGCCGCGCTCGTAGATCGCGATGCTTTCCTCAAGCTCCACGTCGCCGCGCTCGAGGCGCGCAACGATCTGCTCGAGTTCCTTCAAGCCCCGTTCAAAAGACATTTCCTTTATATCTGCGAATGACTTTACCTGCGTTTTCATGTTTCAACCTCTCGGCTCATTACGATCACGCCGACGCGTTCATGAGGGACTTGACGTGAACGGCAACCGAACGCGCCAACCCGGTGAGATCGTATCCGCCTTCTAGCATGGACACGATTCGGCCTTTGCAGTGGCTGTCGGCCAGTGCGGCGATTTTGTCGGTAACCCACAGAAAATCGGCCTCGACCAGCTCCAAGCTAGCCAGCGGATCGTCGCGGTGGGCGTCAAATCCGGCGGAAATCAGGATGAGGTCGGGCGAAAAGTTATGCAGGGCGGGCAAGATTCTCGTCTCAAAGGCTTCCTTGAAGCGCTCGCCGCCATCGCCAGAGCGGAGCGGCGCGTTCCAGATGTTTCCGACGCCGGTCTCCGACAGGGCGCCGGAGCCCGGGTAGAGCGGCATCTGGTGCGTGGACGCGAACATGAGGTTCTTATCTGACCAGAAGATGTCCTGCGTCCCGTTGCCGTGATGGACGTCGAAGTCGACCACGGCGACACGTTCGGCGCCGTACTTCTTGCGGGAATAGTGGGCGGCGATGGCAATGCTGTTGAAGAAACAGAATCCCATGGCACGTTCGGCCTCGGCATGGTGGCCGGGCGGGCGGACCTGACAGAATGCGTTCTTGATACCGCTCTCGGGAGACATGACGGCATCGACGGCATCGAGGCCGGCGCCGATGGCGCGCAACACCGGTTCGTAGGAAGTGGGAGACATCAACGTGTCTCCATCAACATAGACGGACTGGGATTTCGCGGCATCGCGCGCGCGTTTGACCAGCGCGAGATGCTCCGCCGGATGGGCGTAAAGGATCGCGCTCTCGACGTCCTCGCGGAGTGGGGCCTCGACGCGCTTGAGGCCGGTGAAGATCTCGTGGCTTAACGCACGGTCGATCGCGCGCATGCGATCGGGCCGCTCGGGATGGCCTTGGCCGGTATCGTGGTCGACGAATGATGGATGCGTGATGAGCAGTGTCGTCATCTGTCAATTGGCTCAATCGTGCGTGGGTGCCGGAGAGGTGATCGGTCGAATGACGTTCCCAGTTCGCTCGCTGGCGATCCGGTTGAAACAAGCTCGAACGAACTTGAACACGGAAGGATAACCTCAAGCGAGGTCCCCGCGAAAGATCATTGACGCCAATCAAGCGGTTGGGCTGTTGATCAAGATCAGTAGCGCGGGGCCGCGGCACGAGACAGGCGATCGACGATCGCCTCGCCTAGCCCCGTCTCGGGTATCCGCATCACCGCAATTGTGGCGGCGCCCGTTGCGTCGAGCCGGCGCATGGCGGCGAACAGGGCCTTGGCTGCCTCCTTCAGGTCCGCGGTCGGGGACAGGTTCTCCACTGGGCCAGCCGTCGGAAGCGGATCGGGGCCAAACGCCAGAAGCGCCTCTCCGGGCGAAACGTGGCTCGCATTCAGGCGGACGCCGGCTCGTGGGGCGTAGTGGCTCGCAAGTTGTCCTGGAGCAACGGGCTGATCGATTTCGCCTTCCCGATCCGCATTTGTCGAAGGGCGGGCGAGCCTTACGCCGAGTGCGGCCTCGATCCGCTCTGGCTCGATGCTTCCAGCTCTCAGCAATGCCGGCCGGTTTCCGGTCAGGTCGACGATCGTCGATTCCAGCCCATGCTCGCAGTGACCACCGTCGAGAATCATCACGTCGTCGCCGAGATCGGCGGCGACATCGGCGGCCGACGTGGGGCTGATGCGGCCCGAACGATTTGCCGAGGGTGCAGCCAGCGGCCGGCCGCTTGCCGCGACCAAGGCGCGGGCGACGTCATGAGCCGGCGCGCGGATCGCAATGGTGCCAAGCCCTGCCGTGACGATATCGGAAATGCCGTTGCCAGGGCGGGCTTTCAGGACGAGTGTCAGCGGTCCCGGCCAGAATATCGCCGCCAGCTTCTCGGCTGCAACCGTTGGTTCCGCCAGTGTCCAGGCCATTGCCGTTTCGTCGACGTGGACGATCAGCGGATTAAAGCGCGGCCGTCCCTTGGTCGTGTAGATCGACAGCACGGCATCGGTGCTCGTCGCGTCAGCGGCGAGGCCATAGACCGTCTCGGTCGGCATGGCCACGAGACCGCCTTCGCGGATGATACGGGACGCTGCCGCTATCGTGTCGGTGGTGGGCTTAAGGATCGGCATGGGCCGCTTCGATAGCGCGCCAAGCCGGGCCTGGAAAGGCTGGTGGTCGTTTGTGCTGTCGCATCGTAAACGATGCGTGGGCGAGGTTTGCACGGAGTGATCGATGAGGATCGGTGCGGCGATCGGATTTATCGCGGCGGTCACCATTGCGACCGGGGGATACGGTTTGCCGGCGCGGGCCGAGGCGTCGCTGTTCGATCGCGTGGGCGCGGTCATCGGCCTTTCGAACGAGGCTGTGCTCGGAGATGGGGGCCTTGCGTCGGCGTTGGCGGTGGCGCGCCAGATGACTCCGAGGGCGAAAGCTCCGGTGCTGGCCCTGCATGTCACTCCCGAGGGGCATTTCGAGTTCTCCACTGCCGCGGGCGAGAGCTACACCGCCGGGACATCTGCCGAGCTAACGCGCGCCGCCGCCGTGCTGATGCCGGGCGTGGTGACGGGGCTTCGGGGCGCGACAATCGTTCTGTCGGCGGATTCGTTGTTTGCCGGCGCCGAGGCATTGAGGCGCCTGCCGGACGCTGCTTCTCTCCATGTCGCCATAGCGGGGCAAGGCTTCGCGTTGGAGCGCCGTGCCGGGGGGCGGTTGGCCGTGCGAGTTGGGCGCTCGCTGATGCTTGCCGTCGAGGACAAATCCGAGCTTCGCGAGGCTATCGCGCAGTTGCGCCGGCCCATCGATGCGCGGCGTGTCGCTGTCCTTTCAGCACGGGAAACGCCTGAACGGCGACCCATCACAACCGGACAGTCGGTCGCGGCAAGCGCAGGACAGGTCGAGGTGCTACCGGTCGATGCGGACCGACTGGCCGAGGCGATCTCGGCGCTTCCGCGGAGGACGGTGCTGGTGACGACCAAGCTTGTCGGCCAGGACGCCAGGCTCGAACTGCCGTCCGGCCGTGTGATGACGGTGCCAATTGCGGAACTGACTGAGGCGGCGCGGTCTGCCGATGTCGATCTCATCTTTCTCGATACCGATCCGCCACGCCAGCAAGGAGGGCGCACATGGCTGCTGGGCCAAGTGTCGATTGCCGGGGCGGAGCGTGCCGGAAAAGCGCGGCTGTTCCTCGACGTGCTCGATCCACTCGCAGAGGCTCGGGGCGGGTTCGATGTCCGGATCGCCAAGCAGGAGGCGGGCGGTGCGCGGCTTGTGGCGGAGCCCGCCGCGGTACGCGCGAACGGCGTCACGGGCTGGGTCGGTGCGGCGGCGGAGGTTGCCGATGTGCTGACTGGAGAGTTCGTTGGAACGCTGAAACCGAGGGCGGTTGTCGGCCAGCTCGTCCCCGAGACGCGACGGCGCGAACTGGCGCTACGGCTGGTGCCGGGCGTGCCGTCACTCGTGCAGTGGGTTTATGCTGGATTGTTACTGGCCGGATCGCTCGGCTGGAGGACGGCCCGCGTCTGGTGGCGCGGGCTGTGGCCGCTCGAAAAGCGAGGCGAGTACGCGGGCGCACTCGGCTACTTCGTCGCGAGACTGGTCCGGTTCGGGGCGTTTGTCGTCTTTTTCCTGCCGCTGGCCGGGTTGCCGGCCGCATTCGCCGGGCTCTTCCGGCGAAAGCGCAAGCCTGTGGCGGCCTAGAGCGCGTTCAGTTTAAGCGGAGTCATGATCGCGCTCTAAGCATCTTATTTTTCAGCCTTTTCCTGCGGAAAGCCGGCGTCCGCTTTTCCTGAACATGCTCTAAGCTGCGTTTGGCTGATCGCTCCGGCGCCGGAAACGGAAATAGGAACTGCGACGGCCCTCGCGCACTGCCTTTTGCTCGTAGCGCGTTTCGGGCCAGTCGGGACCGCGCACTTGCCAGTCCTCCGGGCCGCGGGCCGGCCACTCGAACTCCGGATGGGCGGTCACGGCCAGCAGGATCGTGCGGGCATAATCGCCGATGTCGGTGGCGACGCGAAGTTCGGCGCCGGGCTTCATCGCGCGGGCCAGCAAGTCGAGTGTCGGGGTCGACACGAGCCGACGCTTCACGTGCTTCTTCTTAGGCCACGGGTCGGGGAACAAGATGAAGGCGCGGTCGATCGATGCCGGTGGAAGCCAACGCAGCAGTGGTCGGGCATCGTCAGGGTGGATGCGGATATTGTCGAGCCTGTGCTCGGCGATGCCCGCGAGCGCTTTGGCTACGCCGTCCTGGAAGGGCTCGCAGCCGATGATCGTAACAGCTGGATTGTGGTGCGCCTGCCACAACATGTGCTCGGCGCCACCGAAACCGATCTCCAGCCACAGCGGGCCTGGACGGGTCAGCTGGTCGACCGGTGGCCGGTCAATGTGTAGGGCGACGGATGGCAACACGGTCTCGACGAGACCCTGTTGCCTTGTCCCCATGGACCGTCCACGACGGCGACCGTAGGATCGCAACTCGCCCGGCGCGAGGAGTTGATAGGGCTCGGTACCGCCGTCCCGATCAGACGGCGGCCTTGATCTTGTCTGCAAGATCGGTCCGCTCCCAGGAGAAGCCGCCCTCGGCGTCCGGCTTGCGGCCGAAGTGGCCGTAGGCGGACGTGCGCGCGTAGATCGGCTTGTTGAGGTCGAGGTGCTTGCGGATGCCGGTTGGCGACAGGTCCATGCACTGCGTCAGGGCTGCTTCAATCCGGGCCTCGTCAACCTGGCCGGTGCCGTGCGTATCAACGTAGACCGAAAGCGGACGGGCGACGCCAATGGCGTATGACAACTGGATCGTGCAGCGGTCGGCGAGGCCGGCTGCCACCACGTTTTTCGCGAGGTAGCGGGCGGCGTAAGCGGCCGAGCGGTCAACCTTCGTCGGGTCCTTGCCCGAGAATGCGCCGCCACCGTGCGGGGCTGCGCCACCGTATGTGTCGACGATGATTTTGCGGCCGGTCAGACCGCAGTCACCATCCGGGCCGCCAATATAGAAGGCTCCGGTCGGGTTAATGTACCAGTTGGTGTCCTTGCCGATCCAGCCCTCAGGGAGGGCGGCGCGCACGAACGGCTCGACGATTTCGCGGACCTTGCTGGAGGACAGGTCCTTCACGATGTGCTGATGGGAAACAACGATCGAGGTGACGCCGATCGGTTTGCCGTCCTCGTAGCGCACCGTCACCTGGCTCTTGCTGTCGGGGCCGAGCTTTGCCGCGTCGCCCTGCTTGGCTTTTCGTGCGCGAGCGAGATCCTCGAGGATCTTGTGGCTGTAGTAGATCGGGGCCGGCATGAACTCGGGCGTCTCGCGGCACGCGTAACCGAACATGATGCCCTGGTCGCCGGCGCCTTCTTCCTTGTTCGTCGGCTGGAGGGCGTCCACACCCGCGGCGATGTCAGCCGACTGGCCGTGGAGGAGGACCTCGATGTTGCAGTTGGCCCAGTGGAAGCCGTCCTGCTCGTAGCCGATGTCGCGAATGGCTTTGCGCGTGATTTCCTGGATGCTGGCGACGGTGACGCCGTGCGGGCCGCGGTACTCGCCGGCGATGATCACGCGGTTTGTTGTAGCAAGCGTCTCACAAGCGGCGCGGATGGACCACGGATCCAGACCTTCCTTCTGGCCTTCACGATAGAACGCGTCGACCACCTCGTCCGAGATGCGGTCGCACACCTTGTCGGGGTGACCTTCGGAAACGGATTCGCTTGTGAAGAGATAGGATTTGCGCGCCACGTGGCCCTCTAACTTTCGACGGAAGTTTGCAGCTTCTGGCTGCCCGTGCCGGTCTTTCCGCTCAAACTTGCCAGCTTGAGTGGGACCAGCCCGAAATCGCAGAGCTTGTTGCAGTCTTTAGAACCATGGTCAAGGCGACCCGCCGCCGGTGCGCCGGACCAAACACCGCATCGGGCATGGGCTACTTCAAAATGGGCGTACCGCGTCCGGGCTCGGCAATTCATCGCCGCCGGCGAGCGTTCTGACGAGATCAATTATGGCGCGGCGGACCTTGGGGTCGGTAACGCGGGTAAATGCCTTGTTGAGTTCGAGGCCCTCACGCGTGCTTAGAAAATCAACGACGTACGTTTCATTGGAGCGCTCGCCAAAGCCGCGGGCATGTCCATTATGGTCCACGGATTCGGGATCGAGCTCGTCGTAGAAATATTGAACGGGGACACCGAGTACCTGAGCGAGATCAAACAGGCGGCTGGCGCCAACGCGATTTACACCCTTCTCGTATTTCTGAACCTGCTGAAATGTCAGCCCCAATTGCTCGCCGAGCTTCTCCTGACACATGCCCAAAAGCATACGGCGAAGCCGGAGACGGGCTCCAACGTGCGTATCGATCATGTTCGCTCGCCGAGCGTTCTTTTCGCCGCCGGTCTCCGGCATCTCGGCCGAGTCTTCAGCTGTCATTTCGCATTCACCAAATCCTCTAAACCCGGCAATTCCTAGAAGTAGTTGTCGTAGAGGTCAACCAGCGGTTTTTTATACGCCGTTCAATTATGGGCCAGCCGAGATTTGCATATCAACAAAGCGAATATATACAATGCGATAGAAAACGCCAATCCGAGGCTGCCCAAGCGGCTCGCCCATGGTTCAGGCCGTTTGCCGGGGATTATTACATCACTTGTGCCCCGCACGTCGAGGTCGAGCTGGCCGATGACGCGGCCTTCAGGGTCAATCAGGGCAGAAATCCCATTATTGGCCGATCGCAAGACCGGAATTCCCTGCTCGACCGCCCGGACGCGGGCCTGATGGAAATGCTGAGAGGGGCCGATCGACCTTCCAAACCAGCCATCGTTCGTCGCAATCACGATAAGGCCGGGCCGTTCGGCGCCCTGGACGATCTCGCCTGGAAAAATCGCCTCGTAACAGATGACTGGGGAAACAGCCGGAAGGCCGGGGATCGCCATGAGAGGCTTGGGCGACTGGCCTGGCGTGAAGCCTCCACGCTGGCGAACCAGATTCTGGAGGCCGACACTTTCCAGGATATGCGGGAAGGGCAGATATTCCCCGAAGGGGACAAGGTGGATCTTGTCGTAGAGCGAGACGAGCCGTCCTGTATGATCGAACGCGGCAAGGCTATTGTGGACGGGCGTCGGCCGAAGGCGCTGGTCGCCCCGACGGAGGATACCAGCCAGAAGGTGCACACCGTCCGGTAGACTACGGCCGATGGCGACGAGGGCTTCCTGGTCATCCAGCGGGCCGAACGGCATGGATGCCTCCGGCCAGATCACGTGCGTTATTCCGGCGAGTTCGTCGACCTTGCCCGTGTGGTCTCGCCGCGACAGGTCGAGGTGGATGCCGAAGATCTCTGCCTGCTTGTCGGCGCGCCATTTTTCGCGTTGGGGAATGCTCGGCTGCACGATGCGGACGCGCACGCCCTCCAGCGCGGGCGAGGGAGGTTGAGACAACCTTGCGGTCCCGTAGGCATAGGCGGCAGCGAGCGGGAGAAGGGTCATAGCCGCCGTAACGATCAACGCAGAACGCATCGGCCGAGGCGGTTCCGTGTGCCGTCCCTGCGGCTGCCAGTCCGTTCCTGCGGCGGCCAGCGCCACCACCGGTGTCAGGGTTACGGCGAACGCAAACGGCAAGAGCCCATACATGCCCACGAGCGCGGTGACCTGCATGAGTTCGATCGGTGCCGTCAGTGCGAGGCCGGGGTTATGCCAGGGAAAGCCAGTGAACGCGTGGCCGCGGACCCATTCGATTACCGCGAAGATTACAGCCAGCACGATTATTCGTGCGGCGGCGCCTACGGGGGAGAGGCAATCGCACATCTTTCGCCTCGACCACAGCCATCCAGTAATTGCCGCCGCAAGCGCCCAGTAGAGCGCCATGACGGCTGGTAAGAGCGTGATCGCGAACGGCAAGAGCCAGGCGAAAATCTCCGCCTCGACCAGGAAGGCTTCACCGACCCAAGAGAGGCCGAAGAAGAAGTAGGCGAAGGCGAAAGCGAAGCCAGACTGGGCACATGCGAGAAGCGGCCTTTGTTTCCGGCAGGCTCCCTCAATGGACCAGAACAGGAGCGGGAGGGTCAGCGACAGCAGCGGCCATGCATAAAATGGTGCGTGCGCCAGCGTCGATAGTCCGCCGGCAATAAGCAGGAGCGCCAGTCCGTTCCATCGTCCTGAAGCCTCGCGCACAAAACCGGCGAGGATTGCGGGACCTGAGAAGACGGCGGCAAAGCCGCGGGGGGCGGCCGCCTGAACCGTTGCGCCGCCGGACCTGTCGTCGGTGGCGCCGTTTTGGCCGGGAGACGTCACGATCAGGACTTTGAGGCCGTTGCGCCGTCGGCAAGCGTGGGCGCCTGCACGCGCGACGGATCAATCCTCAACCTCTTGATCCGCCGTGCGTCGGCATCGAGCACTTCAAGCTCAAGTCCCGACAGCGCATGCCGGACGATCTCGCCACGTGAGGGGACGCGCCCCAAAATGTGGAATACTAGGCCGCCCAGCGTATCGACCTCCTCGGCTTCGTCCTCGCTGACGATCTTGCGGCCGAGCATCTCTTCGAGTTCGGCGATTGGCGCACGCGCCGATGCCGACAAAGTGCCGTTGGCATCGCGGGTGATCTGTTCGTCCTCGGTCTCGTCGTACTCGTCCTCGATTTCGCCGACGATCTGCTCGACGAGGTCTTCGATCGTTACGAGCCCGTCGGTGCCGCCGTATTCGTCGACGACGAGCGCCATATGGATGCGCGTCGTCTGCATGCGTATCAGGAGGTTCATGGCCGGCATGGAGGGCGGAACGTACAGAACGGGGCGCTTGATCTTCACGGCCGTGATGGGACGCGACAGATCGATTTCGGCCAGCCTGACCGTCGCTGAGGGCTCATCCGTTCGTCCGGCGACGGGGGCGGCGGCCGGGGCTGCCTGCCCACCCTTTGCCTCGTCCACGGCGCCCGTCTCGATGAGCCAGGGCAGAAAGTCCTTGATGTGAATCATCCCGCGGGGGTCGTCAAGCGTCTCATGAAAGATCGGGATGCGCGAGATGCCACCCTCCTCGAACGTTCGAAGCAGCTCGGCGAGTGTCTCGCTCTCGTCCAGGGCGATTATGTCGGCGCGCGGAACCATGATGTCGGCGACACGCTGGGCGCCGAAGCGGAGCATGCGAAGCATCATCTGCCGTTCTTCGGCGGAGAATGCGGACTGTCCCGCGGCCTCCTGGCGGAGTGCTCCTTCGATCGTATCGCGAAGTGTCGGTGCGCCGGGCAGGCCGAGCCGCTGCCGCAGCGCGGACAGCCAGCCGAGTGTAGACGGCCTGGGATCCTCGGTCGAAGCCCCTGACAGCGGGCCCGTCAAGTTGGCGGACGGGCTTGGGTCGGTTCGGTCGGTGGCGTTTTCGCTGGCCATTCGTTTGCTTTTAATTTCGCCTGAATTCATGCGGGTCGAGGCCCGTCAATGCGCAGTAACTGGTCATGACCGGATCATTCCCTCGTCCGACGTGTCGTCGGCATAAGGGTCGGCCACACCGAGGCCGGCCAGAATGGAGGTCTCGAGCTTCTCCATACGGTCTGCCTTTACGTCGGTGTCGTGATCGAAGCCCAGAAGGTGCAAGATCCCATGGATGACCAGATGCTGAAGGTGATGTGAGCGCGGAATGCCGAGATCGGCTGCCTCGCGGATCAGGGTTTCCTCGGCCAGGATGATATCACCGAGGTTCTTGCGGGGGATAAGCATCCCATCTCGCAGTCCGCCGCCGTCGGCTTCGCCAGCGTCGTCCGCGGCAAAGGAGGCTGAGGGAAACGAAAGCACATTCGTCGGTTTCGGCATGCCGCGGAACTGTGCGTTCAGAGCGGCAACTTCCTCGTCACAGGACAGCGCAATGACGACTTCGCAGGGGCCGTCGATAAGGTCCGGCCATCGCGCCAGCGCGCCGGCGGCGGCGTCTATGACGTCTTCAACGCTGCTTCCGGGGCCGGCCCAGTCGGCGTCGAGCCAAGTCGTCGGGGCTGCTGATCGGGGGGGCTCCCCCTCGTTTTCATCGCCCCCGCCGGTGTCCTGACGAATGATCTCCGTCACCAGCAGAGGCGAACTTCGTGGCCCGGGAACCGGCGGTGAATCTCCGGTTTCCGCGTCGAGACTGCGATTATCAGGTTGCGGTACTGAGGTCATTTTTTGGAATCGTAAGCCTCGACGATCCTCTGAACAAGATCGCGGCGCACAATGTCGGCGTTCTGGAAGCGGATCGCTTCGATCCCCTTGACGTTCTTCAGGATGTCCATCGCCTCCTCGAGACCCGATTTCACCCCGGGGGGGAGGTCGATCTGCGTGGGGTCGCCATTGACGAACATCTTCGATCCCTCGCCCAAACGGGTGAGGAACATCTTCATCTGCATCGTTGTCGTATTCTGGGCTTCGTCGAGGATCACGGCGGCGTTGGTCAGCGTGCGGCCACGCATGAACGCGAGCGGCGCGATCTCGATCTTGCCGCGCGCGATCTCTTTTTCGACGAGCGCCTGATCCAGGCAGTCATGGAGGGCGTCGTAGAGGGGGCGCAGATAAGGATCGACCTTATCCTTCAGGTCTCCGGGCAAGAAGCCCAGCCGTTCCCCGGCCTCGACCGCGGGACGGGACAGAATGATGCGCTCGACCTTGCCCTTTTCCAACAGGTGGGCTGCAAATGCGACCGCGAGGTAGGTTTTGCCGGTGCCGGCGGGGCCGAGGCCGAACACGAGATCGGTACGCTCCAGGGCGCGGATGTAGGCGCTCTGTGCGGGCGTGCGCGCCTTTATGGTCTTCTTGCGGGTTGCGATCTGCGCCTGGCTGTCGCCCAGGATCGCCTCGTCGCGAACGTGGCGGATTATTCCGTCGAATTCTCCGGTGCCCATGGGTTCTCCGCGGGCCACCCGCTGGTAGGCGCGCTCCAGCACGATACGTGCGGCGCGCAGTGGGATGTGATCGCCGGTCAGAACGACCTTGTTTCCGTGCGCCTGGGCCGTGATGCCCAGCCTTGTCTCGATCAGCGCCAGATTGGCGTCGTACTCGCCCAGAACGTTCGTCAGGTGACGATTGTCGTCGAATTCGACGACCGTCCGGTTCTCAGTGCTCGCCGATGGCGTCAAGTCGATCCCTCACCTAGCCGTTACGGTACCTGGCCGCTGTCTATCACAACCGGAACCGGGCCTGAAATCGTTTAAGATGTGATGCACGGCGCCGGTCATGGCCGGAGGCAACGCCCGAGGTCGTCGAGTAATCCATCAACCATCTACGGATACACGGCTTTTCACCTCGTCGGGTGCGCCGAAATGGCCGAAATACTTCGGGTTGATGCGTGATACGGGCAACACGACAAGCACGTCGGTCGTGCCGAACTGATGGTCGACGACCGCGCCGTCGCCGAAATAGGCACCGAGACGCATGTAGCCCTTGATCAACGGGGGCATGGCCTTGAGCGCCGCCTTTACGTCGAGTTTCTCGCGCGGGACGAGGTCCATGCTGTGGTAGAGCCGGTCATGGGCGCGGCAGCTCCACTCCGGTGGGGCCTGGGCATGGTGGTGAAGCAACGACAGGGCCATCGCGTGCTCGTTCGGGTCAGTGCCCTCGAAGCTGGCGCAGCCGATCATCACGTCGATCTTGTTCTCGCGGACGTAGGTCCACAGACCGTGCCAGAGCAACTCGACCGTGCGTTTGGTGCGGTAAGGGGCGAGCACGCATGAACGGCCAAGTTCGAGAAAGCGGGTGCCTGGTGGATGGCGCGCGATCATCGGCGCGATGTCATACTCGCCCTGCGTGTAGAACCCGACGCTCCGCTCGGCCGATTGCTGTTGGAGCAGCCGGTAGGTCCCCACCACCTTGGGGCGGCGCGACCATCGATTACCGGCTTGGGGATTGGGCGAGAGGTCAATGACGAGCAGGTGGTCGCAAATCCGGTCGTAGGGGTCGCGGTCGAGGCGCCGCATTCGCGCCGTCATGGAGGCGTTGGCCGCCATTTCCTCGTAGAAGACCTGATAGCGCAGTCGCTGTGCGCGCCTGACGTCCCGGTAGGTCTCGGCGAGGCGAACCTGTAGATCGCCGATCTGGCCATAGATCTTGCGCGGACGCCGCCGAGGCATCGCTATGGAATCGGGAATGGCCCGTGCCAGCGTCGCGCGAGCCAGCCGTCCAAATGGAAGCCGGCTGAGCCGCAACGCCGACGATCTCGGTAGCCTTCGGACGCGCTTCAGTCGGTCGGACATCGCCTGCCCACAATTCGCCGTTCATCCCCCCATCACGCCATGCGATGACGGACCCCCCAAACGGCACATCAACGCTGTATGGGGCAATTCGCGAGGATTTAGCAAGTTGGTGCGTTGGGAGGCGACCCTTGGTCCCAAGAGTGGTTATCGGCATGTCTTACGGGTTCGGATTTATCGGCGCCGCGGCTGTCATTTGCGGAATCAATTCCGTTCACGCGGGTGGCGAGGCGCGAGCGATCGCCGGGTGGGTCGAGCCCGTCGCAATCGCTGGCGTGGTGCTTGAGGCAAAGCTCGATACGGGGGCGCAGACTTCTTCGCTAGGGGCCGCAAATCTCGTGAATTTCAGCCGCAACGGCGAGCGCTGGGTAAGATTTGACATCGGTCGCGAGGGGCGCGCGGATAGGCAGATCGAAGCGCCACTCGTGAGGCGGACGCGGGTCAGGCGGGCCGGCACCACGATCGAGCGGCGACCCGTTGTGATCCTCAATCTGTGTCTCGCGGGGTACGGGATTGTGACCGAATTCACGCTGACCGACCGATCGGGGCTCGATTATGTCGCACTCATCGGACGCGAGGCGCTGGGGCGGAGGTTGCTGGTCGACCCGGGGCGGACGCATCTTACGGAGCCGACCTGCCCGCAAAGCGGCCCTCAATAACGCGCGAATTACCGGACAAGCGGCCCGCAATTCGCCGAGCGCCGACGGCTCGCCGGGCCACCAGCGGGGGTTATTCGTCGAGGGAATGCGCTGCATCCCTGGTCAACAGGGGGACGCCCGACCGGATCGGGTAGGCGAGGTTCGCGCGGCGGGAGATCAACTCCTGGCGTGCCTCGTCGTATTCGAGGGCGGTTTTGCTGACTGGGCAGACGAGCAACTCCAACGTGCGCGGGTCGGTCCGCTCGGGTTTGGAGGCCGAGGCCTGGGAAGTATCGCAGAGGTCGGGCTTGTGATTGTCGTCGTCGGGGCGTTCGGTCACGGCGTCGACCCTCTACTGGAGCGTTCCGCCGCCGTCGCTTCCCGACGCCAGCTCCATCTCAGCCAGTGCGACCAGCACGTCGGCGCGCGTTTTCAAGTCGATCGCCTCGAGAAGCGCCTGCTTCTCTTCGGCACCATAGGGGCTCATCACGGACAACACATTGATCAGGAATTCGTTCGAGGCGCGGAGTACGGCGTTCCAGTCCGCCTTGAGCCGGTTGGACTCCAGATAGGCCTTGAGCACGCGCAGCAATTTGGGCCGGTCTACTTCATCCTCGCCGAGACCCTGGTTCAGGTCGCTGGCGAACCGGTCGTAGCTGACGGACACGATGCGGTAGGGTTTCGCGGTGGTGGCCTCGTCGAGCACCTCGAAACGCGCGATTCCGGTCAATGTGATGATAAGACGGCCGTCGTCGAGTTCCTGGAAGCTCGTGATCCGCCCCGCACAACCGACGCGGCGGAGGCCGAAGCCCTTTCCCAGCGGGCTCTCCTCGTCGCCCAGTTCGTCGCCGCGGCCGGATGGCTGGATGATGCCGATCATCCGGCTGTCGGAGATCGCGTCGTCTATCATGGTCAGGTAGCGCGGTTCGAAAACGTTTAGTGGCAACGTCGCGCGCGGGAGGAGGATGGCACCGCGAAGCGGAAACAGCGCGAGGCGCGGGGGTAGATCGGATGGCCTGTCGTAGCGATCGCTCAAACCCACGGTGCTCATCCTCGTAGCTACCTTACCTTGATTAGCATGTCACCGGAACAGCAGCGAAGACAGTTTGCGGCGCCCATCCAAAGTGGCCTCATCCTTCGGACCCCAGGCCTCGAAAAGCAGCACGAGTTGCTTGCGGGCGGCTTCGTCATTCCAGGCCCGTTCGCGCCGCACGATCTCCAGGAGGTTGTCCACGGCCAGCGTCTTGTCTCCGGCGGCCGCCTGGGCAACGGCGAGGTCGAAGCGGGATTGATGGTCAGCCGGATTGGCGATCAAGCGACTTTCGAGTTCCAGACGATTGTCGGTCTGCGGGGCGGCCTTCGACAGCTCGATTCGCGCCTTCAGCGCGTCGTATGCGGCAGACTTACGGCCATCCGGCGGGATTAGCCCGAGTGTCGCCTCGGCCTGCGCCGTATCGCCGGTCTCGACATAGACCTTCGCCAGACCAAGCAGCGCCTTCACATTCTGTCCGTCGATCTCGAGTACGGCGGCGAAGACCTCAGCGGCGCCGGCGAAATCGCCCATTGCGAGCGCTTCCTCACCGGAGGCCAGGACCGCCTCGACGTCGTTGTCGTCGCCACCCGGGCCGGCCAGCCGGTCAATCATCTGGCGGATCGCGCTTTCGGGTTGAACGCCGACGAAGGCATCCAGGGCACGCCCGTCGCGGAATGCATAGACCATCGGAATCGACTGGACGCGCAACTGGGTTGCGAGACTCGGGTTCTCGTCGATGTTGACCTTAACGAGGCGTGCGCGGCCGTTGTAGCTCTTGACGACCTTCTCAATCACGGGCGTCAACTGCTTGCAGGGGCCGCACCAGGGCGCCCAAAAGTCGACGAGGACGACGGCGTCGCGCGAGGCCTCGATCACGTCCGCCATGAAAGTGGCGGCTGTCGCCGACTTCACGACGTCTTTCTCTCCAGGGGCGCCCTTTCCGCTTTTCAGAGAACCGAAATCCATCGTCGTCACTCCTTGCTGGACGCTTCCTGCGGCGGGGCCGGTGCTGATCAATCGCGGCCCGGCACCGAGCCGGGCGTTGTGTTCCAACCACCCGTCCAAATGCGTTTCCCGGCGCACATAGTACATCCTGCACCGCGATCCAACTGGGGCCGACCTGGACGGGGCAGATTTCAACTCACCGAACAGGGATGCGGATTTGCGCTTGCATGCCGCCTGGAGTTCGGTCATAACCCGCAGCCTGTCGCCGACAGCGGCAGGTATACCTCAGGATGCGGGCGTAGCTCAGGGGTAGAGCATCACCTTGCCAAGGTGAGGGTCGGGCGTTCGAATCGCCTCGCCCGCTCCAATTTTCAGCTGATCAAAGAGTTTTTCCGGGACCGCTTGCCGGCGACTTGGCGCCGGCCTCGGGGCACGCGCGGCCGTCGTGCCTTGCCGGGCGACGTGGCCGGACGGTCAGGGCGTCAAGTTCGTTGCTTCGAGCCGGCTTGGCCGTCCGAATTTGCCCTCCGAACCGTTCCCCGCTTCATTTCCGATCTTGCGGCGCATTTCGCCTGCCGGGTCACTTGACAAGGAAGGCCGCTAGGCCGCGGGCGACGGCACCTGGAGCGTTGTCTCCGTTTCGGCCATTCGCTGCACCACCTCGGCCGCAAGCGCCTTCATCGCATGCCCGACGGCGCCGGGGTATTTCGCGCTGTAGGACCGCTCGCTCGTCTGGAAGCGAGCCGCATCCTGCATGGCGTTCAGTCGCGGAACGGCCTGTACAAAGCAGCGGTTGTCTGGATTGGACCTGAGCCAAGCGTGATAGTCCTCGTCGGCAGGCGAGTTCGAGTCCTTCATGTTCACGATCACGCCGAGATTGCGGGCGAAGCCCATCTCGGGGTTCAATGCCTTGAAGCGGCGGAAGACCTCTAGGCCACAGATCGAAACGTAGTCGGCCTTGGTCGGCGAGATGTGGAAGTCGGCCTCGCGCAGCCAGCTTTCGGTCAGAACGGAGAGACCCGGCGGGCAGTCGATCAGGATGATGTCGAACAGCTTGCGGGATTCGGCCAACAGCTGCGCAATCGCCTGCCGCATTCGGCCATGCAGGTTCTGCTTGGAAACCTCCCGCTCGAACAGAGTGAGCTGCATGTCCGACGGCAGCAGGTAGACTGTTCGGGCGTCATCTACGTCGGAAACGTTGCGGACGACGAACCTGGTCCACTCAGTCGCGCGTTTGTTCAGAACATTGGCGACGAGGTAATCGACCATGGTCAGCCCTTCGCTCTGCAGCTTGTGCAGGTTGGCGACCGTCATCAGCATGCTTGAAACGCTCGATTGGGCGTCGCCGTCGATCACCAGCACGTTCTTGCCGTGAAAGGCCGAGAGGGTTTCGGCCAGCGCCAGCACCAGTGTGGATTTGCCGACGCCCCCTTTGGTGTTCATCACCGCAATCGCGTTCAGCATGACAGTCTTCGACCTCCCCCACGTCACGGCCACAACGGGACGCGCAATTTCTTATCTGCCGCAGGCCCCGCACCGCCCTCGCATCGATCGACGCGGGGGCAGAATGACCCTGGAGTATGGCAGCCATGAGAATGCCAGATCGGCCATCTCTGGAAGTCTTCGATAGCTGCGCGGCGTCGCATGCGCAACGCGACTATGCCGTTGTCGACAGGAGGTGAAACTGAACGGTGTACTATCCAGCACTACCTGAAAAATAGGCGATCCGAACTTTGGATCGCCCAGGCTGCGGAGGTACTTCGCAAAGGGTCAGTGCTCGACGCGCTGCCAGATCGTGCGGCCGCGCTCGACCAGAACGCTGCGGCGCTCGACGCCAATCACGGGCGGGTGCTCGACGACGTGCGTCGCGGCTGGGCGGACGACGACTGGACGATAGTCGACGCCGTAGATTGGTGGATGGTAGACCGTGCGGGTGCGAGCGGGGCTCACCTGAACGGGGACAGCGACGTCGCGATAAATCGCAGGGGTCGTCATTGCCACCTTGCGGGCCGGTTGGACGACGACGTCGCGCGCGACGGTTCGAACCGTCGCCGGAATGCGGACCTTGCAGATCCGTTCCTCGCCGTTAGGGCCAACCGTGCGCTGCCATTTAGTGCCGCCGGGGTTGGTTACGATCTGCTGATGGACCCGCTCAACCACGGCCGGCTGGCGGACATAACTCACCCGGGCCGGGGCGACGAGTTGCCGGCGGTAGACGGTCGTGTAGGTCGCGGGCAGGCGCTCGACATGGACGCGGGAGGGCTCGATCACGACAGGGTGGGGACGTTCGGCAAGGACGGGCGGCGTGTGGATCACCTCACGGCGACCGGGATGGAGGATCACGGGACGCTCGACCGTTGCGTAGCGGTCCGGCGTGCGGACCTTCTCGAAGCACTCCGACTGATCGCATTCGCCGAAGGCAAAGGCCGGGGCGGTCATTGCGACTGCGGCACAACCGACGACGGCAGCGGCGGCGATATGTTTGATGACCATCCCCAACACCCAGTAACCTCGACAAAAATTTAAAACGCGCAAAGTTCGGCGCGACATCTTTGAAAATAAACGAAAAAACAGAAAACTGAAATCGTGTCGTCGTGTGTTGGTAAATTGCCCCCTGTGGCGTTCTCCGAAGTGCCGCGCCAGGCCCGGGCGCTTGCGCCGCCGCGGGGCTCGTCCTAATCAGCCTGTGTCGCCCGTGCCCATGCACATTCGCGTAACCGGTAGGAATCTTCACATGATCGATGCTCTGCGACGCCTGACCCGATCGGTCCCGCTGCTCGCCGTTCTTGCCCTGGCGCCGTCGCTTGGGGGATGCGGCATCAACAATATTCCGACCTACGAGCAGTCGGCGAAGGCGGCTTGGTCGGAAGTTCTGAACCAGTACAAGCGCCGTGCCGATCTCATTCCAAACCTCGTCGAAAGCGTCAAAGGCTTTGCCGACCAGGAGAAGAGCGTACTTACCAGCGTGATTGAGGCGCGCGCCAAGGCAACCCAGGCGCAGGTGAACATCCCGGCGGACATTCTCACCAATCCAGAGGCGATGAAGAACTTCCAGGCCGCCCAAAACTCGCTCGGTGGCGCGTTGCGTCAATTGCTGGCGGTGACCGAGAACTACCCCGACATCAAATCTGGCGAGAATTTCCGTAAGCTTCAGGACGAGATCGCAGGAACGGAAAACCGCATCGCATTGGCGCGGCGCGCCTACATCGAGCAGGTGCGCATCTACAATACCGAGATCATCACGATCCCGGGTGTACTTTGGAAGCGGGTCATGTACCCGAATGCCAAGGAACTGGCGATGTTTGATATCCCCGCCGAGGAGACGAAGGCGCCGAAGGTCGACTTCGGCACCAAGAAATAATCGCAAGCGACCGGAATAGGGCGCACCTTAACCTCGCCAGAGCAGGCGCGCCGCTGGTGCCCCGGCCCGGCTGTGGTGGGCTTGAGGCTCTCGCGAGCCAGGACCGGCTGTTCTCGCTTGCGTTTTTCCGGCGCCGTTAGGAGACGTATCTGTGCGCCCTATCTCGGGCAGCAACGGAGCGGGATTTGACGCAAGTACCTCGTTTACACAGGACTTCTCTCCGGCTGGTAACGCTCGCGCTGTGCATCGTGCTCGCGATGGCGACGAGCGCGCCGATCCATGCGGCACCGGTTCTGCCCGAACTCACGGGTCATGTGGTCGACGCTGCGGGCCTCTTTCGCCCGGCCGACCGGGAGGCGCTCGAAGTGGAGCTGGCGGCATTCGAGGCCAAGACGAGCGATCAAGTGGTCGTCGTCACGGTTCCCTCGCTGCAGGGCTTGCCGATCGAAGAATTCGGGATCGCGCTCGGCCGCCAATGGGGCATCGGGCAGGAGGGCAAGGACAACGGCATCATCGTCCTCGTTGCCCCCAAAGAGCGCAAGGTGCGTTTCGAGGTCGGCCGGGGCCTCGAGCCGCTGCTCCCCGATGGCAAGGCCGGAACCATCATCCGGCAGGTCGTGCTGCCCGCCTTCCGGCGCGGGGACTTCGCCGGCGGGATCAAGGCCGGCGTTGCTGAAATTCGTGCTGTCCTCGAAGGCGACAAGGCCGAGCTCGAGGTTCGCTCCAAGCGCAAGCCTCCCGAGATCGACTACACGGCTCTCATCATTTTCGCTTTCTGGCTGACCATCGTCGTGCTCATCATCTACGCGCAGATCAAGGCGGCGAGGCATTCTCTGGGGGACGGGCGGAGCGACAATCGTCGGTTGGGGCGGCGCAGCAGGCCGGTCATATTCATTCCGGGCGGCTCCGGCAGCTGGGGGGGCGGGTCCGGCAGCTCAGGCGGCGGCTTTTCTGGCGGTGGCGGGAGCTTCGGTGGAGGAGGTGCCTCAGGTGACTGGTAAGTTGGCGATGACCGAAGGCTCTGGCTCCGAGGCGAGAGCTTCTGAATGGGGGATGTCGTGAAACTGTTCGCTCCTGGGGACGAGCAACGCATTAGCCGGGCGATTACCGCGGCCGAACAGGCGACCTCGGGCGAGATTATCGCCGTCGTCTACAATCGAAGCGATAGCTACCTTCACGTGCCGTATCTCGTGGCGGCGCTGGCGGCGCTGCTCGTTCCGTGGCCGCTGATCTATCTAACCTGGGCGCCGGTCCAGAAGATCTTTCTGGTGCAGCTCGTCGCCTTCGTGGCGCTGGTGGGTTTCATCTGGCCGCAACACATGCGCATGTTGTTCGTGCCGCAGAGCGTCAAGCGGGCCAATGTCCATCGCCGGGCCGTGGAGCAGTTCCTTGCGCAGAACCTTCACACCACCGCCACGCGTACCGGCGTGCTGATATTCGTGTCGCTGGCTGAGCGGCAGGTCGAAATCCTCGCCGATCAAGCCATCGACAAGGCGGTCGATGCGGGCACATGGCAGACGGTCGTCGATCAACTCACCGCCGATCTGGCGGCAGGTCGTCCAGCCGACGGCTTCGTGCGAGCCGTGGAGACGTGCGGCAAACTGATGGCAAAGCATTTCCCGCCAGAAACGGGCGACTCGAACGAGTTACCCAATCATCTCATCATACTCAGCTGACCGGCATCAGCGCCTGGGGAACTCGTCATGGAAGGTTCGTCTGCTGTGTCCCCGCCGCGCCGCTCGGATCATTCGGGCGGTGGCGAGACCCCTCCCCCGGTGCCTGCAGCGTCCAGAGCGGCGCTGGTGTCGTGGGTGATGTTCGACTGGGCCGCCCAGCCATTTTACACGCTCGTCACGACCTTTTTGTTCGCACCATATTTCGCGACAGCCGTTGTCTCCGACAAGGCCCAGGGGCAGGCGGCCTGGGGCTATGCCGCAGCCATCGCCGGTTTTTTCATTGCGCTGGGAAGTCCGTTTCTGGGTGCGCTCGCAGACGGGCGGGGACGTCGTAAACCGTGGCTTGCCCTGTTTGCCGCGGCGTTCATCGGAGGGCAGGCCATGTTGTGGTTTGCGACGCCCGGCGCTTCTCAGGCCACCATCTACCTCGTGCTTGGCGCCTTCATTCTGGCGGCTGTCGCAGCCGAGTATGCGCAGGTCTTCACGAATGCCATCATGCCCAGCCTCGTGCCACAGGACCGGCTTGGACGGCTATCGGGCGCGGGATGGGCGGCGGGCTACTTTGGCGGACTCGTCAGCCTTATCGTCATGGTCGGCCTGATCGCCCCTGTGCCGGGGACCGGAAAGACCCTGCTCGGCTTTACGCCGCTGCTGCCGCTGGACACCGTCAGCAGGGAAGGCGATCGCCTGGCCGGACCGTTTGCGGCGCTCTGGTTCCTCGTGTTCGTGATCCCGTTCTTCCTCTTCGTTCCTGATGTCCGACACACCGCACCGCGGGCCGACCCCGGTCGAAGTGCGTTCGCCGAGTTGTGGGACACGCTCCGGGCGCTGCCGGCCCAGCCGAGCATCCTCCTGTTTCTCATCGCTCGCATGTTCTACTCGGACGGGCTGACGGCCATCTTTACTTTCGGGGGCATTTATGGGGCCGCTGTTTTCGGATGGGGGCCGGTCGAGCTCGGGATATTCGGGCTCGTACTCACTCTGACCGGCGCGTTCGGGGCACTGGCTGGGGGATTTCTCGACGACAGGCTCGGCTCGAAGACCGTCATCATCGGGGCGCTGGTCGCGCTGATGGTCGGCGCGATCGGCATTCTGTCCGTCGACCAGACACACGTACTGTTCAGCCAGCAGGTCGCAGCAAAAGCCGAAGGTTCGAGGCCGTTCTCGTCGAGTGGCGAGCAGGTCTTCCTCGCGTTCGCCATCCTCGTTGGAATCGTCTCGGCTCCGGTTCAGGCCGCTAGCCGTTCGCTGTTGGCGCGAATGGCGCCGCCCGACAAGATCACCCAGTATTTTGGGCTATTTGCGTTCTCCGGTAAGGCTACGGCGTTCGCTGCTCCACTGCTGGTGGCCGCGGTGACCAATGCAACGGGCGATCAGCGGCTCGGCATGGCGTCGATCCTGACATTTCTCATTCTCGGCGTCATTCTGATGGTGCCGGTGCGTGCTCAACGAATATCGATGCCGGTTAACGACGTGACTTGAACAATAGTAGCGCTGGTGCAACTGGCGTTTGCGCTGCACGCTCCAACACGTAATATTGCGCAGAAAAATGCCAGTATGCGGAAGAACACTTACGTCCTGCGACCAGAACACTGAGGAAACGCCATGTCGGAGAAAGTCTACCCGGTACCCGCCGAGTGGAGCCAGCGCGCCTGGATCAACGAAGCGAGCTATAATCAACTTTATGAGCGGTCCGTGAAGGATCCCGTTGGGTTCTGGGGGGAGATGGGCCGGCGCATCGATTGGATTCGCCCATACACCAAGGTCAAGAATACCAGCTTCGACACCAACAACGTTTCGATCAAGTGGTATGAGGACGGCACGCTCAACGTCTCCGTGAACTGCGTCGATCGCCATCTGGCGACGCGCGCCGACCAGGTGGCGATCATCTGGGAAGGCGACGACCCAACGCAGGACGAGCAGATCACCTATCGCCAGCTTCATGAGCGGGTCTGCAAGTTCGCAAACGTCATGAAAGCGAACGGCGTCAAGAAAGGCGACCGCGTCACCATCTACCTGCCGATGATCCCAGAGGCGGCCTATGCGATGCTCGCGTGTGCGCGCATCGGCGCTGTTCATTCGATCGTGTTCGGCGGGTTCTCTCCGGAAGCGCTTGCCGGCCGTATCGAGGATGCCGACAGCCAGTTCATCATCACCGCTGACGAGAGCATGCGCGGCGGCAAGGCCGTGCCTCTCAAGAAGAATGCGGATGAGGCTCTGAAGAAAGTCGCCAAGGGTACCGAGAAGGTGCTCGTCGTCCGCCGGACCGGAAATCCCGTCGCTTGGACCGCGGGCCGCGATATCTGGCTGCACGAGGAACTCGTGAAGGTCTCGGCGGACTGCCCGCCGGAGGAGATGAACGCCGAAGATCCACTGTTCATCCTCTATACGTCCGGTTCAACCGGCAAGCCCAAGGGGGTGGTGCATACGACAGGCGGCTATCTCGTCTACGCGTCGATGACGCATCAGTATGTGTTCGACTACCACGAGGGCGATATCTACTGGTGTACGGCCGACGTCGGCTGGGTCACGGGACACAGCTACATCGTGTACGGGCCGCTGGCGAACGGCGCGACGACCCTGATGTTCGAAGGCATTCCGAGCTATCCGACCGGCTCGCGCTTCTGGCACGTCGTGGACAAGTGGAAGGTCAATACCCTCTACACGGCACCGACGGCGATCCGCGCCCTGATGGCGCTCGGAGAGGACCTCGTTAAGCGGACAAGTCGCGCCTCGCTTCGTCTGCTGGGATCCGTCGGCGAGCCCATCAATCCGGAAGCGTGGGAATGGTATCACCGCGTCGTGGGCGACGACCGTTGCCCGATCGTCGATACCTGGTGGCAGACCGAGACCGGCGGCATCATGATCACGCCGCTTCCGGGGGCGACCGCATTGAAACCCGGCTCGGCCACGCGTGCGTTCTTTGGCGTTCAGCCGGCCCTCGTGGACGACAAGGGCACGATCCTCGAAGGCCCCAACCAGGGCAACCTCGTGCTGCTCGACAGCTGGCCGGGAAGCGCGCGTACCGTATTCCGGGACCACGAGCGGTTCGTGCAGACGTATTTCTCGGCATATAAGGGCATGTACTTCACCGGCGACGGCTGCCGCCGAGACGCAGACGGTTATTACTGGATCACCGGTCGCGTGGACGACGTCATCAACGTGTCGGGCCACCGGCTTGGAACCGCCGAAGTCGAAAGCGCGCTCGTCGCCCACCCCAAGGTCGCAGAGGCTGCCGTTGTCGGCTATCCGCACGACATCAAGGGCCAAGGCATCTACTGTTACGTGACGCTGAACTCCGGCGAGCCGATGACCGAGGAGCTTCGTAAGGAGCTCGTCACGCACGTGCGCAAGGAGATTGGTCCGATCGCGACGCCTGATCTGATCCAGTTCGCACCCGGACTGCCGAAGACGCGCTCTGGCAAGATCATGCGCCGAATTCTGCGCAAGATTGCCGAGGACGACTTCAACAGCCTCGGCGACACGTCGACACTTGCCGATCCCGCAGTGGTCGACGATCTCATCTCGAACCGGCAGAACAAGCGCTGACGGCTCTGTCGACTGGACGCGCGCCCCGTCTATCCATCCGGTAGGCGTGGCGTTTTCCGTTGCTGGGTGCTTTCTATGTTCTGCTCCGCTCACATCAGCTTGAGAGGCGGAGGCTTACGAGTTTGGATGCGATCGAGCGGAACGACGTCACCAGCTTGTTGCTGTCAGAGGCGTCGTAGAAGTTGGTCTCGCCGCTACATGATTTTAGAAGTTCGGCTGCTTCGGGCGGAGTGGCGAAGCCGACCGTGTAGATGGTGATGTCACCTTTACTTTTAATATTCTTGCAGATCTGCAGTGCCTGGTAGGGCGAGCTCCCATTCGCCGATGGGGTCGTGGCGAGGGTGCTGGGAAGCGATAGTCCGCCATTATTGTATGCGGAATTGAACATGCCGTCGGTCATCAGCAGTATGATTTTTCGAACATTGGATGATGGAGCCGAACCGGCGTTTGCTCCCCACAGTGCTGACCACTGATTCGACAGGACATACCAACCCCAGGCTATGCCCATGTGGCCGCCGGTTCCGCCGACGGCCTGAAGCTGGTCGATGGCCACATCGTAGGCCGCCCGATTGCCGGATGTGCTCAGGTCGGAGAGCGGGGTGACGGATGACGCCGGACACGAGTAGTACCATGCTGTCAGTGCATCCATCCGGCCGAAGCGGTTGAGCCCGTCGGCGGGGGCGTCCGTATAGGCTTCGGTGCCCGGGCGCTCCACGACGCAATCGTCCGAGCCTGGGCCCGCGACCAGCGACGCAAAGGCCCCCGCGTTCACGGAGGCAGAATAGGGCACGACGGCGACGCGGATATAACCGGGTCTTGGATGCCCGGAATACAGGACGTCGGCGAATTCCTTGGCGGCGGCCTTCAGAGTTTCAAGCTTGACCCGTCCGTCGGAAGCCGCTTCCAGCATCGATCCGGTGATGTCGAGCACCATTGCTATCTCGATTCTCGTTTGTGAGAATTCAGTGATTGCCTTGGGTGGAAGCTCGAAATTGCGGATCGTCGATCCGCCTGCCGGGAAGAACAATGTCGGCACTTCTATTTCAACGGCTGCGGTAACCTGGCTCGTCGCAGAATTAGGCGTCGCCTGGAAGTTCGAGAGTTTCGCCAGCGAACTCGACATACTGGCGACGTTCGCGTCGAAGTACATCTTCGCGGTCTTCTCGATCTCGTCCTCGGATATCCCGGGTTCGTCGAAGCGCCGCGCCGCGGCCAGCGCTGCCGCATCGAGGCTGGCCTGGACGATTTGCTTCACATGAAGCAGACGGGCCATGTCGATGGCCATGCCGACGAACATGAATAGTATTGAAACGAGAAACGCGAATAATATCGCGACAGTTCCCTGTTTCGACGCCGAAAAGCGGCGCAACTGATCGTGCATCATGTGTAGATCGAGCCGGCATTAATATTGTCTCTGTGGAGATGTACCGGCGTCGGATTAATTTCTACTGGAGAGAAATGGTTACTCAAGTGTTGCTGGGGCGGCTCGTTGCCGTCTCAGCGGGGTTGCGTGTCGGGTCTTGCTGGCAAGCTGGAAGGCGGCCTTTTGGCGGGACCTCGGGGCTCACTTGTTTACACGAAGCTTTCCTAGAACGGTTGCGAACTGCTTGAAGGCGTTGTCGAGTTGCGCAGCATTCGAGGCGTCGGCAAAGTACTCGACACCCGGCGTCGCACACTGGCGAAGCGTATCCTTCGCTTCCTCGCGCAGCTTCACGTCGGGCTCGTAGTCGAGACCGAAGCCGACCGAGAAGACCACCACGCCTTTCTTCTTCATGGCATCACAGAGGGCAATCTGCTGGTCGCGTGATTTTCCGTGGCGGAACGAAACATTGTTGACGCCATCTGTCATTATTATCACGGCCTTGATCAGCGTCGGCGCGGAGCCCTGTGTCTTGCTGTAGGGGGCTGGAGCGCTCGTGCCGCCCCAGAAGGTTGCGTATTCTTCCGAAACGAGGTTCCAAGCCCACTGGCTGCCAAAGTGGCCGCCGGTGGTTCCGTCAGCAGCGAAGCCATCGACATGCCGCTTCAGCTGATCTCGGTTGCTTGAAAGCGGAAATACCTTCGAGGCGGCGCAACCGTAACCCTGCTTGCCCTGGGTCAGGTCGATATCCTTCGTGCCATCGGCTGCGGTGGCGAAGTAGCCGTTGGCGGCGCTCGGGGCTCCGTCCGTGTAGGTCTTCGTCAGCCGCTCCGTGACGCAGCCATCCTTGCTCTTATTGTTCGACGCCCCCCTGGCATAGTCGCCGAGGTTGATACCTGAGGAGTACGGGGCGACGGAGACGCGGACCTTGCGTCCGAGCGTGGCATCGGCTGGCACGACGGCGTCAACGAAGTTGGAGAAGGCGAGCTTCAAACTGTCAATCTTGCGCTCGCCGTTGATCGACGTGTTCATCGAGCCGGTCACGTCGACGGCCACGCCGACTTCCAGATCCTTGGCGTCAAAGCGTACTTCCGAGCGGACCGGCATTGTGACCGACTTCACGCCAGTCAGTTGGAGCAGCGTCAATGGCACGGTCACGGACGAGTTGACGACGACCGACTGCGTGTCTGCATCTGCCTCAATAACCGGAACAGGTATGGGCGCGCCGGCCTTGGCCACCGACTGAACGTTGGCTTCGAAATACGCCGCACCGGCCGATTTGGCATCCTCGGCCTTGGCGCCGTCGAGTAGCGCGCGGCCTGCGGCAAGGCCAGCGGCGTCGGCGGCATCGAAGAGTGCGCTTCGGGCGAGCACAAGCCTTCCGACGTCAACGGCGAAACCTGCTATCAACACCAGGATGATCGACAGGAAGGCAAAGAGTACCGCGACGGCCCCGCTTTCATCGCCGCCAAATTGCGATGCCGAATGCTTGGATACGAATTTACGGTTGGTGTCGCGGCCTGAGTATGCAGCCATCGCCGGTCTCTCTTTGAAACATCCAGAACAATCTGGAAAGAGTGACTGCAAGCGAGGGGCCTGGGTGGCCGCGGTGGTGACGAAGACTTTAGAGGCTCGTTAACAAGTGGCTAATTTTCATCGCGTTCTGGGAGACGTCGTCTCAGAAATCCCAGGCGATGCCGCCCTTTTCCCAGTCGCCATACCTGATCGGCTCGGGGCCGGATGGGCCACCAACTTCCTTAGCGTTCTCGCTGTCCGTCGAGGAGGCGGGCCGTGCCGCCCGGTTGTTGCGCCGTTCCTCGGCCTCCGCCAGGGCGCGCTGGGCGGCCGGCGTCAGTTCTCGAGGGGGCATGTGGTCCTCTGACACGGCCGCTGAGGGCCGTTCGATGCTGTCCGACTTCGGGGATTCCTGCATATCGTGTCCAGAAATGGTACGTGCCTTATCGTATCCCTTTGAAAGTGCTCCGTTCGGCGCCGCCGTCGCGCACGTCGAACATCCAACCTTCAAGATCAGGCTCAATGTCTACTCAGCGTCCACCTCACACCGGAAAGCCGCAAACTTCAAGAACCGCAAATGGAGGACAGCGCGGGGGAAGGCGGCAGAAGCAGCGGACGGAGCCTGCCGGATTTGCGGCACGGATGGCTGCTGCACGTATCGTCGACGGGGTGCTCGTCCAGTCGCGGACACTCGACGAGACCCTCGATGCCGTGCTTGCCGATTTCGTACTCGAGCCTCGAGACCGGGCTTTCGCGAGGCTTCTTGCGACGACGGTTCTGCGCCGCCTCGGGGAACTCGAAGCCGTCCTTATGGGCCATCTTCAGAAGGCGCCGCGCCAAGGGCTCGCATGGCCGGTACTTCTCATCGGTGCAGCGCAACTCCTGTTACTCGAAACGCCAGCGCATGCCGCAATCTCACTCGCCGTCGACCAGGTTCGCAGCGACCGGCGCAGCGAGCACCTGACGGGGCTCGTCAATGCCGTCCTCCGTAAGGTGGCCTCCGATGGCGGCGCCAGGCTCGCCGGGCTCGATGCCGCGTCGCTCGACGTTCCCGAGTGGCTGCTTCGACGTTGGGTCGCCGCCTATGGAGCGGAGACGGCCCGCGAGATTGCCCGAATGAGCCTTACGGAGGCGGCCCTCGACATTTCCGTCAAGTCCGATTCCGAGGGATGGGCCACGCGGCTCGGTGGTATCGTGTTGCCGACGGGTACAGTCAGGCTGCAGTCGAAAGGTGCGGTTGAGGAACTCGAAGGTTTCGACGAGGGGGAGTGGTGGGTGCAGGATGCTGCTGCAGCCCTTCCCGCACGGCTGTTCGGCGTGGTCGATGGCTTGACTATTGCGGACCTTTGCGCAGCGCCGGGCGGTAAGACGGCGGAACTCGTCAATGCAGGTGCAAAGGTTACGGCCGTTGATGCATCGGCGGCGCGCGCAACGCGGCTGCGGGCAAACCTCGCCCGGCTGCGTCAAAATGCAGAGGTCGTCATCGCGGATGTGGCCGACTGGCAACCCGGCACCGCATTCGACGCGGTGCTGCTAGACGCGCCTTGCTCAGCCACGGGCACCATTCGGCGCCACCCCGACATCCTGCGTCTCAAGCGACCCGGCGATATCGCGCGCCTGGCCGAGCAGCAGGCCCGGCTTCTCTCAGCCAGCGCCGAGTTCGTCCGCCCCGGGGGGACGCTCGTATACTGCACGTGTTCACTTGAACCGGAAGAGGGGCCCGAACAGATCGAGCGCTTCCTCTCGTCAAATCCCCAGTTCCGGCGCGTCCGCGTCGAGCCAGCGGAGATCGGTGGTTGTGGCGAGATGATCACGCCCGACGGCGATCTCAGAACATTACCGTGCCATCTGCCGAACGAAATCTCGAGCTTGTCGGGGCTCGACGGCTTTTATGCCGCCCGGCTTCGGAGGGTGACCTGATCGCGGGGAATCGCTTATTCATGTCGTGTCTGCAACCAATCGGCGGCGGCGGAGGCTCGCCCCAGGCCGCGCCAGTCCGGGCGCATGCCGTACCGCCTGCACCCGGTTGATCGGATTTCATGTCACGGTTCGGATTGAGCGAGCGTTTCAGAGTGGCTGCCGTGAAGGCCCGTCGGGCCCGACGGGCCGCTGCGTCGCGCCTGCTTGGATCACGATTGCTCCGGTGGCGTTATGGGCCGGCCGCGCCGAGGGCATTGTTGATCGCGCCGCAGGATATGCGGGCCAGGGACGAGAGCTTCTGGCCGGAAGTGCAAAGTGGCTTTCTCGGGCTTGCCGGATCCGTCGCTGATTTCGGGGACGGGTCGCCGTTCGATGCGGTGCCGCCGGGGCAGGCATGGCTGCGGGCGTTCCATGGCTTTTCATGGCTGCGACATGTGGAGGCGGCCGACGATGAGGAGGCCGACATCTGGGCCCGCGACTGTGTCCTGCACTGGTTAGACCGGCAACAGAGCCATCCCCCTGTCGCGTTCGCTCCAGAGGTCAGAGCCCGACGCATCATCTCGTGGCTATCAGGCGCATCGATACTGCTCGATACGGCGGAGCCCGATATCGTCGACGCCATTACCAGGGGGCTGGCCGCCGAGGTTCTTGCGCTGTCGGCCGGATGGCGCACGTCGGAGACAGGGGCTGGGCGGCTAACATCACTCACCGCGCTCGTGATCGCCCGTCTCGCATTCGAAGACGACGAGAGCCAGCTCGACGCGGTGATTGCTCTGCTGCTGGCGGAGATCGACCGGCAAGTGCTGTCCGACGGCGGCCACATCAGCCGGAACCCCGCGGCGCTGATCGACGTGCTGCTCGACTGGCTGCCGCTCAAGACATGCTTCGAGGTTCGAAACATCCGTCTCCCGGCGCGGCTGTCCGCGGGCATCGATCGTGCGCTGGGTATGTTGCGGTATCTTCGGCTCGGCGATGGCGGAATTGCACGCTTCAACGGCATGGGGATTGCGGATCCGGGCGCTCTCGCCACTCTCATGGCCTATGACGACCGTCCGACGCCCGACTGGCCGATCGCTCCCGCGTCCCGTTATTCGCGTCTTGCCAGCGGATCGACGGTCGTAATCGTCGACGTGGGGTCTCCGCCGCCGCTCGATGACGCCGGGGCGGCATGCGCGGGGGTTCTGTCGTTCGAGGTGAGTAGCGGGACGTCGCTGCTTTTCGTCAACGTCGGCGCGCCAGGATCGCCCGATGCCGACTGGCGCACGCTATCGCGGGCAACGGCCAGCCACACCACCGCGTGCCTCGGGGAAGTTTCCTCCGCCCAGCTCGTGCGGGCGCATGGTCTGGGCGATATGATCGAGGCTCCGCCGTTGGCGCTGGCCGGTACGGTGCGGGCAGATGTCCGTTCGGATGGGATGGGGCAACGCCTGGAGGCTTCCCACGAGGGCTACGCCGGCCGGTGCGGGTTCATCCACAGGCGAAACATTCTTCTTGCCGAAGGTGGCGGCCGGATCGAGGGCGCTGACCAGTTCGAGCCCGTGCGCCGCGTCGCAGGGGCCGGCGAGGTTTCATTCGCCCTGCATTTTCATCTCCATCCTTCGGTTGCGGCCACGGTGTTGGCCGAAGGCATGACGAGCCGGACGGTCCGGCTCATGCTAGTGGTCGGCGATGGCAGCCATTGGCTGTTTGAGGCCGAGGGGGCCCGCGCGACGGTCGAGGAAAGCACGTTTCTCGCAAGCAGCTCGGGTCCGCGACCTTCGCTCCAGATCGTGCTCCGAGGCCTCAGCATAGGCGGATCGGAGATCACATGGTCTATGACGCGGCAGGACGATACACCAGCCGAGGCAGCTGAGACCGAAATCGAGAATCCGAGGACCTAGCCGATGAGCCTTTCCAGTCCCAAAATCCGCCGTGCGCTGCTGTCCGTGTCGGACAAGACAGGGCTCGTCGCGTTCGCCACCAGGCTCAAGGCTGCCGGGGTGACGCTGGTTTCGACCGGGGGAACGGCGGCCGCACTCGCCGAAGCGGGGCTTGAGGTGACGGATGTCTCCGATATCACCGGGCTGCCGGAGATGATGGATGGCCGCGTCAAGACGCTTCATCCCAAGATCCATGGCGGCTTGCTTTCGATCCGCGGCAACGGCGAGCATGAGGCTCAGGCGCTACGTCACCAGATCGAGCCGATCGATCTGCTGGTGGTCAACCTGTACCCCTTCGAAGAGACGCTCGGCCGGGGTGCCAACTATGACACGCTGATCGAGAACATCGATATCGGCGGCCCGGCGATGATCCGGGCAGCGGCCAAAAACCATGCGAGTGTCACGGTGGTCGTCGATCCGGATGACTATGATCGTGTGCTCGACGAGATGATGGCCTACGGCGGCACCACGACCCTGCCGCTGCGGACGCATCTTGCTGCCAAGGCTTTCGCACGGACGGCGTCCTACGACGCCAGCATCTCGGGTTGGTTTGCTCAAGCGCTCGAGGACCCCGCCCCGACTTGGCGCGCGTTCGGCGGGCGCCTCGGATCGCGGCTACGCTATGGCGAAAATCCTCACCAGTCGGCTTCTGTCTACCTGTTGCCGGAGCAGCGCCCAGGCGTCGCCACCGCTGAACAGCTGCAGGGCAAGGAACTCTCCTACAATAACCTCAACGATACGGACGCCGCGTTCGAACTCGTCGCGGAGTTCGCACCCGACGACGCTCCGGCCGTCGCCATTATCAAGCACGCGAACCCATGCGGTGTCGCGATCGGATCGACCCAGAGGCAGGCCTACTTGAGGGCTCTGGCCTGCGATCAGCAGAGCGCTTTCGGCGGCATCATCGCGCTCAACCGGGAGATCGACGCGGAGGCGGCCGAGGAGATCACGAAGATCTTCACAGAAGTCGTCATAGCGCCGGGCGCTACGGCCGAGGCCAGGGCCATCTTCGCGCGCAAGAAGAATTTGCGGCTGCTGATCACCGGCGCCCTACCCGATGTCCGCGGGGCCGGCGTCATGGTCCGCTCCATCGCCGGCGGATTGCTCGTTCAGTCGCGTGACAATTCCGTCGTCGACGACCTCGAACTCAAGGTCGTGACGCGGCGTGCGCCGAGCGCGCGCGAGATGGCCGACCTGAAGTTCGCGTTCCGTGTGGCCAAGCATGTCAAATCGAACGCGATCGTCTATGCAAAGGATGGGGCTACGGTCGGTATCGGGGCTGGGCAGATGAGCCGGGTCGACAGCGTGCGCATCGCGGCCTGGAAGGCCGAGGAGGCCGCGAAGATGTCCGGATCGACGTTGCCGCTGGTTCAGGGTTCGGTGGTTGCCTCCGACGCGTTCTTCCCGTTCGCCGATGGCTTGATCGCCGCTGCGGATGCGGGGGCTACCGCCGTCATCCAGCCCGGCGGCTCGGTCAAGGACGACGAGGTCATCGCCGCCGCAGATGCTCGCGGTCTGGCCATGGTGTTCACCTCTGTTCGACATTTCAGGCACTGAGGGCCTTGCCCTGGGAGGTGCGCATGGCGATTGGCGATGCGCCCAGGGACATCTCAATATCGGTTCAGTTGAGGCCGGCGCGCCGTAGCGACTGGCCGATGATCGACTCTTGGCTGGCGATCGAGGAGATCAAGCGCTGGTGGGGCAGCCACCCGGCCGCGCAGGCGGCGGTGCTGGCGGCGCTGGATGCCCCGATGGGGCTGTGCTCGATCATCGAGGCGGGTGGCGTACCGGTCGGATATGCCCATGCGCTCGAAGCGGAGGTTGCGTCCGATGTCCGGGCCGATCCCAGCCTTGCACTATGTTACAGGATCGACGCTTTCGTCGGCGAGCGTGACCATCGTGGACGGGGGATCGGCGAGGCTGCGCTTCGTCTGGTTTTTGAGGAGGTTTTTGCCACGACGCTGGCGCCGGCGGTCTTTTCGGTAGTGCCAATCCGGAACGAGGCGGCCGTGCGCGCGCACGAAAAGGCCGGCTTCGGTTGGGTAAGAGTGATCGACGACACGCTGCTCGGTCCCTGTTGGCTCATGCGGCGCGAGCGCGCCGACGGGCCTGCGAACTAGAACAGCCCGCCCTCAGGCATCACTCTTGCGCGGGCTCTTCGCACAACCTTGCCGCGCGCATGATCGATTCGATCAGGCCTGGGTACCTGGCGTCGATCTCGTCGCACCGGAGCGTATTGACGACTTCCGTTCCGCGGCGCTCCGAACGGATAAGGCCCGCCTCGCGTAGCACCTGATAGTGATGCGACTGGGTTGATTTCGGCAAGTTCTCCGGTGCCGCCGTCTGGCAATTCGTCGGACAGCCACGGTGCGCCAGTTTCTTTACGATGGCCAGCCGTACGGGATCTGCGAGAGCGTAGAGCACGCTCTCTAATTTGATATCCTCAGTAGCTGGATGAACGAAGGGTCTCTGCATGGATCCACATATGAGGTGAGTTGGCCGAGTTAGCAATAGTTCGGCACGCCCGAACAAAAGATCCTTGGCATTTGGATAATGTTGCCTCAACTCTTGGCGGCCGGAGGCGATCTTGGTCAAACCGATATTCAAAATGCGATCCGTGACCACCGGCTCTTAACGCAGTGTACGTCTTAGTGACGTAAAGATTGTCCATTCTAGTTTGATCGATATTTCAAATATCCGACAGCCGGAGGGCGATTGCGGATACGGGGCAATTCGTTGAACTCATTTTACTCCTCTCAGTCGCTTCGTCACGGTGTGGCGCTGGCACCCCTTTTTTTTCTGCTTCATGGATGCGGCACCCTGCCGCCCGACCTCGGAGACCTTGGCCAGTCCCCATCGCCTTCCGCGGCGGTCATTCAACATGCCGGTCAAACCAGGCCGCGTGCGGTTGTCGTGCTAATGCCGATGAGCGGACCGTCGGCGGATGCCTCGCGTCGCATCATTCGAGAACTGGACGCGGCGGCCACTCGGCTGAATCTTGCGCTCGTCGTTGATCCCGCGGCGACCGGTACGTTCCGGCTTCAGGGGCATTTGCTGGCGTCGAGGGACAATGCCGATGTGGTTCTGTCCTATGTCTGGAGCGTTACCGATGGAGGCGGCCAGCGCCGCCAGCAGGTGACCGGAAGCGAGACCGTTGCCAACGGGGGGAGCAATCCCGATACATGGTCGGCTGTCAGCGGTTCAGTGATCCGCACGATGTCGGAAAAGGCCATGCAAGCCGTTATCGCTGCGGGTGGAGTGGATGCGGCGAATGTGCCAGGCAACCCCGAGTTGACCTCAGGTGCCCAGCCCCCAACGCGAGGCATGTCCTTCAGGCAAAACTGATCCGCTATTGGTCAGCCGCCGCCGGTTTCAGCCTGGTCAACGTCAGATCGTCGAACCATACCTCACCTTCGATGAGACGCTCCGCCGGCGAGCGTGCGTCGTGGATCAAAGCGATGGTCTGGCTCGTGCATTCAATTTCCGGCACGTCCACCTCGAGGGTGAATTGACGCCAGGTCGCCGTCGTGCCGAGAAGCATGTCGGTTTCCGCGAAGGGCTTATTTGCCCCGGTGCATCGGATCTGCCACCTCAGCCCTCGCTTCGCGATGATGGTGCCGCGGAGCTTTCCCTCTAGCCGGTACCTTCCGGGTGCGAGCAAAACCGTCTGACTGATCTGCGGGAAGGTCACGCGCCCCTGGCTGAAACTGATGCGCAGCGCCTTCGCCCCTGCGAGATCGGACAGCGGCACGTATTCGGCGATCGAATTCTCGCCTCGTGCCATATTCCAGTCGAAGGGGATGCCTGTTGGCTCGTCTTCGAAACTTCCATTCTGCAAGAGGCCAACCGCGTCCTGTTCTGTCTTCGACAGGAGCTGGTACCAGACCCCATAGGCCAAATCCGCGTAGCCGTGATGGACAAGAAGTCTCAGAAGCGGCGCCAATTCTTCCTTCGTGGCCGGCGCATTCGAAGAGCCCAGGTCGAGCATCAGCGACACGGCTGGCTGTACGTTCGTCAGCACGCGCGGCAGCGCATTGAAGAATTGCTTGCGCCAGTCGGGCTGCTGCACGAGCAGGTCGATGATGAGCTTGCGCGCGGCGTCGTCCTTCGCGGCCTCGATCATATAGCTCGTTACCGGGCCCGTCAGGCGAGGCTGGGTACGAAGGAGTATGTCCATCAGGTCGACCGATTCCGCGAACTCCCCGCGGGAAATCGTATCATTGAGTAGCCAGAACGCCGCGATGCTTTCCCTCCGCGAGCGGGCCAGCGCCGCTTTCATCAACTCGCGAGTCTTTTCAGAGCTTTCCGTTACTTCTGCGAGGAGGCGGTAGCCGATGCTCTCGAATGGCGACACGGCGATGATGCGTTCGGCCAGTGACCGGATCGCTGCCCGCAATGACTCGCTCTCGACCCTGATGACCTCGGCGTCGGGGCGCGCAGCGACCGCGGGTAGCGCCTTCAGCGTGTCCTCGGCCGCCTCGCGATTTTTCGCGTTGACCGTGGGCGCTTCTGTCTCGCCCTCGGGCTCGCCCGTCGAGTTCAATGACAGCAGTCGGGTGCGAAGGCGCTGTGCCTTCTCGGTCAGCGCGGCGGGATGGTCGGGCGCGATGACCAGTGCGAGGTCTGGATCTTTGATGGCCAATGCATAGGGGAGGGTCGTCGCTCCCACGAGCCAGAGCAGAATCGCCGACATAAGGACCAGCGAGGCGAACTTCATCGGTTTCCGGCTCACGCGGAGCCAACCGCCGGCAAGTGATCGGCCCAATTTGCGCAGGTACGCGTTCACGCCACCCCTGCGTCGTGCTCGCGTGCTCATGTCCGGCCCCGGATAATTTCGACCAGGCGGTTCAGCAGGCCGCGAGGAGGCGGATTGCCCTTGCGTTTCGCACGCCGTCCGGGGGTGGCGTTGAACTTCCGGCGAGGTTCCCTTGTGGATCGCGGCTTTGCGGTCGCCCGCCACTTGGCGGAGGCGAGTGTAGCGTCGTAGGCGGCGCGCCGCTCATCGGTCTTGATGTCTTCCCATGCGCGTGTAACTCGGCTGACGAATACTTGGCGATCGCGATCTGAATTTGGTTCCGAGTTTACAGTGATGTCGGGGTGGAGCCATTTCATGAGCAGGGCCATCTGGAGCCGCAGCTCCGCTGACTGCATGTCCTGCATTCCGCCGAGGACGCGGTAGCTGTCGGCTTCGCGGTTGAACAGAACCTGTTCGATATAAAATCCGGCGGCGAACCGAAGCGTTTCCTCCGATTGGCCGGTGGCCGCTCTGGCGGCGGCGACCGCATCCTGATTGCCGGCGGCGACTTCCAGCAGGAATGATACGCCGGGCGGCAACGGAGACCGCGCCGCGATGCGCGAGATCGAAGGTTCGCGGGCCACGGTCAGCGCGGCGATCAGTGCTGCAGTGTTCCGCGCGGGCCGGGTCATGCTTGGATCTTCAATTGCTTTTGTTCTCCGGAGGCGCTCGCCGGCGGCGCGCTTCCGTAGGTGTAGGCGTCGGGGCCATATCCGGTTCCATATCCGTAGCCATACGAATATCCGTACCCAGATGTGCTCGCGTCATAGCGCGTCAGGACGACGCCGATGAGATTGCATTTGGCGAGATTCAGCCGGCGCAGGGCTGCGGCAATCATGCCTTTTCGAGGCTGCCCGGCGGCGACGACGAAAAGCGTGGCGGAGGTCGCGTTCGACAGGAGAGCGGCATCTGCAAGCCCGAGCATCGGGGGGGCGTCGATCACGACGAAGTCGAACACTTCGAGACCGACCGACACGAGCGAGTACATGCGGGTACCGCCCAGTAGATCGGCGGCGTTGGGGGGGAGGGGCCCCGAGGGGAGAAATGCGAGGTTCGGGTGGGTTGTCGACTGGATGACATCGGGAGGCGAGGCGGCGCCAGTCAGATAATTCGTCAGGCCGATGGAATTGTCCTGGTCCAGTTTCTCGTGCAGCGACGGCTTTCTGAGATCGGCATCGACCAGGAGAACCCTCAGTCCCATGTTGGCGAAATGGCGGGCAATCGCGAGGGCCGTAGTCGATTTACCTTCACCGGCCGTTGCGCTGGTGATCGACAGAGAGCGCGGTAGGCCGGTTTCGGTCGAGAACTGGAGCGATGTCGCCAGCGAACGGTAAGCTTCTGAAGCGGCCGAGTGGGGATCGCTCAGCTCGCTTGCGAAATCGCGCTGGGCATCGGACATCGGAATGATGCCGAGTGTCGTCAAGTTCGATAGTTGCTCCAGTTCGTCAGCAGACCTGATCCGGTCGTCGATCTTCTCGAGCAGGAATGCGAGTCCCAATCCCGATCCCAGTCCCAGAAAGATCGAGAGCAGAAGCGCTCGGGACAAGATCGGCTCGGACGGTGCCGAAGGCAGGTGTGCCTTGTCTACGACGAGCACGTTGTTGGAGCTTGCGCCACCGGCGATGTCCACCTCCTTGTAGCGCTGAAGCAGACTGAGGTAGAGGCCGCGGTTGGTATCGACCTCACGCTTCAGAATATTGTACTGAATGCTCTTCTTCTGCAGCTCCAGCACCTCCGTGCGCAGGATCTCAATGCGCTGAAGCATTTCCGCTTCCTGGTTCAGGGTTGCGTCGTAAGCCGCGCGCAGCGATGCCTTTATCGCTTGTACTTCGACGGAGAGCTGACGCTCCACCTCTCTGATTTTATTTTGTATTTGGATCATCGAGGGGTAGCTCGGTTTGAACGTTTCGAGCTTCTCCTCGTATTCGGTTACGAGGGTGTTGCGCCTGACGCGGAGGCCCTCGATCACGCCATTCGACAGGAGTTGCGGCAGGTTCATGCCCGTGGCCTGATCGACCTGCTTCCAGAGCTGCTCGTTCTTTATGCGCTCCGCCACGAGTTGGCCCAGCGAGCTGTTGGCGACCTGGAGATTGTTGTCCGTGACCGACGTCCGCTCCGTCACTTCGATGATCTTCTCTCGCTCGGCGTAGCCGAGCATCTCTCTTTCGGAGTCCTCAAGACGCAGTTTCAACTGCTTGATCTGGTCCTCGAGAAACGACTTGGCGTAGGCACTCGACTGAAAGCGCTTGTCGATATTGGAAGCGATGAATGCCTCCGCGTAGGCATTGGCGATCCGCTGGGCTCTAACCGGCTTGGGGTCACTGTAGGCGATATCCACAAGCCGCGAGCCTGGAACGGGCCTGACGACGACTGTCGAGGATACGATGTCGACGGCGAGGGCTTCGCGTTCCGAAGGTGTCAGCTCGCGGCCGGCGGATTGGCCCATCACGAGGTCGCGCAGGTAGCCGACCAGCGACACCCCTCGCGGCTTTATGAAGTCCTGGTCGTTGTGTAGCTGGACAGTGGATACGACACGCTCGGCCATGGCCAGGCTCTTGAGCAATTCGTATTGCGTTTTCAGGAAGTCACCCGTTCCGGATTCGCTCGGCATGGTCGAGCCGCCCTCGACGATCTTCGCGGGCTCCCTGTCGATTTGAATGCGGACAGTTGAAATGTAGAGTGGCGTTCGCAGAAGTGTCGCCGTCGTACCGACTGCTAGTGCCAGCAGTGTTACGCCCGCGATCAACCATCGGCGCTTGACGATGATGCGGTAGATCCAACCTAGCGACTGAGCCAGTTCGTCACCTCGCTCGGGGGGACCATATCCCGGGGCGGCATATGGATCCCGGGCGACCACCGGCGTGCCACGCTGTACAGATACCAGCCTCCGGCCTTGGGCGTGACGCTCGGGTGCGCCGTCCTGGGATGCACTATCCATTCTGTCCGCTCGCTCTATCGCGACGTCGGGTCGGAAACCCGCATATCTTTCGTTGCATCATGCAGAACTTTGGCTCGGGCTCGCCTTCAGTGGCCTGCTTGACGATCGAGAGTTTTCAAAGGATTGCGAACAGCCCGGCCGCTGGCACGAGCCGCAGCAGATTGTTGAAGCCCTCCTTGAGCGCGGATTTTCCAGCCACCACCACGTCGCCTGGGACGAGCGTCGGATCTGCCGCGGTGCCGGACCGAACGTCGCCAATATCGAAGCGTGCGGCGGAGCGTGACCCGTTCACTGTGCGGAACACTACAACCGTGTCGTCGGACCCGTCGCTGACGCCCTGCGCCAGCGCCAGGGCCTGCAGCAACGTCATGCTTCCCTGGACCGGGAATACGCCAGGCCGTTTGACCGCGCCATCGATCGTGATGCGCTGGCTGTTGTATTCTTTAATGAATACAGTCACTTGTGGCTTCTGCAGGTATTTCGATCCAAGAGCCGCCGTCAGGTTGGCTTCGATATCACGTGCGGTGCGGCCCGCAGCCTGCACATCGCCGATCAACGGGAAGCCGATTGACCCCGACTCTGACACCTGTACCGATTTTGAGAGCTCGGGAACGTTGAAAACTGAGATATCGAGAACGTCCAACGGGCCGATGCGGTATGCCTTGTCTGCCGGGTTCGACAGCGCAGATGCACGTTCGGCCGATTTCCTCGCGGATACGACAACGTCTGCTGGAAGTTCAGCGTGCAAACCTGGGGTCGCGGCCCGGGCTGCCGCTGTGCGTTGGCTGGACGAGCCTTCCTCGGGCGTGAAGGCGACACCCGGGTCGCCAGCCGAGTTACCTAGTCTCGTAACGCCAGACAACTCGCTAACGGAAGATCCGGAGCAGCCGGCCGCCGAAAAGGCCACCAGAAACATTGCCAACAGGTTGCGTTTTCTGACCGTCACTAGCGTACTCCTGAACACACCGCTGATTGGCAACATGCAACATGCCTGGGGACGGAATATCCTTAGGGTGCATATTGGATAAGACAGCTGACGGTCTTGTGACAACGAGGTTGTGTGCCTCGGATGCTCCAACGATCGACGCGGCCGCGTCTCGTCCTTCGGCCAGATCCGGCCGCCGACTGGTAACATTATGCGCGTCAGATGCGAGAATATGGACGCGTCCCTCGGACAGCATCCGTTCGGCCCAGTAGCGGGGGCGTCGGCCAAACACGCTGCGCAGCGAGCCTGCGGTGATCTGCATCCACACGCCGCGTTCGGCGAGACGCTCTATTATGGGGTATTTCTGCTCTATCCAGGTCAAGCGCTCCGGATGAGTGAGGATGGGCGTGTATCCAGCAATCAACAGCGCAAAGAACAGGTCTTCCACCCTGGCCGGTGCAACCTGATGGGGCGGTTCGACCAGAACAAACGCCGTGTCGGCCAGGGTGAGTAGGTGCCCATTGCCGAGGCTGGCCGTGAAGTTTCCCACCATATGGTTGTCCGCGCCCGTCAGAAGTCGCAGTGCAATTCCCGCTTCGTCGAGGTGATGCTGGAGCGTCGCGACGCGCAGCCGGATGTCGGGGCCCGTATTGTGATACACGCCAGGAAGGATGTGGGGCGTGCATGCCACGTGCGTTACGCCCTGATGCGTATAGTGCCGCGCCATGTCCAGTGCGACGTCGAGCGTCGGCGCGCCATCATCGATACCCGGAAGAATATGACTGTGAAGGTCGATCATCGGCGGCGCCTGCTCGGTCGTGGCCAGCTACCTGGCGACTGTCATGATACTAACAGACAATCCGTATAAGGACTGTGGCGAGTTCGCATCATCTTTGTCGCGGAGCATGTACGAGGATGCAAATCTCTGTGCGACCTGGATTTGATGATGTAGGCTGACGATTGTGGTGTCTGCTGGCGGAGTGTTTTATGTTTTGCGTACGACGCGGTATCGCATCTATTGCGCTGGTGCTTGCAGGTGGAGCCTCCGCCGCTGCCGCCACTCTGAACGTCACCGGTCCTGTATCGGTGAATTCGGGGAGCGGATTTCGCCCGGTAACTTCCGGGGTAGAGGTCAATCCCGGTGACCGGGTACTGGTTGGAAACGGCGGCTCGGCTCAGATCGTCTACAACTCAACGTGTACAGCCAATGTGCTTGCCGGGGCGATTGCAACCGTCAGTGCGCAGGCGCCTTGCACGGTGGCATCCCAGCCTGCTGCGACCAACGGAATAATTCTTGGTGCCGTCGCTGTCGCTGGTGGGGCAGGCCTAGCTGTCGCCCTGTCCGGGGGGGCGGGTGGTTCCGGCTCGCCGTCTGTGACGCCGGCGCCAACTCGTCCGGCGAGCCCCTGATACGACGCGCCTGTGGCCGGTCCTCTCGCTGGGAACTCATGTTATTTCCGGTCTTTATAGGTGTGCTCGCGGGCGCGGTGATCCTTGGCGGCGGTACGCGCCAGGGGTTTCTTGGCGACGTCGCCGTTCAGGCGGCGTCCGTCCTATTGCTTGCGGTTGCGATGTGGCAGCTTCCCGTTTCTCGCGACGGGACGACCGAAGCCGGGCAGCCGGTCTTGAGGGATCACCTCGTCTTCCTTTGCATGATGCTTGGCGTCCTGTTGCTCCTGGCAAACCCGTTCCATGTCGATCTGTCGGCGTTCGGGGTGCCTATCACCGAAGGGTCTGGTGGCTTGTTCCATGAGACGCCCGGACAAGCGGTCGCGTCGCACAACTCTCGAGCCGCAGCGATCTCCTTCCTCGTGCCGGTCTCGGTCTTCATCGCGGGGACCATGCTCGGGCGAGAGCAACGGATCAAGGTCATGTGGTTGCTTCTGGCCTTGGGCGGTCTTTCAGCGCTGCTCGGGCTCGTGCAGGTGGCGCAAGGGCCCTCAAGTCCGCTGCGGTTCTTCGCGTTCACCAACCCAACCGAGGCGGTCGGCTTTTTTGCCAATCGCAATCATTTCGCAGCATTTTTGTACGCGATGGTTGTTCTGGCTGTCGTTCCACTTTCGATTTTGGTCCGCCGCGTGGCGGGATCAGGCCGCACGTCATCTCGCGACATCGCACAGTTGTGCGGCTCTGTTGCGCTGGTCTTTCTGCTGCTTGCCGGGGTCGTGCTGGCGAGGTCGCGAGCGGGGCTGGTGCTGACGATGATCGGCCTGGTGGCCGTCGTGATCATGATCGCGCGTGGGGCCGTCGTGGGAGCTGCCTCTGCCAAGCGAGGCCACGCTCGAAGTTCATCGGGTCTTGCGATGCGCCGTTCAAGTGTCGTGACAGTTCTTGTCGTGGCTGGGCTGGCACTCGTTGCGCTCGAACTGGGATTGCATCGAATCCAAAGCCGCCTCGACCAGGATCTTCTGCACGATCTGCGGTACACGCTGACGGCAGTGACCATGCAAGCCGCCGGCAACGCCTTGCCATTCGGAACGGGACTGGGCTCGTTCGTTACCGTTTACGGCATTCTCGAGCCGAGGGCGGCGGTCTTCAGTGGTTTTGCCAATCGGGCGCACAATGATCTGGCCGAGATAATTCTCGAGGCCGGTATCGTGGCCGCTGTGCTTCTGGCGTTGTTTTTCGCGTGGTTTATCGTCCGGGCGGCAGGCATTTGGTTCCGACCGGCCGGGCCCGGGCCGGGTGGTGATGTCGAACTCGCTCACGTCATGCTTCAGCGAGCCGCATCGATCATAATTCTGCTTTTTTTGCTTCATTCGCTCGTCGACTATCCGTTTCGGACTACGGCACTTGCCGCCGTTTTTGCGTTCAGTTGCGCAATGCTGGTGGCGCCCCCACTCGGCGTTGCGCCATCGTCCGGCCGTCATGGGCATGTCACGGGGCACGATCGGCCTTCTGGGATCGCCGCGGGTGCCTCTCGGTCTGCGAGCGTGACCGATGTGGTCTTGCCGGCTGCTCAAGTCGCTCACGTATCGACGGCTTTGCCGGAAAGGCATCCTCGGGAGCAACTCGACCTTGCCTGGCCGAGCGAATGGCGAAGCTCGACACATTCCTCTGAGATGCCGGAGACAAAGCGGGGTGCCGAAGATGCGGGCTGAGTTCCGCGATCATCCCGATGGGGTCGGCATCGCCGTCGGGGCGTATTTCCCTCGAGGCGGCTTTTGGTCCGGCGCCAGAGGCCATCACACGGTGGCTACGCTGCGGCGGTGCCTGCCGTGACCATCTTTCACGTCATCCCATATTTGGTTTTGGGATCGGCATCGCTTCTTGTCGTTGTCCTGCCGTTCGGCCGGGACATGCTCGTGCCGGTGTTCCTCATGCTCTGGGGAGCGCTGACGCCGGATGTCGGCATCAATCTGCCACTTTCGAAGATTTTATTTCTTATTATTTTTGTCAAGTATGGTCTTTACGGTCGGCTGGCGTTTGGCGCCATCCCTGGGCTCTCAATCTACGGGGTGGCAATCGTCGTGGGGGTAATTTCCGCCGGGATCACGCTGGCGACCGAGACTGTTAGAATTGACTATTTCGGCGGCGAATTGCGTAACGGCTGGTACCGGGTCGCGATCGTCACGATCAATTTCGTGCTTTCTCTCCTACCGTTCGTGCTCTTGTCGGCCCGGGGCGTGCCGCACTCGATGTCATCGCTCTTGCGAACCTACGTGGTCTCAGCGCTTGTGCTGTGCATGATCGGTATCGTCCAGTACGGCGTTTTTCGTGCAACCGGAATGGACGTCATTCCACTCGGCCTCTTCACGCAGTCGGAGGCCGACCTACGATCTGGCCTGGGTGCCACTGTTGGCGGTGAGATCGATCTCCGGCCCGGCTCCTTCGCGGGGGAGCCCAAAAGTCTGGGAATGTTTGCCGCGACTTCCATCATCATTCTTGTGGCTTTTGGACGCCTGGTCGTCACAACCGTCTGGTTAAGAATCGCCCTCATATTCGTGGCGCTGCTCACGATCTTCCTGACGCAGTCGACGTCGGCGTTTCTCTCGCTTCCGGTGGGGATGGCCGTCTATCTCGCGCTCAGGGCGATGGGGCGTCCCCTGCCGGCGTCGGCGGTGTTCATTATCTATACGGTCGTGGCATTTATTCTTCTTGCGATTTTCCTGGAGCGCGTTGCGACCGCGCCCGAGCCGAGCAACGATGGTGTGGTGTCCGTCGTTCAGAACCCGACTCTGGGTGAGTTCCTCTATCAGAGATCGATCGGCCGACTGGACGTCGAGGACTTCGACTGGGTCATTCTGAAGTCATTTCTCGCCGATCCCGCGACTGTCGTTCTCGGGCGAGGCTTCGGTCTTGGTCATCTGACGGCGGGACCGTTTATTCCCGACGTCTGGCGCCATTACATGGAAGGCCGCATCATTTTTCCGAAGACCGGGGTTACCTACTACTTCGTCAACGGGGGCCTCGTTTTCGTTCTGATCATGATGCTGTATCTGGCGCGGATTACTCCGACGGCCGGGCGCGGAGCAGTCGCCAATCCGGATCGGTCGGCTCTCGTGCAGCAGGCCCAGCTCGCGCTCATACCGCTCGTCGTGCTTCTGCTTCTTCGCCTCTATGTCTACGACGTGGCGTTGTTCGTATCGGCCGTCTGCCTTCTCGGGCTGAGCAGGCACTCGACGGGCCGTGAGGATCGCGGTTTCGTCGCTGGGCGCATATTGCATTCCAGAGTCGAGTTTTTACAAAATTTCGGTGCGCGTCGTGATCAGCAATGATTTGAAATTCAAAATTCGCGATCTCATCAGGACTCTTGGTCTGGACGTTCGGCCGAACGATATCAACAGTCGAAGCGATCTCCGGCTCGTCCATTATCTGAAAATCCATCACATCACCACGGTCCTCGATGTCGGCGCCAATACGGGCCAGTTCGCTCGAAAGCTGCTGCGCGCCGGATATGATCGATCGATCGTGTCGTTCGAAGCGTTGCCACACGTGCACGACGAGCTAAAGGCTGCTTCGCAGCGCTATGGAAGTCAGCGTTGGACCGTGGCGCCGCGATGCGCACTCGGTGACCAAGGCGGACTCGTCGAATTCCATGTGACGAACAACCTGCAGAGCAGTTCGATGCTCAAGCCCAGCGAGCATATGCGCTCGCTCAGCCCGACGCTCGAGCCTCGCGAGGTCCTGACAGTCGAATGCAGGCGTCTTGACGAAGTCTGGGACGCCGGGTCGTCCGCTGCCTGCGATACCTTCTTGAAGATCGACGCTCAGGGGGCGGAGCCCTTCATCATCAACAGCGCGACCAAGGTCATGCCGCGCATCAAGGGGCTGCTGCTCGAGATGCCCGTCCTGCCACTTTACGAGGGGCAGATGCGGGGTCGCGATCTGGACCGGCTCGTTACCGATCTGGGCTTCGAGCTTTGGGACCAGTATCCAGGATTTCGTGACGGCTCGACCGGTCGGCTATTCGAGTGCGACGCAGTCTATTTTCGAGCCTAGGTGGCGCATGGATCGTGATCACTGTCTTCGCACAGCTTACCATGGTTTCGGCACTCGACCGACTTGCCATGCGGCGGGTGTGCATGCGCTTTGATCGTCTTGCTCTCAATATCATTCTTCCCGTCATCATCAGATTTGGAACGGCCGCACTTTCGTTCGCGCTGACGTCGCTACTCACCAGCCACCTCGGTGCTGATCGCTATGGGATGTGGGTCGTCATACTTTCCGTCGCAACGTTTGCGACGCTCATCGATCTTGGATCAGGCAGCGCCGCGGTGACGCAGATCTCTGCTTTGCTGGCTCGTGACGACGCGAGAAAGGCGCGGGAGATAATCGCCAGCCTCTACGTCATCATTCTCGCCGCCGGCGTCGTCTTTTCGTGCGCTCTTGCCATCAGTTCCGCGGTCGTATCATGGCCGAAGGTCTTCGATCCAAGGGGTGTGCTTCCGGTCCGGGAATTCGACAACGCAACCCATGTGGCCGTTGCATTCGTAATAGCCTCGGTGTGGGTCGGTATCGTACAACGTTTCCTGGTGGCCCAGCAGAAGTCTTATGTGTCGAGTGTCTGGCAACTACTAGCCAGCGCCGCGTCCATTCTCGGGGTCATGGCAGCGACGATGTGTGGCGCTGGCTTCGGGGAAATGATCGTAGCGTACTATGTGCCGGCCATACTTGTCGGGGTGGTGTGCACCATACGGTTTCTGGCAGAGCAGAACCGAATTTACTTGCCGCAACCCGGAGACGTATCTCCCGAAGGAACTGCTCGTCTGTTGAGAGCGGGACTACCATTTCTCTTGCTGCGCATGGTCGGGATAGCGACCGCGGTGCTCGATCCGCTGGCTATCGCTTACTTCCTGGATGCTGCGACCGTGGCAAAGTATACTGTTGCTGATCGAATGTTCTCCGTGGTCACCCTGCTTGGCGGCATCATGCTCGCGCCGTTGTGGCCTGCCTATTCGGATGCGCTGGCGCAGGGGAAGACCCAATTCATCAGAAGGGCGTTTGGCGGCTCGCTGCTATGGTCAGCGGTGTCTTCCGCAGCTCTGGCGGCGATGATTTTCTGGCATGCCGATCGGATCCTGACCGTGTGGGTTCCGTCCGTCTCCGCCCCCGACGTCCTTGTACTTGCGGGCCTATCAATTCAGAAAGTTCTCGAGTCGATCGGTATCGTGTTTTCGATGTTTCTGACCGGCGTTTCAGCGATGAGGATTCAGGTTCTGACGGCTGGAATCTTCCTAACCTTCAGTGCGACGTTAAAGCCGCTGCTCATGTATTATTCCGGACTTGGCGGGGCGGTATGGTGCAACGTATTGGTTCAGTTGTTGTGTGTTTCATATCTTTTCATCTATAGCTCGGCTCGTCTCTCTTCGCTGCAAAAGTGATGTTTCAATTGTTAGACTGCCGCGGTGCTGAATTTTTATTTGGGGTGCATACGGGTTATGCGTGGAAGGTTTGCAGCGCTCGGCCGACGGATGCGCCGGCGGGATTATGACTACTCATCTGGTGGTGTGGTTATCAAGCTACCGCCTGGTCATATGTTGCCGACGTACAGGGTGAGTTGTCCTGAATATGATTCATTTCTTCCCGTTCTCGCCAAGTATGTTCCAGCCGGTTCGGTGATCGTCGATGTGGGAGCCAATTGCGGGGACACGCTGGCGGCCATGGCCGAGGGCGCGCCGGAGGCCACGTTCGTCTGTATCGAGCCGGAACCCACGTTTGCGGCTTATCTCGACAGGAATATTGCCAAGGTTCGAGAAGTGTATCCGCGGCTAACAGTTAGGACCATCAACGCGATGGTCGGGCGTGGTGGCGGGAAACTCGTTCTCAAATCCGGAGGGGGCACCGCATCGGCGGTCGCGGATATGGAAGTGGGGCGCGAGACGGAACGGCTCGATGATCTCCTTTTGGAATTCGAGTCCGGCCGGATCAGGCTCGTGAAGTCGGATGTCGATGGTTACGATTTCGACGTCATCGGCTCTGCCGCGAGTATATTAATGCGCGACGCGCCTATGCTCTTTTTTGAATGCGACTTCCGCTCGGTCGAACAGTTCCGCGCTTATAATTCTCTGTTCGATGAGCTTCGATCCTACTCCTATGAGCGCTTTTATGTATTCGATAATTTTGGCGCTTTTATCGTTTCAACTTGTGATATGGGTGTGGTTCGCGACCTGCTAGTCTACCTTTTTCGACAACTCAAAGGTGGAAGCCGACGCACCGTACATTATTTTGACGTGCTCGCTGTCAGTGCCGTGGACGTTGTTCTCGCGGAAAGGGCCACTGCCGAGTTCCGTTCTCGCGGGGTTGATCTCCCGATGTCGTCGGAGTAAGCCGTGCGAGTTCTATTTGATGGTGATATTTTTTCGTCTCAGCGCCACGGTGGAGTCTCCCGGTACTTCACGATGCTGGCCCGAGGCATCAATCAGTTGTCGGATGCTGACTGCACTGTGTTGGCGCCGCTTCATGTGAATCGGCATCTTTCGGATGAGCGCGACTTGCGTGTGATCGGTGGGCGGATCGATGTTGCCAGCGGCGCACTACTGCCGCGTTATTGCACGCGGTTGCTGTCGCCGTGCATAGGGCCATGGCTCTCCGCAGATGTCGTTCACGAGACATATTTCTGCCGGTGGCCTTATTTTGCCTCGTCCGCGCCGAGGGTGGTGACGGTTCACGATATGGTCAGCGAGCTGATTCCGTTCAGCCAGATGGCCACCGTGGTGAAGCGTGCCGCGGTCGCCAGGGCCGATAAGATAATATGCATTTCCGAGAATACCCGTCGTGATCTTTGCCGACTCTTCAACGTCGAGGAGGAGCGAACGGAAGTCGTTCATCACGGTTTTGTTGATTTCGGTTCTATTGTTACTCGCGACGAGCACCCGGCAGTTCCGCGGCCATACTTTCTGTTTGTCGGGCGGAGGTCCGGATACAAGAATTGGGCCGCCATGATCAAGGCGTTCACTTCTAGTCGTCTGATAAAGCAAGGCTATTCTATAGTCTGCTTCGGCGATCATTTCGCTGCTTCCGAGAGTGCCTTCCTGGAGGAGCAGGGGATTCCATCCGGCGCCGTCGTGAGCGTCGGGGGATCGGATGAGAGGCTTGCGGACTTGTACCGGTCTGCTGTCGCGCTCGTCTACCCGTCACGATACGAGGGGTTCGGATTTCCTTTGCTAGAGGCGATGTCGGCCGGCTGTATCGTGGCGTGCAGCGATACCTCGTCATTGCCCGAGGTCGCGGGCAATGCGGCCGCCTTTTTCGATCCAAACGACGTGGACGACATACGGTTTGTCATGGAGGCGGTGGCGGAGTCGGACGTGTTGCAAAGCGAATTGCGAGCGTGCGGATACGAGCGCTGCAGGGCGTTCTCGTGGGACAAGTGCGTGTCGGAGACAGTCGCGGCGTATCGCTCGGTGGTGCGGTGACGTGCGTCCCTGGCGGGCGGGACCGGGCAACGCCTCCCCAGTTGGTCTGGGGCCGGAAGTCGATGTGAGTCGTGGTTCGTCATAAGTCTACGGTGAGAAAGTCGCGTGAAAATCTCGATCGTAACAATATCCTTCAATCAGGCCCGATTCCTTCAGGACTGTATCGATTCAGTTGCTCGCCAGGAGGGGCCGTTCGAGCACATCATCGTGGATCCCGGCTCGACTGACGGGTCGCGCGACGTCATCGCGGCGAACCACTCGCATTTCTCAAGGTGCGTTCTAGAGCCGGACAAGGGGCCGGCTGACGGGCTCAACAACGGTTTCCGCCATGCGACTGGAGAGATCTATTATTATCTCAACGCCGACGATGTCTTGTTTGCCGGCGCGTTCACCGAGGCGCGGGCCTTCCTGCGAGCCAATCCGGCGATCGATGTGGTCTCGGGGAATGGCTACATCATAGACGAGGCCGGGCGGCGTGGACGCCAAGTCTGGTCCGACAGGGTGACGCGGCACGGACTGGCCCACGGAGGGTCTATCCTCATCCAGCCCGCGACGTTCATTCGCCGGGAGGCGTTTCTCAGAACGAATGGGTTCAACCCGGACAACCGATCAAGCTGGGACGGCGAACTTGTCGTCGATCTGTTCTTGACTGGGAGTCGCTTTGGCCGGGTCGAGAGGTACTGGGCCGGGTTCCGCCTGCATGGCGACAGCATAACGGGAAGTGCGCGACTGGAAGAGCAGATGCGGCACTGGGCTTTCCGGCGGCACAAGAGAGTTCTGGGGCGTCCTCCAGGATGGGGCTACCCGGCTATCGCAAGATACTACCGTGTGCGGCGCGTCGCCCTGAGGCCGGCGGCGATCATGGAGCGGCTTCGCCATGGTGCCGTGTTTGGCGCGAGGCGGAAATGACAGTTCGCGCCTGGGTGATGGTTGATGGGAAGGCGTGCCGTTGATGCTCAGGGTCATTCAGACGCTGGCGTCGGTGGATGCGGAGGCGTCGGGTCCGTCGTATTCCGTGCCGCGGTTGTGTCGATCGCTGGGCGAGCTCGGGCATCGCGTCGAGTTGCTGACGCTGGGTGCGCCGAGTGTCGCCGAGGCAGGTAACGTTCGACATGAACGATTTGCGCGAGACCTGTCGTGGTCGCGTCAGTTGGCCAAGGCCGGTGCGTCGTGGCAGATGCGACGTGCGCTGGCCAGAGCCGACGCCGATGTCTTCCATACCCATGGTCTCTGGATGATGCCGAACGTCTATCCGGCTGGGATTTCCCAGGCGAAGGGACGTCCATTCGTGCTCTCGCCGAGAGGGATGCTTGGCGCGGATGCACTCAAGTTCTCGTATCCCGCCAAGCAGGTCTTCTGGGCACTCTTTCAGGGGAAGGCCGCGCGAGCCGTCACATGTTTTCACGCGACTGCGCATAGTGAGCTCGAGGATATTCGAGCATTCGGGCTGTCCCAGCCTGTGGCGGTCATTCCAAATGGAATCGATCTGCCGGCTATCGTTTCCCGTCCAACGCCTGAAAGGGAGGGGGCCGCGCCGTATGTGCTGTCACTCGGCCGTATTCATCCCAAGAAGGGCCTGGACCGGCTCGTTGCGGCCTTTGCAATTGTTTCCGCCGAATTTCCTGATTGGCGGCTTCGCATCATTGGTCCGGATGAGTGCGGATGCGCTGCGGTGCTCCAGCAGCATGCCGCATCGCTCGGCCTCTCGCGTGTCTCGGTCGAACCACCCGTATTCGGGTCCGAGAAGCAGTCCATTCTGGAAAGCGCTGAGGTTTTTGCGCTTCCAACGCTGCACGAGAATTTCGGGATGACCGTCGCAGAGAGCCTCGCGGTCGCCACGCCTGTCATTTCCACGCAAGGTGCTCCTTGGGCCGGACTTGTCGAGAACCGCTGCGGGTGGTGGGTCAAGCATGGTCCAGAGCCGATGGCCGCTGCGCTGCGTGAAGCGATGTCGATGCCGGCCATGGAGCGGCGTGAGATGGGGAGGCGAGGGCGGGAGTGGATGGAACGGGATTTCGCATGGCCGGCGATCGCCGAGCAAATGGCCGGCGTCTACCGGTGGCTCGGAACGGGCGGCGTGCGGCCGAACTGTATTTGGGATTGAGCCATGCGGATCGACGTCGAGGCAAACCGGTCGGCAGCGAAGTGGACACGGAAAGAGCAAGTCGGGCGCGTCCTTTGGGACCTGCTCCATCCGCTGTTTGCATATAGCCCTAGACCGCTGTGGGAGTGGCGGAACGGTCTGCTTCGCCTGCTTGGCGCGAGGGTGGGGCGAAATGTCCGCATACACCCTACAGTGCTCGTCACGATACCGTGGAACGTTTCGATCGACGACGGTGGTGCGGTCGGCGACCGGGCGATTCTTTACGCGCTGGGGCCGATCGACATCGCCAGCAATACGACGATCTCGCAGGGCGCCCATATCTGTGCGGGTACGCATGACCATAGAGATCCGGCCTTTCCTCTCGTCAAAGCGCCAATCCGTATCGGCGCCAATGTGTGGGTTTGCGCCGACGCCTTCGTCGGTCCGGGCGTCGAGGTCGGCGAACGTTCCATCGTCGGCGCGCGAGCGGTCGTCATGAAGTCGGTCTCCGCGCATTCCATTGTCGCAGGCAATCCAGCACGTCCGATCAAGATGCATTCCGATTGAGCCGGGCTGAATTTCATCCTTTCATACTGGAGTCATTTGATGTCCTCACCCGCGTCTCGCCTTGAAGCGCTGCACTTCAGGCCGCGTGGCCCTTGTGCGCTGTGCGAAGGCATCGAGTTGGTGGAGGAGCGGAACATTGGCGGGTTTCCGATCCAGCGATGTGGCGCCTGTGGCTTCCTTCAGACGGGAACGACTCTCGATCAGTCGGCGATCGATGCCTATTATTCGGATGCGTATGCTCACACCGGGCTCAGAATGGTGCAGGGCCAGCAGGTCAACGCCAGCGTCAATTCAATGATACTTGGCCGACTTGGCCTGCTTGCGCATCGACCGTCGGTGCTCGACGTTGGTTGCGGTTTTGGGTTTCTGCTTGCGGAACTCCGGGAGCGTCATGGGATCGAGGGCATCGGGATCGAGCTTGCCGGAGGCGAGAGGGAGTACGGGCGAGAGATTCTCAATCTCGACATCCGTCCGGGGCTCGATAGCCTCGGCGAGCAGACGTTTGATCTGGTCACGTTGTTCGAGGTCATGGAGCACATCGCTTCGCCTGTGGAGTTTCTGCGCGGCGTTGCTGATCGTTTGTCGCCGGGTGGCGTCCTTGTCGTGGGGACGGACAATTTCGATTGCGACATCGTGCGGTCAATGGGGGACCGATTTCCAAAGTGGATTCCCCACCAGCACATCAGCCTTTTTGACGACCGGACGCTGCCCAAGCTGATCGAGAGAGCAGGGACGCTCACCGTGGTTGCGCGAGCTTCGTTCACGCCGTGGGAGCTGTTGGCTCAGAAGTGGGCGTCTTGGGCGACCGGGGGACGGCGGGGCGGCAAGTCGTTCGTGCTCGATGAGGAGCTTTCGACCGAATCCACTCGACCGTTCCGGATGTTCGAAGCGAGGCGGCGCTTCAACAAGCTATGGGCAGGCTCGACTCTCAGGGCCGATCTGTCAGGCGAGATGATGATCGTCGTGGCTCGGAAGGCGTCGTGATGGACTGTCTCTCGATCCAGACTGGCGCAGGCGAAGTCGGCGGTGAGAATGCGCGGGACAGCCATGCCATTCATGCCGTGATACTGACGCTCGATGAGGAGCGGCACATCGGGCGATGCATCCGAAGCCTTGCGGGACAGTGTGCCAGTGTGACTGTCGTCGACAGTGGCTCATCCGATAGGACGGTTGAGATCGCACGGGAGCTTGGGGCGGAGGTACTGGTTCATCCGTTCGTTACGCATGCAAGGCAGGTCAACTTCGCCGCCGATGCTTTGGCATTCCGTGGGGGGTGGCTGTTCCGGATCGACGCGGACGAGGCGCTCGATGCGGGAGTGGGGGGGCGGCTCCGGGATGCCGTCGCTTCGGCCGGGGATACGATCGGTGGATTTCTTGTCTCGCGACGTATCCATTTTCTCGGCCGGCGGATCCGATTCGGCGGTATCGAGCCGTCCTGGCAGCTCAGGCTGTGGCGCAATGGACGGGGGCGCTGCGAACAGCGATGGATGGACGAGCATGTCGTTGTCGAGGGAGAGGTCGTGGCCTCGAGGATCGTCGTGTCCGACATCAACCTCAACTCGATCACGTGGTGGACAGCAAAGCACAATGGATACGCGTCCAAGGAGGCGATCGAAACGCTGAACCTGCGCCATGGCTTCATGACTCGCGGCGCAAACCTGGGCAGGGGAGCCAGCCCGCAAGCCGCATGGAAGCGGTTCGTCAAGGAGAAGATCTACCTTCGACTGCCTCCCGTTGCTCGAGCGCTTTTGTACTTTTGCTATCGGTATATCTTTCTGTTCGGCTTCCTGGATGGCCGGGAGGGCACCTATTTTCATCTGTTGCAGGGCTTCTGGTACCGGACGCTGGTCGACGCCAAGGTTATGGAGGTCGAAGCGCATGCGAGGGAGCATTCCGTGCCGATCCCGGAAGCCATTCGCCGATGCCTGGGTGTTGATACGCACGTTGATGACCACGGCTTGGCGTCCGCCACCGTAGACCGTGGGGGCACCGGCACATGACCATGATGCGACGCATTCAAGACGGCTGTATCGCAGCTCTGGGGAATTCGCCACTGAAGCCGCTGCTTCAGATAAAGTCCGGCGGATGCGGCTTCTTTGGCGACGTATTCCTTGCGCTCAATGGTATCCGATTTGCGGAGCGCCATGGAATGGCTGCCTGTGTTTGTTGGGGGAGGCGATCGCTTTATCACGACGTGGAGCGTGAGCCGAATGCGTGGGACTACTATTTCCGGAGCAACGCCTTCGATTTTTCCGGAGCTGGCGACCGGAGGTTCGGCGCCTTGCCATATCGGCCGGGCGCGGACACATTCGAGCCATACGATGGGATGACGGTCCGGGCGTCCGTCAATCAAGCGATCGGGAACTGGTGTCGGCCGCGTGGGGACGTGACGGCCGTCGTGGATGAATTCGTCGAGCGCCATTTTCAGGACGGCGCAACACTCGGCGTTCATGTGCGGCTCACCGATGCAGCGGCCGGACATGAAGATCGCAAGACCGTCGGTCTCGAACACTTTGTGGATGCGACGAGCGATTGGCTCGGGCGAAACCAGGGTGGTCGCGTCTTTCTTGCGGCGGACGACGAGCGCGTGGTTTCTCGCTTCAGCGAGGTGTTCGCCGGGCGTGTGATTGCCCAGAGTTGCCTGCGTTCGACGGACGGCACGTCGCTGCACGGCCACTACGACGGAGGGGTCGTCGGGAGGCCCTACCGCAAGGGCTTCGAAGTGTTGGTCGATGCCCTTCTGCTTGCCCGATGCAATCATCTCATCCGGACGCATTCACGCGTCACATGCTACTCGTTGTGCGTGGCTCCATCCTTGACATGGACCGATCTCGACGTCGTTCAGTTCGGGGTCGATCGCACGCCATGGCTGCGCGACGAGCGTGTGGCACGCATCGAACCCGCGCGGCGCTAGGCAAGGGGTGAGGAGCGCGAATTGGTGGGGAACTCATGCCCAGCCGCGGCGTTCAAGCTCGGCGTAGATCCGCTTCGCGAGCATCGCGTGGCCCTTTGTGTTTGGATGAAAATCCAGAGCCGAAATCTTGGTCGATACTGGCCAGCGCACCTGGGTGACTTCGGTCTCGTCTGCCGTGCTTCTGTCAGTGAGCCGCATCGCCTCTCGTAGGGTCGATACGAAGTGACCCTCGCAGAAATTCTGGATGGCGCGCATGCGTGCGTTCCAATCAGAACGAGTGGCATAGTCACCGTTTGGTGGTGCGGGCTGTACATAGAGCCAGCGATTGTGCGGCCAGTAGCTTAGAATTCGGCCGAGGGAGGCGAGCGCCACCTGCTCGGTGTCGTCCAGGCCGCCATCCATGATGACAAGCGTCGAATCGTAGAACTTCGTAGTCGTGTAAGAGGCGACGCGAGTTGCCTGCTGGGCCAGGGACGTACTACCCACTCCGTCAGACGAGATGGCCAGGTATCCCTTCGTGGCCGACTGAAGCAGAAGCTGGTCGGTCATGTAGGAATTGCTGAGAAAACTGTCGCCCAGGAAATGGACCGGCGGCATGTCGCTGCTGGCGCCGATTGCATCCAACTCCGCGTTGGATTTTGCGGCCGGCCAGATCGTTACGCTGTGCAGCGTTCCATTCAGATATGGGCTGTTGCCATTGTTCCACGCCCAGGCGCCCAAAGAAATCTTCGTGGGCTGTTGGAACGATGGAAGGCCCGCAAACGCCATCTGCCCCGTAAGGCCGTTGTCGAATATGGCGCGGGTGTGCTCGCCGTTCTTGACCGTGAACGCCACCCGATGCCGTCCACGCCCTTCGTAGGTCGTGTTGACTGGGAACACGGCGAAGTTCGCTGGCGAGGCAGCGTTCGAATAGAGCCGGACCGTATATCGTCCATTTCCGATATTGTAGACGCCAACCTCGACACGCTGCCCGCCTGCCGACGTCCACGTGAATACCTGGCCGGAGGGAGCCGCGTCGATGTTGTGTGTATAGTCGATCGCGATCGTCGCGCCGCTGGTGGCGTCGAACCAGTTGCCATAGTTGAGATCGTAGCCGCCACCCGCGCGCATCGTGAGTTCGGCGAGGGAGCGAACCTGTCCGTTCCAGAAGAATCTGTTAGCGTCGAAGTCGACATGCAGGTCCGCGCCCAATGGAACCCAGGACGGTGGGTTCGATTGCGAGGCGACGACGGTGCTGTCGGTGGATCGGCGCCAGTTCGCACCGTCAGCGAATGCGAGCACCGGCCCGGAGACGTCGTTCGTGGCGATGGCGATCTGCCCGAGGAGGGGTGGCGGCAGCCCGGTTACCTGAAACGCGTTGGCAGAAGCGGTTCCCGGCGGGCCTGCCACGCCTTGCGGCCCAGCCGGTCCAGGTTGGCCTTGGGGCCCAGCGGGGCCCTGTGCTCCGGTATCGCCTTGTGGCCCTCGGTCGCCTTTCGGTCCACGGGGACCCAGGGCCATCAGGTTGGTGAACTGGGGGCTGGGCGGATCGATGACGAGCGGGGTGATCTCGGTCTTCATTCGGTCACTCCTTGAACGAGGACCAAAGTCCCCTCCCAGATTCTCTGGGTTCGGTCCGCGAGCCTAACGATTAGGTCGTGCCTGTATACGCCAGGCGAAAGCGACTTCATGATCGTGGCCGCGGCCGCCAACTCGAACTGGCCCAATATGGGATCTATGAGCGTGATGCGGCCGTTCGCCAGCGACAGGTCCAATGTCGACTTGCGGTCAAGCGGAGCGATGGTCATTCGCAGGTCCGCGCCGGTCAGATCGACCGGTGCACCGGCGCTGTCGGAAAGCGCGAAGACGGCGCGCAAGTCCTCATTGTCGGCAAGCTCGAAATTGACGCGGTAGAGGGAGGTCATGTCCCAACACCCAGATCGGGGAGAGACCTTACGAGGCCACCCCACAAGGGAATTACAGGTCCGTGTTTCATGACTGGCATTGCTCCCAAGTTCCGGTTTCGAGTGCGAGTCTAGGGGGCATTTCCGCGGCGGGGATAACTTGGGACGCCGGATTGAGATGCCAAACGGCAACGGGGCAATTAGGCGCGGCGTACACGGCCTATTTCTCGGCTAGAGGCTTGAGGCGTCTGCCGTCCGCAAATCCGGAAATCAGGTATCGGGTAAAGTGGGTCGTCATGCCGATCGATCGCCGCTTGTTTCTCACGGCCGGCAGTGGCGCAGGAGCCAGCCTGCTGGCTCATTCGGCATTCTCGGACTGGGCATTGGCCGCAAAACGCATTGTCGCCGATCCCGAGGGGACGGGGCTTCACCTTCCCACGGCCGCCGGTGAGATTGATGCCGACGCCTTCGGGCTCTCCGGAGACGGGGTTCGGGACAATACCGAACTGCTGTCCCGGCTCATCGACATTGCCATGGCAAGCGGACGGGGGATCGTCTTTTCTGGTCCGGGCGATTATCTGGTTGCTGCATCGATCAGGAAAGCTCTCACCGGACCGCTGCGTATGCGCGCGCTGGCTGGTGCGCGGCTCATATTCGATGCGGACCAGCCTGGCGCTCTGGACCTGAGGGCAGACATTCGATTGGCTAAGGTGCGGCTGGCGGCAGCCGCCGAACCTGCCTCCATGTCGTTGAAGCTGGTGAATCCAGGAGGCATCGCGGCTGGCGATGTCGTCACGCTGTCGACGTCGACCACCGTATGCTCGACATTTCCCGGCTATCACAAGATCGCGACCGTTCCAGTTGCAGAAATCGCAGCGAATGGGACAATCATACTGCGCGATCCACTTAATTTTCATTTCGACGTCGAAGAGACGACTGTATCAATCTACAAGCCGGCCGTCCTGTCGATTGACGGCTTCGGCTTGAAAGCAAACCGACAGAGAACGCGTCTCGACATCTGGGGCATTCGCGGCGCCAGGATTGAGAATTGCGGCATCGAAGGAGCCGGCCGCAGCGGCGTCAACTTCGTGCTCTTCGTCATGCATTGCGTGGATCTCGCCTGCCGCAACCTTTCGGTGCGAGATGCCGTATATGGAATGTCGATAGGCGGCGGGACGCGAAATACACGGATCGAGGCGGTGCGCAGCGCCAACTGCCATCATCCCATCGATCCACATACTTGGGCGCATGGGGTCCATATCCGAGATATCACCGGTGTCGGAAATGGTACGACCGTCAACTGTCACCCCGCCTTCGAGGTTTGGTATGAAGGCGTAAGGGAGTCTGCGCCCGATGGGGTCGCTCTGTCGTTGAGGACGATCGGAGGCGGGCTCAAGAATGCATGGCTCGATGGCCCCGCAGGACACCGTAAGCCAGGGGTCGTCACGGTCGGTCTGCTTCGAGACTTCGACTACCTGATGTCGACGGCGGTGCAGCACTTCGAGAATGTCCATGCCCCAACATTGGACCTCGGGGTATCGGAATGCGCGAAGGCGACCATCCGGAATTGCACCTTTGCCTCGATCGGCACCGATGGACATTCCAATCGCGTCGGGTCGATCGAGATCTCGAGTTCTCGCGGTGTCGACCGGATGCGACGCGTCATGCGACTGTCCAACGGGCAGCCTATCGCCCTGCCAGTGCGGATGGTCGATGACGGCGGGCGGACGTGGCAGACACTCGACGTCAAGGACGATGTCAACCTAGGGTACGTGCCGATCCTCAGCTACCGGGCTGAACTCATTACGGAAGGGCATCAGGCGGGCGCTGCGTTGCGGATCCCGGTTCGACTATTGCATCACTACGGCATTCAAGAAGAGTATCGCCGGTCGGGCACGATTGCCTTGGACGTCGCGTTCGGCGGGGGCGAAAATGCGTTCGCTAGGTATCGCTACGATTGCATGGGGCCGACGCGCTTCAGCGTTCAAGGCGAGACGAGCTCAGATCACTCAGCAAGAATCTCGATTGCCGGATCTGGCGTCGGCCATATCGACGAAGTGAACGGCAGACCATTTTATTATTTCGATTTTGTCGTCCACCGCGAAGCAGCGGACGTTGGACGTCCACGCATCAGGCTCGAAGTCAGGGAGGTGCGCTCGTAGGCGGTGCTTCGTAGCAGATTTATTTTGGAGTTTTGATCGGCGCATTTCCTGCCGATCCGATGAGGTGGTCTACATTTATGAAGATCGTATTCGTAAATCGGTTTTTTTATCCGGACCATTCGGCAACGAGCCAGATGCTTTCCGATGTGGCGTTTGCGCTGGCGGAGCGTGGACATTCCGTCTCCGTGATCACCTCGAAGCTTCGCTACGACGGCGACGGCAGGCCGCTTCCCAGGCGGGAGGTGGTGTGTGGGGTGAACGTCGTTCGTATTGCCACCTCCGGTTATGGGCGCGGTGGTCTCATGGGCCGCTCGATCGATTACGTGACGTTTTATTTCGCAGCTGCATGGGCGGTTGTTTGGCACATTCGTCGGGGCGATATCGTCGTCGGCATGACCGACCCTCCACTGCTGTCCATTGTCTTGCTGCCAATAACCTGGGTACGAGGCGCCCGACTGGTGAACTGGCTGCAGGATATCTTTCCAGAGACCGCGAGTGCGCTCGGTTTTTCTCAGGGCGTCATGAGCCGGGCCCTATTCGCCGGACTCCGCTTCCTGCGCGACCTGAGTTTGACATCGGCGGCTCATTCCGTCGTCATAGGGCAGAGAATGGCGCAGCGAGTCGAAGCGCTCGGTGTTGCCCGTAACCGGATTTCGGTGATCCATAATTGGGTCGATGGCGCCGCGATATTTCCGATTGACCCTGACAGAAATGAGCTTCGCCGGGCATGGGGGCTCGATCGTGCGTTCGTGGTTGGATATTCGGGCAACCTCGGCCGGGCGCACGACGTCGGGACTATGATCACCGCGATCGAACGGGTCGAAGCAGGGGCAGAGCCCGGGCGAGGTCCGGTCCGCTGGTTGATCATCGGGGGAGGGGTGCAGTCGTCGGTACTGCGAGAAGCGGCTGCCAAAAAGGGCCTCAAGTCGCTGCGCTTCGAGCCATATCAACCTCGGGAGCGGCTTGCCGAGAGCCTGTCGGTGGCGGACATACACCTCGTGTCATTGAAGCCCGAACTCGAGGGGTTGATCGTGCCCAGCAAGTTCTACGGGATCGCGGCGGCAGGGCGACCGGCCATCTTCATTGGGGACGCCGATGGGGAGATTGCACGGATTTTGAAGCAGGCATGTGCGGGCGTCGTCGTCGAGCAGGGGGACGCGGATGGTCTCACATCGGCGGTGCTTGCCGCTGCACAGGACGCCGAGACGACGTCCGTCAAGGGAGTTGCAGCGCGACGCTTCTTCGAGGCGTCATTCGATCTGCCGCGAGCAGTGGAGGCCTGGGAAGGGGTGCTGGTTGCGGTGCGTGGCGGCGGCCTTGAGGATGCGTCTGCCGACAAAGGGACATCCCATGTCCCAGTCGAGGATGCAAATTGACCAGGAACTTGCGCCTCGGTCACGCAAACATAAAATCCTTATGCTGATGGTCAGCCGGCAATTGCATGATGGACACACTGACTGACGAAAAATGGACGTTCACCGGCAAGATGCCTGGTATGTCGCAATGCGGACGATTGTCAAAGGTACGATCGGGCGTAACAAGTGCGGAGTTTTGATGGGTGACGAGCGTTTTTTCACGGTGCGTTTTTCAGGTGTATCATGTCGCAAAAGGTTGCGTTGATTACGGGTGTCACCGGGCAGGACGGCGCTTATCTTGCTGATTTGCTCATCTCCAAGGGCTACATCGTCCACGGGCTCAAGCGGCGGTCTTCCTCATTCAACACCGGCCGGGTCGATCATATGTATGTCGATCCACATGAGAGCGAGACTCGCTTTTTCATGCACTACGGCGACCTTACGGATGCCACCAATCTAATCCGCATCGTCCAAGAAGTTCAGCCCGACGAAATCTATAATCTCGCGGCGCAGAGTCACGTTCAGGTTAGCTTCGAGACGCCGGAATATACCGCCAATGCCGACGGTATCGGTACGTTGAGGTTGCTCGAGGCAATCCGAATACTCGGCATCAAGGAACGCGTCCGCTTCTATCAGGCCTCGACGTCCGAGCTTTACGGTAAGGTTCAGGAAATTCCGCAAACCGAGACGACGCCGTTCTATCCGCGATCGCCCTATGCGGCGGCCAAGCTCTATGCCTATTGGATCACCGTTAACTATCGCGAGGCCTATGGCATGCATGCCTCGAACGGCATCCTCTTCAATCACGAGGGGCCGACGCGTGGCGAGACGTTCGTCACGCGCAAAATCACGCGAGGCGTGGCCGCCATCGAGCGCGGGCTGCAGAAAAAGCTGTATCTTGGAAATCTTGATGCGATGCGCGACTGGGGGCATGCGCGAGACTACGTGGAAGGCATGTGGCTGATGCTGCAGCAACCGACCGCGGACGATTACGTGCTGGCGACGGGCGAGATGCATTCTGTTCGCCGCTTCGTGGAGCTCTCGTTCGCGCAGGTGGGCCGCGAAATCGAATGGCGTGGTTCCGGCGTCGAGGAGCGGGGAATTTGCCGCCGCACTGGCGAGGAGGTCGTGGTGGTCGATCCACGTTATTTCCGACCGACCGAGGTCGAGCAGTTGCTTGGCGATCCTTCCAAAGCGCGGACGCGGCTGGGGTGGAAGGCCAAGACCACGCTCGATGAACTGGTGGCTGAGATGCTGACCTCGGATCTACATCTCATCGACCGCGAGCGATGGCGGCGAGACCGGGCTGAGCATTGAGTAGGGCGGCAATTTCGGTGCTAGAATGGGCCTGAATTTGCCGTTTTGAACGATCTGCACTCGTGGCACGTATTCATCGCTCGGCCTATCTCGGTCAGTGCCTCTACGTTCGCAATTGTGGGAACCGGCCGATGTCCATCGAACTCTTTCCATCTGTCGCTTCGTGCCCAGAGCTCTATTCGCTCGCGGGCAGGAGAGTGTTTGTCGCTGGCCATAGGGGGATGGTCGGCAGCGCCATCGTTCGCCGGTTGAGATCTGAGGATTGCGAAATTCTGACCGCTGATCGTGGCGAGGTCGATTTGCGTGATCCACATGCGGTCATGGACTTCATGAAGCGTATCAGGCCGCAGGCTATCTTCATGGCGGCGGCCAAGGTTGGTGGCATCTGGGCCAACGCCGCTTACCCGGCGACGTTTCTCTACGACAATCTTATGATCGAGGCGAGCACGACCCATGCGGCGCTGGAGGCAGGTATCGAGAAGATGCTGTTCCTCGGCTCGTCCTGCATCTATCCGCGGATGGCGCCGCAGCCAATTCCGGAGGGTGCGTTGCTCACCGGTCCGTTGGAAGTAACCAACGAGTGGTATGCCATAGCGAAGATCGCCGGCATCAAACTCGCGCAGGCCTATCGCCAGCAGTACGGGTGCGATTTCATTTCGGCCATGCCCACAAATCTTTATGGTCCTGGCGACAACTATGATCTTGAAACGAGCCACGTGATGCCCGCTTTGATCCGGAAGGCGCACGAGGCCAAGCTCGCGGCGGCGGACGAAATCGTGGTCTGGGGCACGGGTACGCCGCGTCGGGAGTTCCTTCATGTCGACGATTGTGCGGATGCTCTCGTCCATCTCATGCGTGTCTATTCAGCGCCGGAGCATGTCAACGTCGGGTTCGGCGACGATGTGTCGATCCTCGAGTTGACAAAACTCGTCTGCGAAACGGTGGGATTCACCGGGGCCATCCGGCACGACCTCTCAAAACCTGACGGTACGCCTCGCAAGCTCATGGACAACTCGCGACTTCGAAACCTCGGTTGGGAGCCAAAAATTGGGCTTAGAGAGGGGCTTTCGTCAACTTACCAGGCTTTCCTGGAGGCCGGTTCGTTGCAGCGCCCGACCTGACCTTCCAGCGGATCTGAGCCGGTGCTCCGGCGCTTCTGGGATTATTCCAAGTCCTATGCAGCTTGGTCCGCTCTCGCGCGCCATTCGAAATCCGCTGCCATGCGGTTTCGCTCCACTTGCGCGTCAGCCGACCCAGTTGGATAAGGCGGCGGCTGAATGCGGCGCGGGTGGACCCGAGATCTGCGCTCGGCGGCCGGCCGGCCGGCCGAGCGTTCGACGAGCAAATATCGTGCGGTAAATCGGGTCGCGGGTGGGGGCGGTGGCCGGCGGCTGGAGCATGCGCTTCGATTTTACTTTGCTAGATGAATGAGTTACCAGGCTCATGTCCGATTGCGTGCTGCGACGCAAATTAGGGGTTCACATCGGCATTTTTCATGTTATACGAATGTCATCGAAGCCGCCCGCCTGGGCGGCTTTGTCGTTGAGGCCACAAAGATTCTCGTATCTTGTCGGAGGTCTCGACGCGTTTTCGCCGGCATTCGCCGATGGCGGGACGCTATTTAGTGGTGACGCGGGGTGGAGCAGCCCGGTAGCTCGTCAGGCTCATAACCTGAAGGTCGTTGGTTCAAATCCAGCCCCCGCAACCAATTTTCTCAATAAAACAAGCACTTAAAAATCTGGATAGCACGGCAAAAACCTAGATTTCCCCTCCGGGTAGCGCATGGGTAGCAAAACGGTGGAGCTTGGGTGCTCCGCCGGGTGTGCCACAGTTGCTACCCATCGAGGCCGCTCGCGAGCGGCCGAACCTCAGTCCTTGGGTGGCCGTGGCGCTTTCTTGCGCTCATTCGATTGATTGTCGACCTTCGGGTGCCTATATTTCTGGTCGGTTCAACCAGAATATGTAGGAGCCGATCGCCATGGCCGGAACCAAGCGAAAGCCAGGCGCGGGCAAGGGGCGGCAACCCGGGCGCTGGCCCCTGCAGGACGCCAAGACGCGGTTTTCAGAAGTTGTGCGGCGCGCCGAGGAGGAAGGGCCCCAGCACATCACCGTGTATGGACGGGACGCGGTCGTGGTCCTTTCGGAAACGCAGTATCGCCGTTTGACTGGCGCGCGCTCCGGGCAGGCGCTGGTCGACCTGTTGGCTGCTTCGCCACTGCGCGACATCGAGATCGAGCACGGATCGGTGCGGGGGCCCGTGCGGGACGTCGAGTTGTGAGGGGCTGGCTGCTCGATACGAACGCGGTCTCCGAGCTGAGGCGTCCGAAGCCCGAGCCGAATGTCGTTCGCTTCATCTCCGAGAAACCGCTCGACGCGTTGTTCCTCACCTCCGTGACGATTGCTGAGATCCGGTTCGGCATCGAGCGCGTCGACAATGCCGAGCGTCGCGCGGAGCTCGTCACCTGGCTCGACAGTCAGCTGCGGCCGATGTTCGAGGGACGGATCATCGAGGCCAGCGAGGATGTGCTCCTGCGCTGGCGCGTGATCATCGAAGCAGGCCGCAAAAGCGGCCACACCTTTTCGCATCCGGATGTGCTCATCGCTGCTGCGGCAGCGCATCACAATCTGGTGGTCGTGACACGCAATGTCGGCGAGTTCGTCGCTGCCGGCGTAGCGGTCGAAGACCCGTGGACGGGACGCCGCGTGACAGCGCGCATCTGAAGGCGGACAATAAAACGCCCGCAAGACCAAATAGCCTTGCGGGCTGGCGGACCCCTAGAATAAAAAATGGGCGGGCTCCTATGAGCCTCAACCTAGCGCTTCGCCCGCTCGATGACAACGATGCACGTCGTCTGAACGCCCCGCTCGCCCTCAACCGGCAGACAAAAATGAGCCCGACCGATTCCGATCGGGCTCCGGGGTGTCCTCATGTCTTCGACACGAGGTGGCTGGCGACAGCCTGGACGATGTCGTCGCGTCGTCGGACGCGGGCGATCTCGTCGCCGTCGAGGTGGATGACCCAGTCCGTTGGGTGGGGCAGACCTCCGGATGGCTTCATGCTTCCTGACCATTCACTGGCTGGCGGCATGATGTCGACCCGGTAGACCTCGCCTTCCTCGGTGATCAGCGTGCCGTAGATGAAACCGAACCCGTCGGGCTCGGGCTTCAACGAGAGCTGTGGCTTCTCACTTCGCATTAGGTGGTCCTCCGTCCGCCGTCCGAATGAGCTCGGGCGAGCGGGTCGAGACCGCCTTGGGTCCATTGAACCTCGGCGATGGCCGCAGCGCGTTGCCCATGGGACTGCCTCAGGCTGGAGGCCGGTCGCGCGCGGCGACGCGGTCGGCGATGAACTTCTCGATGTCGGAGAGCAGCCAGGCAACGCGATTCTCGCCGACGCGGATGCGCTTCGGGAACTTGCCCTTCTTCTCCAATCGCAAAATGTGCTGCGGCGTGTAGGGCACCATGGCCCTGAGTTGTTTTTTCGTGATCAGCTTGGTCGTGTCCGGCGTCATGAGATGCTCCTGGTGCTCGTGATGCCCCGCTGCATTCTCAATACCACTGTTAGGGTAACATCGCAACTGCTCAAGAGCACCCCCAACGTTGCCGCTGACCTGATCGCCACGCTTCCGCTCCAAGAAGGAGTAGAGAGGTGACACATCGGCGTGTCACAACGTGTTAAGACATTACGATTTCGTCAGTATGTTTTCGTGGAATTCTCTTCCGGGGTGGTGATGACATGGATCGCGGACATTCAGAACCAGTAGGCTCGGCCGCCAAGCTCAAGGTCTTCATCTCCTACAGCCGCGAGGATGTGGCCTTCGCCGACCAGCTCGCCTCTGCGCTGCGCTTGTGCGGTTTCGAGCCCTTCGTCGACCGCCATTCGATGGCCGGCGGCGAGGAATGGCAGCGACGGCTCGGCAACCTGATAGTCGATGCCGACACTATCGTCTTCATTCTCTCGCCCGCATCGGCTGCTTCCGAGATTTGTGGTTGGGAGGTTGCTGAAGCGGTGCGCCTCAGCAAGCGCATCCTGCCCGTCCTCTGTCGACCGCTCCAAGGCGCGCCTGCGCCCCCCGCGCTGCGTGAGCTGAACTACATCCACTTCTATTCCGAGCCGGCGCTCCCGGGCTCCGGCTTCGGAGAGGGCCTGACGGATCTCGTCACGGCATTGAACACCGATCTCGGCTGGCTGCGCGAACACACACGACTGCTCCAGCGGGCGCACGATTGGATCGCGGCAGGGAGAACGCCGAACCGTATGCTGTCAGGCAGCGACATAGCAGCGGCCAAGGCCTGGGTGTCGGCTCGTCCGACGTCTGCGCCGGCCCCGACCGAATTGCATCTTGAATATTTGAGAGCAAGCGAACTCGACGAGGATGCCCGTCAAAATGCCGAGCGCCAGAAGCTCGAAGAGATTGCTACTGCGCAAACCGAACGGGGACGCGCACTGCAACTTGCCGAGGAAGTAACACGTAAGCGGGCTCGGCTCCGCATGGGCGCGTTTGTCGCCATCTCGTTGGTTGCAGGCCTAGCAGGCTGGCAGTGGTGGCGCGCTCTGGATGCAAATATCAAGGTCGTATCCGAGCGCGATCGAGCCGAACAACAACGCGGCGCGGCTGAGACAGCGCGCAAAGCTGAGAAAACCGCCCGCGAGACGGCCGAGCGTGAGCGAACCGTCGCCGTCGACCTCAGAACGCGGCAACTCTTGCGCGCCGCTACGCTGCGCATCGAGGCGGGCGATGCGGCGGGCGCAATCAATCTGGCGCTAGAGGCAGTGCCGCTTGGAAACGGCGATGCCGCACCGGCCTTGCCAGCAGGTGTCGCCGGGGTGCTCGACGCCGGCCTGCGCAAACTGCACGAGACGGTTCTCTACCGCGGTCATGACGGGCCGGTGCGAAAGGCAAGATTCACTGCCGACGGACGCAGGGTTCTGACGACGGGCGACGGTGGCAAGGTAATCGTGTTCGATGCTGCCACGGGTCGGCAGATTCGCGCGTTTGGCCTGGAGACCGAGACGTCTGGCGTTGAGTGGCGCGATTTCTGGTTGGGCGAGCACGACAGGTATGTTGGGGCCTTGGGAGGTCGGCTCGGTCAGCACGAGCGAGCGCCCATCTGGCTTGCGGCCGTCTGGGATGTTGAAACGGGCGAACTTGTCCGGGAATTCGGTGGTGCGGAAGGAACTAAATTGGTGCGGCCGATCGCTGGCACCACCCGCGTGCTTGTGGCGACGCAAGGCGAAGGCACCTCCAGCATCGACATCCCATCGGGGGCAGCGGTGCAGCTTGGAACGGACGGTGTCATTTCCGACGATGGTCGCAGGCTGGTCCGGCGGCCCGGCTGTGAGCTCGTCGATACCGTATCGGGCCGGACACTCGGCCGCTTGGGCGAGGGCAAACAATGCGGCGGTGTCTTGTTCGAGGGCAGCGGCGCATATGTCATTGTGCGCGACGAAGACAATCAGGCGGCAACTATCTTCAGGTCGAGCAACGCCGAGCAGATTGCGCGCCTCACCGACGCCGGCGGTCTTGGTGGCCTGACTATAAGCGACGATGGGTCCATATTAGCCTTGTCGCACGCCATTCAGGCCAACGATGATGGATCTACAAGAAACAGAGACCAAGTCTTGCACGCGTCCGGCGAGCCGTATCAGCAGCGGATCGAGTTTTTCGAGGTGGGCCGCGAGCTGAAGCGCGTTTCGCTGTTCCAGAAGACAGGCAACCGACAGCGCGTCACTCCCGACCCCTCGGGAATACGAAGTCATTATATGTTTTCATCAGACTATGGGAATGGGACGGTTCCGTCATTTTCGCCGGACGGGACAGTGGCGGCTTTTGCGCCGAGCGGCGGCGATGGCCTGCTCTGGGACACCCGCAAAGGTGAGATCATCGTGGCTGATGTAGGCCTCGGCGCGTTTTCGCATGATGGCGCGCTCTATGCGACGATCAGCGGTGAAGCCATAGAGGTCTATCGCGTATCGTCGGGTGAGCGCATTGCTCGCATGTCCGGCCACAGGCACAAGATCAACTCCATCGTCTTTTCACCCGACGGAAAAAAGCTACTGACCTCATCCATAGACCGGACGGCGAGGCTATGGGCAATCGAGCCCTCTTTGCTCACGGTACGAGATGTCGGCGCCCATCCTGAGATTGCCGCGTTTGCCGCCACAAAAGATTATGGGCGGGAGCCAATTTACGATCTGGAGTTCAGTTGCGATGCCAAGCGGCTGATTTTCTCGCACAACTATGGGAGTTCGACGCTTTACGATGTCGAGGCCGGCACGCCGGTAGCGCTCATCAAGCATGGTCGGCAAACGGGATCGGGATTCTTCGCCGGTTGCGATCACTTCCTTGTTCCCGCATGGGCGGACGGCCGCAGCGAGCTGCGAATTTTCGACGCCCATACGGGCAAGAAACTCGGCGCATATCAGGCGCCAGACGGCCGTGTCATTGGTGGCTACGCTAGCCGCGACTGGCGCATCACGGGAGACGGCAAGTATGTCCTGGCGCGGGAGCCAAAGGGGGGTGTGATCCACATCTGGGACGGGCACGATCAGAGTTTGATCCGCTCGCTCGACACGCCCGGACTTGGCGATTATGCGCGCCTTCGAATAAACCCGCTGGGAACTCGAGTCGCCGCGACAGACAAGGACGGGCGCACGATCGTGTTTGAGATCCCATCGGGGCGAACCGTGGGCGAACTGCCAAAGGGGCCTTCGAGTTTGATCTGGAGCCAAGACGGCAGCCGCATCTTGCGTGATGATGGCATCTGGCACGTGGAAAGCGGCAATCGAGCCCTCGCGTTCGCGGTCGATACGGGCTGCGGCGAAGTTCGTAGTTGGTCGGAGGCAGCGCATCTCGTCGCGTTCAGCCTTGAAGATTCTCGGAATTTCTGCCTGTACGACGACACGAGCGGAAAGCTCGCTTGGGCGAACGATGGGCGGAATGAAAGCGCGGCACATAAGCGCTCGGTGGTGCAAGTGTCTTTCGCTGCAGAGGGCAAGAGCGTCGTGACAGGGTCGACGGACGAGACAGCCCGGCTGTGGGATGCAAAGTCCGGAAGCCTCATCGCGGTTCTCGGGACGCCGCTAAAAGAGCAAGACGGAGTGGAAGTCCGAACCGGGGGCACGCAAATCGATTTTACGAGCGACCGCAAGCTAGTGGTGACTGGGCACGAGCGGCAGCCCGGAGGCGAGCCAAACGTGATTCGCGCTTGGGACGCCGCGACCGGCGGTCAGCTTGCCGAAATCAGACACAACCTTCGCGTCCTCTCATCGCTCCAGATCGACGGCGATGGGAAGTGGATTGCTGCGGCCGACGAGGACGGCCGTGTTCTCCTGTGGGAGCGCATTGTCGATTCAGCCCAGTTGCTCGTGCGGGCCCGCCAAGACGTGCCCCGCTGCCTCGATCAAGTTGAGCGCGCCGAGTTTGGGCTTGATGACACCCAACCCGAATGGTGCCTCAAATACCGGAAGTGGCCGTACGGTCATTACCGGACCGGGATTTCTCTGCAGTTAAAACCCGGCGAGCCGGGCTATGCCCGCGGCACTGAGGAATTACCGACGGAGGGCGTTAAGATCAACAACGTTATACGCCACCTGCCGGCTGACCAGGCCGGCATCAAGGTCGGTGACTTGATCCTCGCCATAAATGGCAAGGCCACAAACCTCAGCGGCGAGGTATTGGCAGCAATCGCCGCATTACTTCCCGCTCAGCCAGCCGAGTTCAAGATTTTGCGCGATGGTCGTCAACTCGTCCTAAATGTTCTGCCTCAGGATTGAGTTGGCAATTGTCCGGCGCTGACGCCTCTACCGGAATTGATTGGCCCATAGCTGCAACTTTTTCCGACGGGGGACGCGTTAAATCCGAAGGGTGGGTGGGGGAGCCCCTGCGGTTCTGGTGTTGCGGCTGCTGTTGCGCTCTGCCGCTCACCGTCGCGTCATGACGCGACATGGCCCGCCGCGCCGGCGGTGGCGAGAACACCGGCGACAACGACGGATGGGCCAGACGTTATAGGTAGTCTATGCACTCGTCCTGAAGCAGCTTGCCGTCGCTCGCAACCCACGCGCCCATGAAGGCGCACCCCTGTTCTTCGTAGAGACAGCGCAGGTAGACGTGCAAGTCGGCGGTCACCGCGAGCAACTGCTCAAACGGTGGCTGCCAGCGGAAACCGCATTCGATTTCCAGCCTGTCCTTCTCTTCGTCGGCCGTGCCGAAGTGGTCATAGGACAGTGGCTCAAGCCGCGCTTTGAGGGCATCGGGCAGGCACTCCGCCGCGTTGGGCCCGTCGTCCAGCGGCAGGACGGTGATGCGGGCCATGCAAATGTTAGCCATGGCGGGTTGTCTTAGCCGCCTTGCGCGACTTGTCACGCTCGGCAAAGCGTACCTCGGCCGCACGCATCTCCGCGGCTTCGGCGGTGATAATGTCGACGGCGGCACGCAAACCTGCGGCGGCCATCTCGAGCGCCTGGCGGCGCTCGCTGAATGATACTTTCTCGGTGGTCATAGGTGATGAGTTAGGGCGCGGCCGGGGTCACCAGCTCGCGCGGATAATGCAGGGCGTGCCGGTCGCACGCTCCTTGGCCTCGCACAGTTCGACGAAATCGCGGAAGCTCTTCACGACCTTGCGCGTGTCGTCGGACTTCGGCCCCTCCTTGTAGAGCAGGAGCTGGCGTGCCCGCGCAAGCGCGAGCACCTTCGGCAACCGCTGGCGCAGCACGGCGGCAGGGATGGCGGCACCATCCTGGAACTTCTCCGCGAACGCCTCCGGCACCAACGCGCGGGTGGCGTAGGGCTCGCCGTGATAAGCTTCGCGCAGATACCCAACGTGGCCGTGAATGACGGAAAACCCCGTCGCCTGGGCCTCACGCTCGGCTTCGGTCTGGCCGCGCCAATGGGCGTAAATGTCTATTCCCATACGTGATGCGGTTAGTATTCGGACGTGAGTAAAATCGTGAGCACGCGGCGCGTCTGCGTGGTGTTGGCGGCATCCGACGAGCCCCGCCCCTCCCAGCCGGCGTCGTAGTAGTCGATTTTGAACATGACCTGGTGCGCGCCGACTTTGAGCGTGGCGCAATCGTGCTCGCCCCACGGGTCGTTGTGCTCGTCAAAGGCATCGAACTTCCGCACCGCGGTGATGATGTCGACGCGGTCGGCCTCCGGCAAAGCCTCGATGCCTGCCGTGATGAGCAGGGAGCCGCCGCGGAAATGCTGTCGCAGGTCGTCATTCAAGGCACGGATGCGCAGTGTCCGCTCGTCTACGTTCGCTGCCTCGCTGGTAATCTCTTCGTTGTGTCCCATGGTGTTGTGTTATGGGCCGATAATCTGCCAGGTCTCGCTCCCGGCTAACCAGTCGGGAGCGCGCCGAGCGCGCAGCAGTCAATGACGGGGAACCTCTGGGCGGACGCGAGCAGACGTAATCGGAGGCGAGCTGGGTCTTGACAGCGAGCACCAGCGCGTACCCTGGAAATTGCCGGGAGCGAGACGTGTTTGTTCTTGCAGCTAGGTTCTGGCAGCGTCTGGGGGTGCAGGGGCGGCCTAGCAGATGTCGGGTCCCCCGTCGGGTTCGAAAATGGTTCTGCCCTGGTGCTCCCGGATCGGATCGTGCAATGAAAAAGCCCACCAACGACGTCGATGGGCTTGTTCGAGTTGTCGGGCATCCGCCTTCAGTACGCACCTACGCGGTGCTGTTCGGAGGCGCGTCGCACGTCGAGAGCGACCTCGGCGAGCGGTTTACCTTTGGCGACCAAGTCTCGAGGCAATTTCGCACCTGCATTGAGGAGCGAAATGCAACACACGAGGGTGTCGCCGTTGAATACGTGAATACCAACATGACCGGCGAGGGCGAACGCCTCGAGCTTCAAGTCTCCGGTCAAGGCAATGGTCTGACGCTTCATGGGATCTCCCGATTTCTTCGGCTCGCGACAACGATTTGCGGCGAGCCCGGAAACCGGGAGTGGCTGGATGATCAAGTGTGCGGCTTCATCGGTGCAAAGTCAAAGACTTGGCCTTGCCGTGTTGTGGCTGCGTCGGCGGAACGGCGGCTGCACCTATTTCCAGTCGTCGAACAGTTTGCGCACTTCGGCGTTGCCGACCATATCGCTCAGGCGCTTGTAGTTTCCCGATGCGCGCCTAACTCGGCCGGCGACGATGGCGGGCGAAATCCCCAGCTCGCTCGCAAGCGTGCATACATTGTGGACGCTTGGATTGGTCGCAACCGCGTGACGCGTCCAAGCCACCGACGGAATTGCTGCCTCGCGAGCCCATTCGTCGGCTTCGAGCTCTTTCAAGTCATCGTCGCCAGCGGCAAGGTCGAGATCATCGACGAACACAGCATCTGCATCACTGTGCAGATGCCGGCCGATGTGGGCGAGCTCGTGCAGGAGGCAGAACCAGAAATTGTCGATGCGATCGTGGCGCAGGGTCATGCCGATGACCGGATGGCCTTCGAGCGCCATCATGACGGCGCCGTCGAGATGGGTTCGCGGGAGATGCCGGGCAATGACGAGCGCAATGCCATGCTCGGCAAGGAGCGCCTGCGCCGCGCGAGGCCCGTCCGGCCTGTTGCTAAGACGCACGACCGCAGTCAGGAACGACCGGGTGACGCAGCCCCGCTTGTAGCGCTTGGCGAGATGACCCTCGCTGCGGCCTCTGGCGAGAACGTGCAGGCACCACGCATGAAGCGCGTAGCTGTCCATCTTGGCGTTGCGCCGCGACCCGTCGTTCTTCTTGCGCAGGGATAGCGCCGCGCCCTGCATGCCTCCGGCCGCAGCGATCATGCCGCGCATGATCTCCTCGGCGTGGTCCTTGAGATTGCGGACCTTCATGACCCAGTCGCGCTTGGCGAGCTCGACGATGGGGAAGCGCGACCAGTCGATGCTTTCGTCGTCGTCGGGTACGCCCACGCCCCGCTCGGCGATGAGGAGATCGGCTGGAATCTTGAGCGAGGCGTGCAAGGCACGGATCATGGCGAGGGTGAGAGTACGTTTGCCGTTGAGCACCTCCGACACCCGGTTGGCGCTGCCGATCATGGGCACGAGGTCACGATTGATGAGGCCCTGCTGGCTCATGCGAAAACGGATGGCGTCGACAGGACTAACGACCTCGGCAGGGAAATGGCGATCCTCGTAGGCCTCGATGAGCGTGGTCACGACGTCGAGCTCGTCCGCCGCGTCGGTACCTTCCTCGGCGTCCCACAATGCCTCGACGCGAGCCATGGCGGCCGCATAGTCCTGCGGCGACTTGATTGCGCGAACTTGAACCATGCTACACCTCCTTCGCGTCGATCCGATCATACTGCTGGTGGGTTCCAATGAACCGTATCCAGACGATGCCAGGCGCCCGATAGCGGACCTTGGCAACCAGGCGGTACTTGTTGCCGCAGATGTTGAACACCACGCGATCCGCCGAGACCACGCTCGCACTGCGATACTGGGCCTTGACGTCGGCCGAGCTGGCCCACGATGCCTGCTTGACCAGAGCGTACCAAGCCCACAGCTCCTTGCTGGCAGCCGGCGCATCCTTGCGCTTGTTGGTTGCGCAGAAGTCCGTGATGGCCTTCTTTGCGATGATCCGCATGACCGGCGCACTCACTATGTAGTCCCAAATTGGGATCGAATCAAGGCGGTATATTTTGGGACTTGGTAAGCGAGTCGTATGTCGCGGGCAAGGAGCCGTTGTCATTGCCCCCTTCAACTGAACACCCGCGACAGGATGCGACCCGCCGCGACCACGCGCGACGGGTCTTGCTCTTCAGCGACGGAAAAGCTCGAGCTGGGCGAGTTTCGCCAGCTTCTCACGCCATTCCTTCTTGGACGCCTCGCGCTCGAGCCAGGCCTGTACGAAAAGCACCGGGCCGCCGCTCGCGGCCAGTTCCTCGCCATCGATGAAGTGCGAGCGATAACCGGTCTCGGTGATAGGCAAGATCGCCTTCACCGGCTTTCTGGCGGTGACCTCGATATGATCTTGTCCACGCACGAGGTAGTCGCGCGTGTGGCGGATGGCGAGCATCCGGCCGGACCAGGTGAGGGAGTAGGTCTTGGTCTTGCGCTTCTTCATGGCGCGACCTCCGCTTCCGTCTGCGTGAGGTAGCGGCCGGTGTCGATGTAGTATTGCCGGCTGGCGCTCGACGCCGTATCGGGTTGCAACCCGAACAGATACTCGACGGCCTGGTTGGCCTTGGCGGCAGCGGTAAAGACGGCAGTCTTGTCGTTGCGAAGCGCCGTCAGCCAGTTCGCAATATAGTGGGCGTGATCCTCGCGCGGCTGCGCCGTGATGCCGAGATCGGCACACAAGAATCCGCTGGTCCACTCGGCGATCATCTCCTCGAGGGCATAGGCGGCGTCACCGAACCGCCCGGTGAGGTCGCGGTTCAATCTCTTGGCTGCTCCCGAAAAATGACCGAGCTCGTGACAGAGCACGGCGTAGTACCCTTCGGTCGCGGTCGAGCTCGGCGTGTCGCGGAACAGCACGCGATCCGGCATCTGTATGAAGTCGTCATTCGGGCGATAGAAGGCACGGGCGCCACCGTGGCGGATGTCGGCCTTGGTGTGAGCGATGAACGCCTCGACGCGATCGAGCCGCGTGACGAGATCGTCCTTCGGCATCTCGGGCAGCGTGAAGCCGTCGACTTGGTCTGCGTTGAAACCCCAATACCCTTTGGCGATGCGGATGGTGCGCGTTGCATCCTCGCCGTCGTCGCGATCCGCTTCGTCCTCGACGTCGATGGACTTGTAAAAGACGATCGGCGTCGCCTTCTCGCCCTTGCGGACGAAGGCGCCCAGCTCCTTCCACTGCTTGAACGTGCCCCAGATGCCCGAGCGATAGTTGGCGCAATCGGCGCTCGCCCAGAGCGCGAGGATGTTGATGCCGCGATACGGCTTCCTGGTCGCGACGTTGACCGGCCTCGAGTGGGCGACGCCAGGGCGGCACCAAGGCATGGTGGCGCCATTGGTCTGAGCGGTCTCGAGCATGGCGACGATGCGATTGGTGACGGTCTGATGCACGTCTGCGCGCGTAGTCGTATCGGCAGTCGAGCTGCGGATTGTCATGGGAGGTCTCCTTGGTTGACGCTCCGGCACCGCGGGATCGCGATTGCCGTGAAGCGGCCAAGGGGTCAGCGGGCTCTATCGGCGCGGCGCACCCGCTCGCGCGCTCGCCAAGGGAACAGCACGCGGGGCGCACCGGCAGGGAAGCAGGGAGGAGCGCGCGCAACATGACGCTGGTCATCGCGACGACCTTGCGCCGCGACGGTGCCCGCTACACTGGAAAGACAACAGGCAGGCAGGTATTTCGCACGAGTACTCGCAGGCGCAGTGACGGCCGGGAAGGGTAACCGCTGCCAATCGGAGACTGTGCGCTCGGGAAGCCAACCCGCCGTCGCGACGGAGGATACGCCATCGTGATTGCATCATCCATTGCAAGCTGCGCCCGGTTATCCCCAGTGGGCGCTTGATGAATCAGTCAGCGGTGTGACGCTGGAACCAGCGGGCGGGCACTCGCGATTTTCCTATCGATGGCCGTGATTGCAACGTGACGAAAGCAGCGCATGATAGGTGGAATAGATCTATTTTGTCACTCTCCGGTTCTCGATCGAATCCCTCTAGATAATTGAACGTTTGAGCCAGGAAAGGTAGATGCCTAACGATGTTCGCATTCATTGCGGCTACTTTTCTGTGCGTTCCGCTTCATCCAATCTCTTTAGGAGCTCACGAGCCACTTCTGCCTGATGGAATGATCCGTCAATATGGGATGATCCGTCAATATACCTCGAGGCTGAGTTCCGAAGCATCTGAATGTATTCCTGAGCAGAGAACGGCACCCCCGCCAACTCTTCATTCACAGCACGCCGGCCTAGTGCATCGTGCATGTCTATGCCAATAAGAGAACTTGTTCGATCTTGATCGTAAACGCCACTTAGCGCAAAGGCATCAATGATCGGGACAGCCGATTTGTAGAACTCTCGCTCCAGCACCCGCTGTCTTTCATACAGGCCCTTCCTCTTTGCTATTTTGTCATGGGAAAGCTGTTTTATTCGTCTCGATGCCGCGCCGATCATCGCGTTCGTCACGGGCAGCGCCCCTTACTTTGAGTAATGCCATAACAATTCCATTATATCGCGCTCACCGGCTCTCAAGTCACCAAAGAGGCTGTCACCTGGCAATAGCGGAAACGTCCCCGGCTCTCCGCGCAGGCTCCGGAATGCGGGAAACTCCCTTCCAGGGTCATATCGGCGAACAATTGATTCAGCGAATTTTGTGAACTCACTAAATTTTGGGTTATCTGGGTACACCGCCTCCACAGCCGGCGTCTCCGCAAATAAAGCATCTTCTTCACGGCCGGACATGCATTCGAACTCGACTAAAGATTTCGGGTGGATGTTGGATTGCGATGTGTTAAGCTTTGGCGATGTTATACTTGCCAAACCCTGTGGCGCGGGGGTAGAGTATGCTGGACAAGGCATACCTGCCGCCGGAGAGTGGGGTGAGGAATTTTCGTTTGGACGACTTCTTGTTGGTAAACAGGAAGCTAGCTGAATACCGTCAGGTTTTGCATTCACGCGCCGGCGAGAAGGCGTCGTCCCTAGATCATCATGAGCTTTCGGCAATGTGGTGGCTGAAATCACAGTTGGACGCGCTTGGCCTTCAACATTCGGCTGCCTGTATTGCTAAGGCAATAGATCTGCAAGACAACCCCGACACGCCGTGCAGCACGATCTGTCATTATTTTGATGAGGCAATAACCGATTTGACTTATCGGGTGTCTACCGAGTGGACCTATCACTACGGACCTCGCACCCAAAACATCGGTAGTTTCGCCGATCGATGGGGGGTGGTACTCAGTGCATTTCCTAGCAGCAGATTTGAGATCGAAAGCGCACTCGATCTTTTCGCCCTGCAGCACTATACCGCGTCGGTGTTTCATTTCATGCGTGCTGCAGAACATGGGCTGCGTGTTCTTGCTAATGAGCTCGGTGTTGCTTTGCCAAAAGGCAAGCCCATTTCTCACGGAGCGTGGCAGGAAATCATTGCGCACTGCGATAGGCAGCTCAAGCAAATTGGCCAAACCGCACCAGCCGGAGATGCCAAAGACAAAGCCTTGGCATTCTACTCGGCAGCTTTATCGCACCTCCACTATCTGAAAGATAACTTCCGAAACGACGTCATGCACACGAAGTCAGTTTTTGATATCGATGCAGCAATAGACGCATCCGTGGCTACTAAGAAGTTACTAGAGTTGCTGGCTTCGCGGCTATCGGAGCGGACAAAGAAAAAAGGATTTAAGAACGGGAGGATTGACTGGGGTTTTTGACCGCGGCCTCGCGATTGCCTTGTTCTAGGCCAAGGACTTCAAACGCTTGCTCCGCCCTTTTTTCGTCAATCTGGAGTCTTTCAGCGACCTTCAAAAACCGCTCAAACTGTTCCTCCGGCTTCTCAGAAGGGCGCTTTTTCTTGGGCATATCTCAGGCCTTCCATCGAGCCTCGGCTGTTGCGACAAGGCGCTCGGTATCTGCGATCAATACCTGAAGCAGCTTGATCGCATTCGGCGTGTCGTCCGCACCGGGTTCTGGGTAGTGTTGTCGCCAAACTAGCAGCAGACCTGATTTCCAGGCCGAAAGGTCGGCTCTCATCCTCTGGAGCTGCCTGCGCTTCACCGCCATCCACCGCTCTCTTCCCATCACACGCTCTAGTCCTGCGCTGTCGATGCAATTCGACAACGCGCGCGAACAGTGGTGAAAAGATGGCCGGACGTCCTGAACCGACGTCCGGCCGAAACTACCAGCTAGAACCGGTCGCACGGTGCGCGACGGCAGCCTATGTGTCTAAGCGTTCGCGTCCCGCGTCAAGGGCGTCGTCCACCACTGCGACCTTTCAGGCCCGACGAATGGGCAGGAGGGACGCGAACATCATGTCGACGGATCTCATCGTTTGGGAACAGAAGATCGGCGAGGACGGCTACGGCAACCTCAGCCTCACGGACGTCTGGCGCGTAGCTGGGTCTCCCACCACTAAAAAGCCGGCTGACTGGCGCCGTCTTCCGACGACGAATGACTATCTCGCTGCCGTCGCCGAAAGTATGGGAAAATCCCATACTTTCGGAGAAAACGCTTGCGATTCAGTTTGTTATGTGAAGATGGGTAGGGGCGGCGGAACCTTTGGGCATATTCTGGCTGCCATCGCCTATGCGGAGTATCTAAGGCCCGAACTCGCGGTCGAGGTCCGGACGACATATCTCCGGGTGAGGCAGGGCGACCTGACGCTCGCAGACGAGATTCTTGCAAAGGCTGACGCTTCTCGCCATCACAACGAGGTCCGCGATCTCTCCAAGGAGGTCCGCAAGAAGTACGCCGACACGTTGACCGCACACGGCGCCGGCGGCAAAGCGATCGGCTACTGCACGGACGCGATCTACAAGGTCCTCCTCGGTGGGTCGGCAAAGCAGCTCATCGTCAGCCGCAACCTTCCGGCTAAAGCAAACGTCCGCGAGACACTTCCCACCGGCGAACTGCTGCAGACAATGAACACTGAATACCTGAGTGCCGAGCGCATCGAAGGCCTGAATATCCGTGGGAAGGAGCCATGTGCCGAAGCTTCCCGGCAGGTTGCAAACCACGTGAAAAGGGTGTTCTCGGACATCCGCAAAGATAAGCCTCTCAGCGACGGCGAGTAGCGGTGGAAGGCCAGCCTCGTCTGAGATCAAAAAGTCTCAACTTGAGATCGCTTCTCGCGATCTCAATTTTCATCCCGTTTCGCTCTGTACCACGCTTGGAACGCTGCCCTTAGTGCCTGGGTCAGTTCAGTCGCGGTCGGCTCTTTCGTCAGTCGTTCGATAAGTGAGCCGCTTGCCGACGACACCGGCTACCGCCTTCATAGTACGCTGCTCGTCGTCCACGCCCCGCTTGATCCTGTTGTTGTACCGGAAGTCGAACTCGGCGAGGTAGCGGTGCAAGTGGCGCTCGTCACAGTGCTGGTAGACGCCCTTCATGCCGCGCTTGAAGATCGAGAAGTACCCCTCGACGGTGTTGGTGTGGACATCGCCACGAACGTATTCGCCAGCGGCGTGGTTGACCGCTTCGTGCGAGGCCGCTTCGATCTTGCCATAATAGGTGGCGGCTGCGTCGGTCATGACGCGGGCCTCCTTGGCGATCGCCTCGTTGACGATCGGCACGATGGTGTCGGCCCGGACGTTGTCGACGTGCACGCTGCGAACGTCGCCGCCGCGCTCGATGAGGGACAGCACCGCGTGTTTGTGGCCGGTGCCGCGCTTCTTCTCCACGCCCTTCTTGCGACCGATAAAGGTCTCGTCTGCCTCGACCACGCCAGATCCGCCGGCGCCACCCATGGGAGCGGCAAGGCTGCCGGTGCGCATCGCTTCACGTATCCGGTGCGACATGAACCAGGCCGACTTCAGGGTAATCCCCAAAGTCCTGTGGAGTTGGTTGGAGGAAATGCCCTTCTTTGAGCCGCAAATCAGATAGAACCCCTGAAGCCAAAGGTGCATCGGGATGTGGCTCTTTTCAAAGATTGTGCCGACCTTGACGTTGAACTGCTTGCGGCACGCGTAGCACTTGTAGAGTCCGATCCGGGTGGCCTTGCCTTGCATCTTCGAAAGACGCTTGGTTTCTTTGCAGTGAGGGCATACCGGACCATTGGGCCACACGCGGGCTTCAACCCAATCGTAGGCCACTTGTTCGTCCTGGAGGTGTTTTTGCGAAAGCAACGACATGGGGAAATCTCCGCGATTTCCTCACATATAGATTATCCGGTTGGGTTTGGCAAGTATAACGTCGCCTAAGCTTTTCCATTGATATATATTGTAGCGATTAAACGGACCGACGACCATCAGAGTAGACACATTATATCCTGGCGGTGCTGTTACGCAAGCTGACCGCTGGTCGTGGCGGCGCGTATTCCGGGCAGAAACAACGGCGCATTTGGCAGTCTACAACTCTGGGGACAACATTGATTGCAACGAGAAGCCAAATGTCCATGCCATTGCATCTCTTTGGCATAGGATGTGTCGGCCTGATCGGCCCGCGTTTCGACCTCGGGCGCAGGTGCCGTTGTCAGTCATTTCGAGCGACTTGTAGTAGGCGGTTGGTGACGGTCTCGTGGATGTCAGCGCGTTGGGTCCGCGTGGTCATGGCAGTCGCCTCCGGAACAAGCGATCACGACCATCGCGATGCTCTGTCCGAAGGACGGGGGAACGGGCTCTGCTGCCCGGGCGCACCGCTTCGAGCATGGTGCGCGGGAACGCTCGTAGCGGCCGCAGCGTGAGCCGAGGAGGGAGCCGGCACTCGATGTCAGGGCAGAACTCTGTCTCCCGGCGACCTTGCGCCCGTGCAGCGCCCGTTGGAATGGAAAGACACAGGCAAAAGGCAATTGCGCTATCCCCACACCACGCTTGCGATGTGAATTGGCGATGGCACACTGGAGACAGCTGACGAGCGGGCACTCGTTTTCATATCGGGTGGCTCTGGTCGCGATGAGACATGAGGTCAGCGTATGACCTCGATCCCGATCTGCCGTCCCTTGGGGACGCTTACGATCGGTCACTCTTTGCGCACATCCAGACCCACCATCTCAATATCGTGCCCGCGATCGATCAGCCGGCCGCGTCATTCGATGCGGTCTTTTTCGTGCGGGGTGCGAGCCAACGCTGGGCCGCGATCACCATGGTATGATTTCGCATATGGGCACGTTTGGGCGCGAGCGACTGACGCTGGCAGAGATGCAACATCTCGCGCAATCTCGCGGAGGCTCTTGCCGCTCGAGCAGCTACGTCGACAACAAGACGCACCTGGATTGGGTGTGCGGCAAGGGGCATGAATGGTCGGCCCGGCCAGATCATATCAAGCGCGGCCGCTGGTGTCCTGCGTGCGCAAAGAAGAAGCGCCGGACGATCGAGGACATGCGCGCCTTGGCTGCCGGGAGGCGGGGCATCTGCCTGTCCGAGCGCGTGCTGGGTATGCATCGCAAGCTTCTGTGGCGATGCGAGTTCGGGCACACGTTCGCCATGACGTCGAACAACGTTCGCGAGCGGCACTGGTGTGCCCGTTGCGCCGGTGTCGAGCCAAAGAGCCTTCATGAGGTGCAACAGGCTGCACGGCAGCGCGGTGGATGCTGCCTCTCGCGCGTCTATCGCAACAACCGCACGGTGATGCGCTGGCGTTGCGCGCACGGCCACGTCTGGTTGGCGCCAGCCGCACGCATTCTGCGCGGGGTATGGTGTCGAACGTGCTTCGATCAACGCCAGACTAAAAAACGGCGCCCCGTGAAGAGCGCCGCGCAGTCCGACGTCAGTAATCCTCCGCGAGCATGACGGTCATGACCCGCGTCGTTACCGACGGATCGGTCGGGTCGGGCGACCCTCCCGTCTTGTCCCGGTTGAAGTAGTCGATCTTGAAAAAGACAGTCTCCCCGTCGACGTGCACGACACCGAAGTCGTGCTCCCCGTGGGGATCGTTGTCCTCGTTGAATTGATCGAAGTCCTTCACCAGGGCGACGGTCTTGGCGACGAAGGCGGGTCCCATGTCGTGGAGCCCGCGCGTGAGGTACTTTTCTCCGCCGAGCCCGGTGCGGCGAAGCTGGTCATTGAGATGCGCGAGCCGAAGCTGGCGATCCTTGATCTGTGCCATCTGCTGATCTCCGTCACTGAATGCGATGCACGGAAGTGCGCATCGCAGCGAGCGACCGAGGTCGAACGGTCTGCCACCAGCGCCAGGGATCAAAGCCCGGGAGGGCGGAGACCGCGCTCTCGCTCGTCGCGGGCCATGCCGCTTGCGCGGGCTCCGTTCACGCGAGCCCGGTCGCCGATTGGCACGAATTTGCCAGAACGGCACGCAACCGTCGGCGAGGCGCCAAACTCTTATCCACTCCCATCACTATACATGTTAGCCTAACAATGACACACTATGGATGTCCACAACCCCTGGAGAGACAAGGAGCTCATCATGGCTGAGACAAGCAATGGTCCCGCCTTCGCGGTCTACGTGGTCGAGGAGAGGGAAGGGAAAGATCCGTTCTGGACGCGGATCGGCAGCGCCTGGGCGCACAAGGACAACGATGGCTTCAACGTCACGCTGTCCGCGCTCCCCATCGGCGGCAGGCTCGTTCTTCGCAAGCCCAAGCTTGACGACGATGAACCCGAGGCGAAGCCCACACCCCGCGGCAAGAAGTGAAAGCTTCAAGCCGGGGTACTCAACGGCCGGTCATCTCTGACGAGGTGGCCGGCATTTTTGTGTGCCGAGCATGCACACACACTTGGAGGTAAAAGTCCTCTTCCCAGCTGACGGAGCGAAGGGATAGCGAAACGCAAGGATTGTGTCGCGAGGCACTCTCCGAAAGAAGCGTGGAGCAAAACTGCGACCTCATGAACAAGAACCACATACGAGGCCTACATCACTCGGACGAGCGAGCAGAAAATCGCAAAGTCCATACCGTCAAGCGGTGACAAGGTAAATGTGGGAGGCGTGCAGCGAAGGTGTCTGTGCTTACCTCGGGAGATCTCATGCGTGTCCCACCGGGACTAACGATGTCGCGAGACATCTGATGCGCACGAGAAGTCAGCAGAAGGCGTAGTAGGTGGCAACACCGAAGGCCTGAACAAATTATCAACCAGACCAGTATCGTCATTCGTTCGCAGTCGTCATGCAGCAGAAAATTCCATTACAGATGGCCTCCATATCGAACACACCGCGTGAAGCGCAGGCGTTTGATGTGCGAGGGACTGAAACGACTGTGCCACCAATGAGCAGAGAACGTCTCGCAGCGTTGCCCACCATCGAACAGGTGGTGGAGCGAAAGAATATGTTCGCGGCACTCAAGCGAGTGCAGCAAAACAAGGGAGCGCCGGGTATCGACGGGATGACCGTCGAGGAACTCCCGGACTTCCTCAAACGTGAATGGCCCCGCATCAAGGGCGAATTGCTCTCCGGAGCATACCGCCCACTGCCGGTGCGTCGCGTCGAGATACCGAAGCCTGATGGAGGCGTCCGCCTCCTCGGCATTCCGGCTGTCATCGACCGGCTCATCCAGCAGGCAACGATGCAGGTGCTGCAAGCGGACTGGGACAGCACGTTCAGCCCTCACAGCCACGGCTTTCGCCCCGGCAAGGGTGCCCACGGCGCCGTCAAGGAAGCGCAGCAGTACATCAAGGCTGGATACAGGGTTGTGGTCGACATTGACCTTGAGAAATTCTTCGACCGCGTGAACCACGACATCCTCATGGGACTCGTGCGCAAGCGCGTCGAAGACCGATGCATCGTGACACTCGTGAGGAACTACCTCAACGCCGGCGTCATGGTCGGTGGCTTGGTCAGCAGAACAAAAGAAGGTGTACCACAAGGTGGGCCGCTTTCACCGCTCCTCTCCAACCTCATGCTCAATGAGCTTGACCGTGAACTGGAACGACGAGGCCTCCACTTCGTCCGCTATGCCGATGACTGCAACATCTACGTGCGCAGCCGTCGCGCTGGTGAACGAGTGAAAGCGAGTATCACCCGATACCTTGCAACCAAACTCAAGCTCCGTGTGAACGAAGCAAAGAGTGCGGTCGCGTACCCATACCAACGGACATTCCTCGGCTTCTCGTTCTTCCGGGAAAAGGTGCGTCTGGCTCCGAAGTCGGTCACACGACTGAAGGAGCGCATACGAGACCTGACCGGTCGGAACGCCGGGAGAAATCTTGAGCAGACCATTGAGGGACTATCTACGTTCTTGCGCTCGTGGGATGGATATTTTCATCTCGATGAGACATACACGACCAGAATGTATCTCGATGGATGGATACGTCGCCGACTCCGGTGCCTCGCATGGAAGCAGTGGAAGACATCCGACCGGCGCTACAAAATGCTGGTCAAATTGGGTGTCCCTGCCGACCTTGCGGCGCTCTCGACATTCGGTGCACGACGAAACGGGCATTGGAAAATGTCAACGCTTCCCGGCATCAAGATGGCGCTCAACGATGAGCGCCTCGCCTCCAGTGACCTTTATTCATTGTTGAAGACCGACAACGCAGCGTGAACCATATTTCAGTTGAAGTTTGAACCGCCGGATGCGGACCCGCATGTCCGGTGGTGTGAGAGGGGGAGAGCCGCGAGGCTGCCCCCTATCTTCATTCAACAAGCAGGCAATGCAACAGCCCATAAGACAGGTCCAACTTGGGCTGCGAAACCGATCACTGCACCTATTTCCATAGAAGCAGCCGGAAGTATTGTGACGCGGCGCAGCCACTAACATATGAGAAGGCACCGCCGTTCGAATTGGCTGTGATGACGGCTGTGGTGGCAGTGGCAAATTGTACCGAGAAGCCGTAGGCACCAGTGCCACTGCTCGACACTCCGCCGTAGAACGTCGGCTTCGACGTGTCGCTCCCGCACGAACCGTACATCATGACATTCTTGAAGAGTTGTAGGTTGAGATTGTGCGTCAGGGTTGTTGTTGCACCTCCCGCGAGCGACACCCATCCGCTATCGTAATCCGCGCTCGACATACCGCCGCCCGCCGCTGTGGTCTGCGTCGTGCCGTCAGGAAATTTGATACCGCCCGACGTGCTTTCTATTGTGCCAGCTACGCTGAGTTTCTGTCCCGGGTTTGTCGTCCCGATGCCGACATTGCCCAGCTTGGCGATAAATAGCGGATATGTCCCGCTCGCTGAATCCCCGGATCGACCGATGCGGAAGCTGCCATCGTAGGCGTGCTCGATGCCCCAGAAGAACGCGTTCTGCTGGTTGTTCTTCAACTGAATTCCGTAAGCCGATCCTGTCGGGCTAGCGGCGGCATGGAGGGTCAGGGCGCTGCCCGAGACGCTGCCGCTCGTCTGGTCGACGTCGAGCTTGGCTGCCGGTGCCGTCGTTCCGACGCCGACGTTGCCCCCTTCAGCGAGAACCAGGTTCTGCCAGCCTGTCGAGGAACTGTAGGCGCCTATGCGCCCATACGAGCCGGCATTGCCCAGAAACGTATAGGCGCCGGTGGGCGAGGAGCGCGAATAGATTGCCTCGGTGCCGCCGGCCGCATCGATCTTCGCAAAAGGTGCCGTGGTACCCACGCCGACGTTGCCGCTCAAATAGGTCAGGTCGGAGCCGTTGACCGTCCAGGGCGAGGATGCGGCGGAGGCGCCGATCGCGCTCCATGTCCCGCTCCCGTTGCTGAACTCGAGTTGACTTGTGCCGGTGTTGAAGCGGATGCCCGGCATCGCCGAGCCGACGGAATTGCCGAAGCTCAGGTATTGCGACGTCCCGAAGATGTTGAGCGTCCTGGCGCCGAGTGTGCCCTGCTTGAACTGGTCGACGGCGCCGACATTGATCGGCTCGGCGGCATTGTTGGCAGGAGGCGTGCCGTTGGGGCTCGTCCAGGTGGCGGAACAGAGCAGCGGAACGGTTAGGAAGGCAACAATAAGTGTGTTGGCATAAGCGCTGACTTTCGATGACATGCAAAAAGTGTAATGCGGATAATGGAGTCATTTTAGCATTGTCCAAAGCTCTGCTGGGTCGGGGGTGTGAATAGCCGAACAGAAAACAACCAGACATGGGATTGGCGATGAGCATGTGGGCGTCTTCAGTCAACGGCAGTACGCGCAAAACAAGTGATATGAAACTGTGGTTGCCGATTTGAGCCTAGGGGTTGGCGTAACAGCCCTTGCCAGTCCAGGAGCCACTGCCCGGATTTATCGGCCCTTCGGACCACGCGCCGCTGCCTCCCGCACAGACATAATTGTTGCTATCCGGCAGATGCACCATGACGGAGTAAGTATTGGTATAGTCCAAGCCTGCAGAGGTATTGACCCCAAAATAGATGTCATTCGCGCTGCCGTACCGCTTGGCCATCAGGCTGTCGCATATCAATTTCGCGTCGACAGCATAGGTCCCGATAAACAGTGAGCAATTGTTCCAGGCATTTGGCTGCAGGGCTCGATATGAGCCCGTATCGATGTAGTTCAACTCGAGAAGCTTGGCGAATTGAGTGAGTTCGCTCTTGATGGCGGCGGCTTTTGCGTTCGCACGTGATCGTGCAGCCGATGAAAAGACAGCTGAAGAAAGCAGGCCGATGATCGAAATGACGATAAGAATCTCTATGAGAGTGAAGCCGCGCGCATCCGTCATTCCGACATTCTAACATCGAGACCCATCCATTCCGAACGCCGACTGGGGAAAATATGAAGCCCGCTCGGAGAATTATCGCGCAAGCGCTCGCTCGCGACACGACGGGACAGGCACCGACGGCAATTGCGCTTGCGTTGTCAGCGGCCGCCGTCTGGTGCGGATAGGGCGGACTGACTACCTATGGCGTCGTTCGGGCAACTGCCGCGGAGCGGGATCGCCCGGTCCCAGGGTCGAGCTACCCGCGCCACCGACGATTGGGTTCGGTGGTCGCCATGCGTCGGCGGTCAAAGCTGCCTACATCGTGCAGGCCGCACCAGCACAGATCTTCCAGGCCCAGGTGGGACGGTTCGGATCGACCAGGGCGTTTGTCGGACTGAAGGCGTCGGGGGCTTCGGGCGCGCAGTGAGACAGAACCAGATAGCTGTCACGTCCATCGGACCAATACAGATAGGCGCGATAGTGGGACCAGCAGGGAGCATTGACGCTGCCGGCGGGATCGCGAGGCAACTTCGCGATGTACTGTGGGGCGAGCCCGGGAATCCAGGCATCAGGCCCCGGGTACTGGAAGCCGCCGATCGCATCGAGCGGCTCGGAAGTATTGAGGCCCTGGGTCGTCGGGCCGGGGTAGTGACCGTTGTCCGAGTAGTAAAGCTCGATCGCGGCTTGCAACTGCTTCAAGTCCTCGCGCCGTCTGGCGTCGCGGGCTTTCTGGCGTGATGCATTCACCGACGCAAGGACGACGGCCGACAGAAGGCCGATAATGGCAACGACCACGAGCAATTCGACGATGGTAAAGCCGCGCGGCGTATCGGACATTTCACGCATCATAGCATGATTGGATTCACCGGCTCGATCGGCTGTGGACAGCGCGATCGTGAAGGGTGGCCTCAACGTTCCTGCCAAATCGGAAGTATCTTGACCGAAACGCTGCCGGTAAGCGTGCCACCTGCGCCGGTACAAGCGATCGCGTAGCGCACCGACGCCGTGATGGTCTCGGTCGCCGAGCCTGACAGTGCTGCCCAGGAGTGGCCATTGCCGGTGATCGAACAACTGGCGGCGTCAGCCACATTCCAGCTGATGACGGTCGTGCCTCCGGCCGGCACGACATTAGGGCGGGCCGAGATGATGGCGCCGCTCGCGAGCAGCGAGTGCGGTGGGGGCGTGGCGACGCAGCGATTGGTCACGGACGAACAACCACTGACGCCGCAGTCCGCAATGATGGTCGTCGTAGCGCACGATGGCGAGCGATACATCCAAGCGTTTCCGCTGCAGTAGTAGCCGGCGGTTGTCGCACATAGACCGTCGGCCGAAGCCAGCACCCAGCCAGTGACGGTGTCGCCCCAGGCCCAGCCGGTCAGAACGCCGTTGAGCTCGGTGAGGCCGAATGTACTGCCGTTCAAGCTGATGAAGCCGTCCCAGCCGGTCTGCGCGTTGATCGCTTTCAACCATCCCGAGACGGTGCCGTTGGAAGAGACGGCGAACTCGCAGGTACCCGACGGACATCCGGCAAGATCGGCGGGGTTGGCACTGATCCAGCCGAGGTGGGGGCTCCACGCATAGCCGGTGACCTTGCCGGCACCGTCCTTCGACAGGCCGTAGTTGCTCGAGACGCAACTGCCCTCGGTGGCGCAATGGAGGGAGATCCAGCCGACGTTGCTGCTCCAGGCCCAGCCAGTGATCGGCGTGGTGGCGATGGATGTCGCTGGCAATGCGAGCAAAGCGACGGCCAGAAGCGATCGAACGATGGGACCAATGAATCTTGGTGGTGACATAAGAGGTGAGGGCGGCGCGAGCCGACCTACACTCATTGTGCCGGGTGGGCGGCAGACTGGCAACCTGCGCACGTGCATAAGCGAGCGCCCTTCCCGTGATATGATCGACTACATGAAGTCGTTTGGACAAGAGCCCCTAACAATCGGCGAGATGCAGCAGATCGCGCGGGAGCGCGGCGGCGAGTGTCTCTCGCTCGTCTACAAGGACAGCGACACCAAGCTCGAGTGGCGATGCGCGAAGCGGCACCGCTGGTCTGCGACACCAGGCTCGGTGAAGCACGGACACACGTGGTGCCCGAAGTGCGCGCACAATATGAAAAAGTCGCTTGCTGACTACCGACGCTATGCCCGGCAGCGAGGAGGACGCTGCCTCGAGACGAAAGCCTGCGGCGTGATGCGTATGGCGATGTGGGAATGCAGGGAGGGGCATACGTTTGCGATGATGCCGGTACACGTGCGCCTCGGCCACTGGTGCCCGCGGTGTGCGCTCCGCAAAAGAGCCGACGGGCTTGCGGCTTGGCGCGCATCGCGAGCGCAGCAAGAGATAGAGCGCGAACCATGAGCACTCTGATGACCGCGCCGCGGCTCGATGACCGGACGCGACGCTCAGTTTCCCGGATAGGCGGCCGCGTAGATGCGAACGGCGGAAACGAGTCCTATCGGGCCTTGGCTTGGATAGCCGATATAGGATGGGAAAGCGCCGTTGAGATCAATTGCCGCGAGCGCTGCCGCGTCTGCAGAGCCGGTCAGGGTGCCGTCAACATAGAGACGCAGCTCTTGTGCAGAGCGGTCGAGAGAGCAGGAGAGATGATGCCAATCGCCGTCGCTGAGGATGACGGTCGATATGACCTGCACTGCAGGATTGTGGATGATGCAGCGGGGAGTTCCTCCCGCCAAGAGTTCCAGCATGATCCCATTGGTATTGCTGCCGTCGGATTTGCGGTAGAAGATCTGACGCGAGGTCGAGCTGGTCTTCGCCCACAGGCTCCACGTCATACTTCCGACGCGGATGTCGCGAGCGTCATTCTCCGGGCTGCTGGCATAATCGCTGCCAGACATGGCAAGCGCGCACCCACGGCCATACGGCGTGTCGGCCGACCAGGCGGTTGCTCCAGAGAGCGTCGCTGCGGCGCTCGCGGCGCCGTCGGCAGCAACCGATCCGGAACACTCGCTGAAGCTCCAATCTGCAACGATGTCGGCGCCTATGGCATTGAAAAGGGCAGCATCGAACTTCTTTGCGGCGACAAGCCGTGCCTTGCGGCGCGCGGAATTCGTCGAGGCAATCACGATGGACGAAAGCAACCCGACTATCGCAATGACCACGAGCAGCTCGATGAGCGTGAATCCCTTCTGCTCCTTAAACGATGTGAATGACATGGACAAAGACGGCGAAGGCGGTCGTCAGCCCAGAAAGTATACTTTGCGCACCACCCGCCCGCGAGCCCGCTATCCCCATATGCTCGAAGGACGGCGTGATAGCGGCCTTAACAGGCGTCGAATACAGACGCTTCAGATCGTGCTCAGCCAATCGATGGCGTTTGCAGCATCGCACCGCTCGAGCGCCATGACGAGATCGACGACCGAGCCGCCACGGCGGCAGTCGCTGAAGCAGTACCAGGCGCGGCCGTCGGCGGAGACGCGGAATGCGCGTGACCTCTTGTTGCCGTGTCCACAGATTGGACATGACCCCACGCGACCGGTCGCGACGCGTCGCAAGGGAAGGGCGCCATAGCGCGACAGCACGTCGTCGACGGTCACGCTTTCCTTGATGCGCTTGATGTCGTCATGAATGCTCATCGTAGGATGTCCTCGATCGTTCTCGATCGGCCGAGACGAGCCGCGCAGGCGCCGCCCGTGTCCAGGCCGCTTGTCCTTACAAACCCGAGCTCAGGCCTTGACGCGGGGGCGCCGCGGCTACCATCGCGCATCGAGAGAGAAGCGGGTCTTGCGCGCGTAAAGGTCGACTGCTATGTGTTAGGGTAACATTTAAATACACGCAACGGGTGTGCGCATGGCCAAAGATCCGAAATCGTCATCGAAGGGCAAGGTCGGCTTCGCGGGCAACCGCGCGCCGCTTGGCGGCTTCGGCCTCAAGATGATGCAAGCGATCAAGTCGCTCGGCAAGGATGCCTACGGGGCACGCATCGAGGGCTGGCTCGCCGACGCCGGCCAGGAGGTCGACCAGGGGCAGGTCTACGTGACCGGTAAGCGTCTCGAGGAACGCGGCCTCGTGGCCACGTCGACCGCTCCCAACAAGGCGCGCGGCGGAGCGTACAAGGTCAAAGTGTACGCCATCACGACCGAAGGCGAGCAGGCCATCACCGACAGCGTCAGTGCCTACGACGCGCTTCGCCTCTTCTCTCAGGCGCAGACCAAGAAGAAGGTGAAGGAGTGATGCTCGCGCCCTCTCCGAAGCCGATCTGGCTGGAACTCTACCAAGCGATCGACAAGCACATCGACGCCGATGACCGGGACGAGTTCCTGGACACGGTGGTGACCATCGCCGGCCACCACGACACGCACGACGGCAAGGGCGCGGGCGACGACTACATCGCGCGCGTCATCCGATCCCTCACCGGTGATCTCGACCAGGAGCAGGAGGACTGACCTTGAAACGCTGCGGTGAGGCTCTTTCGATTTCGATCCTCATCCTCTCCGCAGCTCTCTCCTGGCGCCTCGGGTTCTCCCTTGGCGCGTCAGATGTCGAGAAGCACATCCTCGCTCTCATCTCGGTGGCGCTCGAAGGCTGGAAGGTTCTGCTGCCGTTCGTCATCCTCTCGGCTTGGCGCAACCGCCGGCCACTGGCCCTGCTCCTCTCCCTCATTCTTTGGCCTCTGTTGACCGCCTACTCCTTCGTCGGCGGCCTCGGCTTCGCGGAACTGAACCGGGCCGCGCTCGCCGGCACCCGCGGCGCCTCCGTCGAACGCGCCGCAACCTTGAAGACCGACATCGCCGATCTCACGGAACGCATCGCCGCCATCACCACCAAGCGCGCGCCGCCGGAAATCGAGAGCGCCATCCATGCTCGTGAGCAGACGCCGGTACGCGTCGGCAATGACACCAAACTGCTCGTCGCCGCCACCAACCGTTGCATAATCATCGTCAGCAAGAAGACCGTCGACCTTTGCGCCGAGATCGCGAGCCTCGACCAGGAGTTAGCACAGGCCCGCGAACGCGTGCGTCTCGAAGGCCAGCTCGCAAGCGCGCGCGAACAGCTCTCGCACCTCTCCGGTCTCGACTGGGAAGGCGTCGCCGACCCGCAGATCGGCGCCATCGCCAATCTCACCCACGTCGACAAGACGACGACGCGTCAGATCGTCAACGTCATCTTCGCCGCGCTCCTCGAACTGATTGGCGGCTTGGGCCTCTTCTTCTCGTCGCTGCTCGCGCGACCGGCAACGACAGGCTCTGAACCTCTCACGCGACCTGTCTCGCCACAGCTCGACACGCCGCCATCCGACACGGCGGCTATCGCGCCGCCTGAGACCGAGGAGAGCCGCATCGCACGCTACCTGGCCGCCGCCACGATGGAACAGAAGGGCAGCACCATCGTCGCCTCCAAGCTGCACGCCGACTACTCGCGGTGGGCGCATGCGCAAGGCAGTGAGCCGGTGAGCCTCACGACGTTCGGCAATCTGATCGCACGCCTCGGCATCCGGAAAGAGAAGGTCGAGGGGCTGATGCACTACCAGGATCTCGCCTTCCGCAGCGAGGCGGGGAAGGAGGCAGCATGATCATCGGCCACGACGACAACGGAGACGCCGTTCGCATCCCAGGCAAAGTCCGCTCGACGCACATGCACGTCATCGGCCCCACCGGAACGGGCAAGAGCAAACTGCTGGAACTCATGATCCGCGACGACATCGTTGCCGGCAACGGCATCTGCGTCATCGATCCCAACGCCAATCTCTATCGTGCCATCGTGCAATGGATGGCTGCGACCGGACTCACGCGCAAGCGCGGCGTCCACCTGCTCAATCCGCACATGCACGACTGGGGCTTCGGCTTCAATCCGTTGCAAGGTGACGCCGATCCCGCCGTGATCGTCGATGCCGCCTTGAGCGCGTGTGTGCAAGCGTTCGGCGGCGAGGACATGGACGCGAAGCCGCGGCTGGCGCGCGTGCTTCGGCTGATGCTCTCGGCACTGCTGCTCGGCGGCCTCACCATCGCCGAGAGTGTGCAGCTCCTCGAAGCACGTGCCGGTCGCAACTTGCGCGAGATGCTCTCCGAGGATGCGCGCGATCCCGTCGTCGCCTCCGGCCTACGCGATCTGACGCTGCTCGACAATCGCGAGTTCGTCACCCAGACCGAGAGCACGCTCAACCGCTTCTCGGCCTTCATCGCGCCACCGATCGTGCGCCGCATCGTCGGCCAGTCGCACGGCATCGATTTTCGCCGCGTCATGGACAACGGCGAGATCGTTCTCCTGAACCTCAACCCCGGCGCCGGCATGAGCGAGCAGAATGCCAAGCTGCTCGGTACGCTGTTCGTCAATTCGCTGTTCGCATCGGCACGCCTCCGCCCGGAGGGCGCCAAACCCTTCTACGTCTACATCGACGAGTGCTACCGGTTCCTGACCTCGGACGTCGAGCGCATCCTCGACGAAGGCCGCAAGTATGGCATTCACCTGATCCTCGCGCATCAACGCATTGGCCAGCTCGAGGCGGCGGGCGAGAGCATGCTCTCCGCCGTGATGACCAACGCGCGCACCAAAATCGTGTTCGGCGGACTGACACCCGAGGAAGCAGAACTCCTCGAGCCGTACCTGTTCATGGGCACCTACGATATGGAGCGCATCAAAACCTCGATCACGACGCCGGTCACCGTGCGCCACGACGTCGTTTGGCTCGACCAGCAGTCGGCATCGCGTGGCAGCACCCGCGGTACCTCGCACACCACGTCGATCACCGAGACCGAAAGCGACAGTGAAAGCCAGTCGAACTCCACGTCATCCTCGACGAGCGACAGCACGTCGCTCGCCACGTCCGATGGCGACAGCCTCACCGAGAGCTACGACCCCGACGACGAGGAGCAGCTCGCACTCAGCGCCACCCGCGGCAAGAGCAGCAGTCGCTCCCGTGGCAATTCCAAATCGCGCAGCACCTCGTCCGCATTCGCGACCAGCCGATCCTCGTCGCGATCGACCGCGACCTCGCACGCCGTGTCGCACTCGGAATCGACGAGTGAGAGCGCGACACGCGGACAATCGCAGACGTTCAAATCCGTCCTCGAAGAACGCGCAACGCAAACCTATTCGCTCGACGAGCAGCGTTATGAGCGCGCGAGCGAACTGCGCAACATGCCGAACCGGCACGCCATCCTGAAGGTGCCGTCGGAGCCGGCGCGTGCCTTCAAGACGGCGACGGTGGTAACGCCGATCGCGTCACCCACAGCGATCCGCGACTTCAATCGCACGTCGCTCGAGAAGAGCCCGTACACGCGACCGCTGGTCGAGATCGACGCCGAGTTCAGCGCTCGCCAGATGCAGCTCTCCACCCGCATCGAGCAGCGCCTCGTCATCGAGGAACCGGCACGCTTCCGCGAACGCAAGCGCTCGCGCGTCATCGAAGAATAAAATGCTACACTGGATGCACTCATGACCAAGCGAGCAAAACGGTTCGAGCGGCAGCCCGACACTCTTCCCGAGCCGCGCCTGACGTCGCGCGATGTCGCGATCCTTCGCCACGTGTCGCGACACCGCTTCTTGAACTCGCAGCAGATCATGCAACTGGTGGGCGAGAGCCCGCGCATCGTTCGCCGACTGCAATCCCTCTTCCATGCCGGCTATCTCGACCGCCCGCGCGCACAACTCACCTACTACGCCAGCTCCGGCTCGTCGCCCCTCGTCTATGCACTCGGTCGCAAGGGTGCGCAGGTCATCGCCGACACAGAACACGATCACGACGAAGCCTATCGCTGGACACTGAAGAACAAGCGCGCCGGTCAGGTCTTCGTGCAGCACACGATCGAAGCCGCCGACATTCTGGTGCGGCTGCAGAAAGCGACGGCAAAGAGCTCGCAGGTCAAACTCGTCACCGCTGAAGAGATCATCGCCGAGTCGCCGACCGCGACACTGGAGATGCGGACACCAACCAAGCTCACTGTCGACGTCGCCTACAAGGAGAAGCGCTACCGGCTCTCGGTCATCCCCGACGGCATGCTCGCCCTCGAGTTCCGCGACGACATCGAGGCCCCCGAACGATCCAACTTTTTCCTCGAGCTCGATCGCGAGACCATGCCCGTGATGCGCAAATCGAAGTCGCTCGGCAAGGAGGGACGCCAGACCTCACTGCTGTCGAAGTTCCTGACCTACTATGCCGTGTGGCGGCAGGGCCTGCACAAGGAACGCTTCGGCTGGGAGAACTTTCGCGTCCTCACCGTCACCACTTCGAAAAAGCGCGTCGACACCATGATCGCCGCCGTGAAGGAGATCACCGACGGTCGCGGTTCGTCGCTGTTCCTGTTCACTGACCAGGAAGCCCTCGGCGACAAGAACATCCTCGACATCGCGTGGAGGAGTGGGAAGGGAGAGTTGATTCAACTCGAAGACTGAAACCTGCAGCTGAGCGTGCAGCCCTCACTCAAACCGACGCGTGCGCCGCTCACGGCGTGACGCGCACTATGACGACTTTGTAGTCCTCCTCATCACCCTTCCAACACGTAAACTGGAATCGCAAATCGACGATTTGTTCGGAGCTTCCCGTTACGCTTCCACTCAGCGCGTTGTTCTTGTACCCGGCGGGACCTTCGAGGGCACATGCTTCTGCGTTGACTGATTTCCATGTGATCGTAGTGAGCTGGGAGCTGTAGCCACGGATCACACTTGGGTATGCGGAGAGCTCGAGCCGCATGGTTTCACTCGGTAGTATGAGCGGCTCCGGTTCGGATGGCCTCGGTGGCGGTTGGATGGGCGTCGCCTCGATCACGACGCCTTCGCTGGGAGGCTCTTCGCGCGGCGGCAGCGGCCGTGCCTCGTGTCGGGGAGGTGTCGAGGTTGGCGGCTCGACGATTGTTGCCGGCGCCTCTCTCGTGCTCATCGAGCGGAACATTCCGGGGAAGTAGACGATACCGAACTGATCAAGTGCCACGACCAGTGCCGCCGCACACGCAAGAACGCCGACCACCAGTCCCGCAACCGGAAACGATGGCGTTGTGGTCGGCGCGGGAGATGCTACAGCGGCCGACGGCGGTCGTTCCTCAGAAGTTGGCGTGCCTGAAGTTACAGTGCCTTCGGCCTTCATCCGCTCCAGCAGGATGCGCGCCATCATCGCGCGTGGATGATCTGGGAATTTCGCAATGAACTCTTCGAGCAACGCCTGGTTGCGGCTGGTCTCGATGAGCCGCCACGTGTCCTCGCCGGGATCGCCCGTGGTACCGACACTCGCCGACGGCGATGTGGTTACGGTCGCTCTTGCTGCGGGCGGCGATGCACTGACGCTTACTCCGGCATTGATCCGCGTCGCGACGCGATGCGCGTACCACATGCTCCACAACCAGATGACAGCGAGCACCCCGAGCGACGCCTGGAAGAAGAACTGAACCTCACTTGGAGCCGACGACCAGCCGACCCAGTCGACCTTTTGCAGAATGCGATAGTCGAGAAACCCAACGAAGCCGACGGTCGCTGCGAGCGGCACGCCGATCAAGGGTTGTCCATTGTAGATCTGCCCCAGCCCCGCCCAAAGGAAAGACAGCAGCACGGAGAGCCCGGGGTTCCTCGGCGCGACGTAGGGTGTCATGGCGTGATTTCCTTACGTCCGATCGAAGGCGTCCAGCACCTGTCGCCGCATGTCGTCGGGAAGCTCGCCGGTCGACGCGACGTGTTGAGCGAACTGCGCGATGGCGGCGTTGATCTTGAAGATCTCCTCGTCGCGCTCGGCTTGCGTCATGTCGGTGCGTGCGTTCATTCGGTCGATCTCTTCGCGCGCGGCATCCTTCAGCGCGTGCATCTCGCGCATCATGGCGCGGAACTGCGACACCGCCGTGCTCTCGCTCGCCGATGGTTTGGGCGCCGCCGGCGCGTAAAGATCGTCGAGTTTGCGGCGATGATGAACGTCCTCGATCTCGTGACTGCGCGTCTGTCGCAACAGGTCGCGCTCGGCCGCGGCCAGCTCCTGGCGGCGACGAAGCCGGTTCATGGCGCGTTTGTGGTCACGCTCGTCCTGCTCGTCGACGAGACGGTTGTCGAGGTCGTCCCACTCGGCGAGCGTCGACTCGCGATTCATGCGCACGCGGTCGATGGAGTGCAGCGTGTTCTGTAGTTGCAGATGCTGCGTGGCGATCGCGTTCATGCGCGTGTAGAGGACGTCGCTGACCTTCATGCGCAGATTGGCAGTGAAGGCAGAGACGTAGGTCGGCGGGTTCACCGGCAGCGCGGTGGTCGGGTAGCCGGGCACGAGGGGCCCGGAACCTGTCCGCGTCAGAGATTTGCTTTTCTCGCTCATGCGTTGTCCCTCTGGTCTTGATGCGCGGCGCGTGTGCTCTCGCGCTCCATGGCAGCTTTCAGGATCGACGTGTCGGCCTTGAGCTGCGCCTCGACCTGCGCGGCGCGCTCGAGCTTGTGGCGACGCACAAAGTCGGGCGTGACGAGCTCCGTCCAGAAACCCTTGAGATCGATCCCGTGTCCGCGGATGGCTCGTCCGAAATCGCGCCGCGCGAGCGGGCTCGTCGGATCGATCGGGAGATAGGCCTGCGCCGGGTGTCGCACGAAGACATAGTGGGCGAGCATGACGAGCCCCTTCGTCGTCACCCACAAATCCTTGAAGACGAACTGGATGGCGAGCCCGAGAGCGCCGAGGTAACCCGCGAGCATGACGAGCAGGCTGGCAAGGATGATGAGCACGCTACGACCCTCAACACTTCTGTCGAGCTCCTTGGCAAGAGCGGCTTGGGCGCTGAAGTACCAGGCGAGAGTACCGACAGCGAGAGCGCACCAGATGAAAATGGCCGAGCCCTTCCAGTCGCCGAGACGCACCCACGCGGCGTTGCCAGCAATGCCCGCCGACTGTGCGTAGGACAAAATAATCGCGATTGGCAGCGCGACCAAAAACACGAGCCACACGTTGGTGGTGGCGCCGGCCGCCGTCCTCTCGGCTGACTGCCTCTGCTCGACCTTGTGCTTAGCGGCTGCGGCGCCACGTGCCGGCGCCTCGGCGACGCACTTCTCCAGCGCCTTCAGCCGATCCTGAAACCATCGGTCGGTCTCCTTGTAGTACCTGTCGCGACGCATCGCGTCGCGCCCCGCGTCGACGGCCAGGCGCTCGCTGCCGCAGCCGTCGCGATTGTCGTAGGGCAGCGGCTTGGAATCGAACATCTGTGCCTCGGCACTCACCGCCGTAAGCGCGAGAAAAACGAACGCTGCAAACCACCGCTTCATGGATGGCCTCCAATGCAGAAGTGCCCACTCCGCAGCTCGAGTGAAATCCCGAGCGGAGCAGGCCTGACGAAACACTGGTCGGCGAGACGACCCCCCGATAAAGAGACATCAATAGCGAAGAGTCGCGGTGCGCGACTTGACCTAGAGCAACAAACAGCGCCCACGCACAATCCGGAATTGTCCCATGGGACGCCCCCTCGTGCCGGTCGACCTCGACATCCCGTTCTTCAACCAGGAGACGGACATGTGGTGCTGGGCAGCCGTCTCGCAGATGGTGATCGCGCACTTCAAGGGAACCGATGCCACGCCGCCGCAGCGGGAGATTGCGCGCATGGCGTTGGGAGAGGATGCGGAAGGCTGGCGCGATGGCGTTCCCGACGAGGCTTACGTCGGCAACACGCGCGAGTTCATCCGCTTGACCGTCAAGGTGTTGAGCCGGCGGGCGAGCGACTGGTATCCGCCGCCCACCGCAGAGGCGCTCTATGCCTCCTTGTACTTCGGCAACCCGGTGATCGCGAGCATGTACATGGGCGGGGAATACGGACACGTAGTGGTCATCGGTGGCATCCGCCCGGGAGAACACCGCGGAACCTTCGAGGTGTTGATCAACGATCCGGCGCCGCGCATCCCAGGGCCGTTCTGGACGGCCTTCGACAGCATCCGCCCGTCGATGCAATCGCACATGATCGTCTATCGCGACGTGAAGCTCTGACCTCGATCATGAAAAGGCCCCACCTCGAAATCGAAGGGGGCCAGTCTGATCTACGTCACCGAAGCGGCTGAGCGCTTGTCGCGCTTGGCCGCCGGAGACGCCGATCCGTTACGAGCCTTGCGCAACCGCGTCGTGGCCTTGAGACCATACAGCGGATCGCCGGGCTTCATTTTGTGAGCGTCGATCATCATCGTGTGACGATCCGCGATCTCGGTCGCCAGCCTGCGCGCGATTGCGAGGCAGGCGGCCTCGATCGTCTCGAAGGGGCCGTTCCATTCGGGCTTCTCGCCCGCGAACTGCGCCCAGGCCTTGGTGATCCACCAGCCCTTCTCGGTGATGCGCACGGTATATGCCTTGAGGGCATAGAGATACTCGCTGCGATCACCGTTCGGGGCGGTGGCCCTGGTCGATGCTGCCTTTGGCATTCTCGATCTCCTTCAGCTCATGGCCGATGCCCACAACGGACACCGGTGGAGCCGAACGAGGTCAGCGCGCGGCGTGATTGATGAACTGCGCGATCTCGGTCTCGACCTTGCGGGTCGGCCGCGTATGCCGCCGCTTGCTCTGCTCTTTCACCTTCGCGGCTCGCAATCCCGACGGCGGGCGCAGGTCATCGGTGGCGATCTCGAAGCGCGGCTCGCCGCCCGGCAGCTTGATCCACGCACGGAACGCCGGCAGCTCGGTGATCTCGTCGAGAGCGAGCGGCATCAGCTCCTCCTGGAACACGCGGCCATCCTCGCCACCGACGCGGAACACGATCATGGTTCCGATGTTGCCGAATACGGCCTTCCGCACCTCGATCGGAAGCTGGTCGAGATACTGATGAGCGCCGACCAGGCTCACGCGATACTTGCGCGCCTCCGACAACAGGGTCGCGAACGAGCTCGTGGCGAAGGAGTGGAACTCGTCGGCGTAGATGGCGAAATCGCGTCGTGCGAACTCCAGCATGTCCGCGCGCGCCATGGCCGCGAGCTCGAGCTTGGTGACGATGAGCGAGCCGAGGAGGCTCGCCGGCTCCTCGCCAATCAATCCCTTCGACAGGTTGGCGATCAGGAACTTGCCCTCGTCCATCATCGTGCGCAGGTCGATCGTTGAGCGCGGCTGGCCGATGATGTTGCGCACGGCAGGAAAGACGAGGAAGGACTGGATCTTGTTGAGCACTGGGCCCATGGCCTCGCGCGTGTAGTTCTGCGGATACGATGGCAGTTCTACCTCAAAGAACTGACGGACCACCGGGTTGGTCACGCGCGCGACGATGTCTCTGCGGTATTCACCGTCGAGCAGCATGAGCGGCACGCCGAGCAACGTGGAGCCCGGCGTATCCATCAGCGCCAGCACGGTGTTCAAGAGGAAGTGGGCGAGGCGCGCGCCCCATGAATCGCGCCAGATGTGCTTCATCGCCGCGACCACCCCGGCGGCGACGAGCGGCCGGTAGTCAGGCGGCACGTCCTCGAGCACGTTGATGCCGACGGCAACCGAGCGGTCGTTCGGGTTGAGGTAGACCGTGCTGTTGGTATGACGGCGCGGAACATAGTGGAGGAGACGCTCCGCCATGTCCCCGTGCGGATCGAGCAAGGCAAAGCCGCGACCGGCTTGCAAATCCTGCACGGCGAGATTGGCCATGAGCGTGGTCTTGCCCGTGCCAGTTTTGCCGGCGATGTAGAGGTGCAACCGGCGCTCCTCGATCGAGAGATCGACCGGCTCGCCCACGTGATAACCGAGGCGCAGCGCGCCCCGCGGAAATTGGGTTCCGTGGTCGTTGAAATCGTTCATGGCGAAAGCCGGCACCGGCGCGAAGCCGAAGTGATTCTTCGGCCGCTCCTTCTTCACGGCACGATCAGATGCCGACATCGGGAGCAACGGGCCGCTTGTCGGTGGATCGTCCCGCTCGGGCACAAGTGCAAGCTTTCGCCCCAGAACTGCTCCTCTCACTCTACCGTGCGGTCGCCGTCGTCAAAGTGGGGGGCGTGGAAAACTACGCGTCCTGCGATCGGTTTTCGCAAGTTCATGTCATTGCTGAATGGCGATTGCGCAGAAGCGCTTGGCCGGGGCAATTCCTGGAGGTCGTGAGGACTGTCCTTTCGGTCTCCAGGCCCCATTCTCGCCGCCGGCTACGGCGTCCGCGCGATGCGTTCCGTCATCCAAGCTCCGCATTGCGGAGCACCATAGGAGATCGCATCGCCCCTTGGTTCCGTGACCGACCGCACGGAACCTCTGTCGCGAGGCGCGGGCACGATTGCTGTCGTGCCGGATCGTAGTGTCGAGACGAAGATTCTCGCGTCCTCGCGGACGAGCCATTTGCTGTTGCCTACATTTGCTGAAGGGAAGTGGAGATCGTCTGCACATCGTTTCGAGGCGCTTGGCCTCGGCAGCGTGTGTTGCGCAATGCAATGTCCGACGCTTGCGTTCACCCCCCGCCCCCCTTGTCGGCCCGCAGACGTCCGCGAGGAGGAACGACGAGCGGAAACGGCTGCGAGTGCCCGACCCCGCGGCGTCAGCCGAGCGCCGGCCTACCGGACATGTCACATAGCCCCACCGGACTATCGGACATGTTCGCTAGGGCACGCGCGAGCGCCGTCAGTTCGGTTTAGCTTTGCGTACACGTGTTCGAGCGCACATCGCAATGGAGCACGATACACGTTTGTTGACCGAATGACGACGCGGGGTCGGGCGCGAGCCCGACAAGGGGGGGCGGGGCACTTTCTCTTTTGAATTTACGAGCGATTTCGCAAAATCGCACACCCGACAAACCGGACATTTCTTGTTTGACCGGTCAAATGTCCGCTTTGGCGCCGTGTTCTGGTTCTGAAGGGTTCTGCGATGTCCTTTTCTACCATGCCGTTCGATTCATGCAAAATCCCAATCGGACAACCGGATCACGGGACGTGTCCGCTTGTTCGCTTGGGATGGCGGTCGTTCTGGCTTTTTCAAAGCCTGCAGCTCAAAGCTGCGTATTGTTCAAATGAGTATGTTCAACTGCGTATTCTTCTATAGAGGGAGCGGCAGATTTTGCCGTCACGGAGCGGAAGGTCTTGCCGGTCAAGACCGGCAGATTTTGCCGCTCTGGCCCGGCATCACTTCTGGGCCTTGTTGCCTGGCTTCTTGGTGACGACGAGGAACAGGCGATAGAGGTTGGTCTTACCGAGGCCGCGCTGCGTCACCTCGAGGTATCCGGCCTCCTCGAGCTCGTTGAGGTAATTGCGCACGCTGCGCTCGCCGGCGCCGATGTCCTTGGCCAGCGCCTCCTGTCCGGGAAAGCAGGCATCCTTGTGCCAGGCGTAGGAGAGCAGCATTGCGTAGGTGAGCTTGGCGCCGACCGAGAGCTTGGGCTCGGTCAGGATGAAGTTCGGCACCTGGGTGAAGCCATGGCGCGTGACAGGATCGGCACCGACGATCTCGATGTTTCGAAGCGTATTCGCGAGCGCTGATCCGATGTGCTCCATAGAGTTTGCATTCAGTGTACCGCGCGGAGCACGGCACGCCAAAGCGCGGCAGGGAGGAGCGGGGGATAACTCGCGGCATCACTTCGAGGACGCGGCGTGCTCGGTGATAAAATGGAGTTCAGAGACATAACCGAGCGCAGCAAGGAACACGATCGCGACGAGCGCCACCAGCGTAAGACCGATCGTCCAGGCGAGCTTTTCGTATCTCCTCATCATAAGCGCGGTCAGTATAGCACACGCGGGCGCCCGCGATGGCGCACACCCGTTCATTGTCGATGATCAGCGTAAAGCCGGCGGCGGCTGGCGAAGTCAAGGCCGCTGTCGCGCGAGACCACGTCTTGCAGGACGAGCACGAGCGACCACATGTCCGTGGTGCCTTGACTCGCCACCGCACCGGCTAGAATGGGCTCTTCATCACAAATGACGGACGCGAAGGTATGATTGCATCAGGAGATTTTGCCGAGGCGCTGAAACGCCTGCGCGGGGCTCTGTCCGTCGAGCCTGCTGTGGGGAAAATGGTTCCAGGCGAGTTGCAGGGCGTCGACGAGGCGATCACAATCGGCTCGCGGTAGCTTCATGTCGAGAGCGCCGCGCAAGAGTTCCTGCAATTTTGCAGTGCCATCCTCCTCGAAGATGTATGACTTGATCGCGGCGACGGCCTTTGGATCGTGCAGAATGTCGAGGAGTTGCTGCTCGGCAATGTCGGCCATGGCGAGCGGTGACGGTTGCGGCGGGTTCGGTGGCATTTCTGTAATTCTATCATGTCGCATTGGGCAATGTCGGCGAACCTGGGGACAGAACCGGCATTGAATGGCCGGCTTGACGGCCGCTGTAAGTTCTCTCTTGAACCGTGACTAATGGTTTTCTGTGTTTTTGCCATATGCCCGCGACGAATTTCTTGGCGATGCGAGATGTCAAAAACCTGCTAAAATCATACCATGGAAGAACGATATAGGGCAGCGGTGGAAGTGGTTGGTCGCTTTGCGGATCGGCGCCAGGGGGATGTTGTCGCGATCATCACCACAGTGCTCAGCCTCGATCAGGCATCTCTTGCAGAGCAGCATGCCTCATTAAAGGGCTTTACCGAGGTGGATGAGGAGATTGAGGCAGCGGTTGCGAATTGGGGCGACCCAGCAACAGCACTTCCAGTGCGCCGGAAGAGCCCTACAGTGCCTGGTGGAGCACCAACCGCCGCCCTTATCGCCACCCTGCGAGCCCTAGAGCAGGCACCAGAAGATCGCCAAGAGGTGGCTCTAATGCTCATGGAAATGATGATCGAGAACGACTCGAAGGAGCTCGACATGACACCAGAAGAACGGAAGCAGTTCTACGATTCAATTGAGCATCCGAAGAGCTAAAACTCTCGCCTAGCCTGCGGTGGAAACCGAGGTGTTCTGTTGCTCCACCCACGCGGTCGTGACTGCTGCAAGGATCTCTACTTGCTCGTCTGAAAACCGCTCAAGGGAGCTGAGAATATATGCGATGGCCTCGTCCTTGGTCATGACTCCATTCTAGCACATGCGACCGTGACGCTGCCTTGCGCCATGCCGCATGCATTATCGGAACCTATACCTCTTCTGCTTGGTGGCGCGAGCAAACAACGTGGCAGAGGAGAGATACCCGAGCCGCTGTCGTGGCCGCATATTGATGCGGTACGCCACGTCATCGGCATCCTGCTGAGTCACATGCTCCAACGACATCCCTTTCGGGAAATATTCACGCACCAAGCCGTTGTAGTTCTCGTTGCTCCCGCGCTGCTGTGGCGAACTGGGATCTGAGAAGAAAAACCGACAACCGAGCCCTTCTTCGATCGTCCTGTGCTGTGCAAACTCAATGCCATTGTCCGCAGTTATGGTGTGGCAGGGCAGGTTCTTGAGGTGGTGAATGATGGCCTCGGTCACCGGGCCAGCAGCAACGCCTGTTGCGAGTTTGTGGATGATCCCATACCCCGTCGCTCGCTCTACGATCGTCAGGAGGCAGTGCATTGAGTCGTCCCTGATGCCATGCACCAGATCCACCTCCCAGTCGCCAACGCGGCGCCGTTTCTTGACGATCGCAGGGCGCTCGGAGATGTGCCGCTTCTTCGGTTGCCAACTGTTCTTGCGAGAGCCATACGGGACTCGAGGTTTGCCCTTGAAACGCAGCAAGTGCCTACGTGCTGCCCAATGTCGGTGGAGCCAGCGATATATGGTGGCCCGGCCAATCTGATCAGGGTGGTGGACACGACGGAGGTACCCCTGAATTTGATCAGGAGAGAAGCCGTTTTTCAGATACTTGATGATGGTTTCCTGGAAGATGTAGTCGTTGTCTATCCGCCTATTGCTCCGCTTCGCCTGGACGCGCCGCTCCTTGGTCATCTTTTGAGCGAATTGAGGGCTGTATTGACCCGTATATGGGTGGCGATTTCGTTTGACCTCGAGCCAGATTGTCTTGCGTGAGACGCCGACAGCCCGGGCGATTTCGCAAACCTTGAAGCGCCTGTGGCGCATTGCAGCAATGACCCGCCGAGCGTTTGCATCAAGGTGGGCGTACGAACGACGCCGATGTGATCGGGAGATGCGTGGCATACGAAATGCCGGATTTTCGCATTACTGCTAAGCCGTGTTTTCGACAGTGGCCAACTCGTGTGAGACAGCGGCACATTCGTCCGCTGCGGCAATCACGCATGCACTCCCATGACCGGAATACCCAGAGTGTATCGCATATGAGATACATTGCATTAGACGTATCCACAGGGCAGGGAGTATACTCAAAGCATGAGTGCAATCCCACGAAGTGAGATGCTTCACATGCGTGTGCAGCCGCACGTGAAGAAGGCGAGCGAGCGAATTCTTCGACGAATGGGCTTGAATATGTCTGAGGCCATGGAGCTATTCCTGCACCGGGTGATCGTCGACGAAGCGATCCCGTTTACAGTGGTTTCAGTGCGAGAGGCGCAGTATGCGGCACTCGAAAAAGCAGACTACGACAGAGGCGCAAAAACAGCCCCACCTGCACACCACAAGAATTCAACACGGCAATAGTTGGAAAAAAACTGCCAAATTGCGGCTCAATGTGAGCCTAAAAAGTGTTACATTTCAGAAGAGAATCCACCCGCATTCGTGGTGTGGTGGGGAATTGCAGAAATCCGGCTCAACCACGCCGAACCGACCACGTCGCACAACATAGATTTTGCGACGTGTCCAGTTTCGTGGCGTAATATCGGTCGTCACCAGTCGATGTCGGAAGGGTCGATTTTCGTGCGATCGGCGCGCTTGTGCAGGACGAAGTGAATGCGCAATTCAGCGTCGTCGTAGTCGTAGAGAAGCACGAACGGTGTGCCGGTTACCGGATAGGCATGGAGCCCGAGGTCGGGATCACGCAGGCGAGATGCCGGGAACAGCGCGATGTGCTTGCGGATGGTGCCGTAGACCCGTGCCTTCTTCTCCTCGATAACGGCACGGCCAAAGCGCTGCTCGCCCTGGTCGAGTAGTTCGTTGAGCTGGTCGAGGAAGGTCTGCGAGACCCGTATCGTTCTCATGCAGTCCCGCGGGCGGCGCGGCGGGCAGCGAGAAAGGCGTCGGTGTGGGCTTCCGCCTCATCGAGGCTCAGTGTCCGTCCGGCCTTGAAATCCTCTCGCGACCGCTCGACCGCGGCTCGCTCGGCATCGGTGAGCTTGAAATCCTGCGCCGGCTGCACCCACGACGTCGTCACCTCGACGAGCGTGGTCAGCTCTTCCTCGCCGAGGCGAGAGAGGTTGGCGGCAATCGTGTTTATAGCCTCGGTTCTGGTCATAAGAAAAAGCCTAGCACATTCAGCACCGGGCCGCATCCCCCACCGGGGGACACCTGGGGGAACCTTCATGCTCCGGCGGCTTTGATCTTGGTCTCGAGCGCAGCGTCCACCACGTCGACATCGAGGCCCTCACCCCTATCCAGGCTGTCGACCGCCTCGTCGAGCGAAGCGCGATCGGCAGCGGGCAGCCGCGAGAACACCGTGTCGGCAAAGCCGAACTTCTTGGCGAGCCGCGCCATGACCACGGACGCCTCGGTGCCCTCACCGCGATCGGCCTCGGCGATCGACCGGTCGAGTTCGGCGCGCTGCGAGGGTGCCAAGCGCTCATAGAACGTGCCGCCGCGAATCTGCTCGTCGAGCTGCGCAACGATCTCTAGCTGCTCGTCGCGCGACAACTTCTGGAACAGTTCGAGTATCTGGGCCTGTAGCGAGGTCATGCTGTAAATATAGCGCGCTGGTAGCAGTTCCGCATCCCCCATCGGGGAGAACCGCGCGGGACCTTATCCTCGCGCCGTGTCGCGACCGGTCTCGCCTTGTCCGGCGCTGTCGCGCCCACCCGAGCCCAGGAGCGGCGCCAGCATGCGCTGGAGGCCCTGAACGAGGAAATTGGTCTCGCGGTCGCGCTCCAGCAAGGCCTCGATCTGTTGATCCTTCTTGGTCACCTGCTCGCGCAAAAAGGCGTTCTCACATTCCAGAACCTCGACGTATTTCGGCGACAAACCGGGGTCGGTGAAGGTCGCGTCCTGTCGCGATGCACCGGGAGCGGTCGCGGGTCTGTCGGTCGTCGGTGTCGCCCCCTGTCGCGGGGTAGAGGACGGCTCATCATGGCCACCAAGCCCCTCCCCATCATGGCGGTGTCGTTGCTCGTCGTGTCCAGCCGCGACATGCCCCGACGGACTGCTGTCGCGTCCTGTCGCGGCATCGGCGGACGGCTTCACATAAGGGGTGACAGGTGTCGGAGCCGGTCGCGTCGTGTCGCGGCTCGTCACCCCTGCTCCGGCGGTGAGCTGGGTCATCTCGGCGATCTGCGCCAGGTGCCGCATCACTGAATAGGGGGCCACGAAATACTTGTCGCCGGTCATGGTCGCAACCAGCTGCGCGTCGAGGTGCTCGGATTTGCAGTAGCGTTGCAGGGTTCTAATGGTGCGGGGGAAGCCGGCTGCCGCATAGCGATCGGCCACGGCCTCGATGGGTAATGAATACTCGTAGTCGGGACCTGTCGCGTCAGGTCGTCTTGTGTCGCTCATATCCCGACATCATAGCACCCGCGACAGGTCGCGACCGGGCGCGTTATCCACAGGGAGATTGGTGATGGTGATGCCGGGCGGCTCTGCAAGCAAGTTGTTGATTTGCTATCATCGTTGGCATGGCACTCACTCTTCCCGAAGCAGCAGCAGTCGAGCAGATCGGCAGTATCCTTTACGAGTTCCTGCCGGGTAGCGGGAACACAAACACGGCATTCCCCATCGCGGCAGCGAAAGCAGGTGTCGCTGGCTATTGGCCAGGCGGGAGCAAGCGTCCGGCGATCATGCAGCTCTTGACGCTGACGCTGGAGCAGCGGCGATCGGCGTTCTGCCCATTGCTAGTCGAGGTGGTAAAGCAGTCGATGATCTGGCGGCGGGGCAAGGGCAATCCGTTGTCGCGCGAGGAGGTCGAGCAGCTGAATGCTCTGTTGCCCGGGGTTGGCTTCAAGATCCCCGAGCTGGCCGACGTACGCTTCTTAGATACATTGCCGCGCAGTGAACCAGCGCGAAGCACATCGCAAGCCGGTGCACCCACGGCAACAGTCTTCGGCGAACTCAAATCAAAGCTCTTGCAGGTCAGTCAACTCGATCCACACCCGCGCGGATTTGCGTTCGAGAAGTTCCTCCAGGAACTCTTCGCGGCTCACGGGCTCGCCCCACGGGGTTCGTTCCGGCTCGTGGGCGAGCAGATCGACGGCAGCTTCGAGTTGGCCAGCGAGACCTACCTCGTCGAAGCCAAATGGCAGAATGGGCAGATCGGCGCCGGCGAGCTTTATGCGTTCAGCGGCAAAGTCGGCGGCAAGGCGACGTGGACGCGCGGTCTCTTCATCAGCCAGTCGGGCTTCACGAGTGACGGGCTTGAGGCGTTCGGTCGCGGCAATCGCACGTCGATCGTATGCATGGACGGGCTCGACCTGTTTGACGCACTCAATCGGCAGATCGCCATCTCGGATGTGATAGCCCGCAAAGTGCGCCGCGCTGCAGAGACGGGCAATTGCTTCTTGCGCGTCCGCGATCTCATGTGATGGCAGTTTAACCATGGACAATTACCCGGAAGAACTCGCTCCGGAGTTCGAAGAGAGTGGTGCTATCGCGACGCCGTTCGAAGTGTGGTGGGCGCGCGCGCAATCGCACTTCCTGAACGTGCCTGAAGAAGTAGCGCGATATTGGGTGTTCGAGCATTGGGGACATTCGCCTTACGATTGGCTGCAGTCGCGCTTGTACCTTTTCGAGCGACGTCGATGGCTAGCGAGAGATCTTGGGCAGATCGCAACCGTGTGGATTGACTACGCCGTCGACAAGACGAAGTGTCTGCTGCACGGCAAGGGTTTGGCGGAGATGGACTCCTACCCCACGTCGAACTTCATGCGGGCGTCACGCAGGTTCCCGACGCCGATCATTGTGCTCGACAATTGCGACGGGCACCTTGGAGTCGAGAACTCGGGTGCGTATCGTGTTGATCAAATCCCGAGAGGGTTTGTGCTGATGGAAGGGCATAGGCGTTTTAATCTCGCCCTCTACCTCGCGAGCAAAGGTCGCTTGAACGACGAAGTGGTTATCTGGATGATGCGTCGCGCGACACAATGACCACCCGCAAGCAACAGCTCTTCGACAAGGCCCAGGCCGAGCGGCGTCGCTGCGCGTCGTGGCTGGTCGAGCGCATGCGGGACGGCAAGCCCAAGGTGCTCACCAAGGCCGAGTACCGAGAGCAGGCCATGGCCGAGCTCGGCGTTTCCAAGCATTCCTTCGATGCCGGCTGGGTGTGGGCGATCGAGGAGACCGGCCGGCACGACTGGTATCACGGCCACGCGCTCTCACAGCGCAAACCCGCCTCGGCCGATAAGCATTGACGCGCCTCGTCGCGGCCTGGCGTGCGCGGTCGCGAGCCTGCTGCTAGCTGTGGAGATGGGCCAATCGTCGGCGTGCCGGCGAGCAGGTGGCGTGTTATGCTTGTCGCAAATTATGGCGGGCAAGAATCAAGAACAAAAACAAGGCACTCCAAGTCGACGGGTGGGGCAGCAGATGTTCGAGCAGACGTTCAAGGCGATCGACGATGTTCTGTGGAAGGAGGCGGGCTGCACGACCGAGCTCGACTACACCGAGCAGACGTCGTGGATGCTGTTCCTCAAGTACCTCGACGACCTCGAGGTCGAGCGTGCGCAGAAGGCCGAGCTGACGGGGAAGCGTTACGACTATCTGATCGACAAGCCCTACCGCTGGGCGGCGTGGGCGGCACCGAAGAAGAAGGACGGCAGCTTCGACCACGACAAGGCGCTGACCGGTGATGACCTCATCGACTTCGTCAACGGCAAGCTCTTCCCGTACCTCAAGGGCTTCAAGGAGCGCGCGACCTCACCCGACACCATCGAATACAAGATCGGCGAGATCTTCGGCGAGATCACCAACCGCTTCCGCAGCGGCTACTCCTTGCGCGACGCGCTGGAGCGCATCGACGAGCTGCGCTTCCGCAGCCAGGAGGAGAAGCACGAGCTCTCCCACCTCTACGAAGCCAAGATCAAGAACATGGGCAACGCCGGCCGGAACGGTGGCGAGTACTACACCCCGCGCCCGCTCATCCGTGCCATCGTCCAGGTCGTGGCCCCGAAGATAGGCGAGCGCATCTACGACGGCGCCGTGGGCTCGGCGGGCTTCTTGTGCGAGGCGCATGACTACCTGCGCAAGGGTAAGCTCTCGACCAAGGATCTGCAGATGCTGCAGACGCGCACCTTCTACGGCAAGGAGAAGAAGCCGCTCGCCTACATCATCGGCATCATGAACATGATCCTGCATGGGATCGAGGCGCCGAACATCATCCACACCAACACGCTCGGCGAGAACATCAACGACATCCAGGACAAGGATCGCTACGACGTCGTGCTCGCCAATCCGCCGTTCGGCGGCAAGGAGCGCAAGGAGGTGCAGCAGAATTTTCCCGTGCGCACCGGCGAGACGGCGTTCCTGTTCCTGCAACACTTCATCAAGGTGCTGAAGGCCGGCGGCCGTGCCGGTATCGTCATCAAGAACACGTTCCTTTCGAATGGCGACAATGCTTCGGTTGCCCTGCGCAAGCTGCTGCTCGAGACCTGCAACCTACACACCATCCTCGATTGCCCAGGCGGAACGTTCCAGGGCGCCGGCGTGAAGACGGTCGTACTGTTCTTTGAGAAGGGAAGTCCGACCCGCAAGATCTGGTACTACCAGCTTACCCCCGGCCGCAGCCTCGGCAAAACCAACCCACTCAACGATGACGACCTCGCCGAGTTCGTCGCGCTGCAACGCAAGCACGCCGACAGCGGCCAGAGCTGGTCGATCGACATCGCCGACGTCGACAAGAAGTCATTCGATCTCTCGGTCAAGAATCCGAACGGCGGGGAAGAGGTAGTGCACCGCAGCCCGCAGGACATCCTCGACGACATCGCCGCGCTCGATGCCGAGACTGCCGAGCTGCTCGGCAATATCAGGGCGCTGCTATGAAGAAGGTGTGGCAAACAAGCAAGCTTGGAGACATCTGCGTCACCATTCAGGATGGCGCTCACGAGTCTCCAAAGCGCCAATTTACTGAGCCTGGACCAGGCCGGTTCCCTTATGTAACATTGAAGAACATACGGAACAATTTTCTCGACCTGACAAATGTCTCGTACGTCGATGAGGATTTTCACAATCGGATATATCCGAGGTGCAAGCCCGGCGTCGGTGACGTCTTGCTCACAAAGGATGGAGCGAATACTGGAAACGTCACGCTCAATACGCTCGACGAGCCCTTTAGTCTTCTGTCTAGCGTGTGCTTAATAAAGACACGAGCGGACATCCTTCAACCAGCATTTCTAAGTTACTACATACAAAGCCCGGAAGGCTTGAAACGCATAACGGGTCAAATGACCGGCGCTGCGATCAAGCGGATTATTCTACGCGACATCAAGCTTGCTGAGATGCCGTTGCCGCCACTCGCCGAGCAACGACGTATAGTACGCGCTCTCGACGACGCGTTCGAAGGCATCGCAATCGTCAAAGCTAACGCCGCGAAAAATCTCGGGAACGCGCGGGCGGTTTTCGACAGCTACGTGCAGTCAGTGTTCAACGATGCTGCCGCAAGCTGCGGTTCGAAGCGCCTCGACCATCTGGCCAGCTTTAAGAACGGGTTGAACTTCAACCAGAGCAGCAAGGGGCAGAGCGTCGAGATTGTCGGGGTTGGGGACTTCCAAGAGAATGACATAGTGCCTTTGTCGAGCTTGTCTTCGATCACGATCGACGGCGAGTTGGCAGAAGACTACAAGCTGCGCGAGGGCGACTTGCTCACCGTTCGTTCGAACGGCAGTAAGGATCTGGTCGGGCGTTGCATGATCGTACCGGAATTGAGCGGTATCCTGTCGTACTCAGGTTTCATCATTCGTATTCGTCCTGATATGAAATTGGTGCTGCCGCGCTTCCTCATGTATTTCATGAAGAGTGGGTCGACACGGAATAGGCTCACGCGTGACGGCGGCGGAGCGAACATCAGCAATATTAATCAAGGCAAGCTTTCGGCGCTAGAAGTTCCTGTTCCTTCGTTGAGCGAGCAGCGGTCGGTTGTTGAAAAGCTCGATAGCATTCGCGAGGAGACCCAGGCATTGGAGAGCATTGCTTTCAGGAAGGCGACAGCCCTCGAAGCTCTCAAACAGTCCCTGCTTCGCGAAGCCTTCAGTGGTCGACTATAATACCTGCCATGAACGAAGCAGAGACCAGAGCCGAGCACATCGATCCCGCGCTGAAGGCTGCGGGCTGGGGCGTCGTGCCGGGCAGCATCATCCGCCGTGAATACCGCATCACGCTCGGACGGCTGCAGGGCGGAGGCAAGCGCGCCAAGCCTGAAATCGCCGACTACATCCTCGTCTATCGCGGGCACAAACTCGCCGTCGTCGAAGCCAAGGCGCTCGGTGAGGCCGTGACCGAAGGGCTTGGGCAGGCCAAATCCTACGCCGGACGCCTCGACATCCGCTTCGCCTACTCGACCAACGGTGCCGGCCTCTATCAGGCCGACATGAAGGGCATCGTCGCCGAAGGCCACATCGCGCGATACCCGACACCGGACGAGCTGTGGGCGCTGACCTTTGCTCAAACGAACGCCTGGCGCGATCGCTTCGCAGCCGTGCCGTTCCCCGACAAGGGCAGCGAATGGCAGATCCGCTACTACCAGGACAACGCCGTGACGCGCGTGCTGAACCGCATCGCAGATGGTCAATGGCGCGTTCTCCTAACGCTCGCAACGGGCACCGGCAAGACGTCGATCGCATTCCAGATCTGCTGGAAGCTGTTCGATACGCGCTGGAACCTCTCGGGCGAACCGACGCGCCGGCCGCGCATCCTGTTCCTCGCCGATCGCAACGGTCTCGCGAGCCAGGCGCTCGGCGATTTCACCTCGTTCAACCGCTTCGCCGATGACGCGATGGTGCGGATCGACCCCGACGAGATCAGGAAGCAGGGTCGGGCACCAAAGAACGGCAGCATCTTCTTCACGATCTTCCAGACGTTCATGACGGGGAAGGACGCGGAAGGGAAGCCGCTACCTGTGTTCAATGTCTACCCGCAAGACTTCTTTGACTTCGTCATCATCGACGAGTGTCACCGCGGCGGCGCGCAGGATGAGAGCACGTGGCGCGACATCCTGGAATACTTCTCGCCGGCCGTGCAACTCGGTCTCACGGCGACGCCGAAACGCCTCTGGAACGCCGACACCTACAAGTACTTCGGCGAGCCGGTCTACACCTACTCGCTCAAGGACGGCATCAACGATGGCTTCCTGACGCCGTTCAAGGTGAAGCAGATCGCCACCACGCTCGACGACTACATCTTCACGCCCGACGACGAAGTGGTGGAAGGCAATGTCGAGGAAGGGAAGCGCTACGGCGAGGGTGAGTTCAACCGCACCATCGAGATCGAGGAGCGCGAGCGCTACCGCGTCAAGCTGTTCATGGACGCGATCGACCAGCGGGAGAAGACGATCGTCTTCTGCGCCAACCAGGGCCACGCGCTCCTGGTGCGCGACCTCATCAATCAAGAGGCGAAGAACCGCGACCCGAACTACTGCGTGCGCGTGACGGCGAACGATGGAGCGCGCGGCGATCAGGACTTGAAGCTGTTCCAGAACAACGACCTGACGATCCCGACCATCCTCACCACATCGCAGAAGCTCTCGACGGGTGTCGACGCGCGCAACGTGCGCAACATCGTGCTGATGCGGCCAGTCAATTCGATGATCGAGTTCAAGCAGATCATCGGCCGCGGGACACGCCTCTACGACGGCAAGGACTACTTCACGAGCTACGACTTTGTGAAAGCCTACGAGCATTTCAGCGATCCCGAGTGGGACGGCGAGCCACTCGATCCCGTCGAGCCGAAGCCACGGCTACCGCGCGGAGAGGGAGAGGACGAGGGTGATGACACTGGCGGCGACGGTGAGGACGGTGGCGATAACGAGCGCCCGCAAAAAATCAAGATCAAGCTCGCCGACGGCAAGGAGCGCACCATCCAGTCGATGATGGCGACGACGTTCTGGAGTGGCAACAAGCCGATTTCGGCAGCGCAGTTCGTCGAGAAGCTGTTCGGCGATCTGCCGGAGTTCTTCAAGGACGAGGACGAGCTTCGCAAGCTCTGGAGCGATCCGGCGACGCGGAAGTCATTGCTCGGCAAGCTTGAAGAGAAGGGCTATGGCGCCGACGAGCTCGACGCCATCAAACAGATGATCGATGCGGAGAAGAGCGACCTCGACGACGAGGAGACACGCGCTGTCCGCGAAGGATTGGACGAGGACACGCTCGCGCTGTTCGACCTCCTGAAAAAATATCCGCTCGACAAGAAGGAGATCGAGCGCCTCAAGAAGGTTGCGGTCGGCTTGTTCGGTTTGATCGAAGCAAAGCGCAAGGAGATGCAGGACTGGCGCGCAAAGGAAGGTACGCGCGACGCAATCCGGCAGTCGATTCACGACTATCTATTCGCTGACGCGACGGGGTTGCCGGAGAGCTACAGCGAAGACGAGATCGGGCTGAAAACCAGCACTGTGTATGAGCACGTGTACCGGATGTACGCGTAAGCGTTGCATTGTCCACAGATTGAGACATTCGAGTCGATTTTCGGCCCGGCGCGGTACACTCATCGGTAAGCTATAATGTCAGGAATGACTGGGAACATTGGCGGGCTCTACAGCAAAGTCGGCAACCGCTACGAGGCGCTTTGGCTTGTTCTGAAACTCGTCGAAGTTCTCGGCGGGCACGGCAAGAGCCTCAAGGTGGAAGGCATCGGCGGAGCATTCGCCGGTTTCGAGGGGTGCCTCGAACTCGACGATTGTAGTGAATGGTACCAGACCAAGATCAATGGCGCAGGCGCCAACTGGACGCGAAGGGCGCTCGCGCGCGAGGGCGTGACGGCTGCATTCAAACGGCGGCTCGAAGCCAGCGCCGTCGACCGCTGCGTGTTCATATCGCAAGACCCGGTGAAAACGCTCCGCAAGGTTCCTGAAAAGGCTCTGCGCGCCAATGATGCGATCGAATTCGATCAGGACCTGAACAAGGACGAGCGCGAAGCTGTCGGGGAGCTTGGCAAAGAGTGGGGAATTGCGCCGGAGACGACGTGGCAGTGGTTGCGCCGTTGCCGGTTCGAGGCGGTGAGCGAGAGCAGCATCGAGCGGAACCTGTCAGTGCTTTCGGATTGGTATTTCGAGGGAAGCGATGATGCGTTCGCCGTGCTGCGCGAGTACATCGAGCAGCGCTTCAACAAGACCATCACGACGGAGAACATTCGCTGCGATTTTCGCGACCATAAGAAGCTGCGTTTGAAGCCGGCGCAGCTCGACGCAACCGTCCGAGAGCGCATCGCGTCCGAGACGGACAACTACCTGAAAACCTACATCCCCTTCGGTGCGGGGGGCGGCGTCATCCCGAGAAAAGAAATTGAAGTTGTGCAGCGGCTGCTGTCATCGCCTACCGGGCGCAGCATCCTTCTGCTAACGGGCGTCGCCGGCTCTGGCAAGTCCGGCGTCGTGCGAGGCGTCATCGATGCCTTGCGCCAGGCGGGCATCGGGCTGCTGGCCTTCCGCGTCGATCAGCACCTCACGTGTCGCACGTCGAAGGAACTCGGCGCAGCGTTGACCGAACGTAATGAGAGCCCGGCGGTCACGCTGGCAAAGCTCAATCCGCAGTCCATGTCCGTTCTCGTCATCGACCAGGTCGACGCCATCAGCGAGATTTCCGGCCGTAACGGCGAGGTGCGGCAAACCATCCTGCGTTTGCTCGATGAAGCGCACAATCTGAAGACCGTCCGAGTCCTGCTGGTGTGCCGGACTTTCGACCTCGACAACGACGCACAGTTGAAATCGTTGAAGCAGGCCGCCCAGGTACGAGAGTTCAGCGTTCCGCTGCTCAGTTGGAAGGACGATGTCGAGGCCTTTCTGCAAGGGCGCGGTTATGACGTTGTGACGCTCACGACCGCTCAGCGCGACCTGCTGTGCTTGCCGCTGAACCTTGCGCTGTTCGTGGAAGGGTCCGACGGCGATCAGACGTTTTCATCGCGAACGGATCTGTTCGACCGATTGATGCGAAAGAAAGAGCGCGCTATTGCGAACGGCCGCTCACTCGGGTGGACGGCCGCCACGGCGCTCGGCAGCCTCGTGCGGTGGATGAGCGAGAGACAGCGCCTCGACGCTCCGGCGGCGGTTCTTGGCGCCTTCGCGTCAGCCTCCGACATCCTTGCGTCCGAACATCTGATCGTCAATGCGCGAGAGAACCTCAACCTCTTCCACGAGAGCTTTTTCGACTACCTTTTTGCGCGGCAGTTCATGCTGGAAGCGCTGTCGCTAAAGACTATGCTAACCTCGACAGAGCAGCACTTGTTTCGGCGAACTCAGACACGGCAGATTCTCGAAGTTCTGCGCTCGACCGACCGGCCGCGGTATCTTCGTGAGTTGAATGATGTTCTGACAAACGGGGGCATCCGCTATCACATCAAGAATGCCATTGCACTGTGGCTGGGCACGTTAGCGGACCCGACGGTCGACGAGTTTGCGATCATCGGAAAGCTCGATACACCGCACGAAGCACTCCCGCTGCTCGTCCATGACGCGATTCTGAGCGGCGCGGGCTGGTTTGATCTCCTGAACAGCGGAAGTTGGATCTCGGAACAGTTGTCCGGAACATTGGATCAGCGGCGCAACTTGATCCTGCATTGGCTCGGCAAAGTTGCGACGGAGCGGCCGGTGGAGGTGGCAAGACTTCTCGAAGCCTGGTGGGCTGGCGACGCTGAGAGAGGGCAGCAGTTGCTTAACTGGTTCCGTTTCGTCTCTTCGTCGAAGAACGACAGGCCTCTCTTAACGTTGTGTGAGCGCGTCATCCGAGCAACGGCGACCGATGGCAAAGCCGGATTGTTGGGCAAGAGCAGTCTGCTGTTCCCGAATTGGGTAGCGGAGCGAGGCGACGATGGCATTGTCATTCTGTGCGCGCTGTTCGATGCTTGGTTCGAAGGACATCCCGCCCATCATCCATTCGAACGCGATCTGGTTCGTGAACTCGACGATCATTGGCTCGGGGAGGTCGCCAAGGCGTCGCCACGGGTGTTCATCGAGGGAGCTGGGCCGGCGCTTGTTCGCAGCTTGGCTCTCATCGTTGAAAGGCAAGGGAAGAGTCCCGTAGACTATACATTCCACGATGCACCCCGCGCCGGTGACCGATTCGGCGCCGACGCCATCTTCGCTCTCTATCGTTCTGCGTTGAGGAAGCTGGCGGCGACAGACCCAGCCGAAGCGCGGCGCCTCCTGGCTCTCTTCGCTCCATCACTGCACAATCTCATGCGTCACCTTCATTTAGAAGCGGTCGCTGCGAGTGGTGGGACGCTTGCGGCGCACCTGATGGAGCTGCTCGCGGTGCCCGACCTCGCCGAAGCGGGGTGGTCCGGGGCCAAATGGAAGTCGCTTGCTGACGCCGCGCGGGCAAGCCTGCCGAGGTTATCGCCGCAAGACCAGCAGAGGCTCGAAACCTATATCCTGGACCTGCACCCCGAGATCACTGCCGCGCGGGAGATGGCGAAAGACATCAAGGAGCAGGGCGAAGGCGACTGGCGCAACCGCCGAAACGTCATGTGGTGGCTATCGCGTTCCGGGCACGCCCGTTGGTGCATTCTGAAAACGATAGGAGCAGGCCTGTTATCGGAGCGCGGCCGCGCTGTCCTCGCACTTGGAGACCGCAAGTTCCGGGGTGAGGAACCGCCCTGTGCAAGGGAGATATCCGGAGGGTTGGTGCACTCTCCAATCGCACGCGAGCGTGCTGCCTTGATGAGCGATCAACATTGGCTGGGCGCCATCGAGACCTATGACAGCGGTCGCAAACAGAACCGGCGCCATCTCTTGGATGGCGGCCCCTCGCAGCTGGCTGGGGAACTGCAGAATCTGGTCAAGAGCAATCCTGGCCGCTTCATCAACCTGATGGAGCGCATACCGAAGGCCGCGAACCCGACTTACATCGAGCACATCCTGTGGGGGCTGGCGGAGATCGATGATCCCGATCTAGCGCTGCTCGAGCTGGCTGTCGTTCGAGCCCATGCGCGATCCGAAAGCCAATTTGGCCCGGCCATTGTTCGCTTGTTCGAACGTCATCCGAAACTCGCCAATAGCAAGGTCATGCTGGACTTGCTGTTCTGGTACGCGGAGCAGGGGGAGGCTGGAGTTCACGAGACCAGCACCTCTGGACCAGCGAAAGAGGAGATCGTCACGATCGATGATCTTCTCAACAAGGGTATGAGCCTGCACGTTCGCGGCATCAACGGCTGTCGCGGGGCTGCTCTGGAAGCGATCGGCCAAGTGTTGTGGCAAAACCCGGACTGCGCAGATCGCGCCTGGGCCCTGTTGGAGGAGCGGCTCGAGAAGGAGTGCTTGGTCGGCGTCCGATGCTGCATGGCCGATCCTCTGACGCCGCTGTTCAATCACGATCGCGAACGCTGCGCGGCACTGTTCGAGCGGCTTGCACGTTCTCCTGGTGCCGACGAGAGCGGTGATCCAAATAGCGATGATGATATCGCGCCTTGGATCACTCACGATGCGACCCGGCTTATGCCCTTCATTGTCCGTCAGGTGCCCGACGTCGGACGCCGCATCGTCGATAGACTTCTTGCCTCGAGGAATGACACCTTCCGCCTGATCGGTGCATGGCACGCGATTGGGGCAAGCTTCTCGATCGAAAGCTACACTTCGCTCGCAGATGCGCTGATCGAAGGGGACGCCCCCGTCAGACGCCTCGCTGCCGCAACAGCGGCGAACGTGATCGAACGCCAGGAATTTCGGTCGCGCGCCGAGGAGTGGCTGCGACGGTTCTTCAACGATTGCGATAAGCATGTGCGCACGCAGGCAGCCGAAGTCTTCCGCAGCATGGAAGCGGACGAATTTGGTAGGTTGGTGCCGCTGGCGACAGACTTTATCGCGTCGGCCGCATTCGACGACTCATCCTGGGGACTGCTGCACGCATTGCAGTCTGCGACATGCGACACTCATAAACTGGTGACGCAGGCGGCAACGCGGCTGATCGCGGACCTCAAAAAGAACGGCGCTGCTGGCGGTCGGCACATGTCGGAGATGCACACATTGCAGGAGTTGATCCGTAGGGACTACGCTGCCTCGGACGGCAATCCTGAGACGAGAAAACAATTACTCGACGTGATCGACGCACTGCTGGAAGCTGGCGTCTACGGTGTCGACTCGATCACAAAAGCACACGAAAGAAACTGAGGACGCAGGCGCTGACTCGCGCTCGGCAATGAAACTAGTTGGTGGAGCCGTGGCCAGCGGCCATTGCCGTTGGCACTCGTTCGCTTTGAGGCAAGGAACTTCTGCAGCGCCCCATAAGTGGAAGGATGAGTCGCGCACAACATTGATTTTCAATGATAATTTATGGGGCATTGGGGCACGTACACTTGCCCCATAACGCAGGATAGCTACGGCTTCCGCACTGACGACGCGGCCTGAGTTATGAGGCCCTGCACATACTTGGCCCACAGCTCCAGCGCGGCGCGCATCTCGTCCTGATACTGGAAGCGGTTGTAGACGCCGGCGACTCCGCCGAACGTGCCGGAGATGTGATTGAGCACGCGCTCGATGACGTGCGGTGCGACACCGAGCTGGGCGAGGCCGGTCGCGACCGTACGGCGCAGGTCGTGAATGGTCCACTCCGCTACGCCGGAAAGCTTGTCGAAGCGGAGCTTGGCGCGTGTGAAGCCCGAGATCGCGTTGGTGTCGTTGTTGCGGGCAGGGAAGACGCGCTCGTCGCTCAAGCGCGGCACCGATCGTAAGATGGCCATTGCCGCGTCGGACAGCGGCAGCACATGCTCGCGGTGGTTCTTCGCCAGCGACGCAGGAATCGTCCACGTCTTGCGCGTATCGTCGATTTGCCCCCATCGCATCTCGGTGACCTCGCCGCGGCGTTGTCCGGTCAGCACAAGCAGCTTGCCCATGTATCCGAACGGGTAGCCTTCGGCCTCGAAGGAACGCCAGACTCTCACGAGCTCGTCGTCGGAGAGGACGCGTGCGCGCGATTTGTGCTTGGCCGGCTTGCGCACCTTGGAGCAGGGGCTGATCGCCAGCATGTCGCGATCCACGCACCAGCCGAACAATGTCTTGACCACACCAAGGGCATGATTGGCTTCGCTGGGAATGCCGCGAGCGATCATCTTATCGAGGATCTCAGTGATGTGGCTGGTGGTGATGTCGCGGATGTCGCGCTTACCCCACTCCGAGACGAAGTGCTTCTTGAGGCTGCGTTCGCTTTCCTTCGCTGTGCTGGGCTTGTTGTGAACCTTGCAATGCTTCTCGACATAGTCGGCGACGACAGTGTCGAACTGGAACGCGTGGTCGCTCGCACGCTTGTTTTCTAGCATGGGGTCGACACCGTCTCTGACTTGACGCAAGGCGTCGATGGCCTTGTCGCGTGCAGCGGCGAGCGTCAGCACCGGATAGCGTCCGAGTGTGAAGCGTCGCGCCCGGCCGCGGTGCCGATAGAGGAGGATGAAAGACTTCGTCCCGGTCTTCGACACACGCATGCCAAAGCCGGGAATTTGCTCGTCCCAGACCTCGATGAGGTCGCGGCCGCCGGACGTCAATTTTCGGAGCATCAAATCGGTGAACGCTTGGGTCACTGAAGGTCATTCGCCTCCTTTTTGAGTTGCCTAAATGGTGCCGCACCCAGCGTCAGCCGAGGCGCAGTTGCTACCTGTGGCGGAGGGTTGGTAGCGCCGGAGCCGAAAATCGACCTGAAAGGTCGGACGGCGTCCGCAGTGCCAAAGCCCGAGAATACGGCTGCTACCAAAGCTCCACCCACCACCATTCTTGTAGCACATAGGTAGCAAAAAGGCGAGAGTTGGCAAGTTCCGTTGTGACGCTCAAAATTCACATAATATACTGATTTTACGTGCTATTATCGAGGAATCGCGCTCTGTGAAGTTTCGCCATTTGTTCACGGTCAAAGCCGCTCATAAACCTGAAGGTCGTTGGTTCAAATCCAGCCCCCGCAACCACTTCCTTGAAATATATTCAATCATTTCAAAGCGCTTGTGGCGATCTTGGACGATCGCGGCCGGCCATCGCAAGAAAAATCAATGACTTAAGTGTTTGGTTCAAATCAGGTCTATCTAGACCCCAAACCACTGGCAGTCCGGGCCGGTCACGCGACTAACGCGTCGCCTCCTTGGTGAGATGAGACAGGCGTAGCCTCCCACGCGTCTTTATTTCTTCCTTATGCTTGGGACGCGACTTCCCAATCGAGACCTTATGTGTGTTTGCGGCAACCTGCCTCCGCAGTTCATCAACGGAGGAGCGCCATGCTCGACATCATCTTTCTCGCTCTCGGCCTCGGTGGTTTCGCACTGATGGGCGCCTACGCCGCCCTCTGCGATCGGCTGTGAGGCTGTGATGAGTGATCCTGTCATCGGGCTGCTGGTCGCCATCGGGCTTGGCGCCTACCTCGTTTATACCCTCCTTCGGCCCGAGAAGTTCTGACGCTCGGGAGATGATCTCATGACATTCATTGGTTGGCTGCAGATCGCGCTCGTGCTTGGCGCGGTCATCGCCTGTGCGTGGCCGCTTGGCCTCGCCATGGCCCGCGTTTTCAAAGGTGAGCGAACGCTCCTGTCTCCCGTCCTGATCCCGATCGAGCGCATGGTCTATGGCGCCGCCGGCATTCGCATCGACAAGGAGCAATCCTGGCTGGCCTACACGCTGGCGATGCTCACGTTCAATGCGTTCGGTTTTCTTCTGCTCTACGGGCTGATGCGGCTGCAGGCGATCCTGCCGCTCAATCCTCAGGGCTTTGCCGGCGTGGCGCCTGACCTCGCCTTCAACACGGCTGTGAGCTTCACGACGAACACGAACTGGCAGGCCTATGGCGGCGAGACCACCATGAGCCATCTCGTGCAGATGGCCGGCCTCGCGGTGCAGAATTTCCTGTCGGCGGCCACTGGCATCGCGATTTCCATTGCCGTCACGCGCGCCTTCGCACGCAGCTCGGCACACACTCTCGGCAACTTCTGGGTCGATATGACCCGGGCAACGCTGTACGTGCTGCTGCCACTGTCGATCATTGTCGCGCTGCTGTTTGCGATGACGGGTGTGCCGCAGACGTTAGCGGGTGGCGTAGAGGCGACGACCCTCGAAGGCACCAAGCAGATGATCGCGCTTGGTCCCGTTGCCAGCCAGGAAGCCATCAAGCAGCTCGGCACGAACGGCGGCGGCTTTTTCAACGCCAATGCCGCGCATCCCTTCGAGAACCCGAACGCCTGGTCGAACATGCTCTCGATCTGGAGCATGCTACTGATCTCGACCGCGCTCACATTCACGTTCGGAAGCATGGTGGGTGACAGGCGGCAGGGTTTGGCGCTTCTCGTCGCCATGTACGGCATGCTGATCACCGCGACCGCCGTCGTGTACTGGGCCGAGACGGCCGGGCATCCGCTGCTCACCAAGGCCGGCGTCCACATGACCGCCGGCAACATGGAGGGCAAAGAAGTCCGCTTCGGCCAGGCGCTGTCAGCGCTCTACGTCGTCGCCACCACGGGCCTGTCCTGCGGCGCCGTCAACACCATGCATAACTCACTGATGCCGCTGGGCGGTCTCGTGCCGCTGTTCCTGATCCAGCTCGGCGAGATCCTGCCAGGCGGCGTCGGCTCCGGCCTCTACGGCATGATCGTGATCGCGATCCTGACCGACTTCATTGCCGGCCTGATGGTCGGACGCACGCCGGAATATCTCGGCAAGAAGATCGAGGCGCGCGAAATGAAGCTCGCGATGCTGGCACTGCTGATTCTGCCGCTGGCAATCCTTGGGTTCTCGGCCGCGGCGGCAATGCTGCCGAATGCGCTGGCAAGCCTTGCCAACGCCGGCCCGCGCGGGCTTTCCGAGATTCTCTATGCCTATTCCTCGGCGGCCGGCAACAACGGCTCGGCGTTCTCGGGTCTCTCGGCGAACACGCCCTGGTACAACACCACCCTTGGCATCGCGATGCTGCTCGGCCGCTTTGCTTACGTGGTGCCGGTGATGGCGATTGCCGGAGCAATTGCTGCAAAGAAAAAGGTGCCCGCGTCCTCCGGCACGTTCCCGACGCACGGGCCGCTGTTCGTCGGCCTGCTGATCGGCGTGATCCTGATCCTCGGCGGCTTGCAGTATTTCCCGGCGTTGGCTCTCGGCCCGATCGTCGAGCACTTCCTTATGCATGCCGGCAAGACGTTCTGAAGGAGCCACCCCATGACCACTAAAGCCATCTCGCTCCTCGATGCCGGCATCCTGCGTCAATCGGCACTCGATGCTTTTGCGAAGCTCGCACCAGCCAAGCTGGTGCGCAATCCCGTCATGTTCGTCACGGCTGTCGTCGCGCTGCTCGTCACGCTGTTATTCATGCGTGACCTCATGACGGGCCGCAGTGGGCTTCTGTTCTCAGGCCAGATCGCAGCCTGGCTGTGGTTCACCGTTCTCTTTGCCAACTTCGCCGAGGCGATTGCAGAAGGGCGCGGCAAAGCGCATGCCGATGCGCTGCGGTCGACGCGCAGTGATACGCAAGCCAAGCTTCTGCTGCATCCGGACGATCCCAACGATGATCTCTGGGAGCCGAAGGCCGCGGATCTGCTCGAGGTCGGCGACGTGGTGCTGGTCGAGGCGGGGGACACCATCCCGGCGGACGGCGAGGTGATCGAAGGCATCGCGTCCGTGAACGAGTCGGCCGTCACCGGTGAGTCGGCTCCCGTCATTCGCGAGAGCGGTGGCGATCGCTCGGCCGTCACGGGCGGCACGGTCGTGATTTCTGACTGGATCAAGGTGCGCGTCACCGCCGAGCCTGGCTCCTCGTTTCTCGACAAGATGATCTCATTGGTGGAAGGCGCTGAGCGCCAGAAGACGCCGAACGAGCTGGCGCTCTCGATCCTGCTCTCCGGCATGACGTTGATCTTCCTGATTGCGGTCGCGACGCTGTGGGGGCTTGCCGGATACTCCGGCACGGCGCTATCCACAACCGTGCTCGCAGCTCTGTTGGTGACACTCATCCCAACCACCATCGGCGGACTCTTATCTGCCATCGGCATCGCCGGCATGGATCGCCTGATCCGCTTCAACGTGATGGCGACCTCTGGCCGGGCGGTCGAAGCGGCGGGCGATGTCGATACCCTTTTGCTCGACAAGACCGGTACCATCACCTACGGCAACCGCCTCGCGACGGCGTTCATACCCGTCCCGGGCGTCACGGTCCGCGACGTCACCGCGGCCGCACTTCTGTCCTCGCTCTCCGACGAAACGCCGGAGGGCCGCTCGATCGTGGCGCTGGCGAAGGGGCAATACGGCGAGAGCGAGCCGCAGATTGCGGAGATGAAGGCGACCTTCATCCCGTTCTCGGCGCAGACGCGGATATCTGGCGTCGATGTCGATGGCCGCAGCATCCGCAAGGGTGCGGTCGACGCCGTCCTTAAGTCTCTCGGCTTGACGATGGCGAGCGCGCCGGCCGCGTTCCGGGCGGACGTGGAAAGCATCTCGCGATCGGGCGGAACACCCCTCGCCGTCATGGACTCGCAGAAGCTGATTGGCGTCATCCACCTCAAGGATGTCGTGAAGCCCGGTATCAAGGAGCGGTTCGCCGCGCTTCGCGCCATGGGCATCAAGACTGTGATGGTTACGGGCGACAATCCAGTCACGGCTGCGGCGATCGCGTCGGAAGCGGGCGTCGACGATTACATTGCCGAGGCAACGCCGCAGGACAAACTCGCTTACATCAAGGCCGAGCAAGCGAAGGGACGGCTCATTGCCATGTGCGGCGATGGCACCAACGATGCTCCGGCCTTGGCGCAAGCCGATGTTGGTGTCGCCATGCAGTCTGGCACGCAAGCTGCGCGCGAGGCCGGCAACATGGTCGATCTCGACAGCAATCCAACGAAGCTCATCGAGGTGACCGAGATCGGTAAGCAGCTGCTGATGACACGCGGATCGCTGACCACGTTCTCGATCGCCAACGACGTCGCCAAGTACTTTGCGATCATCCCGGCGCTGTTTCTCGTGACCTACCCTGAGCTCGCCGCGCTCAACGTCATGGGCCTCGCTACGCCCGAGAGCGCTATCCTGTCGGCGGTAATTTTCAACGCGCTGGTCATTGTTGCGCTGATCCCATTGGCGCTGAAGGGCATCGCGTATCGGCCGATCGGGGCAGCCGCACTGCTCCGCCGCAATCTACTTGTCTACGGGCTTGGCGGTCTTATCGTGCCCTTCGTCGGCATCAAGCTCATCGACCTCGCCGTCTCGGTCCTGCGGCTCGCCTGAAGGAGAACCACCATGATCTCGCACCTTCGCCCCGCACTCGTTCTGCTTGCCCTTTTCTCGCTCCTCACGGGCCTGATCTATCCGCTGGCCGTGACCGGCATCGCGCAAGTGCTTCTGCCTGCGGGCGCGAATGGTAGCCTTGTGATGCGCTCGAACCAGGTTGTCGGCTCAAAGCTGATCGGTCAGGCGTTCACGTTGGATCGATACTTCTGGCCACGGCCATCTGCCGCCGGCGAGAAAGGGTATGACGCCGGCGCATCCTCGGGGTCAAATCTCGGACCGCTGTCCAAAAAGCTCATGGAGCGAGTCGAGGGCGATGTGGCCGCGTTACGAAAGACTGGCGTCGTGAAGATTCCCACCGATGCGGTAACGACCTCAGCCAGCGGACTAGATCCCCACATCTCGCCGGCCTACGCGCTACTTCAGATTACCCGGGTAGCGGCTGCCAGGAATATGCCGGAGGTGAGAGTTCGGGCGCTCGTCGAGGCTGGACTGGAGCGTCGATTCCTTGGCGTCCTCGGAGAACCGCGAATCAACGTGCTCCGTCTCAACCTGGCGCTTGACGCGGCCTTGCCCGGCGGCGCCCGATAGAGGACATGGCCGATTCAAACACCCCATACGGAGAACCAAGGCGCCCGTCTCCCAAGGCGCTGCTCGAACTCGCCGAGAAGGAGGGCCGCGGCAGGCTGAAGGTATTCCTCGGCATGGCGCCTGGAGTCGGCAAGACCTACGCTATGCTGTCGGCAGCGCGGGCGCAGAAAGCCGAGAATGTCGATGTCCTCGTCGGCGTTGTCGAGACGCACGGCCGGTCGGAAACGGCAGCACTGCTTGAGGGGCTGGAGGTGTTGGCGCGCAAGCCTGTCCCGTATCGCCGCCGCACGCTGATGGAGTTCGATGTCGAAGCCGCTATTGCACGCAAGCCGAAGCTCCTGCTTGTCGACGAGTTCGCGCATAGCAACGCGCCAGGCCTCTTGCACAACAAGCGGTATCAGGATGTCGATGAAGTACTCCGCAACGGTATCGACGTGTGGACCACGCTCAACATCCAGCACCTGGAAAGCTTGCAGGATGTCGTGGAGCGCATCACCGGCATCCGTGTCCAAGAAACAGTACCAGACAAGGTTCTGGAGAAGGCTGACGAGATCGTCGTTGTCGACCTGCCGCCCGAGGAGCTGATACAGCGCCTCAAAGAGGGCAAGGTCTATGTCCCCGAGAATGCGCGCCGCGCCATCGACCAGTTCTTCCGCTCGAGCAACCTGACCGCGCTGCGTGAGCTGGCGTTGCGCCGCACCGCTGACCGCGTCGACGAGCAGATGCTGGCGCAGCTCCGCCAGCAAGGCATCGAAGGACCATGGCCGACGGCTGAGCGCATATTGGTGTGTGTCGGCAGCGATGCGCATTCCGAGTTCGTCATTCGCACCGCCGCGCGACTCGCAACTGCACAGAAGGCCGAGTGGGTCGCGCTGCATCTGAAGCCGAGCAACCGCGAGATCGCCGATCGGGGTATCGTTCGTCGTACCGAAAAGATGATGCGGCTCGCTGAGCGGTTGGGTGCAAGCACGGTCCGGCTCAGCGCTACCGACCTCGTCGGCGAGATCCTCTCGTACGCCAAACGCAACAACGTCACCCAAATCATCATCGGTCGCTCGAAGGCAGGTCCTGTAGCACGGCTGCTCGGGCGATCGTTCTCGCGCGATCTGGTGCGGCGCGCCGATGGTCTTTCAGTTCTGATCGTGGCACCCGAAGCAGAGAAGGCATTGAAGGGCCAGCTCGCATCGCCATCCGCGGGCGTCTTGCCATCCCCAGGTCCAATGGCAACGTCAATGGCGATTGCCGTTGGCGCGGTAGCGATCGCCGTACTTGTCGGCGTCGGGCTCGAGCAGGTGACGCGACTGCCGAACTTGTCGATGGTGTTCCTGCTGACCGTGCTGCTCTGCGGCATGCGCTTCGGGATGTTCTCGGCGATTGCAGCGTCCGTGCTGTCCTTCCTCGCCTACAATTTCTTCTTCATCGCCCCACGCTATACCTTCACGATTGCTGAGCCCTATGAGCTTCTGTCCCTGTTCATCTTCCTGGCCGTGGCGTTTGTAACCGGCTCACTTGCCGGCCGGCTGAGTGAGCAGGCCACCGCTACCCGTGAACGCGCCGAGGCAACGCAAGCGCTATTCGATTTCTCCCGCAAGCTCTCCAGTGTTCCAAAGCTTGACGATGTGCTCTGGCTCCTGGCCAGCCAGGTGTCCGCCGTTGCGAAAGGAAAATCCGTCGTGTTGCTTGATCGGGGCGCTGGGCTTTCGATCCAGTACATCTGGCCCCCCGACGATCAGATCGGCACCTCGGATTGGGCAGCGGCGCGATGGGCGCACGAGAAACAGGAACCTGCCGGGCGGGGCACGGATACGCTGCCGTCGGCGCGGTTTCAATTCCGGCCCATGCAGGGGTCGAAAGCCTCGCTCGGTGCCGTTGGGATCGATGCCGGAGATGGCGACGATGCTCTCAGCGATGCGGTCATCGCAACGATCCAGTCGTTCATCGAGCAGGCCGCTGTCGCCATCGAGAGGATCGCCCTCGTCGAGCAAGCAATGCAAGCCGAAACAGCCGCGGAGGGCGAACGCCTGAGGGCCGCGCTGCTTTCGTCAATCTCCCACGACTTGCGCACTCCCCTGGCGTCTATTGTCGGATCGGTGACCAGCTTGCGCACTCTGGGTGATCGCATGTCGAAATCGGATCGGGGCGACCTTCTTGCGACCATCGAAGAAGAAGCCGGCCGCCTCTCCCGCTTCGTGTCTAACCTGCTCGACATGACGCGCCTCGAAGCTGGCGCCATCGACGTCCGCCGCGATTGGGTCGATGTCACAGATGTTGTCACCAGCGCAGCAGAGCGCGCACGCAAGAGCTTCCCCAAGCGAAAAATCCAAATGGCAATTCCCGCCAAGCTGCCACTCATCCGTGGCGATGCGGCGCTCCTGGAGCAGGTGCTGTTCAACCTGCTCGACAATGCTCAAAAGTACAGCGGGCAAGACACGATGACCCAACTCGAAGCGCGGCAGAACGGTGATCGACTGGTGCTGACGGTGACGGATTCCGGAATTGGAATTCCGCGTGAGGCGCTGTCGAAGGTATTCGACAAGTTCTATCGGGTCGCAGGCAGCGATGGGCGTGCGCCTGGAACTGGCCTTGGTCTTTCAATCTGTGCAGGTATCATCGCTGGCATGCAGGGAACGATCGAAGCCGAAAGCCCTATCACGCCTCAAGGGGGGACCCGTATCCGGATTTCGTTGCCAGCTCCTTCGGCTGCAGAACAGAATGTGAATGGAGGTCCATGGCCATGAGTTCAGCCCGGGTTCTCGTAGTCGATGACGAACCGCAGATCATTCGATTCTTGAGGCCGAGCCTTCGGGCTGCTGGCTACGAGGTGATCGTGGCCGTCGATGGCGCCGAAGCCCTGAAGGCCGCGGCGACGCAAGCCCCCGATGTCGTCCTGCTCGACCTTGGTCTGCCCGACATGGATGGCAAAGACGTGATTTCCGAGCTGCGTGCCTGGTCGAAAGTGCCGATCGTTGTGCTTTCTGCGCGCGACCGCGAGGTGGAGAAGATCGCCGCGCTCGACCTCGGCGCCGACGACTATGTCAACAAGCCGTTCGGCATTGGCGAATTGATGGCCCGCCTCAGGACAGCGCTGAGGCACGCATCGCAAGCTGCCGGCGAGGTCGAGAATGTGACCAGCGGCGACCTCGTAATCGACATAGCCGCCCATGCCGTTACCCGTGCCGGCAAGCCAATCAAGCTGACGCCGAAGGAGTTCGAGCTGCTCGCGATCCTGGGGCGTAACGCCGGGCGGGTTGTGACACACCGTCAGATTCTCACCGCCGTCTGGGGTCCGGCGCACACCGAGGACCTGCAATACCTGCGAGTTTTCATCGGGCAGTTACGGCAGAAATTGACCATCACACCTGATGCACCAGAGCTTATACAGAACGAGCCAGGCATCGGTTATCGGCTGATCTCTGAGAGCGATTGACGACCTACTCAAGCAATCTGCTCTGTACCAATAACTCCTGTAACGATTTGCTTGTGAATTCAATACATTGATCAAGCGCGAAACTTGAGGCGAGGCCATGACTGCAAAAGCTTAATGCTACCCACGCAACAAATGTCTCAATAAAAACAAGCGCTTAAAAATCTGGGTGGCACGTCAAAAACCCCGATTTCCCCTCCGGGTAGCACATGGGTAGCAATGCGGTGGTGCTTGGGTGCTCCGCCTTGTGGTCCGTTGGCGCTACCCGAGCACGCTACCTCGCCAGCAAACGAGCTTCAGTCCGAGGACCCGATAGTCACCAAACCAGATCTATTCAGCGGGGAATCGGCTACCGCAGAGCGCACGGGGCAGGCCCTGGTCGATCTCCTGGCTGTCTCGCCGCTGAGCGACGTTGAGGTCGAGCACGAATCGATCAAGGGCCGGTGCGAGGCGCTGAGATCGATTGTGACATCGAGCGCGTCAAAAGGGCTGAGCGAGGATGAGGAGCCGACGCTCCTGTCCTGCGTTCCGCTGAGGCAGCGCGAAGCGAAACGTCCGCAAGACCAAATAGCCTTGCGGGCTGGCGGGCCCCTAGAATGAAAAATGGGCGGGCTCCTATGAGGCGCAACCTAGCGCTTCGTCCGCTCAATGACGACGATGCACGTCGGGTGAACGCCGCTTATCATTGGATGCCCGTTGGACAAGTAAAGAGTCCGACCGTTTCCGATCGGGCTCCGGGGTGTCCTCATGTCGTCGACACGAGGTGGCTGGTGACAGCCTGGACGATGTCGTCGCGTCGTCGGACGCGGGCGAACTCGCGGCCGAGGAGGTTGATGACCCAGTCCGTGGGGTGGGGCAGATCCTCTGATGGTTTCATGTCATCCGACCATTCACTGGCGGGCGGCATGAGGTCGATGCGGTAGACCCCGCCGTCGGCGGTGAACATCTGACCGAAAAGGAAGCCAAATCCGTTGGGCTCGGGTTTCAGCTCCAGACGCGGCTCGGGGAACAACACGTGTTGGAAAGCGGCTGTGGTCATGGCTGCACCCCGCCTCCGGTCTGCGTGCGCTGCGAGACGCGCTCGGCGATCCACTGCTCGATCTAGGGCAGGAGCCAAGCCATGCGATTCTCGCCGACGCGGGTGCGCTTCGGGAACTTACCCTTCTTCTCCAATCGCAAAATGTGCTGCGGCGTGTAGGGCACCATGGCCCTGAGTTGTCTTTTTGTGATTAGCTTCGTCGTGTCAGACGTCATGAGTTCCTTCGAGTTCCTGCGATGCACCGGCGCAATCTATGCGCGATGCTAGGGTAACAATCCAAGTAGCATCGAGGGGCGGTTTTCCTATTCACCGCCCTTGCTCGACGCCAGTGCTCATGTCGGCTGCCAATGTATCAATGAGGAGGCTCGGTACGCCGTGCTGCTTCATTTCCTTCAAGTCTGCGAGAACGACGGTTTCCCAAGACCGGCCGTCGTCGAGCTTCTCTCCGCGGTGGGCCATGTAGATGGCGCGCGCCTCCTCAAAGCGGTCATTGACGAGTAGTGCGTGCGCAATATTCATCAAAGCGCTATTCTTCGTACCGACGAGCCCCCTGGATTTCATCGCCTCACGCAGCGCACGCTCTTTTTGACCGGCAAGCACGGCGAACCAAGCGATGTCGGCAAAGAGTACACCATCAATAACCTCGGCCTCTTTGCGTTCATCCGGCTGCTGATTGCGGACCATGCGGCTGCGGAAATAGCTGATTCTCGAGATCATCAACTCGCGCCCTCGGATTGCCTCGGCGAAGTCACCTCGGTTGCCTGCTTCCAAAGAAGTCAGGTTCAGCTCGTCAATGCGCTTAGACTCGGCCTCGACCAATCCTTCTGGAGTAAAAGCCTGTTTACGCATTTTTTCAAGATATGGCTCATTCGCGTCTATGCCCCCAACGGCGCCACCAGCAAGTTTGACAGGGTCGTAGTAAGCATCGAGACGTGCAGAAATCGTTCTGCCAATGCCGTTGCGGACAATGCCAATTCCGATGGTCTTCCCCTCGCCTGCCCAGCTCACTTCTGCTGCCACGTCCTCCATGGTCGACACTTCGCGCTCGCCAATCATTACGATGACGTCGCCAGCCTTGATCCCGGCTCTGTCGGCGGCATGGCTGAGAAAGATGTCGGTGACGAGTGCTCCTCGAGTGAGCCTGAGGCGGTTCTTCGCTGCAAGCTCAGGCGTCAGGGTCTGACCGGTAAAGCCAAGTCGACCTCTTGCGTGAGGCATCGCAGGACTAAGACCCGCCAGTGAGCGACGGCGCCATTCCTGCCAATCATCAGAGCTATAGGGCCAGAGTTCGCGCACCAGGCATTCGTCCGGCGGTGTCTCCGGCAAGAAAACTGCGCGTCTCTGGTCCGGAGTCAGACAACGCGGCGCCTGTGCGGAGAACGAAGCAGTCATCTCGTCTGGCGTGGCGAATGCCGGCCAGATTCGAGCAATACCGTCGTCGTGCACGGTGACAAAATGTGTACCGCTCGGATCGAATACTGGGCGCCACCAGATGTCACTCCCGACCGGACTGGTCGCAGCAATGTCACCATCGCCGAGCTTTCGCCGCAAGGATGTCGGTCCTTGGAAGCGCGAGACGGCAATCAGCTTGCCGTGCGGCGCCTCTGTCGCGGTCTGAGCACCATTTTCGAGAGCGCTCGCCAACACCGCGCCGGACTGAAGCGATCGGCGGCGGACCCAGCCGTGCTCCGAGACGGTAAGGGTCTCCGTATTCCCCGAGCCGAATGAAATAGAGACCTGGCCGGCTTGCCGGTCAATGAGACGAAGTTCCTTGCCCGTTGTGGCGTCCCACAGACGCGCCGCCCCGGCCATTGACATGTCGACCTTGCCGTCGTCGCCCATAAATGGTCCGAACCCTGCCGTGACGATGAACTCACCATTCGGTGAATACGCCAGGTCCAGAAGTAAAAACTCTTTGGTCTCGAGGGTGGTCAACTTTTGCTTGGTCGACAAATCGAAGATGGCAACCTTGAGATTGCCGGCAACGGCGATGCGCTGGCCGTCGGGACTTAGAGCAATGTGACTGATTTGAGGGGTGATGTTGTCTTCGGTCGGAAAGGCTACCCATTCGTCGATTTGTGCTCGGCTCGTCACGTCCCAGACACGCACGAGATTGGCGTCACCAACAAAGGCGCGCAAGCCGTCCGCGCTGAACGACGCTGCGTGAATGCTGTTCCGGTTCGGTCCGAGGAGCGCGCGTTCCAATCCGGTTGCAGCATCCCACACACGAGCGGTGCGGTCATCCGACCCGGTGATGATGAGCTTGCCGTCGCGGCTATACGATGCCGAGAATACTTTGGCACTGTGACCGCGCAACTCGACGATATTTGGCGGCGGAAGTTGCCATAGCCTGGCGCTGTTGTCCGCGCTCGTTGAGATGAGACGATGCTCGTCTAAGAACGTCACAGATAATACGTCGCCGACATGACCGGCTAGAGTGTTTCGCAGGGTTCCGTTCTTGGCATCCCATATCCGAACCGTGCCATCGTAACCACTTGTTGCAACCACGTCCCCAGTGGGGGAAAATTGGACGTCTGTTACGCGTCGACGATGCCCGACAAGCCGGTAAAGCAGTCGCCCGTCCTGCACCGACCAGAGGCGGACTTCGCCGTCATCATCTGCCGTGACGACCCGAGTACCGTCAGGACTAAATCGTGCAACCTCGATGAATGCGCTGTGGCCCGCAAGATCGGCGACGAGATCGCCGGATGACGCATCGACGATCCTGACAGTCTTGTCCTGAGAGCGCGTAGCGACAAGGCGGCCGTCGGGACTGAAATGAGCCCCATGCACTTGCTCACGATGGCCGCCAAGCTGCCGTTCAATCGCGCCGGTCGCCGCATTCCAGATTATGGCGGTGTGATCTCCCGACGCAGTGACCACGCGCATGCCGTCAGGACTGAACTCGGCTTCCCATAGCCGGCTTTGGTGACCCTCCAGCACATGCTGCGTGGTTCCATCCGTAAGGCTCCAAATCCGCGCCGTGCCATCTCCAGAAGCCGTCAACAATCGCGTTCCACTACGATCGATCACGACCTTCTTCACATCAAGTGTGTGGCCCTCGAACGTCCTCAGGGGGCTTCCCGTTGCCACGTCCCAGAGCTTTGCAGTGCCGTCGATTGAAGCCGTGACCACTTGCCTCCCGTTCGGAGTGAAAGCGGCATCGACCACGCGGTGCTTGTGACCTCGCAATACTGCGCGTACGCGCCCCGATGAAATGTCGAACAATCTCGCCGTCGCGTCCTCGGATGTCGTTGCAAGAATTGACCTGTCAGGACTGATCACGCCATCGTAGACACTGCCAGTGTGGCCTCCATAGATCGTCATCTCCCGAGCCGAGACGAATGCTTTATAGAGTGCGAGTTCGGGATCGCTGACGTATGGACGGCGACGACCTCGTGTCGGGTCGGGCAAACCTTCGATGGCTACTAGACCTCCCGAAACGGCGTCATGGTTTTCAGTTAGCCGGTTCGCCGTATCTGCAAGGAATCTTGATTGAACGACGAACGCCTGATCGCGTTCTCGTTCCGCAATTGACTTCTGCTCCTCGGCAGTTCGCGTCTGCTTCTCGGCGACACCCCGCTGCACGACTGCATCCCGGCGGTTGACTTCCGCCCAGAGCGCCAGCCCAGAAAGGGCAACGACGACGGACGCGAGACCTGCGACCCAACGGGTCATGCTGCGTCGACGTTCGCGTTCCGCTCGGCGAACAAATTCGTCAGTTCCGATCCCGGTTAGTCCTGATGCAATTTTTGCCAACCCGTGCAGTCGGCCATCCGCATTCTCGCGAAGGTCGGCTCCTAGAAGGCTCATGGGGGTATCGGTCGGCGTGCCGTCCGCAGCAAACTCATAGCGAAGGGCGGGTGGAAAGCAGTCAGGAAATTGTCCGTCGATGATGACCGGTATGATCGGGCGGTCGGGGTGTCTTGTCCGAAAGAGCCGGACTTCCTCGTTCACCGCCGGCCGTGTCGCCGCGACTGGGGAGCACAGAACGATGAGTGCAGCGGATTGCTCCAGTGCTTCGACGGTGGCTTCCGTGAGCGTTCGCCCGGCAACGAACTCGTCTCTGTCTCTGAAGACGGGGCGCAGGGTCGACGGCACAGTTCCCATGCTCGTCGATCGACCGACCAGATCGCGGCTTATAGGATAGCGCTCCAGAGACCGATGCAGCCAAGCACCCCAACGTGCATCAGCATGTGCGTATGAAAGAAAGGCACGGTACTTCAATTTGGTAGCTGATGCCACGGGTCACTCTCACATCGTCGCCAGCCTGGACTTCATCGAGCATATACGAAGTATGCGTCATTTCATTGCTCAAACGAGGTGGGTTCTGGCCGATCGCAAATGTGCTTCTCGACGGGGGACGCGTTAAATCCGAAGGGGGGGGGTGGGGGAGCCCCTGCGGTTCTTATGGCGCTGTTCCTGTCGCGCTGTGCCGCTCACCGTCGCGTCATGACGCGACACGGCCCGCCGCGCCGCCGGTGGCGAGAACACCGGCGACAACGGGCAAATGGGCACGCGGCTACGGGTAGTCGATGCACTCGTCCTGAAGTACCTTGCCGTCGCTCGCGACCCACGCGCCCATGAAGGCGCACCCCTGCTCCTCGTAGAGACAGCGCAGGTAGACGTGCATGTCGGCGGTCACCGCAAGCAACTGACCTGCCCCCTCGAAACTGGACCAGTTTGAGCTAGAATTTTCTCGTTATGCGTCCGAGTCGCAACCGGGCCAGAGTCGAGGCAGAGATGAAGGCATCGAAGTTCAGCGAGAGCCAGATCTCGTTCGTGTTGCGTCAGGGCGAAGAGGGCACGCCGGTCGAAGAGATCTGCCGGAAGACGGGGATCAGCCAGGCGACGTATTACAACTGGCGCAAAAAGTACGGCGGGCTGATGCCGTCGGAGATGAAGCGCCTGAAGCAGCTTGAGGAAGAGAACAGGCGGCTAAAGCGGATTGTGGCCGACCTGTCGCTGGACAAGGAGATGCTTCAGGACGTCATCAGACGAAAGCTTTAAGGCCTGCTCGCCGGCGGAAGCTGGTCGATGCCGTTCGCGACACCTGGAAGGTCAGCATCAGGCGGGCCTGCGAGGTACTCCGGGCGGAGCGATCGAGCTATCACCACAAAAGCCGCCGACGCGATCAGGCCGACCTCATGAAGCGGATTAAAGAGATTGCCGAGACGCGCGTGCGTTACGGCTACCGGCGGATACACGTACTGCTCTGCCGCGAAGGCTGGCGTGTGAACGCAAAGTGTGTGTACCGGCTCTACCACGCTATGGGCTTGCAACTGCGCAAGAAAACGCCAAAGCGAAGGGTCAAGGCCAAGCATCGCGACGACCGGACGGCGGCCGTTCGCAACAACGATGTCTGGGCGATGGACTTCGTCCACGATCAGTTGGCGACGGGCACGAAGCTGCGCGTGTTGACGATCATCGACACGTTCAGTCGGTTCTCGCCAGCAGTCGAGGCGCGGTTCAGCTACCGGGGTTCGGATGTCGTCGAAACGCTGGAGCGTGTGGCTCGGCAGTATGGGCTACCAAAGGTCATTCGCGTCGATCAGGGCTCGGAGTTCGTGTCACGCGATCTCGATCTGTGGGCTTACGCACGTGGCGTCACGCTCGATTTCTCGCCGCCGGGCAAGCCGACCGACAACGCGTTCATCGAGTCGTTCAACGGCAAGTTCCGGGCGGAGTGCCTGAACGCGCATTGGTTCATGAGCCTCAACGACGCGCGGGAGAAATGCGAGGCTTGGCGTAGAGACTACAACGAGGTTCGTCCCCACAGCGCCATCGGCAATAAGCCGCCGATAACGCTCATCGACCGGTCAGGGCATGACGGCCCACCCTGACCCGCAGGAACGGAAAATTCCAGTTTCGCCCGGTCCAACATCGGGGAGCGGTTCAGCCTCAGATCACGGAATTCTCTAACTCAAACTGGGCCGTTTTTCGGGGGGCAGGTCAATTCCCAGTACATCACGGAGCGCTTCACGCTGGCCGAGATCGAGCTGGCGATCAACGCACTCAAGTTCCCTACCGCCGAACTCGAAGAACAAGTGGCGTCAGGAAAGACAGCAATCGATCGCCCATAGGCACGGTGGGACCGACGATAGACAGACGTTGCACGAAGCCACTGATTGGCAATGGGAGTGGTGTGGGACGCGGGCGGACTAGTCGCAAGCGGGGACATTGGCCGCAAGGTCGCGCTCGGGCACGATCGAGCGGAGGTCGAGTTCGTCGGCCAGAACGAAGAAGCCCGTTGCGTCGGTCCGCAGGAACGTGCTCGTCGGCAGGGGCTTCGCGCCGAGCATCCCACGGCGACAGGCATCAACGCTGGCCGCAATCGACACCTGGTTCTGCCCAGTGTTTTTCCCTGGGCCTCCGGCAGCGGCCCTCGTTTGTTGCAGGCGCTCGCGATCGGCCGCCGATAGCCTGAAGCTCCACAGCCGTGTTCCTGGGCGATGGTAGCGTGACAGCGCCGATAGTTCGTGTTGCTCGAAGGCAGGCTCCAGGATGAATTCCTGCTTGGTTGCCATGGCGATCGTCACCTTCACGCCGTCCTTGCGTGGCTCGATGTGCTCCGGCATCCGCGCTGCGACACGCAGGTGCAAAGGATTGATGTCGGCCAGCTTCAGCGACGACAGCCGTGACATGGTCGAAAGCGGTACATGGCTCATGACATGCAGGCTGCCACAACCCGAGAGGAGCACCAGGACGATCAGAAGCATGGAGGAACGAAACACTTGACACCTCTTATTGCGGCAAATAATTATTGAATTACGATAATAACTAACTGTGTCAATAGGAGGCCGTCTTGGTCACATCTGCTTCGCCGCTGAAGTTTCCCGCAGTCGGTCCGCTCGGCCGGCTTTCGGCCTGGATGTGCTTTGTCGTCGCCGTCGGCGGGGCGCTTGCCGAGATCGCCCTCGCCTGGGTCTGGCTAACGCCTGCCTGGGTCCAGGCCTACGTCGTGCCGCACCTTGGATTGAATGGCGTGCCCGTCGCGCTCGATCTGTCCACGAGGGCGGTGGCCTTCGCCGCGAGCATGATTCCGATGGCCGTGCTGCTCTATATGCTGCACCAGGCCTATGCGCTGTTTGACGCTTTCCGCATTGGTAACGTGTTCACGGCCACTGCACCCATCCGCCTGCGCCGCATCGGCTCGTGCATCGTGGCGCTCGCCTTGCTGCGTCCGCTCACGGCGACCCTGCTGGGACTGATCCTCACCTCGGCCAATCCGCCCGGTCAGCGCATCCTCGCCTTCGGCGTCGGCATCGACGATTACATGATCGCGGCGCTAGGTGGCCTCGTGCTCGCCATCGGCCATGTCATGGTGGAGGGCGCGCGCATCGCCGACGACAATCGCCAGATCGTCTAGGCGCGCCATGGCCATCATCGTCAACCTCGACGTCATGCTCGCCAAGCGCAAGATGCGCTCCAAGGAGCTTGCCGAGCGCATCGGCATCACCGAGCAGAACGTGTCGTTGCTCAAGTCCGGCAAGGTGCGCGGCGTGCGCTTCGATACACTCGAGCGCATCTGCGAGGCGCTGAAATGCCAGCCCGGCGACATTTTAGAGTATCGCGCCGATGCGGCGCCGTTGCAAGCGGCCGGCGAATGAGTAAGGCGTTGTTGGGGATGAGCTATGAATGAGACGACCGCCGATGCGCGTTTCTGGGATCGAGTGGCGCGCAAATATGCCCGGTATGCCATCAGGGACATGGCGGGCTACGAGTGCACCGTGGCGCGCGTCCGCGAGTCCCTTTGCAGCACTGATGCCGTTCTGGAGATCGGTTGCGGCACCGGCACGACGGCGTTGAAGCTCGCCCCCGGCGTCACGCGATACATCGGCACCGATATCTCCAGCGAGATGATCGCCATCGCCCGCGAGAAGGCGGTGGCGGAGCGTTTCAGCAACGTCGAGTTTCGTGTGGTTGGCTCCGACGGGTCGACCTGGCCCGCAGGAAAGTTCGATGCGGTACTTGCCTTCAATGTCATGCATCTCGTTCCCGACAGGGCGCGGCACCTGCAGCAGGTGCACGCCGCCTTGAAGCCCGGCGGCCTCTTCATCTCCAAGACGCCATGCCTCAGCGAAATGAACCGATTGATCCGCCTTGCCGTGCCGGTTGCTCAGTTCTTTGGCAAGGCGCCGAATGTGGCGTTCTTCAGTGGAGGCGAGTTGGCCAACGACATCGCGGCGGCGGGACTTACCGTGGTCGAGCAGGCACGCCACGGTAGCAAGCCGAACGAGCCGCGGATCTTCATCCTTGCCCGACGGCACAATTGATCGTGGAGACCCACGGCGCCAAGGTCGAGCGCGGCATCGTCGTCGAAGTCGAGGCCTTCGATTGGAACTGCTCGCAACACATCACGGAGCGCGCCTTGCTGGCTGAGATCGATCCGACGATCAACGCGCCCAAGTTTCGCATCGTTGAGTTCGGAGCGGAGGTTGGGCGAACGCGTCCTGCATCTCGAACGGACGAGAAGAGGAAACCAGCCTCAGTTCCAGCTTCAACCCGCTGCGGCTAGTGCGGCCTCACGTACGGATTTGGCAATCCGTGCAGACACGTCTGCGTCGGCGACCGAGCGCGCCATGGTCACGCCGCCCGAGAGTACCGCCAGCAATGACCAAGCCCGCTTCCTGCGTTCGGCCAGCGTGCCACCTACGAGCCCGCCAGCGACCTGTTCGACAACTTTGACGAGGCCTTCCTGGAAGGCTGCACGGATTTCAACATCCGAGCGCGTCACCTCAGGTGTGAGGCTTTGAAGCGCGCAACTCTCGCCAAGCTCGCAGGTGCGCTTCTGCCCAAGGTAGAAATCGATGAAGGCTTCGACCCACTTCGCGCCATGCTGCATCTGGAAGCTTTCAACGCCCGCGCGCAATTCCTCGATGCCTGCTGCTGCGGCCTCTTTGAAGGCTGCTTCCTTCGACGCGAAGTGCCCGTAGAACGCGCCGGAAGTGACCTCCGCCTCTTTGGCCAAACCATCGACGCCGATGCCGCCAAAGCCCTTGCGCCGGAAGCCGCGACCTGCGGCGGCAATCATACGCGCGCGCGCCTCTTCCCTGTGTCCTGACCTATACCGCATCGGCATTCTCGCAGTGATATTGCGGTCGTTATTTTATTCTTGACAAAATAACGATCGCTCTTCTATGACTTGTCACGATCGTTATATAACGATCATGATTTAACCGCAAGGGGGGCGCATGCCGCTGCCTTGCCTGCGAAAGGATATGCCCATGCCCCTCACACTCACCCTCACCGAAGGCGTATTGCCCAAGGGCCAAGAAAAGGTCGCCTACAAGCGGCTCTCCGACGCGATGCTCAAGTGGCATGGGCTGTCCGGCAACAAGGTGATGACCCCTAACGTCGTCGGCTCGATCCACGTCGTCGACCAGGATCACACGTTCACCGGCGGCGATGAAACGCCGGCCGTCTTCATCGAATGGAAGGTGCCGTCCTTCGCATTCACCGATCGCAAGATCCAGGAAGGCTACTTCGCCGAGGCGACCGACATCATCCACGAGATGACCGGCGGCCGGCTGCCCAAGCAGCACATCTTCATCAACGTGGTCCACGCCGTCGACGGCGCCTGGAACTTCAACGGCCGCGCGATGACCAACGCCGAAATCGGCGCGGAAGTGTCAAAGGGCTGAGCATTCACGAGAAACCTGCAAAGGGAGATCCATCATGAGCAAAGTTTTGACCTACCTGGCGTTGGCCGCGTTCTTGACTGGCGGCGCTGCAACAGCGTCCGCCCAAGCCCGCGATTGCATGCCGATCGGCGGCGTTGCCATCCCCCACTTTTTCCCTGAAGGCGAAGGCAAGCCGGTCGTCATATCGGCGACGCTGACGGGTAGCGTGACAAATGCTGCGGGTAAGATTCTGGCTCAGCGCAAGACCGCGACCGGGCTCGAAATGGACATGGAGCACTACTTCGGGCGTGGCGATGGAGGTGCCATTCAAACGAAAGACGTCGGTGTCCTGACGGCCGTGCCGGGCAAGCAAGGCCGCTACATGATCGAGATCACCTACGACATCCAACCGAACATCTCGCGCGGCACGCTCAAAGGCTACAAGGGACAATTCAAGAGCTATGGCCTCGTCGATCTTCGCGACCCCAACAACATGGTCGGACTAGTCCGCTACGACGGCGAAATCTGCAAATAGCGCTAGTCGGCATTCGGGCGAGAGCAGCAACGCCGCGCCCGGATGCGCCGTCGCTTTGAAGGAATTCCACAATGACGGTCGTGCCGCATCACTTGCTCCACACCATGCTCCGCGTCGGCGATCTCGATCGCTCGGTCGCATTCTATCGGGATTGCCTCGGCATGCGGGAATTGCGCCGCGAGGACTACCCCTCGGGCCGTTTCACTCTGGCCTTTCTCGGCTACGGCGACGAAGTCACTGGAACGGTTATCGAGCTGACATACAATTACGGCGTGACGGTCTACGCGCACGGCAACGCATTCGGGCACATCGCATTCTCCGTCACTGATATTGTCAGCGCTTGCGAGCGCTTTGCCGCGATGGGCGTCAAGATCATCCGCCCTCCCGGCCCCTTGACGCACACGGCCACCAATGGCCAGCGTGACGTCATCGCCTTCATCGAAGACCCCGACGGCTATCGCATCGAACTGATCGAAACGGCCTACGTGGCCTGACGTCCCCAACAGGAGTTTGCATATCATGAAAGCGCTCTCAATGGCGTTGCGCCTCGGCATGCTTGGATCACTAGCCTTCCTCGGATCAGCCGCTGCGTCCGATGTCCAGACCATGGTCGTCGGTATCGACCGGAAGCTCGCCTACGATGACAATGCGATCCGGCAGGCGCTGGAGCCGGGCCACGATCAGGTCATGTTTTTCGACATCAAGTATCCTGCAAAGCCGAGGCTGATCGGCACACTGGATCTCGAGAATTCAGTTTTGGGCCCGCCGACCAACGTCGCCGTCACGCCCGATCAATCGCTCGCACTGATTGCCAACTCGGTCCATTCCGAGCAATCTCTTACGGGATGGAAGGCGGTTCCCGCCGATGAAGTATTCGTGGTTGATCTAAACGCCTCGCCGCCAAAGCTCGCGCAGACATTGAAAGTGGGGGTCAGCCTTCCGGAATTGCGATCAGCTCCGACGGCAAGTTCGCCCTCGTTGCAAACCGCGACAACAAATCGATTTCAGTTCTGAAGATCGAGGCCGGTGCCGTTACCGTTGCCGACACCCTCACGCTTGAGGGCAATGTTGGCAGCATTGCCATAACGCCGGATGGTCGCCGTGTCGTTGCCACCAAAACGGCTGTTCACAACAGCTGCCATTCTGGTCCTTGCCGAAACCGGCAAGCTTACATTCCAGCGCGATATTTGGGTCGGATTGTTTCCCTGGAACGTCTCCATTTCGCCTGACGGAAAAACCGCGCTCGTTGCCAACATCGGCAACAACGGCCAGTCGGAAGGACTCGCCAAGACCATCAGCGTGATCGATCTTGCTGCTCCCGTTCCCTTCGTGCGTGAGCATGTGTCCGTCGGCGACGCGCCCGAAGGCGTGGCCTTCAGTCCGCGCGGGGATTTCGCTGTCCTGACAATCCTTCAGTGAAGCTACAACGCGCCGGCCTCGGCGTGGTTCAACAATCCCGCTGGGGTCGCCACACTGCTGTCGGTTGGCAAGGACAAAGTAAGCTTGGTCAACAGCATTGAAATCGGAGTGTTTCCAGAAGGCGTCGCGTTTTCGCCCGACGGCCAGTTCGTCTTTGTCGGCAATTACAAGAGCAATTCGATCTCGGTCTTGAAGGTCAACGGCGGGAAACTCGCCACGACCGGACAGGCAATTGCGCTGCCGGGTCCGCCCGCCTCGCTGCGAGTTGGTTCACAGTAAGCCTACCACGTCAGCGCCGCTTCTGGTTCTTGGAGCCCGCGCACGATCTCTCGGGCGCGTCGCGCGCAGCGTCAAATGCGCCGCGAGGGTGGGGTACCGTGCGACGGTATAGGGTTCACGATGCCGGGCGTGTTCCAGCGCCATTATCATGCTCCACCTAAGAGCCTGACCTTGGCTCGCGGCTCGTGACGCTCGCGCCACCAGCTGGAATCGACGGCCAACTCGGGCCTTGCGGTTCGAGGATGTTGTTGATCCCGCTCGTAGGCATCCAGATTGTATGCCGGTGTCATGCCGATCTTCATGAACGTTCCGAAGGTCTTCGGCGTATTGGCGAGCGAGTGCCGTGCTTGCGGCATTGCCGCGTACCTGCGCGCGATCGTCTCGAAATCCTCTGGTTCGCAGCCCGTCACCTGAAGCACGTGATCAGTGGGCGCGCCGAATTCAAAAGCGCCGCGCTTGTGATCTTCGATATACGTTCGGATGCCCAGTTGTTCGAAGCGGCTTATTCCCAGGGTGCGCATCGCCTTCACGAACATCCACATCGGCATTTCCACATGGATGACCTTGCGGCCAACGACCCGGCTCAGGATCGTGGTCATGTCCTTGGCGGATAGGAGCGTGGGACCGGTTGGCCGATAGGTTTTGCCAGCATGCCGGCCAGGATCTGTGAGAGCAGAAACCACGACCCGTGCAATATCTTCATTCGACGGCGGTGCATTGCGGCCAGCTCCCATCGGCATTGGGAACAGGCCGAGATGCGCGGCAAAATCGATCAACCTCAGATAGTTGTCGGCAAAGAAGCCCGGACTGACGACTGTGTGGGCGATGCCGGGCAGGCTGGAAAGCATTTCCTCGACGAGCCAGTTCTGCCGTGTGGCGAGTGACGGGTGGTTGGGGCTGGCCAGCCATTGGCTCAAGGAAACGACCGCCTCCAATTTTGCGTGCCGCGCTGCCAGCGCAAATGCCGCCGCGCTCTGGATCATAAATGGGTGCCATGGCGGACAATAGTAAGCACGTGATGCGCCTTGCAGTGCCGACTGCAATTGAAGCGGATCGAACAGATCAGCAATCACGACTTCGGCGCCAAGGGATCGAATGCGCGCGCTGCGTTGATCCTCATTGTGCACCAACGCCCGCACCGGCCAGCCAAGCACGAGGAGTTGAGAAGCAACGGCGCCGCCCGTCTTACCCGTCGCGCCTGTCACCACTATCAGGGGCCTTGTCATGATCAACTCGCTTTCGTTGTCGGTTGGTTTGCATGCGTCTCATCGCTCAGAGACTTGACGATGCTCGTCAACGCTTCCGGGCGTTCGAGCCAGGTGAAGTGCCCCGAGTTGGGTAGCGTAATCAGGTGCACGCCAGGGATCTCATTGGCGTTACGCTGCCGCTCGGCATCGGTTGACCAGTCGCGCTCGCCGTAGACGAGTACGACAGGCGCGCAAACGCTCGGATAGAGTTCTCGGGCGGCAGACCAAGAGCGCCAGCCCGCGAACGTCTTGCGCTCGACTTCGCGAAAACCCCAACGGTGCCCGGTCCAGTCAAAGGTCATCAGTAGGCCGAGCTGCAGTTTGCGCTTGTCGACAAGTCCGCCGCGCAGGATGGGGCCAAGTATGAGCGGGTTTTCGAGCGCGGCAACGATCGCGCCAGCGATAGGTATCTGAAAACTGCCGATGACGATGTTGGCCAGCAGGTTGCCGCGTCGGACGCCGTCACCGTAGAAACGGTCGTAATCGTAAGGGTTGCTCGCGACCACAGCGCGGACGCGGCTTGGAATCTCGCTGGCTACCGTTAACGCGAGAACGCCGCCGATCGATTCGCCGGCGAGCGTTACGTCGGACAGATCGAGTTGCTCTATGAAACGGCGAACGGCATTGCGAAAATAGGGCTCGGTAAAGCTTGCGCCGCGCTTGATGTCAGACCGCCCATGACCAGGAAGGTCGAGCGCATAAACGGTGAAGTGCGGCGTGAGTTGTGGAATCGCTGAGTCAAAGTATGCAAGCTCGGTCCTGATGGTATGCAGCAGGACGAGCGGCGGACCACTCCCGACTTTGAGATAGCGCAGCGACAGGTCTGGGGCGATGTCAATCGTAGTCGTGCTTACGAGGTTCATATCCTTCATGATGCGGCTCCCCCCTCGCGAATGCCAAGCCCGGTGATCAGGAACGCAATCTCCGATGGGGTTGTCATGATGCTTTCGCCTGCCTTTTTGTTGCGGCTTGCTATGCCAGTTGCGACCCCAGGCGATCGACCCACCCCTTGGTGTCCGGAAATTCCGTGAGCAGCCCCATCGTGAGGGTGCAGAACATCATCGAACCGTTCATGATGTCGGCTGCGGTAAACCGCTCGCCGAGCATCACACTGGTGACGACGAGTACGGCGAGCAAGGCATGTCGTCGCGCCGTGAAAAACACTGCGATCACGAAAAGCACCGCCATCGTCACGGCGATACCGGCCATGCCGAATGTCGCGAGCGGCGAAGCCTGCGTTACCGGGATCAGCTTCCACATGGGATCGCCTGCTCCACATGTATCTGTATATGCAAAGACCTCATCAAAAAAACTCCCACCTATCCCGACGTCGTTCCAAAAAGCCTCGATGACAGTTTGCGCAGCAGGGCTGCCCCGTCGGAACCGAGAAGATTTTCAGCTTTCGACTGGGCGCGCTTCCAGGCTGGCGAGACATTCGCCAACAGCTCTTTACCGCGCCGTGTCGCCTGCAGGGGAAGCCCGCGCCCGTCCTCGTCGTCGGCGACTTCCTCGATCCATCCGTTGTTGAGCATCACCTGGAGATTGCGCGTGAGCGTCGAAGGATCGAGTTGGATCACGCGGCCGATTTCGATCCGGCGCACCGGGCCGAGCTGCGCCACAACAACGAGGAGATTGAGCTGCGTTGCCTTGAGACCGAATGGACGCAACTCGTCGTCGTACATGCCGGTCAATACGCGCGTCAGCAACCGTGCGCGCCCCATCAGGCAGCCTCCGGCCATCTCACTGATCACGTCTTTCGCCGCCATAGCTATCGCCTCCTGGCGCCAGTCTTTGCATATGCAAAGACATGGTGTCAAGCTTGGTCTGACAGATGCCATGGGGGCTAAATTTGATGAGCCTGCAATCAGTCGCGCGGCGTCTTCCACGATCGCCTGGCGACAACCGGCGGATACCGAGTTGATCGCATCTCCTCTCTACTGAGAGGTGGCATCTGGAGCTCGATCAACGAAATGCGATGCTCGGTGCCGCAAATTTCTGGATTGCCTTCCGAAACCGTGGAAGCGCCGCCATCACGCCGCGGCCGCCGCGCGTCCGAGGCCATAACTGCATGGGCTCTTGCGGGCCGATCGAGAGCACCGCAAGAACCACACGTGCGCGGGCGCTAAGCCACGGACTCCAACTTGTCGAAAGAGCCGGTCCAGCCCATCGTCATGCTGCCGCGTTGCTTGGTGAACTCGGCAATGTCCGCCGGGGTTGCGTCTCGCGGCTCCCATCGCACGGTCACGCGCGTTCGATCCGTATCCTCGGAAACCAACTCCACCGTGGTGAGCATCGTTTGTGGCCAGTTGGAGAAAAATGGCGGCCGGATCACCCGTTCCTTGTCGTCGCAAAATTAATGCGTGTAGATGATGCGGCTCGGCTTTTCGAGCGCCAGATAGCTCACGCGTCCGTACATAACCATGCCGTCTGCTGCCGTCATCATGTAGAACGAGCTGCCACCGACCTGTGGCTCCTTTCGCAGAAATTTCATGGTGGCGCCCGTCGGCGGCATCCATTGAGCGAGATGCTCCGGATCGGTCCACATCTCGTACATGCGCTCGACAGGCGTATCGAATGTGCGTGAAATGAAGAACTGCTCGGTCCCCGAGATTCTCTTTCCTAAATATTCGGCCAGCCGATCCCAGGTAGCCTCGCCTCCGGCCTTCTTGATGAATCCGCGCATTTCTACCGCCACTTCAGGCGTTGCGAACGTCATGCTCAAGTCGAGCTGAGTACGCCCCTCGCGTTCGGTGAAGAGCGCCGTGACACGGAACAATGGTGGGCGATCCTTGTGGCCGCCGTGGTCGTAGATCATGCGTTGCCCGGGCACGACTTCGAGGTACTGCGTCGTGTTCTCGTAGTCGGTGCCATCAGGTCCGTGCATGGTGTAGTGCCAATGGCCGCCAGTGCGCAGATCGTGGCTGTGTGTCGTCAGAGTGAAGCCGCGCGGGCCCCACCACTGCGCCACCTCCTCTGGAACCGTCCAGGCATCCCACACGGCTTGCAGCGGCGCGTCGTAGACGCGGGTGAGCGAGATGACATTGGACTTACTTTTTTCTGCCATGACCGGCTCCCTTGGCTTTTGATTTCAGATACGCACCGAGCCGGTCGAGCTGCTCTTCCCATGCAACTCGATGCTGCTCCATCCAGTCGACCGCTTCGCGCAGTGGTTCGCCGTTGAGTTGGCAGGGCCGCCACTGCGCTTTGCGCCCCTTGGTGATGAGACCCGCATTTTCCAGAACTTTCAGATGCTTCGTCACGGCCGGCAGGCTCATGTCCCGCAAGAACGGCTCGGCGAGTTCCGTGACGTTCGCCTCGCCCTCCGACAGGCGGGCGAGCATGGCGCGCCGTGTGGGATCCGCAAGGGCAGCGAAGGTGCGGCTGAGTGGGTCGCGCATCTTTATGTGACCACTAAGTTAATTAACTAATAGGTAATATATAGGGGAATGTTGCTGAACTGTCCAGACGTGAGTGCAAGCGCCAAGACGAGGAACGAGTGTCGATGCCAAGGAGTGTGCGCGAACCGCAGAGACGCGCTCTCCACAGCGATTCCTGGAACTGTGGGGCAGCGTCAGGCGACATCTGGCAGCGGCCCGGCATGTCGAAGCACGAGCGCCTCGCTGTGCCGCTGTAGGACACGATACGGCAGCAACTGACGCTACCCGCAACCTGTACTCGCTCGCAACGAGAGTCCGCCGCCTTCGTATTATCCGCAGATATATTCGGCAAAGGCTCGAGCGAGAGAGGTGTCGGGCGTCTCGCGCGGCAACAGAGCGTAAAGGGTTTTGAAGATATCGGCCTCCTCAATCTCCACGACCCTTAGCGAGCCATAGGCTCTGTCTTCCCGCACGCTGCTTTCGAGAACGATCGATATGCCGAGATTGGCTTTCACGGCCTCCTTCACGGCTGCCGTGCTTCCCAGATCCAGGCCAATCTTGAGCTTGTCAGCCGCTGCTCCGAATAGCGTTCGAAGCACGCGACCGGTGCCCGTGCCAGGCTCGCCTCCGATGAACGTCTCGTTCAGCAGCGCTGCCTTGCTCACGCGAGCGCGAGTTGCAAATGGATGACGTGGCGACACTATCGCCACCAACTTCTCTCGGCGCCACGGTAGCCATTCGAAGCCCTGTATCTCTTCGCTCCATTCCGTCAGTGCGATGTCGGCCTCGCCGCTCAGCGCCTGGTCGATCGCCGCGCGGTTTGTTGCGATCTGCAATCGAATTTCCGGCTTTGGATTGCGCTCCGCCGAGAACGAGCTGATCAGCGGAGGCGTCAGGAACACGCCGATGTTGCTGCTCGCAGCGATGACAAGGGACCGACCTCGCAACTTCTCCTCGACACGCGTGGCCGATTGCAGAAGTGAGCGTGCATGAGGAAGAAACGCCTCGCCATCCCGCGTGAGCACTGAGCGCGCCCGATTGCGCATCACCAGACGCACGCCGAGCTGCTCCTCCAGCCTTCGCATCTGCTGCGAGATGTGTGGTTGCGAACACTGCAACCGCTCCGCAGCCTCCTGGAAGCTACCCGCGTCGGCCAGGGCAACAAAGCTTTGAATCTGCGAGAGGTTCAACATCAAGCCGCTCGATATTTGTTATTGTAAGCCACATATATAATAATATTTCTGTTTTTGGCGAGAGAAATTATGCAATTTTGTGATGTCACGCTGTTTACATAATATATCTTTATGGATCTGCCTCGTCAGGTCACGGCGGCGCCTTCGGTCGCTGCCCAACAGCGGGGCTTCCTGTAATGATCACACGTCGCACTCTGGTATCAGTGCTCGCATCCACGGCATCGATGACGGCCGCGGGTTCTATTGTGGGTGGCAACGCGTTCGCCCAAGCGAAGAAAGACGGCAAGCTTCACCTGCGGTGCGCCATTGCTCCGCTGCGCCCGACACCCGCGACGACGGTGAAGGAGTTCGAGCCGATCTTCAAACATGTCGCCGATCAGATCGGCGCCACTTATGAGCTGGTTTCTCCAGAGAGCTGGGCCGCAATCTCGATCGCCATGTCGAACGGCCACATCGATCTAGGCTGGCTCGGACCCTGGGGCTACGTTCTGTCCCATCACAAGGCGGGGACCGAGGTGATCGCGACCGCCAAGTATCGCAGCAAGCCCATCTATCACGCGATCGTCGAGGGCCGCCCTGGCCTGCCCGTCAAGGAGTTCCCCAAGGACGCGAAGGGATTGAAGCTGTCGCTCAGTGATCAGGGCAATACCTCGGGCTGGCTGATCCCATATGCGCATCTCCTCAAGAATGGTGTCGACCCGAAGACCTTCTTCGAGTTGCGCGAAGGCGCCACTTTCGGCAACAACGTGATGATGATCCAGCAGGGGCTCGTCGACCTCGGCTCGAACATGGATCGCGGCCGCTTTGGCATGATCGAGGCCGGTGAGATGGATCCCAACAAGGTTCATGTCTACTGGACGTCTGATCCGCTCCCCAACGACGCCATTTGCGTGCCGAAAGGCTTCGATCCCGCGCTCAAGGAGAAGATCGCAGCCATCCTGACTGAACTTCCGGAGGACAAGGCGCAGGCGATGATGGGCAGTGGCTACAACGGCTTCGTGCGCGCCAACCACGAGAGCTATCGCATCATCGAGGAGGCCGGGAAGATCACCGGCAAACTGAAAATCTGATTTCGCTCCGGGGGCTCGCGGTTGTTGCGGGCCCCTCCCGCCCTCTCTCTTGGAAAGCCAGCATGCCAAACCTCAAAGGTCTGGTGCCGGGCATGTATGTCGAGCCTCGGCAGTCGCTCTTTTCCCTGCGCAATGCACTGAACCTCATCTTGCTGTGCCTGGTGTTGGGCTTTCTCGCGGCCTCATTTTCGGTTGCGAAAGTTGATCTTAGCAAGCTTGCCATGGGCCTACCCAAGATTGCGGGCTGGTTCCTTCAGATGTTCCCGCCGGATCTCAGTGAAATCGACTTGATCCTTTTCGCGGCGTTCCAGACCCTCGCCATGGCGACTATGGGCACCATCTTTGCGCTCTTGATCGTGACGCCGCTGGTCCCGTTGGCGGCACGCAACACGACGCCCAACCTCATCGTCTATCGGCTGGTGCGCAGTCTCTTCTCGGTGCTTCGCGGCACGGAAATGCTCGTCTTCGCGCTCGTTTTTGTTGCGGCGGTGGGTTTTGGACCATTCACTGGCGTGCTCGCCATAACATTCAACATGATCGGTGCGCTCGGCAAACTGCTCACCGAAGTCATCGAGCCTGCGGATCCCGGTCCCATCGAGGCGGTGTCGCTCACAGGTGCGGGTCCGGTGACGAAGATCCGATACGCACTCATACCCGACGTGTGGCCCAACATCGTGTCCGTTGTCCTCTACATCTGGGAATTCAACGTGCGCGCCTCGACCGTGCTCGGCATCGTTGGCGCGGGCGGCATTGGGCAGATACTCAAGGACTCCATCGATCTGCTCGACTTTCCGAAGCTCTGCACGGTCCTACTCACCATTCTCGCGATGGTGATCTCCATCGATACGCTGAGTGGATGGTTGCGCCGCCGTGTGCTCAATCCGGACGGCGGCAAGATCAGGTCTGTTCCCGTGGCGAAACGGCTCGACGCTGTCTGACAAGGAGGTCGTATGACGATTGCTGCTAAGCAGATCAGTGCGGTAGACAAAGCGGATTGGCTCCCCAAGCGGTCCGCTGCTACTCCCGATTACGGCCAATTCGTCGGCCATGGAAGCGAGAGGCCGCAGGCCGCGGTTACGATTTCTGTTCGCGATCTGCGAAAGAGCTTCGGCGACCGGCAGGTGCTCAAAGGTGTGTCGTTCGAAACGAGACCTGGAGAGCTGGTGGTTCTGCTTGGGCCTTCGGGCTGCGGCAAGTCCACCCTGTTTCGCTGTCTGACGCGACTGATCGAGCCCGATTCAGGACGCATCACCATCGACGGTGTCGAGGTTATCGGACTTTCCCTGAGCAATCTCGTCAAGCTGCGCCGGCAGATCGGATACGTGTTCCAGCAGTTCAACCTCGTCAAGCGCTTCCGGGCGATCGACAATGTACTTGCCGGTCGATTGGGCTACGTCCCGGTCTGGCGTACGCTTCTGCGTCAGTTCAGAGTTTCCGACAGGCAGCTTGCGCTGTCCTGCCTCGACAGCGTTGGCCTGCTCGAACAGGCCTATCAGCGCTCCGAGCGACTATCGGGTGGCCAGCAGCAGAGAGTGGCGATTGCACGAGCGCTCGCCCAGCAAGGCGATCTCATACTCGCCGACGAGCCGATCTCAAGTCTCGATCCGGAATCGGCGGAGAACGTTATGCAGATCCTGCGCCGATGCGCCCGGGAACGCGGCATGACGGTGCTTTGTAGCATGCACCAGGTGGATCTTGCCATGCGCTTCGCCGATCGCATCATCGCGCTGAAGTCTGGTGAAGTATTCTATGAGGGCGCGGGTAAGGAATTCAACGAGGCGACCCGCGATAGACTCTATGCTGCCTGAAACTGCCGCGATTGCTGGGGCCGTGCTCCCGCGCAGGAAGCTGCTTTCTCATCTCATGCACCTACGCGATCAGAACGGCTCCCTCTCGACCGCCGATCTCGAACATGTCGCCGCGCTCTTCGGACTGTCGAGGGCGGAAGTCTATGAGGTCGCCAGCTTCTATCCGGCGCTGGAATGGCCATACAGGCCTGCCGCAAGACCGGCGGTCGATCTCTCGTGCTGGCTTTCCTGCCGAGAGGACGAGGATGGTCGTGATGCTTGGCCATGCCGTGGACGATGTGCGCGGCGTCTCATTTTCACACGTTCGGAAGTTGCGGGTGGACGGCCTCTACGATATGTCCGCTGGCCCGCACAAGAACTCGTCACGGCCGCCCGCGAATGGCCGAGGAACCTTTCGATCGCTGGAAAATGGCCTGCTGTTATCAACGGCACCGCGAGGCCGATCCTGATCGCCAATGCGGATGAAGGTGACCCGACGGCCTGCAAAGATCGCTTTCTGCTGGAGACGGACCCGCAGGGGGTCTTGGAAGCGGCGCTTGTGGCGGCATCTGCCTTGAACGCCTGCGAGCTCATTTTCTGCGTCAACGGCGAGTACGCATGTGCAATCGCCGCACTTCAAAATCTGCTCTCCCTTCATGCAGCTGAACTATCGGCTTTCAATTTGTCGATCGAGCGATCCGGCGGCGCCTACATATGCGGCGAGGAGACAGCGCTCGTCGCAAGTCTCGAAGGATTCCGCGGGGTGCCAAGGGAGCGACCCTACGACCTGACTCGGCGCGGCTTTCTGGGCCGGCCGACGCTGGTGCACAACGTCGAGAGCCTCTACCGGCTGTCCGCCTTGGTTGGCGCGACCCCGGATGCGCGGCTTGTTACCACGCAGCTCCTCGACCCTCGCATCGACGCCGTTGCGCTGACGGGCCGCGTTTCTGCCCCGAGCCTCGGGCTCTTGTCCTGGGAAGGCAGTTTGCGAGACCTCATCGCGGCAAGCGGCGGCATGCGCGACGGGTACGAACTCGCGGGCGTCGTGATTGGCGGTATGCTCGGCGGCATCGTCACGGGGGATCACCTCGATGTTCCGCGCACCACGTTACAGGGGCTGGGTTACGGGTTGGGACCGGGCAGCATCGTCGCTTTTTCTCAACGCGATAGCGTTCGCGACATCGTGCAGATCATGGCCAACTTCCACGCGGCTGAAAGTTGCGGCCATTGCACCCCGTGCCGCGATGGCACGGCACGGGCGGTGGAACTGCTGGCGCAAGGCGGTGCGCGCGAGTGCGAGCTCGATGACCTGGCGTTCGTCATGCGAGAAGCGTCGGCATGCGGTCTCGGACGTGGCGCCGGCCGCGTCCTCGCGCAAGGGCTTAAGCTGTGCAGAGGTTTACCCACATGCCGGTGACGATCGAAGTCGACGACGAGACCGTTCTTGTCGACGACAGCACGAGCCTGCTGCATGCGCTCCGCGCATCGGGTCGAGATGTGCCAGGCCTATGCTTCAGTCCTCGCGAAGGCTACGCCGCAAGATCTTCGTGCCGCCTCTGCCTCGTCGAGCTAGAGGGCTCGCCATCTCTCATTCCGGCCTGTCGCGCAGAGATCCGAAACGGCATGGTGGTACGAACTCGGTCCGCGCGCCTCGATCGGGTTCGCAGCGGCTTGGCGACGCTTGCTTCTCGCGAGGCAACAGAAGCACCGCAAGCCGGATTTTACAGCGACTCGGTGTCGGCGGTTTCAGCGATCGCCCCGGATGGGCCGTCTCGCCCGTCACAGATTATGACCAGCGCGAGCCTGTCCTTCGATCCGGAAGCCTGTATCCGCTGCGGTCTGTGCCGTGATGCGTGCCAGACGGTGCAGGCCAACGGCGTCATCGGCATCGCTGGGCGCGGCGACGATTGCCGCATCGTATTCGAACTCGACAGCGCACTTGCCGAGAGCACGTGCACATCCTGCGGGGAGTGCGTTGAAGTCTGCCCGACACATGCGCTGGACTACGCGAGTTACTCGAAGGTTCCGCGCGCGGCGATCGGCGAGACGGTCTGTCCCTACTGCAGTGTCGGTTGCCGCATCACCCTCACCAGGGACGGGGACGGCCGGGTTGTGGGGGAGGGAGCGGACGGACCCGCCAACAAGGGCCGATTGTGCGTAAAAGGAAGGTTCGGCTTCGAGGCGCTGTTGCACGAGGACCGACTGCGCGTGCCACTCGTGCGCAAGCCGGGAGTACCCAAGAATCCGAATTTCGATTCGCGCACATCGGCGTCGCAGATCCGCGAGTTCTTCAGGCCGGTGAGTTGGGATGAGGCCCTCGACCTTGCGGCGCGCGGTCTCAGAGAGACATTCGCCGCGCACGGCGGAGGCAGCCTCGCGGTTCTGGGATCGGCCAAGGCTTCGAGCGAGGATGCCTACATTCTCCAGAAACTCGCGCGCGCCGTTCTCAAGACCAACCACATCGATCATTGTACGCGCCTGTGCGCTTCGGTGCCGCCACTTGCCGAGGCCATCGGCTTTGCTGCGGTGACGGTTCCAGTGGAGGCAGCCGCTGAAGCCGAGGTGATCTTAATGGTGGGGTCGAATCCCGAAGTCAACCATCCGGTGGCAGCGACGTTTCTCAAGAATGCCATCGCGCGCGGAACGAGACTCTTATTGGTCGATCCCTACCGCCAGCCTTTCGCCCGGCACGCCCATCAGCATCTTGCCCTCTTCCCCGGAACCGATGTGACGCTACTTTCGGCGATGCTGCATGTCGTTATCGGCGAGCGCCTCTACGATCATGCTTTCGTGCAGGCGCGCATCGACGGCTTCGAAGAGGTCGCCGAGGCCGTAGCCCACATCACACCGGAGATCGCAGAGAAGGTCTCGGGCGTGCCCGCGGATGAGATCCGCCGAGCGGCGCGCCTGTTCGCGACAGCACGTACGGCCATAGCGTTCTGGGGCATGGGGGCATCGCAACACGTCCACGGTGCAGACAACATCCGTTGCGTCGTCTCCCTCGCCTTGATCTGTGGGCATGTCGGAAAACCTGGAAGCGGGCTCCACCCCTTGCGCGGCCAGAACAATGTACAGGGTTCGTGCGACGCGGGCCTGATCCCGGGCAACCTCCCGGGTTACCAGCCGATCTCGGAGCCGGCCGTTCGGCGCAGGTTCGAAGCTTCCTGGGGGTGCAGCCTGCCATCGGAGTCCGGCCTCACGGTATGCGAGATACTGGATGCCGCTTGGCAGCGGGAGATCAAGGCGATCTACGTCGCCGGCGGCAACCCGTCCATGGCCAACCCCGATCTCGGTCGCACGCGCGAGGCCCTGGCCCGCCTTGATTTCTTGATCGTCCAGGACATCTTTCCGACTGAGACGGCCCTCCTTGCGGACGTATTACTGCCCGCAAGCGCCATTGCCGAGCGCGATGGCACCTACACGAGCACGGATCGCATCGTGCAACGGACGGAGCAGGCACTCTTGCCGCCTGGCGAGGCCATGCCGGACTGGTGGATCACGCGTGAAATTGCCCAAAGGCTCGGCGCCGACTGGGCGAACGTCGGCATCGCCACGCTCTTCGACGAGATGGCGGCCCACGTCCCTACGCTCGAGGGACTGACGTTTGCGCAGTTGAGCGCTTCCAAGTCGGTCCGCACTCCGCTCGGTGCGCCCGCCAGCCTGTTTGCGGATGTCTTTCCAACGGCCACGGGCCGCGCCCGATTGCGCTCCGCGTCGGTGCGCTCACCGGGCGAACTGCCCGATACGGACTATCCGCTTGTTCTCGTGACTGGCCGGTTGCGCGAGCACTGGCATACGGGCTCGATGACGCGCCGGTCCCCCACGCTAGACCGCCTTTCGCCGCGCGCCGAGTTACGGGTCGCGGCGGTCGATTTCGATCGTATGGGCCTCAGTCCCGATGCGCAGGTCCGCGTCGAGACACGCCGTGGCCGCGTGCGCGTCGCGTGTGTTCGCGACGAGCGCCTGCAGACCGGCGTGATGTTTCTTCCCTTCTCCTTCTACGAGGCAGCGGCGAATGAACTGACAGCGGCCAACCTCGATCCCACGACGCGCGTGCCGGAATACAAGTTCTGCGCCGCCCGTGTCGTGCCACTCAACGCCGCGCAAGACATGGCTTCATAAAAAGAACGTCGTCACCAATCCCGTGTTTCCAAAGACGCTCTCCATCTTGGAGCCGCATGGATTGACCGTCTCAAACGTGTCGGTTGAGCCGTGGCTACGCAAGAGGCTCACGAAAGAACTCGACGCTTCCGACGCGCTTCCCACTTTCAAGGCTTATTTTGTCGACAATTGAATTCTGGCGGCGGCGCCCCGCCTCATGTGCACCGCCTCATCCCACCTTGAAGATCGCGGCATCGGCCGCCCTTACAGCTCGTGGCAGCAGCCCTTCTGCGAAGAAGACATCTGCGATGGTCTGCTGCTCGCCGAGATCGGCCTGCGTCACGAAGCGAACATCGTAGCTTCGCCGGCTGTTGGCTGCGGCAACGACGGACTCCGGCAGGCCCCAGATCGGTGCAATCACCTTGGCAGCTTCGTCGGGATTCTTCTTCACCCACGCCCCTGTCGTTCTCAGAAGATCGACGATGACGCTCAGCGCCTCCTTGCGATCCTTGGCGAAGGACGCCGAGGCGAGATAGTAGCGCTGATAGTTGGCGACACCTTCGGCTTCTGTCAGGCGGCGGACCTTGCTCTGGGCCTCTATGGCGGCGACGAAGGGGTCCCACGTTACCCAAGCGGCCACGGCTCCCTTTTCGAATGCAGCCCTGCCGTCGGCCGGAGCGAGATAGGCAGCCTCGACATCCTTGGAAGTCAGTCCCACCTTTCGCAAAGAGGCCAGCAAAAGGTAGTGGCTGCCGGCTCCCTTGGTGACCGCAACCTTCTTGCCCTTGAGATCGGCAAGCCTCTTGATCGGAGACGCCTCGGGAACAAGGATCGCCTGTGCTGCGGGCGAGGGCGTTTCACGGGCGACGTAGGTGAGATTTGCTCCGGCTGCCTGGGCAAACAACGGCACCGTATCGGCGACGTCGGCGGAGAAGTCGATCGCTCCTACGTTCAGAGCCTCGAGCAGAGGCAGCCCGTTGGGAAATTCGGCCCAAGATTCCGTAAGCCCCAGCGGGGCTAGCGCACGGTCGACGCTGCCCTGCGCCTTCAACACGCCGATCAGCGTGGACGATTTCTGATAGCCGATTTTGATGACGTTAGAGCCTGGTGCAGCCATGGCGGGCCGCCCCATGAATGCAGCGAATGTACTTGCGGTGAGCAGGGTTGTGACTTCGCGGCGGTTCATGACGAGCCCCTTCGTGGGTTGAATGCTGCCGCGAAGGGATATGAAAGGGAATGTCAGCGCCACCAATAAATATCGGAAATAATATTTAGATATGTCCTATGGCCGAAAGGCCGTGCCCGTCAGATTGTCATTCTACCAAATATCGATTCCAGAAATTCAAAGTAGAAACTCTTCGTTGTCATTTAAGTCCCTCATGTTCGAAGCTCGCCTCCTGTTCAACGCAGGAGGATCGATTGAGACACATCACGCGCCGTTTCGTCGTTGCATCGCTTGCTCTCGCAAGCGTTGCGGTGCAGTCCGCAAGTCCGGTTGAGGCCACCGAGAAAGTGGTTCGGATAGGCATTCAGAAGTACGGCAAACTCATTCTCCTCAAATCCAAGGGCAGCCTGGAGAAGGCGCTGGGACCGCTCGGCTACAAGGTGACGTGGACTGAGTTCCCGGCAGGACCGCAATTGCTCGAAGCGATCAACGTCGGCGCCATCGACTTCGGAAACACAGGGGAAGCGCCTCCGATCTTTGCGCAGGCCGCGGGCGCACCGCTGATCTACGTCGCCCATGAGCCGCCTGCCCCACTCGGGGAGGCCATCGTCGTGCCGAAGGACAGCCCCATCAAAACCGTGGCCGATTTGAAGGGGAAAAAGGTTGCCCTGAACAAAGGCTCGAACGTCCACTATCTGCTCGTGAAGGCCTTGGCCAAGGCAGGCGTCGCCTACACGGACATTCAACCTCACTTTCTGACGCCAGCCGATGCGCGCGCCGCATTCGAAAAGGGGGCCGTCGATGCATGGGCGATCTGGGATCCCTTCCTCGCGTCCGCTGAGGCAGCGATCGGCGCTCGCCAACTTGCAGATGGATCGGGCCTCGTCGCCAATCACCAGTTCTATTTCGGATCGAAGTCGTTCGTTGACGCGCACAGCAAGGCACTCGACATCCTGATCGCTGAACTCTCCAGCGTCGACGCCTGGGCAAAGGGCGATATCAGTGCCGTCGCGGCCCAGCTCTCGCCCTCGGTCGGTATCCCTGCCTCCGTTCTCGAAGTCGCTCTGAAGCGTTCTTCGTTCGGCATTCGCCCGCTTGATGCCGGCGTGATCGCCGAGCAGCAGAAGGTTGCCGATGTCTTCAAGGAACTTGGTTTGCTGCCCAAGCCCGTCGTGATTGCCGACATCGTGCGGAGGGCCGGATCATGAGCTTGACTCCCGCCCGCGAGGCCAACGTTCTTTGGTTTCTCCCGACCCATGGCGATGGCCGTTATCTTGGAACGTCAGTCGGTGGCCGTGAGGTCAGTCTCAACTATCTGCGCCAAGTAGCGCAGGCCGCCGATGACCTTGGATACTTCGGTGTCCTGCTGCCTACCGGCCGCAGTTGCGAGGATAGCTGGATCGTCGCGTCGGCTCTCGCCCCGTTGACAGAGAGGCTGCGTTTCCTCGTCGCCGTTCGTCCGGGGCTGCAGTCTCCCGCCGTCGCGGCGCGGATGACGGCGACCCTCGACCGAATTTCCGATGGCCGTCTGCTGGTCAACGTCGTCACCGGCGGAGACCCGGTTGAGAACAAGGGCGATGGTATCTTTCTGCCCCACGATGCCCGCTACGACGTGACCCACGAATTCTTGGCGGTCTACAAGCAAATGCTTGCGGGCGAAACCGTCAACTACAAGGGGAAGTACATCCAGATCGAAGATGGACGTCTGTTGTTTTCACCCAAGCAGGCGCCCCACCCGCAGCTCTATTTCGGCGGGTCCTCGCAGGCCGGGATCGACGTGGCGGCTGGCGCCATCGACAAGTATCTGACTTGGGGGGAACCTCCCGCGCAGGTCGCCGAAAAGCTTGCTGTGGCTCAAGCAGGGGCCCGCGCCAAAGGCCGATCGTTTACATTCGGCATCAGGCTTCATGTCATCGTCCGTGAAACCAACGACGAAGCCTGGCGTGACGCTGATGCGCTGCTGAAGCATCTCGACGACGAGACAGTGGCCTCGGCTCAGAAGATTTTCGAGCGCATGGATTCGGTCGGCCAAAAGCGAATGCTCGCACTTCACGGGGGGCGCCGCGACAAGCTCGAAGTCAGCCCAAACCTATGGGCTGGCGTCGGGCTTGTCCGTGGCGGCGCTGGAACGGCACTCGTCGGCGACCCGCCCACAGTCGCGGCCCGGATCAAGGAATATATGGCCCTCGGCATCGATACATTCATCCTCTCGGGTTACCCGCATTTGGAGGAAGCCTATCGGTTCGCCGAGCTCGTATTCCCGTTGCTGCCATTGGCCCACAAAACGCGGGTTGGCGCCTCGTCCGTGAACACTGGTCCGTTTGGAGAGACCATCGCCAACGACCTCCGGCCCGTCGAAAGGCAGCGAGGCCAATCGTGAGCGGTACGATCTTCATCATGAAAGCGGCCGACCGGGTTACCCCATGGCTCGTGCCGATCGGCCTGCTGCTGCTGTGGGAAGCTGGCGCGCGGGCGGGGGTTATCCATCCCCGCGTCTTGCCGGCACCGAGCCAGGTCGCGCTCGCGTTCTGGGAGACGGCAAAGAGCGGGGTCCTGGGCGAAAGCGTTTGGATCAGCTTCAATCGGGCGCTGCTGGGGCTTTTGATCGGCGGCGGCCTCGGGTTTCTTCTCGGCGTCGTCAACGGCATTTCGCGCCCCGCCGAACGGCTGCTCGATTCGACGCTTCAGATGCTGAGGAACGTGCCTCACCTGGCGATCATTCCGATGGTCATCCTCTGGTTCGGCATCGGCGAGGAAGCAAAGATCTTCCTCGTCGCCATTGGGGCCTTGTTCCCTATCTATCTCAATACGTTTCATGGCATCCGCACCGTCGATCGCGGCTTGATCGACATGGCCCGCGTTCACGGCCTGTCGAATTGGGAGATCTTTCTGCACGTTATTTTGCCGGGCGCGCTGCCATCGGTGCTGATCGGTCTGCGCTACGCGCTCGGAATCATGTGGCTGACGCTGATCGTTGCGGAGACGATCTCGGCGACCTCGGGCATCGGCTATATGACGATGAACGCGCGGGAATTTCTGCAGACCGATGTCGTTGTGCTCGGCATTCTTGTCTATGCGCTTCTCGGCAAGCTCGCTGATGTCGTGACGCGACATCTCGAGACCTGGGCACTCGAGTGGCACCCAGCTTACCAGACCAATCAGGAGCGGGCGTAATGACACATGGCTCGACAGCCTTGCGGGGAAACGCGCTGGTCGACGATACCTGGGATCAGTCGATTGGAGCGGTAGAGATTTCGTCCGATGGGGGCGCGACCTACCCCCAACTCGGCGCTTCCCAGGAGCCGCCAATTGGACAGTCCGTTTCGCTGCTCGGCGTTGATCGATCATTCGGATCGCGGGAAGTTTTGAAAGGGCTCGATCTCAACGTCCCGGCCGGGCAGTTCCTCGCGATTGTTGGGCGCTCGGGCGGGGGCAAATCAACCTTGATGCGGCTCGTCGTCGGGCTCGACAAACCCAACGCGGGCGAGATCGCCATCGACGAAGCGCCGGTACGGTCGCTGCAATCGTCGGTTCGCCTGTTGTTTCAGGACCCAAGACTTCTGCCGTGGAAGCGCGTGCTGGCAAATGTGGGCATCGCGCGGGGTCGCGATTGGAAGTCGATCGCCCGAGCGGCTCTCAACGATGTGGGCTTGGCCGAGCGCGAACGGGACTGGCCAGCCGTTCTATCAGGTGGTCAGCGGCAACGCGTAGCTCTCGCCCGCGTTCTTGTAAGTCGGCCCGGCGTGTTGTTGCTCGATGAACCTTTCGGTGCCCTCGATGCCCTGACGCGCGCGGAGATGCACGAACTTCTCGATCGTCTCTGGCAGACCTACGGCTTCACGATCCTTCTCATCACTCATGACGTCGCTGAAGCCGTGGCACTCGCGGACCGCGTTGTCGTGCTCCGTGACGGCCGGGTTGCCCTTGATCAGTCGATCGATGTTGCGCGGTCCCGCCGCAACGGCAATGAACCTGAATTGATGCGGTTGCGCGATCAGATACTTGCCCAGGTCTGACGGTGCCAGTCATTGGCACTCGTCGATTGCCAATGATTGTATCCGAATAAGATCAGTAGAACCGATTGGTTTGATGAGGATAGTGATTGCGCGAGAGTTGCACAAAGAAATGTGAATGGTCGACAAGGAGGATGTCGCGATTGATGTGAGCAATCGTCGATCCGACTTCAAAACGGCACGTCGTCGATGACACGAACTTTGGTTGGTTCGCAGCCTGCTGCGTGAGGCGCAAGCTGTGATCTCGTCCCGCAATCAGGGAAGCTGCCGAATGCAGCGAAATGAGAGCCATGTCGAATGTCAGCCTCTTAAGTGTGAACAATCTGATCGCGGGCATATTGAGCCAACGCTCCGACGACCGGAGTTTTGTGTTTTATGCGTCGGACAGCGCCTTTGATCCGATCCACGGCTCAACGTTTGGCAGCCGGAGGGCAGCCCAGGAGGCTGTCGAGCGGTTCGCGGCCACGCGGGGGATTTTCGGGGCTCATCGCTCCGACTGGGCCGATACCATGGAAAATCAGGCCATCAGGAATGCGATGGCTTGAAGTCGACCTCCCCAGATGCGCTCTCATGCGAGCAGCGTTTGTCGACTGGCCGGACCGCCTCTGCGGTTCGGCCTTTTTTGATCGCGGAGTTCTGGCGACACGACCGGTGTTACGACGCGCCATGTGGTGATCAAAGGCGGCGGCGCCAGCGGGGTATTGCCTGCGATTCATCTCCTGCGAGCAGTCTCGGCCGGACTGAAAATTGCCCCGATTGGGCGCATGCCGGAGCCTGGACGTGGACTGGCTCATGTGGCTGCCCACCCCAATCACCTTCTGAACGTTCGCTCGCTCAACTTGAGCGCCAATTCGGATGCACCAGATCTTTTCGTGGTTTGACCAATCAGCAATCCGTGGCCGATACTTGGCAATCGCAGTCGTGTTTCGTCCCGCGCTTGACCTTCGGGCGCCAACTCGCTCAGCAATCGCAGGCGTCAATGCATGCAGCACAGGGGCGATCCGAACTGAATATCCTCTTCGCCGAGGCGACCGAGATAGCCATTCGGGGTTGCCGTCCCGTCATAACGCTTGTTGGCGCCGACGAGATTGTGGCCGACACCGCCGTCGTCGCGACCGGGAACGAGTTGCAGCCCACTAGCGATGAGCCCTGGTCGCGCGCCACCTGGAGCGCCGCCGATCCCAGGGACTTGAAGGCGCCGAGCGCGGTGGTCCTGCTGGGGATTGGACTGCCCATGCTCGACTTTTTGCAGTCTCTTCTGGCGGCAGGAGTTCCAGGGACTTTGAAAGCGATCTCAAGACGCGGTCTGCTGCCCGAGGTCTCTAGTCCGATTGAATGTCAACCGGCGTTCCGCGGGCCAACGCCGGCCAACCTCGTCGATTGAATTGGGGTGGCAATCGGAAGAGAGCCGGATTTTGTGCTTTGGCACAACCCGTGTGGGCGTGGAGGGCCGTGCCATTGCTTGCATGGTCGAGGATCACCCATCTCTAATCGATATCGTCACGCAGATCGCAACCGTGCGAGAATGCGGTGAGCGGTGTGCAGTAGGAGTTGCTGTGCGAGGATGTACAACGCTACGTCCGCCAAGCCATGAATAATGCTAACACATTTGGCCAGGAGTAAAGGTTATCGGAACTGATGGCTGTTCTCTCGCGGACGAGATCATGCGTGCCCGGCCCACCTTCCACAAGCTGGACATCATGGACGATCATACGCGAAACACTTTGAAGCTTCGCTGATGCCAACCGGAACACTAAACGGGTTAGTCTTGGAGCTTTCAGGATTCAGATTGCGCGCGCCATGACATCGACCGAACCCGATCTCCCTTTCAGTTCCTCGTCGCTTGGCAACGATGGCCACATCCTCATCGTTGACGATGATGCGCAGATCCGTCAGCTCGCGGGCAAGTTCCTGCGCGAGCATGGCTACAGGGTGACGACCGCCCGCGATGGGCGCGAGATGCGCCAGGCACTGACAGCCGCCTCCATCGATCTCGTCATCCTCGATATCATGCTCCCGGGCGGTAATGGTCTCGAGCTTTGCAAGGAGATCCGCAGCCGCTCGGCGCTACCTGTCATCATGCTCACGGCACGAGGCTCCGAAACCGACCGTATTGTCGGTCTCGAGATCGGTGCCGACGATTATGTCGCCAAGCCCTTCAATCCACGGGAGCTGCTCGCACGGATCAATGCCGTCTTGCGGCGCGCCCGCGCTTACCTGGACGCACCACAGGCCAGAAGCGCTCATTGTCTGCGATTTGAGAATTGGACCCTCGATACGCGCCGCCGCGAATTGTTGGACCCAAAGGGCGTCGTGGTCGATTTGTCCACCGGCGAGTATGATCTTCTATTGACTTTTCTCGAGGCCCCGCAGCGGGTCTTGACCCGCGATCAACTCATGGATGCCGCCAAGCACCGCATGGCGACCGGATTCGATCGCGCCATTGACATCCAGGTCAGCCGCCTGCGTCGCAAGATCGATGCTAGCGAGGATGGCCAGGCCATGATCAAGACCATTCGTGGTACCGGCTATATGTTCGTGCCAGCGGTTGAGCGCGCATGATCCGCTCACTTGATACTCTCGCCGCACGCGCGGTGCTCGTCTCCTTGATCGGCATCACACTCGTCCATTTTCTCAGCTTGTGGACCTATGAGCACACGCTCGAGCGCGAGTTGACCATCGCGCACGAGACGCGCCTTGCCGAGCGGATCATCGCCATAAAACGCAGTGTGATGCTGGTTGCGCCACCGCAGCGCGAAACCGTAGCTCACGAGCTTTCTGGCGGCCCCATCGAAGCCCACTGGAGCCTCACGCGTGGCGCCATTCCGGGCGGTCCTGGAGCCGAGCACTGGCAAAGTCTTGCTGGCCAGATTGCGTCGCTCGCGCAGGATCTCAAACGCGACGATATTGTCATCGGCAGTAGCGCCGGCGCTGATCCCCATGTGGCCCTCGTCTCCATGCGTCTCCCGGATGACAGCTGGATCAACGTCAGCCTGTTTGCGGTCGGTCGACCGCGAACTTCCGGACACGGCACGGTGGTCTCAACGACCTTGATGGCCTTCGGCGTCATTCTCTTGTCCATCCTAATCGCCCGCTGGCTCACGCGACCGATCCGCAGCGTTTCGGCTGCCGTTCGCTCCCTGTCGCCCGATGGCAACCCCGTTGTTGTTCGTGAAAGCGGGCCTGAGGAAGTCCGCGATCTGGCGAAGGCATTTAATGACATGCAGCGCCGCATCGCCGATCTCGTCGCGCGACGAACGCAGTCACTCGCCGCCGTCTCGCACGACCTGCGTACGCCGTTGACCCGGCTGAAGCTGCGAGCCGAGGATCTTCAGGACGAGGGACTGAGGGGCGCCATTGCATCTGACATCAGCGAGATGGAGCAGATGATCGATGCAACCTTGTCGTACCTCAAGGGCGATGAAAAAGCTGAGGCGCCTCGCCCGCTCGAATTGACGGCGCTGCTTGACACCATCGTCAACGATGCGCGCGACGCGGGTCATGATGTGAAGTTCGATGGGCTTGATCATATTGTCATCGACGGGCGGTTGATTGGCCTCAAACGCGCCTTCAATAATCTCGTCAGCAATGCCGTTCGCTTCGGCACCAAGGTCACCGTGTCGACCGCTCTGACCGATGGCGCCGTCATGGTCATGGTGGACGACGACGGCCCGGGCGTCCCAGTTGACCAGCTCTCCGCTGTTCTCGAGCCGTTTGTACGGCTCGACCATTCGCGCAACCGCGAAACCGGCGGCGTTGGCCTCGGTCTCACCATTGCGAAGAGCCACATCGAGGCGGATGGGGGAACGCTATCGCTGGCCAATCGCGCCGAAGGCGGTCTCCGCGCCACTGCGACGCTCCCCGTCAGGCGATCTTGAAACAATTTGTTACTGAGCCGTAACGCGGCGATACACCCCCTTCGCTAACCTCCAACCGCTGACCCATCGGTAGCCAAGGGGGGACCATGCGATCCGCGATCGCGCAAAGGATTTTGTTCGCTGTTGCCATGGCGATCCCGCTCATGACGGCCGCGCCGGCCTACGCTCACGAGGGCCACGATCATGGAGCCCCGCCGACGCCGGTTTCCAGCACCATCGCCCCGCGCGCGGACGCGTCGTCAACGGATTTCGAAGTCGTTGTCATTGCTCGCGGCGACAAACTTTCGCTATTTCTCGATACGTTTCGGGAGAACCAACCGGTCGATGGGGCCGTCATCGAGATTGATGCCCCCGGTGGCACTCTGACGCCCAAGCCTGATGGCTCGGGCACCTATACGGTTGTCGCCCCCTTCATCGCCAAGCCGGGCTCTTACGACCTCGCCATCACGATATCGGCCAGAGGCCTCTTAGATATCCTGACGACGACGCTAAAGATCCCGCCAATCGCCGCCGCAGCAGCGGGGCAGCCTATGTCCGTAGGTGGCAGCCCTGCACTTGGGCAGGCCATCCTGTCGGTGACTGGGTTGCCCCAGACGTCCATCTTTATAGCTGTGATCCTTGGCTTCCTGGCGGGTGCCGTCGCGGCGTCGCTTATAGGGCGTCGCCGCGGCGGTGTGGCCGGGTTCATCGTGCTGGCCATGCTGGCGGCGACTTATCCCACAGTCGTTCATGCAGCCGAACCGGCGACGCCGTTTGCTGCGCGCGACGTTTCGCAACGCTTTCCGGATGGCGCGCTTTTCGTTCCGAAGCCTACGCAGCGGATTCTCGGCTTGCGTACGATTTTCACGGAAACAAAGCCGCACCGTCGGTCAATCGAGTTGCCAGGCCGTGTCATCCCCGATCCTAACGCGAGCGGCCTGGTGCAGGCCTCCGTCGGCGGTCGACTGGCGCCTCCCGAGGGAGGGTTCAAGCCGCTCGGTACCGTCGTAAAGGCCGGAGACATTCTGGCGTATGTGCGTCCCCCGATCCCCTCGGCCGATCTGACGACCCAGCAGCAACAGGCCCGCGAATTGGATCAACAGATCTCGGTGGTGACTCGCAGAGTGGAGCGCTTTCGCACAATTCAGCAAGTGATAGCCAAGAGCCAGCTTGAGGATGCCGAGCTGGAATTGAAGGGGCTACAGGCACGCCGCGCAAATCTTGAGCGGGCCAACAAGGAGCCCGAGCCGCTCGTTGCCCCGGTCGACGGCGTCATTGCCGCCTCGAACGCGGTTGCCGGCCAGATGGCTGAGCCGAACTCCGTCATTTTCCAAATCGTAGATCCGACCCGCCTCTGGGTCGAGGCGCTGAGTTTCGAACCGCAGTCGACGAGCGGATCTGCGCAAGGCCTGTTCGCAGGCGGACGGACCATCGATCTTGCTTATGTCGGTACCGGCCTGGCGGATCGCAATCAATCCATCCCAATTCACTTCGCGATCAAGAGTGATCCAACCGGTGTGCGCGCCGGCCAGTTCATGACCGTACTGGCCACGACGTCCGATGACCGAACGGGCATCGCCATTCCCCGAGAGGCTGTCCTACGTGGCACGAATGGCCAGAGCATCGTCTTCGAACACAGCAACGCCGAGCGCTTCGTACCGCGAGAGGTGCGCATCGAGCAGCTTGATGCCGAACGCGTGCTGATTGTCGCGGGGATCGAGGCGGGCAAGCGCATCGTTACGCAAGGGGCCGAACTCTTGAACCAGATACGGTAAGGTGGTGGCTGTGTTCACCTTTCTCGTCACACGCTCGCTTCGCAACCGACTGCTGGTGTTGTCAGTCGCCGCCGTGATGGTGCTCTACGGTGCCTTCACTCTACAGCGTTTGCCGGTCGATGTGTTTCCCGACCTCAATCGCCCGACGGTCACTATCATGACCGAAGCCGAAGGCTTGGCTCCTGCAGAGGTTGAGCAGCTCGTCTCGTTTCCCATCGAAACGCAGATGAACGGCCTGCCGGGTGTCTCGCGCGTGCGCTCCGTTTCAGGCGTGGGGTTGTCCATCATCTACGTCGAGTTCGACTGGGGCACCGACATTTTCCGCAACCGCCAGCAGATTTCCGAGCGGCTAGGACTCGTCAAGGAGCAGCTTCCAGCGAATGTCACGCCGCAGATGGGGCCGATCAACTCCATCATGGGGCAAATCCTCATGTTTGCCGTTACAGCGGAGACGGCAAACCCAATGGAAGTACGCGAGATTGCTGATTTCGTGATACGGCCGCGACTGCTGACCATTCCAGGTGTTGCTCAGGTCATACCGATCGGCGGCGAGGTTCGGCAGTTCCGCGTTGCACCGAACCCGCCTGCGATGCGCACGCTTGGCGTTACACTGGAGCAGATGGAGCGCGCGCTGCAGCGCTTCGGTACCAACAGCGGCGGTGGTTTTGCTGATCAATACAGTCGCGAATTCTTGATCCGCAACATAGGTTTGACGCTCAAGCTAGAGGATCTTCGCGACGTCGTCATCGCGGCGGAAGGAGGTCGATCCGTCTATTTGCATCAGGTCGCCGAGGTCAGCTACGGCTCCCGATTGAAGCGCGGAGAGGCCGGCTACATGGGGCGGCCCGCGGTCATCATCTCGGTCGAAAAGCAGCCAGCCATCGATACTGTAAAGCTGTCTGGCGAGGTCGAACGGGCCATCGCCGAGCTCAATCAGACCATGCCGAAGGGCATCAAGATCGACAATATTGTCTTCAGGCAGGCGAACTTCATCGAAACCTCGATCGGTAACGTCAAGAAGGTCATTGTCGAGGCTGTGGTCGTTGTCGCAGTCATACTCTTCCTGTTTCTCCTCAATGTCCGCACAACACTCATCTCGTTGACGGCCATTCCCGTCGCGATCCTGGCAACTGCCATCGTTTTCTACGCCCTTGGTCTCTCCATCAACACCATGACGCTCGGCGGTCTCGCCATCGCGATCGGCGAGCTGGTCGACGATTCCGTCGTGGACGTGGAGAACATCTTCAGGCGCCTGCGGGAGAACCGAGAGGCCGGCAATCCCCGCTCGGCTTTCGACGTCGTTGTCAGTGCCAGTCAGGAGGTCCGCTCCGGTATCGTCTACGCGACGATGATCATCGTGCTCGTGTTCGTACCGCTGTTCGCGCTGTCAGGCATCGAAGGCCGTCTTTTCGCGCCGCTCGGCCAAGCCTACATCATCTCCATTCTGGCAAGCCTTGTAGTCTCCATCACGCTCACCCCTGTGATGGCCTACTACCTGCTCCCTGGTCTGAAGAGGCTCGATGAGCACGAGGGCTGGCTGGTTCGCAATCTGAAGCGGGGCAATCGCGCGGCGCTAAGTTGGTCGTTCGCGCATCCGCGCACGCTGATGACGAGTGTGGCCATTGGTGTCGTGCTGGCGGCGCTGGCAGCCATTGCGCTGCCGCGAGCGTTCTTGCCGCCCTTCAATGAGGGCACGCTCACCATCAATACGCTGTTTCAGCCGGGCATCTCGCTGGCGGAAAGCCATCGCGTCGGCCTCATCGCCGAGAAGCTGATCATGGAAGTACCCGAGGCGAAGCTGGTTGCCCGACGGACTGGTCGCGCAGAGCTCGACGAACATGCAGAGGGCGTTCATTCATCCGAGATCGAAGTCGATCTCACACCTTCAGGTCGCACCAAGTCAGACATCATCAATGATATCCGCAGCCGGCTCTCGGTGTTGCCGGCCGCGACAAATATCGGCCAGCCCATTTCGCATCGCCTTGATCACATGCTTTCGGGGGTGCGTGCGCAGATTGCCGTCAAGATCTTTGGCGAGGACCTCGATACGTTGAGGTCTCTTGCCGAGGACATGCGCCAGCGTCTCACCAGGGTTCCCGGCGTGGTCGATCTGCAGGTCGAGCGACAGGTGCGCATCCCGCAGCTCGAGATTACGGTGAACTACAAGAAGGCCGCACTCTACGGCCTGCAGCCGGCTCAAGTCACCGAGCAACTCGAACGCCTCTCCAATGGCCGGCTGGTATCCCGCCTGGTTGAAGGCAGCAAGCGGTTCGACCTTGTCGTGCGGCTGCCCGATCGCATGCGCACAACGCAAGGGCTTGCCGATCTGTTGATCGAGACGCCAGCAGGCTGGATTCCCCTGCGCCAGGTCGCCGAGGTGAAAGAAACCGACGGGCCGAACCAGATCCTGCGCGAGAACACAAAGCGGCGCATCGTCGTTCTCGCCAATTCCGATGGCGCGCGTGATATGGCCGCGATCATTGCCGATATACGGCGCGAGCTTGCCAGCACCAGGCTGCCGACGGGTTTCTTCACGACGCTCGAAGGTACTTTCCAGGCTCAGGAGGAGTCCATGCGGACGATCGCCTTGCTTTCGCTGATCTCACTCGCGATGATCTTTGCCATTCTCTACAGCCGCTACCGCTCGGTGCTGTTTGCGCTCATCATCATGGGCAGTGTGCCGCTCGCTCTCATCGGGTCGGTGCTGGCACTGTGGTGGGCGGGACAGCCGTTGTCGGTGGCCAGCATGATCGGTTTCATCACATTGACCGGTATCGCAACGCGCAATGGTATTCTCAAGATCAGCCACTACATCAATCTCGCCATACACGAGGGCATGCCATTCGGGTCGGAACTCGTCGTGCGCGGCAGCCTCGAACGACTGACGCCAGTTCTGATGACTGCGATTGCCGCCGGCATTGCGCTATTGCCGCTCATGATCGACGCCCATGCCCCCGGCAAGGAAATCCTCTATCCGGTTGCGGTCACCATTTTCGGCGGCCTCATCAGTGCGACGTTGCTCGATACTGCGCTCACCCCGGTCCTGTTTCTTCGCTACGGCCGCAAGTCGCTCGAGCGGCTCGTCACACAGGCCCGTGGCGCCGGAGACTCATTTGAGCCGCACGCAGGCTCGGCAAAACCCATCGAAGCCTACTGATTTCACCAAGGGAGACCAACCATGTCCATCCATCGCTTCGCGACCATCACTCTGTCGCTCCTGCTGACGACGGGCTCGATCGCTCTCGCTCACGAGGCCGCAAAGGGACGCAATGGCGGTCTGCGTGTCGACGCGGGCGCCTATCACGCAGAATTGCTCGTCGATGGCACGACGAATGTCGCTGTCTATCTCAGCGACGCCGATGACAAGCCGATCTCGGCCAAGGACTTCAATGCAAACGCCATCTTGATCATTGAGGGTAAATCACAGCGCTTCCCATTGACCCCCGCCGAAGGCTCGAAACTCGTCGGCACAGCACCCGCGCCCGTCATGCCAGGCGTCAAAGGAGCCATTCAGCTCAACGCTCCGGACGGCGCGACAGCTCAGGCCAAGTTCTGATTGAGGATCAAGAAACATCATGGAGCCCGCTATGAGCGCGCCTCGCACAACCCTCACCGTTAGTCGTCGCTCTTTCGTGCAGTCCGGCGCCGCTTTCGGCAGCTGCATGTTGGCGGGAGTGCCGTGGAGTTCCGCAGTCGCCGCGGTACCCGCTTTGAAGGTCGAAACGCGGACTATCGAAGTCAACAAGACGGCTGCCAAGGTCTTTGGCGTGGTCGGGGCCGATGGAAAGCCCGGAATTTTCGCCCGGGAAGGCGACCGATTTACTGGTTCGCTACTCAATGCATCCGGCGAGCCGCTGCAGATGCACTGGCACGGGCAGGTGATGGCTCCGTTTGACCAGGATCGCGCGCGTCCCGGCGGCGGCGCGCTTGCAGCGGGCCAAAGCGACCTGCACGATTTCGAACTGACGCCAGGCACACACTGGATGCATTCGCATACGCTCTCCGAGCAGCGGCTTCTTGCGGCGCCAATGATCGCCCGCGAGAAGGATGCTGGTGATGTGCAGGATGTCGTCATCATGCTGCATGACTTCGCATTCCGATCTCCTCAGGAAATTCTGGCTGAGCTGGGCGGTAGCGATGCGCATGCCGCTCACTCAGCGTCAGCGCCGATGTCTCATGGCCCCGGCACGACGCATGCGATGTCGGGGCATGGTTCGGGACACATGATGGGAATGTCGCACGCCAACGACGTGCGTTACGACACCTATCTTGCCAATGACCGCACCTTCGACGATCCCGATACCGTCAAAGTCGACAAGGGTGGTAAGGTTCGCCTGCGCATCATCAATGGCGGGACGGCAACCGCCTTCTTCATCTCGACGCCGGGCCTCACATCGACGGCGATCGCGGTCGACGGGATGCCATGTCAGCCGGTAACGGCACACTCCTATCCCCTCGCTCAGGGTCAGCGCCTGGATCTCCTTGTCGATATTCCGAAGGAGGGCGGCGCATTTCCCGTGCTCGCCCAGGTCGAGGACGCGCAATTCCTGACGGGTATCGTTCTCGCGACCCCTGGTGCCGTGATTGTCAAGCGGTCAGCCACCGCAGACATGAAGCAGGGCATGCTTGATCTAGGCTTTGAATCAAACTTGAGAGCCGCCAAACCGCTCTTGGACAAACGTCCCGACAGGTCGTTCACGGTCATGCTCGGCGAAGAGCCTCAATACCGATGGACGATCAACGGTCGAATTCATGGAGAGCACCAGCCATTCGAGGTGAAGCAAGGTGAGCGGGTCGAGATGACCTTCATGAATCCGACCATGATGATGCACCCCATGCACCTGCATGGTCATCATTTCCAGGTTGTCGCGATCGGCGGACGGCGCTTCTCCGGCGCACTTCGGGATACTCTCATTGTCCCAGCCCATGCCCCTGTCACCATTGCATTCGATGCGAACCACAAAGGATCATGGTTCCTACATTGTCATCACCTCTATCACATGGCGACCGGTATGATGACCGAGGTCAAGGTCTCGTAGTAATTTCGACGCCGACACCGAGCCAGTGCATCGCCCGGGCGCCGCGCACGTATAGGGGCCCCACCCGTTCATCGTGGACATCGCCATGACCGCAAATAGTATCACCCACACCATCACCCGACGCTCCCTGATCGGGTTCATGTCAACGACGGCTGTGGGATTGGCTGTGGGCGCGCACGCCGAAACGCCCCTTGTCATCAGTGTGTGGAAAGATCCGAATTGCGGCTGCTGTGCCAGTTGGATTGAACACCTACGTCGCAACGGCTTCGTCGTAGCTGTTATGGACACAGCGACCATGCCGGAAGTCAAAGCCCGCCTTGGTGTACCGCCCGAGCTTGCCTCCTGCCACACGGCTGAGATTGGTGGATATGTGATCGAGGGGCATGTGCCCGCTCATGCCATCAAGCGGGTCCTTGCGGAGAAGGCGCCCGCACGCGGTCTGGCCGTTCCCGGCATGCCGATCGGCTCGCCCGGCATGGAGAGCGGTACACCCGCGGCCTACGATGTCGTGTTGTTCGGTCCGATGCCAAACGGGATCTTCGGCCGCTACAAGGGTGATCAACCCACCTGAAGAGCTGCAGATTGCCGGTGCGCCCCGGTGAGAAGCAATTGCCACTAAGAACAATGGCTTGGCGAAGGTCGTGTGCTGGATGCACGTGATTTGCTTCGTGAGCATCTGAGCCGCTACCGGGCGGCGTTGGCGAATGTCACCGGATACGTATTGGCTCCGGCCATACGGCGTTGCCTAGTCGCTTCTGGGTGATCGCCGCCTGATCAGCCCCTGGCGATGGTCGTTGCTACGTGCGACAAGCAACCCAGCCATGGCCACGCCCGCAAATAGAGCTCCGGCGAGGAACGTGCCTTTCGGGCCGACCAGGTCCCATAGTCCTCCCGCAATGACACTCGCGAGGAGCATCGTCAGTCCGGTGACGAGATTGAACATTCCGAAGGCGGTGCCTCTCAGCTCGGGTGGCGCTGTGTCGGCGACGAGTGTGGCCAACAGTCCCTGTGTGAGGCCCATGTGAAGGCCCCACAGTACGACACCAATTCCTACTCCCAACGGGGTTGCAGCGTAGGCCAGAACGAGGTCCGCGATGACCAGCATCAGGAGACCGGCAATCAGTATCGATTTCCGATCCATCGTGTCCGACAGCACTCCGGCGGGGTAGGAGGCCAATGAGTAGGCGATATTCATCACAACCAGCACGGCGGGCGCCAGCGCGATGGACAGCCCGACGGATTGGGCACGCAGAACCAGGAATGCTTCGCTGAAGCGGGCGAGAGTAAAGACGGCGGCGAGCGCAACGATCCACCAGTAGCGGGCGCCGAGGCGCTGCATCTGCTCGCGGCTCAGCGGTGACCTGACGGTGGGCGCTCCGGCCGGGCGTTCGGGCTCGTGGACGAAGAATGTGATCAGCAAAAATGATAGGGCCGCTGGTATCACGGCGATCCAGAAGACGATCGTGAAATTATCGGCGGTCGCCAGCATCAAAAGAATCGCGATCAGCGGGCCGAGGAAGGCGCCTATCGTATCGAGGGTCTGGCGAAGGCCAAAGCTGGCGCCGCGTTTTTCCGGCGGCGACAGATCCGCAACGAGTGCGTCGCGCGGGGCTCCACGGATCCCCTTGCCGACCCGATCTATAAAGCGAGCTGCTATCAGCCACCCAATGTTCGGGGCCAGCGGGAAAATCGGCTTCGTCAAGGCGGCGAGGCCGTAGCCGAGTGCTGCGAGGCCTTTGCGGCGGCCCAGCCAATCGGACAAAGCACCGGAGAATATCTTGACGATGGAGGCCGTCGCTTCGGCGATGCCTTCGATGATTCCGACCGCGAGCGTCGAAGTTCCAAGCACTGTCACCATGTAGATGGGGAGCAGCGCGTGGATCATCTCGGACGAGATGTCCATGAGCATCGAAACGAAGCCCAGCACCCAAACGCCTCTGGGGACGCCTTTGAAATGATCGGCGATTGTACGGCGCTGGCTCATTGATATCGTCCCACGAACAACCCGACCTTACCTTTGAAACACAGGTTGCGGCCGCCGACGTCCCCGAGTGGCGCTCACGTCTTCGAATCGTCGATGGTTGGCAGAGGCTTGGCAAGCGTCGTCAGCGCTTCGAGATCGCCGATCGTTATCGTGGGACCCTCGACCTCGACGTGATAGGGGGCCAGCGAGGCAAACGATCTCGACAGGACCTCCGGCGCCATGCCGAGCCGGGAGGCAAGGATGCGCTTCTCGAACGGCAATTCGAAGCGACCTCGGCCTCCTGCTTCGGCGTTCTGTTGCAGGATCCAATTCGCCAGCCGCTCGAGGCTCGATCTGAGCTTCTGGTTCTTCAGTTCCTTGACTAGGCTCCGGTATGCGAACGCCAGCTCCAGTGCCAAGGCCCGCGAGAATGCAGCGTCCTCTCCAAATGAATGCCTGACCGCCTCGGCAGGGATGAGCAGTATTCGCGACGGGCTCAGGGCGCGCGCAGACTTGAGGTTCACTTTATCGAGCAGAACCGCCGCGACGATGAAGCTCTGGCCGGCGCCGAGGACCGAAACCGTGGTCTCCCGGCCGCGATAAGCCGAAAAAATTTCGACTTGGCCTTCGACCACCACATGCAGAAAATCGGACGGCTCGCCCTCCCGGATGAGTTCCACATGTGCAGGAAAACGTTGAAGAAATGATCCCCTCAGCATGCCGACAGTGTGACTTGCGGAGACGCCAGCGAATAGCGGCAGGCTGCGCATTTCCTCGATCTCATGCTGTCGCATCCCGAGGCCTCATCGGACTAAATATCAATCATAACAATACAATGCATGCCTTGATATTCGTCAAGCGACTTCTTATGAACGCCTCGTTGTCGATTGCGGAACGCCAATTCGGGCTTTGACGACTGCGGCCCCTGATCTTGAAATTGGCCCGCGACCTCTCCTCCTTGACTTCAATCAAGCCCCTCGTCCGCTCAGTCTTCGAACCATGTCGCGGTCAGTTTCAAGGACCGTCCCAATAACAGGGGGAAGACATGTCGACCGGCACCATCAAATCTGGGGACCAGAGTCGCGCGCTCTGGCTCTCGACATTTGCTTTTACAGTGTGCTTCGCCGTCTGGACGATTTTTGCGATTATCGGAATCCAGATTAAGAAGGACCTCAATCTCAACGATACTCAGTTTGGATTGCTGGTCGGAACGCCGATCCTCACGGGGTCGCTGATCAGGCTGATGCTCGGCATCTGGTCGGATCAGTATGGAGGTCGTGTCGTCTACACGCTCACGATGCTGTCAGCGGCCGTGATGACCGGACTGTTGGTCTTCGCCTATGATTATCCGACGTTTCTTCTGGCGGCGCTGGGCGTCGGCATAGCAGGCGGTTCTTTCTCGGTCGGCATCGCATACGTCGCCAAGTGGTTTCCCAAGGAAAAGCAGGGGACTGCGCTTGGTATTTTTGGCGCTGGCAACGTCGGTGCGGCGGTCACGAAGTTCGCAGCGCCTGTCATCATGGTTGCTTACGGCTGGAAGACGGTCGCACTGGTGTGGGCCGCCGCGCTCGCTGTCACGGCAGTCATTTTCTTCCTATTCACCAAAGACGATCCCGACCTCGAGCGGCGCCGGGCGAGCGGACAGAAACCCGAGCCGCTTTCCGCAATGATCGAGCCGCTGCGGAATGTCCAGGTGTGGAGGTTCTCGCTTTACTACTTCTTCGTCTTCGGGGCTTTTGTTGCGCTGGCGCTGTGGCTGCCTCGCTACCTGATCGGCGTCTATGGGGTCGATATCCAAACCGCCGGCATGATCGGCGCCATGTACTCGATACCGGCCTCAATCTTCCGCGCGTACGGCGGCCACCTTTCCGACAAGTACGGCGCGCGGACGATCATGTACTGGACCTTCCTGGTCTCGGTCGTCTGTACGTTCATTCTGTCGTATCCGCCGACGCAGTATGTCGTTGAAGGAATTCGGGGTCCGGTGTCCTTCTCGACCCGGATGGACGTCTCCGGCTTCATCGTCGTCACGTTCGTGCTCGGCTTCTTCATGAGCCTTGGGAAGGCGGCCGTCTACAAGCACATACCCGTCTATTATCCAGACCGGGTCGGTGCGGTTGGCGGCGTCGTCGGGCTCGTCGGCGGTCTTGGCGGCTTCGTCCTGCCGATCGCCTTTGGCGCACTCAACGATCTGACGGGCGTGTGGCAGAGCTGCTTCTGGCTGCTTTTCCTCATCGTCTCCGTGTCGCTCATCTGGATGCATTTTGCGATCCGGCAAATGGAGGCATCGGCGATCGAGGCTGGCATTCCAGCTAAGGTCTTGCCGCATTTGCCTGAAATGGCTCCGATACACGGTCCGGAGCAGGCCGCTGCGCTTGCGCCGACCGGTGCCATTCAGGACTGGCGCCCGGAGGACAAGACCTTCTGGGAAACGGAGGGACGGGCTATCGCACGGCGCAATCTCTGGATCTCCGTGCCCTGCCTGCTGCTCTCGTTCTCCGTGTGGATGGTGTGGTCGGTCGTCGTTGCCAAACTGCCGAGCGTCGGCTTCTCGTTCAACAACGACCAGCTGTTCTGGCTCGCCGCCATGCCCGGTCTTTCGGGTGCCACGCTTCGCATCTTCTACAGCTTCATGCCGGCGATCTTCGGCGGGCGCTTGTGGACGACGCTCGCAACCTGGTCGCTGCTGATACCGGCGGTCGGAATGGGATACGCGGTCCAGAATCCGAACACACCCTACTGGATCTTCCTCGCACTCGCCCTGCTTTGCGGTTTCGGCGGCGGCAACTTCGCATCCTCGATGGCCAACATCTCGTTCTTCTTCCCGAAGGCCGAGAAGGGCAACGCGCTTGCCATCAATGCCGGTCTCGGCAACCTCGGCGTGAGCGTCGTCCAGTTCGTCGTGCCGATCGTCATTACCACCGGCGTCTTTGGCTGGCTGGGAGGCAATCCGCAGACCGCAACAGCAGGCAACGTCACGACGACGCTGTGGTTGCAGAACGCCGGCTATGTGTTCGTACCGTTCATCATAGCGTCGGCGTTCGCCGCATGGTTCGGGATGAACGACATCGCCAGCATGAAGTCGAGTTTTTCCGATCAGGCTGTGATCTTCCAGCGGACGCACAACTGGATCATGTGCTGGCTCTACACTGGGACGTTCGGATCGTTCATCGGCTTCTCGGCAGCATTCCCGCTTCTGTCCAAGATACTGTTCCCGGACGTCAACGTTCTCCAATATGCCTTCCTTGGTCCGCTCGTCGGCGCTGTTGCGCGGGCGTTGGCGGGTAAACCCAGCGATCGGATCGGCGGCGGGCGGATCACGTTCTGGGTGTTCATTGCGATGAGCATCGGCGTCGTTGGAATTCTCTATTCCATCGGCATGAAAGGTAGCCCGAGTGCGTTCCCTGTGTTCTTCGGCAGCTTCCTGTTCCTGTTCGCTGCCACGGGTGTGGGTAACGCGTCCACCTTCCAGATGATCCCTGCGATCATGCGCAAGGAAATGGCTCGGTTGGAGCCCGGTATGCACGCTGCAGACCGGATCCGCCAATCGGACAAGGAATCGGCCGCCATCATTGGCTTCACATCGGCCGTGGCTGCCTACGGAGCCTTCTTCATCCCGAAGAGCTTTGGCACTTCGATCGCTCTCACGGGTGGAGCGGAAGCGGCGCTCTACGGTTTTCTAGCCTTCTACCTGAGCTGCATCGCGCTGACCTGGTGGGTCTACACGCGGCCGGGCGGCCTCCTGTTCGACATTGAACACGGCGGCCCCTCGGCTCCGACCTCCACATTGAAACCCGCCGAATAAGCATCAGCGCACGAAAGTCGAGGCAAGTCTCATGTCACATTTCATCGACCGACTGACCTACTTCAGCAAGGCCAAGGAAACGTTTTCCAATGGTCACGGCCTTACGACGAACGAGGATCGCCGCTGGGAAGACGGCTACAGAAAGCGGTGGCAGCATGATAAGATTATCAGGTCTACGCACGGGGCGAACTGCACCGGTTCCTGCTCCTGGAAGATCTACGTCAAGGGCGGCATCGTCACGTGGGAGACCCAGCAGACCGATTATCCGCGCACCCGGCCCGACTTGCCCAACCACGAGCCGCGCGGCTGCTCCAGAGGCGCCAGCTACAGCTGGTATCTCTATTCTGGAAATCGCGTTAAGTATCCTCTGATCAGGTCGCGCTTGTTGCGACACTGGCGCGAGGCACGCAACAAGCTGTCGCCAGTTGCTGCCTGGAAGTCGATCGTCGAGGATACGGCGAAACGCCAGGACTACATGCAGGTTCGCGGGCACGGCGGCTTCGTGCGCGCAACCTGGGACGAGGTGACGGAAATCATCGCCGCGGCAAACGCCTACACCGCGAAGACATACGGCCCGGACCGCGTCATTGGCTTCTCGCCCATCCCGGCGATGTCGATGGTCTCATACGCGGCAGGCTCGCGTTATCTCTCGCTGCTTGGCGGCGTCTGCATGTCGTTCTACGACTGGTACTGCGATCTGCCCCCCTCATCTCCGCAGACCTGGGGCGAGCAGACGGACGTGCCGGAGTCCGCGGACTGGTATAACGCCGGCTTCATCATTCTGTGGGGCTCGAACGTTCCGCAGACGCGGACGCCTGACGCGCACTTCTATACGGAGGCCCGATACCGGGGCACCAAGTCGGCGGTGATCTGTCCCGACTACTCTGAAGCCGCGAAGTTCGGCGACATCTGGCTCAGCGTGAAGCAGGGCACGGACGCCGCTCTTGCGATGGCCATGGGGCACGTGATCCTGAAGGAGTATCACGTCGATCGTCAGGCCAAGTATTTCCACGACTATGTTCGCCAGTATAGCGATATGCCGATGCTGGTGCGGCTCGTGCGGCAGGACGGCAGGTTGGTGCCGGATCGTTTTCTCCGCGCTTCCGATTTCGACAATTCGCTCGGCGAGGCGAACAATCCAGAATGGAAGACGGTCGCGCTCGACGAGCAGTCTGGCAACATCGTCGTGCCAAACGGTTCGATTGGCTTCCGTTGGGGCGAGACGGGCAAGTGGAATATTGAGGAGAAGGAATCCTCCGGCCGTCCTACGACGCTGCGACTTTCACTCGATTCCGTGAAGGACGAATTCGCCGACGTCGCGTTCCCTTACTTTGGAAACATCGAGAACGAGCACTTCCAGCATTCGAACCATGCCAGCGTGCTCGATCGACGCGTTCCCGTCAAAAAGCTCAAGCTGGCCGACGGCGAGGCGCTCGTCGCCACTGTCTACGATCTCTTCTTGGCGAACTATGGCGTCGATCGCGGCTTCGGCGGCTATAACGTTGCCCAATCGTACGATGACGACATGCCTTACACTCCGGCTTGGGCGGAGCAGATCACCGGGGTCAGCCGCGACAAGATCATTCAGGTCGCTCGCGAGTTCGCGACGAACGCCGAGCGGACGAACGGTCGCTCCATGGTGATCATCGGGGCCGCGATGAACCATTGGTATCATGCCGACATGAATTATCGCGGCGTGATCAACATGCTGGTCATGTGCGGTTGCGTTGGTCAGTCGGGTGGCGGGTGGTCGCACTATGTCGGGCAGGAAAAGCTCCGCCCGCAGGCCGGATGGGCGCCGCTGGCGTTCGCGCTCGACTGGGGCCGGCCGCCGCGCCAGCAGAACTCTACATCGTTCTTCTACCTTCATTCGAACCAGTGGCGATACGAGACGATACAGACCAAGGACATCCTTTCTCCCACGGCTCCGGCCGGGAACTGGGATGGCTCAATTGTGGATTTCAATCTCCGGTCAGTTCGAATGGGCTGGCTTCCCGCGTATCCGACTCTGACCGACAACTCACTCGGCATCGTCAAGAAAGCGGCGGATGCCGGGATGGAGGTGCCAGCCTATGTCGCGAAGTCACTGAAGTCTGGCGAGATGCGCTTCGCCTGGGAGGACCCGGATGCGGCGCAAAATTTCCCGCGTAATATGTTCGTCTGGCGGTCCAACCTGCTCGGCTCGTCCGGTAAGGGTCACGAGTACTTCCTGAAGCATCTGCTCGGCACTTCACATGGGGTGCTCGGAAAAGACCTTGGCGAGGAGGGGCGTGCGAAGCCGACAGAAGTCGTCTGGCGGGACGACGCGGCGCGAGGGAAGCTTGATCTTCTCGTGACGCTCGACTTCAGAATGTCTACGACATGCGTCTACTCCGACATCGTGCTTCCGACGGCGACCTGGTACGAGAAGAATGATCTCAACACGTCGGACATGCATCCGTTCATCCATCCTCTGACGAACGCTGTTGATCCCGTCTGGGAAGCGAAGTCGGACTGGGAGATCTACAAGGCGATTGCGAAGGCATTCTCACGCGTGGCGCCGGAAGTGCTCGGCGTGGAGAAGGATGTCGTCCTAACGCCGATCCAACACGACAGCCCAGGCGAGATCGCTCAGGCCTTCGAGCCGAAGGACTGGAAGCGGGGCGAGTGTGAGCCCATTCCCGGTAAGACAATGCCGGCGGTAGCAGTCGTTGAACGTGATTATCCCAATCTTTACAAGCGCTTTACGGCTCTTGGTCCGCTCATGGAGAAGCTCGGGAACGGCATCAAGGGCATCGCCTGGAAGACGGAGCACGAAGTCGAAGCGCTTCGGAACCTGAACGGTGTCGTTACCGACGAAGGGCCGACGAAGGGCATGGCCAGGATCGATAGCGACATTGACGCGGCCGAAGTGCTGCTGATGCTCGCGCCTGAGACGAATGGCGAGGTTGCCGTCAAATCCTGGGCATCACTGTCCAGAACGACCGGGCGGGACCACGTCCATCTGGCGTCGACGAAGGAAGATGAAAAAATTCGCTTCCGCGACGTCGTCGCCCAGCCGCGTAAGATCATCTCTGCGCCGACGTGGTCGGGGCTCGAAAGCGAGAAGGTCTGCTACAACGCCGGTTATACGAACGTCCACGAGCTGATCCCCTGGCGCACGCTGACGGGGCGGCAGCAGCTCTACCAGGATCACCTCTGGATGCGGGCGTTCGGTGAGGCGTTGTGCAGCTATCGTCCTCCGATGGATCTCAGGGCCGTGGCGCCGGTCAGGGGGGCCAAGCCCAATGGCGAGAAAGAGATCGTTCTCAATTTCATCACGCCGCACCAGAAGTGGGGCATTCACTCGACCTATACCGACAATCTCCTGATGCTGACCTTGTCGCGCGGCGGGCCGATCGTCTGGTTGTCCGAGACCGACGCGGCAAAAGTTGGGATCGTCGATAACGACTGGGTCGAGGCCTACAACGCCAACGGTGCGCTCGTCGCCCGTGCCGTCGTCTCGCAGCGCATGAAGGACGGTACCGTCTTCATGTACCACGCGCAGGAGAAGATCGTGAACGTGCCGGGTTCGGAGATGACTGGCCAGCGTGGCGGCATCCACAACTCGGTCACGCGCGCGGTTCTGAAGCCGACGCACATGATCGGCGGCTATGTCCAGCTCGCCTACGGCTTCAACTACTACGGCACCATCGGCACCAACCGCGACGAGTTCGTGGTGGTGCGCAAGCTCAAGAAAGTGGATTGGCTCGAGCGTCCCTTTACCGGCGCAAAGTCCGCCACAGAAGCGGCCGAATAAGGAGACACATCGTCATGAAAATTCGTGCGCAAATTGCGATGGTTCTGAATCTCGACAAGTGTATCGGATGCCATACGTGCTCCGTTACCTGCAAGAACGTCTGGACCAATCGCGAAGGTATGGAATACGCGTGGTTCAACAACGTTGAGACGAAGCCGGGCATCGGCTATCCGAAGGAATGGGAGAACCAGAAGCGCTGGAACGGAGGCTGGACTCGCAAGAGCAACGGCAAGATCGAGCCCAGGATCGGCGGAAAATGGCGCATCCTTTCCAAGATCTTCGCCAACCCCGATCTGCCTGAAATCGACGACTACTACGAGCCGTTCACGTTTGACTACGAGCACCTGCAGAAGGCGCCGGAACTCGAGGCGTTTCCCACAGCCCGCCCGCGATCGCTTATTACGGGCGAGCGAATGGAGAAGATCGAATGGGGGCCGAACTGGGAGGAGATCCTGGGCGGCGAGTTCTCGAAGCGCTCGGCCGATGTCAATTTCGACGGCGTGCAGAAGGAAATCTACGGGCAGTTCGAAAATACCTTCATGATGTACCTGCCGAGGCTATGCGAGCATTGCCTCAATCCGGCGTGCGTCGCGTCGTGCCCTTCGGGGGCCATCTACAAGCGCGCGGAGGACGGTGTTGTCCTTATCGACCAGGAGAAGTGCCGCGGGTGGCGGATGTGCGTATCCGGATGCCCGTACAAGAAGATCTATTTCAACTGGTCGAGCGGAAAGAGCGAGAAGTGTATTCTCTGCTATCCACGTCTTGAAGCCGGTGCGCCAACCGTTTGCTCGGAGACCTGCGTTGGACGGATACGCTATCTCGGCGTCGTCCTCTATGATGCGGATCGCATTGAGGCTGCGGCGAGCGTAAAGGACGAGAAGGCGCTCTACGAAGCCCAGCTTTCGATATTCCTCGATCCGTCCGATCCTCAGGTCATCGCCCAGGCGCGCGCCGACGGTATCGCGGAAAATTGGCTCGAGGCCGCACGTCATTCGCCGATCTGGAAGATGGCGATGGAGTGGAAAGTCGCATTCCCGCTGCATCCCGAGTACCGGACACTTCCCATGGTCTGGTATGTGCCACCGCTGTCGCCGATCACGGCGGCGGCCGAAGCAGGGAAGATGGGTGCCGACCGCGATATGCCCGACGTCAAGTCGCTGCGCATTCCGCTCAAGTACCTCGCAAATCTGCTGACGGCGGGCGACGAGAAGCCAGTGGCCCAGGGTCTCGAGCGCATGCTCGCAATGCGCGCCTATATGCGCGCCAAGACCATCGAGGGCGTCATCGACGAAGGCATCGCCAGCAAGGTCGGCCTCACGGGTCAACAGATCGAGGACATGTACCACGTGATGGCGATTGCCAATTACGAGGACCGGTTCGTTATTCCGACCTCGCACCGCGAGGTAACGGAAGATGCCTATGAGCTGCGAGGCCAGTGCGGGTTCTCGTTCGGCGACGACTGCATGCCGAGCGATCGCCAGACCAATCTGTTCGGCGGCATCAAGCTCAAGAACGACAAGCCGAAGATGGGAGCATACTGATGAAGACGCTCAAGGTGCTCTCCCTGCTGCTCACGTACCCAACGCCGGAGCTTCTCCAGGCGTCGGAAGAGTTGAAGGCCATTCTCTACAAGGAGGCCGTTCTGCCCGCGCCACACATCGCTTCGGTGGCTGCCCTCATCGATGACGTGGCGGCGCGGGACCCATACGACGCGCAGGAGCGGTACATCCTGCTGTTCGACCGGACGCGGTCGCTGTCGCTGCATCTGTTCGAGCACGTACACGGCGAAAGTCGTGATCGCGGACAGGCGATGGTGGACCTGATCAAGGTCTACGAGGATGCAGGCTACTCGCCGACTGCGAGTGAGTTGCCCGATTTCCTGCCGTTGTTTCTCGAGTTCGCCTCGACGCGGGAGCCGCCTGAAGCGATTGATCTCATCGGTCAACCCGCCAGTGTGCTCGCAGCATTGCGTGAGCGGCTGGCCAAGCGACAGTCGCCGTACGCGGCCGTGTTCGGGTCGCTGCTGGCTCTGTCGCGAGCCAAGCTTGACGAGGCGCAGCTAGAGGCGCTGCGGGCCGAGCCCGATCCGGAGCCCGACGATCTCGAAGCGCTCGATGCTCAGTGGGAGGAGGAGGAGGTCAGTTTCGGTCCAAGCGCGGCAAGTGACTGTGGGAAGGACAATCTATCCGCCAGGCTTCGGCAGGCCCGGCGTCCGGCGCCTGGAATGGAAGCGCCGCCCAAGCCAAAACCCGATACCGTGATCACGTCGCGTCGCTCAGCGGGCGCATGAGACCATCAGGAGCAATGCCATGCAGGACACGATCTTTCATATTCTTTTTGTCTGGTATCCCTACGTCTGCCTATCGGCGTTCATCTTCGGTAGCCTGATCCGATACGATCGTGAGCAGTATACGTGGAAGGCAAGCTCGAGCCAGCTGCTGCGCAAGCGTCAGCTGTTCTGGGGCTCCAATCTCTTTCACCTCGGCATCATCTTTCTGTTCTTCGGCCACTTCGTTGGCCTTCTGACGCCGACTTCGATCTATCAGATTTTCATCACGCCGCAGCAGAAGCAACTCATCGCGATCACCGCCGGCGGCATCGCCGGCACCGTGTGCTTCATCGGATTGACGCTGCTGCTGCACCGTCGGCTGTTCGACAGCCGGGTTCGCCAGACCTCCACGTATATGGACCTGGCGGTGCTCACCATCTTGTGGATCCAGCTCTGCCTTGGACTGATTACGCTGCCGTATTCTCTCAGCCACGCGGACGGGTCGGTGATGATCACGCTGTCACACTGGGCTCAAGGCATCGTTACCGTGACCCCGGTCGATGCCAAGACGCTTCAGGGGCTTGATTGGCCGTATCTGGTCCACCTCGTGCTCGGAATGACGATCTTCCTCATCTTTCCGTTCTCACGACTGGTTCATGTCTGGTCGGTTCCTGTCAAGTTCCTGGCCCGGCCTGGGTATCAAGTCGTGCGCACGCGTGCAGAGCTCGGGAAGAGCAGCGGTGGTGCGGCTCGTAATGTGTCTGTTCGGCAGCCGGCGGAGTGACGCACATGGCTAAGCAGAACCTATCCCGGACGGATTCGAGACCGGCCGCCGGGTGCTCGCTCAAGCCGGCGGTTCCGACAAAGCCTGTCAAGGTGAGTGTCAACGGTGTGGACATTCCGCGCGATCTGATCGCGCGCGAGACGCAGAACCATCCGGCGGGAAAGCCCATCGAGGCCTGGATTGCGGCCGCTCGCGCGCTTGTTGTGCGCGAGTTGCTGCTTCAGGAGGCGCGCCGGCTCTCCATCGCCGCCGAGCCGCTCGACGATGGCGATGGGCGCCGCGAGACGGAAGAAGAGGCCGTGATCCGGCAACTCGTCGAGCGCGAGGTGGTAACGCCGGAGCCGGACGAGGCGGCGTGCCGGCGCTACTATGACAAGAACCGGCAGCGCTTTAAAACTCCGACGCTTTATGAAGTTCGACATATCCTGGTTGCGGCCCGAGGCGGTGCGCGCAAGGAAGCCGAGGCAACCGCGCGATCGCTGATCGAGCAGCTCCAAGTCAATCCGGCAGCCTTTGCGGAATTTGCGGAATCCTATTCCGCCTGCCCGTCGGCCAAGACAGGTGGCAGTCTGGGTCAAATCAGCCGCGGCCAGACAGTGGCGGAGTTCGAGGCGGCTCTCGGGGAGCTTGCCGTTGGTGAGATCTCGCCGAAGCCGATCGAAACGCGGTATGGCTTCCATGTCATTATCGTCGATCGGCGGATCGAGGGGCGGGAGCTGCCGTTCGAAATGGTGTCTGAACGCATCGCGCAATGGCTCGGAGATACCGTCCGGCACACGGCCATCCGCCAGTACATCTCCATCCTTGCCGGAAGCGCCGAAATCACCGGGATTACCCTTGATGAGAACCGTTCACCACTCGTGCAATGAACGTTGAGGGCCAGAGCGGGCCATGCATTGCCCGCCGGCCAACCTGGAACAGGAGTGCGAAATGCAGCTCGGTGCGCTCATGACCCATCTGTCAGGCGAGAACGACGCCATGGCCGTTCTCGAGGCGATGAACGACATCGTCTTGTTCGCCGAGGTGTCCTCAATGGCGAGTCGGTTTGACGAGACGCCGTCCGAGTACGTCGCCGCCTCCTGCCGCCGGTTCGCTCGCAGCGCCGGCGACGAAGATTGGCTCGGCCTCGTCAGCGCGCTCGAACGGGGCGATGAACCATCTGAAACGCTTGTCAGACGCATGCTGCGGTGGGCGCTCGATCATGATGCCTCCGAGTTGGCGGAGGAGGCCCCGGCCGGCTGCTCGTGTGGTGGGAGCGGGGGGTGCCATGAGCACACGTGACGGCGCGCTTCCCGGGGGCGACACCGGGGGTGCTATCGTCGTCGAACCACTTCCTTTCAAACTTCTCGATGATCCGCTCGACTATCTTTTCGCCGATAACTTTCGCCATCGTTGCGTCGCTTATGCCGTAAGGCGCTTTGCGGAGGCGGGAAGCGCCAGCCGAAGAGACGCCGACACCGTAATCGTCTATCTTGATCGTGATCTTCCGCTTCACATGGAGGACGAGGAGATGGACCTGTTTCCAGCCCTGCGCCGCCGGGCGGAACCGAGCGACGGGCTCGGGCTGGTGTTAGCTAGGCTTAGCGAGGATCATCGGCAGTGCCGTTCGGTCGTGGAGGAGATTATCGACGTGCTGGCGGAGCATCCGGCCGACGATCCGGTGCAGATTGTAAAGTCGAGCCGCGAATCCATGCTGGCCTACGCGATGGGTGAGCAGCGCCATATCGCGATCGAAAACAGCGTGGCGTTGGCGATCGGCCGTCGCCGGCTCACGAAACGCGATCTGGCCGCGATGAGCCGATCCATGAAGGCCCGCAGGGGAGTGATCGTGTGATGGGACAAACGCTCGATTACCTGCTTGACCGCAATGTGGCCTGGGCGGACGAGAAGACCAGGGCCGATCCGGGCTTTTTCAAGCGGATGGGGGAACAGCAGACTCCGAAATATCTATGGATCGGGTGCTCCGACAGTCGCGTGACCGCCAACGATGTCTTGGGCCTCGACCCCGGCGAGGTTTTCGTCCACCGCAATATCGCCAATGTCGTTCATACGAGCGACATGAATATTCTTTCGGTTCTTGAGTTCGCGGTCGACTATCTGGGCGTTCGCCATGTGATCGTCTGCGGGCACTACGGATGCGGCGGCATCAAAAGAGCGCTGTCGGGCGAGCGCGGGGCGCTTCTTGATCACTGGCTTCAACCAATCTCGATGCTTTACCGGAAGCATCGCGCCGCATTGGACGCGGTGTCGGACGTACGGATGCGCATCAATCGAATGTGCGAAATCAACATCGAGATGCAGGTTCGGAGATTGGCTGCGACGCCAATCGTCGAGAATGCATGGGCCCGTGGTCAGGAGCTCAATCTTCACGGCTGGATATACGGCATCGAAGACGGACTTCTTCGCGACCTCGGGCCTCACCTTTCCTCAATCGCCGAGCGCGACAGATTGATTTCGATCGATCAACGCATCCTGGAACCATCTGAGGCCGTCAGCGCGCTGAGGCAACAGGCCATCGCGGCTTTCAGTTGCCATGATCTGCCAGGCGGGACATCCGATGCATGCTGCAACGAACGGGGCGATGAGCTGAACGCCAAAGTGCGTGCCGGCCCAGAACCGGAACACGATGGCCCAGGGGGGAGCTATGGTTGATGTGAAAATCGGTATCGTCGTCGCTTCGGACCGGGCGTCCGCCGGCGTCTACGAGGACCGTGGCGGGCCGGCGATCAAGTCTTACCTCGAAGAGGTTCTTTCGACGCCGTGGCGTCCGCTTTTGGTCGTCGTCCGCGATGAGCAGGACGCCATATCGAGCGCGCTGCGCCGTCTGGCCGATAATGAGCAGTGTGCTTTAATTCTGACCACTGGTGGAACCGGGCCGGCTCCACGCGACGTAACCCCTGAGGCCACCAGCGAGGTCTGCGATCGCATCCTTCCTGGGTTCGGGGAGGCCATGCGCACTGCCAGTCTGGCCGAGGTTCCAACCGCGATACTATCGCGCCAGATAGCAGGAACTCGGGGGCGCACACTCATTGTCAATCTGCCCGGAAAGCCGGCATCGATCCGAACGTGCCTCGACGCTGTCTTCGCGGCTATTCCATACTGCATCGATCTTATTGGCGGCCCACGCCTTGATACCAATGAAGCGCGGTGCCGGGCATTCCGTCCGGCCGCCTGAATATTTCCGAACCCAAGGGAGACAGTAATGTCGCAACTTACACCTGCCGCCCCTATCGTCGCAATTCTGTGCAGTGACAGTCGTGAAGTCGATTTCGTTGCGGAACTCGTCGTCAGGACATTGACCGAGGCTGGCATGGTGTGCGCCGGCTTCCTGCAACGTGACGTGCCACGCCCCGAACGGTCGCGTTGCGATATGCTGCTCGAAAACATCTCATCTGGAGAGGCGGTCGGTATTTCCGAGGATCGCGGCCCTCATGCTCGAGGGTGCAGGCTCGATCTCGGCGAGCTGATGCGCGCCATGGCACTTGCGCGAGCGGCGCTGGGGCCTGGCACCGACTTGCTGGTCGTCAACAAGTTCGGGAAGACCGAGGCAGAGGGGGGCGGGTTTCGGCCTCTGATCGTCGACGCGATCGAGCAGTCTGTTCCGGTTCTGGTTGCCGTCCCATGGCGCAACATCGACAGCTGGCGCGTCTTTGCAGGTGAAATGGCCGTTGAGATACGGGTGGACACGCTAAGTGGCGATGGCCTAGCCGTGTGTCGGCAGCTTGGGCTTCTACCGGACTCTTCGGGCGAGGAAGAGGAGCGGGCGCCGGGTCTTTCGGCCTGACTACAATGCGCCATGGGCGCCGAGCACGCCGGCGCCCACCGCGACGAGGCTGAGGGTCAACAGGACTATATGAAAGCGCTGCGCGAGGGCGAAGGTACCGACTGGGTCGCGCTCGGCCCGGTGGTGGAAGAAATCGTGCAGGAAGAGCGGTTCGGCCAGGAACAGCACCACGGTAAAGAGCGCCCAGACGCCTACCATCGCGTGCATCCACCAATACGCAGGGTCGGGAAATCGTGCCCAGGCGTCGAGGCGCCAAGTCATGTAAAGCCCGCTCAATCCAGCGATCAGTGTCGAGATGCGGGCTTGCTGTGCAAATCGCCCCTCGACCACTTCGAATACGCGGAGCCGATGCGCAGCGTCCGCCAGACCGCCGAGGCCGGGCAAAAGGACGGCGGTGACGAAGGTTACGCCACCGATCCAATGTACGACAGCGAGGACATGGAGGGCACGGGCGATCGCCATATCATCCATACTCAACCTCGCGTGTTCGAAGGCTCGGTCTGCGATTACACTACGGGGGCGCCGTAACCATAACTATAAGGGACTGGGCCAGAAAATGCGATGACGTCGCCGTGTTCGAGTGCGACTTCCTGATTGACCACGCCCCCCTGGTATATGCCGGGGGTAACGTCTCGGCCGTTGCGAAGCACGAGGAAAATCTCGTCGAGAGGCAGCTTGAACATTTCGATGAGGTCGCCGATCCGGGCGCCGGCGGGCACCTCGACTTTGCGGGTAAGGCCTTCGCAGCCGCTGTATTTCGAAAGGCTATTGAAGAAACGGGTCTCAATCTCGAGAAAGATCCCGCCCGAGTTGTGACCAAGCGACCGTGTCGTCATATGCGTGCCTCCTTCTAGATTATTCCCCTTCTAGAGCCTCGCGGAGGGCGGGAATTGATTTTGGTTAAATGTCGGGCCTGTGCTCGAGCGCTATCGCGTCGCAGCCCGATCGGGACTGATGATCGAGGTGAGGCGCGAGGCGGGATGTTGCCTCAGACTGCGATGACGTCGATACCTACGGTCACGGAGTGGGTGCCGCCGCCAAGCAGTACGCCGCTGATCGGGCTTATGTCGTCGTAGTCGCGGCCCAATGCGATCGTGATGTGCTCGTCGGAAACCACCAGGCCGTTGGTCGGGTCGAGGTCCACCCAATCCGTTTCCGGCGACCAGACCGCTATCCAGGCATGCGAGGCATCGGTGCCTTGGAGGCGCGGTTTTCCCGGCGGCGGGCGTGTCAGAATATAGCCGCTGACATACCGCGCGGGGATGCGGAGGGCGCGCAGGCAAGCCAGCGCGAGGTGCGCGAAGTCTTGGCACACACCACGCCGGTTCAGCAGCACCTCGGTTATCGGCGTGGAGACATCGGTTGCCGACGGGTCGAACTTGAATTCCTTGAAGATACGCAGGGAGAGATCGATGGCGCCATCGATGACGGGGCGTCCGGGCGGAAACGAAAGCTCTGAGTAAGCAGCGACTTCCGGCGTGGGCATCGTCTGCCGCGATCCGCAGCGGTACTGGATGACGTCTATCGGCAACTCGTGGCCTGCCGAGAGCAACGCGTCGTCGAGGCGATCCCAAGGTGTCGACGCGGAGGCGTTGAAGGCCGGCGGCTTACTCGTTTCGATGCTCGTGCGAGAGTGGATGACGAGCTCCTGGTGGGGCACCTCGATGTCGAGAATCATCACCGGGTTGCCGAAGGCATCCTGCCCTTCGAAGCGCATCGCGGGGGCGGGTTCAACCATCAGGCTGTGATGGCGGATCGTCTGGTTCGGCATCACCCGCGGCGACATGTGCACGAGGTGCTGGGACTGCACGACGGGCTGCGAATAGCGGTAGAGCGTCTTGTGGCTGACCTCGAAGTTCATGGTGACGGCTCGAGCCGGGTATGCACGCGATGGGGCGCGTCATCTGTCAGGTTGAAGTAATGGCGGGCGACGGCGTTGGAGAATTCGGGAAGTTGCGAGAGCTGCTCGCGCATCAGCTTTTCGAGCAGGGTTGCCGTCTCGTCGCGTGCGATGGTCTCGATGTCGGCCAGCCGGATCGATGTCAGGAGCGCGAGGATGAGCCGCCTGTCCTCCGGCATGGAAACGCCGCTCGTTCTGGCGTCCGGCAGTTCTTCCATGTGCTTGAAGAGTGCTGCCAGCTGGTAGGCGAGGCTGCGCGGATTGCTTTCGTCGAGAAGCAGTAGATCGAGCACCAGTGGGAGCATGGGATCGAGGCGGTATCGCGAGCGATAGGTGATGAAGCTGTCGGCAAGTTCGAGCAGGAGCAGCAGGGCGCTGACCTCGGCTTCTCCGCCTTCGCGGGGGCTGAACAGCGTAAGGATCGCTTCGCTCAGATTATAGGCGCGTTCAAGTCGACGGCCCATGTCGAGAAAAGCCCAGCCGAAATTTCGGTTCATGTTCTCATGCATGAGGCCGCTGAATGCGGCCAGCGCGCCAAGTCCCTCGTCCAGAAGATCGAGCATCGCGACCGGCGCCGCGGCGGTCAGTGCGACCGTCCAGGCGCTGCCGGGGCGGAACTTGCTCAGCGTCTGCCAAGCTTCTAGTGAAAGCCGGTCGCGGGCAAGATGTGCAACACGATAGAGGCCGTCGAGGGTGCTCTCGAGCGTGCGCGGTCCTCCTTGGCTCGTGATCAGGCGCCGGCAGAGTTCCTCAATATCGCTGTCGGCGGACGGAGCCGGCTCGGAAGCCGATTGGCGCGCGTCGAGAGCCAGCAGTACCTCCAGACAGCGCCGTGCCGCCTGACGGCCAGCCACGGGGCCATTGTCCTCTTCGACGCGGCGCAATGCGCTGCGGATGACGCGCATGCTCCAATCGGCGCGTTCGGCATAGCGCCCGAGCCAGAACAAGTCGTCGGCTACGCGGCTTTGAATGACGCGCTGGGAGCGCTGAACGCGCGCGTTTTCGAGGGTGGGCCGCCATAGGCTGACATGGGGTGCCTGCTCCGTCTCGGAGATTACCCACACGTCGCGGGTGTGGCCGTCGGGCGTCATGAGCGCCACGCCCTGCCCTGGACGAACCGACATGGCGAGCCCGCCAGGCATCACCTCGTAGCCCGCCTTGCCGCGGCTGACGAATAGCCGGAGTGCGAACGGCCTCGGCTCGAGCCCGTTCGCGGTATGGACGGGCGCGGTGGAGCAGGCGACCTTCGTCTCCGCGACGAGCCGGGATCCGTGCAGGATGATTTCATGGCGCAGCAACTCGCGGTCGACGGCGGAGAGGCTTCGCGGATACTGGCCGAGAGCTGCCCGGCCAGGACGGCCCGTGCCTTCCTGCGCCTTGCGGATGACGTGTCCTTCGAGGTCGGCGAGTACCTTGCGCCTTGTGATCGGGTCGCCGAGCCAGACACGATCGGCGTCGGGCAATTCCAGCGGCTCGCTCAGGAGATGTTCGGCGAGCCGCGGGAGATACGAGCCAAGCCCGCGGTTTTGAGCAAGTGCGGTACCGATCCCATTGGCGACCAGCCTCGGAGTGCGCCGGCATATGCGCAGCAGCCCGGCGGGGCCATCGAAACCGGCCGGGTCGAGTTCGAGGGGATCGCACGACCGCCCGTCTACGCACCGCACGATGAGATCGATCTCCTTCAGGCCTTCGAGAGTCTTCAAATAGACCCGCGTGCCCTTGGTTCTCAGGTCTGCGCCTTCGACGAGCAGGTAACCAAGGTATCGGGCGACATAAGCGTGGGAGAAGTAGTCCTCGTGATGCGGGCCGGGCGTTAGAAGCGCAATGCGTGCATTTTCGCGGTCGCTATGCGCGGTGAGCGCCGATTGAAGGTTCTGGAAGTATGAGGAAAGGCGTAGGGCGTTGGCCTGCTTGAAGAGATCGCCGGCGATGTGTGTGTGCACGACCCGGTTGGCGAGCGCATAGCCTACGCCGGCCAGTGTCTCCGTGTGATTGTCGATCACGCGCCATGTGCCGTCCGCGGCGCGGACGACGTCCGCCGCATAGAATTGAAGCGGGCCGGCGTTGGGAAGGATGCCCTTGCACGGCGGGAGATACGCCTTGTCGGAGAATATCAGCTCGGGTGGGATCATGCCGCTGCGCAGCAGGTGCTGGTCACCATAGACGTCGGACAGGATCGCGTCGAAGAGCCGTGCGCGCTGGGTCAATCCGGCGGCCAGCGTGCGCCACTCGTCCGCCGAAATGACGATCGGCACCAGGTCGAGCTGCCATCGTTGCCGCGGCTTCGACGGATCAGCAAAAATGTCATGGGCGATGCCGGTTTCGCGGACCCGATTTTCCATCCGCGCGGCGCGAACGTTGCGTTCGTCCGCAGGCAGCTGATCGAGCGCCGTCAGGAAACCGCGCCAGTGCGACCGGACCTCGCCATTGGCATCCAACAGTTCGTCGAAGCCCGGGAACGTCGCCGCCCGGTACGCTTCGATCCAGGGATGCCGCGGCGGTTGCGCGGACAGAGCCGTCATCGTCATCTTTCCGGCCCTAGTCCCCGGTCGGCAGTATAGCCACATGGCTTTTGCAGAAACTATGGCTGCGAATCAATGGGCTTACAACGATCCCGTCTAAGGGTTGGTCAATGGCGTTTCGATCGCTGCGGGCCGCATCCGTCAGTGCATGGGCCGGCGAAGGTCGAGCGTCAGGGGGAAATCGGTGTTCTCTACCGGCCGTACAGGCGACAGCAGTCCCGCCGTATGGCCGTTCTCCTCGAACCGCGCCAGGCGGCGGCCCTCGGCCTCGTAGGCGTTGACGGGGAAGATCTCGTGGCTGCGGCCGCCAGGGTGGGCGACATGGTAGCGGCAGCCGGCGATCGAGCGGCCGGTCCAAGTGTCGACGAGATCGAACACCAGGGGTACGTGTGGCGGGATTGTTGGATGAAGGGCCGAGGGGGGCCACCAGGCACGATAGCGGATGCCGGCGACAGCTTCCCCCTTCGATCCCGTCGGGCTCAAGGGAACCTTCAGGCCATTGCAGGCAACCATGAATCGGGTTCCCGTCAGGCCCCTGACCTTCACCTGCACCCGCTCCAGGGAGCTGTCGACGTAGCGCGCTGTACCTCCGGGAACGCCTTCCTCGCCGAGGACGTGCCAGGGCTCCAGCGCTTGCCGCAGCTCGAACTCGACGTTGGCGGCTTCGATCTTGCCGAGGCGTGGGCACCGGAACTCGTAATGTGGACGAAACCAGTCTAGCTCAATGGCCAGCCCTGCGAGTCTCAAGTCAGAAATCACATCTTTAAAATCCGCCCAGAGGTAATGCGGCAGCATGAACCGGTCGTGCAGGGATGTGCCCCAGCGGACGAGGGGTTGAATGTAGGGTTTTTCCCAGAACATTACGATCAGGGCACGCAACAGGTGCTGCTGGGCAAGGCTCATGCGAGGGTGTGGCGGCATCTCGAAGGATCGAAACTCGACGAGGCCCAGACGCCCTGTCGGCCCGTCGGGAGAGAACATTTTGTCGATGCAGATCTCGGCCCGGTGTGTGTTGCCTGTGACGTCGATGAGCAGATTTCGGAAAATGCGATCGACCAGCCAGGGGGGGACCGTGCCTGCGCCTGGCATGGGGACCTGAGACAGTGCGATCTCCATCTCGTAGAGCGCTTCGTGACGGCCCTCATCCATCCTGGGCGCCTGGCTCGTAGGTCCGATGAAAAGTCCTGAGAACAGATAAGAGAGGGCCGGATGGTTCTGCCAATAGGCGATGATCGAGGCGAGAAGATCGGGCCTGCGGATGAACGGACTATCGGCCGGTGTCAGGCCGCCGAGGACGATGTGATTGCCGCCTCCTGTTCCCGTGTGACGGCCATCCAACATGAATTTCTCGGCGCTCAGGCGGGAGAGGTGGGCCTCCTCGTAGAGTGCCGTCGTGATGTCGACCGCCTCGTCCCAGCTTGTCGATGGATGCACGTTCACCTCGATGACGCCCGGGTCGGGCGTCACCTTGATCACATTGAGGCGCGGGTCGGACGGGGGTGTGTAGCCCTCGATGTGCACAGCGATGCCGGTCGTCCTGGCCGTCTCCTCAACGGCGGCAACCATGGCTGCGTAGTCCTCCGCATCAGACAGCGGCGGCATGAATACGCAGATGCGTCCGCCGCGCGGCTCAATCGCCAGGGCGGTGCGCACCGAGCCATAGATCTCGCTCGGACCGAGTGGAGGGGCGGGCGGAGATTCAAGTGTCACAGTGCGGCGGCGTTGCATGATGACGCTGCGTTCGGGTAGCGGCGGGGCCGCGGCGAACGGATCGCGGGGCACGGCATGGGGATAATCGCTGGCGGCGATCACCTGCAACGAGCCGAGCGGAAGCCGAAAGCCGACCGGTGAATCTCCCGGCATCAGGAACAATTTCTCACGACGAAGGGCCCATCGCTCCGTCACCCATCGCCGGCCTCTGTCCTGCGTGTGCCAGACTTGAATCGGCAGGACAAAGCCCGCAGGCTGGTCGAGACCGCGGTCGAACACCCGGACGAGCCGCTCGCGCTCAGCGGGATCGGAGAGCTTGTTTTCGCCGGGCGAAACGCCGACGGGAAGCTTTTGCTCGACCAGGACGAAATGCGCCGTGTCCTCAAAGGCTGGAATGCCGCTCGTTTCTGCCAGCCCAAGCTGTCGGCAGAGCCCGGCCATGAACGTCTTAGCACCGGCGATCGTGGCCTCGGCCGACGGCGTCTCTCGTGCTATGAGGTCCGGATTTTCCCACAACGGTACATTGTCGGCGCGCCAGTAGATCGAGAACGCCCATCTCGGCAGTTGTTCGCCCGGATACCACTTGCCCTGGCCGGTGTGGATGAGGCTGCCGGGCGCGAACCGCTTCTGCAGCCGGCGGATCAACTCGTCGGCGTAGCGTCGCTTGCCGGGGCCTACGGCTGCTGTGTTCCACTCCGCGCCATCGGCGTCGTCAGCGGCGACGAAGGTCGGCTCGCCACCCATGGAGAGGCGAACGTCATTGGCGACGAGTCGCTTGTCGACGGCGCGGCCGGCTTCGAGGATCGCTTGCCATGTCTCCTCGGCATAGGGCTTCGTCACTCGCGGCGTCTCGCGGATGCGTGTGATGCCCATCTCGAAGTCGAAGGTGACCTTGGCCATTCCGTGCGTGCCGGAGATCGGGGCGGCGCTGACCGGGTGTGGCGTGGCGGCCAGGGGAATATGGCCCTCACCGGCGAGCAATCCCGAGGTGGCATCAAGGCCGATCCAGCCGGCGCCGGGAAGGTACACCTCAGTCCAGGCGTGGAGATCGGTGAAGTCGACCTCGGTTCCGGTCGGTCCGTCGAGGGATTTCACGTCTGGGGCGAGCTGGATCAGGTAACCCGATACGAACCGGGCCGCGAGGCCCAGATTGCGCAAGACCTGGACGAGAAGCCAGGCGCTGTCGCGGCACGAGCCGGCGGCCTTGCCGAGCGTTTCCTCCGGCGTCTGGACGCCAGGCTCCATACGGATCAGGTAGCTGATGTCGTTTTGAAGCCGCTGGTTCAGGTCGCACAGGAAGTCGATGGTTGTGCGGGGCTGCCGGTCGATGCGGCCGATATATTCGCCTAGCAGCGGGCCGACTTCGGCGCACTCGAGGTATGGGCCGAGCTCCTTCAGAAGCACGTTCGAATATCGAAAGGGAAACGTCGATGCCGCTTCCTCGACGAAGAACTCGAAGGGGTTGATCACCGCCATATCGGCAACGAGATCCACGAGCACGGAGAAATGCTCCGTCGGCTCTGGAAACACGATGCGGGCGAGGTAGTTTCCGAACGGGTCCTGTTGCCAGTTAATGAAATGCGGCGCCGGCTCAATCTTGAGCGAATAACTCAGGATTGGCGTCCTGCAGTTTGGCGCCGGCCTCAGTCTGACAACCTGTGGGCCCATGCCGATGAGTCGATCGTATCGGTAGCGCGTGTGATGGGTCAGGGCAACATGGAGGGCCATAAATGGAGCGTAGTCCCCTGTTTTGGGCAGCGGCGCCGTCAACGCGAGCGGCGTCGCCGGCAGTCCTGGAACGAAAGCGTTATCCAGGGTGCCGGCACCCGACAAGTCCGGTGCCTCCAAATTGGTGCGCATTCGTAGCCGGTTGCCTGGCGCATGGGCGCGATGCCTTTAACTTAGAAGGCCGTTGCACGAAAGCTGGGCACTGATCGCGGGCGGGCTGTGATAGATTTGGCGCCAACGATGCCAAAAGCCCGTCCGAGTCCCTTCGGGGGCGTCACTTTCGAGTACCGACAATGAAGAGCTTCAGATGCTCTAACTGCGCCAACAGAGTGTACTTAGAGAACGTGAAGTGTCTGCGGTGCGATCACGCTCTCGGCTTTCATGCGGGGCTGTGCGAGATGGTGGCCCTCGAGCCCGCCAAGCAGGCTTTCAGGCGCGTCAGCGGCAGTTTACTCGGCAAGGTCATCGCGGAGCCAATGTTCTATTGCGCGAACCATGCCCACGGCGTGTGCAACTGGCTCGTGCCGGAGGGCGACGGCAGCGGCCTATGCGTCGCGTGTGATCTCAACCGCACGATTCCAAACCTCAATGAGGGCGGGAATCTCCAAGCCTGGCGTGAACTCGAGCGCGCCAAAAAGCGTCTCGTATACTCCCTGTTGCGCTTCGGCCTACCCGTCGTTGCAGGCAAGGGCGACAAGCGGCTGGTGTTCGACTTTATTCGCGACGCCACGACCGGGCATCTGAATGGCGTCATCACGATCGACATCCTGGAGGCAGATGCCGTCGAGCGGGAGCGTCAGCGACAGTACTTCGACGAGCCTTATCGTTCGCTGCTCGGCCACCTGAGGCATGAGAGTGGACACTTCTACTGGATGGTCCTCGTCGAGGCCGCGGACGAGATCGGGGAGTTCCGGGAGCTGTTCGGCGACGAGCGTCAGGACTATGGAGCTGCGATCGCTCGTCATCATGCGGAAGGGGCTCCGGTGGAGTGGCAGTCAAGCCATGTGTCGGCCTATGCAAGTTCGCACCCATGGGAGGATTGGGCGGAGACCTGGGCGCACTATCTGCATCTTGTCGATTGCGTCGACACAGCCGAGGACGAGGGTATGGAGCCCCGCGCGGCGGGGTTGCTGTATGGCGCGCTATGGCCGTTCAAGGCCTATGACGTCTATCGGGATGAGTCATTCGACGCGCTCATGGAGCGCTGGATTCCGCTGACACTGGCGCTCAACGCCATGAACCGTAGCATGGGGCATGCGGATTTCTATCCGTTTGTCGTCCCGGCGGCTGCATACGACAAGCTGGCGTTCGTGCACCGCGTTATTCGCTCCTCGGCCACCTGAGACACGGCGTGGCTCGCACTGCGGTCAGACAGAGCACTCAATCTCGGACAGATGCTGACGGCCGACGTCCGGCCTGTGAACGCTAGGCGCTCGTTCGCAATCTTACACCCTTTTACGTGATGAGGGATTTGCGTGTGACGGCGGCTGGGGTCGTATTTCGCCGATTTTCAGACGAGTAGCCCGTCGAGATCGATATGGTCGAATGCATCAGAAGTTATTCTCGCTCGCGGCTGGGCCGTATCCGCCCACCATGCCAGGCGTCCGCAGGTAGGCCGCGTTCTGGCCGAAATGAGCGCGCTTGCGACGGCGAGGACCTTCGCTTTGTCGGACATTGAAGTCGCATTGTCGCCGATTGCCACGTAGTTGACGTGGATCGCTGCTGTCGCGGTTCGCAACAGCATCGAGAAATAGATTCGTACTCCCTTGTTCCTGAATTCGAAGTCGAACTTGATCTGGAACATGCCTTCCCAGCTCATGCTGACCTCGGAGAAGTCGGCGTAGCGGATCGTGTCCGGTGCGAAATACAGTTCCGTAGCCGCCTCGATGAGGCTCTTGATCATGTCTCGACGTTGACCTGAAACGCACAAGACGAGATTCTGGAGGTCGATCAGCCTCAGCTCGGACGCGACTTCGCGCATCGCCTCGACGAGAAACTGCTCGTAGGCAAAGTAGGCGTGATTTTCATTGCTACGCATCGGTCGACCCTGGTCAGCCTCAGTGGCGGATGGATTTGTTCGAGTAGATGATCGTTAGAAGTCGTGCGATGGCCGAGTAGAATTCGCTCGGTATCGGCTGATCGATCTTTGTCTTTTTGTAGAGTGATCGGGCAAGTGCGACGTCGTCGATGACTGGAATCTTATGGTTTTCGGCAATCTCGCGAATCCTCAGTGCGACCTGATCGACGCCCTTGGCGAGAACGATCGGCGCGCCACCTTCGGACTTCACGTACCTCATCGCGACGGCGAAGTGGGTCGGGTTTACGACCACCAGGGTTGCCTTGGGTACGGCGGCCATCATGCGGCGCTTCGATCGCTCTCGCCCCACGGCTGCAACGCGAGCCTTGATATGGGGATCACCGGACGATTGCTTCTGCTCGTCTTTGACTTCCTGGCGCGTCATCTTGAGTGACTGCATCCACTCCCAGCGAGTCCAGAGTAGATCGGCGAGCGCAATTGCAATTCCCGTCAACGCCAGGGACCAAAGCAGGTCGATCATAACGGACTGGATGATCGTCGGCAGAAGAGCCGCGTCGGAAAACTGCGCCTGCCTGAACGTCTCGATCGATCGCCGCAGCACGAGCATCGATACGACTGCGATGAGAACGAGCTTCGACAGCGTCTTCGCGAAATTGAAGAGCCCCTTCTGCCCGTAGATTCGAGAGAATCCCGAGGCGGGGGAAATTCTCTCCAGGCTCGGCGTGAGCCTCGTCCACCTCAGCGCCGGCGGGTTCTGGATCAAGGACGATGATATTCCCGCGAGAACCATGGCAGCCGCGATGGGAGCGATGAATATGGTCGATTCTCCTGCCGGCATACTCAGCAAGTTGATCGCGTCCCAGCCGCCGTCGAGCCTCAGCTTTTGCTCCCACAAATTTGACAGACTGACGGCCGTCCGACCGATTGTCGGACCCATGAAGAGGGATGTTATCGCCGCAAGCGTAATGAGTGATACCGAAAGTGAAACGTCCTGTGATACCGGCTCGTTGCCCTTCTGCCGAGCATCGGCAATCTTCTGCTCGGAAGCCTCCTCTGTTTTGGAATCTTTATCTTCAGAGTCGGCCACGTCTGCTCCATACCTTCGCTGGTGCTTCCGCTATCGGCACTTGCGTCAACGAACCACCGGTCGTGCGGGGGTAGCGTCGTCAGTCCTGTTGCCGTAATTGCCGACGATCTCCGTCAAGGATATCCCGAGGCTCGGCGCGCCATCTTCAAGAACGACCACCTCGCCGCGCGCCACGACGCGGCCGTTCACCATGAGCTCGATTGGCTCTCCGACCCTGCGCTCTAGGGGCAGTACCGTGCCGCGCCTCATCTTCATCAAGGTGGAAATTGGAACATTCGCGGAGCCGAGCACCGCCTTCACCTCGACCGGAATCTGCATGACCGCCGAGAGGTTCGACGGCCTTTCAGGCTGGATGATAAGGCTTTCGCCGCCGCCGGAGACCGGGCCGACCAGACTCTCGTAGTCGGATTTAAGGGACCCGAGCTCGGCTGCGAAGCTCTCGATGTTCGTTGCGTTGGTCTCTGACATTGTATTCTGCATCGCTCGTCCCGAGGGTTTCTTGATCTACAGGTTGGCTTCTTGCTTTTCCGATCAGGCGGCTTTTCGCTCCGCAGCCGCACATGGCGGCTCACCGGACGTATACTGTTCCACCTCGTCGATCGTCGGCCTGTCGTAGGCGGAAATCGTCTTTCGTCCGTGCTCCACCGCGACTTGCGGCATCGCTCCGTTCATGAAAGCCAGTAGCGTTTGCTTCATTAGAATAAACAGTCGTATCTTCTTCTCGCGGCAGGTTTTCATCTTCGTCGCCCACGGGCTGAATACGGCGTATGAGAAGAAGATGCCCGCGAATGTTCCGACGAGTGCTGCGCCAATCAGCCCGCCAAGCACTTCGGGCGGTTTGTCGATCGAGCCCATCGCCTTGATGACCCCGAGCACCGCGGCCACGATGCCGATTGCTGGCAGGCCGTCCGATGCGTTGCTAAGGGCTTGATATGCCTTTAGCTTGTCGGCGCGTAGCGTCTGAATCTCCTCGTCCATCAACGCTTCGATCTCATGCGTTCTCGCGTTGCCCATCAGAATGAGGCGTGCGTAATCGCAGATGAAATTCAAAATCGCCTTATCTTTTAGGATGTGGGGATACTTATTGAAGATCTTCGAGTCTGCCGGATTATCGATATGCGTTTCAATTTCATTGCGGGGCTGGCTGCGAATCTCGCGCATCAGCAGATAGAGTACTGCCAGCAACTCAAGGTAATCCGACTTCTTGGGTTGCTTGTTGAGAAACGCCTCCATCATGCCGTGGCCGGTGTCCTTGATGGTCTTTACCGGATTGGCGACGATGAACGTGCCGAAGCACATCCCTAGAATGATGATGTACTCGAAGGGCTGCCACAGCACGTCGACGTGCCCGCCCATGGCAACGAAGCTGCCGATCATGGATGCGAGTGTGATCAGCAGGCCGACAATAATGGTCACGGCAGTTCTCCAGGTACTCACGAATTGATTCGGACACGTCGAGGCTCAGCGGGAAGCAGGGCGTGCTGCTCCTCAGGGCCGGGGTCCGACACTATGGGGTGCGACTTGCGTGAGGCTTAGAAACACTTGCCGCCCGGGGGGTGGAGCGGGCGGCCGTCGATGGCGGGCGCGGTTAACGGGAAATGGAGCGTAACGGCCCCCGGAGCGCGACAGGCTCGAAGCAAGGTCGGCGAAAGGTGGCCGTTTCATCGTGACGCTGAATGAGCGCTCGTCGGAACTGGAGTGGGCCCATGATCGACAGTTTGGCCGCCTACAAGTCGGTGACACGGGATTTGAAGGGGTCGCTGGAGCGGACCGCAAAGGACCCGTTCGTTGCCCGTGAAACGAAATATTTTCTCGATACGATCGGAAAGATCAAAAGCAGCAAGGAGTTCGTAGCGAATCCCCGTCTGCTCACTTACGCCGCCACGGCATTTGGTCTTGGCGACGTCGCCGGTTCGAAGGCGCTGATCAAGAAGCTGCTCGACGAGGGTATCGATTCACCAAGCGCGCTCGCCAACCGGCTGAGCGACAGCCGATATCGAGCGTTTGCCGAGGCGTTCAACTTCAACCGGTATGGTTCTGCTACGACGGCTTTCGACCGCGCCCAGCAGGGAACAGCGGACGCGTACATACGTCAGACGCTGGAGGTGCGGCAGGGGGAGAGCAACAACTCGGTCCGGCTTGCCCTTTACTTCACGCGTAAGGCTCCGGAGTTGACCTCCACGCTTGGCATACTCGCCGACAAGGCCGTCTTCGAGGTGGTGCGGACTGCGCTCGGGCTGCCAATCTCTATTGTGAACGGCGACCTCGAAAAGCAGGTTGCCTCCATCGAGAAGAAGATCAAGGTCCAGGATTTCAAGGATCCAGCGAAACTCGACAAGTTCCTGAAGAGATTCTTTGCCATGTCTGAGATTTCCGGCGGCGGGCAAGTGGCCAGTTCGTCCGGCGTGTCCATCGGCAGTAGTCTGCTCGCTCAGATTCAGACGTTCCGTCTCGGGGGAAGATGAGCCGTGAGAAACGATTTTTATGTTGGCATTTCCGGTCAGCTTGCCCTTGAGCGGAGGCTCGAGACGATTGCGAACAACGTCGCAAACGTGAACACAACCGGATTCCGCTCGGAGGAGGTCCGGTTCGATTCCGTTCTGTCTGACGCCGGCGCTCGGAATGTCGCCTATTCAAGGATGGGCGGCACCCATTTGTCGCGTGCGGCCGGTGGGCTGACGCATACGGGAAACCCACTCGACGTGGCGGTCGAGGGCGATGCATGGCTGGCGGTGTCTACCGCCGCGGGTACCGTCTACACCCGCGACGGGCGAGCGAAGATTTCGCCGAACGGGGAATTGCAGTCGATGACGGGGGCGCCGTTCCTCGACGTCGGCGGTTCGCCGATCATTGTCGATCCGTCCGCCGGGGAAGTCGCAATTGGCCGGGACGGCCGCATCACGCAGAACGACCGTCAGGTCGGCGCGCTCGGCGTGTTTATGATTCCGGAGACAGCAAAGCTCGAACGCTTCGAAGGATCCGGGGTCATCCCGGACGTCCCGGCGGAACCCGTGGTGGAATTTTCCCGCGCGGGATTGGTGCAAGGCTATCTTGAGGGTTCGAACGTCAATCCAGTTAAGGAGATCACACGCCTGATTGCCGTCCAACGATCGTTCGACGCGGTTACTCAGGCCCTGGGTCTGGCGGAGAACGTCCACGAGGCGGCACTGCGTGACCTCGGCGGTGCGAGGTGAGCCTGGCCGCAGTTGCACGCTCGCTCGCGGCAACACAATCGCTGGTCGAGGTCGCAGGACATGTCGTCGAAACATCGGCTACGGGCATCCGCGTCGCCGGGCTTTCCCAATGGCTCAATCTCGGCGACTGGGTCAGAATCGAGACGCCTGGGGGAAACGAACTTGCCGAGGTCATAAAGCTTGACCGTAAGACGCTGATTGCGAAGCCATTTTCAGCGCGCGTCCGTGCTCCCATCGATGCGCTGGCATTTCGTGCGCCGCCACCGCGCGTCGCTCCCGACGCATCATGGAAGGGCCGGGTGCTCGACGCGCTTGGCGGTGCGATCGACGATATCGGCGCGCTTGCGCCCGGGCCTGTCGAGCGTGACCCCAACTCCCAGCCGCCACAGGCGTTGACGCGAGGTCGCGTGGCCGTTCCGCTCTCGACCGGAATCGGGGCCATTGATCTGTTGACGCCGATCTGCGCCGGACAGCGGATAGGCATCTTCGCAGGCTCCGGCGTCGGCAAGACGACGCTGCTGTCCATGCTCATGGAAGCGGCATCCTTTGATACGGTCGTCGTTTCGCTCGTCGGCGAGCGCGGTCGCGAAGTTCGTGAAACGATCGAGGAGACGCTTGCCAGTTGCCGTCACAAGTCGATCGCGGTCGTCGCGACGAGCGACGAGAGCCCGATGATGCGTCGGCAAGCGCCGGTCACTGCGACGTCTATCGCGGAGCACTTCTGCGCCGCGGGGGAGAACGTGCTGCTCGTTGTCGATTCGGTGACGCGGTATGCGCATGCGTTGCGCGAAGTCGCGCTGGCTGCGGGTGAACCGCCTGTTGCCCGTGGCTATCCGCCAAGCGTTTTCACGGCCCTGCCGCATCTTCTCGAACGCTCCGGCCCAGGGACGATCGGGGCTGGTACGATAACGGGAGTGTACTCCGTCCTTGTTGACGGCGACGATCACAACGAGCCGATTGCGGATTGCATCCGCGGGACGCTCGATGGTCATATCGTGCTCGACCGGTCGATTGCGCAGGAGGGGCGGTTCCCCGCGATCGACCCGCTGGCTTCACTGTCGCGGCTGGCGCATCTGGCCTGGACGCGGCCGCAGGCGGAGATCGTCCGCAATTTGCTAAGGCTGGTCGCGCGATTTGAAGAAACGAAAGACCTCAGATCGCTGAGCGCATATAAGCCTGGGATCGACGTGGAGCTGGACAAGGCCGTATTGGTCGTTCCGAAACTATATGACTTGTTGAAACATTCGCCCGGCGATCAGCCGCGTCACGCCATTTTCGATCAGGCTGCGGCGCTTCTCGCCTGAAAATTGGCCTCACGCTGTTTCCCAGATCGCGCAGCTCGCGTGACTTGGTGTGGTGCCATCGTGCCCCAACCGCCTGATGATGTTCCGAATTTTCGGCTGATTGCAAGCTTGGAGCAAGTGATGCGCCCTACTGACTTAATGCCGAGTTCGGAGAGCTGAAATGAATTCTACTGGAATACTTGGCCTCGTTTCCCGATCCAATAATTGGTTGTCGGGGCGACAGGCGCTCATCTCACAAAATATAGCGAATGCCAATACTCCCGGTTATCGGGCGCAGGATTTGCAGTCTTTCCAGAAGGCACTCGAGATGGCTGGGGCCTCCTCGATAGCCAAAACTCATGGTGCCCACCTCGATGTCGGCGGACCGCTGGCCGCGATGACCGAACCGGTAGAGACCGAAGTTGACGAGGCGGGGATGCACCATTCGGGCAACTCGGTGTCCCTCGACAGCGAAATGCTCAAGGCCGGGCAGGTGTTGAGCGGGTTCGCGCTTGGGACGTCCGTCTACAAGTCTTTCCATCGCATGCTGATTACGGGTTCGCGATAAGTCATGTCGAACATTCTGGGAAATTCAATTTCGGTATCAGGGTCGGGGCTGCTTGCTCAGGCTCAACGCATGACCGTGATCGCTGAGAACATCGCCAATGCCTCATCGACGAGTTCAGCGCCTGGGGGCGATCCCTACCGGCGCAAGACGATTTCGTTCGAAAGCCAATCGGAGCGTTTCGGTGATACCGAGCGACTGCGCGTCTCGGAGGTGGGGGCCGATCCCTCTCCGTTCCGGTTGGAACATCTGCCGTCGCACCCGGCCGCCGACGAGCGCGGGTACGTGAAGATGCCGAACGTCAACATGACCATCGAGCTCGCCGACATGCGCGAGGCGGCCCGCTCCTACCAGTCCAACGTCCAGGCCATCAAGCAGGCCCGTGAAATGATTTCCATGACGATCAACATGCTTGGAGGACAGTCGTAATGATCTCGCCAATCGGCTCGGCGACGGGCGCGGCCGTCGAAGCAATTTCGGCAGGACGCGTCCAGAAGCAGACGGAAATCAACGGCCCGTCCTTCGGGGAGATGCTGGAGCAGATGGCAGTGGGTGTCGCCCAGTCCGTCCGCAACGCCGAGCACGTTTCAGCACGTGGTGTCGCTGGAGATGCGAGCGTTCAGGAAGTCGTCGAGGCGGTCATGACGGCCGAGCAGTCGCTGCAGGCCGGCATCGGTATCAGGGACCGGGTCGTCAACGCGTATCTTGAAATCAGTCGAATGGCCATTTGAGCTGGAGGTTCAGTCATGCGCGCGCTTACGATTGCGGCGACCGGGATGAGCGCGCAGCAGCTCAATTCTGAAGTCATCGCCAACAACATCGCCAACATCAACACGACCGGGTTCAAGCGGTCGCGTGGCGAGTTCACCGACCTTCTCTATCAGGCAGAACGCCTCGCGGGCGCGCCGGGGCGCACGCCCCAGGAACAGGTTCCGGAGGGGACCATGGTGGGGCTGGGCGTAAGGCCGGCCGCCATCAGGCAGCTACATCTTCAGGGTGCGCTGACCAGTACGGGTAACAAGCTCGACCTCGCACTCAACGGTCGCGGTTGGTTCCAGATCCAGGGTGCGAACAACGAGACATTCTATACGCGCTCGGGTGCATTCAACACGAATGCGCAGGGGCAACTCGTCACTGTGGATGGCAACCTCGTGATCCCCAATATCACGGTGCCTCAGAACTCTACGGACATCACGATCAATCAGACCGGGCGCGTTTTCGCCCGCGTGAACGGCGCGGCCGAGCTGACCCAGTTGGGCCAGCTTTCCGTGGCGACGTTCGTCAACGATGTTGGGCTCTCGCCGATGGGAGGCAATCTGTACCGCGAGACGACGGCGTCGGGTGCGCCGCAAGTCGGAGTTCCGGGCGATCCCGGCGTGGCGACGATCTCGCAGGGCTACCTCGAGAGTTCGAATGTCGATCCCGTCAAGGAGATCACCGAGCTGATCGCGGCTCAGCGTGCCTATGAAATGAACTCGAAAGTCATCCAGGCGGCCGACGACATGTATGGCACCGTAACCAAGGGCATCCGGTAAAGCGGCTGCAAGTGGGTCATGAACCTGACTGGATCAAAGCACCTGACGGCCTGGGGCGCTCTGCTGGCAGCAGCGGCGCTTCATCTCTCCGGCACGGTTGTGTTTGCCGGGAACGAAAAGCTGACCGTGCCCGTTCCTCGTGCCATCATTTATAGTGGCGATACCATCAAGAGCGGCGATCTCGTCGAGGCAACGATCACTCCGAGCCAGGCGGCCTCAACAAATCCGGCCACGAGCCGGGAAGAGATTGTCGGGCGTGTCGCTCGGCGGACCTTGCTTCCTGGCCAGCCGATCCCGTTTTCCGCCACGAAGCTTGCCAGTATCATCCGACATGGGCAGCCGGCGACTGCCGTCTACCAGATGGGCGCCCTCACGATTTCGGCGACGGTGATGCCACTCCAGTCCGGTGCGGTTGGCGAAACCGTCAGCTTCCAGAGCGCAGAGAGCGGAGCCGTTTTGCGCGGCGTCGTTGCCAGTGACGGGACAATCGAGGTCAGGGCGCCATGATCTTGCGTTCCATCCGCGTCGTCCTGGCGGCTTGCGCTGTAGCACTCGCTGCGAGCCCGACGGAGGCGCAGACCCGCATCAAGGATGTGGTTTCTGTGCAAGGTGTCAGACCGAACCAATTGTACGGTTATGGCTTGGTCGTCGGCCTCAATGGTACCGGAGACAGCCTCCGGAGCGCGCCATTCACCAATCAGTCGATCCAGTCGATGCTGGACCGGCTCGGCGTGAATATCAGAGGCGGCAATGCGCGCACTCGCAACATTGCCGCTGTGATGCTGACGGCCGAATTGCCAGCATTCGCGAAACCGGGATCGCGCGTGGACGTGACCGTGTCCTCCCTTGGCGACGCCACGTCGCTGGGTGGCGGGACGCTGGTGCTCAGCTCGCTTACGGGCGCCGACAACAAGGTCTACGCAGTTGCGCAAGGCCAGGTGGCGATCGGAGGGTTCAACGCCAACGGTCGTAACGAGAGCGTGACACAGGGGGTGCCGACGGCTGGCCGCATTGCGAACGGTGCGCTGGTCGAGCGCGACGCGCCGGGCCAATTCGACTGTGGTCAGGGCATGGAGATCGAGCTGCGGAACCCGGATTTCGCAACGGCGATTCGTATTGTTGATGTCATCAATCAGTTTTCGGCCGAGCGATACGGGACGAAGGTTGCTCACGAGAAGGACCTGCGCTCGGTTGGCCTGAGATGCCCGGCGCGGGTGAGTGCGGCGCGTTTCATGGCGGATATCGGTGAATTGCCGATTTCGCCGGATGCGCCTGCTCGCGTGGTGATCGACGAGAAGACAGGGACGGTCGTGATCGGGCGCAACGTTCGCATTTCGACCGTTGCAGTGGCACACGGCAGCATCACTGTTCGCGTCACGGAAACGCCTCGCGTTTCGCAGCCGAAGCCGTTCTCCAAGGGGCAGACCGTCGTTACGACGGATACGGAGGTCGCGGTCGATCAGCCCGGCGCCAACGTGTCGATCGTGAAAGGCGCCAGTCTCGAGACGCTTGTCGCGGGTCTCAACCGGCTCGGGCTAAAGCCGCCGAGCGTGATCGCAATTCTGCAGGCGATAAAGTCCGCCGGTGCACTTCAAGCGGATCTGGTGGTGCAATGAGGAGCCAACTTTTCAGGATAATCACACGACATGCCGGGGCATCAGCGATGGCGCTGGTGCTTGCTAATTTTCCCACTTCCGAGGGAATTGCTGCTGAAACGGTCGCGCGCGCTGGCACGCCGTGGTCGCCTGTCGTCCTGAACGATGGGTCTCAAGCCGCTCCGCAGAATTCGGATGCGCCGGTCGCCGGTAAGTCCCGCGAGACGTCGCGAGGCCGCGCCAAGGCCGAGGCGAGGGCCGCGAAGACTTCGCGTCGCTCGCGAAACGAGGCCGCGTCGGACCTGCAGGCCGGGTCGAATATCGAGACGGGGACCATCGCAGCCACGACTTCGGAAGCCGGGCGCGTCACGCCTCCCGCACAGGCGCCGGCGGTTGCCGCGCCGCCTGCAGCAAAACCTGTTGATCCTACGAGCCTTGCTGGAAAGTTCTGCCTCAACATCAAGCCACAGGTCGAGGAATTCCGGTTGGCATTGCAGAAGAAAACGCTGGCCGACGTCGAGGCCGAGATCGAGAAGCGGATTACGGCTCTCGACTCGCGAATTCAAGAATACAAGGAATGGGTGGCGCGGCGCGACGAGTTCGCAGGGAAAGCACAGGACTCGCTCGTCAAGATCTATTCGAAGATGAAGCCTGATGCCGCCGCCCAGCAATTGGCGGCCATCGATGTCGAAACCGCCGCGGCGGTTCTGTTGAAGCTCGATCCGCGTGTTTCGAGCGCCATTCTGAACGACATGGAGCCGAAGCTGGCTGCGACGCTGGCCTCGACGATCGCAGGCGCTGCGAGGGTTGATCCTGACCCCGTCGTTCCGCCTGCCGAGCCTGCTGGGGAAAAGCCGCAATGATATTCGATGATCGAGCGGAATACGGCCCGGCAAAGTACGTGATCATTCGTGGCCACCGCCCGATGCGGACTGGACTTATTCGCCATGTCGGGCGTCTCGTCGTGACCGGCGCCTGTGTTGCACTTTGCGGCTGTTCCGTGCGGCCGGGGGACATCGGGCGCGCGCCGGAAATGTCGGCGGTCGGGAGTGGGATTGCGCCCAAGGCCGTGCCGATGGCGCTCGAGCCCAAGCTTGTTTCCGTGCCGCTTACTCGCACTTCGACGTGGCGGGACGAGTCGGCGGATCTGTTCACCGATCCGCGTGCGAGGCGCGTGGGGGATGTCGTCACGGTCAAGATACAGATCAAGGACAAGGCGTCGTTCGACAACAGCACCAATCGTCAGCGGGATTCGACGCAATCCGTTGGCGGAAAGTTGAACTGGAAGACCGAACCCAACGCCGTCGATCTTTCTGCGACGGCCGATGCGGCTTTCAACGGCGGGACGAAGACCGAGGGCAAGGGCGCGATCACGCGCTCGGAGCATATCGACCTGTTGCTGGCGGCCGTCGTGACTGACGTTCTGCCGAACGGGAACCTATTCATTTCCGGGTCGCAGGAAGTCCGTGTCAATTTCGAGGTACGCGAGCTCGCTGTCGCGGGGGTCGTGCGGCCGCGCGATATCTCGACGGACAACACCGTATCCTACGACAAGATTGCGGAAGCGAGGATTTCCTACGGCGGACGTGGGCGGATCACGGAAGTGCAGCAGCCGGGCGTCGTGCATCAGATCTTCGACATTATCACGCCGTTCTGACGTCGCCGTGTCGACGCGATGCGCCGAGGTCAAACGGCGAGATTTCAGTATGAATAGACGGCCGAGCTGACGTCCCGACGCCATGCGAGCCGGGCGAAGCCTCCCTCGGAAATGATTTCCCAGGACGTGTCGCCCGACCTGCGCTCGAGTTTCCAACGCCAGGTCTTGCCGTTCAGATAGTTGATGTGGAGGCGGACATCGCCTGTCAGCGCTCTCTCGATGAGCGTTAGCGCGTCGTCGAGACAGAAGAATTCATCGTGCCAGTCGCCGAAGCAGACGATCCATTGTTCGCCCGTGTGTATGAGGCGGATCTCGAACTGTCCGGCAGTCGGCGCCCTCAGAACGAGTTCCTGACCGATCCGCTCGACGCTCGAGGCGCCAGGAATCTGCTTCAGTCGGCGCTCGGCCCACTCGACATGGTCGGCCGCTTGGCTGTCGAGCCAAGTGTCTGCAGCGCAATCTGAAATCTTGCCTGCTGTTCCCATGATTACACCCATGTCCGCCAGCGGCGGCACTGCCACCTGTAAGTGTATATTAGTTTCGATTAGCAACCAAAGGTTATCATTCGATTTCCGGCGGGTCCCGGCAAAATGCCGGCACAAGGTCTCTTCGGCATGAGCTATTGAGCCGCGTTTAGCGGGATTCGAGGCTGAATTTTTGCTGTGAGACATTGATGGCTGACGCCAAAGGTCAGAAGTCCGGGTCGATGGGCTTGATTATTGGACTGGTCATCGTGACTGCGGTGGCGGGGGCCGCCGGCGCCGGCCTCGGCCTCATGCTTTCCAGTAAGTCGGGCAAGCCGGATCAGCACGCTGCGGCCGCGCCCAAAGGTGGGGATAGCGCCGGGAAGCACGATGCAGTCGAGGGTGCAAAGCACGGGGATGGCGGCAAGCATGGGGATACTGCTGCGGGCCACGGAAAGCACGGTGCGAAACCAGCCCCGGCGGTGCCAGCGGGGCCCGACTTCAAGGTCGTCGACATCCCGCCCATCACCACCAACCTCGAGGGCGAGAAGGCGCCGTGGGTACGCATCGAGGGACAGCTCATCTATCAAGCGTCCGCTGCTCCTGAGATAGCGGTGCTTTCGGCCAAGATCGTCGAGGATTTCGTCGTCTACCTGCGGACGGTTCGTCCCGCACACGTAACGCGTCCCGGAGGGCTTCAGTCCCTCATCGAGGATCTCAACGAGCGGGCCCGGCTGCGGAGCGGTGGCAAGATCCACCAACTCGTTGTCAGCGGCTTCATTCTAGAATAGGGCCCGCCATGCGATTTACATTGCTATTGCTTCTCTGCGTGGTGGCCTTGGCCGGAGACGCGTCGGCTCAGACAATCGACATTCAAAAGCTGCTGGGGAGCACGAACGGAGAGACCTCCGGTCGGATCGTCCAGCTGCTAATCGGCATGACGGTGCTTTCGCTTGCGCCGGGAATACTGATTACAGTCACCTGCTTCACTCGCTTTATCATTGCGTTCTCATTTCTGCGGGCGGGGCTTGGGCTGCCAACTACGCCTTCGAACATGATCCTCATCAGCCTGTCATTGTTCATGACATTCTTTGTGATGGCGCCGACGTTCGAAAAGTCTTGGGAGAACGGGGTGAAGCCCCTGCTCGAGAACAAGATCACGGAAAAAGAGGCGCTGCCGCTGATTGCTGCGCCATTCCGCGAGTTCATGCTGTCGCACGTGCGGCCAAAAGACCTTCAGATGTTTGAAGAATTCGCCGGCGACCGGATACCGAAGGCGGAAAATCCCGTCGATACCGATCTGAGGATCGTCGTCCCGGCGTTCATGGTCTCGGAGCTCCGGCGGGGTTTTGAGATCGGCTTCCTCATTCTTCTGCCGTTTCTCGTTATAGATCTGATTGTTGCGATCCTGACGATGTCGATGGGCATGATGATGCTTTCGCCGACGGTCATCGCACTGCCATTCAAAGTGCTCTTTTTCGTTCTGATCGACGGCTGGAATAAAATCGTGGGCGCGCTGGTACGATCAATTGGTTGAAATCCGTTAACCCCGAATCAACACATCACTGATATTCGTTTCGCAGCGGTAGGGTGATGCGTGAGCACCCCCGAAGGCATGAAGCCGTCCCGCCAGCCGGTGCTCCCGGAATGTCCCAGTGAACTTCAACGGGCCATATGCCCACAGGGACAGTAATATTATGCTTAGCATCAAAACTAACGCCTCTGCCATGACTGCGCTTCAGTCGCTGAACATGACGCAGAAGAACCTGAGCACGACCCAGGAGCGCATCTCCACGGGTCTTCGGGTCGGCAACGCTTCTGATAACGCTGCTTATTGGTCGATCGCCACAACGATGCGCTCGGACAGCTCCGCTCTGTCGACCGTATCCGACGCCCTCAATCTCGGCGCCTCCACCATCGACGTCGCATCGAACGGCCTGAAGGCCGCCATCGACGTCACGAGCCAGATCAAGACGAAGCTCGTCGCCGCCCGCCAGCCGGGCATCGACCGCGCCAAGGTTCAGTCGGAAATCACCGAGCTCCAGAAGCAGCTCAAGAGCATTGGCGACTCGGCCACGTTCTCGGGCCAGAACTGGCTCTCGATCGACTCGACCACGTCGGGCGGCAACACGACGAAGAGCATCGTCTCCTCGTTCCAGAACGGCGCTGTCAGCACGATTTCGATCGACGTCTCCAACATCGCGCTGTTCGATAAGAACACCGCGACCGCCCAGGACCGCTACGACGTCGCTTTCGCGGCTTCCGGCGCACTGGCGACTGATCTCGCCGCCCAGATGACCGGCGCCGCCACCGGCGACTCGAAGAGCGTCGTGCTCGAGGTCAACGGCAAGGATCAGGCCGCATCGGTCACGTTCGATGGCACCAACTACAACGTGTCGTACACGTCGGCCGAACTCGTCGACAGCTCGTCGACCGAAGCTGCCACGACGCAGATCAAGCTCAAGGGCTCGGCCAGCGCGGTCCAGGCCGAAGACTATACGGCTGCTGGCGTCGTCACGAACCGCAAGGAATTCGTCGACGACAGCAGCGGCATCCTCAGCGCGCTTGGCACCAACAGCGGCTCCGCTATCGCTGCCTTCGATGCTGCAGGCAACCTGACTGCCTCGTCGATCAACATCTCGACGCTGACGGACAGCACGACCGATCTCGACACGCTCGACGACTACATCAAGGACGTCGACGCCGCGATCAGCTCGATGACCACCTCGGCCGCCAACCTCGGCTCGGTCAAGTCGCGCGTGACGCTGCAGCAGGACTTCGTGAAGGGCCTCATGAACGCTCTCGACAAGGGCATCAGCTCGCTGGTCGACGCGGACATGACGGAAGAATCCACGCGCCTCAGCGCGCTGCAGGTTCAGTCGCAGCTCGGCACCCAGGCGATGTCGATTGCCAACTCGTCCACGCAGAGCATCCTGTCCTTGTTCCGCGGCTAATCGGCCTCAAGTCGACAAAATGGGTGGCCACGCTGAGACAGCGTGGCCATTTCCTTTTTTATTCAAAGCCTTTTCGCGATTTCTTCCAACCTGACGCAAGGCATGACGGACACAATGGGGCCCAAATCACAATCCCATCGGGCAATCCGTGAACATGCGGCAGCAACTACAACTCATCATAAATAACATCGCCGCGTTGGGCATGCAGCGTATCATAGCGCTGGCGCTGGCGCTTGTTCTCACAACCGGCGCCGTGCTGACGGGCGGCTACTACCTGAGCCGGCCCGAGTTCGAGCCGCTCTATGCGGGCCTGAGCCAGCTCGAGGCCAGCCGGATGGGTGCAGTCTTGCGGGAAAACGGTGTGACATTCGATGTCAGCTCTGACGGTACGTCCCTGCTCGTGAAGCGGGGCCAGGCGTCGGCTGCCCGCATGATGCTGGCCGAGAAGGGCCTGCCGGGCAGCTCGAGCGCCGGATACGAGCTTTTCGACAAGATGGGATCGCTCGGCCTGACGTCGTTCATGCAGGAAGTGACGCGGGTTCGCGTACTCGAGGGCGAGCTTGCGCGATCCATCCAGACGCTCAAGGGGGTGCGTGCCGCGCGGGTGCATATCGTGCTGCCCGAGGGCAACAGCATCCGGAAATCGCGTCAGTCGCCGTCGGCTTCCGTCGTCATCCGGACCGAGCAGGCCGGTGATACGACCGCCGCGGACGCGATCCGGCACCTCGTTTCGGCTGCGATTCCCGGTATGGCGCACGATCAGGTCCGCGTGCTGAGCACCGAGGGGTTGGTTCTTGCCGGGGGAGGCGATGGCGCTTCGGCCTCGCAGGGGCGGCAAGCGATGCTCGAAAAAGCAACGAGCAAGGACCTTCAGGAGAATATTCGCCAGACGCTCGCCCCATATCTGGGCATCAGCAACTTCCAGATCAGCGTCGCCGCTCGCCTCAACACCGACAAGCGGCAAGTCAGCGAGACCAGTTACGACCCGAACTCACGTGTCGAGCGATCGGTCCGGAACATTCGCGAGACCGGCAGCCAGACAGCGGCATCGCCGGGGAACGTCTCCGTCGAGCAGAACATTCCCGGTGAGCAGCGGGGCGATCGCAGGGGTGACCAGAACCGAAAGTCGAACGACCGTCGCGAGGAGCTGACCAATTTCGAGCTGAGCTCGAAATCGACGTCCGTCGTCAGCGAGGGTTACCGGATCGAAGGCATCACGGTGGCGGTCGTGATCAACCGGAAGCAACTGCTCGCGACCCTCGGCGGATCGCCGGCGAAAGAAGTCATCGACGCGCGGATCGCGGAGATCGAGCGGCTCGTTTCCACAGCCGCGGGTGTCGATACCAAGCGCGGTGACAGGGTCAGTATCGCAGCGGTGGACTTCCTGCCCGGCAGCGAGAGCCTGGAGCCCGCCCCGTCTCCTGGTCTCATCGAGCTGCTCGTGTCGCAGTCCGGAGCCTACGTCAAAGCGCTTGCGTTTCTACTCGCGGCCGCACTCATCGTCTGGCTCGGCCTAAGGCCGATTGGTCAGCGGCTGCTTGCCGCGCCTGCCCAGGAAATGAGGAGCATCGCTGCGGGCGACGCGCCGCTCGACTTTGCCACGGCGCCGGAGCTGCCGATGCTCGCCATGACGGAGATGGGCGGCATGGCCATGGCCGGTGGGTTCGGCTTTGCTTCCGAGGGTGAACCCAGCCCGCTCGATCAACTCATCATTGGCAAGGAAGAGCAGGCCGCCGCCGTGCTGAAGCAGCTGCTGCGGGGTGGTCGCCTATGAGCAGACTGGCGTTTGCGGACATAGTCGAGCACATGCCAACGGCGGGCGGGCCTTCGTTCGACGCCTCGATGTTTCGCCGTGCCGCTCGCGACAGCAGCGCGGAGACCGCGGAAGACAGGGCCGCGATCGAGCAGGCCGCCTTCGAGCGGGGTCTTGCGGAGGGCAGCGCGCTGGCGGAGGAGCGGATTGCCGAGGCGCAAGCCGAGTTCGACGCCGCGCTTCAGCTTGCGGTTGCTGCAGAGCGTCAGCGGATCGTCGAGGAGGAAGGCAAACTGCTTGGCGTGGCCATCGCCGATGGTCTGGCCGAGATGGAGCAACGGCTGTCGGAGAAGGTCGCCGAGGTTCTGCGTCCGCTACTGCAGTCGGCCGTCGTCGATCGTGCGTTGGCAGAACTCGTTGAGCTGCTTCGTAAGGCAGCCACTCACGACGGGGCCATGTTGAAGATCACGGCATCGCCGGAAATCGTCGCGTCACTGCGCGCGCAGCTCGGCGACCAGCTCGATCGGCTGGCGTTCAGCGAGGGCGGCGAGGGAGAGGTCATCGTCGATGCGGGCGGAGCGCGGATGTTCGTCGCCCTGGAAGCGTGGCGTAAGTCTATCAGTGGAGCAACATTATGAGCGCTGACGGCGACAACATCGTACAGCACGAAGTCGTCATCATACGCCGGCGTGGCGGCGGAGAGGACGACGGGCATCACAGCGCGGCCTGGAAGATCGCCTATGCGGACTTCATGACCGCCATGATGGCGTTTTTTCTCGTGATGTGGCTCGTCAATGCCGCCAACAAGAAGCAGATCGTCGAGGTTGCGGCCTTCTTCAATCCGATCAAGTTGACCGACAAGGTTCCCTCGACCAAGGGGGTCCACCAGACGGACGCGGAAACTAAGGTCGAGGTTCAAAGCGACAAGGCCAACGAGCACCTCGAAAAGCCCAAAGGCAAGGTGGAAAACTCGAAAGAGCGCAGCGAGGGCGGCGCGCCGGAGAGCACGCAGAAGGGTAGCGATCTCGCGGCGATCAAGCCGAGCGAGAAGCCGAGTGCGGCAGTCGATGCCGCGAACGACGACTTATTCCGCGATCCCTTCGGGATGCTCACTCGCATCGAGGCACAGAATTCTCCGCCGAACCAAGCTCGGGTGCAGGCGAAGGCGAAACACGTCCCGACGACCGATCCATTCGAACCCAAATCGACTGTCGAATCGCCTGAGCCACAGTCTGGACCGCCGGCGGATGCCTTGGAAAAGACGGTCGCTGATCTGGCTGTGATCGCGCCGGTGCCCACTATCCGTGCGAAGTCCGGCGCGCCGGTCGCGCGACCCGCGGACATGGCCGAACCTGCGACCGCGGCCGCAGCTCAGGAGGCCAAGGCCGCCGGTGCATCAGCCGGCGAAACGGATGCCGTGAAGGCGGTGGCGAAGGGCGTCGCCGATCAGATCGCCCAGATGCTCAAGGAAATCGATCCAAAGAACCAGCCGGTGCTCGACGTCTCCGCGACGCCAGAAGGAGTGCTCATCAGCCTCACAGACCGGAGTGAATTCGGCATGTTCGCAGTGGGCTCGGCGGTTCCGCAGCCGGCGGTCGTCCGTCTCATGGGCGACATCGGCAAAGTGTTGTCGGGCCGCAGCGGCGCCGTTTCAATCCGTGGCCATACCGATGCCCGGCCTTATCGAAGCGAAACCTACGACAACTGGCGACTTTCCACGTCGCGGGCGCACGCCGCCTATTACATGCTCGTGCGGGGTGGTCTCGACGAGCGCCGCATTACTCGGGTCGAGGGACATGCGGATCGCCTGCCGAAAATGTCCGCAGATCCACTGGCGCCCGCAAACCGCCGGATCGAGATCCTTCTCAAGGTTGAAAAGTCATGACCACGGCACTCCGCATCGTCGGCTGCTGCATTGCGGCGGGTCTTATTCTGGGCGTTACACCGGCCAACGCAGCGGGGCCGCCGGCGCATTCGAAAGAGGTCAAGGTTCAGGACACGAAGCCATTGCCTCCGTTGCCGGAGTTCTGGTCGCCGCCTCTCTATCCACTCGTGCGCCAACTCAAGGCGCGACAGAGTTCGCTCGCGCATGGTGACGAAGCGGCATTCTCTGCGATGCAGACCGATGGCGAGGCCGTTCAGGAGTGGCTGTCCAAAGCGCCGCCAGAAGCATGGGCCGATCGCCGAAACATTCACGCGTTCGCGATCTACCTGCTCGGCGGCGGTACCCCCGGGGGTGGGCGGAAATCGCTCTTGGACGCGAAACTCTCTCCGGAAGACCGAAACCTCGTCGACGGCGTTATTGCCTATTCGCAGAGTCGCTTCGACGGCGCATCGGCGTTGCTTGCTGATATCGACGCGAAGTCGCTCGAGCCTGTTCTTGGAGCCCACATCGCTTTGGCACAGGCGACGCTGCTCGTTCAGAAGGCGCCGACGAAGTCGTTCGAGTTGCTCTCACTGTCGGCCACGATGGCGCCGGGAACACTGATTGAAGAAGCGGCGCTGCGGCGGCAGATCGCACTGGCCGCGGGGCATTCCGATCCTGCCACCTTCGCGCGCACGTCGTCGGTCTACATGAAGAGGTTCTCCGGCTCGGTTTACCGGCGCGGGATTGTCGAGGGCGTCGTTAGCGCGCTCAAGAAGCGGGAACTGGACAGCGCCAGTTTGCTCCAAGGTTTCGCGGGCGGGCTGTCAGATTTCAATGCGAAAGAGCAGGCCGAAATACTGCTCTATCTCTCGGAAACGGCTCTCGGCCAGGGATGGCTTCCAGTCGCTGCGGACTTCGCCCGTCGCGTCGTCGCCATTACCCCCGAGGCTACGCCGGCTCGCGAGCGTGCCAACCTCTATGCCAGCGTCGCGCGCATGCTTTCCGACCCGGGTGAATTCAAGGCGGTGTTCGCTACGATCCGGACCGATCTCTTGCCGCCGTCGGACCAGTTGCTCGCCAACAGTGCAAAGCAGGCGTTCGAGGTTGCCAATCAGGCGGCGAACGAAAGCGACGCTCCGCGGGATACGCCGGTCTCGCCGGTATTGGCGAAAGCACGTCTGCGGATTGCCGTTGCTGACAAACTCATGAAACGGACCTGACCATGGCTGATGCTATTCGCTTCCCTGCTGCGCCGCAGGCTCCGGTACGGGCGAGCGCATCGCCGTTTCAGGCAGTCTCGCGTTCGGCAGGGTGGGACGCTGCCACTGTCGCCGAGGGGGGCGAGAAGGGCGGCGAGGCATCGTTGCAGTGGGCTAGTGAGACGTGGGATGAGGTTTTGCAGTCGCAACTCGAAACGGCGGCGGCACCGGCGTCCCCGATAGCCGACGGCACTTCGTATTGGGGCACGGGCGAGCCATTGGCAATCGCGCAGATGCCTCCGATCGTCGACGCTCAGATGCAGCCCCCCTTGCGGTCCCAATTCCAGGCCGACATGTCCGGTGTGCGTGGCTTGGCGCGCGCTGGGATTGTCATGCAGACCGTTCGACCAATGACCTCGCTCGATGGGGGCGCCGACCGTCTGGCCTCCTTGGGTTCCGCATCCTTGGTCAATGTGGCCGCGACTACCGATATCTCAATTCCAGCGACGGGTGAGACTGTCGTGGGCGCTGCTCCGCAGGCTGCCCTATCCGGACAGGGAGCGCCGGTGGCCGATCCCCTCGCAGGCGGGGCCATCCCAATCAGCGTCGTGCGGAGTGAAAGCCATATTCCGACGAGTGCGGTCGTGGGTGATACGTTTAACGCGCAGGGGGTAGCGGCTCAGGTCGCGGCTGGTGCCAATCCGCAATCGCCGGCAGCGACGGTGCTCGGGGGGGATGACGGCGCGGGCGGGCGCGGGCGATCCGGATCGGAAGGTGAATCGGGACTGGTCTCCATCATTGGGCAAGCGGCTGAAAATATAGACGTGGCGCCGAGTCAGGGTGGCGCCGATGCCGGAGCGCCGGACAACTCCGTCTCCCAACAGCTTGCGGCAGCGATCGGACCGCCGTCGAGCAAGCCGGGCCGGCCAGTTGACGTGGCGACGACGTTCGCTCAGCCAGCCGCGGCTACTACAATGCCAGGCCGCGAACTTTCCCGCGTCCTGGTGGTCAGGCTCGAACCGGCGGAATTGGGCCCGGTCACGATGCATCTCAGGTCACGCGGTGGCGCCATCGATGTCACCATTCGCACCGGAGATCAGGCGGTTGCAAGCCTGATCGAAACGCAGAAAGACAAGCTTGTCGAAGACCTGAAACTCGCCGGGCATGTCGTCAAGGATGTCGCAATTGCCGTCGATCCGGGACTGCGGATGGCAAATGCGCGCCAGGACGACCAGCTCCCGTCACCTCAGGGACAGGGACTTTCCGGTTCATTTAGTGGCGGGCAGGACAGCTCGGCCGGGAGGGGCGGAGAGCGCCAAAGTACGAGCCATAGTCAAATTCGTGAGGCCCAGGAGTTCGACAAGGTTGGCGCTGGCTTCGAAGGCGATGCTGATCCGGATGGACGCCGATCGTCCGCGGGTATCTTCGTTTGAGTATCGACGCAGAAATGCGACAGGGAAATTGCACTCAAATGGCACTGCTTGGACCAGTCCGACTCGGATACGACGAGATCGAGACGCTACTTCCCCGGGTGAGCCCGGGCGTTTTTGTGTTGGGTAATCTTGATTTCCAGAACCGATTCAGTCTGAACACGATCGGTCGAGACGACGTCGATCTCAAGGCCGGGCTGCGCTCCATGATCGGCTCGGCTGGCTACTTCATGTATTCGGTGCAACCGACGGGCAAGGCGGCGTTCGACGAGGAATGCAGATTATTCCACGAACTCAGGCCGAACCGGATCAGTCATCCTGTCCGTTCGGAAAATAAGGATTGGACGTGCCCGCATTGTCGGGTGACGCGCGATGTCGCGCGAATAGATCGATGACGTCGCGCAATGCCGACTGATACCCGAGGTGCCAGTAGGCCTGAGCGGTCGAGCCGGCATCGAGATGCTTTTGGTCGACCTCGGTGTAAGGCGCGTGCTCATAGAGCCATTCCGCCACAGCGTCGAGGCGGGCTTTCAATGTGGGAATGTGTGTGCTCTCGGTCATGAGAGCATTTAATGCGCTGGTTCTTTCTCAATGTCTTACTTTGCAGGAAAGCTCGGAGCACACTTAATTTTCTATTTTTCGTCGTTTCATCGTCGGAAGTAGAGCAGGATCGGTCGAATGGCGCAGAGTGAAAAAGGCCGATTGGACTCCGGAAAGGCCGCCAGCGGCCCCCGGCAACTCACCAATCCAGAGAAGGTTGCCGTCCTTCTTCTTGCGATGGGCAAGCCGGTGGCCGAGCGTGTGCTGCAGCACTTCGACGAGCACGAATTGACGCTTGTGGCGCGACATGGCGCCAATCTTGGAATCGTGCAGAAGGCGACACTCGACGGCATCGTCGACGAATTCGAGCAGATACTGAGTAAGAACAGCGGTCTCCACGGCACGCTGGACAAGGTCGAAAAGCTACTCCAGGGCGTCGTACCCGAGGACCGGTACGAATCTATACTCGCCGACCTCAGGGGCAATTCCACGCAGGCGGTGTGGTCGCGGCTTTCGGAGCTGCCGGAAGCGAGATTGGCGCAGTTCCTGGCGAAAGAGCATCCACAGGTCGTCGCGGTCGTGCTCACAAAGGCGACGCCGAGCTCGGCGGCTGCGGTGATGGGGCAGATGACGACCAATCGCCGGCACGAGGTGACGCGGCGGATGCTTGCTATCAAGCACGTCACGGATTCCGCGCTCGAGATTTTGCAGACGGCACTGAACGAAGACCTGCTCGCTCAGTCCTCGCGCCAGTCGACGCCCGATATCCACTCGCGGCTCGCGAACATCATCAACAAGCTCGACCGCCAGCGTATGGAAGAGGTTCTGAGCGATCTCGGCCAACAGAAGCCGAAGGACACGAAGCGCATCCGCGGCTTGCTGTTCACATTCGAAGACATCGCAAAGCTGACGCCGGAATCGAGGTCGAAGCTTATCGATCAGGTTCCGCAGGATCGCCTGATCATCGCGCTCAAGGGAGCGGACGCCAACATGATCGGCATGGTGCTGGCGTCGACCGGCGCACGAGCGCGGCGCATGATCGAGCAGGAAATCGCCGGCGGCGCCCCGGTTCCGCCCAAGGAGGTGATGAAGGCTAGGCGCGCCATTGCGGAGCTTGCGCTAGATCTATCGCAGCGCGGAGAGATCGATATCGGCCGCGAGGGCGCTGAGGAAGAGATGTGAGGCCGGGCAGGCCCGATTGTCGCGGCAAGCGGTGGGCTGATCGTTCCGTTAGGGCAGCGCAAGGCTGCGTTTCTATGCTGCGCTGGGGTTTGTCGGTCGACGACATCGCCACGAAACGTTGCGCCGCACTGCCACCGACTACAGAGAGCACCTTCGAATGCAGACGAACAACCCCGTAGTCGCCCGGGCCGTTATCGACCGCATCTCTGCGAGGCCGCGGCTCGCGCCCGAGAAGATGCCCGTTCTCAACGCCATTCTCGAGCAGATCGCGACTTCGGGGACGGAATTCCTCCGAAAGCTGTGTGCACCGCCGATGGTGTTCGTCGCCGGCGCGCTCGCGCTTGCGCGATCGGACGAGCAACTCGAACGGGACGCAGACTGCATCGCGGCTCTCTATGTCGTGCCCGAGTGGGACAGCAGCGTGCTGATCGGCGTCGATCGCCCGTTCGTAAACGTTGTGATGGAAGCGGCTTTCGGGGGGGATGGTTCCGAGATCGCGACGGATACGTCGAGGCCCTACTCCGGGCTCGATATCCGGGTCGCAAAAGCGATGCTTGAGCATATGGCGAGCGCCCTGACGGACGCTTTCCAGCCGATCTCGAAGATCACGCTGGTGCATGAGCGGACTGAAACGCGCCTCAACGCACAGACGCTCGGACCGAGGTCTCACGATATTGTCGTCGCCCGGCTGTCGATCAAGCCGTTCGGGGAGGAGGGCAACATCTTCATGTACTTCCCGGCGTCGAGCCTGGCACAGTTCCGTAGTCAGTTCGAACGCGCGACAGCTACGAACACGACAACCGATCCGGCGTGGACGAGACAACTCGAGATCGAGCTTGGCCAAACCTTCGTTCAGCTGCAGGCGGTGATCGGGACAGTCAAAATGTCACTCGACGACATCTCGCGTCTGCGGGTCGGGCAGTTGATCGACCTTGGCGTGACGCCGGGGGCGTTGATATCGCTCGAAGGGCCGCAGGAGCGATTGTTTACCTGCCGGCTCGCGCAGTCGAACCGCATGTTCGTCGCAACGGTCGAGGATCGCGTTGCCACCAATCTGGATCTCATGGCCGGGACCGTACCGGGCTTCGATATGGGATCGGAATAATACTCGCACACATCGGATGCAATCCGGCCAGTCGGTCGATGGGCGGGTCTGCGGAGCGTATCGGTAAGACTGGCGTAAGTCGAACCCGCCAGCATTGTGAAGAGGGCGCGGGATATGCGCTGCAATCTTCATGGCAGTCCAAGACCCGATGATCGCAAACTTCCGGAAGACACCACGTCTGGTTCAAAACCAATCGAGCCACGAGGCACCCAGTAGCCAGGCTCTGTCCGCTCGGGCCGAAGCGCCGGCAACGGTCGGTTTCGATCTCGCACAGATCGGGACCATCGCGGCCGACTTGGCAACCGCATTAACCGCTGCGGAGTGGGAGCGGCTGAAGTCCAGCAACGACGTGGCCCGGCTGATGCGGTTTGCAGCGCATTTCCCAGGATACTACGGCGAGCTCGCACGGCAACGCGCGTTCGGGCTCGAACAGGAGCAGCGCGAGTATTCCAACTGGCTCTGGGCGGAGGAAACCGGAACGCTCGAAGCGTATCTTCGCTACCTCGAGGCGTGGCCAAATGGGCGTCACTCGGAAGCCGCGCGGCGCAGGGCAGATTCGTTGCGCCGACCGTCGCAGTCGGGCGCGCCCTTGTCGGGCCGTCGCGACGATCTCAGCCTCGATGGCGTGCTTGCCCGGACGGAGTACGACATCAGTCGTCACAGGTTGCCGGATTTGGCGCAGGCATCCACTGGCCGGCCGCTGTCATTTCGCGATATTCCAGAGGCGCCCGAAATGGTCGTCGTTCCGTCGGGTACATTCCTGATGGGCGGTAGCGACGAGGATGCGCGCTCGTTCGAGCTGCCGGTCCGGCGGGTGACCATACCCAGCAAGTTCGCCGTAAGCCGATATGCGGTTACGTTCGACGAGTGGTCGAATGCGGTCAAGGCGGGCGTACTGAAGTACGAGCCGGCCGACGCCGGCTGGGGTCGCGGACGACGGCCGGTGATCAATGTCTCGTGGCACGACGCGCGGCTTTACGTGGCGTGGCTTTCGCAAGCCACGGGTTACGTCTACCGGCTGTTGAGCGAGGCCGAGTGGGAATACTGCTGCCGTGCTGGAACTACGTCGGCTTATGCGACGGGAGCCGAGATAGATGAAAGTGCCGCCCGGTTCTCGATCGAGGAGTGGGGTAGCGCCAAATGTACTTTGGAAGTGGGCAGCCACCCAGCTAATGCATTCGGGCTTTTCGACATGCATGGGAATGTCGCCGAATGGGTCGAGGACGACTGGATCGCGTCCTACGGCGAGGCCGGAGTCGACGGCGCGCCGGTGAAAAGCGACCGGCCGCAGGGGAAGATCGTGCGCGGTGGCGGATGGCCGGACCTGATGCCGTCGCTGCGTTCCGCAAGCCGGAATCGGCTCAACCCTACGACACGAAACAACAGTACGGGCTTCCGCGTTGCCAGGGCGTTGCCCGGAGCGGGGTGAGTTCTGAGTCAGCCCTGCGTAAGTCGAATCCGATGAAAGTGGAACATCTTTGAATTGGGATGATCGCCACGTGCCGGAACGTATTGACCTCGTTGCGATCGGCAACGCCATGCTGGACATCCTGTGCCGGTGTGACGACGGTTTCTTGACGAAGCTCGGCTGTATCAAGGGACACATGAACCGCGTGGCGACCGCGGAGAGCCTTGCCAAGGTGGCGTCGACCCTGCGACCGGTTGCGGAAGTTTCGGGCGGAAAAGCAGCGAATGTGGCGGTCGGGATTGCCTCACTCGGTGGGCGTTCAACTTTCATAGGCCGAGTGGCGGACGACGAGTGTGGCAGAATCTTCCGGCACGACATCGTCGGGGCTGGCGTCAACTACAAGACGGCGCCGGCGCGCGGGCCTGACAAGAAGACCTCGCGCTCGCTGATACTCGTGACGCCGGACGGCCAGCGAACCATGAATACATACCTTGGCTGCAGCGTCGAACTCGATGGTGCCATCGACGCTCACGATATCGAGACGGCAAAGATCGTGCTGCTCGAAGGATATCTTTTCGAATCGCCCGCGTGCGCGCAGGCCGTCCGGCGGGCTGTTTCGCTGTGCAGGGGCGGATATCAGAAGATTGCGCTGGCACTGCCCGATGCCATGAGCGTCGAGCGCGCGAGAGAGGAACTACGTGCGCTGGTGGCAAGCGGCATCCACATCGTGATCGGGAATGAGAAGGAATTCGAGGCGCTCTATCAGGTGGGCACGCTTCAGGATGCCGTCCGGCAGGTTGGGGCGACCGTACCGATCGGGGTCGTGACCTGCGGCGCCAGGGGCTCACTGGTGGTGATGGGGAAATCGGTGCACTCGATCGCGCCCGAAAAGGTGCGGAACGTGGTCGATCTCACCGGCGCTGGGGACCTGTTCGCCGCTGGCTTCCTTTTTGGAATTTCTCGCGGATTGAGTAGTGATAATTCGGCGCGATTGGCGAGTTTCGCGGCCGCCGAGATCATCGGTCAATTTGGCGCGCGTCCTGAAATCAACCTCGGAAACCTCGCCCGCGTCCGCGGTCTCATACATTAGGCGGGCGGCGTCCCAAGTTACAGTTCCCGGCAAGGCTCGGCAGGTATCCCGTAGCGAAATGGCATCCCAATGAACTCATCCTATCTGCAAGCGATAAAGTCCTTCGAGGGATTTACCCGGACCGCGAAGTGGGACTACGCGCAGTATTCGAATGGGTACGGTACGAAGGCGAAATACGAGGGCGAGGTCATTGACGAGGCCGAGGCAGAGCGGCGTTTCGCGGCCGAGCTAAGCCAGTCGCTCGCGCTCGTCGACAAGTTCGCGCCCGGTCTCGACGAGGGGACAAAGGCTGCGCTGGTGTCGCTGACCTTCAACGCCGGTACCGGTTGGATGAAGAGCGGGCTTGGGAACGCGGTAGCGGCCGGCGATCTGCAGGCTGTCCGAGAGCGGTTCGTCATGTACGACAAGGCGGGAGGCGCGGTCCTGCCAGGCCTGGCGAAGCGGCGTGCAGCGGAGGCCGAATGGATCGGCGGGGGCGCGACAGCGCACAATCCGCCGGCCGAGGGGCAGGTGCCGCTATCGGCCCTAGTGCCACGACGGGAGTTGGCGGGAGACGCACGAGGGCCCCGGGAGCATCCACCGGCGGCCTCTGAGACGGTCCCGTCTCTTGCTACTCAAGGTTTAGTTGGTGGCGCTGCAACCAGAGATGACAAATTGGACGCTTACAACCAAGAGAGGTTATTGATACAGATAATTGCCCACCATCAGTTGAAATGGCTGGCAACATCCAGGGTGTAAATCGATCATCGCGACAATCGGGACGGGAGATGAGGGTTGTAGCCCGCTTGCGTCGCAACCCGAGATAAATCAATTTCAAGTTGAAAGATCGTTGATCGCACTATCTAAAGGTGTGACTCTCCATGTATGGGGCAAGTGATTCGCGTCGATCCGCTTCGATCGACCGGCAGCTCCAACGGAAATTGGGGGGAATGCATGATCATCGTTCTGGATAGTCGATGTGAAGTCGCGAGTGGCTTCGTTTCGTGCTTCGAGCGGGAGGGTGTCGCGGCCGTCGCGATGTCCGAGCAGGATTACACGTCCTGGATCGATGCGGCGTCTCAGGAGGATGTCAGTGCCGTCGAGGCCGTGCTGCTTGGCGAATGCGCCGATCGTTGCGCGATTGTCCGCGAATTGAGGGGCAAAGCCAGTCTGCCGTTGATTGCCCTGACGGAGTCGAAGTCGCTAAGCGAAACGCTCGATCTGTTTTCTGCCGGGTGCGATGATGTTCTCCGCAAGCCCGTGCATGTCCGCGAGATCCTCGTCAGGGCATCGCTTCTGCGGCAGCGGATGGGGCAGGAGCGCGGCGGCAATCGCGTCGCTGGCATTCAAGTATTCATGGATGGTCGCGATCCGATAGTGCTCGGCTCCATTCTGCCGCTGCCGCGGCGCGAGCGTCGCATTCTCGAATACTTCGTGATGAACAAGGGCCGGCGGGTTTCGAAAACCCAAATCTATAATTTCGTCTACGGCATGTTCAGCGAAGAGGTCGAGGAATGTGTCATCGAGAGCCATATCTGCAAGCTTCGCAAAAAGCTGAGGCATAGGCTCGGAGTCGATCCGATCGACTCCCAAAGGTACCTTGGTTACTGCCTCGTTGATGTTTTCGACGACAGATCAGTAATGCCCGCTCCCGAGATGGCTCCCAGGTCCAGACAAGGATCGCAGTCTAATTTTGCTGAGCAAGTTCTCGCAGGAGTGGTGGAATGAGCCTTTATGGCATGATGCGCACGAGTGCCTCTGGCATGTCGGCACAAGCGAACCGGCTTGGCGCGGTTTCGGACAACGTCGCAAATTCCAGTACCGTCGGCTACAAGTCGGCGGCCATCGAGTTCTCGACCCTCGTTCTCGAGGGTGGAACGTCGGATTATGCGCCGGGTGCGGTCGAGTCCAAGATCCGTCACCAGATATCCAGCCAGGGCGCCTTTCGCTACACCGCTTCTGTGACGGACGTTGCGCTGAAGGGTGATGGCTTCCTCGTCGTTCAGGCGAGCGATGGCCGAAACGTGCTTACCCGCGCGGGATCGTTCATCAAGAACGGCGATGGCGAACTCGTGAATGCGGCCGGGTTCAAGCTGCTCGGCTATGAGGCGCTCAATGGAAGCGCTTCTACGGTCGTCAACGGGACGGCTGGACTGGTGCCTGTAAATCTCGACGCCATTGCGCTGCAGTCCAATCCGTCGACGACCTCGGAGTTGACCGTCAACGTGCCCGCGGATGCAGCGGTCGTTGCTGCGGCCGACCTTCCGTCGGCAAACGCGGCGAGCGCCAGCTACACGGCGAAGACGTCGCTCGTGGTTTATGACAATCTCGGTCGCGAGGTTGTGCTTGACGCCTACTGGGCGAATGCCGGCGCGGGCAATTGGGACCTGTCGGTCTTTGATCGTGCGGCGGCCGGTCCCGGTGGCGGATTTCCCTATTCGTCCGGACCGCTCGTCAATACGACTCTCGCATTCGACAATGTCACCGGTAAGCTGGTTACGCCCGCGGCGGGCGTTCTCAGCATCAACGTTCCGAATGGCGCGACGATGTCGTTCGACGTTTCGAAGTCGACGCAGCTTGCGACCAACTATGTAATCGTGAACGCAACTGCCAACGGCAACGCGCCGTCGTCTGTCGAGAACGTGGAGATCGCGGCGGACGGAACGGTTGCGGCCGTGCTCGGGAACGGCGCTCGCATCGAGGCCTACAAGATCCCGGTCGCTCGCGTCGTCAGCCCCGACAATCTCATTCCTGTCGCGGGTAATGCGTTCCTCGAGTCGGAAACGTCCGGCAATATTCAGATCGGCGAAGCGGGCTCTGGCGGATTTGCGACCATTTTTTCCAGCGCGCTCGAGCAGTCGACGGTCGATCTTGCTTCGGAATTGACGGACATGATCCAGGCGCAGAGCAGCTACACTGCCAATTCGAAAGTATTTCAGACGGGCGCAGATCTAGTCAGCGTTTTGAACAATCTCAGGTCCTAAATTGAATAATTCGAACCTTTAGAGGACCTTCACAGGAAGATCATCGCGCATGACTCTCACGCGGACAATCGATACTGCCAGCAGTGGCATCGGGACAAACGCGCAGAGAAGCGCGGTGGCTGCCCAAAACATCGCCCGCGTGAATCAGCAGGGCGCGTCGCGGAAAATCGTCAATCTGGTGACGGTGCCCGGGGCTGGGGTGAGGGTCTCCTCGATCGTCCGTGCGGTCGACGAGGGGTTGCGCGACGTGGTTCTGGCAGCGGGATCGGATCTTGGTGCAAAGCGCGCGCAACTCGATGCGCTCGACGCGATGTCCGCCACGCTGGGCGATACCGAGGCCGGGCGTTCTCCGGCGGGGTTGATCGCTGAACTTGCTTCGAGCCTGCAGCTCTACGCCTCGTCACCGCAAAATCCGGCCGGTGGCCGCGCTGTCGTGCTCACGGCGCAGCGGCTTGCGAGCGGATTGAACGAAGCGTCACGAACCGTTGCGGATCTGGTCCGAAAGGCTGACACGGAACTCGCTGGCTCCGTGGCCAAGGTCAACGACATTCTCAGCACCTTCAAGGATATCAACGACCAGATCGTGAACGGAACCATAGCCGGGGCCGAGATCACGGATTTGGAGGATACCCGGGACGAGCTGTTGAAGCAGCTTTCCGACGAGATCGGCATTCGCGCCAATGTGCGCGGAAACAACGACATGGTCATCCAGACGGATAGTGGCGTTACGCTGTTCGAGCGGGTTCCGCGTACTGTAACTTTCCAGCCGAACGCGGCTATCGTTCCAGGGCAGGCCTCAAATCCTGTCTATGTCGACGGCGTTCCGGTGACGTTGGCGTCGGGCGGGATGCCGATATCCGGCGGTCGCATTGCAGGTCTGGCGAGGGTTTCTGACGAAATCGCTCCAGTTTTTGCGAAGCAGTTGGACGAGATTGCGCGCGGGCTCATCGTTGCGTTCAGCGAAAGCGATCAGTCGGCTGCGCCGACCTTGCCGGACGTTCCGGGGCTGTTCACGTACAGCGGCGCGCCAGCTATTCCCACGATTGGAGCGGCGTCGATCGGACTTGCCGGGGCGATCCGCGTCAATGCGAATGTCGACCCGGACCAGGGCGGTGACGTCAACAGGCTCCGTGACGGCGGAGTGGGCGCACCGGGCGTAGCTCAGTATGTCTACAATACCGAGGGCGGCGCCGGTTATGCCGGGCGACTGCAGGGCCTCCTTTCAGGGCTGGGCGCGAAGCAGTCATTCGATCCTTCATCATCGCTCCAGCCTTCCGCGACTCTCTCCGAGTTTGCATCAGACTCCGCCGCATGGGTCGAGTCGTCGCGAAAGGCTGCGACAAGCGAGGTCGAGTATAGATCCACCATATTGGAGAAATCGAAGACAAGCCTTTCCAATGCCACGGGAGTGAACCTCGACGACGAGGTTACGGCCATGCTGGACATAGAACGGTCATATCAGGCGTCTGCGAAGGTTCTGAGCGTCGTGGATCGAATGCTCGAAAACCTTATGAACGCAATCAGGTAGCAAATGAATACGATTTCGACGGTTTCATTCGTGGGCGCTCCGAGATCGACGGTCGAGCGGGCTCGGCGCGATCTCGTCGACGCCCAGGTCGAGGCTACGTCGGGACGCCATGTGGATGTCGGGCTCGAGCTTGGGGCGCGGATCGGCGAAGTGCTGCTTCTCAGGGGGCAGGGCGTGGAACTCGAGGGTCTTCGCAAGTCCTCGGAGATGGTCGCCGGCCGCCTCGAAGTCACTCAGTCGGCGCTGAGCTCACTCGTCGCCGATGCCAACGATATGATCAGTGGTCTCGTTGCTGCGCGCAGCAACCGATCGGCCCAGCAGACGTCGCCCGTCCAGGCCGGGGGTTACTTGAAGAGTTTCCGGACGCTGATGAACACCGCCTATAACGGCGCGCATGTCTTCGGCGGTATCAACGTGGACGTCGAACCGATCGCGGATTACTTTTCCGATCCGACCTCATCAATGCGCGCGTCCGTCCAGGCGGCGTTCGTTTCGCATTTCGGGTTCGCACCCGACGATCCGGCTGCCAGCAGCATCACGGCAACGGACCTGAGCGTTTTTATCAATGGTGATTTCGAGGCGCTGTTCAACGATCCGGGTTGGCAGAACCTGTCGTCAGCTTCGAATTCGAACCTCCAGGATCGAATTGCGAGCGACGAGATCGTCACGACCTCGACGAACGCCAACGCACAGGAATTCCGCAATCTGGCGAAGGCATACATCATGGTCACCGAATTCGGTGGCGGCCAGCTCTCCGATAGCGCCTTCGAATATCTCGCCGATACGGCCACGGGTAATCTTTCTCAGTCGATCGACGGGATCGGTGTCACGCAGTCCAATCTCGGTTTCGCCCAGGAGCGAGTTTCATTTTCTCTTCGCATTCAAGAAGAGACATCGATTTTCATGAAGACCCGCGTTGGTGAGCTCGAGGATGTCGATGCCTACGAAGTTGCGACGCGCCTCAACACGATAACGGCGGCTTTAGAGGCTTCGTACGCGATCACCGCGAGAATTCAGAGACTTTCGTTGCTCGAATACGTTTGACGCCGTCGGGTGACGGAACCGGCTCGAAAGGGAAATGGGCGTGTATCAATTCAGCTATCTCGAAGTTGCAGAAGACTCCTCTGGCCTGGCACGCGAGAACGAGCGCAAGGCGCTGGGGCATTCCATTGATCTCTTGCGGGCGGCTGCAACGAACGGCCCCGAGTCGCGGGATGCGATCGAGGCCATGTCGTTCGTCAATCGTCTCTGGTCGATCCTCCTGGAGGACCTTTCCCAGCCAGACAATTCACTTGAGCCAAATCTGAAGGCGCGCCTGATTTCAATCGGGCTTTGGGTTCTCAAGGAGGCCGATCTCATTCGGCAGGGCCAGTCCAAAAATTTTGACGGGTTGATCGCTGTTTCGGAAGCTATTCATGCGGGGTTGGAATGAGCGGCACATTTCGCTTGTCGATGAAGGCGCGGCAGCGCTTGTTCGTCAACGGGGCGGTTCTTCGCTTCGACCGAAGGGTTGGCGTTGAACTGCTGAATGACGCCGTGTTTCTGATCGAGAGCCATGTGCTTCAGCCTAGCGAGATCACCACGCCACTGAAGCAGGTGTACTTCATCGCGCAGGCCATGTTGATGGATCCGACGTGCGCGTCGAATGCCCGGCCTGCGCTCTTCAAGAACCTCGAGGATCTCCGGGTGGGCTTCAAGGACGCCCGGATGATCGCTGGGCTCGATGCAGTCGGCCAGAATATCGGTGAGGGGCGAATTCTCGAGGCCCTCAAGCGCCTCAGGGGCCTGTTCGCACTCGAGGCTGAGCTTCTGGGGCTCGCGCCGCCGGCAGTGGAGCAGCGCATATCAGATGATATGGTTGCAGCATGACCACCTCTGTCACCAATACCGGCGCGAGCGCCGCCACGCAGGCGCTGGATCAGGGCTCACGATCGTCGTCGACGGTCGATTACCAGGACTTCCTGCGTCTGCTGATTGCTCAGCTCAAGAATCAAGACCCAACCAAGCCGGTCGAGTCTACGGAGTTCGTCTCGCAGATGGCGAGCTTCTCCGCTGTCGAGCAGCAGATTGCGACGAACGCACGGCTCGATAACGTACTCCTGGCCATGAATCTCAGTCAGGCAGGGTCGATCGTCGGGCTCAAGCTCAGCACGCCTGAGGGTGTCGAGGGCGTAGTGAAGGAAGTCCGGGTGCTGTCGTCCGGCGTCAAGGCCGTTCTCGACAGCGGGAAGGAAGTTGCGGTCGGAGAGGGAGTCGTCATTAGTCGATCATGAACCCGACCGATGCACTTGAGCTTCTTCAAGGTGCGCTATGGACGGCGGTGGTTGTCTCGGGTCCCCCAGTTACAGCGGCCATGGTTATTGGAATCGTCATTGCCTTGTTCCAGGCACTGACGCAGATCCAAGAGGCTACCCTTACTTTCATTCCAAAGATCATGATCATGCTTGCCGTGATCTTTTTCTCGGGCGCCTTCATAGGCTCCTCCTTCGGTACATTTTCTGACCGTGTTTACGGCCGGATCGAGTCCGGCTTTCCGTGACCTGAGGCGAGGCCCATCGGCCTGCTGATCCGGGTTCGCGTAAGCACCGAGTGCTATCCACCGAAGCAACCGACGATCAGTACGATTCGGCGGGCCCGGGGTATCGGGCGCCAGAATGCAGCAACGTCCGCGTATCGGTTCGCTCTGACCGGTTTTCCTGCGCTGCGAGATCGTCGAAGGCCCGGCTTCCGAGGCACTATAACCTCGGGAGGTTCGTCTTCGCCGCCGATAGTGGTTTCCTCTGCACGGTAGGACTGGATGGATCGATACAACACATCGACGCCCGTTGGAGCGGCCACCGCCAGCGCGGACAATCAGAACGTGGCCTTTGCGGCGGCGATCATCGTCGTCGTCATGGTGCTGTTCATTCCGCTACCCTCGATCATCATCGACGTGGGCTTGGCATTGTCGATCGCAGTATCCGTTCTCATCTTGATGGTTTCACTCTGGATTCAGCGACCGCTCGAATTCTCGTCGTTTCCGACGATTCTGCTCGTCGTCACGATGCTCAGGTTGTCGCTGAACATCGCGACGACGCGGCTCATCCTGGCTCATGGTTCGGAGGGCGATCACGCCGCGGGCGCCGTGATCAGCGGGTTTGCCAATTTCGTCATCGGCGGCGATTTCGTCATCGGCTCGATCGTCTTCCTGATCCTGATTACCGTGAATTTCATCGTCATCACCAAGGGCGCGACTCGTATTGCCGAGGTTGCGGCGCGCTTTACGCTCGACTCGATACCGGGCAAGCAGCTGGCGATCGACGCGGATCTTTCCTCCGGGGTGATCGATGACGCCGAGGCTACCCGCCGGCGGCGCGAATTGGAGGAGGAAAGCGCGTTCTTCGGCGCCATGGACGGTGCGTCAAAGTTCGTCCGAGGGGACGCTATCGCCGGCTTGATCATTACGGCCGTCAACATGATGGGTGGTGTGATCATCGGTGTCGTGCGTCACGATATGTCGATCGCGAAGGCTGCCGAAGTATTCGTAAAGCTGTCGATTGGCGATGGTATCGTCACCCAGGTTCCAGCTCTCGTCGTCTCGCTGGCGGCCGGACTTCTCGTTTCGAAGGGTGGTGTCAGGGGATCTACCGAGGCGGCGCTGACCTCGCAACTCGGCCGATATCCTATGGCCATCGGGATGTCTGCCGGCGTGCTGCTGATGCTGGGTCTCGCGCCAGGTCTACCGTTTTTGCCGTTCGCGATGCTCGCGTCTGGGTTGGGGCTGATCGCCTATACATTGCCGCTTCGCCGTGCAGAGCTTGCTGCGCAGCAAGAGAAAGCGGTCGCCAAGAGCGAGGAAACGGCGGCGGCCGAAGAGCGGAACTCAGTGCGCGAGTCGCTGCGCACATTCGAGATCGAGGTCAAGCTTGGCAAGCAAGTCAGCGCCGCTCTGCTGGCGAGGCAGGCGGAGCTTTCGCAGCGCGTGGCGAAGATCCGACGGAAGTTCGCTCAGCAGTATGGGGTCGTGGTTCCAGAGATCAAGATCACCGACGATCTGTCGATTGCGCCAAAGCGCTACCAGTTCCTGCTTCACGGGACTGTCGTCGCCTACGGGGAGCTCAGGCTTGGCGATCTGCTCGTCGTTACGGGTGAGGGCCCTGCGCCGGGTGTGCCGTGCGACGAGACACGCGAGCCGGCGTTCGGCATGAGGGCGTTCTGGGTCAACGAGGCGTTTGGACAGGCCTTGCGATCGGGAGGGTTCCAGCCGATCGACACGATGTCAGTGCTTCTGACGCATCTGGCCGAAACGATCCGTGGGAACCTGTCGCAGCTGCTGTCCTACAAGGATATGCGTTCGCTCATGGGGCGGCTGGAGCCGGAGTATAAGAAACTGCTCGACGAACTCATTCCCTCTCAGATCTCCGCTTCTGGATTGCAGGCGGTGCTGCGGATGCTGCTTTCCGAGAGGGTGTCGATCCGCAATCTGCATCTCGTTCTGGAGGCCATCGCCGAGGTGGTGCCCCATGTCCGGCGCACGGAGCAGATCGTCGAGCACGTTCGTGTTCGGCTGGCGCAGCAGATCACGGGGGAGCTTTCCGAGAACGGCGCGATCAGCGTCGTGCGGCTCGGCAATCGCTGGGATCTACTGTTCCAGAAAGCGCTGAAGCGCGACCAGCGCGGCGAGATCGTCGAGTTCGACGCCGATCCGCGCCTCATCGAGACGTTCGGGAACGAGGCCACGCAACTAATCCGGCAGCTTCTGGACAGTGGCCGCCAATTTGCGATCGTCACTGCGCCCGATGCCCGACCCTACGTTCGGATGGTGATCGAAAGGAGTTTCCCGATGGTGCCGGTGCTGTCTCACCTGGAGATCGGTCGCGGCGTCGAGGTGCGGGTCGTCGGTTCAATCTCGTGAATGACCTATAGCATCCTTGAACTCGAGCACATCTTCCTGATCCTCTGCCGCGTCGGGGCATTCCTGATGGTAATGCCCGGCTTTGGAAGCTCACGCACGCCGGCGCGGGTCCGGCTGTTTCTTGCGATCGTGCTATCGGTCGCGATGAGTGGGCTCGTTCCAATTCCGGCGGACAGGCCCTCCATACAACTTCAGCCGACGATAGCCGCGACCTACATCGCCGCCGAGCTTATGACAGGTGCGGCGATCGGGATGGTCGGGCGGCTTCTGTTCGGTGCGCTGCACTTCGCGGCCAACTCGGCGGCGGCCATGATCGGGTTGACGGCGTCTATCAAGCCGGCGGTGGAGGACGACGAGAGTACCGACGCATTTGCCGAAATGTACATGGTGACGGCGGTGACGCTGTTCTTCATCACGAATCTCCACGTTGAGGTCATACTCGCCCTGGTCCGGACGTACGATGCGATCCCGATGGGTTCGGGGGAAATGTACCGGGAGGGGGTATCGATCGCGCTGGATACCTTGAGGCAAGGCTTCAAGTCGGCGCTTCAGGTGGTTGCGCCGTTTGTCGTGTACTCAATCACCGTCAATTTCATCTTTGCGGTCATCAATAAGCTCATCCCGAGTTTTCCCGCATTCTTCATATCAATTCCGTTCGTGATATTCGGCGGGCTGATGTTGAGCCTCTATGCCGTGCCGGACGGGGTCGAGAAGTACATGTCGGATATTGTCCGAATCATCGGGCGGGAGTTCGGCGAATGAACGTAAAGCGAGCCAGGCGCCTGGCCGAGGTGCAGTCGAAAGTGGTCGAGCTCGGCAAGGCGGAGCGGGCGCAGCGCGCGCATCTACTTTCCGAGCTTGAACGACAGCTAGCAAGCGTCGACGAGATCGCGTGCGATCCCGGCAACGGCGTCTCCCAGGTGCTTCTGGATGCATGCCGCCGATCCGCGACGCTCAAGTTGGCGGCGGCGCAGGAGGCCCTGGACCAGGCCGATGCCGAGTTGCTGGCCGAGAGCAAGCAGGGCCGTCTGATCGAGAGACGTGCCGAGGATGTTGGGCGGTCCGCCCGCGCGTCCGAGGAGAGGGGGGCGCTCAATGACGCCCTGGAAGCCCTCGTATCGAGGTTGGTCACTCGAACCATTTGACTGTCTGCGTCGAATGGACGGTGCGGCGCCCGTCTCCGCGCCTTCCGCCGCGGGTTGCCCGTCGCAGGTGCAGGCGCAGGTCGGGGCCGGGCCGCCAGCCCCACATAAGGCTTGCCGTCCATGATCGAGTTCCTGAACAGCGAAGCATCGAGACGCTCGAGGAAGCACGTGTGGTCTCTTGGAGTATGTTTCGCCGCGACCGCAGCCTTCGTCGCTGGTTCGTCTGGATAATTCGGCTCGGATGGGGGCTCCCGCAGTGGACACAGGATTGGCGAAGACGTCGATTGAAGCCGGACCGGCAGCGGTGCGGACCGTCGATGTCGGACAGGCACGTGCTGATGGGCGAAAGCGGCTCGACGAGTTCTTCCTTCAGTCGATGTTGGAACATGCTCTTCCAAAGTCAACAAATGGCGTCTACGGGCGAGGCTTTTCTGGTGAGGTCGCCCGTTCGTGGCTGGCCGAGCGATTGGCATCGCTGGTCATAGAGCGAGGTGAGATCTCGTTCGTGGGACGGGAGACCGGTCCGGGCCATGCCGCCGCCAAGGTGGGTTCCGTTCAGGCGTCCGGTAATTCGGCGCGAGGAGGATCGGATGTCCCGAGTTGAGGTTGGGGAGCGACCGTTGCCCCGAGCCGGTGCGGCGAACCGGGAGGTCATCATCGAGGGATGTCTCGCGCGACTCGAGCAGGTGCTGGCCGAGGAGAAGTCCGCTTTAAGGGAGCCGACGGCTGGCGCTCTCCGGGCCGTCAACGAGCGCAAGAGCGCCATTCTGCTGGAACTTGACCGGGCGAGCCGAACCTTGGGCGACGGTTCGGTCAGCCCGCAACTGCTCGAGCAGATTTCGAACGCTCGAAAGCTCCTCCAGGAGAGCCTCGACGGTATCAAGCTGCATCTCACGGCGATCAACGAGATCATGCGGGTCATCCGCCAATCGGTCGAGCGTAGCGAAGCCGACGGTACCTATACGCGCAATCGGCGCCAGGACGAGTGGCTGCGATGATCAATATGATCATCGCCGGGGTCTGGGGTGCGATCGTGGCCGTCGGGGCTGCCTACGGGGTCGTGCTCTATCAGGAGATGCCAGCCTCGGCCTCGGCGCACGGCGCCGAGACTCACATGGAGCAGGTCAAGACCAAGCTCATCACCATTCCCGTCATCAGCGACGGAGTGGTCGTGGGCTATAGCCGGGTGCAACTCGCTTTTGGCGTCGAGAAATCGGAGTTGCTGAAACTTCCGATCAAGCCCGACATCATCCTGATCGATGAGGCTCATCGTTCGCTTGCCGATCTTCGATTCGCAGATCCGCGGAAGCCGAGCCGAACTGAAATCTCCTCGTTTCTCGATTCCTTGAAGAACTCCCTCAATACTCGGGTTGGAAACAATCTGATCAAGGAGGTTCTGCTTCAAGATTACAGCTATATCGACGCAAAATCGATCCGAGATAAGTCTGTGAAGTAGGCTTTATGAAAGTAGGTGGTGTGTGAAGTCGGTTGTCTTGGTTGGAGTTATACAGTGGCGGAGCGGAAGACTCCCATGAAACGAGGAAAGCGGCTGTGGTGAACATTGCGTTGCCAGCACGATTAGATGCGAGCTGCATTGACAATTTAATGACTTCAATAAAAGCCGCGCGCGGCAAGCCGCTGTCGCTCGATGCGCGCGAATTGAATTATATTGGCGGCCTCGGAACTCAGGCATTGCTCGTCACGGTCAAGACCTGGAATGCCGACCGACAACCGATCCAGATCGCTAATGCGTCGGACGAATTTCGAGAGAGCATGGCATTGCTCGGGGTCGTTGGTGGTCTTCTCCCGCTGGAGGCGGAAAACGCATGACGAAGAAAGTACTTACGGTCGATGACTCCCGTACCATGCGGGACATGCTGAAGCTTGCCCTGCTCAACGCCGGTTTTGAGGTCTCTCAGGCCGTCGACGGAATGGATGGCCTCGAGGTGCTGAAGTCCAATCGTCCAGATGTCATCGTCACGGACATCAATATGCCGAAGCTGGATGGATTTGGATTTATTGAAGCCGTTAGGGCGTCGAGTGAATTCCGAAGCATTCCCATTCTCGTTCTCACGACCGAGCGTGACGACGATAAGAAGTCGAAAGCGCGGAATGCTGGAGCGACGGGGTGGATTGTAAAGCCGTTCGATCCGGAAAAATTGATCTCGGCGATCAGGCGCGTCGCCGCTTGAGGCGCGATTTGGGGGCGGGTTATCGTGGACTCACTTGAAGAAATTAAACAGACATTTTTCATCGAGTGCGAAGAGCAACTCGCCGATCTCGAATCCGGACTTCTCGCGATGGAAGAGGGGCGGACGGATCTTGAGACGGTCAATGCCGTTTTTCGATCGGTGCACTCGATCAAGGGTGGGGCGGGGGCATTCAAACTCGCGGAACTCGTTCAGTTCTCCCACAGCTTCGAAACCGTCCTCGACCATATCCGGTCTCAGCGGCTCGACGCGTCACCAGGTGTTCTCAGGGTTCTTCTGAGGGCCGCGGATTGTCTTTCGGATCTCGTCGACAGCGCGAAATCGGGCCGGCCGGGAGATCAGGAGAAGTTGAAGCCTGTCGCGGAAGAATTGGCTTCGCTTGCCGAGTTGACCACAGGCGAGCAGGACGACAGCTCTGTTGAGAGCGTCGAGATACCGGGGTTCACACCGCTCACGTTGAGTTTCGACGATGCCCCAGAGGCGGCACAGTCGGGCCATCAGACTTATCGAATTCGCTTCGCACCACGTCCGCAACTCTACGCGAATGCGAATGACGCTGTTCCCATACTGAGGGAACTGGCGCGCTTGGGGGCGGTTTCCACCAGTATCGACGCGACGCGGCTTCCTACGCTCGATGGGTTCGATCCGCTTGGCTCCTACTTGGAGTGGAACATCGAACTTCAATCCGAGGCCGATATGGCGGCCGTTCGGGAAGTCTTTGAGTTTGTAGAGCCGGATTGCGAACTGGAAATCAGCGTCGAGGCTTCCGCGCCTGCTTTTGAGTTGTCGCTCGTTTCATTTGAAGCCGAGCCGGCTGCAACTGTAGGGAGTGCACCGCCACCACCGGTCGAAGCAACTGCGGCCGCCGTGTCCGAAAAGCCTACCGCCCGGGTGGAGAAGGATGTGCCGGCTACTACCACGTCTGAGAGTTCGAACGGTTCCTCGGCCGCGTCAGCGGGGCAGCCGACCATTCGCGTCGATTTCGAGCGGGTCGATCGCCTGATCAACCTTGTCGGCGAACTCGTGATCAACCAGGCCGTTCTTTCCCAACGGATCTACGAGGTTGGCATTTCGCAAAATCCCTCGGTTGAGGTCGGACTGGACGAACTGGAGCAGTTGACGCGCGAGATCCAGGAAAGCGTTATGGCGATCCGCGCACAGCCCGTCAGGCCGCTATTCCAGCGGATGTCCAGGATCGCGCGCGAGTGCGCCGATGCGACGGGAAAGCTGGTGCGCCTGCGCACCGAAGGGGAATCGACCGAGATCGACAAGACGCTGGTCGAGAGGCTCGCTGAGCCACTCACGCATATGATCCGGAACGCCATCGATCATGGAATCGAGAGCCCGGAGAAACGCGCGGCGGCGGGCAAATCCGCAGAGGGCGTCGTCAAGCTCTCGGCTGGTCACAAGTCCGGGCGCATCGTCATCGAGGTTGCAGACGACGGTGGCGGCATCAATCGTCAGCGCGTGAAGGATATTGCGATCTCCAAGGGCTTGATACCGCCCGATATTCAGCTTACGGACGCCGAGATCGACAACCTCCTGTTCCTTCCCGGTTTCTCCACCGCTTCGACGGTTTCGAACATTTCGGGCCGCGGCGTTGGCATGGATGTCGTAAAGCGGGCGATCCAGTTGCTTGGTGGCCGTATCGCAATCTCTTCCACGCCCGGCGAGGGATCGGTCTTCAGCCTCAGCCTGCCGCTGACGCTTGCCGTTCTGGACGGAATGGTCGTGATGCTGGACGGCCAGACCTTTGTGGTTCCGCTGACGTCGATTGTCGAAACGATCAAGCCGAGTGCGAGCAGCCTCTATCCGCTCGGCAGCGATGCTCGCATCGTGGCCATTCGCGATACGGTCTTTCCGCTGGTCGACGTCGGTCACGAGCTTGGAATCCGGGCGCCACTTGCTGATGCGTCGGAGGGCGAGGCGATCGTCGTCGAAACAGAAATTGGCGCCAGATACGCACTCCTGTTCGACTGCATCCAGGACCAGAGGCAGGTTGTCATCAAGAGCCTCGAGGCCAACTACCGGCACATCGCGGGGATCGCCGCGGCCACCATTCTCGGTGACGGTCGCGTTGCCCTCATTCTCGACGTCGACACGTTGGTGGCGGGCCGGTCGGGCGATGGCCCACTGGCCGCAATGCCGAAGCTTGAAACCATAAGTTCGCTAGGAGCCTGAAGGCCATGAACAACCTCAAAATTGTGGCGGAACCGAGCAGCAGTGAGTTTGTCGCATTCCGACTCGGCACCCAGGAGTTCGGCATCGACATCATCTCAGTTCGAGAGATCCGCTGCTGGACTCCCACAACGCCGCTGCCTCGCGCGCCGATGTATGTCCGCGGCGTCATCAATCTGCGCGGCGCCGTGCTGCCGGTCATCGATCTGGCGCAGCTTCTGGGACTTGCCGTCTCGGAGCCATCTCCGAGTCAGGTGATCATCGTTGTGCAGATCGGAGGGCGAATCGCCGGGCTGCTCGTCGACGCGGTGTCGGACATCCTCGCCGTCATGTCGGACGACATCAAGCAGACGCCCGATGTCGCCTCATCTGTCGCAAAGACGTTCGTACTCGGGATCGTCGTGATGGACGACCGAATGATCAGCATTTTGTCGCTCGCCAATATTACGCAGATTTTGGACGCTTCCTGATTTTTTCAGCACTATTATCCAAAGGATGGGTTTCCGTTCATGTCGAAAATAAAAGTCCTTGTCGTTGATGATTCGCCGACCATGCGGGCGATAATATCGGCGAAGATCAAAGCTGATCGGGACCTCGAAGTTGTGGGGCAGGCTGCCGACCCGTTCGAGGCGAGGGAGGCCATCAAGGCGTTGAATCCGGATGTCGTGACGCTCGATGTCGAGATGCCGAACATGAACGGCATTGAGTTTCTCGAAAGGCTGATGAGGCTGAGGCCTACGCCTGTCATCATGGTCTCGTCTCTCACGACCAAGTCGGCGGAAGTCACCATTCGCGCGCTTGAAATCGGCGCTTTCGATTGCGTCGCGAAGTCATCCGACGATTCGGATTCGCTCGACGAGCTGCCCTACAAGATCAAGCAAGCGGCATCGTCGGCCGCATTTCGTGCTCGTCCGAGCTCACGGCCAGCGGCACACGAAGCGGCGAGGGAATACGACTGGGATGGAAGCCTGGTGGCGATGGGCGCATCGACGGGAGGCGTCGAGGCTCTAATGGAGGTTCTTGCCCGGTTCCCGCGGAACTGCCCGCCGACCGTTGTGACTCAACACATGCCGCCGACGTTCACCGGGACGTTTGCGAAGCGGCTCGATCAGAATTGCCCAGCCTCCGTGGCGGAGGCGTGGGATGGTGCCGAGCTTGCACCGGGGCGGATACTTCTGGCGCCAGGCGGCGACATGCATCTCGAAGTGGTCGGCAGCACCAAGCTTCATTGCCGGCTGCGGCCGGGAGAAAAGGTCAGCGGTCATCGGCCGTCAGTGGATTCTCTATTCCTGTCGGTTGCGAAGACCGGCGTCGCCGCCGTCGGTGTGATCTTGACGGGAATGGGGAGCGACGGCGCCAATGGCCTTCTCGCGATGCGGAAGGCTGGCGCCAGAACAATAGGTCAGGATGAGGCCAGTTCCGTAGTGTACGGCATGCCTAAAGCCGCCTTTGACCGGAATGCGGTGGAGCGTCAGTTGCCGCTGGGCCGCATCGGTTCGGAAATCTTACGATTGACCTCCAAATCGCAAATCGAAAAGAGAGCCTGAATATGCCTTCCAAGCAGCAGCTGAGCATCCTCGTCGTCGACGACACCACGGTAAGTCGAGCGCTTATCTGTGATGGGCTCACCCAGATCGGTATTACCCGGGTGGCGATAGCCAAGGATGGCGAGCATGCCCTGGAAGTACTTCGGACAACCCCGGCCAATCTGATCATCTCCGACATGAACATGCCGAAGGTGGATGGCCTTCAATTGCTCAAGGCGCTGCGGAGCAACGCTCCGACGTCGAAGGTCGGTTTCATTCTCGTTACTGGCCGGACCGACAAGTCGCTCATTGAGGAAGGCCAGAAGCTCGGACTGAACAACTTCCTTCCGAAGCCCTTCACACACCAATCGCTCAAGGCCTGCATCGAGGCCGTCGTAGGAAAGCTTACATGACGGGAACGCCCAGCACGCTTCGGACGGTGACCGTTCTGCAGGGCGACGTGCAGGTGAGCTCCGACCCGAATGTAGTACTCACGACAATTCTCGGATCGTGCGTTGCCGCCTGCATGTACGATCCCAAGGCGCAGGTTGGTGGGATGAACCACTTTCTGCTGCCTGGAAACGTTGGTGCATTCTCGAATTCGAGCGCGGAGTGTTACGGGGTTCACCTCATGGAGTTGCTTGTCAACGGGCTGCTCAAGAAGGGTGTGCGGCGAGATCGACTTGTCGCAAAGCTGTTTGGCGGCGCTCGCACCGTGCCCGGCTTCTCCGATGTAGGGGCCCGAAATGCGGAATGTGCCCGTCGCTTTCTGGAGATGGAGGGCATAACGCTGGTCGGCGAGAGTCTGGGTGGTTGTGCCGGTCGTCGGATCCAGTTCTGGCCGACAACGGGGAGGGCCCGTCAGTTCCTTATGCCAGAGATCGATCCCAAGACGTTCGTTCCCGCGAAAGCAAAGCCGATCGTCAGCGGCGGCGACGTGGAACTATTCTGACTGGCATTGTAGTCAAAAGAGCGGGGGAGGCCGCGTGTTCCATGCGGAATGAGATGCAATTGGCTGAAATTCTGGCTCGTGGTGCTCGTGAGCTCAGCGAGTCCGCGCAGCGCATCGCTCAGCTCGAAGCGGCCATCGGTGATGCGCTGGCGATGTCCACGGGCGATGGTTCGGTGTCGCTCTACGATCTTCAGGCGATCGACACGATCAGGCAGTCGATCGAGGGGCTGTCGCTCTACTTTGGCGAACTCGGCCATCATGTGGACGAGGACTGGCGAGTTGATGTCTCGACCGCCTGCTCGGTCGTCAGTCTGGCGGCGCTCGCCGATCGGCTGGCGGGCAGGAGCGAGTGCTCCGTTCATGGCGCGAGCGACGATTCGGAAATCTTCTTCTTCGAATCAGCCGAACGAGAGGCAAGTTGAGGCCTGTTGGCGCCTTAGTGGCTGGTCCGGTGCAATCGCAGCGCTAGCCCCGCTTGCGATAGACCGTTCTTGCGACGTGGGTGAACCGGTCGGAGTTTCTCGCCAGATTCTCGGAGTGGCCGATGATCATCAGGCCATTCGGCTTCAGGTTGTCGGCAAAGTGATCGAACAGGCGCTTCTTCGATTCAATGCTGAAATAGATCGCGACATTGCGGCAAAAGATGATGTCGAAGGGCCGCTTGAATGGCCATTTATCGAACAGGTTCAGCTCGTTGAAGACGATCATTGACTTCAGCTCGTCCGACATCACGAGCGATGAACCGCTTTGGCGCGTGAAGCGGCTGGCAAGTTCCCGGGGGATGCTGGACAGCTTGTCGGAACTGTAATTGCCGGCTTTGGCGGTTGCAAGGATGTCTGAGTCGATGTCGGTTGCGAGAATTTTGACGTCGCATTTCGGCGAAGAGCCAAGAACTTTGCGCACGGTCATCGCGATCGAGTAGGGCTCCTCACCGGAGGAGCAGCCGGCGGACCAAATGCGAAGGCGTGTGGGTCCCGCGGCGCTTTTGAGAGGTGAGAGTTCGCTCTCGAGGAAGTCGAAATGGTGCGGCTCGCGGAAAAATTCCGTGAGGTTGGTCGTGATGGCGTTGATCAGATGTTTCACCTCCGCCCCGTCACCGTCCTCCTGGAGCGAGGCACAGTATTCGGCGAACGTGTCCATGCCGAGCGTGCGCAGTCGGCGCGAGAGGCGACCATACACAAGCGCGCGCTTCTGCTCGGTCAGGACGATGCCGGTTCTCTCGTTCACGAATTGTGCGATGAACTTGAAATCTGAGTCGTGGAATTCAAACTCGCCGGACTGTTCTTGCGCTAGCATTGGTACTACCGATCATTTGGTGGGACTGATCCGGCTGCTTCCGCTTCGGCATCATGAAGCAAAAGCAGCCGGATGGTTTCGTGTCATCAAGTGCCGAGGTTCAGCTTGGACATTTTGCGGATTTCTGCATTCCGGTTGGGAGGGTTTGCTGGTCAGAACTCCGTCCAGTCGTTTTCATTTTTAGAAGCTGCTGCTGCGGCTCGTTTTCTTTGCGGGGCTGGTTCCCACTTGGGCTTCGTTGGAGCCGGCTTTGCGGATGGTGCTTTGGCGAATGCCGGTTTTGTCATCGGCGACGCCTTCCGCAGCGCGCCGTCGACGACCGGGTTTCCGGTTCGTGGGATTTCCCGGTTGCGGGTTTCCATGCCTTCCGAGAGGCGGTAGCCGGCGACGATGCGCTCGAGTGTACTTGTCTGCTCCTCGACGCCCTTTGCTGCGGCCGCTGCTTCCTCGACGAGGGCGGCGTTCTGCTGGGTGATCTTGTCCATCTGGGAGACGGCGGTGTTGATCTGCTCGATGCCCTCGCTCTGGTCGCGGGAGGCGGCGGAGATCTCGGACATGATCTGGCTGACGCCCTGCACGCCGGAGACGAGCTCCTCCATGGTCTTGCCAGCGCTCTCGACGAGGCGGACGCCGCTTTCGACCTTAGATACGGAGTCGGAGATCAGGCCTTTGATCTCCTTGGCCGCGTTTGCGCTGCGCTTGGCGAGGCTGCGGACCTCCGAAGCGACGACGGCGAAGCCGCGACCCTGGTCACCTGCGCGGGCGGCCTCGACCGCCGCGTTGAGCGCCAGAATGTTGGTCTGGAACGATATTTCGTCGATCACGCCGATGATGTCGGAGATCTTGCGGCTCGCCTCGCTGATGCCATCCATGGTCTGGACGACCTCGGCGACGACGGCTCCGCCCTTGAGTGCGACTTCGGATGCCGATACCGCGAGGCCGTTTGCCTTCTCGGCGTTCTCGGCATTCTGTCGTACCGTCGTCGTGAATTCGACGAGGCTGGCGGCGGTCTCCTCCAGGCTCGCGGCCTGCTCCTCGGTGCGCTGCGACAGCTCGGTGTTGCCGATCGACAGTTCGCGGGAGGACGACGAGATCGAACCAGCCGACGTCGCGATGCCGGAGACGATCTGGGCCATCGTGTCGAGCAGTCCGTTGACGCCAGAGCACAGCTCGGCGATGTCGCCCGACTTGCCGTCCATCGGTGCGCGCTTCGTAAGGTCGTGGTCCTGGGCGGCGGTGACGGCCGTCTTAACCTGGGCTACTGCCTCTTGAAGTGCGCGGGATGTGCGAACCTGCTCGGTCGCGTCGCTCGTGTACTCCACAATCTTCGTCACGGTGCCAAACATGTCGACGATCGGCGTATAGGCCGTGTTGGCGATGACCTCGCGTCCAGACTTCGCTACGCGCCTGTATTGTCCAGCCTGGAATTTGCCAGCGGCCAGATTGCGCCAGACCTCGGCGTATTCCTCACTGCTGCGAGTTGCCGGGTCGGAGAAGATGCTGTTATGCCGGCCGCGCAGCTCGTCCAGCGAATAATCCATCAATCGAAGGAAATTGTCGTTCGCGTTCACTAGAGTGCCATCCGGCCGGTACTCGGCGAATGCACATGTCATGCGCAGCGCTCCGATCTCCGTCGTGGCGGCCAGAATCTGGTCCTTATTGGCCGTGATGTTCGACTGGAGGGAGACATATCGTTCGATGCGGCCGTTCTGGTCGCGTACCGGCGTTATGGCCAGGTTGGCCCAATACGATTTGCCGTACTTGTCGTAATTCAGAATTTCGGTCCGGATCGGCTTGCCAGCCTTCAGGGCCTCGCGGATGTCGGCGCGCGTTTTTTGGTCTGTGAGATGGCCTTGGAGCAACTCGCCTGGCTTTTTCCCCTTAGCTTCGTCGAAGGTATATCCGGTGAGCGTAGTGAAGCCCGAATCGACGAATACGATTCTCTGCTCCGGGTCGGTCACGATGATCGCATTTTCCGCGCTGCTCAGCGCGTTCGTCTTGAACTCGAACTCGCGGCGCTTCGTAGCCTCTGCCGTGACGTCAGCGGCGTATTTTACGATTTTGTATGGCTTTCCTTCCGAGTCCAGGATCGGATTGTAGGAGGCTTGCACCCACACTTCCTTCCCGTCTTTTCGGAGGCGCTTGTACTCGGCCTGGAAAAACTCACCGTTTGCCAGTCGCTCCCAGAATGAGCGGTATTCGGCGCTGGCACGGAAATCGACGTCGACGAACATGCGGTGATGACGACCTCGGACATCATCCAGCGTGTAGCCGAACAGTTTCAGGAAGTTGTTGTTTGCAGTCAATACCGTGCCGTTCAAATCGAATTCAATAACCGCTTGCGATCTATTGATGGCGGAAATCTGCGCCTTAAGATCTGAAAATTCTTTTTGTGAAATCTCCGTTGTTTGGGCCTGGTTCTTTTTAACACCAAAACCGAGGCCGATCAGGTTATTCAACATTTGTCGTTCGTCCTCTCGATATTGTGAAGCATTGTGGCGTCACGCGGCACAAACTTCCCGTTGTTGGTTGCGGCCACTGTGAATGGCCGCAACCGTCGCTACGTCAAAATTCCGTCCAGTCGTTTTCGTTTTTAGAAGCTGCTGCTGCGGCTCGTTTTCTTTGCGGGGCTGGTTCCCACTTGGGCTTCGTTGGAGCCGGCTTTGCGGATGGTGCTTTGGCGAATGCCGGTTTTGTCATCGGCGACGCCTTCCGCAGCGCGCCGTCGACGACCGGGTTTCCGGTTCGTGGGATTTCCCGGTTGCGGGTTTCCATGCCTTCCGAGAGGCGGTAGCCGGCGACGATGCGCTCGAGTGTACTTGTCTGCTCCTCGACGCCCTTTGCTGCGGCCGCTGCTTCCTCGACGAGGGCGGCGTTCTGCTGGGTGATCTTGTCCATCTGGGAGACGGCGGTGTTGATCTGCTCGATGCCCTCGCTCTGGTCGCGGGAGGCGGCGGAGATCTCGGACATGATCTGGCTGACGCCCTGCACGCCGGAGACGAGCTCCTCCATGGTCTTGCCAGCGCTCTCGACGAGGCGGACGCCGCTTTCGACCTTAGATACGGAGTCGGAGATCAGGCCTTTGATCTCCTTGGCCGCGTTTGCGCTGCGCTTGGCGAGGCTGCGGACCTCCGAAGCGACGACGGCGAAGCCGCGACCCTGGTCACCTGCGCGGGCGGCCTCGACCGCCGCGTTGAGCGCCAGAATGTTGGTCTGGAACGATATTTCGTCGATCACGCCGATGATGTCGGAGATCTTGCGGCTCGCCTCGCTGATGCCATCCATGGTCTGGACGACCTCGGCGACGACGGCTCCGCCCTTGAGTGCGACTTCGGATGCCGATACCGCGAGGCCGTTTGCCTTCTCGGCGTTCTCGGCATTCTGTCGTACCGTCGTCGTGAATTCGACGAGGCTGGCGGCGGTCTCCTCCAGGCTCGCGGCCTGCTCCTCGGTGCGCTGCGACAGCTCGGTGTTGCCGATCGACAGTTCGCGGGAGGACGACGAGATCGAACCAGCCGACGTCGCGATGCCGGAGACGATCTGGGCCATCGTGTCGAGCAGTCCGTTGACGCCGGAGCACAGCTCGGCAATGTCGCCCGACTTGCCGTCCATCGGTGCGCGCTTCGTAAGGTCGTGATCCTGGGCCGACTTGACGACGGACCTGACGTCCTTGACGGCATTCTGGAGGGCCATGTCGGCCTCGACCTTGGCGGTCACGTCCAAGGCGTAGGCAACAATCTTGACCAGGTTGCCCTTCAAATCCCGGATTGGATTGTAGGAGGCTTGGAACCAGACTGTCCGTCCGTCCTTCCGGACGCGGCCGGTCAGCCCCTGCTGCCATTCACCTCGCTTCAAGGTCTCCCAGATCATCGCCGTCTCTGGCGTGTCCCGGATGCTGGCGTCCATGAATTCCACATGGCGGCGGCCGATGAGGTCGCTTGCGCGATAGCCGATGGAGCGCTCGTATTGTTCGTTTACGGCGATGATCCGGCCTTCCATGTCGAACTCGATGCGACCCTGAGAGCGGTCGAGTCCGGTCAGGATGGCTTTGTTATACTGCTCAACCTCCATGATCGCGTCACGCGCAGACTGCAGGCGAGAAGCCAGTGCATTGATCTCGTTCACGATCGCCTTGTACTCATCGATCATGTCCTCACTCATCCGGGCCTCGTAGTGACCGTCGGCCAGGAGGCGCGAAGCGCGCTGCAGTTCGGCCATGAAGCGCTCGTGCTCGCGCATGTAGTATTCGTTGGTCTCATCGCGCTCCTTGATCTGCTGCTCGGTCTCATCGGCAAGGGCCTGGCGCTCGATTACGCCCTGCTTGAGCCGAGTCAGGGCCGCAGCCATCTGGCCTGATTCATTGGTGGCGTCGGCATACAGGATCTCGATGGAAGCGTCGTTGTTGCTCAGCCGTTCGATCTCGGTGACCTGTTGCTTGACGACGAAGGCTAGCGACCTGGCGACCGTGATGGCGATGCCGATGCCGACAATGAGGAAGCCGCCAATCATGAACGCCTGGGAGTAAATCTCGTTCCAGGTACGCGCGATGCGATCATTCAGAAGCTTCTCGAGCGCCGGGCTGCCTGCCGACCAGATCTGCTCAAGGATTTGATCCGCGTCCTTCGTCCATTCGATGATCGTCGATGTTGGGATCGGATCCTTCGACGTCTCGATCTTGGCGAGATCCGAGTGGAGCGTCTCAAGGCGTTTGAGTGATGGCCGCAGTTGCTCCAGGGCCTGCTTGCCAGCGGTGGATTTTGCAAGCCAGTCCGATGTCCTCAAGATGTCGCCGAGGTGCTGCTCGAACTGAACAAGATTGGTTTCGGCTTTCCTGTTGGCGATATTTCCTTCGGAAACCGCGAGGTTCGCCTTTGTCGCGTCCCAGTGGCCGAATGCCTCCGTGAGGTTACGGATCAGCAGATCGCTGGTGTAATAGCTCGCCTCTTCCGGATCGAGCGATAGGCCGGAGCCGCCGTAGACATGCTCCATAAGATCGACCGATTTGTCTACGCGGTGTCTGGCTGTCGTGGAGTCGACGACCGCTGCCGAGTGTTGCGCGGTGCCAAAATCCTTGTCGAATTTCGCTGCGAGCTGGCGGAGTTCCGTCGTCGAGGGAGCAGCTTCCCGACTCGTCATGAATTTCCAGATTGATTTTGCGTACGTCAGTCCGTCGATTTCGCGATTGGTCTTCACAATCCGGTCGAACTGCTCAACGAAGACCTGCCTTGCGATGTAAATTGAAGGAACAAATGCAATGAGAGCGATAAGGAGGAGGCGGCGGGTCAGGGACCACCGTGTGTTGATGTATTGCAGCATGTTTGCACCAATGTTCGGTCGGCAGGGAGATTCGAGACGCGGGCGCGCGATCGGCCCGACTGGCAGCCGGCGCGAAGCAGCGCATTTTTAAATGAATGGTAGAGGCATTTCGGTCGGATGCCGACACGCTGGAACGGCTACATGCCTGCGAATCTCCTGGATTCGCCCAACGTCTTCATACCAATAGGGTTCAATGGTATAAAACTAGTTTACCTTGATACTTTAACGCACTAATTTCTCATGTTAAATTTGGTGACAATTTTTGCCTTCAAGGCGCCGTGGGTGCGAACGCGAGTTGTCCGCAAGGCACCGTCAGAAGCTCCATAAGGGGGTGGGAACCGGTCCATTCCGCGCATACGCCGTTCGGCCTGCGGAAGGTCAACCCGTACAGGTGGAAGTGAGCGGTAATTCGACAGTGATCGTCGACAACCAGCGCCATCCCGTGAATCTTGGCGTAGCTGCGGATCGCGGCCCCAACGCTTTCCGGCCGCTCCAGGAATTGATACATGTACCACCAGAAGAAACCCCGCTCGAGATTGAAGTGGGCTCGCTCACTGGGTTTGATCGACAACACGTATTGTCCCGGTGTCAATGGAAGCGGCTCCGGAAACGCCACGCAAAGTTCATTTGGCGAATGCCTGATTCCGCTTATCAGCGAATGAGGGTTCTGCTCCGCCGCGGGGATAACATATGCGTTGTGCATTGCCTGACTAACGCGCTGTGATGGTTTGCTTATCCCGGGAACCTTGAGGCGATTGTCTTGCGCGTAGCCTTCTGACGCGGCTCGGGCGACGTCGACGCCGGCTGTCGGCACGCGGGCCCATATTCTCATTTGGTCGCAGAAGCGGGGCGCGTCGTAAGGCGTCGTATACCGGTTGTTGCCTAGTATCCCGGATTCATGGCCCAACAAGGGGACCGTCGAAATGGGATCAAGAGAGGAAGACCCTGGAATCGGGTCCGGTCGCGAACGCCGCGTCGACAAGCGAGAACCGGCGCGCGACCTCGTCGAGCTTCACTCCGAGCGCAGCATTGCGTTGGCGGAACTGCTCGACGTATCGCAAAGCGGGATAAGGCTGCGGCTTCGGAACGGGCTTCAGCCGTCGGAGTTCGAGAGCGTTTCGATTCGGCTCGTCGGAGGCTCCTACCTTTCCGGGGTCGTGATGTGGATCGAGGGCGCGGAGATCGGTGTCGGGTTTCCAAAAGACCGTGTTGAGATACTCGACTCGTTGTGGCCGGAGACCCAGGGAGCCGCTTGGTACCGGAGCCTCGTCGAGTTCCAGATTCACAATGAGCGCAACGACTGAATCTGACCTTTTTTCATGCTCCTAACGATTCGGCGGCAAAATGGCATGTGTCGGATGATCCGACTGCTCCTGATTGGGGCTTCACTTAGGCCTTTGTTTACCGACACGGGGTATTCGGTTGCCTGATCCATAGCCTGCACACATGACGCGTGCGCCCCCAGAGCCGAGATTTGCCCATGATGGGCGAGCCGCGGTCGTGCAGGATGGTCGATGCCGTCTCGTCAAAACCCGCTGGCATATACTCAGGTCGGGCACTCGACGTTGGCGCGAGTAGTCGCGGACCTTTGCCCAAAGTTCACGTCGCCCATTGCGCGGGCGGCAACCCAGATTGTGCTAGTCGCGCTTTCGGTCCAGCTTTTGCTGTCAGGCTGCGCGCTGTCGCCGGTGCCGCTGGACGAGGATGCGCATCAGCTCATCTCGGAGGATCGCGCCAGCCGCTTGGCGGTCGGGCAGGAGCCCGTGCTCGCGCCTATCGGGCTGCACGAGGCCATGGCGCGCGCTCTGAAATACAACCTCGATCATCAGGTCGAGAAATACCAGGGCATGTTGCGCCTCCGGCAGCTCGACCTGTCGCATCACTCGATGCTGCCGCAGGTGGTCGCGGATGCCGGCATTGCGCGGCGGGATGAATATCCGGCGAGCCGCAGCATCGGAATCGACGCGCTCACAAAGGACCCCACCGGTCAGAACGTACTCAGCTACAACACATCGCAGGAGAAGGCGGTCAAGACGGCCGACCTGACTTTCAGCTGGCACGTTCTCGACTTCGGGCTGTCCTACATTCGCGCGAGGCAGGCTGCAGACGAGGTGCTGGTCGCCGAGGAGGCTCGCCGAAAGGTCTCGAACCGGATCATCGAAGATGTGCGGACGGCCTATTTCCGTGCGGCGAGCGCCGAGCGTTTGACGCAGCGCCTTGGCAAGCTCGAGGCGAGGGTTCGGGCGTCGTTGTCGAACATGAAGGCCGTCGCAGCGGAGGGGCAAGCGCCGCCGCTGACGACGCTCACGGTGCGCCGAGAGCTGCTCGGCATTCTCCGTACGATCGAGGAAATGCGACGCGACCTGCTGGCGGCAAAGCCGCAATTGGCGGTGCTGATGAACTTGCCGCCGTCGGCGTCCTTCGCGCTCGACACGGGAACGATCAGCGCGGACGTACCGTCGTTGCCGCAGCGCCCCGTGGAGCTGATGCGGACGGCACTCGCTCATCGCCCCGAGCTTCGCGATATCACCTACCGGCAACGCATAAACGAGGCCGAGGTGACGGCCGCGCTGCTCGAGTCGATGCCTGGCATTCAGCTCTACGGTGGCCCGAATTTCGACAGCAACACCTATTTACTCAGCGGTGACTGGCTGTCGTGGGGCGCCAAGGCCTCCTGGAACCTTATTCGGCTCGTCCAGTATCCGGCGCGACGCGAAGTGATTCACGGGCAGACAGATCTGCTCGACCAGCGGGCGCTGGCGATGTCGATGGCGGTCATGCTCCAGGTCCACGTGGCAACTTCGCGCCTCGACCAGGCGAAGCGCCAGTTGGCGGTGGTTCGGGAATATCTGTCGGTGCAGAAGCAGATCGTCAACACGCTGCGTGTGGACCACGATGCGGGGCGCGTCAGCGAGCAGGCGCTGATCCGAGAGGAAATGAACGCCATCGTTGCCGAGGCTTGGCGCGATCTTGCGACGGCAGAGATACACAACAGCTTCGCCAATGTGAACGCATCCATCGGGACCGACCTTGTCGATGCCGAGCTGGCGTCGACGGCCGATTTGAGCCGTCTGACCGATGCCATACGCGAGGGTTGGGCAAAGCGAATTTGGACGCGAGGGGTGCATACCATTTCCGTCGCTCACTGAGAGATGTGTTTTGAAAAAAATATTTATTCAGTCGATAATTCAGAAATTTTCGATCGCGGCATGGCCGGCGCTCGCCTTGATTTCTGGAGCGACGCCTGCCCGTGCCGACGAGCCGGTGCCGCGCGGCGTTCTTAGGCCCGTTCAACGTGCCGAACTCGTGTCGGATATCGCGCAGCCGGTTATCAGGCTTGGGGCTCGGGCCGGAGAGCGGTTCCGCAAGGGTGACACTCTCATCGCTTTCGATTGCCGACGGCAGAAGGCCGAACACGCGGCCGCTCACGCTCGCCTACGCGAGATGAAGCTCGTGCTGGACAACAACCTCTACCTCGACAAGCGCAACGTCGGGAGCCGCAGCGAGACGGAGACTTCGCGCGCACGTTTCGACTACGCCGCGGCAGAGGCCGAAGGGGTGGCTGCTCGAGTCGACCGGTGTGAAATGAAAGCGCCGTTCGACGGGATCGTGGCCGAACTCGGTATTCACGAGCACGAAACACCCACGCCCACTAAGCCGTATATGACAATCGTGGGTGACCGGGATTTCGAGGCAATCATCGTCGTGCCGAGCCGGTGGTTGCGGTGGTTGAAGCCTGGCGCGCCCTTTTCCTTCACAGTCGACGAAAATGGAGCGGTGATCGACGGTAAGGTCGAGCGGATCGGCGGCGAGATCGATTCCGTCAGCCAGACGATCACAATTTATGGACGACTAAAAAGCATCGACAATGTCGTTGCAGGTATGACCGGATCCGCCACATTTCATCCCCAGGGTAATTGACCGATGACGGCTCAATTCGGTCAGAGGGGGGAGCGGAGAGCGCCGCCCACGAGTACGATGGCGGCGGCCGTTGCGGCGAAGGCTTTGGCGCAAGCGCAGGCGGCGTCAAAGGCGAACACTCAAACACCGCCCCAGACATCACCCCAGGCCAATTCCCAGGTATCACCTCAGGCAGCACCCCTGGCAGCTCAGAGGCCGGGTCTTCTTGAGCAATCGCAGGCGACGGCTGCGGTTGCACCATCGCCTCCAATCCCAGTGGCCGCGACAGGACTTGAGGCGCTACTGCGACTTGAGGGGGAGGCGCGCGACGCATTGAGCGTTGCGGACCTTCGCCATCTCGTGGCGAACGAGACCTGGAAGTTCGTGCGGGCCGGGCAGGTCTTCATATTCGAGCTGGATGGAGACGAGGCCCGGATTACGACCGTTTCCTCGTTGTCGTCCTTTGACCGAAACGCGCCTTTGATCCGGACGCTGGAGGGCGCTGTCGACCGGTTGGGCAAGCCCGCGGGCCTGGGTCGAATGTCGGAGTTTCATCTCGACGGACTTATCGACGCGTTGGCTGGAGATACGATCGACTACCCGCTCAAGGAGATGGTCTGGGTTCCATTTATTGACCGTAGAGGAAATCTTTTTGGCGGGATGCTCATCGCGCGGGACGTCGCGTGGCAGGCGAGCGACATCAAGATCGCCGAGCGGCTGGCTCGGACCTATGCGCATGCTTGGGCGGCCCTGAAGGCCGAGCCTCACTGGCTGGCGGATCTGTCCCTACAGCGGCACAGGGCTGCCGTTGGGATCGGCTTGGCCATGCTTCTCGCGCTTGCCGTCGTACCCGTGCCGATGTCGGCGCTCGTGCCGGCCGAGATCGTAGCGAGGGACCCCGAGGTCGTGGCGGCACCTATCGATGGCGTCATCGGCGCGGTTCACGTTTCGCCGAACTCTGCAGTCGAACGGAATGCGCAGCTCGTTTCCTTTGTCGCGACAGATCTTCGAAATCGGCTCAACATCGCCGAGAACGAGGTGCTGGTCGCGGAGGCGCGGGTGAAGCGTTCGCAGCAGAATGCACTCAGGGATCCGGATGCACGCCGGGAGCTTGCAATCGCCTCGGCAGAGCTTGAGGTGCGCACGGCAGAGCGGGACTATGCGCGAGATCTCGTGGCAAAGTCAGTTGTTCGCGCGGGGCGTTCGGGGATTGCACTGTTCGGCGACAGCCGGGAGCTTATCGGGCGACCGGTTCGGGTTGGCGAGCGGCTGCTCGAGATTGCCCAGCGGGAACTTGTCCAGGTTCGCATCGACGCTCCGGTCGGCGATGCCCTGCTGCTGACGGATAAAGCCCCGGTTACTGTCTATCTCGATTCTGATCCGTTCCGCCCCTTTGAGGCGAAAATCGAGCGCGCGGACTACCGGGCCCGAGAGGTCGAGGGGCGGCGACTTTCGATACGTGCCATGGCGGTTCTGACGGAGACCGGGATCCCCCCGCCTCGTCTTGGTGTGCGCGGTACAGCGCGCGTTTACGGCAGCACGGTGCCGCTCGGCGTCTATCTGTTCAGACGGCCTATAGCGGCGGCGCGACAGTGGCTTGGGATCTGAGGTTTGGATGGCGAACCTAGACAGCCCCGAACTCTTACCTCAGTTGCGGCCAGAACTGGGGCTCTTCGAAAGTGCCTCCAGCGTTGGGGGCGAGCCTCAGTGGGTGCTTCACGATCCGATGAGGCACCGTTACTTTCACCTGGACGGCGCGACGCGCGAGTTGTTGTCGGTCTGGACAGCGGCGAAGAACGCTGGTGAGCTTGCCGCGGCGGTCCAATCTCGTTTCCATCGCACGGTCAGTCAAAGCGAGATCGGGCGGCTGGTTCGATTTCTTTACGACCAACAGTTGACCACTTCGCCGCGGCAAGGCGACTGGCGTACCTATGCTCGCACTGCCGTGATGGCGCGCCCGGGCGCGCTGGGGAAGATCGCGCACGATTACCTGTTTTTTCGAGTGCCGCTTTTCAGCCCGCAGCTCTTCCTGGTGCGCACGCTACCTCTTGTGGCGTGTTTCTATACGCGGGTCTTCCTGATTTCGACCGTGATCTGCGGACTTCTGGGTGTCTATTTCATTTCCCAGCGGTGGGAACTTTTTGTCAGACAGCTGCAGGACTGTGTCCACTGGAGCGGCTTTGCGACGTTTGCAGCCGTACTGCTTGCCGTGAAGCTCGCTCATGAGCTTGCTCATGCCTACACGGCGGTGCGGCTCGGGTGCCAGGTCTCCACAATGGGCGTCGCGTTCATGATGCTGGCGCCGATGCCTTACACGGATGTCAGCGACGCATGGCGCCTGCGCGATCGGCGCAACCGGCGCAGTATCGACAGCGCCGGCATTAAAATCGAACTCGCGATCGCGGCTTACGCCTCGTTGCTGTGGGTGTTCCTGCCGGACGGCGCGCCACGATATCTGGTGGCAATACTCGCGGCGTTGACCTGGACGACGAGCGTGATGGTGAACCTCAATCCTCTCGTCCGGTTCGATGGTTACTACCTGCTTTCAGATAGCCTCGGTATCGACAATCTCCAGGGCAGGGCCTTCGCGATCGGGCGGTGGCGGCTCAGGGAACTGCTGTTTGGACTGGGGAAGTTGCCGCCGGAAGTGCTGTCGCGTGGCCGGATCGCGATGCTGGCGCTCTACGCATATGCCGTCTGGGTCTACCGGTTGACGGTATCATTGGCAATTGCGTTCGCGGTCTTTCATTTCGCGTTCAAGTTGCTCGGCGTGCTGCTGTTTTCCGTTGAAGTCGTGTTACTCATTCTTCGCCCCCTATGGCTCGAAATCAAGGTGTGGACAGCCATGCGCAATGAAATCGCTACTGCCGGGCGATGGAGGTTCACGGCAGTTCTGGCAGGCGGGCTCGGACTGCTGCTCGTGATGCCGCTGTCGACGTCGGTGGTGGTGCCGGGGCTTCTCGAGTTCGCTGACTTGGCGCCAGTGCATGCCTCCGTGCCGGCTCGGATTTCCGCAGTTCACGTCGCGCCGGGGCAGAAGGTGTCGGCAGGAGACGCGCTAGTTACACTCTCGTCCGACGACCTTAAGCAGAGGCTGCGCCTGGCCGAGACGAAGCTGGCGGCGCTGACGGCGAGGCTCGATCGCCGCGCCTCCGATGTCGAAGATCGTTCGTCGTCCATCGTGCTGGAGAAGCAGTTTTCCGCGCTCAAGGGCGAGATCGCGGGGCTTCGTGCCTCGATGGCGGAACTCGCGGTGAAGGCAAAATCCGACGGCAAGGTTCTCGAAATCGAGCACAATCTTGTCCCAGACAGATGGGTCAACGTCGATGATCCACTGATGCTCATCGCGGCCGGAGAGAGATACGAGGCGCATGGATATGTCGGTGTTGATGACGTCGAGCGAATTTCGACGGGCACACGCGGATGGTTCATCCCCGACGATGTAAGATTCGGTCCGTGGCCGGTCATGGTCGTCCGGGTTGGCGCGTCGGCGGCAAATGCCATTGATGTCCTACCGCTGGCCTCGGTCTACGAGGGGCCGATCGCGGTAGAGCCCGATCCGCAGGGGCGCCTCGTGCCAAGCGCGGCGCAGGTGAGGTTGTCGATCGACGTTGATCCGATGATGGCGCCGCCGACGGTCGTCAAGGGGATCGTACACCTTTCGGGCAGGCCCGAGAGCGTGGCGGCGCGCATCATGAGGCAGGTCGCCAAAGTGCTGGCTCGGGAGGGCGGAGCGTAGACGGACATTGTTGATTCTATCCTCGGGTTGAAAATGCTTTGTTTATACAGTTACGGTAATTTGACTGATCGTGGTCAGGGTGAATGAATTCATCTTTTTTGCTCCCATGACAGGAGTGCGATCCGCCATTTCAACCCTAAGCCCGGCCTCAACTGCAATGCAGCGAGGTGTTGGGCTTGGGGAGCGTGGTGACGTCAGCACCGGGAGTTCCGCATAAGCTGCCGTCATCTCCTTTTGAGAGTCAGGTAGTCATGTTGCGTCGCGGACATTCTACTTTTTCCAATTTTGGAAGGCGTGCACGGCCTGCTCGCGGGCGTGCGACGGTGGGCACCGATTTTGCCGCGCCAGCGCCACTCTCATTTGGTCTGCTTGAGGGACGGGTGGTGTTCGACGCCGCGACGTCCGCCACCGTGGAGGTCGTAGTCCCCGATCAACCGCCGCCTGCCGATCAGGCGACGGCACCGAATGATGCGGCACCGGTCAGCGCCCCTCAAGAAGCGCCCGCGGACCAGGCCGTCGATACGCGCGTTGCCGATGCCAGCGCGGACGGGTCGACGGCGCCGTCGAACGATACTCGAACCGTCATGGTATTTGTCGACGCGGCGGTGCCGGAGGCGGACTTGCTTGCGTTGGCCGTGCCTGAAGGGGCGGAGGTTGTCCGTGTCGACGGCGCCTCGGACGGCATTCGCCAGATCGCTTCACTGCTCGAAGGGCGTAGCGGAATCGACGCTATCCATATCGTCTCTCACGGCGGCCAGGCTACGCTGACACTGGGCACCTCACTGCTCGACGCCACGAGCATCAATGGAATCTATCGCGCAGACCTCGAGGTCATCGGGCGGGCGATGACGGCCGACGGCGACATCCTGGTCTACGGATGCGATTTCGCGTCGGGCTTGGACGGCCGGCATGCCGCTGATCTGTTGAGTCAGGTGACGGGTGCGGACGTTTCGGCGTCAATCGACATAACGGGCGCCGCGGAACTGGGCGGTGACTGGACGCTCGAATACACGGCAGGTGAGGTCGAAGCGCAGGTTGCCTTCGTCGCCGAGAATCTCGGCAACTGGCTTCATACGCTCGCCGCGCCCGTTGTTGACCTCGACGCAAATAATTCGTCGGGCGCGACCGGTGCCAACTTCAATCGCACGTTCACGGAGAATGGCGGCGCGGTGACGATTGCCGACGTCGACGCAACGATCGTCGATATCGACAGCGTCAATCTCACAGGCATGACCGTATCGCTTTCGGCCAATCCCGATGGTGCTGCCGAGTCCCTCTCGGCCAACACGACGGGCACGTCAATCACGGCCAACTACAACAGCTCAACCGGCGTTCTTTCGCTTTCGGGGACCGACACGACTGCCAACTACCAGAAAGTGCTGCGGACAATCGCGTATAACAACACCTCGGATACGCCGACGACTTCTGCGCGGTCGATCCATGTGACCGCGACCGACGGCAGCGCGACGTCGGCGGTAGCTACGACAAACTTGACGGTCGTGGCGGTGAACGATCCGCCTTACGTCAAAGAGGCATATGGATCGATCGATGGTGTCGCGGGTGAGCCGATCTCGATACCGGTTCATACCCAGTTCGCGGATCCGGAAGGGCAGGCGCTGAGCTTTGTGGTCAGCGGTCTGCCAGCCGGGCTTACGTACAATTCGACCACGGGATTCATCACGGGCACGCTGCCAGCGGATGCCGCAACGTCCGGGCCCTACACTGTCACGATTACCGCGAGCGACGGCAACGGGGGCTCCTACGCGGAAGTATTCACGGTAGAGGGACATGCCCGTCCGATCGGCACGGGTTCCACGTCATGGACGGTTGGGGGTAATACGGCCACGACGACGCTGGCGAATGGAATCGGAGTGACGACAACTTTCTCAGCGAACTCCGGCGCCGCATTTTCGAATCTGGTCAACGATACCTTGAATTCGATACCCGCGTTCGGCGACGATGCCGATATGGGTCGAGCTTCGCTGTCTGCGGGTTTCGCGTGGGATACGACGCCAGGACCAGGGGCGGAGGCCGCAAGCATCGATGCCTCGACTGGCACGATCACGATTACATTCAGTCAGGCGGTTACGAACCCTATTCTATATATCGACAAACTTGGCGGACATGGCGACTTCATCGCCAGCTCGGCCGTGCTGACGCTGCAGTCGGCTGGAATTACGCTGCAGGAGTTAGGCGGCACGAAGCATTTCATCGTCAATGAGGCCGCAGGCACCATCCAGCGGACTGTCGGAGCCGCGCTCAATGGTACGAGTGTCGCCGAATCTAGCCTCGATCCATTCGAGGGGACGGCGGCTGGCGCCGTGCGCTTGCTTGGCACATTTTCCACCGTCACGTTCCAGATTGCTGCCGCGACCGGTTCGGTCGAAGGTGCTGGTGGCGACACCATTGAGCTAGCGGTGAGGGTCGATGCCCCACCGGTCGCCGACAATGAGGTCGCGAGCGTAGGCGAGGACCGCACCCTGTTTGTCGATTCGGCCAACGGCGTTCTCGCAGGCGACACGGATGCCGATGGCAACTCGCTTGCCGTTTCCCAATTCACGGTGGCGGGCGTCACGGGGGCGTTCGCGGCGGGAAGCACCGCGACGATTGCGGGAGTTGGTGCGCTGACGATCAACGGCAATGGCAGTTATCTGTTCGTGCCGGTGGCAGACTTTGCTGGTGCTGTACCCGTTGCGACCTATACGGTCACGGATGGCGAGCTTTCGAGTTCTGCGACCCTCACGTTGACGGTCAATTCGAGCAACGACAGACCCGTTGTCGACCTCGACGGCAGCGTTGCGACGACTGCGGTCGGCGGTGTCGGATGGCTCTACAATTCACCACCGGATACCCTCGATGGTTCGACGAGCGGTATCTATGTTTCGTCGGCAGCGGCAGAGACCTTGGGTGCCGGGCTCTCGCGCGCGGCGTCGGGTACTACGGTTCTTGTAACGGGGGCCAATACCGCGACTTATGCCTCAGCGCTGGGTGCGAACGACTACCTGCAATTCGGGTTCACGACGAGCGCGTCAGCAAGCGCGGACACGGTCATAAGTTATCTCACCGTCGCCGACTGGGGCGACAGCGCCGCCTATAAAATCGCCGTCGAGATTTCGAGCGACAACTTTGCGACGCGGTCCACACTGGTTCGCGACCTTCAGGCGGTCGCGGCTGGAGGGGCGTCCTACGAGACGACGTTCCTGGATCTGCCGGACTTCAATCTCGCCGCCAGCACGACATATGCGATCCGCGTCTATTTTTATGAGGCGGGCGCAACCACGATTCGCTTTGACGATCTGCAATTTGGATTTGACCAGAACTCCAGAAGCCATGCGACAACATACACGGAGAACGCTGCACCGGTATCGGTAGCGAATACGGGCACCTTCATTGCCGATCCCGACAATGCCAACATGGCATCTGCCACGGTGACGCTCACCAATCCGCAGTCGGGCGACCGGCTTGTCGTCAATGGCTCGGCCGCCGCATCGGGGACACTCGCGTCGGGGATCAACTGGACGCGGACCGATACGAGTGTGGTGTTGTCGGGCTCATTTACGAAGGCTCAGTATGCCGCGGCCTTGGAACTCGTGCAGTTCGAGAGCACCAGCAACCTGCCGTCGACCGCAACGCGCGACGTCACTACGGTCGTGAGTGACGGGGCATTGAACTCGAATACGGCGTACACATCTATTTCCGTCGATCGTGCGCCGGATCCTGTCGCCGATGCCTTCAGCGGGAACGAGGACGCCGCGATCTCGGGCAACGTCGCCACCAACGACACGGACACAGGGGACGGTCCAGCTTCGCCACCGCTCTCCATTGTCACCGGTCCCGCGAATGGCACCTTGAGTAGTTTCAACACGACGACGGGCGCCTTCACCTATACTTCAAACGCCAACTTCAACGGGACGGATAGCTTCGTTTATCGATATACGGACGCTGACGGGGACAGCGCTACCGCGACCGTTACACTGACGGTCAGTCCTGTGAACGACGCGCCGGTGGCGGCGGGTGACGTGTTCACGACGGCCGAGGACACGGCGGTGACGTTCGA